>Ga0209270_1000017_pt1 | contig 492557 bp, 437 predicted proteins | sample MTBAKSrepl1MetaG_FD_187456 | JGI IMG/M metagenome (GOLD analysis project Ga0209270, IMG submission 187456) | Enrichment culture microbial communities from Arthur Kill intertidal strait, New Jersey, USA, that are MTBE-degrading - MTBE-AKS1... | ecosystem: Environmental > Aquatic > Marine >... | reverse complement strand
AGAACCAGAATGCAGGAACAATCATCATCAATGGCGGAGACATTACTGCAGAAGGCGGTTATCATTCTGCGGGAATTGGTGCTGGTGAAAACGCAACAGGGGACAGCGTGAAAATCACTATTAATGGGGGGACTGTCCATGCCACCGGCGGTAACCGGGCTGCAGGGATAGGCGGTGGTAATGGGACCGATGAATCGACCGGTGGCAGTAATGGGGGCACTATCACGATCAACGGTGGTGAGGTTACAGTGAAGGCCGGAACTTATGGTGCCGGTATCGGCGGGGGAAATATTGGCTCAAGCGGTACTATAAAAATCTACGGGGGAACGATCACTTCTGAAGGGACAACATCATACGGCGCAGGCATTGGCGCTGGTAATAGAGGTAACGTGGAAACGATCGAGATCCACGGCGGCACAATTGTAGCCTCTGCAGCAGAGGGCGCTGCGGGAATTGGCGCCGGCTTTTATGGGGCAGGCGGTTCAATCTCCATTTCTGGTGGAAACATCACTGCAACGACTGTGAATAACGGTTCCGGGATCGGCAGCGGGATGATGAACGGGAATTGCGGAAATATTAACATTTCGGGCGGCACAATTGAAGCCACGGGCGTGGGAACTGGTGCGGGGATTGGCTGTGGAGGCGGGGCGGCGGTATCATCAGGTGTCATTACTGTTTCCGGTATGCCCCGCATCTACGCGGCAGGCACTACTAATTTGTCTGCAACGCTCACGAATATCAGCGGTTCCGGTTTTATCTGTATGAGATCATCCATGATAACCGGCAGCGTGAATACGAGTTCGCATGCACAAGATAACAGCCTGGATATCGATGCTGGAGCAAGTACAATCAATGGCTATTCAGTGCCTTCTTCCTGGACAGGAAAAACAAATTCAGGTTATTTCACGGCCACAGGCGGTCCCCGCCAGGTTACCTTTGAAGAAAACGGCGGCACGGTGGTGGATGACCTGGGTGTGGTTGACGGCAGCAAGCTCACTCCACCTGATTCCACTAAGGCGGGGTATGATCTAGCGGATTGGTATCTCGATTCGGGTTTCAACACGCTATGGAATTTCGACACGGATACGGTTGATAGTGATATCACGCTCTATGCCAAGTGGCTTAAAGCTGATCTTTCATCCAATTTGTTGATCGACAATGATTCGAGCGGTGAGGTGGTTGGAACCATTGGCACTTCATCCGGTGGTTTGACGCTAGCTTTGAGTGATAGCGGTACTTATTTAGACAACCAGTTTTTCACAACCAATGGCAACCGGTTGGTTTTCTCTGGTACTGCGGATATAAATAACAAGTCAACCTATACGATCAAAATTAAAATAACCACAGCAGGTGGTGTAACGAGAAGCGAAGTATATACCATCACTGTAAAAAGGGATGGTAATACCAACGGTGGATCTGCCAATCCAGACAGCTATACCCTTACTAAGAACTCCAGTATTGAGTCGAATCCTATGGAAAATGATGGATTTTCCACATCCGGCAGTACCTGGAGCGGCCATTGGATCATCAGACAGCCATCGCATGGCAGCGCCGAGATCGGATCGATCATCTACACTCCCGATAAGGACTATACCGGTTCGGATTCTTTGACCTATATGGCATGTGATAACGCTAATTATTGCATGCGGGGCAGTGTCAGCTATACAGTGGGATCAGGATCAGGGAGCGGCGGCGGCAGCGGCAGCGGATCAAGCACCAGTTCTGCTGGTGATGTTCTGCCCTACACGGGATTCCCTGTTGGTTCTGTCACAGAATTGGCTGTACAACCTACTGATGCAAGTTATCTTGAGACGGAGATGCAGCTTGAAATCCCTGTTCTAGACGTCTTGATACCGATCGTGGGTGTACCGGGTACTGAATCGGGATGGGATGTAACTTGGCTTGGAGAAAACGCCGGATATCTGGAAGGAACGGCGTTCCCAACTTGGGAAGGCAACACAGTGCTGACAGCGCACAATTACAAGTCGGATGGGTTGCCGGGGCCTTTCAACAAACTGGAAACGTTGAATTACGGGGATTTGATCACAATCCATGCGTGGGATCAGGACTATGTTTACGAAGTACGCACTCGGGTTATTGTCAATCCTAAGGACACCAGTTTGCTCAACACATCAGAATACGACATGGTCACACTGATCACCTGCAAGAATTATGACGAAAACTCCGGCAGCTACCTGAATCGCGTTGTGGTGCAGGCGGTACTGATTGATATTGAGCCAATAGAATAAATTAGTCATGGTTATGTAAACTAAACCGAGAGGAATCTTCTCTCGGTTTTTATTTTTAACTTAATTAGAAAATAATCGAGAAGTTGAGTGAAGTTGGTATTTTGAGCCACCTTCATTGGGCGAAGGTGCAATGAAGGTGTAATCTCTATGAGAACAATAGACCCAAGAAAGAGAAATTTGAGTATAGGACTATTTGAACTTAACAAACCACTATACCTGCGAGTATTGAGGGACCCGATTAAGTCATAGGACTCATAAGTGTTTGTTCAATCAATTTCATTGCCTACATGAAAAACAAATTCAGATAATTATCCAGAATTATATTTCTGAAAGACTTTCAACTATTTATCAGCTATGAGTATGACGGTGGTGGGTATCAGGTAGATGCTGATGGTTGTGCTCTATGGTCTCATGTTCATGTAAATGAGAGTGGTGCTTTATTTTTGAATCATCGTGTGTATGATTGTGATGTTGATCATCATGGCTGTGGGCGTGTTCATGGGATATTCGTTCATGCACATGCATGTGGTTATGTTCTTCATCAACTAGTAAGAATGTACCCAGGATCATCAATGGGAATGCAATAAGAAATAGATTTCCTGGCATTTCTCGAAAAATAACAAAAGACAAAATTAGACCAGATAATGGTGAGGTGCTGAATAATGCGCTTGTCCTTGCAGCTCCGAGCCCACGCAAAGCTAAAACAAATAAAGTGATGCTAAGGCCATAACTTAAGCTGCCAAGAAGTAGTGCCTTTATGATTGTTTCCCATGCGGGTAATTTTTGTCCGAGGATGAATGCGAGGATCAATGAAAAAGCACCAGCGGCTAATCCTTTAATTGTTACGATTATGATTGGATCTTTTGAAGATATATTCCTGGTTAGATTATTATCAATGCCCCAGAAAAAACACGCGGCGATGATTCCTATTGCACCAATGGATAATCCCCAATTTAAATCAAAGTTGATTGATAGAACTATGCTCGCGGTCGTGATGAGTATAATAGCCCACCATGTACGGCGGCTGACAGCTTCTTTAAAAACGATACTGGCAATAATAGTAGTTGCCACACTTTCAAAGTTCAATAAAAGGGATGCCGTTGCGGCTGGGGTAGCATCCAAACTGTAAAGCAGAATTATGGGAGCAATAACTCCGCCAGCTAGAGTTGCTCCTGCCAACCATAATAAGTCCTTTTGAATCAACCCAGCTTCAATGCTCTCCCTTGATCGGAATAATGAATTCAGCGTTTTAAAAATTAACAGTCCTAAACCGCTTCCAAGGTAAAGCAGTGCAGCTAATATTACAGGATCAATTTCTCCAAGTAAAAATTTGGAGAGCGGCGCACTTATACCAAATAAAATTGCCGCGAGTAATGCAAAAATTGGAGATAAAATATTTGACTTTGCCATTTGATTACTAGTTAACCCTAATTTTATGATTTTTTATTTATATCATTAATGAAACAAGTATTTCTAAACTAATAGCTAAACCAAGATATCTAAGATGTGTGTCAATATAACATTCCTAGAAATAAAAGAATTTGTACTTCACCTTTGTCATCTAAATGAAGATGCAATTGTCATGCTGCTAAGTTCTATACCGCTCAAAGCAGACTTGATAATAATTTGTACGTTCAGAGCTTCTAAAAAAATATTGATACAATCTAGAGCATAGGATTATTGGAACTTTACAACCGCCATATCTGGAATAAAAGATAAAAAAACTGTGAAAAATGGCACATATAGGGATATTTAGAGTCCTTCTTAAGTCATGGGACTCATAATCATCTGTTCTATTTTGACTATAAACCCTGGTTTATCTGATCCCCAGAAGGTGATAGTGCTCAATACTAAGTTATTTCTTTCCTCAAAATTTATCCTCAGATACTATCACTGTATCTGGATCGGTTTTAGGGGTCAGGTCAAAATGATATATAATTTTCGAATAAGGGAAATAATTGGAGGATAAATTGAAAACCACAGTGCTTGATAATAAGAAAGCTATTTCTTTTCTTCTTCCAAATCATGACAATTTAGATCAAAAATCAAAGACCACAATCGAAGATATTATTCGAAGTTGCGGAAATAAGGAATTTCCACTAAATATATGTAAAAATCTGAATGATGATGGAATAACTTGGGAAGCAATTTTAGAAAAAATCAATAGTAATGATTTTTCTTTTTTCAGAAATGCTTTTGATGAAGATTCTCTTGAAAACATTATGTTTATTGAGATCTTCTTTTCATTTCTTGATGAACCAGAGAAAGAATTAATTACTGAATTAAACGTTTTTTGTAGAAATACTAAAATTCCGGACACTTTATTCTCATGGATAATGTCAAAGGAAGGTGATAAAAAAAGAGCCAAACAAATAATTAAAAGATTGAAACGTTTTAGATTCATTGATTTCTTTAACGAAGGCGAAGAATCAAAAATTGTTATTAATGAAGAACTGTCTAAATATTTAGGTTTTAAAACACGTAAATGGGTAGGGTCTCATAAAAAAGTTCTTTCTTTTTATAACCCGCGAATATCCATAGACAATTATGAGGTAGGTAGTTTTAATTGGTCAGAAATTGATAATGATGGATTTGTTTTTCGAAATCTTACATATCACCTTCACGGGGGGGATTTTAATGAGGAATTGAGGTATATCTTAACAAGTTTTAATTGGATCTATACAAAGTTGATTAATGAAGGAGTAAAAGAGCTTATTATTGATTTTGATTTCCTAGGCCCTGATGATCCCATAAGGATAGTTCAAGCTGCAATTCGGAAATCATCGCAGTATTTGGTAGATAATCCTTCGCAATTGCCAAGCCAACTGTTAGGACGAATTGATTTTTCTGATGATCCTAATATAAAACGTTTAATAGATGAAACCAGAGAATTTAAAAAGGAAAACTGGATTAAACCTTATTACGAATCGATTTCAAATAAAAACGATAAAAAGCTGCTTACTTTACGAGGACACGCAGTCAAGATCGTGAATCTTGTCTCCTCTCACGATGGGAGATTTCTTTGCTCAGTATCGCAACCCTTCGCCAATTTGGAGAATATTGTATTATGGGATTTGAACTTGGGATTACCTATAGGCAAGTGGAAGATAGATGACCATATTCGAAATGCAGAAATTGATTCTAAAAATCGCAAGTTATATATCGCAGGAGCCTTAGGATCAATTTACATAATTGACTTTGATAATGACAACAAAATAAATGAAATTGAATTAAATAATCGTTTTCCGATTAAGGGCATAAGAATAGCGCCCGATGCGAAAAATATTATTGTTTTATATGATAGAAACGAAGGTTTTGAAATTTATGAAAATGATTTTAAGACTAAAATTTACTTTCAAGCTGAATTTAATGGGGACTTATTAACAACGAGAATAACTTCTGACGGTATGCGAGTTGTTTTCAGTGATGGCAAGAAAATAAAGATTTTTGATCTTGAGAAAAAATCAATCTGCTTTGAATCACAAGATCTCAATAATAAATTGGAATCTATAAGTATTTCTTCTGATAACAACTACGGGTTGTGCTGTGATTCTTTGGATAACATATTTCTATTTGATCTTAGGAAGATGAAAGTTACCAGGTTATATCAAAGGGAAGATTATCATATAGAAACTGGAGGTGGGCCTGTTATTTCCTTGTTTAATAAATACGGCCAATATTATATTGTAAAAAATTATAAAAACCTTGAAATAAATAATCTCGAAACACATTTTCCTATTTTAAAGTTCAGGGGCGATATGTCAGACGTGACTACATTTATTAAAACTGATGATAACTCGAAATTGGTAACTGGATATCAAGACGGAAGTATCATCGTTTGGGATTTGAAAAATCTTTCATACCCTACGAAATTATATTATTATGAAAAAGATCCATACAACAATGGATTTAGGAAGGCATATGTTTTTCCTACATCCGAATGGGTAATTCTTGAAAGTTATTGGGGATTTATTGATGTTCTGAATGCAAAAAACTTCCACAGAGAAAAATTATTTTCGTATTCAAAGAATAGTCAAATTACTCCCTGTTTCAATGGGGATGGGAGTGTAGTTTTTGGAGAAATTAATAGTTATAAAGAAGATGAAATCAATAAGGTTGTAGCATGGGAAACAAAAACAGGAAACAAAATTAATGAATTTGAAAAAGATATATACATTGCTAATATAAAGCACTTTCAACAATCCAATACCTTATTGATAGGATATAAAAATGGTGAGATTGTTCTTTGGGATTATTATAAAAATAAAAATAGATCTTTTAAACTCAAAGATGATGAAGAAATTCAAGAGATCGAGACTTTTATTCGAAATGGTAATGAATACATAATAACATCTGCATCATACTCGCCAATTAGAATTTGGGACGCAAAAACATTTGAGCTTGTTCAAGAACTCGAAAAAACACCCCAAAACATCTTGGTTCACACTATTTCTGTATCAGTAGTAAAAAACATCTTAATTGGAATTCAAGCCTCACGTGTTTTTGTATGGGACCTTAAATCATCCAAAATAGAAAATCGACTCTCCGGGAAAACCGGAATTGATAGATATGCTTTTTCTCACGACAACAAATACTTAATCACAGGATCTGGTGCAGGAGAAATTAGTGTATTAGATTTAAATACCTTCGAAAATATTTATTCTCTAAATAGAGTTATGGAGTATGCTAATGAATTTACTATTGATCCAAGTAATAAATTTGCAGCGTGTGGATCGATAGATGGCAAATTGGTCTTGTGGAATTTACAGGATGGAGAAATAATTGCAGAATTAAATACTGATGATCCAATAGAATTTTGTTCTTTTATTCCAGAAAAACCTTTACAAATAATTGCAGGGCATGATAATAAGGTTCATTATTTTGAGTTTGTAGAAAGAGATGTAAATAAGAATCCTTAATCCTTTTGAATAATGTGTGAATTCTCAAGAATATCGAAACTGTGTGGGTAAATTTCCATTATTTCGAGTCACTTTTTTTGTTGAAAACTTATTCAGTTTCAGAAGAAATCACAGAAGAATGGTTAGAAGAATACAATGGTGTTCGCCCCCATGATGCATTGGGTGACCTTCCGCCTTATCAATTTAAGGTTATGAGATTCTGAAATATTTTACTTCTAACTGGTACTAAAAATGGGATGTCGACAATAAATAACGACTCTGAATCAGTAGGTCGATTAACTTTGATATAATGCTAGAGCATAGGACTATTGGAACATTTCAAACCGCCATATATGGGCAAATAGGCATAAAAACCACGAAAAAGGCCACATATGGGGATGTTTTGAGACCTGATTGAAGCTTAGGACTCATAAGCCCTTGGTCGTAAGGTCCCTGGCCTGATGCCAGAGTCACCCTCGCCATATCTTGTTTTAATCTCCCAATTCATATTTATAATGAATTCTACGGAGAGACTAATGACAAAGAATAGATCGCTAAATCACATCCCAAAAACGCACACAATCAAGAAAAATGCGGCAGAAGAAATATTTAACCTTGTCTATCTTGGAAGCGATAAGGAATTTAAGAAAACCAAAGTCAAAGAAATTGAGAACTGGCTGGCAGAAGGCTATTTCTTCGGGAATGAGAATCCAGTGGAGTTGGCAAGAGAATGGCAGGAGTATTCTCAAGATTAATTATTGAGAATTCTTTTCCCGGGTGCAAGGTTGGTGCAAAGCGAGGAGATGCTACAGTGAGGTGGGACCTCTTCGTCCTTTCCAAGAGGAAAGGACGAAGATCCTCGAAGTGAAACGGCTTCAGGCCGTTTTCACTTCAAGGAATGCCGCCATTATGAAGGGCGCACCTTCGCCATATGTATGACGAACAAGTTTTACAGATTACGCTAAAATGGGTTGATGTTTGTACAGGGACAAGGCAGTGATGTATATTTAACTCTTTATAAACTGCATCTGTGAAACGGATATTTTCATGGTTGCCTCTATTCTATGATTTAAAAAGAAGGGAAGTACGATGGGAAATACAATGGAACAAAACATGACATTTAGATTTGAGTTGTTTGTGGACGACCTGCCTGCATCGATAGACTTTTACCATCGGGTACTTCAATTCACGATCGGTGAGCAGCATTCAGATAAATTCACACCGATTACCAATGGCAATGTCCGTATAGGACTGAATCTGCGTTCAGCCTTACGGGTCGATCACCCCATCCAGGCCGTTGAAGGTGAACGTCTTGGACGAGGTGTCGAAATTGTTTTAGAAGTTGATGATATTACTGCAATGTACGAGCACGTGCTTTCCGAGAATTGGCCCTTGGCCGCAGAATTGCAGCAACGGCCCTGGGGATTGACTGATTTTCGGGTGGTAGACCCGAGCGGTTATTATCTGCGGATCACTTCGCGTGTGTAACCTTTTTTCAGCGCATACAAATCCCACCTTTGCCACGAAATTCCTAATTGCCAGGTAATCAGACCGGATAAGCATCGCCTGTTCTCTGTAAAATAACACAGGTTCCTGTACGGATAAGAATTCCAAGTCTATCGAGAAGTGTTATTGTTCTGAATAACAATGGGGGAATGATGTCCCATTGTTGAAAGCCATAATAGAAAAAATGACATTTTCCATTTTCCATTTTTAATTTCACATGAAATTGCATGCAAAGACAGGTTTTTTCCATGTATTTTTCAAAAAAAGCACTGTATCATTACCTCATCAAACCAAAGCGGAATGAGGAGGAATTGACAATGAAGTATATGGGTTTTATCGAAGATCTGAGATATCGCACAGATGAGTATAACGACAGCTTCAATACCGAGGAAGAAAATCGATACCCCAAAAAACAAAAAGAGCTTTGGGCGCCAATAAACCGCAATAAAGCCATTACCCAATCTTCGTTTGGCTATGATCATGAAAATTGTTTGCGCTTATTAGCGGAAAATGGTTATGACGGCGAACCTGTTTCATCAAGAAAAATGAATACAGCCCGCCGATGGTTTGAAGATAGCAAGGATCACAATTTCCCGCCACAAACAGATGTCTTGCGTATGGGAATCTTCTTCTGCCTCGATTTCTACACGCTATTACATTGGGTCTTGAAGGCTGATTTTGAAGAATTCCTGATCAAAGGAGATGAAGAATTCAAGGTCAATGTTGGAGAATCCATTTTAGCGATCATTGAAAAATATAATCTGAACGAAAAATCACTGTTTCAATCAAAATTGAGGGAATTCCAAAAAAACTTAGACAAAAGGACCTTATATCAGGTATTTGAAGATCACTGGCATTTGGTCTCAACGGAAGTATTAAATTTCAAGAACTTTTCGGCTGTGATCGACGATTTTTTCAAAGAGGACTTGATCTACTATGAAAATCACAGCGAGAAGATCACCAACTTTGCGAATTATCAAAAAGAGATCATCAGAGAATCTCAGTTCGGTTCAAGTGATGACCAGGAAACCCTCTGGCGCTATCGCGGCATTTGGCAAACACTCACCGAAGATTTGGACACAATATACATTGACATTGAAAACACAAGATTGAAGAACGCTGATGTTGAGCAAAATTACCTCAAGAAATTTGGTGCGCTGATCATTGAGCTGACAGAGCAGGAGAATGATGCCAAGCTGAATAATGAACGTTTATCCGTGGTGCTTCGATCACCGAGATATCTAACAGATGAAGAAATAGAAAAGCAGGTTTTTGAAACGCGGGAAAAGCTTAAGCAAGACCTTGCGGACCTCAAATTAAAGGAAGCATCTGCCAAAAGAAATTCACTAATGGATGAATGGAAGAGTCGGGGAATCCCTGTTAGTCCGGAACAACTCGCCAAAGAAAAAGAGCAATGCAAAAAAGAAATTCGTGACATCCGGAAGATGATCCATCCAGATGTTTTAATGCACGACCCGGTTTACGCAAAATTGAGCAAAGAACAGCAAGAAGAATTAAAAGATATTTTGATCGAAGCTCTGAAAATCGATAACTCAGAATTAGGATATCCTCCCGATTTTGTCAAACATGACATGCGTTCCCTGGAAGGGCTGCGCACTGTGCGTCGAAGAATTGAAGAAATTCTGAATATGAAAAACATCCAAGTTGATCTCCGTTACGAAATTCAAGGAGAAACGATCTATGAAAAGATCGCATGGTTGGAAAATGAGATCGTTATTTTAAAAAATCGCTTGAATGCCGCAAAAGGTCAACTAACAGCAATGCTGACCGATGTGGGAATTCAATCCAAACTTGCTTTACTGAATAACCAGGATAAGCAGGAAATGTTCATTGAGAAAATGGAAAAAAAGATCACATCTTTAAAAGAAGAAAATGAAACGCTGAAGATAAAAATTGAAGTTGAGAATAACAAGAAGAAGTAGATGAAAATGTTGAAGATCAATGATCTTTTTCAAAAGGTAAATACATATTTTCCTGATGAAAATATCAGTGTTTGTATTTCATTGCTGACATGGGCAAAAGACCCCGATTGGTCCCAAGACCTAAGAGATTTAATTGAGCCGTGCGGCCTTGATTTCAATTCTTTGGTAAACATTTTAGAAACACAAAAAAGTGTTCATACACAAAAAGATAATAAGATTTTTTCACTAGCCATCGGTAATGGAATTAAAGGAGAACCTTTGGCCGCGGCATTTCTACTGGCGCTGGCAGAAATGCCCCAGCATCCCTTGACCCAATCGTTGGTAAGGAATGGCCTGGATCTCCAATGCTTAAAATCATCGCTCGAAAATATAGAGATTGGTGAATCGGTATTGATGATGGTGATCAATGAGGTTGAGAGCAAAACGCCAACTCTTCAACAGTATGGTAGGAATCTGACGGAATTGGCAAAACATGGCGATTTTGATGATCTTTATCCCCGTGAAAAAGAACTTGAACAATTGATCCTGATCCTCATGAAAACGCAAAAAGGAAACGCCGTCATCACTGGACCAGCGGGTGCCGGTAAAACAGCCCTCGTAGAACTTTTTGCGCGGGCAATTGTAAAAGGATCCGTACCCAGCCAGCTGGCAAATTCCAGTGTCTTTGAGGTTTCCATATCAAAACTTTTGTCCGGAACTATTTATCGAGGACAATTCGAAGAAAGAATAAGCAAATTAATCTCAGAATTAAAATCCAACCCTTCCACGATACTGTTTATCGATGAGATGCATTTACTCTGGGGAGCAGGGCGAACCAGTGAATCAGCCATGGACGCTTCCAATATCCTCAAACCTTTCCTGGCCCGCGGCGAGATTACTATGATCGGGGCAACTACCACCGAAGAATATCATCGCTACATCGCTCAGGACAAAGCCCTCGAGCGTCGATTCGAAATGCTGCCGCTGGAAGCCCCATCCGGTGATCTATTGTTGAATCTGGTCAGGAGCATGGCAAACGCTTTTCAAGGACGAACAGCCATTATCATCCCGGATAAAACAGTTGAAGCGGCTATCCGGCTAACCGATCAATATCTTCCTCACCGCTGCCAACCGGACAAAGCCATCAACTTGCTGGACCTGGCGGTAGCAAAAACACAAATGCTTGCAGAAGAGCAAGTAACAGAAGTTATGCTAAAGAACTTATTAGCCAATCAAACCGGTCAGCCCATCGCTGAATTGGATGACCAAAAACAAACCGCTTTGCGTGGCATGGAAGAGCGAATAAAAAAACAGATCATTGGACAAGATTATGCCATAGAGAAAGTGATGCAATCCATTCTTTACAGAAGGCAATTCACTTTTTCAGGCAATGAAAGAAATATTGGGACTTTTCTCTTTGCCGGCCCAACCGGCGTAGGTAAAACGGAACTGGGGCGTATTCTGGCCAATGAATTCTATGGGAACACAGATCGCCTGCTGCTCATTGATCTGGCTGAATATACCCATTCAGCAACTCTATCGCGTTTGATCGGCGCAGCACCTGGCTTGGTGGGGCACGAGCGCCCTGGCTTGATCGCGGATTTCTTGCATGAACATGGCAGCGGCGTGATCATTTTCGATGAGATCGAAAAAAGTGATCCGGACATCCGCGATTTCTTGTTGGGTATCCTGGATAACGGACGTGTTCGTGCGGCCAACGGCGAATTGATGTCGACGAGAGGCTGCATCATTATTGTCACCACCAATGTATTAACACAAGATGATCTTTTCGCAACCGGCATGGGATTTGTTGGCATGAAAGAAAAGAGGTCCGTAACAGCCCTATTGAAAAATCATTTTCCACCGGAATTCCTGAGCCGTTTTGACGAACTCATTCTTTTCAATTACCTCTCTCAGAATGATCTTGGAAAAATCATAGCGCTCCGCTTGGACGAGATTCTCGTACAATTCACTTCCCAGGGATACGAAGTCGATTTTGATCGGGATGAGATCGTGGCACTGGTATTGGCTCGTCTTGAAGGTCATGGGGCCAGAGGTGTAAAGAGAACCATTGAACAAAATTTTCTCCAACCCCTTGCAGTCCAAATGCTTTCGGGCAAGAAGCTGCATTGGCAAGCATCGACCTAAATATGGAAAAGGGTGAAACAAATGAATGAAAAGAACAAACAGCTAGTGGAACATCCAACGTCAAATAACGCCTTAGTATCCCTTCACTCATTTGAAGCAGAAACAAGACTCGCCTGCTTACCTGAATACAAAATCAAACCCATCATCGGATATCGTACAGATTCATATCATCCTATTGATGAAAACTACAAACTGATCGTCAGCCCCAATGATGAATTTATTGCCGAGCAGTGTGGAAATGCGATCTATCTGATCCGGCGAAACACACGAAAAGTCTTTCAGATTATTTCATTGGAGGAAATTAGCGCATCATTTGTATTTTCACATGACAGTAAAAATCTGATTGTTGCAGATTCAAGTGGCAAGATCTCGATTTGGGAGGTAGAAATCGGTGTTTGCCAGAATGTGATCGAGACCCAAAGAAAATCCATCAAAAAAATTCACATCAGTCATGATGGCAAAACCTTATGTTTGGACGACAGAGACGCAATTGACCTATATAAAATCAATACTGGAGAATGTATCGGATCGTATGATTTAAAAGCTGATTTTTTAGGGTTCGGTCCGGACGATCAAACTTTAATCGGAATAAATGCCCACTCAATAGAAGTCATCGATATTCATGATGGAAAAACGCTGAGATCATTCGATTTTAAGTATATTGCAGAAGTCGCGTTGAGCCCGGGTAAAAATCAAATACTTATAGTGGATGCAATCGGGAAAATGACAATTCTTGACCTAAAAACTGGTCATAGTCGGGACATCCAAATAATTTCACGCTTTTCAAGCGGATCGATGGCCATTCATTCGTCGGGGAGGACCATACTCCTCTGCAGTCAAGGGCATGAGAATTACCTTGAACTTTGGGATCTTGAAAACCATAGAAGGATTGATATTCCCGGAAAATGGGAAAACGTTCAATTCTGCCCAGATGGAAGAACTTTTTTCGCGAAAGAAGCGAATAAGGGAAAATATTCTTTTTGGGATATCCAAAACGGTAACCAATTATTTGAAATTAATCCGGACGGCAACCTTAACATCGTTGGACCGGAAATTTCAAATGGGCACGGGTTAATGATCACTTCTGGTTATCAGGAAGGTGCAACACTCTGGGATTTGAAAACTGGCCATGATCAGCATCATTTTACTGAATACTCCAGAAACGTTTTTAATGCATACTTTTCACAAAATGACAAATTACTTTTAACGGATTGTTGGCCAGATAGAATTAATTTATGGGATACAGAAACTGGAACGTGTTTACGAAGATGGCAAAAATATCCCTATCAATTAACGTTAGCCTTCGCGCCAGATAAATACCTGTTAGCCTACATTGTTGGGGAGGAGATCGTTGTAGAGAATATTTTTGATGAGGGGCTGGAATATAGATTATCGATTGGCGATGTTCGGAAGATAAAAATTAAATTTAGTGATGATAATAATTTTCTTTATCAATTTTCAATTGACCCATCGAAAAAATGTTTTACTTATTCGATCTATCAAGCAAAAACTGGCAAATTGATCAAAAAATACTGTCACGAAAGTAACATCAATCAGGACACAAAATTTTATATCGATTTTACCCAGGCACAGCTTTATGCGATCGATGCTGGAAAAATCGTTCAAATCAGTCTCATAACAGGCAAAACGATTCAAATTTTTCGCGGACCGGTCGATGAGTTCGACAGGTTTCCCATCACATCGATGGCGTTTGATCCCAACGGGAAATGGCTGGCAGGTACCTATCAACAAACCCATGTTGCCTTTTGGAAAATGGAGGGTGATGGAAAACCACAACTGATCATTGATGCAACCATTATGAATCCGAATGGGATACAAAACCTAAGCTTTATGAAAGAAGAAACACTGATGGTTTGCAGTGTAGATGGAATAATAACCTTCTGGGATATCGCACGAAAGAGCATCTTAGCAAAATTATATTGTGTGAAAGAGGGTTACCTATGGACAACGCCTCCTGATGAATTTGCACCCAATGGCTGGCTGCACACGAATCGAACAGACCTTATCTCACTAACCTCCGTAGCGGAAGATGGAAAAGTAATCGAATACATCTCCGAAGATGATCAACGTTTTAAGGACTATTTACAGATCTACAACGATAAGGAAATGGTCATGACCCGCCTGAATGATTATGAGCGATACCAGGAACTCCTGAAAAACAGGATTCAAATGAAAGACCAGACAGAACAAAAATTGTTGGAAAAACGCAGAAATGATGCTCAAAATTTGTTGTTGAGCGCCGGAAAAATGCAGAAAAGCATATAGCCTTCATCTCGGAGAGAGCAATGTCAAACGAAAAATCGCTAAAGAACCAAAATGAAGAACAACAAGCATTGCAGAAAGTGGTCTCTTTTGAAAAAAGTTTGCGGGAATCTTGTGTTCCTGAAAAGGCAATGCGGCAGGTGGTTACTGCCAGAGTAAAAAAAGAAGTATTTGACCAATTTGTCTTTAGTCCAGATGGAAAACAGATCGCCTTGAAGATTGCAGACCTAATATACATTTGGGATCGAGAAAAAAGCCGCAGCACGCAAGTGTTAAAACATGAAGGAACTGTTGACGCAATCGCATTTAACAAAAATGGCAGTGAATTATTTGCAATAGTTGATAAAACCTTTCTCATACAAAATATTAAGTCGGGGGTAATTAATAAAACCTTTAACATTGAGATGAGGGTTGATAAGATCGACGTAATTTCTGATGAAGTAGTAATTATTAAAGAATCGATGTATCAAAACTTGCTACGGTTAAACATAACAACGGGAGAGATGCTGAAATATGGTTTTCGCTTTGGTGCATACGCAATTTCATCAAAAAGTAATGAAATTGTTACAACAGAGTTCATGACTGAACGTAGAGAAGATGGGAAAATCAGTCGATACTGGTACGCAATTCAATTTTGGGACATAGAAACGGGAAAACAGATTAATCATCGCCGCATTGACCTGGGTAAAGATGAATTAATTGGAATTGCTATCTCACCGAATGACAAAGAGATTCTTGTGTTTTTCAAAGATGAACCAGCCATATTGATCATTGACCCAAGCAGTAAAAATATCCGCAGACATGATTTTAGTCACCAAACCAAAATTCACATGTATATTCCGGTTATATGTCCTAATGGAAAATACATCGTAGCCAGGGGCGGCATCCATAAAAAAAGGCTTTTTTTGGTCGAAATTGCCACTGGAAGAATAATAAAGACTTTTGATGGCGATTTTGAGGATTATAAATTTAGCCCTGATGGAACTGAGTTCGCAATAGATAGAAGATCGAGAGATGAACCGTACCCGGACAGAGGGATCGAAATTTGGAACATCACCACGGATGAGATAACCCAGGTTTTAGAACGAGGTATGGACACCCAAACTAATTTTGTGATTTCCCCTATGAATGAGCGCTTTGTGACGGATGCAAGCGATAATAACTTAAAAATATGGAATCTTCAAGATGGTTATCCTCAACACACGTTATCGGGTCATACAGGATTTGTTTTAGAAATTAAGCTTAGTCCTGATGGTAAGTACTTAGCCTCGACCAGTTTGGACAATACTGTGCGCATCTGGGACGTAAGCACTGGCTATTGCGTAAATAAAATCTATCTTGATCAAAAACCAAATACGCTTGCCTTCAGTCCGAATGGGGAATATTTAGCTGTCACGGAGAATTATTACCAACAGAAATGTAAAATCGAGATCATCGATATTCGAACAGGCGACAAAATCTATAAAATGGAGCGAGATGAATATTGGGGGAGATACATTGAGTTTTCAAAAACAGGACATGCTCTCATTATCTCTGATGGCTCAAAATCCAACAAATTATCCCCAGTTACTTTCTGGGATTATGAAACTGGAAAATTTCATAGTTTTGAATTGAATAACAATTCCTTCCGTAGGCGATACGGTTACTCATTTATTTTCGGTAATCTCGTTTATTATCAAGGGCAAAAACCTTTTCTAATAGGAGTAAAGCATAATGAGGTCCATGTTTTTGACATTGAATCAGGGGAAGATATCATCTGTTTTGAAGAGCATACCAAAGCTGTATCCGCGATCGTAATCCATCCAAATAAACCCATTCTGGTCTCAGCTGATGATAACAATCAAATCTACAAATGGAATGTGGAAACAGGGGAGCGTCTTCAAGCATTTCAAGGTTTGAAACCATGTGTCTATAGATGGAGACATGTCCGAAATTTGGCTATCTCTAAAAATGAAAAATGGTTGATCGCATCCAGTTTTGATGGGAAGCTTTTCTATTGGGATTACGAAACCGGCAATCTTCTGGCAACTTCATATGCCCTGGACCAGGGCTACCTGTGGATGACGCCACCTGATGAATTTGCCGCTAATGGCTGGCTCCACACCAATCGTCCTGATCTCATTTCCTTGATTGAAATGGACAAAGAAGCTCAAGGAAATCCAACCATTATAAATGAGGACGATCAACGTTTTAAAGACTATATGCGGATCTACAACGATCAAGAAATGGTTATGACTCGTTTAAATAATTGGGATAGATACCAGGAATTGCTCAATATCAGACTCGGTAATAAAAATCTTGTGTCAACTCATTCGTTACAAGAAAGTAACATATTTCTTCGCTTATTACCCGATAATCTAAATAAATAGAAAAGGAAGGATTTTCGATGAAATTTCAAAACATCATATTTAAAATAATTCAGGTTGTATTGATATTTATTGCCTTTGCATTGATTTTATTGTATCTATCCACGGCGTATGATTTTATCGAAGAACTGCCAGCATCAATATTACAAACGATCATCGGAATAATTGCAATCGCTCTTTTGATAGCATCTTTCCTTTTTGGTCCAGGCATCGTTGAAGTTTTCATCATTGATCCAACCGACGATCATGAGCTCAAACTTCCTCTAATATTCACACTTGTCTTAAGTGTTCCTTTATTGATTTATCTGTTTTTCTTCAAAGGTATCGACTTTTCAGGGGTAAATACCGAATGGGTTTCACTGGATAATATTCAATTGGAGAGTTTTTGGTCCTCATTTTGGAAATCTTTTTATGCAATCCCGATCATCTTCCTGATAACACGATTCTTTGAAAACTCAGGCGACAAGATAGATCCTTCTTATGAATGGGCATTGGGAAATTCAAACAGAGGTTATCGTTCCGCCACACAGAAAGAAGTCTGGAACCATAATAATAAAAGTTCAAGATCCTGGGAGCAAAACCAAACACTAATAACAAATATTATTTTTGCAGTTCTTACGCTGGGTTTCTATGCGCTAACATTTCTTGATGATCTGCCAGCTTCAACACATATACTCCGTTTTATCGCTTTGGTATTGGCAGGCGGTTTCTCAGCCGGGTATCTATTTTCACTATCTAAAGCTGTTGGGTTCGATCTGAAAACAAATGATTTTGACAAAATTGACGAAAGCCCAATTCCCTTTTTTGCCAGTGCAATTTCAATCATCGCCATGCTTGGAATGGGATTGATTCTTCTCATCTCTTATCTGGTGAAAAAGGAATTGCTCTTTTCACTAAATTATTTATGGATCCCAATGATGATTGCCCCACTGGCCTGGTTACTGAAAAACGAATTAACAAACAAGAAAGAACAAAGAGTCAGGGAAGATTCATTGGTCCCGTATTACCAGGACAACCCGGACGTTCTCTCTCTTTGGGCATTCAATCTCTACCGGCAAATAGAGAAGGGAGACAGCAATAGCATTTTCACAAAAGACAGCCAACTATATCGGCAAGTCGCTGAACGATGTAATGATTTGATCTCACAACGCTCATATATCTTGTATTCCGATGACTTAATGGATCAAACAGAAACCTTGATGGTCGCATTGGTAAGAGGTGAGTCCATTTCTATTGTTGTTCCGGCAGTTTATGACCAGCGAACAGCTTTGATCGAGACCGCGCAAAAATTATATTTCTATTATGTGAACGAAATGAACCGCCCGATCCATCAAGAAATCAGAGAAAAAATATATGGATATTAACCAAAAAAATATGCTGATGATAATGGATAAATTACTCTAAACTGGAGGGGCACTTTTTGGATTACGTTGTGAACCCTCTTCTCGTCAGGTGCTTCAAGCATCCAATGAGGAGAGGGGAGAGCGCTTTATGAGAACGAAGTACAGAAATGCCCGCAGTGAGATGACGACCAGCTGCCAGCACAAAGGGTGCACTCTGCAATATATTTATTAAATAAGGAGCTTGGCGGTAGAGACTTTTTACTCTCCACAGGTTAGGTGAAAGCCCTAAGCCCTCACTACCCTGCATTAATGATATTTTACAAATTCCCTCTATAATTAATCCATGAACTTGATTCGACACGTAAAACAATCTTTTTCCGGTGCCCCGATCATCCTGTTTCTGATTGGCCTGATTTTCTTTGGCGTGGGCGGTGGATTGACATACCACCAGTTCATCTTCAAGATGAATGCTTTGCAGGCACCGGGCGAGGTGGTTGGATTATCTGAGAGCTGCGATGACGACGGCTGTTTCTACAGTCCGTCGGTGCGGTTTATTACTGTGGGCGGAGAAACGGTGTTCTACCATTCAACTTACGGCTCAAATCCACCTGAATATAAAGTGGGCGAGGTTGTGACCATATTCTACAAATCCGAAAACCCTGAAAAAGCCATCATCGCTGGTGAAGGGGGCGTATTTCGCATCATCTTCATGGGCGTCGGCGGGCTCATTCTGCTGGCTGGCCTTATCCTCTTTGGTGTGAACTTGTATCACAGCTTTCTCATCAAAGAGCAGACACCCTGATTTATTGACTTTACTAACGCACAGATTTGGTTACTTCATTTTAGGTAGATTTTCTTTTATCGTTTTCGAAATTGTATCCATTGTCATTGCGTTTAACGAGGTAAATACTTCCGTTAATAAATCTTTGCTTTCCTTATCCAGTTTTGAATAATTCGTCAGGATGTTTTTTAGCTCTTTGATGTTTTCTTTGGGGTCAATGGTCCTACCCTCCGAAGTTCCCAGGATATCAAAGAATGCTTCGATAAACATTTTCCGTTTGGGTAATGATAATTCCTCAAGCCAGGTCGTTAATGATTGCTCCAATAATTTCGTGGTGCCGGACATGTTTCCACGTATGAATTTCGACTGTTCTACTTTCCAATTTAAAGCGTTGTGTTGATTGATGCCCCGAGCGGAACTGGAAATCACGATCCTTTTTCCAACCGGTTCCAGCAGCATTCCAACGATGGATTCTTCAGGCACATAATTGGTGACTTTGTTTTCGAGATTTGAAAAAGAAGCACGAGGAACGTTGGAGAAATCAAAACCGGGACCATCAAAATTTATTATTCTGGATAATTTGCCGCGGCGCATTGCGTTTAGATGCGATCCTGCATAAACTGCCAAATTACCGCCTTTCGAATGTCCGCATACCGTAACCCTGACGGAAAAAATCCCAATCGTCCGATCCAGGTATCGGGAAGCAGATTCTTGACCGGGGGTTTGTTCCATGTAGGCCATTTCAAAATCTTCTTTCCAGCCGATCAGGGAGTTGTCTGTTCCGCGAAAAGCGGCGACTTTTTCATGGATCGCGTTGGGTAAGGTAAAGGTTATGGCCGCGAATTGCTGCCCAACAACGAAATCCGTGTTTTCCTCATAGTTGGATAGGCGGATATCTTCAAATCTTGGGTGAGCGGCTGTCGCTCTTAACAATTCCAATAATTCGGAATCGAGGGCGGGGCTGGCTGTGGGATTGATATTTGAGGCGTTTGTCTCATCCGTATGGGTCTTTGAGAAGAATTGAATGGACGCGTCTTTTAGAGAAATTCCTTTATTTGATTTAATTCCCGGGACAATATCCTTAAAAGGCAAATAACTGAGCATGGATAAGATCAACGCATCAATATCATTGAACGGGTCATTATTAAAACTTAGGTCACCCCGCCAGTCCAAATATTCCATTATTGTTCCCATAATGCAGCTCCTTATAACTTCATTTTACTGTGCATTCAGTAATCGCCGTAACTTTTTACCGCGATTTCCCGTATACAGATACAGAAAGCATTAGGAGGCTCGAGTGAAATCTCGTTGGATTAGTGTATTTTGGGGTTTGGTGATGATCGCAATAGGGGTGGCGTTCATCTTGAATGAGCAAGGTATTATTAATATAAGCCTGATTTCCATGCCGATCATGGTGTTGGTCTTTGCCGCGCTTAGCGCGTTTTTCTTTATGACCTATTTTGTACAAGGGATTCATAATTGGGGCTGGCTTTTCCCGGCTTGTATCCTGGCGGGCATCGCGATAACGATCGGGCTGGACGGCACGGCGTTGGGCAGCGTGCTGAACGGCACGCCGGTATTGGCCGGCATTGCTCTGCCGTTCATCGTTGTGTTCCTGCTGGACGCGAAAAAGCACTGGTGGGCGCTAATCCCGGCCTGGGTGATGACGGCCATTACATTCGTGGTTCTGTTTGAGCGGCAGATGGGTGATGCCCTGATCGGCGCGTTTGTGCTGTTCAGCATCGCGCTGCCTTTCTTTGTGGTTTTCCTCATGAACACACAGAAAAACTGGTGGGCGGTCATTCCGGCCTGCGTGATGGGAGCCACCGCGCTGGCAGTGCTGCTGGGAAGGTACCTGGATGACAATCTGATGGGCGCGGTAATCTTATTTGGCATAGCTATGCCATTCCTGTGTATCTATTTATTGGACCGCACGCGCCGCTGGGCGCTGATTCCCTTCGCAGCGATGAGCGTGATCGGTTTAATCCCGCTAATGGCAGGCATCTTCAATGATGACGTGCTCGGCTTTGTGATCATGTTCTTGTTCGCTGCGGCTTTCTTCGTGGTGTATTTCTGGTCGAAAACCAATTGGTGGGCGCTCATCCCGGCCGGTGTTTTCACTTCCATCGGCTTGACCGTCCTGCTGGATACCCTGCACTTTCCTTTGTTCAGCATGGGTGCGTCCGGGTTCAATAACGCGGGCTCAGCCTTCCTGCTGACTGGTTTCGCGGCTACTTTCGGCGTGCTGTGGCTGCTGCGGGCGCAGCATCCTACCGAGTGGGCGAAATACCCGGCTTTGGGCTTGCTGGCTCTGGCTGCTCTGACGCTGATATTCGGTGACAGCAACCAGCTCATAGGCCCGCTGCTCCTGATCGCGGCAGGGGTATTCATTTTGCTGTTATCGGCACTAAAGAAGAAAAAGATGTAAACATGAATTTGTAAGTGAGAGACATCCGATTACACTAAATTGGAGCTCATTTATACATAAATCCCCAAGAGGGTTAACAGTAAAAGAAGAGACAATTCCCTGAGCTTGTCGAAGAGAATTGTCCTTTTTTTACTGCTTGTTTAAGCTATTTATCGTTCATTTACAAAATCCTCACTTCCTCTCCGGTCTTCGGGTATAAAATAAACAGGTTGGTTTCAAGTTCCCTGCTGAATGGCGTCCAACGAACCAACATTTTTATCAATATGGAACTTATTATGGGTATTGGCTGAAAGGGAAGATAATGAAAAAAATCGGTGTCGGCGGATTCATCCATGAAACGAACACATTTTCCAATACGCCCACGCCGGTGGAGTTGTTCCTGAATCAGAGTGGGGGATATCCGCGACTCTTAAAGGGAAACGACATGTTTGAGTTGGCTGCCGGGCGACTCAATATTTCCATCTCCGGGTTCATGGCCGAGGCGCAGCATTACGGATTTGAGATCGCACCGCTGACCTGGTGCGGCGCTGAACCATCCCAGCCGCTGAAAACCGAAGATTTCAATTATCTGATGAGCTTGCTGGAGGAAGAAACCCGCAAGCAGTCCGGCCTGGACGGTATCTACCTGGAATTGCACGGCGCGATGGTGTTCGGCGTTCTGCAGGACGGCGAGGAAGAGATCCTGACACGCATGCGGGCCATCGTCGGCGACATGCCCATCGTGGCCTCCCTGGACCTGCACGGTAACATCAGCCCGCGCAGCTTCGAGCTGGCCAGTGTGATGGTAGGCTATCGTACTTATCCGCACGTGGATGGATTCGAGACCGGCGAACGCAGCGCGGCGGCGATGGATTATTTATTGGAGGGGAAACCGCTCTACCGCGCTTTTCGGCAGGCGCCCTTTCTGATGCCCGCCACGACCCAACCCACCACCCGCGAACCGGCCAAATCGCTTTATACCGCGCTGGACAAAATGGAGAAAGAGCCGGGCGTGGTTTCGCTGACCATCATGGAAGGCTTCAACGCGGTGGACATGCCCGACACGGGACCGAGCATTTTCGCGTACGCTACCACCCAGGAAAAGGCGGATACCTGTGCTGATCGATTGCTGCAGGAAATGCTCGACCGGGAAGCCCAATTTACCGTGGATATGCTTCCACCGGATGAGGCGGTAGACAAAGCCTTGGAAATGGCGGCTAAAAGCGATAAGCCGATCATCCTGGTGGATGTGCAGGATAACGCCGGAGGCGGCAGCCCATCGGATACGGTCTGGTTGTTGAAGGCTCTGGTGGAAAAGGATGTCAAGAACGCGGCACTGGGGCTGATGTGGGACCCACAGGCGGCGGCTATCGCACACGAAGCCGGGGAGGGCGCGCGCGTGTGTATTGCCTTGGGAGGCCATACCATAATCGGGCAAACGCCTTATGAAGCGGAATATACCGTGGTGAAATTGCACGATGGGGATTTTCCGGGAACCGGCCCGATGGTGGCAGGGCAAACATTTAACTTTGGCAAGATGGCCCAACTGAAACTGGATGATATCCGCATCGTGGTGTCCTCAGACCGTATGCAGGCACAGGACCGATCTTTCTTTCGGGTGGTAGGCGTCCAACCGGAAGAAATGGATATTCTGGTGCTGAAAAGCGCCAACCATTACCGCGCCGATTTCGAGCCGATCGCGGGCGGTATCATCAATGTGGATGCGCCCAGCGCGATCATCGAAGATCCCAGCAAGATCGCCTACACTAAACTGCGGGATGGTGTCCGGCTGAAGGGTTTGGGCCCGGTATTCAAACGGCCGGTATGAAAATCTATCTTAATAATAGAGAAACAAGGTTTAAAACTCCTTGAAATGGTTGACTTTAAAAGATATTTTTTATATCCTAAGACTCTAGGAAAGAGGATGACCAAAATAAACCGGTTATTTCAAGCAGGTTCAATCATATCCGGGTACCGGGAGTCCTCAAAGGAGGTGAGCGTAAAAGCACTTCTGTAAATTAAAAAGAACAGGTGATTTATCTCAAAATAACATTTTTGAGTGATAATAAACATATTGAAGAACTGCAAGGCAAAATATTAATTGGAAACGAGGTAGAGATATGCTAACAACAGGTTTTAAAGGTCGAGATTTTTTGGCGGAGACCGACTACACTGTCCAGGAAATCAGAACGATTTTGGAAGTAGCCGAGGAATTAAAGCGCCAGCAAGCCATGGGTATTTATCATGATGATTTGCTCAGGGCCAAGACGCTTTTTATGCTGTTCTATAATCAATCTCTGCGCACCCGCAACTCATTTGAGGCAGGTATGACCCAATTGGGCGGCCACGCGCATTACCTGGATCCGGATAAGATCTATACGCCGGCGCTGGAAGGCAAGGAAGTTGCCTACAGTACAGAACGCGTTTCGGATGTAGCCCGTGTACTGAGCCGCATGGGCCAGGCCATCGCCATTCGCTGCTACGGCGATCCGGTAGATTGGGAATATGGCGGAGCACACAACCTCATCAAGGAATTCGCGAAATGGTCTGATATCCCGGTATTGAACATGGAAGATGATATCTACCATCCATTCCAGGGACTGGCCGACATGCTGACGGTCAAAGAAGAATTTGGCGGATTCAAAGGCGTCAATTTCACCATGTCGTGGGCTTATTCCCCGAGCGTCCATAAACCGCGCGCGGTACCTCAATCCGCTATTCTGTTCGCGACCATGCTGGGCATGAACGTGACCCTGGCGCACCCGAAGGGATTCGACCTGGCTCCCGATATCATCAAGCAATGCGAAACCTACGCTGAAGACGGCGGCGGCTCTTTCAAGATCACCAATGACTTTGAAGAAGGCTTCAAAGGCGCGCATGTGGTCTACCCGAAAGCCTGGGCGCCAGTCACGCTGTTCCAACCGCCGGTTGGCATCAATGACCCCAAGAAATCCCAGGAAATCATGGATTCCTTCAAATCATGGAAGACCACCAGCGAATTGATGGACACGGCCGATAAGAAAGCTATCTACCTGCATTGTCTCCCGGCCGACCGCGGTTACGAAGTCAATAACGATGTTATGGACAAGACTGGAGGACTCGGCTGGCGTTCCGCCATCTTCGATGAAGCCGAGAACCGCTTGCACGTTCAGAAGGCTGTCATGAGCCTGCTGATGAAATAGACAATAACCTAATCTGATTTTTAGAAAGGCGCCGAATTTCGGCGCCTTTTCCTTTTTATTAAAACTGGAAAAAAGGAATTTAATTATGAATGCTTTCTACGAGTAAATGAATACACCGGCCTGACAGTCTTTTATTTTTCATATGTGCTGAGAGCGAAGGTTGTCAACGAGTAAGAATTCTTACAAATGGATGAAAAAGTATCAATAAAATGAAAGGAAAAATATATAATAGTATTAGGAATTATTTTTGAAAATTGAGGGAAAACTGATGAAAGCATGGATGAAGAAGTTGGGGTTTGTGGCTCTTTTAGTTTTTTTAGTTTTTATACCAGAAAGTAATATTTATTCTGACTCAAGCTGTTCGATTTCGAGTTTTACGATGACACCAAGTGGGACAGTTCCGTTAGGAACACATGTGTTTCTGGAAGGTCACAGTAATTGCGGCACTGTCAAGTTTACAGTAAACGGCATCTCCAAGGCAGAAATTGGACAAGGAAATCAAACAGAGACTTTAAAAACTGAAGAATTTGGTAGTGGAACATTGGAAGTCTGTTTTCTTGCAAGAGGAGATGGGGGTTGGGAAAACGCAAATAAATCCTGTAAAACCTTATATGTTCAAGGTTCGCAGGGTGCACCGGAGGGAAGCAGCACCAACGGACATTGCTGGATAAAATCTTTTACTGCTTCACCCGGAAAAGTTCAGGTTGGCAATACTGTAAAACTGGCAGGTTATGGTCAGTGTGATGGCAACGCCAGGGCAAGTAAATTTACAATTGATGGGAATAGTTTCAATGAAAAAGGCAGTAATACCAACGACGCATCGTGGAATACCAGCGGGTATTCTACAGGTTCACACAAGGTTTGCTTCCTGATCACCAGCGGCGAGTGGGATGACGGGAGTAAAAGTTGTACTACTGTGACCCTCAAATCGGATTCACAGGAACCCAACGCACCGGCTCAGGGTGACCCTGCGGACAATCGGCCCACGGCAATTCCATCCACCAGCTCAAGCAATGGCAGTACGAGCTCCAATACAACCAGCAGTAGTTCATGTCCGAACCACTACCTTACTTTCAAAGTTGGAGATTCTGGAAAGGTAACACCTGGACCGGCAAATAATTTGCGCTCATGTGCAGGAAAATCTTGCAAGAAATTAGGAGAAATTCCGGGCGGTGCTGAATTTGAGGTTCTTGGTGGCCCAAAATGTGCGGATGATTATTGGTGGTGGAAGGTAAGCTACGCTGGAAAAACAGGTTGGACAGCTGAAGGCAATTCTAAAAATGCATGGTTGGAAAAAGGAAAAACCAGCACAGTAAATAACAAAGAATCCTCTGAAAACGAGAACACGAATAATATAGAACAAATCAATTTATATTACAAAGCTTTTGATTTTACATATCATTTAGAAGTCGATAAAAATACTTGTACTGTAATCAATGGAACAGAAGTATTAACAACAGAATTGAACCGGTTTACTGATTGGTTGGCAGACAGTATTTCTTTAGCTTCAGGGACCATAAAAGCTGCCACATATTTAACTACAACCATGGGAAAGGTAAATTTTTTACAAAATTACATAACCAGGCAAATATCTATTTTGACGGATTGCGGGATGGATGATATTCACTATGATGTTTCCGGATACTGTATGGATATGTCTGGCCTCGGAAATGTTGGTTATGGTTATTTCCTAATTCTAGTGCCTAATATAATAGATGATTTTGTAGCTGATAAAACACAAGGATTTAATCCTGGATCTTGGAAGCAATTCCATGATAATCCCGACGATATTGTACAACGCAGGATGGGAGAGTATATTGCGGATGAAATTATCCATTCACGCGCAAACCTTGATGTTGATCTAATCAAAAAAGCAGCAGAAAAATATGGACTATTTTGCATGGATTGAAAAAAGCAAACATTTCATTAAGGTTATTTGTTCTCAGAATGAAGGCCAAAATTTTCTTATGAATGTCTTTTTATCAACTCCGGATCGACTGGTGTGCGATCAACGCGCAGGCCGATAGCGTTATAGATGGCGTTGGTGATGGCGGGGGTGGTGGGGATGCTGCAGATCTCGCCGACGCCTTTGGCGCCGTAAGGACCCTCGGCGGTGGGATGCTCAACGATAATGGAAGTGATCTCAGGCGTGAGCTGGAAGCCGGGGATGTGGTATTGCGAGAGGCGTTCGGTGAGCACGTGGCCGTTCTCGACCTTGAGTTTCTCGGTCAAACAGTTGCCAATGCCCATCATGATGCCGCCCTCCACCTGGCCCTGCAGGCCGAGCGGGTTGATGGCGATGCCGACGTCGTTGGCGGCGATGACTTTCAATACGCGCACCTGACCGCTTTGGGTATTGACCTCAACCTCGGCCGCCTGAACGCCAAAGGTGAAGGCAAAGTGCATGTCGCCGCCTTCGCCGAGCGGACGGGTTGGCGGGGCGGAATAGGTGTAGCGCACGCTGAGCGGTTGGCCGGCAGCTTTCATCTCGCGGGCGACCTCTGTAAACGTCATGGACTGCCGTCCCGCATGGACAGCGCCATCCCTGAATTGGATCTGCTCGGGCGACAGGTTGAACTTTTCGGCTGCCAGGGCGGTGATGTTGTTTCTCAGAGCGATGGCAGCAAAGCGGGAGGCGTTGCCGGTCATATAGGTCTGGCGCGAAGCGGTGGTGGGGCCGCCGTCGGGGGTGAGGTCGGTGTCCATGACCAGCACGCGCACCTGTTCGGGCGCGACAGCCAGCTCCTGCGCGACGACCATGCGCATGACGGTGACCAGCCCCTGGCCGAGTTCAGCAGCCGAGCTGCGCACTTCGAAAGTGCCGTCCTCGTACAGCTCAACGTCCGCGCCGGAGCAATCCTCGGCGCCGCCGCCCAGGCCGGTGTTCTTATAGGCCGCGGCAAAACCCCAGGCACGCACCCGGTGGGGCTGGGCGGGGTCCAAGACCCGGGGTTTGAACGGGTCGGGATCGGATTTGTGCATCTCATCAACCACTTTATCGATGCACTCGACCAGGCCGACGGATTCGCTCAATTCCTGGCCGGTATTGGTGAAGCTGCCGGGGCGCAGGGCGTTCAGGCGGCGCAGCTCGATCGGGTCCATGTTTAGCTTTTCAGCTAGGATGTCCATCATGGATTCCACTGCGAAAGCGGACTGCGTCACGCCGAAACCGCGAAAGGCGCCGGCGGGCGGGTTGTTGGTGTACATGGCGTAACAATCGGCGCGCACGTGCGGCACGTCATAAGGCCCGCTGGAGTGGGTGGTCGCGCGGGTCATGACATGCTCGCCGAGCGAGGCGTAGGCGCCGGTGTCGCCGTAGAGCTCGGTTTCCACCGCCAGGATATGGCCGTCTTTACGTGCGCCAATCTTGACGCGGATGTGGGTAGCGTGCCGTTTGGGGTGAACGAGAAAGCTCTCGCGGCGGTCGAATAACAATTTGACCGGGCGGCCGGTGGCGTTGGCCAGCAGCGCGGCGTGAATCTGCCCGGCAATATCCTCCTTACCGCCAAATCCGCCGCCCATTAACTGCCCGGCGATGTGCACGCACTCCTCGGGCCAGCCCAAGGCGCGGGCTACCTGGGCGCGGTCGGAATAGGGGATCTGCGAACCGACGTAGATCTGCATGCGGCCATCCGGCATGGGCACGGCCAAACTGCATTCCGGTTCCATGAAGGCGTGGTCGGTGGTCTGGGTGTGAAAGGTGTGCTCGAGAATGACCTCAGCCGCGGCAAACCCCGCTTCAATATCGCCTTTGCGCACCTTGATGTGTTTGAGCAAATTGCCGTTGGGGTGCAGCTGGGGTTGGCCGGGTTGGCGCGCCTGAATGGGATCGGAAATGATGGGCTGCGGGTCGAATTCCGCTTCGATCAAGTCTACGGCCTGGTCAGCGATCTGCTGGGTCTCGGCGGCCACGATCGCCAGGGCGTCGCCCTCGTAGCGGACGCGCTCACCGATGGCGACCATGACCGGCCAATCATGATAGACCAAGCCGTGCCGGTGATCGCCGGGGATGTCCGCGGCGGTCAGAACCGCCACTACACCTTCCAGTTCTTTGGCTTTGGAAACATCCAGCTTTGTAAGGAAGGCGTGCGGAATGCGCGCCCGGCGTACCCTGGCGTAGAGCATATCCTCGAACATCAGATCATCGGTGAACTTTGCTTCCCCGGTGACTTTGGGGACGGCGTCCGGGCGGAAGTGCGAATGGCCGATGACGCTATGCGGGTGGATGGAATCGGGAATGAGGGGCGAGGGCAGCGGTTCGCCGGTCAACAGCGTGCGCGCGGCGGCCAGGATGGCCCTCTCGATGGCGAGGTAGCCCCCGCAGCGGCAAAGCTTGTTCTTAAGCGCGGCGCGAATCTCGGCGCCGCTGGGGTCGGGATTGCGTTTGAGCAGCGCGTAAGCACTCATAATCTGGCCGGGCGTGCAGAATCCGCACTGTACCGCGCCGAATTGAATAAAGGCTTCCTGGAGTGGGTGGAGCTTCAACTCCTGATTGACGCGTTGGGCCAAGCCTTCTATGGTCAGGATCGACTTGCCGGCAGCTCGCTCGGCCGGAAAAACGCAGGACACAACCGGCTTTCCATCCAACAGGACCGTGCATGCACCGCAGATACCCTCACCGCAGGCAACCTTGGTGCCGGTCAGATGCAGCCTCTGGCGCAGGAGGGAGGAAAGGGTTTCGCCCGGAACAGCCGGAAGGGAGTATTCTACGTCATTTACGGTCAGTGTGATTTGGTTTGTCATCTATGTGTCAGATAATGTCCATATATAAACAATGCGTATAGGATAAAATAATAATTCCAAATAATTAATCACCACTTCCTCGTTGACAGGGGGCATCAAGCAGAGGCTTTGTTTTCCGGGTGGACACCGGCCATTAACAAACCAACCCTTTCCCGGGTAGCTTCCGCACAGGAAAGGATGTCCATGATCTTGCCCTCATAAATAACGGCAATACGATCGGACAGCGCAAAGATTTCATCCAGGTCTTCAGAAATGAGCATGATTGCGGCGCCCGCCTTACGCTGCTCCAGCAGCTGGGCGCGCACGTATTCGGAAGCACCGATATCCAAGCCGCGGGTCGGTTGGGCGGCGATGATGGCGCGCGGATTCCGGGAGATTTCACGGGCCAAAACCAATTTTTGAATATTGCCGCCGGACAGGTTCTTGGCAAGGGTTGCCTGTGAGGGGGTCTTTACCTGGAATTGTTCAATCAACTCATCCGTGTGAGTAGAGATATCTTTTAATCTCAAAAAGCCTGAACGAGAGTAAGGGCTTTTATGATGTTCCCGCAGGATCATGTTTTCAGCAACAGAGAAATTCCTGATAACGCCGTCGCGCATTCTCTCCTCGGGAATATAGGACAGCATGCGTTCTGTCAATTCACCAGGCGCCAAGCCGGTGATTTCATCAGGCCCCAGATAAATATGGCCGCCGGTTGTTTTGCGCATACCGGTGATGGTTTCCGCCAATTCAAGCTGGCAGTTGCCGGAAACGCCCGCGATCCCAAGGATCTCACCGGAGTGGATCTCCAGGCTGACATCCGACAGACCATGCCGGCCGTTATCGCTGTTGCAGGAGACATGCTCCAATTTTAGGAGAACTTCGCCGATATCAGCTTTCTCATGGCTGGTAATGAATTCAATATCGTGCCCAACCATCCATCTGGCCAGGTCTTCCTTGGTTGTCTCGGAGGTAAGGTGCGTGCTGATCTTTCTGCCATTGCGCAGAACGGTCACGCGATTACTGATTTCGATGACCTCATGCAGTTTATGGGAGATAAAGATCAGGGCGTAGCCGTCCTTGACCATTTGACGCATGATGGCAAATAATTCTTCCACTTCCTGCGGAGTGAGGACCGCGGTGGGTTCGTCCAGGATCAGGAGCGCCGCGCCACGGTAGAGCGCTTTGATGATCTCCACGCGCTGCTGCTGGCCGACCGAGAGCTGCCAGATATAGGCGTCCGGGTCAATTTTTAAATTATAGATATCGGCCAACTCGATAATACGCTGGGACACACGATCGAGATCGGTCAAAAGCCCGCGAGAGGATGGTAATCCCAAAGCCACATTTTCCGCAACGGTCAAAGTCTGGACGAGCATGAAATGCTGGTGGATCATACCGATGCCGGACTTGATGGCATCCATCGGAGAGTTGATGGTGACCGGCTTTTGATTGATGAATATCTCCCCTTCGTCCGGATGGTAAATGCCATAAAGGATTTTCATTAACGTGCTTTTGCCGGCGCCATTTTCACCCAGCAGGGCATGGACTTCACCGGATTTCACGTCAAAGTCAATGTGGTCATTGGCCAGCACGCCGGGGAAGCGCTTGGTAATGCCGCAAATTTCCATACTATCAATGCGGGTTTGGCCGGAAGGGAGTGTGTTTGATTTCACCATAACATATTCTTTATTCGAATCGAGATATCGGAAGTCCGGAAGGACTTCCGATATCATTATTTAATTGGTAGATTGACTATTCAGCAGCCGGCAGGGTGATGGTGATGGTTCCGTCGATAATGCCTTGAACGGTACTGTCAGCCAATGCTTTTACATCATCAGGCAGAGAATAATCGGGATTGAATTCGATTACCTCACCGCCATTCGCGAGGGTGAGTGTGAAGGACTGGCCGCCAAGCGTTCCAGCGTTGATCAGATCGATCATTTCCTGGAGAACACCTTCCCAATGGTAAACCTGGCTGGCTACCACGATGGAGGGCGCCAGGGAGGTCTGGTTGGCTTGGGTCCCGAACCAGAGAACATCCGATTCCTGGGCTTTACCAATGGCACCGACGACCATTTGGGCCGATCCGGTCAGAACATCCGCACCGTTGGCAATATGGGTGGTGGCAGCTTCAGAAGCCAGCGCGACGTCCGAGAAGGAACCTGTCCAGTTTACGGACACTTCGATAGCCGGGTCAGTTGCCTCGGCTCCGACCTTGAAGCCATCTACATACAACTTAGCATCGCCGGTCTCGATGGGTCCGATCACGCCGATCTTCTTGCTGGTGGAGAGGGAGGCAGCGATTACACCATTAACGTAGCCGCCTTCCTGCGAAGCGGCTTCATAAGCGAAGATGTTCGGAATACCAAAGGTGTCCAACGTGGTGCCCCAGGCGAAGCTGGTATCCGGGAAATCGGGCGCGATTTCCTGCAGGGAGGAACCATACTGCGAACCGTGCGCGATAACCAGGTCGTAACCCTGGGTGGCATAATCGCGGATGGCCGCGGCAGCATCGTCCACAACAAACATATTCTCAGAGTAGACGAAATCGAAAGCATCCGCTCCGCCCATTTCTTCCTGGACGAAAAGCAGCGCTTCATACATACTCTGGCTGAAAGCCACATCGTTGATGGCGCTGGGCATTACCACCGCCACACGGAATGGTTCGGCAGGTTCTTCCATGGGAGCTACTTCGGCTTCTTCGGCAGCTTCTTCTACCTGTGCCGCTTCTGCGGCTGCCGCGGGTTCTTCAGTTGCGGCGGTGGCGCAAGACGAAAACATTAAGGACAATACGAGTAAACCGATCAGGACAACATAGGGCTTTTTCATACTATTCTCCTTTTTGAAAAGCATCTTCTATTCTTTTATCCAATTGCTGAACACTCAAATTTCTTTTTTATATACACCTCCTCTGTCCTTATAAAATTCCGTGGACAATCCGGAAACTGGCTTCGGTCTGTATATTAATCTCCCCGCTCAAAGGGCTTTGATAGAGCAGAAGGCCCACGGACCTTTGAAGTAGAAACGACCAGTACTAAAATCGTCAGAATATAGGGCATCATCAATGCAATTTCAGAAGGGATGGGGATGCCCAGGACCTGGATCCAAAGCTGCAAGGAGTTGACCATACTGAACAACAAGGCGCCGCCTAAAATGCCCCAGGGACGCCAGCCCCCAAAGTAAACCAACGCGACGGCGATGAAGCCAAGGCCGCTGGTCATGTTTTGCTGAAAAACATTCAACAAGGCAATGGACAGCGACGCGCCGCCCAGGGCGGACATGATTCCACCGAAAATTACAGTGAAATATCTGACCCGAATCACGCTCACACCTAATGAATCGGCAGCGTCCGGATTTTCTCCGACGGCGCGGATTTTCAATCCCAGGGTGGTTTTATTTAAAACGAACCAGGCAACCGGCACCAGGAAAAACGCGATATAAACCAGGACATTATGACTGAAGAAAATTTCACCGATACCCGGGATGTCGCTTAAAAAAGGGATGTGAATTTTCGGGAAGCCTTGAACCGTTTCAACAGTACCGATCATTTTCTGGAAGAGCAGATTGCTCATTCCCAGACCGAATAAGTAAAAGCCGATGCCGCTGATACCTTGGGCGGCTTGCAGGTTAATACTTACAAAGGCCATGGCTAATCCCAAAACGGCACCCACCAGAATAGCCGCCAGTACACCGCCCCATAAGCTGCCGAATTTCAAAGCCACATAAAAGGCGGCAAAGGCTCCCATCAGCATCTGGCCCTCCACGCCGAGGTTCAGTACACCGCTGCGCTGGCTGAAGGTTTCGCCCAGGGAAGCATATAAATAGGGGGTTGCCAGACGGATACCGGATGAAATTATTCCAATGATGACTGTGGTTGAGAAGAGGTCGGAAATCATGCGCCTGTCTCCTTTGATTTGGCTTGCGACTCTGGCGGTTCATTAATCTGCAGGGCGACAACCTCTCTCCTTCTCTGCCGCTTTTTTCGCCAAATTTCACTGCTCACTACAAAAATAACGACCAGACCATTTAACGCGGTAATCAGTGCCGAGGGAACCTGGACCATCCTTTGCATGGTATTCGCTCCGACCAAAAGGCCACCAAAGAAAATTGAAGCCGGAATGGTCAGAAGCGGGTGGAGCTGCCCGAACAGGGCCGCGACAATGCCGTTGAACCCGGCGTTGCCCGTAAACCCGGTGGATGAACCGTCCGTGATGATGCGATAGTTCACACCAAATACCTGGGTTGCGCCGGCCAGGCCCGCAAAGGCACCGCCCAATAATAAAGCAATGACTACATACCGTTGGACCTTGATACCGCCGTACTTTGCCGCGTCCGGGTTTTCCCCCACCGCCCGGATACGGAAGCCGAGCGTTGTACGCCAGAGAAGCACATAAACCAGAATAGCCAGTATCACCGCGATCAACGCGCCGAGATGGAGACGGGTAGGAACCAGGCGCGGTAAGCGATAGATTTCATCCAGACGGGCGGTTTGAGGAATTTGCGAGGCGGCTTTGGCTTGAGCCGGATCGATCATAGGGCCGCGCAACAGATAATTCATCAGCTGTACCGCAATGGCATTCATCATGATCGTGCTCAGGATTTCATTTACGTTAAAATAAGCTTTCAAAATGCCGGGGATGCCTCCCCAGATGCCACCGCCGAGGACTCCCGCCAGCATTGACAGGGTTATCAGAATCCAACCGGGCATTCCTTTACCATTCAGGCCTACCCAGGTTGCAAAAATCGCGCCGATAATCATCTGACCTTCACCGCCAACATTCATAACATTCGCGCGGAAAGAGATGCAAATTCCCAAACCAACCAGCAAGAAGGGGGTCGCTTTAACCAGTGTTTCAGCAACCGCATTGGTGCTGCCAAACGCACCATCCCAGAGGGCTTTATAGGCAACCAACGGATTTGCTTTTAATAAGAGCAGCATAATCGCGCCGACAAGGAGAGCAGCCAGTGTGGCTAACACAGGTAAGAAAGCGTCAAGAAGCGAACTCAGTCGAGATTTCATTGGTTAAATTGCCTCCGCCGGGCGTGTTTTTCCGAGATGATCAGGGTGAGTTTTTGTAAAAGGAAATGGATGAATCAGCCAGGCAATATACGCGCATCTTTAATTCAATCTTTGCGAGCAGCAGGAAAAGGCATGGTTGCAGATAAAAAAAAAGATCGTAAATCAAATAACATACCCCAACTCCTCGTTTGATTCGAAATCCTTTGCGCATGAATCATTTTACCATATTGGTATTACGGAAAGAAAAACGGACCAAGATAACAATAATTTGATTAAGCGAGAAAAAACAATAGTATCGAAGGATTATCTCAGAGGAAGAAAGGAGAAGAACTCGGAAGGTGTCAGAACCAAGCATTTGTCGAGAGTAAACAAAGTCATAGGACTAATAAATACCTGTCCGTGAGTTTACCTATACGGGTATTTCACTATGCTTCACTTTTTTCGCTTTCACCATTTATTAATATTCTTGTCCGATAGATATAAATATGCTAAGTTTTTTTAGGGGGCCTTGTGCAATAATCGAACAATTTCACATAGATAGTATCAGAGTAATTATTTCTAGTAAAAATGTATTAAAAATACGTAAAGAAAAATAATTATGTTTACAATAGAACAAAAATATGATAAATTGAATTAAGATAATGCTTTTAACAAGGTGATCAGCAAGCCCGTTAAAAGCTTAAAGAATTTATGAATAATTGGATATTGCTGCAGACAAAACTTCGTAAGGAAGATTTTCTTTATTATCAGATTCGGGCCAGAGAAATCGAATGTTTTTACCCGAAAATCAAGGTAATACCCATCAACCCGCGTGCGCGTAAGCTCCGCCCATATTTCCCAGGTTACCTTTTTGTAAACATCGATCCCGAAAGCGCCAATGCGGCAGAGCTGCGTTGGCTGCCTGGCGCAAGTGGATGGGTGTATTTTGGTGAGGCGCCCGCATCGGTACCTGATAGCATGATTGAGGGCATCCGCAGGCATGTGGACGCGCTTAATAACGGCGAGGGAGTATCAACCGTAAAGCGGATGGCACCCGGCCAGGAAGTAGAGATCATGGGAGGACCCTTTGCAGGGTATGAAGCAGTGTTTGATGCTCACCTTTCAGGCGTTGCGCGTGTGAGGGTGTTGTTGAAATTATTGAAGTCACAGCAGATGCCGGTGGAAATGTCGGCAAGGCTGCTGAGAATTAAAAAGCAAAGCTGACTGAGAGCCCGGTAAGGCAGACGGAGGCTTTGCGTTATCTTCAAACAAACGTGAGTGTGATATCGTAGGCTGATGTCGCAAGGGCGGATGCGTTCCAAGAATCAGCTTTCAATATCACACCCTGTGGGTTTAGAGCAAGCAGTGCTCCCGTGAAAAATCCGCAAAACGAAAAGAACACTGAAGTAATTTGCCCGAACCTGGGCCGGTCCTTCTATCCGCTGTCTTTTATGAGCTATTCTTCATTACAGAACTACCGCCACCATGAAACGCCTACTGCCGCACCCGGCACAGCACACCAACGCTAATTTTGCCTGGCTCCTTCCTTTACGCTCTCTCCGAACACAGAACCTTACTTTAAGCAAACCCTCACACTACTGTCCCACACCTGCTGGTGACGCCCTCCGTCAATCAAAGGTAGTTCCTGCTTCACCATGTGTTTAAAGGTGAAAACCTGAATTTATTTGCCATAATAAGTCAGGTACTGGAGCGATCGCCAATTAATTTTTTTACACTGGAGAAGCGTCTGCACCAGGATGCCTTATGCAACATCAACGGCTTGCCCGACGAAACCATCGTAAAACTTGGCAAGTGAATGAATGTCTCTGCCGGTCCCGAAATGCCGTAAAAAGGAAACAGCATGCCTTTCATCCTTTTCGTCTGCACTGCGAATCAGTTCCGGTCGCCTATCGCAGCGGCTTATTTTTCACATAAGCTGAGCGAAGAAGGCATACCCGGGACGTGGATAGTGGACAGCGCCGGTACCTGGACACCCCCCGGCCTTAAAGCCCACCCGCAGGCGGTTGCATCAGCCGCAAAATTGGGACTTGACCTGAAGCATTTCCGTACCCGTGAGGTGGACGCAGCCTTGCTTTCTGCCGCTGACCTGATCGTGGTGATGGAGCACGGCCACAGAGAGGCTATCGAAGCGGAATTTCCCGCAGTGCGAGGTCGGGTGGTGTTACTTGGCCGGTTGGCAAACGTCCCTGGCGATGAAATCCCTGACCTCGCGCGGGATAATTTTAACCAACCAGAGGTGGCGGCTGGTATGGTGTGCGCAAGTATCGATAAAGGCTTTGCTGAGTTGGTAAGTTTAAGTGAGCACCGCAGCAAGAACCAACGGGCATTGAGGCCTTAGAGTATTGATTAGTGGAGGATGTACCTGGAAACCAACGCTGATCCTAATAGTCAAAACAGAAAATTATTATAAAGGACTGTATTATGGAAATGGATAATTCCCAAATTGAGCAAACAGATGAAGGTCTAGACTTGCGCCGGTATTTTTCCGTATTCTGGCATTGGGCATGGCTGATAATTTTGGTTGGGCTGCTGACGGGTGTGGCCGCCTTTACCATCAGCATTAGCATGACACCTTTCTACCAATCTACGACTACTGTACTGCTGAATACAGCATCGGCAACCGAATCAACGGATTACTCCTCGGTCATGATGTCGGAGCAGCTTACCAGTACCTATTCCCTTATGATGACAAAGGACCCTGTCCTCAACCAGGTGGCTGAGCAATTGGATCTGGATAACCCGGTGGAAGATATTAAAAAGTGGATCACGGTCACCCCGATCAGCGATACACAGCTAATTGAAGTAACCGTAGAAACTTCCCATCCTATTCTTTCTGCTAATATCGCCAACGCTATTGTGACGGTCTTCGCAGCGCAAATCCAGGATATTCAGGCCCAGCGTTTCTCCCAGTCTAAAGCCACTCTCGAAACCCAAATGGCAGATATTGAAAATCAAATCTCTATTTATTCAGCCCAGGCGGAACGCACATACATCACCGAGGACAAAGCCGAACTTGAAACGAAGATTGCCCAGTATCGCGAGATGTACTCTAACCTGCTGCTCTCTTATGAGCAGGTGCGCCTGGCCGAAGCCCAATCCGTTTCATCTGTCGTACAAGTGGAACCTGCCACTTTAAACCTCATACCTGTCAGGCCAAAGGTGATGCAGAACACACTGCTTGCGGCTGTGGCCGGTATTTTACTGACTGTCGGAATCATTGCCGTCCGTGAAGCCCTGGACGACACCATCAAGACACCTGAAGAAATCAACCGCAAATTTAATCTACCCGTTTTGGGTGTGATTAACCACCACGAACACGAAAAGAAATCCCCTATCACGCTAACAGATTCACGCTCGCCCACCGCCGAGGCTTACCGTACGCTGCGCACCAACGTAAACTATACCAGTGTAGACCGCCCCCTGCGTACCCTAATGGTAACCAGTGCCGAAGCAGGCGAAGGCAAGACCATGACCATCGCCAACCTGGGTGTGGTGATGGCGCAGAACGGTAAACAGGTGATCATCGCCGACTGCGATCTGCGCCACCCGCGCGTGCATACTTATTTTGGGTTGGCCAATCAGCTGGGCATGAGCACGCTCTTTTCCCATGCCGACCTGGAACTGAGCGGAATCCGCCAGCCCACTAAAGTGGAGCGCCTTACGGTAGTGACAACCGGCTCACTGCCGCCCAACCCCGCTGAACTGATGGGCTCGCAGCGTATGCGGGCCATACTGACTTTGATGAGCCAGGCGGCAGATGTGGTGTTGATTGATACGCCTCCGACCCTGGCTGTGACCGATGCTGCCGCGCTTGCGCCTTCGATGGACGGCGTGATCCTGGTGGTGTGCCCAGGCAAGACGCGCACGAGCGCCCTGCGGCAGACGCTGGAACAAATGCGCCAGGTGAACGCACACGTGCTGGGCGTTGTACTAAACGACGTGATTATCCGCGGCCGGGCTTACGGCTACCAATACAAATACTATCAAAACTTTTCCGCGTATCAGAACTATCATGGAACAAAGGCAACAGGAAAGAAATGAAAATATTGAAAATGAAGAGTAAAGGAGAATATCATGTCTAAGAGAACAATCAGTAAGGTGTTTTTTATATTCGGTATAGCGCTTCAGATTTTATCGCTGGCTGCGGATGTGATTGGAATTGGTGAAGGCAACATGTTTGGCTGGAAGCAATTTATCGGAGTAGAGGTGGGACTGGTTGCAATTGTGATTGGATATTGGCTGCGAGGGGGAAAAGCGGAAAAAAAAGAAGTAAGCAGCCGCGTAAATAAGGAAGTTGAAAAAAAATAAAACAATGTCAGACTGATGGATGGTGTCTATAGTTCGCGAGGGGTGATTAGAGGGTGGCATCGTTCAGGATTATCTATCTCCTGGCGTTAAATATGTTTGCACTGATAAATGCAGCCAGCTCCAAATAATGATATATGACATTTAGTAAACTTCAATTAGGATGTTTTGACAAACCACTGGCTGGCTGGTACAACACAGATATAACGCCGCACATTTTTGTATCCAGGATCCCGGGCCTTGCCTTTCTTTTGTATAAATCAGGATTGATTCCAGAAGAAAGGTTAAAACAACACCAGGAAGGCATATTTAAAAACGTTCATTATCTGAATGTAACTAAAAAGTTTCCATTTGCTCATAATACGTTTGATTATGTCTTCTTATCCCACATGCTGGAACATTTATACCCATGGCAGGCAGAATACTGCATACGCGAAGTTCAACGTGTTCTGAAAGTTGCGGGAATTGTTCGAGTCTCAGTACCTGACCTGGACAAGATTATGGCAAGTTATAGTCCCAAATCAGCAGAAAGTTTTTTACGCGATTTTTTCGAGAGCGACCAGAAAAGACCAAAAAACCAGCATCACTGGCATTATAACGAGGCCTCACTTATTCAATTACTTCTCGACAAAGCAGGTTTCACCAAAGCATATCGCTGTGACTTCCAACAAGGAAATTGTCCCGATATCGAGTTGCTAGATAACCGACCGGAATCTCTATTCATCGAAGCCGTCAAATAATTCTGCCTCTCTGAAAAGAGTGATTAATTTATGACGCTTGGATTGAGCATTAGGATTGTTTTTCAAGCGGTTTATTTTAATAACCTGGATACAGGTAAAGGCTAACATCATCACATAACGATTATTCAAATTCCCCTGTTCAGGATCTGAGACTGCAAATTAACAATGAAAAAAATCATTCGTTTTATTTTTAACCGGTTGGGTTATGAAATTACAAAAAGCGCGGAAGGATTACCACCCAGTCAGGTATTGTTTTCAAATTTCTCCAGTCTGGCTTCAGCGTTTGAAAAATTATTCCAGCAGACCGAGGGAGTAAATTTAAATAAAATGGCTTCAAGATCAGTTTTGCTTACCAGATTACGCGGTACTCCTCCAGCAGAAGCCTATTTTATTATTAACGCACTTTTTCAAACACAAACTGTGAACGGAGATGTCTGTGAATTTGGAGTTGCCCAGGGGGAGACATCCGCCTTGATCGCCAATGAAATTATGGCAGGCGGAAAAAAGTTGCATCTCTTTGATTCATTTCAAGGGCTTTCAAATCCAACGCTCGAAGATACACTCAAAGATGATATTTTTTCTCTCGGCCAAATGAATGCCTATAAAGGAACAATGTCTTTTCAAAAAAGCTGGGTGGTTTCGCGCCTGCGTGCAGTCAACTTTCCTTTAAATCGATATATACTGCACGAAGGTTTTATTGAAGATGTATTTAAAGCCAATATTGATTTGCCGCAAAAAGTTTCTTTTGCTTATATTGATTTTGACCTGTTCGAGCCAATAAAATCCACGCTCGAGTTTCTCATTACCAGAACAGATCAGGGAGCGATCATCATTGTTGATGATTATGATTTCTTTTCCACTGGAGTAAAAAAAGCTGTTGATGAATTTGTCTTAGCGAACCCGCAATTTCAAATTCAAATTCCCCATAACGATTTTGGCCATTTTGCAATATTAAAGAAAACCAATTTGTAATGTCGCTTTCAGAAAACGAAAAAACAATCAGTTTTGCTTTAGAAGGTTTTTCTTGGAATACGGCAGGAAATTTTGCGCGCTCTTTTGCCGGATTTGTTATCAATATTGTGCTGGCGCGCCTATTAGGCCCGGAACCTTTTGGTGTGGTGGCGCTCGCTTTGCTGGTAATTGGTGTTGGCAATCTTGTCATTGAATCGGGTTTGGGTTCGGCCCTTGTTCAGCAAAAAGAAATTGATCGCCAGGATATTGCCTTTGTCTTCACACTGCAGATGGCTTTTGGTATCGGTTTGGCGGTTATTTTCGCGGTTCTTTCTCCTTGGCTCGCAGAACAATTCGCTGCTCCAACGGCAACACCGGTTCTGCAGGTTATGGCAATAATTTTGGTGCTTCAGGCCTTTGCCCAAGTGCCATCCGCACTGCTGCGCAGGAAATTAGATTTTAAACACCTGCAAATAGCTCAGATTACATCTTTTTTCATTGGATATCTTGGCTTTGGTCTTCCATTAGCCTTTGCCGGGTTTGGAGTGTGGAGTTTGGTGGCTGCCCAAATTATGCAAAGTGGGCTGAATGCACTTATGGTTTTTATATTTTCCCGCTTTTCCCTGGCGCTCACCCTTAAACGCGCTGGCCATCTTACCCGGTTTGGCCTGCAAATCCTTGCGGCAAATATTGCTAACTGGATAATTCAAAATATCGATCAGGCAGTCGTTGGGCAACGTTTTGGAGTAAAGAACCTGGGATTCTACAGCAGGGCTTATTTTTTGAACTGGACACCTACAGGGATCATCTTAACAAGCGCCCAGGCGTCAATTTTTTCCGCAGTTTCACGCATGGGAAAAGGTACAGATACCATCCGTATTTTTCGCGGTTTTATGAGCGCCTTCGCGATTTTCTTTTTCCCAATTTATTGGTTGATTGCGATGGAATCTACAAGCATTATCCAGATTATTTATGGCCACGAGTGGATGCCTGCCGCCGCACTGCTGAAACCATTGGCTGTTGCCATGCCGTTCCTCGCGCTGGTAGGATTGGAAGGACCGGTGTTGAACGGTTTAGGAAAACCGCAATATGAAATGCAGGCACAATGGGTAACCGCTTTTTTAGCAATACTGGTTCTGATAATTGCGGCACAATTTTCAATCCAGGCAACGGCCTGGAGTATCGTTATCATTTACATTTTTCGGCTGTTTATTTTGAGTGTAATGACTATTAAGGTTCTGGAAATTTCCTGGATACAGTTAATACGCCCCATTCTTTCCGGTTTGTTCATGGGAATGCTTACAGTCGCCGTATGGAACTTGTCCAATTATTTCTTTACCGCCAAAATAACCGATATTCTCCTTTCATTTGCACGAAGTATGGTTGTCATATTTACATGGATGTTAGTATTTTGGATCGGGCGTGCTTGGCTCTTTCCGGAATTTTCGACTTTGGTCAAATTAATAAAAAGAGATAAGATGGAGTTTTGATATTGAAAATAGGCATTGCTGGACCAGTCTCATTGAAGATGCTGGCCTCTTATGTTCATCATGGAAAAGATATGCCAGCAGGCTATCTCTTTTCTCCGACGGCAACCTGGATTGAAGAATTGCTCCATCGAGGCCATCAAATTTCGCTGTTTACCTTGGCGCCTGAAATATTAAAGCCACAGACCTTTACAGGCAAACAACTTACTATCCATATCGGACGATACCGGGCCTATAGGCGTGCGCGCGACTTTTTCAAACAAGAACGGCAAGATTTGCTGGATGCCATGCAAGATGACCCGGTGGATGTATTGCACGCACACTGGACGTATGAATTTGCCCTGGCTGCGCTATCGAGTGGATACCCTACGTTGGTGACAGCCCATGATGCGCCCTGGGAAATTCTACGCTTACACCCGCATCCATATCTTATTATGCGACTATTAATGGCCTATCAGGTTTGCAGAAAAGCATCTGTAATGTCCGTTGTTTCTCCTTATTTAGAGCTGAATTATCGCAAACAAATGATATATCGCGGCCAATTGGAAGTAATCCCGAATCCTGTTTCAGACGCCTTATTTGACAAACCCGCGCGAGTCAACCATACCCGGAAAGTAATATTCGCATCCGTATTAGTAGGATGGTCTGTAAGAAAAAATGGGCAAGTCCTTGTGGAGGCTTTTGCAAAAGTGCATCAACAAAATCCCAATTCCGAATTGTGGATGTTCGGTGATGGGCATGGCCCTGGGCAAGCCGCTCAACGCTGGGCGGAGGCCCATGGATTTACGCAAGGTGTTCAATTCAGGGGCCAAACTCCTCATCCAGAGTTATTGCGTGAATTATCAGAAAAAGTGGATATTTTGGTACATCCAGCACTTGAAGAATCCTTTGGGATAGCTATCGCTGAAGCTATGGCTCTTCACATTCCCATCGTTGGTGGAAAATTTAGTGGGGCGGTTCCATATACTTTAGGTGAAGGCGGTTTGCTCGTGGATGTGCGCAGTTCACAGGAAATCGCAGATGCCATGCTTATCCTCGCAAAAGATCCAGATCTTCGGTTCACATTGGGTCGCTTGGGGCGTGAAAGGGCAAAACAACACTTTTCTTTAAATAAAATTACTTCGATGTATGAAACTCTGTATCAGCAGATTTTATCCAATTCCAAAGAAAAACATCACAAGGATCTCAGATAGGTCTGTATATGAAATTTCTATTTGCGGTCATCGTATGCCTGAACCGGTTCGAGAAAACCCAAAAGTTATTTGGCTGGCTTATCCAGTTTTTTGTATTTATCCAAAGTGTAATCATGTGGGCTGGCAAAAAGGAGTTCCAATCCTTTTCTGATTGCTTTTTTCACAACAGCAAGCAAGCCCGGCACCCCTGGATCAACGAACGCGTGATTGAATATTCCTGGGTGTATAAGAATATTCAGGACCTTGAAAATGGCCGGGTACTTGATGTCGGCGCAAAGGAGGGTTTGCCTATCACGGACATGCTCCTGGAAAACGATAACATTGTATATGCCTTTGATATCAATGCTTCCGGCTCGATTCGAAGAGGCAACTTGATTATCGAAAGAGGTGATATCCGTTCAACATTCTTTGAGGAGAATTATTTTGACGCTGTCATTGTTGTCTCAACCCTGGAACATATTGGCGTTGCGGGACGGTATGGAATTTCAGATGAAGATGAATTGGGTGATTTCAATGCTATGCGGGAAATTTTCCGCATATTAAAACCTGGTGGAAAAGTTCTGGTCACAGTACCTTATGGAATTGGGAAATCCTTACCGTTAAACCGTCTCTATAACGCTGGACGAATCAATGGGATATTTAAAAATTTTGAAATTATCAAAAGCACTTTTTATTGTTTCAAACAAACCTATAAAATGTGGTTTGAAGTACCTGAATCAGTAGCTGGTCAAAATGACTGGGATCGTGAACCCTGGTATGCCCTTGCATGTTTTTCCGCCATAAAACCTAAATCAGAGGTAATAAATTGATTGACATAATCAGTGCTGCCAGTATTCTTGTCATTGTAGTTTTGCTAATGGCTTTTGCCTTGGCGCTCTTTCTACATTCCCCCCAAATAGCAATAATGTTAATTTTGGCGCTTTTTGGCATTGATAATTTACTGCCAACCGGATTACCAATCGCCCAATTAGGTAGATTTAGCATCAACCCGCTTGATGTTTTCTCAGTATTGATGGTTGAAACGGCCGTTATTAGATTACTCCTATTGAAGTCGAAACCCGGACGCAATTATATTTTCCCGATTTTGATGTTAGGTGGTTTGTTGGGGGTTTCCCTGATACGGGGCATTCATCTATTCGGACTGGAACCCGCGATAAATAATTTCCGTGATTATCTGTTTTTCTTTTCATCAATATTGATTACGATTACTCTTCGTTATAAAGAGAAGTCATTGCTCCAATTTCTTTATTGGTGGGGAATTATTGCCTGGGCATTATTCAGCCTTGCTTTGTGGCGTTGGGGCATGGTCGCGCTCGGTTTAACTCAAAATCCTGATTGGATCGCCCCAGGCGGCATGATGACGCGAGTCCTCAGCGCAACTCAAGCATTTTATTTGCTACAAACTTTGGTGCTTTCATGGGTGTTTCGTCAGCAGAAAGGCGTATTGCCTTTACAACGACTTATGCCTTATGCCATAATCCCAGCCATTATTCTGCTTCAACAGCGTACGGTTTGGGTAATATTTCTTTTTCTTTTGCTTTGTATTTTCTTACTTGTGCGGAAAATGAGGCCGGCTTTTCTTTTTGCACTCCTTGCGGTAGGTTTATTAGGAACTATTTTTATCCTGGTTTTATGGGAGAATCCTCTGCTTGATTCCCTGGCAGGCTCCGCCATGAATTTGGAAAATTTTAAATGGCGGGTAGCCGGCTGGATCGAATTGCTTTCTCCGGATCGTTTTCAAAATGATCTTGATTATACAATTGGGCAACCCTTTGGAACCGGTTATAAACGTTACCTTTTTGGTTCCAAGTATGCCATCTTTTATACGCCTCACAATTTTTATGTGCAAACTGTCTTGAATATTGGCGGATTTGGATTATTCCTCCTACTGCTGATTTATTTTAGGGCACTTAAGTCTTTACTTATAGATCGACAGGACAGGCTTAAGCTCGCATTTGTATTGATTTTGATTTCGCAAATGCTGTTTTTTATGACATATGGGCCCAGTTATGAGCAGGGAATAATGCTCGGTTTTGCCATCCTTCTCTCAGGGCTAAAAAATCAACCAAAGGCAGCGCTGTGATCAAAATCGCAGCCTTGCTTACTGTTTACAACCGCAAAAAAGAAACGCTTTCTTGCCTGAAAGTATTATTTAGGCAGAGGGATTTACCCGATAAAGTGCATCTATCCGTGTATCTGGTTGATGATGGCAGTGCAGATGGTACTTCGGCTGCACTAGCAAGATATTTTCCTGAGGTGGAGGTCTTGCAAGGAACCGGGGATTTGTACTGGAATGGCGGAATGCGTCTGGCGTTTGCCAAGGCAATGAAAAGTAATTTTGATCACTACCTTTGGATTAATAACGATACCATCCTTTTTCCACAAACGCTGGCAAAACTTTTAGAAACATCCGCGCAATTGGGTAATCAGGTTATTGTGGCAGCCTCTCTTCAAGACCCGGAAACCCTTCAACTGACTTATGGCGGTGTCAAACGTTTGCATCACAAGCGGCCGCTCAAATTCACGCTGATCGAGCCTGGAGGGCGGCCTGTCCCGGTGGAAACCATGAATGGTAATTGCGTTCTCATCCCGCGGGCTGTTGCCAAAGAGGTTGGCAACCTCGATCCGGCTTTTACTCACGGATTGGGAGATTTCGATTACGGCCTGCGCGCGCGTAAGCTCGGCTTCAAAATTTATCTCGCTCCGGGTTATTGCGGTTTCTGCCAGCGCAATCCAATGGTTAATGAAGATATCCCATTTCAAACCCGTTGGACGAAATTGTTATCCCCCCTCGGACTGCCGCCCAGGGAATGGGCGGTTTTTGCCCAACGATACGCCGGCCTTTTTTGGCCTGTTTTTTGGATTTCACCTTATTTCAAAAGATTGATTAAGGGTTTCTATGCAAAATAATTGTATCTATAAAAGAATACTCCGTTATTTTCGGTTGAGACGTATGACGCTTTTTATGCGTATGCTTTCGGTTACATCGGAAATGAATATTCTCGATGTTGGCGGTACACACTACAACTGGCATTTGGTCAATTACCCGGCAAAAATCACACTGTTAAACTCAAGAATTCCATCGCCACTACCTGGATTACCGATGAACATCACTTATATTCAGGGAGATGGCAAAGCCTTGCCATTTCCTGATAACACATTTGACATTGTTTTTTCAAATTCTGTTATTGAGCACCTGTATACATTCGAAAATCAAAAAAAATTTGCGAATGAAGTCCACAGGGTCGGAAAAAATCTGTGGATGCAAACACCAGCACGCTCCTTCTTTTTTGAACCCCATTTCTTAACCCCATTTTTTCATTATCTACCCAAAAGATTTCAGGAAAAATTGGCTCGTCGCTTTACCTTATGGGCTTGGATAACGCATCCCACACAAGAATATGCACAAAACATGGTTAATGAGATCAATTTGCTCACTTATCGCGAACTCCAAAATTTATTTCCTAATTGTTTCATTCAGAAAGAAACGTTTTTGGGAATAACAAAATCATTTATTGCGATTCGGAAATAATAACTAACCTTAAAACAAACTCATGCCAAAAATCGCTATCATCAGTAAAACCGTACCCATCTATAGGCGTGATTTTTATAACGGATTGCGGAGAGTTCTATCCGAAAACAATATCGAGTTACTCCTGCTCTACGGTCAGCCCAGCCGCCGCGACGCGCTTAAAAACGACACCATCGATCTCGAATGGGCAGTCAAAGTACCAAGCAAAATCTGGGAATTCGGGCATACCGAGCTATATTGGCAGCCAGTCCTTTCCTACTTGAAGGATGTGGATTTGGTGATCGTGGAACAAGCCAGCAAATTGCTGATCAATTATGTCCTGCTGCTGCAGTATTGGTTAAAAATCCGCAAACTGGCTTTTTGGGGACATGGCAAGAATTTTCAAGAAAACTCCGCCAACCGTTTTGGAGAGTGGATCAAGCGCAGGGTTTCCACACGCGTTCACTGGTGGTTTGCCTATAATGACATGAGTGCGCTTGTGGTACGCGAAATGGGATTTCCGCCCGAGCGTATCACATCAGTGCAAAACGCGATTGATACTCGTGCTCTAACGCGTGCCCTTCAAAACCTTACGCCGAAGGAAATAGAAAAAACACGTACCGATTTAAACCTTTACAGCTTAAATGTCAGTATCTACGCAGGTGGGCTATATCCTGAAAAACGCCTGTCTTTTTTACTCGAATCCCTGCATCTGATACGTCGGCAAATTCCGGATTTTGAGATGATTTTTATTGGCGGCGGGGTGGATGCGCCGATGGTTGAGCAAGCTGCTGCTCAATACCCATGGATCCATTATGTCGGACCTAAATTCGATCGTGAAAAAGTGCCCTATTTTGCTATATCCAAACTCTTTCTTATGCCTGGCCTGGTTGGACTCGGTATTTTGGATACCTTTGCATTGGAAACCCCATTGGTAACTACCCAAATTCCCCTTCACAGCCCGGAAATTAGTTATTTGCAAAATGGTGTGAATGGCTTAATGGTCGATAATGCAAGCAACCCGCAAGTTTACGCTGATGCTGTAATCCGCCTTCTTCTGAACGAGGATGCGCGCCAAAAATTGGTAGATGGTTGTATATCTGTAAGGAATGTTTACACAGTCGAAATCATGGTTAGCCGATTTGCACAAGGCATAATAAAAGCTTTGGAAACCCAATAAATATTAAGTTTTTCGCTGCAAACCTATGAATACTAATAATATAAAAAAAAAGTGAAGAGAGGTATGTTCTTTTCGATTTTGTTAAACTGCGCAAAATGCTAGAAACACAGTTCCGATATTTGCGAATATGAATATTTGTTGAAATGGATATTCTAAAAGTTCCTATCCTCGGTGTACAGATCAGCGCCATCAACATGGGTCTTGCCCTGTCGCAAATAGAAACCTGGGTGGCAGAGCGTCGCCTTAGCTACGTCTGTGTTGCCCCGGCGCACTCCATTATGGAATGTGTTAACGACCCAAGCCTGCTGCCGGTATTCAACGAGGCAGGCATGGTAACACCCGATGGCATGGCGGTTGTTTGGCTGTTGCGGCTGATGGGTCATAGAGAAGTCCGGCGCGTATACGGCCCGGATCTGCTCCTGGCGGTTTGCGCCCATGGGCTGGAACGCGGCTGGCGTCACCACTTTTTAGGCAGTTCGCCTGAATTTCTGGCACTTATGACCAAAAAACTGCGTGCCCGGTTCCCCGGTTTGCAGATAGCCGGGCAAACTTGCCCGGCCTTCCGACCGCTCTCGGTGCAGGAAGATAGAGACATCATTGCAGAGGTAAACGCCAGCCAGGCTGATATTCTATGGGTAGGTTTGGGTTCTCCGCGTCAAGAAGTGTGGATGCACAAGGAGTTGGGGAAAATAAATACCCCGGTCATGATTGGTGTAGGTGCGGCATTTGATTTTCTTTCGGGCAATAAACCACAGGCGCCACGCTGGGTTCAGCGCATCGGTATGGAGTGGTTGTTTCGTTTATTAAATGAACCGAAGCGTTTATGGCCGCGATATCGCCAATATCCAAGATTTGTCATCCTTGTTTTTTTACAGCACCTTGGCTTAATTCATTTTCCGAAGGAAAAACCAAGAAGATAGGGCTTTGGATCTATCTCAATAATATTCCTTAATACCCCTTGATTATTAAACGGTTCGGCACAGTCAGGTGATTATTGGCGGAAAGGAAGGAGAGGTAAATGAAAAAAAACTATCAGAATGAAGAATTTATTGAGCGAAGAAGGAGCAATTCCTCTTCACAAGTTTCACTTATCCCGCCATTACCTTTTAAAATCCGCCATGCGCGCGAGTTTATGGCGTTTTCACTATTAGTGAGTGATGTAATCAGCCTATGGCTGGCATATGGTATCGCGGTCCGGTTGCGTATCCATCTGCTGGGGAAAATCACGATTTTGCCAACATGGGATATTTTCCCGATCCTGGCCTTTTTTTTGCTGGCATATGTTGTAAATGGGTTGTATCCGGGAGTTGGGCTGAGCCCGGTTTATGAAATGAAGCGATTGTTGAACACTACCAGTATTGTTTTTCTCCTGCTGATTGCACTTACCTTTTGGGAGCAAACCTCCACGAGTTATTCGCGCTTAACACTTGCAGCTGCATGGTTGATGGCGCTGGTGCTGGTGCAGGTGAACCGCTGGTTGACGCGTATTATCGGCAGGAAGCTAGGTATTTGGGGAGAACCAGTGGCAGTAGTGGGCACCGGTCCGGAGGGACAGTATATTGTGAAATTTCTAAAGGATCATATACGGTTGGGTATGCGCCCGGTGCTCATTATAGATGGCGATACTTCGTATGAAGAATCGGCGCTGGTTTCCATCAGCCGCTCGTATATTCGCACAGTCATCCTGGTGATACCTGAAATATCAGCCGAGCTGTTGGAACAAATCAAAGACCATCGTTTCGGCTACCACAACCGGCGGGGAGAAAATGGCATCTTACGCCTTATCCTGCTCTCCTCTCTGGGGTGGTGGGGCAGCCTCGATGTCAAACCGGTAGACATGGAGGGCGTGCTGGGTTTGCAGGTAAGCCAGAATCTGTTAAATAGATGGTCAAATTTTATTAAACGCATGACAGACCTATTACTTACGGTTATATTCGTGACTTTCTCGATGCCCTTTTTGCTGGTGATCATGGCGCTGATCTATCTGGATTCACCGGGCGGGATCTTTTACACGCAGGATCGGGTGGGACTTAATGGAAAAATCTTCAAGATGTGGAAATTTAGAACGATGTGTGTTGGCGCAGACCAAATTTTAGCCAATTACCTGGCCGCTGACCCACAATTAAAGAATGAGTTTGACAGCACTCAAAAGTTAGCGAATGATCCGCGTATTACCAAAATGGGTAAATTCCTGCGTAAATTCAGCCTGGATGAAATTCCGCAGTTGATCAATGTATTAAAAGGAGAGATGAGCCTGGTTGGCCCCCGGCCTTATTTACGAGAACAGCAGAAAATTATTGGCACGGCGATAAAGAATTATCAACGGGTGCGTCCGGGTATGACCGGCATGTGGCAGGTGCAAGGGCGCGGCAAAATTAGTTTTATTGGCGAGGAAAGAGATAAACTGGATGAGTATTATGTCAGCAATTGGTCTATCTGGCTGGACTTTTATATTCTGCTGCGTACGGTGGGGGTGGTTTTATCAAAAGATGGAGCTTATTAACCAAAACAGCGATTCTCAGGATGGGAAATACCTCTGATATTAAAACAACCATCTCATTTTTATTCAACGGATAGATAACTAATATCAATCAGAGCAACCACTATGTAACTATTTCAAGAATCTAAACTCCGCGTCTGGCAAGCAAGGAGTTCATTTCAAGGTCGTTAAAGTAGAGAAGAATATAGTATTCATCCAATACCTGGATGCTTCTTGAATCACGGAAGAGCAAATTATCAGCCATCATGAAATCACCCGGTTGCAGGGTGATTTTTAATAAGATTGACTGAAATCGTCTACCATGTCAGTACTCTCAAAGTAAAAATAAAAATATTCAGTATTTTCAACTTCCAATGACCAACAGAAGTAAGTAATCTATCTGTTTATTCCACCTGGCTAAGGAAAAAGGGAAGAACCGCACCGAAATCATCGATTAGTACGCAAAATACTGATCGTGGTTTTTTTTGATAAAATTTGGAATTTCCAATTCGTATTAATAACGATATGAAAAACAGATGCCAGTGGGCGCAAGACCCGCAATTTCACGAATATCACGACACGGAGTGGGGCGTGCCGGTGCACGACGACCGCAAGCACTTTGAGTTCCTGCTGCTGGAAGGCGCGCAGGCCGGCCTGAGTTGGGCAACGATCCTCAAAAGGCGAGAAGGGTACCAGAAAGCTTTCGCGGATTTCGACCCTGAAAAAGTCGCTCAATTCACCGACGCGGATTTCAACCGGCTGCTGCTCAACGCGGACATCATCCGCAACAAACTCAAGATCCGCTCAGCTATTAATAACGCCCAAAGATTCCTGGAAGTGCGGAAAGAATACGGAAGCTTTGACACATACATCTGGCAATTTGTCGGAAACAAACCTATTGTGAATACCTGGGAGCAAATGTCCCAGATTCCGGCAGTGACTGAAGAGTCCGAAATGCTCAGCAGGGATTTAAAGCGGAGGGGTTTTACGTTTGTTGGGCCGACCATCATGTACGCGCACATGCAGGCGGTCGGCATGGTTAACGATCATGAAGTGTCCTGTTTTCGTTATAAGGAAGTACAAGGCCGATAAGGAAAAGCAAAAAAAAATCACGAATAAAACCATCAGGGGAATAGCCGATCAGTTCCTGTAACTATAATGCAGTAATAAAAACAATTTGATTGTTTTTTGAGATTGTCGAATTTCAGCGGTTATCAGATGGAGAATTTATATCATTTTTTTTTGTAAACTCTTTTGCACTAATCCAATGACGAGAAGCAACAAACCCATAACGCATAATAAGAAACAGACCAGGCCAACGACCATATCCATATTAAAACCGCAGGTGCCGTCACCGACCTGGCCGGCCGCTTGCAGGTAACGCTCACCGCAATACAATTTGGCGATTTGTTTGGAAACACCCCAATTGGTCAGGCGTTCAATCAGCAACGTAACGCCTCCGATGGCGAACAAAATCAATCCGGTAGTCAAGGTTTTATTTTTGGGCTGCATTGCTGCCTCTCAAGATATTTATTAAATACGATATCACGTGAATAAGAGCACTGTCAATAATCTTACCAGATCTGAAAATTCCCTCAGATTTCAAACTTTATTTCTTTATCCATCTCTACGATATATTTTCCATAATTGAAAACATAATAAGAAATATCTATAATAAAACTAAATTGTTTCAACCAAATAAAGGAGAAATAATGGTGAGTCGAAAACAACTCCGTATCTTGATGGGTTTAATCCTGGCGTTTTCTTTTGCGCTATCTTCCTGCGGCAATTCAGCAGACACGACATCAGAGGCAAATTTGCAGGAAACGCTGCAGGCGATTTATGCCATGGATACCCTTCAGGCGATTGAAGCGCAACAAACCGGTCAAGCGGTTCAGCAACCCACGGAAGAACTGCCCACGGTGGAACCGCCCATGGAAGAACCTGTCGTGCAGGAGCCAGCACAAAGCGAGTTTCCAATGCCGGGCGAGCCGCCGGAGGAATTGGATCGCACGCTGGAAGATTCGGTGGCCGGCTACACCGGCGAGGATAAGAAAGCCACGCAGGGCGATAATATTTTAGACAATCTTTATGAACGTCCTTTCACTTCCCAGGAAATGATTTACCAACCAGACCTGGACATCACCACGGTGGATTTTGGCCCGAGTGACGACGGTTTCTATTATTTCACCATCCGGTTATATGGCATGAATACGGAAGGCGGCGGATTGAAGGGTATGTACGGTATCGAATTCGACCGCACATTGACCGGCCGCGGCGACCTGCTGGTGACCGTCAAGGATCCGCAAAAAGAATGGACCATGGAGGGTGTGACGATTTACCTGGACGACAACCGGGACGTGGGCGGGTTGAAACCCATTGAAGCGGAAGCCGGGTTCAACGGCAGCGGTTATGACACGACCCTTGAAATGGATGCGGATAAAAATGCTTATGCCCGAATCGACCCGAAAGACGGCAATGCCGTGCAGTTCGCGATCAGCTTCCCGCTGATAGGAGGGGTGGACAAGTTCCTGTGGGGAGCCTGGGCGGATAACGGATGGATGGACCCGACACGCTTTGATTACAACGACAGTATGGGGCCGACCGAAGCCGGGTCACCTATTTTAGGCAAGTATTATCCAGTCAAGGGATTGTACAACCTGGACAACACTTGCCGGCTGCCCTTCGGCCTGGAACAGACCGGGCTTGTAGCGGGTATGTGCAAGATTGGCGTGCAAAAGGAAGAATGCAAGTGCTTGCAGTGGTACACATTCTATTTTGGTTCAACATCACAAAAGGTATGTATCCGGAAGAAATGTAGTTAACCGACGATATTCTTTAGAACTGTTTTATTCAGTGAATTAATAATCAAGGCTTTATAAGTAATATAAGGCCTTGATTATTTAAAAATGGGGAATCTCAAGTCCGGGAATTATTTTTATTAAAATAGTAGTGCCCTCAGACTCGTGACGAGAGAGGGCACCATGTTCTTCTCATGAAAATGTTATCTTCAAACTTTTCTGTCTAAATTACAGGTCCAGTTGATTCCAGTGTTTTAACCAGATTGCTATATTGTTCCTGTGTTATTACTGCTTTTTTCCTTCTTTAATTTTCGCTTTTCCTTGATGGTCAGCTTAGCCTTTTTCTTTTGTTCTTTATTTCCTTTATCTTTTTTTCCTTGTTCACCCATAGTATCTTCTCCTGAAAACATCTATTTAAAGGTAGGTCTACTTTTTCGTTTACTTTGAGTTTGTGGATAAATTAATTGAAGCGAACTCCTTTTGATCAAATCCTATATTAATAATATCAACATAATGATAAAGCAGAACAAACAAAGGGGCAATGCGACTTTTTTATTTTATCCGGATAATAACCCGATGGAAATTAAAAAGTCGGTTATTGCAGTGGCAGGGGAGTCTCCGGTTATAAAGCATCAGGATAAACGCGAAGCATGCTCTTCCATTTGAGAAGGTACAAAAATGGATGAGGTTAATAATAAATCGACCATGGGTTCACGAAAATTCTTCACATTTTCATCCATATATGAATGATCAACCATTCGTAAGTTCAGCATCACAAATCGCTTTTCTTCATAAAAAACGATAGTTTTATTAATTTGTGAAAGAGAAAAATCCTGTATTTTTTATGCAAACCTGTGCTTGACTCTGCCTTTAAATCCTGATAAAATGTTACCGTTCCTGTTACCGATAACGGGAACGGTAACGCTAAACTGGCTTCCAAAGGAAAACTTTAGTGCGTCAGAAAGCCGTCAGAGTAAACATTAATGATGTTGCAGCAGTGGCAGGCGTATCCAAGCAAACTGTGTCGCGGGTTATAAACGACAGACCGGATGTTTCTCCTGAAACGCGCAAACGAGTAAAAGAGGTCATTGAGCAGGTGGGATATCGACCGAGCGCATTAGCACGCAGCTTGACCAGTAAACGCAGTTACACATTAGGGGTAGTTATCGCGGGACTTAAATATATAGGACCTTCAACTTTATTGAATGGTATTACATCTACAGCTGAAGAGGCCGGGTATTGTTTGATTTTGAAGGAATTGCCCAGTTTTATCTATGATGATATCGAGCCCATTTTCGAGGAACTTATTTCGCGGCAAGTGGATGGGATTATTTGGGGCGTGTCTGAGGTGGGTGAAAATCGTAAAAGACTCAAAAAATTACTTTTCGATCAAAAAATACCTTTGGTCTATCTCACCATGGAACCGAAAAAGCACATAACGGTTATCACCGAGAACAACTATTCCGGTGCCCGTTTGGCAGTAACGCATTTACTGGAGCAAGGATATCGCCGCGTTGGGTTTCTTTCCGGTCCGCTGGAATGGTGGGAAGCGCGCCAACGGTTCAAAGCATGGAAGGATGTAATGAGCGAAGCAGGGATGGAAATTCAAGATACCCAATGGGTGACCGGCAATTGGTCGTCCGCGAGCGGTGCTGTCAGCATGGAAAAGCTTCTCGAACAGTACCCCGAAATGGATTCCATATTTGTCGCCAATGATCAGATGGCCCTGGGCGCCATGCAAGTGATCCACGAAAAAGGGAAGAGAATTCCGGAAGATATCGGTGTGGTCGGTTTCGACAATATCCCGGAATCGGCGTATTTTTGGCCGGCATTAACAACTATTCAACAGGATCAAGGCCGCGTTGCCAGAGTAGCTGTCGAGGAATTGATAAAAATTATCGAATCAGGGTGGAAAGGGCTGGATCCCATCGATCCACATCCCATTTTGCTGGAACCAACCCTGGTCGTACGGCGCAGTTCATTGCGATTTCAAGACTGAAAACGAGGAGGTGAAGATAAGTAGAGGGATATAAACAACACTATAGGTGATGCGGTTTGGGACTTTTCTCAACTGCGCATCTAGAAACCAAGATTAGTAAAGGATGTATCAAAATCTCCGCAAGGAGATCAATCAATTTCCTATCTAGGAGGAAGAATGAAAAAGAATTTGTATGTTCTGTTCGGCCTATTAGTAATCGCTTCCCTGGCGCTCAGCGCCTGCGGCAGCAGCGCAGCCCCTGCAGCAGCAGCAGAAGAAGCACCTGCAGAAGAAGCTGTAGTAGCGGAAGCACCCGCCGAAGAGACCAAATTAGTTGGCATCTCCATGCCCACCAAGACCTCAACCCGTTGGATTTCGGACGGCGAGAGCATGGTCAAAGTATTCGAAGAAATGGGCTATGACACCGACCTGCAATTTGCTGACGATGATATTCCCAATCAGCTGAATCAGATCGAAAACATGGTTACCAAAGGCGCAGATGTTCTGGTTATCGCTGCTATTGATGGCTCGACACTGACCGATGTTCTTCAACAGGCTCATGAAGCGGGTGTGTTGGTGATCGCTTACGACCGCCTGCTCGTCAACTCAGAGAATGTTGATTACTACGCTACCTTCGATAACTTTGGCGTCGGCGTTATCATGGGCACCCAAATTGAGACCGGCCTCGACCTGAAGAATGCGGAAGGTCCTTTCAATATCGAACTGTTTGGCGGCTCCCCCGACGACACCAATGCGTATTATTTCTATGATGGCGCCATGTCCATCCTGCAACCGTACATCGACAGCGGCAAGCTGGTTGTCCAGAGTGGACAGATGGGTATGGATAAAGTTTCCACGCTGCGTTGGGATGGAATCGTTGCCCAAGCTCGTATGGACAACCTGTTGAGCGCGTTCTACACCGACAAGCGTGTAGATGCCGTTTTGTCTCCCTATGATGGACTCAGCATTGGTATTCTGTCCTCACTGAAAGGTGTTGGTTATGGAACTGAAGGCCAACCGATGCCCGTTGTAACCGGTCAGGACGCAGAAATCGCTTCCATTAAGTCCATGATCGCCGGCGAACAGACTTACACTGTGTTCAAAGACACGCGTGAACTTGCCAAGCAAGCTGCCGCGATGGTTGATGCAGCACTGAAGGGTGAGGAAGTGCCGATCAATAACACCGAAACCTACGACAATGGTGTCAAGATTGTGCCTTCATACCTGCTGATCCCATTCAGTGTAGATATCACCAACTACATGGAGTACTTAGTTGACAGCGGTTATTACACTGCCGACCAGCTCCAATAGTCTATAATTAAAAACAGGTGTGTGAGGGAGATCTGCCCTCACACACCATAACCTTATCTATTATGAGGCTACAAGAAATTATTTCAGATCTACCAAAATGAGTTGTTTTTCAATACTCAACAAAAAACAAGGACGAGAAGAATATGTCTGACGTAATTTTGGAAATGCGCAATATCACAAAGGAATTTCCCGGTGTAACGGCGCTTAAGAATGTGAGTTTCAGCGTTCGGCGGGGAGAGATCCATGCTCTGGTGGGGGAAAACGGGGCAGGAAAATCCACATTGATGGAAGTATTAAGCGGCGTTCATCCTTATGGATCCTATAGCGGGGATATTTATTTTGAGGGGAAGGAATGCCAATTTCGAGATATCACCCAGTCTGAAGCAGTTGGCCTTGTTATTATTCATCAAGAACTTGCACTTATACCATTTCTTTCTATAGCAGAAAACCTGTTTCTCGGTAATGAGCGCGCAAAAAACGGCGTTATTGATTGGAACAAGACTATCTCAGACGCGGAGGCATTACTGAAGAAAGTTGGATTGAAAGAGTCACACAGCACCCTGATCACGAACATGGGTGTGGGTAAACAACAGCAGGTAGAAATCGCCAAAGCGCTGGCTAAAGAAGTCCGGCTTTTGATCTTGGATGAACCAACCGCGTCATTAAATGAGAGCGATAGTGAAAAACTACTTGAGTTACTCCTTCAATTAAAAAAGAATGGAATATCTTCCATTTTAATTTCACACAAAATTGGTGAAGTATCCAAAGTTGCCGACTCTATTACGATCCTGCGGGACGGCGCAACCATTGAAACTTTGGATTGTGCGAAAGAGACCATTACAGAAGATCGAATTATCCGCGGTATGGTTGGCCGTGATCTGACCCATCGTTTCCCCGAACGCAATTCCAATATTGGGGAGACGATTTTTGAAATTCAGGATTGGAATGTCTATCACCCCCTGCATACCGATCGTAAGGTCAGCGACAATATCAATATTTCCGTCCGGAGAGGGGAGGTCGTCGGTATATCCGGGCTGATGGGATCGGGCAGAACCGAATTAGCAATGAGCATTTTCGGTGAAGCCTACGGTACGAATATCAGCGGCAAGGCATATAAAAATGGTGAAGAAATTGACATCAGCACCATCGAAAAAGCGATTTCCAATGGGATAGCTTACGCAACTGAAGACCGCAAAGCTTATGGGTTGATCCTCATTGATCAAATAAAAGACAACATCACGTTGGCAAATTTGGACGCTGTTGCGGACCGCGGAGTAATCAACGAGCCGCAAGAAATGACCGTAACCGGCGAATACCGCGACAAACTGGGGATTAAGTGTTCCAGTATTCTGCAATTGGCGCGTAATCTTTCCGGCGGCAATCAACAAAAAGTAGTATTGAGTAAATGGTTGTTTGCTAATCCGGAAATCCTGTTCCTGGATGAGCCCACACGCGGTATTGATGTTGGAGCTAAATACGAAATTTACACAATTATTAACCAACTAGCCAGTGAAGGAAAAGGGATCTTCCTGATCTCATCTGAGCTGCCGGAGATATTGGGGATTTGTGATCGGATATACGTGATGCGCGAGGGGAAAATTGTTGCAGAAATGCAATCAAGTGAAGCGACTCAAGAAAAAGTAATGAAATATATTTTGACCAACAAGAGGTAATTAGACAATGAAAACACTGGCATCTCTTTTCAAAAAGAATATCCGCGAATATGGCATGTTGATCGCACTTGTTATGATCATGGTCTTTTTTCAATGGAAAACAGGCGGCATATTGATGAAACCCATCAATATTACGAATCTGGTTTTACAGAACAGCTACATCATCATCATGGCACTGGGCATGTTAATTGTGATCGTTGCAGGTTGGATCGACCTGTCTGTGGGCTCGGTAGCCGCCGTTATCGGAGCCGTTGCAGCCGTATTGATGGTGAGATTGGATGTAAATTGGATTGTGACCTTTGTGCTTTCACTTCTGGCCGGCGCATTAATCGGCGCATTCCAGGGCTATTGGATCGCGTTCGCAAAAATACCAGCATTTATTGTCACACTGGCGGGAATGTTGGTCTTCCGCGGATTGACGCTGGTTATCCTTAATGGCGAAGCGGTGGGGCCATTTCCGGTTGGATTTCAGAAATTAAGTTCCGGATTCATTCCCGATTTCTTTCATTATGATGGCCTGCACCTTACCACAATCGTGATTGGCGGCTTGCTCTCCATAATATTAATCTTTATGGATATAAAAAACAGAAAAAACCAGCAAAAGTATGGTTTTGAAGTAACCCCATTTTACTTTTCTATCGTCAAGAATCTGGTGATTACCGGCGCGATCATGGGCTTATGCTTTTTGATGGCATCCTACAAGGGTCTTCCAAATGTACTGGTTATCCTGTTCATTCTGATTGCTTTTTACGGCTTCATCACCAGCAAAACAACTCTTGGCCGGCGTATTTACGCAATGGGAGGCAACGAAAAAGCAGCCCGACTTTCCGGTGTAAATTCACCGCGTTTGCTGTTCTATACCTTTGTAAACATGGGCGTTCTTTCAGCGCTTGCCGGCATGATTGTTGCGGCACGGTTGAATGTCGCTACACCCAAAGCGGGAGATGGTTTTGAACTGGACGTAATCGCGGCATGCTATATCGGTGGCGCGTCAGCTTCCGGCGGTATCGGAAAAATTATCGGTGCTGTCGTTGGCGCATTCCTTATCGGTGTGATGAACAACGGTATGTCCATTCTTGGAATCGGAATCGATTGGCAGCAGGCAATCAAAGGCCTTGTATTGCTGCTGGCAGTTTACTTTGATGTCTATAACAAAAACAAAAGCATTTAGCGAATAATAAAGCTGATCGGAAAATATTTGGTAAATGCCGTGGTTCAAGAATAGAAAATATATACCTAGAAGAACACAGAACAATCAACGTTAGACTTACAAAATACGGCGGGGAATATCCGCAAGGGATGTTGTGTGGATTTGCTGAGACTGCTGTGGTATTAATATTGACTTGGCTCGGATTCGATGAATCGTATTTTAGAAAGAAATGTAATAGAGAACTGATATGGAACAAAATCCTGTTATCGCAATGTTGGGACGCAGACTCCGCCTGGCTGTGATTGGCGGAGGGCCGGGATCATTTATTGGCGCAACACATCGGCGGGCGGCCAGAATTGATGATCGTTATGAAATCATTGCCGGTGTTCTTTCTTCCAACCCGGAAAAATCAGTCCAAGCAGGCCGTGAAATTGGACTGGCTGCAGACCGCTGTTACGGGCAGGTTGAAGATATGTTGGAATCGGAATCGGCGCGTGAGGATGGCGCCGATGTGATTGCTATTATGACACCCAATGACAGCCACTATGCGTACGCGATGGCAGCCCTTGATAAAGGGTTCGATGTGATTTGCGATAAGCCGATGACAAATACCTTGCAGGAAGCAGAAGCGCTGCATGATAAGGTGATGAAATCGGGTTTGGTTTTTTGCCTTACGCACAATTACTCCGGCTATCCAATGGTGCGCCAGGCAAAGGCAATGATCGCTGATGGGCAGTTAGGGACGATACGACTGGTACAGATAGAGTACGTGCAGGGCGGTAAAGCAGATGAAAGCAAGCCCGACCCACAGGAGTCTTGGCATTTTGATCCCACCCGCGGGGGTCCTTCCGCGGTCCTGGGAGATATTGGTTCTCACGCGCACCATCTCGTTCGTTTTGTCAGCGGGCTTGAAGTCATGGAAGTTGCCGCGGATATTGGCGCCATCGTACCCGGAAGAGTGATCGACGACTTTGCCGGCGCATTGCTGCGTTTCAACAACGGCGCGCGCGGGAGCTTTTGGGTTACGCAAGCAGCTGCCGGGGTGGAAAATTACCTGCGCATCCGTGTGAGCGGCACACAGGGTAGTTTGGAGTGGATGCAGGAAATTCCTCAAACGCTTACTTTCAAACCCTTAAACGCACCATCTCAAATCCGAACGCCAAACGGACCGGGCATTCTTCCGCTGGCAAAACATTCCTCGCGCATCGTCGCCGGTCATCCCGAGGGTTTCCACGAAGGTTTCGCGAATGTTTATTCGGATGCGGCTGAAGCAATTGCTGCCAGAAGGTCAGGCAATCAGGCAAATCCACTCTGCATGTATTTTCCAAATTCCAAAGATGGACTTCTGGGTTTGAAGTTTATCCATAGCGTTATTGAATCAAGTAAAACCAACGGCAAATGGATGAGGTGCTGAGCATCAATGATCGATATTCCCTGTATGCCTTGGACTACAAATGAAAGCTATAGTAGATGACTTTGAAGAAAAATAAAATACTCATGGATCAGGATGGATTTGGGTTGAAACAACCAGGCAGTTGAACATGCATGAGACGTAATTTGCCCAGAACTTGATCCCAGGAGACGGACTTTGATTAGTGATGACCAGCGAAAAGCTCTTATTGAGGAAAAATTCCTTTTTCTTTATGGTTCCAAGCCCAGCGTATGGGTACAAGCTCCCGGCCGTGTAGATTTAATGGGCAGCCATACCGATTACAACCTCGGTTTTGTGCTTATCCAGGCTATTAATCACAACACATGGATTGCAGCTCGACCTCGAGAGGACGGCAAGGTCAGAATTGCGTCGCTTAATCGGGATGGGATGGCGGATTTTAATTTAAGCCATATTGAGCATGCGAAAGACGTCACCTGGAGCGATTACGTACGCGGTGTGGCGGATGTTCTGCAAAAAGAAAATTATGTTCTCAAAGGATTCGATGGCCTGGTTCACAGCACAATCCCCTTTGGCAGCGGGTTGAGCTCATCCGCCGCATTAGAAGTGGCCACGACCGAGGTGTTTGAATCGCTCGCGGATTGGCAAATTGATCCTCTCCAGAAAGCACTTCTCTCTCAAAGAGCGGAGAATGAATTTGTGGGTATGACCTGCGGTGTCATGGACCAATATTCGTCGGCAATGGGGAAAGCAGGATGCGTACTATTGCTTGACTGCCGCACGAATACCAGCGAAATTATTCCGGTCGCCCCCGGCCTGCAGGTCATGATTTGCGACACTCGGGCCGAACGCAACCTCACAGGATCGGAATATCCCGAGCGCCGCGCCCAATGCGAAGAGGGCGTCCGCGTCCTCTCCGGTTTTTACCCCGAAGTCCACTCGCTGCGAGACGCGACATTGGAGATGCTTACTGCCCATCAAGCAGATATTGACCCTGTCGTGTTTAAACGTTGTTATTTCGTCATTGAGGAAAACCAGCGGGTATTGGATTTGGCGGCCGCATTAGCCTCCGGCGACCATCAGAAAGCGGGGCGTCTTGCGGTAGAGTCATTCCAGGGAGCGCGGGACCTCTTTGAGATAGTCACAAAAGAAATGATCATGATGTTCAAAGCCATTATGGGTGCGCCCGGAGCTTTTGGGACGCGTGGCGCCGGCGGGGGATTTGGCGGCTGTCTGGTGGCGTTTGTCCGGAGCGATTGCATTGATTCATTTACAGAATATGTAAAGCAGCAATACACCCATAACGCAGGTATTCAAGCCGAAGTGTATCCGGTACAATCAGCCAGCGGCGCGAGTGTTCTGGCAATTGAATAGGCTTAGCTAATGATTGAATATCCCCATCGGCGCTATAACCAGCTTACGGACGAATGGGTGTTGGTGTCTCCCCAACGTACGGATCGACCCTGGCAGGGCCAGGTAGAGAAAATCCCATCCAACCAGCGGCCTATATATGATCCTCATTGTTACCTTTGCCCCGGAAATCAACGGGCCGGAGGGGCAAGCAACCCGAACTACGAATCCACATTCGTGTTCACTAATGATTTTTCCGCATTAGTTCCAACCCCGCCAGAGGGAGGAGAGATTCCCTCACAATTATTGAGAATGAGCCCGGTTCGAGGAACCTGCCGGGTAATCTGCTTTTCCCCACGGCACGACCTGACAATGCGCGAAATGCCGAAAGAGGACATCCGCAGGGTGGTGAATGTGTGGGCTGAACAGATTAGCGAGCTGGGCCAGAAATACCGCTGGGTGCAGATCTTCGAAAATAAAGGGGCTTTGATGGGAAGCTCGAACCCTCACCCGCATGGACAAATTTGGGCCAGCGACCAACTGCCCAATGAACCGTGGAAAGAAGAGCAACAACAGAAACGGTATTTTGAGGAAAATGGTTCGATTCTATTAATCGATTATGTGAAATTGGAACAGCAGCAGGAAGAACGTGTTGTTGTGGAAAACAACAACTGGATCGCGCTGGTACCTTTCTGGGCTGTCTGGCCTTTTGAGATCCTTTTACTGCCCAAGCGGCATGTCCTGCGGTTACCCGACCTTTCGGATGAGGAGCGGGATGACCTTGCGTCGCTGATGAAAGAGCTATTGACAAAATATGATCGGCTCTTTGATAATCCTTTTTCCTATTCTATGGGCTGGCATGGCGCTCCCAATGATAAAGCGGACTACACTCATTGGCAGCTGCATGCCCATTATTATCCGCCGCTTCTACGTTCGGCAACCGTGAGGAAATTCATTGTCGGCTACGAACTCTTGGCTGAAGTTCAACGCGACTTGACAGCAGAACAGGCTGCGAAAAGACTGCGCGAGTGTTGAAAGAGGATAAAAGCTAAACAATACATATGATTGATACCGGGAATACTTGCAGATTTGACCAGGTATCAAAAGATATATTTTGGAAAGATAGAAGAAAAAATAGGCCAGAAAAATCATGTTGATTTTTCTGGCCTATTTTTAAACACGAATTTCTATTTACGACAGGTACAGGACTGAGAAGTAGTGGAAAGTGCTGCCTAAAATAACGAAAACGTGCCAGATGGCGTGGGCGAAGGGCATACTCGTCCAGCGGTAGAAGATTACCCCAACGCTGTACATGACGCCGCCAAGCAGCAGGAACCAGATGGACAGCGATCCCATTTTACGGAAGGTGTTTAGGAAAACGAAAGCACCCATCCAACCGAGCAGCAAATAAAGCCAAACCGGTGGTTTCTCAAATTTGGATTTAAGCGCCAGCTTAAGGATGAAAACCAGCAGCGCCGCTCCCCATACGATGCCGAAAACTGTCCAGCCCAACCCGTTGCGCATTTGAGTAAGTAGAAAGGGTGTGTAGGTGCCGGCGATCAAAACCAGAATGGCGGAATGATCGATGCGCTGCAGGATTACTTTGATGGGACGGTTGGCGAATGAGTGGTATATGGTAGAAGCCAGGTAGAGAACGATCAGCGAAATGCCAAAGACCAGGTAACTGGCCAGACGCCAGCCGCTGCCCTCGTTCACTGCGCGGACAATGAGGACGACCAGTCCCGCGATACTCAAGGCTACGCCAATGCCGTGGGTGATGCTGTTGGCCAAAATCTGGCTGAGGGTTGTGCCGGGCGCGTTCTTATCGGATTTATAAGCCATAGGTTCTCCTTTGAAATATGCTGTGTTGTTTAAAGAGGAAGGAAATTTCATTATAAGCTTATTTCTTATTTGCCCCATCTTTTTTCTACCGTATTAATATTCTTTTTACTTCTGATGATTAAGGGGAATCGATTTTGAAATGCCCCTAAAACCTTGCATAAAAGCCAGGCAGGTTTTGAATAATTATTCTTCTTTGGATTAGGTGTAAAATAAAAAATCGATCTTCTTTATGCGAAACCAAAGATTGAATCTTGAACAAGGAAGGTAACAACAACGTGAACGGTTCATTCCCGATTTTCTTTTTCTCCGGCACAGGCAACACGTGGTGGATCAGCCAGCAAATTACGGAAGCACTGCAAGAACAGGGCTTGGACGTAAAGGCCTGTTCCATTGAGCAAACTACTCCGCAGCAAGCAGCCGCTTTGATGGAGCAGGCGGTGGGCGTGGGTTTGGGTTTTCCCATCTATGGTTCGGACGCCCCGCGGATTTTCACGGATTGGTTGAAAGAGCTGCCTATCCTGAAGGATAAGAAGCCCACCTTGGGCTACGTTACACAAGGGCTGTGGTCCGGAACGGGCTGTAATTTCCTCGAAGAGGTTTATAGAGAAAAAGGCCTGGACCTGAAATGGTCGCAGGAGTTCAACATGCCCAACAATATTTGTCTGCCGAAATTCGCTTTAATGTTCCCGTACGTTTCGGAACCGGAAAAATGGGCAGGGACACTGGAAAAGCGCAAAAAGGATGTCCGGGCATTAGCCGCCAGGATTGCCGGAGAAATCCGTTATCGCCAGCATAACGACCTGATCAGCCGGGCTTCCGCCTGGATCCAGCGCGGGCCTTTCCGCCTGATGCACGACCCGGGACGCACCCTTTGGTCGGTGGATGAGAGCTGCCTGGGCGAAAAGTGCGGGCGCTGCATACGCATCTGCCCGGTTGAGAATATCAGCATGGTGGATGGCAGGGCGCTGTACGGCGAGGCTTGCGTGTACTGCATGCGCTGTTTCAATTTCTGCCCGACGCATGCCATCCATTACTGGGGCGCGAGTAACGAGCATTTGGAAAAGAAACCCGCATACCAAGGACCGGTCAAAGAGTTCCGACCGGAATTGATTTGCGAGAAAAAACTTTAGAATAAAAAAAACTCTTGCTAGAGAGACTAGTAAAAAAGCAAATAAAAACCTGGTTCATTCTTTGATCCAGGTTTTTATTGATCTACTTGATATTGGGGATTACATCAGATTTACTGTCTTGAAATTAAAAAGACCACCAATCTTGAAGAGATTGGTGGTCCAATAACCAGGAGTTGGATTTGTTTAGAGAATAGTTTCAGTCCGCTTTATATTTTTCAACAAAAGCCTGATTGAAGAAGTCCTTGTCCTCGTGGGTATCATAGACTTTGCGGCCTTCCACATAAGTAGCCACGGCTTGAAAAGCTTCATCGATGACGACCAGATCCGCGTCTTTGCCCAACGCAATGGAGCCTTTGCGGTCGCCGAAACCATAGAATTTGGCGGCGTTCAGGGAGGCCATGGGGAGGATCTGTTCGAGGGGCATGTGCAGTTGGTTGGCCAGGACGGAGACGCCGTAGAGCACCGATTTGGTGGAACCCATCAGCCGGCCGGTATCGGTCTTGCAGAAACCCTGATCGTCCACAATGACCTTGAAGTCCATGAACCGGTAATTGCCCGCCGGCGCGCCGGCCGTTTCGGAAGCATCGGAGATCATGAACCAGTGGTCGGCAGGTTTGAGGCGGAACATCAACTCAAGCATAACCGGAGCAATATGCATCCCGTCGCAGATCACCTCGTTATAAACATTGGCGTTCAACAAACAGGCGCCCAAACCGCCCATATTGCGGTGGTGGATACCGCTCATAACGTTGGCTGTATGCGTTGAAACGCTCAGGCCGTTTTCAAAAGCCAGCATGGCCTCTTCGTAATTACAGTTGCTGTGCGCGAAGGACATGGCCACCCCGCGCTCGCGCAGATAATCAATGGCTTCCTGGCTGCCTTGCACTTCGGGGGCAATGGCCATCAGTTTGAGATATCCGGCGCAGTCCCGGTAGATCTGCTTAATCAGGTCCATATCGACTACGGGTGTTTCCGTTTTTACACCGTTCTCGCCGACACGGTTCAGGTAAGGCCCTTCTGAATGGATACCCAGAATGCGTGCGCCGTCGGGCTGTTCCGCGGCGACTTTTGCAATGTGCGCGCACATTGCCGGCATGGGGGTGGGGAAGACACCGGTCAGCCCGGTGGCCGCGCAACCTTTCAGGAAACCACGCACGGCGGCTTCGGGGTCGGATTCCGCAGCGGCCATCAAACCATACCCGTGCGTGCCGTGAATGTGGGTATCGATGAGGCCGGGGATTACACGATAGCCGCGATAGTCTATGGAATCCGCAATGGATTCAGTAGATTCACGGAAATCACTTATACGCCCGTTCTCTATTACCAGGTAGCCGTCCCGGATGCCATCTTCAAAATAAATTTTGTCTGATCGAATTATCATGGGTTCACTTCTTTCTTTGTAAGTATTTTATCTTGCAGATAAGGTGGTCAAATAAAAAAGTTGTGTGCTAAACGGTGCTTTCGCCGTAAAAACCGGTCCTTAATAAGAAAAGGTACGCGAGCAGAGTAACGAATACAACGCCTGCGCATAGCAAAAACATATTGGCTAACCCGATATAATCTGCAAATAGGCCCAGCGAGACTGCACCGACCGCCATACCCAAATCCATTGCCATGAAGACAGTTGAATTCGCCATGCCCCGATTTTCTTTTTCAGCAGCCAGGATAGCCAAAGTGTTTATTTCGGGCATAATGGCGCCCAGTCCTAATCCGTAACTGGCACCCGCCGCTAAAAGTACCGGCAGGTTTGAAGAATAATAAATGAGGATGAGACTGAGGAATGTCAGGAAAAAACCTGGTATCAGAACAGCCACAGAGCCGTATTTGTTATGGATTCTCCCGACTGATAAGCGGGCTACAGCGACAAAAATCGCAGTGATTGTAAAGAACATTCCCGGATTTTCAATGTTGCGCTGTGTCGTGAAAACCAACAGGAAAGTACCGATGCCGCTGGCGGCGAACATGATAAAGACGATTAACAGCGAAGGTTTCCAAGCATCTTTATCAATCATTCTTTTCAGCTTTCTGGAGCTTTGACTATTGTCGAGGGAATTAATTTTCACGGATTTTTGACCCCTTTCTTCACCGACCGTTTTTAGCGAAAATCTGGTAAGCAAGTTGAGAACGGTAACTAAAAATACCAGTTTTAAAGCGATAGTGTATCCAAATGCGCTTTTCAGCGCCAGGGCAAATGCCGGGCCGAAAGCCTGCGCAACGGTTTGGGTCAAGCCCAGGTAGCCGATACCTTCCGATAGTTTTTGCTCGGGAATAATATCTGTTGCCATCGTCATGAGGGCAGTACCGTTGAAACTGAATCCGAATCCCTGTACGGCGCGAATGCCAAGCAGTACCCAAATCGGGATGGTGAAAAGATAAAGGCCGGTTACCAGACAATAAGCCAGGGAACCGATCATCATGACCAGGTATCTTCCGCGCGTATCCACCATGTTGCCGGATGCCGGACGGGAAAGAATGGACATCAGCATAAACACTGAGGTCGTCAGACCGGCGAGAGCTGTCGAATAGCCCTGTTCCAGAATGTAAAGTGGCAGGAGCGTCGCCTGCATGTAAGAACAAATGCGGATCATTAAATCGGCAACGATAATATTGATAAATTCAGTTGTAAATATCTTATCCTTATTTGCGCTGGCTTGTACCTCTAATGGCTGTTCAATTTGCATCCTTGAATTCTCAATTCTATAAATAAGGTAGTAAAAAAAATATGGGTGATAAGGTCAAAATTCCGTAAAAACAATGGTGGAAGCAGGATGATCTGATTCCACCATTGTTTCCTACGCTAACCTTGGTAGAAAGTGCAAGCCTATTTACTGGTGATACCGGTTGGCAGCATATTTCTTGGTCACCATACCCCACTAATTAAAACTATCGTAATTGATCAGCTCAACGTGGTTGCTTTCAATGAAGTCCTTGAGTCTGGGCGAGCAGGCCATGTGCAGGTCTTTAACCCGGATCAAGGTATAGGTTGAGCATTGGAAAAGATCTTCATCCACAAAACCGGCATGGCAGCCCAACAACGAGTATTCATGATCGAGTACTTCCGAAATGACGTTCATGACGTTGCCTTCGACATCAGTATGGATCTGCTGCTCCACGGGGAAGGGTTTCGGATTCCAATTGTTGGTGATGAAATGAAAATCATGCTGCTTGAAAAAGTTAATGGAGTAGGGCAGCTCGTATTTCTCTGCCATCATTTCCAAAGCTTTGGCGGTGTTGGCGGTCATTAAAGAATGGGGATGGATATACTTGGGTTTTTCCCCGAGCAGCTCGATAAACCGAAGAACCTGGTTTTCCACTTCGATCAAAGTCTCATCCAGAGGATAAGGATCTTCTCCCATATCTTCAATCAGGGAACCTGATAGATCCGTATGGGGTTTTGAGTTTGTCTTGGCGCGAATTTCTTCGGAGGTATAGAATTCACCGGAGGGCTTCACCAGGTGGGGAATCTGGTCAATGGGAGAAACAGGTTTTCCGGCCACCAGGTTTATGTCGATGCCAAAACTACATTGGGGATAATGCTTGATCTGTTTGGCGGCAAACTTGGAACTGGGCATATTGACAAACAAACCCGTGTTGCGGATCAACCCTTCCCGAATACCTTTGAGTATTCCACAGGTAACCGCTTCGGTGATGCCATAATCGTCTGATTGAAATAGTAGTTTCATTGGTTTATCCTTCCAAGTATTTTATTAACCCCTCACGGAGCATCTCTAATCTTGGTATATCGACTTTGAAATCATTTTTTGATCTTGTATTGCGGACCAGGAATTTTCGATTCTCAACTTCACCAACACACAGATGAAGCATATTGGGAAAGATCTGTAGATTCGTATCTTTCATCCTGTCTTTATCCTCAAATTGATGGTCGATGACTTTGATTTGAGGGAGTGCGGCGATCAATTTTTGAGTTTCCGCACTTGGGGCGGGTGCATGCGCGCAGACGATTTCTTTGCCGTTTGCGAGACAATCCAGAAAAATCAATTTTTGATCCTTGACCAGTTGACTTTCCGCTAACAATTTTAAACCGGCATTGCTGTCGGTATTTTTATCCAATAGAACATAAGCAACTTTCTTCGACCGCTGGGTGTGCTGAGCCAGTGAAAATAATAACGCCAGGCTGGCAGAATTGCGGTTGAAATTGATTGGATTGGCTATACCGATGATCAATTTATAGGAAAAAATAAGTAGAGCACTCAAAACAGCGATACTGGTAATTCTTAACCACATAGCCAGAACAGAGAATTGAGCAGCGACGAAATAGATCAGGGCGCACACACCGATATAAAACAGGGTGTGGACGATAATTTCCCGATTTTCCTGGCGCGCGTTATCTGACCAGTTAAATGGATAATATTGATAGGGCAGCAGGGATTTGGCAGGCGTGTCATAAGGGCATAGAACGATGTATTGCGCCTGTGCCAGGTTGCCAATAATTATGTTCGTGATTTGCGATAATCTGCTTTCGGATTGTTGGAATTCGAATGAAAAGCCCAGTTCTTTGAAAAGAGGCTCGGCTTGTGAATAGAAAATTCTTTTTTGCGCTCTGGTGTAGCGTTTTGCCAACGTTACACCGAATAGCATCATTAGTTCTTTCATAGTTTTAGGTAAAAAGGTTATGGATGATTTCATCCATAACCTTTTCTTTTATATTATCCGGTTCTAGAAAATGCCGATCAGCGCACCCAACAGTCCTAAGACGAGGATGCCGACGATCAAAGCGGTAGGCCGGACACCTTTTTTAATCAACCTGACGAGCACAAATACCATAACGATTCCCAATAATCCGGGGAAGATGGAATTCAGCACATCCTGCACGACCAACTGGGCGCCATTGATATCGATGGTCCAGTTCAAGGGGAAATTGACCATGGATGCGGTCAAGGCACCGGTCATCATCAAACCGAGGATGGCGGTTGCTTTGGTGAGGGCTTTCATCAGACCGGAGCTGAAGATCTGGTCAATGAAGGAAGTGCCATATGAGAAACCCCAGTTCAGGAAGTAGTATTTTAAAACTGATTGGGGAATACCGTACAATAAGATGAACAGCAGCGCACCCAGGATACTACCTTGAGAGGCAAAGCCGATGCCGATACCGGCAGCAATGATGCGCAGGCCATTGAAGAACAATGAGTCGAACATGCCGGCAGTCGGGCCCATGAGGCTGACTTTGAGGCTGTTGATGATCTCAGAGTCGAAACCGGGGGTTTCTTTGTTCTGTTTCTCCAGCGCGTAAGCAAGGCCGGCGATGAAAGCGAAAGGAACTGCGTGAGTGTTGAAAAAGTTCTGATGGCGTAGGTAAGCTTCCTTTTTGCCTTCGGGATCATCTTTATAGATCTCATCAATAGCGGGAGCCATTGTGGCCGTAAAGCCATTAGCTTCCATCTTGACCATGTTGAAAGCCATAAAGGTCAGATGGGAACGGAAGAACATTGATTTGAGAACTTTCTTCTCTTTAAGATCAACCGTATTGGTGCTCATGCGAAAAATCCTTTCTCGTCAGAAGTCTTGGAACCTTTACCTACTTTTTCCTGGATTGAATTTTTCAAGTCAATCACGTCCTTATCCTGCAGGAAAATCGTAACAGCGATGACAATACCGATGATGGCGATCGGGAGGGTGGAGAGGCTCAAGAATTTAACCAAGACGTAACCCAGGAAGAAGAAGACGCCAACCGAACCGGACCAGATCATGGAGGTCAGGATGGCAATACCGATACCAATCATCATGCCGGATGCCGCACCAAGACCGGTCATCACCCAAGCGGGGAGCGCGCCCAAGAGCGCGTCCAATCCGCCGGTGCCGTAGGCAACAGCAAAGAACATCACCACTGCACTTACCGTATTCATCAGAATTGACACAATGAGGGATTGGCTGATAAATTGCTTCATTTTGCCGCTGACTGCCAGTTTCTCCCAGTAAGGAGCCAATGAAGACCAGAAGGTCATCATAACGCCGCTGATGGATTGCATGACTGTTCCGATGGGAATAGCGAGGGCCAAACCGGCTTCGGTATTTTGACCGGACAAAATGGTGAACGCGACTGTAATAAAAGTTGCTGAAGTCCAGTCAGAGGGAATTGAACCACCGATAGCGGAGATGCCCATGAAGATGGATTCCAGTGAGGCACCCAAGATGATGCCAGTTTTCAGATCGCCCAATATCAGACCGGCAATGGGTCCGACGACGATGGGGCGGGTAAGGCATTGCCAACCAAGAATGTACGTATCAAGTACTGAGACGATTAGGTAGGCAATACAAATTCTTAATGCTTCGCTAGCCATAAAAAACCTCCTAAAAATTTATATAATTTTGTTTATTGATTCCGGTTTATCTTCCGGTGTTGTTTGATAGACACAATCGACACCGGTTTCCAGAATTTGTTTTAATATGGAAACTTCACTATCGTACAAATACAAATTACTGCGATAAGTTTTGCGAGGGTCCATGCCAATTCTGGATGCAACACGGCCATAATTACCGATGTTGACTGTCTTAATGCCTGCAACGCGTTGCAGTATTTCCAGAACATCCTGAGGTGTCTTGACCAGTACTAAAATGCTCAGGCTTTCTCCTCGGGGGTCATTCAGCATATCGATGCCTTCATCCATACTTGTGATAGCTACTTTTAGGGTTTGGGGCGCGGCCATTAATAGAGATTTTTTTATCAGGTCGTTTTTTGCTGCCTCGTCATTTAAAACCAAAATTCGATTCACGCCTAAATTCCTGGACCATTTAATCGCGATCTGTCCATGGATCAGCCGTTCATCGAGTCGTAATAACTTTACCATTCTCAACTACCTCCAAAAAAATCGTCTTCGTCCACGCTTTTTGTTGATATTTCAACAATTCGTAATGCTTCTCGACTGTCTTTTACGATGGCTTCCAATTGCTCCCGGCCAAGCGGTTCTGTTTTCAATGCGATTTCCAACACTAAAGCCAGATTGACGCCTGCGACCAGGAAGGTGTTTGGCCTGGATAGATGCAAACACATATTTTGATTAACGCTGCCACCATAGAGATCCGACAACATGATGACTTGCTCTGTTTCAGGAATCGATTGGAAATATGCTTCCAGTTTTTCATCGAGGTTATCCTGATCGAGGTACGCATCAATCACAGTTACATTGTCCGATTTGCCAAGCAGAATATTCAGCGAACTTTTTATCCCACTGGCAAAAGTACCGTGAGAAGCTACTAATATCTTCAAAAAACCACCTCCTATAACAAAAAAATTTCTATATATGTGTGAAATATCTTCGTATAAAAATCACCTCCGGATTGAAGCATAATGAACAAGCGCTCATACACTAGTAGAGGCATTTTATCATATATTTATTTAGAAATGTCAAGATGCGTGGGTGGGGAAGGGATTGATGCTTATTTAGGAAAATGACATACCGTAATCGGTATGTTTCAGGAGAATTAAATATTTGGGGGGAGCGATTAATAAAAAAATTGATGGAATTAATAAAAAAGGATCGTGAAGCGCATGTTCCATCTAACTATCACCACTGAATCTGATGGAAAACGGGCGCGGCGCGGCAGGTTATCCCAAAGAAAGTCCCCGCGCAACCAATAAAAAAAGGATGGGTAAAGAAGCATCCAAAAGAAAATGCAGGATCATCATATAGGGCAGGATGGTGGGCCGGCGGTCGATTATAAAACCGGTCCATAAGGCAAAGGGCAGATATTTCAGCGCCAACCAAAGGTCGTAACGCCAATCCAGCTGGAAAGAAAAAAACATGTGCTGGATAGACAAGGTGAAACCCACGATGGCAATCAAAAGCCAGCGATTCATGCCAAAAGCACGCAAGCGCGGGGCGACATATCCCCAATAGGTAGGGAGTTCCGCCAATGCCTGGGTGGGCGGCATAAGAAGTATGAGCGGATAAATAGCAATCAAAGGAAGAGGTTGGATTAGCAGGTTAGTCGGATAAGTCGTATTTCCCCAAAGGAGTTTGCTGAGGAGATTACCAGGCAGCTGAACGAGGAGGGCAGTGCCTAATAACGCAATCAAAAACCAGCGCAGGTCGGCCTTCCAGCTTGACCGATTAAAAAAGAAAATATCCCGCAGGAGGATATTTTCCTTTTTTCCAAAATAAATTAGCAGGATAATGCAGGTGAGATTGACGATTGTAACGAACCACAGCCACCAAGCGGATGATGATTTAACCGCAGCCTGGCTGCCGGATAGCTTGAAACCCATTGCCAGGACAAGCAATAAGAAAAAGGATAACCCGGAGCGTAATGCCAGCATTCCCCAAACCCGTTTTTGCGGGATACGATCACCGGTACAATTAAGTCTGAGTGACTCCGGGGAGTTGGGTAGGGTTTCACTGTTCATTTTTCCGGTTTACCTATAATTATTCCTGTCATATTAATTCCATATGAATATGCTTATATCATGGCTGGTTTGATAAGGATAGGTCGGACAATTACACACAAACAGAAAGCAGTCTCTAATTAAGAGGGGATCAATGGGAAATCTTCGAAGCGTTATGGATCTTCATAATCATTACAAAATGTATATTTTCAGGTCGGTTACAATTAATAACACTGAATTTAATGATACTTGGGTAAAGGATGAGGTATATGCAATATCGAAAATTTGGGAAGTTGGATTGGCAGGTTTCTGCGCTGGGCTTTGGCTTTATGCGTTTGCCCACGATTGATGGCGATGCAGGCCATATCGATCAGGAAAAAGCCACAGAAATGCTGCGAACTGCGATTGACGCCGGCTTGAATTATGTCGATACGGCTTATGTATATCACAACCAAACCAGCGAGACCGCACTGGGCATCGCCCTGCAGGATGGGTACCGTGATAAAGTACGCATCGCGACCAAATTGCCGATCTGGCTGGTCAATGAAAGCGATGATTTCGACCGCATGCTGGAAGAAGAACTACAGCGGCTACAAACGGATCACATTGACTATTACTTGATGCACTCACTCAATGCGAGTACCTGGGAAAAGGTCCAGAGGCTGGGTCTGCTGGAAAAAGCTGAAGCCGCGGTTAAAGATGGGCGCATCCGTTACATCGGCTTCTCTTTCCACGATAAAGTCGAGGTCTTCAAGCAGATCGTGGACGGTTATGACAATTGGACCTTCTGCCAGATTCAGTATAACTATATGGATATCAACCATCAGGCAGGTACCGAGGGATTGCGCTATGCGGCCGAAAAAGGGTTGGCCGTAGTGATCATGGAACCGCTGCGCGGCGGCAGACTGGCGGCGGACCTGCCGGCAGCCAAGCCGATCTGGGCGCAAGCGAAAAACCAGCGTACACCGGCGGATTGGGCACTACAGTGGTTGTGGAGCCAGCCGGAAGTATCCGTGGTGTTGAGCGGGATGAGCACGCTGGAGCAGGTTGAGCAGAACCTGGAATCGGCCAATGCGTCGCGCGTAGGGCTGCTGAACAAAGAGGAATTGGATCTGATTGGCAAGGTGCGCGAAACGTTATCCAGCCTCAGCCCGATTGGCTGCACGGCCTGCGAATACTGCCTGCCTTGTCCGAATGGCGTGAATATTCCATACTTGTTCCACCTTTACAATCGCATCGCTGTTTTTGACGATCTGGAAGGAACCATCATCACTTACAAAACTTTTGTAAAAGAAGAAGAACGCGCGGAAAATTGCATCCAATGCGGAGAATGCTTGAGCAAGTGCCCGCAACAACTCCCGATCAGTGATTGGATGCCGGTGATCGATGATGTATTAATGAATGGGAAACCTTACCAGAAGACTATCTAGTATATAAAATCAAATAAAAAAGAAAAGACGGCTCCTGAAAAAGAGCCGTCTTGTTTTAATGCTGATTGACTTCTGAGCTTGCCAAAGGGTCAATTCTATTTATTAACCACAGATGGACACTGATAAACACAGAGAAACTTTTTAATAGTTGATGCACACAGATGGCGCTTCTTGGACATTCGGTTGCCTGTTTTTCCGGCTTTTTTCTTAACCACAGATGGCACTAATAAACACAGATGTAACGAGAACCATGTTTTTTTAGGACGCAGAGCGGTGAGCGCGCTCAGCCAGGATAGCATACGCGCTTTCAGGGTCATCAATTTCCAGTAAGATTTGCTCGGTCTGGCAGTCGATGCGGTCCACAAGGGTCTTGTACGTATAGGGGATGGCATGGCAGTCCAGAATGGCGCAGGCCAGGCGGCTCATTACATCACCATGCACACCGGAAGCACCCAGGCGGATCATCAGCAGGGCCGCGGCTTTGCCGATGACTTTATCGTGGAATTCAAGCGCGGCGGTATCCTGGGGATGGTCGTGCAAGAACTCCTCAAGATCAAAAAGGGGCATGAGCCAGCGCTTTTCGCTCTGAAAGATAATTCGGCCGTTCTGAAAGATACGAAGGGTTGTTTTTTCCATGGATCAGGGTTGTATTTTAACGTAGAAATTGATTAGCAAAGCAAGGTATTCTTGTTCAAAAAAATTAGCGCCAGGTTTGTATGCAACCTGGCGCAACATATTTAATTTCGAAAGCCGATTTGGGTTATCGCCGGTCTATCTCTCGGCGGTGCGGCTGCGCTGATTCGATGAACGCTGGAGACCGGTGCCGGAATTACGCCGACGCGGTTGAGAGGAACGGTTCTGCGATTGAGCAGGACGATCCTGCCGCTCCGAATTTTCCCGGGGGCGGCTGGCGTAATCAAAACCTTCCAGGCGCTCACGCTCGATTTTGTGACCCAACACCTTCTCGATGTCGCGGATCATGCTCTCATCCTCTGATGTACAGAAGGTGAAAGCTTTGCCGGTGGCTTCAGCACGCCCGGTACGGCCGATGCGGTGGATGTAGGCATCCACGGTATCCGGCATATCAAAGTTGATGACATGCGATATCTCGGACACATCAATACCGCGCGCGGCGATATCGGTAGCCACGAGAATGTCAAATTTACCATTACGGAAGCCATCCAAAGAAGCCTGGCGTTGGTTTTGGGACATATTGCCCTGCAAAGCTGTAGTGCGGAAGCCCTGTTTATCCAGTTTACCGGCCAGCGTGCGGGCACGGTGTTTGGTGCGAGTGAAGATCAAAACACGATCCGTTTTCAGCTCGTGCAGCAGGGTCGTAACCAAGGTTGTCTTTAACGTCTGCGGGATGGGATAAAGCGCATGGGACACTGTTTTGGTTGGGGCAATAATGCCGATTTGGACGGTGACCGGATCGTGGAGAATATTATTGGCCAACGATCGAATTTCATCCTGCATAGTAGCGGCGAAGAAAAGTGTCTGTCGTCTTTCCGGTACGCGCTTTAGAATGCGGCGGATGTCCGGGAGAAAGCCCATGTCGCACATGTGATCGGCTTCATCCAGCACCAATATTTCAACGTGGGACAGGTCGATCTGTTTGTCGTTTAGCAGGTCCAATAACCGGCCGGGGCAGGCTACGACAATATCCGTACCGCGCCGCAAGGCATTTAACTGGGCACCTTTGCCAACACCACCATAGATGGTCGTGCTGCGCAAACGGGTGCTTTTTCCCAAATCCTTGGCCGTTTGGTGAATTTGCTCAGCGAGTTCCCGAGTGGGGACGATGATGAGCGCACGAATATAGCGCGAGGGTTCAGCGCTGAGCAGCTGCAAAATTGGCAGCATGAAAGCAGCGGTTTTTCCCGTTCCAGTTTGAGCCAAACCAAGAATGTCGCGCTGTTTAAGCACAACCGGAATGGCCTGCTGCTGGATAGGGGTGGGGGTTGTATAACCCGCGGATTTAATCCCCGAGAGGATGCGCGGGTCAAATGAAAATTGTTCGAATTGCATTTTAAAAAAATACTCCTTGACTCTGTAGAGCCAAGGCAGACACTTGACCCGATAGATTGTTGCGAAATGTTTAGCGGTTAATTTCCCGGTCGATTCTTAACCGACCAAGTAGATATCATTATACCCATTTTTTGCGTTTGCGTTCTCACTCAGCCCCATTTGAAAGCTGTTCTAATAAACATCAAATACTTATCACTTCTTTACTCAGCCCCGGGTTGTGCGTGTGATTTGTTCAGTAAAGCACCGGCTTCCAGGCTGTTAACCGGTTTCGCGAAAAGAAAACCCTGTACAAAATCGCATTGCATAGTTTGCAGCGAGGATAACTGCTCGTTGGTTTCAACACCTTCGGCAATCACTTTCATGCCGAGATTATGAGCCAGCGAGAACATGGTTTGAACAATTTCCGTATTGTTCGCGCTGGTTCCCAGGCGGCTAATGAAACTGCGATCTATCTTGAGGGTATCGATCGGCAGAGTGTGCAGATAACTGAGCGAGGAATAGCCTGTACCAAAATCATCGATTTGAACCTGAATACCCAAATCACGTAAACCCGCGAGCATGGTTTTTGCCGCTCCGGATTCATCGATAATCAGTGATTCGGTCAGTTCCAATTTTAGGTGACGACCGTCTAAATCATTTTTCTTAAGGATCTTGGAAATATTCCAAACCAGGTCAGGTTGGGCACATTGCCTGGGCGACAGGTTTACATTTATCGATAAAGGCGGACTGGCAGGGAATTGCACCTGCCAGGTGTGAATCTGGCGGCAAGCTTCATCCAGAACCCAGTAACCGATCGGAACAATCAAACCGGTTTCTTCAGCGACGGGAATGAATTCGGCAGGCATGATAAGTCCTTTTGTGGGATGCTGCCAACGAACCAAAGCTTCAAAACCGATAATACGCTTTGTTTTCATTTCGAGGATTGGCTGGTAATGAACGATGAATTCTTGAAAATTCAACGCTTTACGCAGATCCGTTTCCAGTTCCAAGCGGGTCATCACATGGTCCAGCATGGATGAGTCAAAGATCTCATAGCGGCCCAAGCCTTTCCCTTTAGATCGGTACATGGCGATATCGGCATCGCGCACGATATCATCCGGCTGGTAATATGAAGGATTTCCGATCACGATACCCGTGCTGACGAAAATGATGGCTTTATATCCATCCAGATCAAAAGGGATAGACATTTCATTCTGAATACGTTCGGCGATATGGATGGCATCGCTGGTATCCAGTATATCTTCAAGCAGAATGACAAATTCGTCACCGCCAAAACGGGCAACCGTATCTTCACCGCGTAAACAGGTGCTCAGGCGACGGGCGCTTTCAATTAATAGGCGGTCACCAATTTTATGTCCCAAGCTGTCATTCACGACCTTGAACCGGTCCAAATCAAGAAAAAGCACTGCGTATTTGAAATCCTTATGTCTCTTAGCACGTTCCAAGGTTTGTGAAAGGCGGTCCATGAATAGAATACGGTTGGGTAAATTGGTCAGTGAATCATGCAATGCTGTATGGGTTAACAGTTTCTCCGCTTTTTTGCGTTCGGAAAGCTCTACTTTTAATTGTTCATTTATTCGGGAAAGTTCCAACGTGCGGTCTTTTTCCATCAGGTTACGATGCCGGGTAAAGATCAGGATTGTCAAGGAAATGACGGTGTTGAATATAAGCGGTAATACTAGATTATTGTAAGATACGGTTGGAATAATTATGGGAATCAACAAGAGGGTCGCGATATTAAACAGGATGAATACAACGGTGTAACGCATGGTGGTGATAGTGCTGCTGAGCAGGATTGTGAGAATATTCCATATCAGCAGGATGAGCAATGCGTGCGCACTATGATCGCTGCTCAAAGTAATGTTCAGGATAGGGATGATGGAAAGGATCAGCAAAGCCAATAAGGCAGCCAGGTGATAATGCCGCGTTCGGCTCATGAAATACGCGGCAACCATGCCGACCTGCGCACCGGCCAGAACGTACCCAACCACCTTATTTGAACTAAAGAAACCCATGAATACCACACCACTGGTCATCGCGATCGCGATGACCAACAACATGGTAGAGATCAGTTTGACCTGACGGCATTCGCTGGGTACGGTTATGCTGGCCGCCGGTTTGACTGGTTTCAACCAAAATTCAGACAATACTCGCCTGATATGGGTAAAAGCCGTATTGATACGTGCGAACAGGTTCTTTATCATCCAGTCTCTCAATTCTATTTGGGTTATAGTGGCGATGCGTATGGTGTTGTATTCACTAAATATATACAATTATCATTATATGCATAATAAACGCGAATATCGGTATTGGCATATTATATAAATTGCCGGTTTCTGAATATCATAGGCCAATCAATGCCAGTCCCAAGCATACATAACCGGCATCAAATGTATCGGGCTGTAATGTAAAATAAGATGTAATTACACCACCGATAGACTAGCTATAATTTTGTTGATTATTCTCCTCGAATTGATGTCTCACTAACCTGAAGTGCCTGCTTGACGCCTTCTACTAAAGTGGTGGTATCCATGGCGACGTTGACGAACAGAAAGCCCTGTTGGATGCGCTGGCAGGCGACCTCGGCGGAGGGGCAATAGATACCAACCGGCACATTGTGCTTGCGGCCGGCGGCCAGGATGGCTTCCATTGCTTTGTCTAAAATGGCTGAAGGCTGGCCTGCAAAAAAATCAATGCCGAGCGAGAGGGACAAATCCAGGGGACCGACCAGCACCATATCCAAACCTGGTGTGCTGAAGATGTCGTCCAGGTTGTCCAGCGCGGCTTTATTTTCGACCTGAATGGCGGCCATGACCTGATCATTAGAAATGCGGGCATTCTCGGCGGGGGTCTGGCCCCAGGTAAGGCCAGCATAGGATGAACCGAAAGAGCGCGAGCCGATGGGCGGCAGCTTGGCCCAGGAAACTACCTGAGCGGCTTCCTCACGGGTATTGATCATGGGGGCGATGATACCGGCCGCGCCGGCATCCAAAGCGGACTTGATGTTTTCGGCACTGGCCTGTGAGAGGCGCACGACTGCCTGCGGGCCGCCGGCGCTGGTGACCGCGGCGACCATGTTAACCATGGTTTCCAGCGAAGTGGGGGAGTGCTCCATATCGATGATCATGAAATCGAGGGGCAGACGCGCCAATAGGCGCACGCTGTGAACACTGGGGATGCCGAGCCACACGCCGCGCGCGGGCTGGTTGTTGCTCATTTTGGCGAGGATCTTATTGTTTGTCATGGAAATAAATTATACTTTACGCAGGAAATTGAGGGATAAAATTCGGCCAATTATTTTTCCCCTCCCGGAAAAAATTTTACAGAGAATTAACAATTCGTATATCGGCATATAAAAAACGATGATAGGATTGGAGATAGAGAAAGACGGGTTGAAAAATCGTGGGAAAGAAAACGCCTGGCGTTAAACGTAAACTTTTGCCCACAACCAAATCTTCCAATTGGTTGTGGGTTTTTGTGCTATTCCTCAGTTTTTTAACAAGTGCGGCGCTGTTGGTTATATTCAACTTGCCGTATCCGCAGGCGCACGCAGCGGTGCGCTGGCTGAGCCCCAACCACCGCATGGCCAGCTTCACCGAAGCAATTTTCCAAAGCCTGCGGCCTGGGGCTTGGGCGTTGGGTAGTTTGCTGTTGGCGTGGGGGGCGTATCTATTGATCCGCCCGCGGCAGACAAAACAATGGACGTTAAATATTTCTGCCTGGCTGGCTGGGCAATTCCGGCGTCTGCCGGGAGAGTTCACGCAGCTTTGGCAGGACGCCCGTCCTAAAAGAAAATATTGGCTGTATACAGTAGGGGTGCTGTTTTTGATGGTCGTGGCCGTGCTTGTGCGCTGGCTGTTCCTCAGCTATCCCATGCGCTACGACGAATCCTATACCGTGGTGGTGTTTGCCTCACGGCCGTGGCGCAACCTGATCTCCGATTACAGCCTGCCCAATAACCACATCTTCCATACCGTGCTGGTCAAACTTGCCATGAACCTGTTCGGCAGCGCGCCCTGGGCGGTGCGGCTGCCGGCTTTTATCAGCGGCATCCTGTGCGTACCAGCGGGGTACGTGCTGGCGCGGCAACTGTATGGCCGCCAAGCGGCGCTGTTGAGTGCCGGCTTGATCGCCGTGCTGCCTATGCTGATCGAAACCAGCACCAACGCGCGCGGCTACAGCCAATATACATTATTCGGCATACTGATATTCAGTCTGGCGATCTATCTGGTGAAGCACGTCAACCTGGCGGGATGGCTGTCCTTCAGCCTGATTGGGACCCTGGGGTTTTACACGGTGCCTTTCATGCTGTATCCCTTTGGCGCCGCCTGCCTGTGGATACTGGTCAGCGCATGGCTGACGCGCTGTGACAGCGTTTACGGATCTTTCGGGAGAATGATGAAATACCTGATTGCGTCAGGTGTGCTTGTGATCATTGGAACCCTTATCTTATATTCCCCGGTGATCTTGATCGGCACGGGATTGGGATCGCTGATCGGGAACCCCTTTGTCGCAAAAATGGGTTGGGCTGATTTCTGGCCGATGCTGCTGGAGCAAATGCAGAGCACCTGGATGAAATGGCATTTTGACCTGCCTCTGATGGCGCGCCTCGTGCTGGCGGGCGGATTTGGATTATCCCTGATCTTCCACAAGAAAATCAGCCGGGTGAAGGTTCCGCTGCAGATTACCAGCGCCATCTGGCTGACGGCTGTGGTGATCCTAATGCGGCGCAATCCTTATGACCGTTTGTGGGTGTTCCTGCTGCCATTGTGGCTGACCTGGGCCAGCGCCGGATTGTTGGCATTGTTCTCCGGATTGAAAGAAAAACCGCGGTTGTATTGGCAGAGCGCGATAACCATTGGAATTCTGACCGTCGGGGCGGTATGGTCTTACCAACGTGTGCATCAATATTATCCGGGTTGGCAGGCCGACCCTGGCAAGGTCGAGCAGGCGTCCGAATACCTCAGCCAGGTTTTGAAACCCGGCGACGCAGTGGCGGTGATTTTTCCGTTTGACGCGCAGTATTGGTACTACCTGGGCCGTATGGGGGTAGGGGATGAAACCATGCATCACATCGAACAGGAAAGCCACCCGCGGGTGTTTGCGGTGGTTACCGAGGACGGGGAAACAACACTCAACATGGTATTGACAGCTCACCAATTGGATCCGGAGGAGTATCAAGTCGACCAGGCTGATTTGGTTTATAAAGTCAATGACCAGCTGATCTATCAGTGTATTCATCGGTAAGAATATTTCATCTGACCTAAATTGTATACTCAAATTTTAGTAACCAAAATTTAGAATTTGGTATATATAATTAATAAGGAAAGGTGGATTTTTACTTAGGATTATGAAAGATAAAACCTCCCTGGTGAACGATTTAAAGAATATTCTTACTTATATCATCGTGATTATTCTGATGTTGGGTGGAGAATTACTTTTTATTCGTTATCAGGAAAAACAGAACCTTGAAGCGTTAAAAAATAGTGAATCCAACACAATCGTGAAAGCCAGCACCGGTTTATCAGAGGGGATAGCCCAAGGATTGCTGGTGATCAAATTCCTCAACAACGATGCCCGTGTGATTTCTTACATTGATGATCCATCTGAGATTAACAGGCTGGCGGTTAAACAATTATTCGGCAACTTATCCAACGTGACGGCACTGTATGATCAGATCCGTATTTTGGATATGACCGGGATGGAAGTTGTGCGGGTGGATTATGAAGATGAACACGCATCTCCGCTCGTGGTTCCCGACCAGGATTTGCAGGATAAAAGCAGCCGCAGTTATTTCCCGATCTGTAGAGATCTACCTGAGGGGGGTATCTATATTTCCCAGTTGGATCTGAATATCGAAAATAATCAGGTTGAAGTACCTTATAAACCAGTTGCGCGTATCTGCACGCCTCTTATGGATTCAAAAGGAGAAAAGCAAGGGTTTTTGATCGTGAATTTCAATGCAACTCAGATGTTGGAACAATTCTCTGCTTTGAGCGATCACCTTATGTTGGTCAATGTTGATGGATATTGGCTGGTAAGCCCCGACTCCCAGGACGAATGGGCATTCGTATTTGGAAGCGATGTCAGTATTAAAAATCAGTACCCCCAAGAATGGGATTCAATTTTATCATCTGAGGATGGTCAATTTGTCGATCGAAAGGGTTTATGGACCTACTCAACTATTTATCCCTTGGAAGATCTAACAATGCAAAACACACAAATTTTCCATGAATCCTACATTAATGATATCAACACGAGTGAAGTCCCTCAATATGCCTGGAAAATTATCTCATACCTGTCCGAAAATAATTTAAATAAATCGCGACAGGAAACCGCATTACCAATAATTCTTGTTTCTTTCATTTTTTACCCCATCACTTTGATCGGCATTTGGGGAATCAACCAGCGGCGGATAATTAAAAACCAGGAAAGCAAGCGTATCCGTTACCTGGCAACCCACGATATGATGACCGACCTGTTCAATCGAGCTTTTTTCGAAGCAGAAATTGAGAGATTGAATTTAGGGCGGTCTTACCCGGTGAGCATCATCATGATGGACGCCAATAACCTGAAAACCACCAACGATATGCTTGGGCATCAGGCAGGCGATCAAATGCTGAAAAATATTGGCGATATTTTACGCGAATCTTTCCGAACCGAAGACATCCTTGCAAGAATAGGTGGGGATGAGTTCGCTGTCATTTTGCCACTTACCGATATAAATAAGAGTAATAAGATAATCTCGAGATTTCTAAAGAACATCCAGAAATTCAATCTTCAAGATTCAGTGATTAGGGTGGACGTTGCGATTGGTTGTGCAACCAGCAATGAAGAAGAAGACCTGGAAGCGGTAATCAAACGGGCAGATGAAGAAATGTACCGGGACAAAGCCCTCCGAAAAGAACGCGGGAAGCGTTCCGATTGAATTAAAGCATTTACTTTTGTTTGCCGATCAAGTCATCGAGCAAAGAATCCTCACTCATGGCTTTGGAGACATTGCGGACCGAAAGCCCTTTCCGAATTGAGAATGGAAAAATGCCATAGAGCGAATCGAGCCAATCGATTAATTTAATTCCACCAATTGCAATTGCAGCGCCTTCAAGTGAGAAAACAACCAGCAGCATAATACCATGCGTAAAGCCTAAAAGCGTGAAGGATTTATAAATCGAAAAGAAAAAGCCCGCTAATCCTAAAAAACAAATTATCAACAGTGGGGTGTGGGAAAAGATCAGCGTATTATGAAGATATGCCTTTAAAAGGGAAGATATTAGAACAACACAAATGAAAATCAGTGATAGGAAGATGCCCATGTAGGGCGAAATACTTACCCCAAAAATTTCGATTAACGAGGGCAATTTCGGATTTGCGCGATTAAGTAGAAACGCTGTTCCCAGGAAAAGCGTGATGATCACGAACAGGAAGACAATGAAAACCAGGAGTTGATTGCGCTCATCGCGCGAGAGACCCAAGTCTTTTCTATTCATCTTATACTTCTCCGTTATGGCTTGAGCTGAATTCCGCGTTTAATCATCAATCGAACGGATTCATGGATGTTTGAACACGTTAACTTGTATACGCACGCTGGCGATTATCGTTTCGTTGGATTAGAAAAACCACCGGGGTATTACTCCGTTAAAGGTAAGGTCAAATTATAGGATAGGGTTATATGTTCTCAATCACATTCGAGTAAAAAGCACAGGCATCCACGATCTGATCCACGGGGCATTTTTCGTCGCGCATATGGGCCAGCTTGGAATCGCCGGGGCCAAAGCCGATGCAGGGAATGCCGCGGCCGACCAGCGCGACGGCGTTGGTGCCGAAATCCCAGAAGGTGAATTCCCGCGGCGCGCGGCCGAAGACTTGATCGAAGGCATGCACGCAGGTTTGGGTGAGGTGGTGATCTGCGGGGATCTTCCAGGCGGCATGCAGCGGGTGGTAGGTGATGGGCTTGCCGGTCCAAGCGGTGCGCTGGATGGTGTCGATCTGCCAGGTCGCGTTTTGATCGCCGATGATCTTTTCAATTTCGGCTTGCAGGGAAGTCTGATCCTCGCCAACCACCAGGCGGCGGTCGAGGTAGATCTCGCATTCGTCCGGCACCGCATTGAGGGAAACGGCTTTTGACGAGATGCGCGAAAGTACCAACGTGCCTTTCCTGCCGTCAAGGACGGGCAGGTTCAGGTTGGTCTGCTGCACGCGCTGGATGATCTCGGCCATTTCGTACACCGCGTTGACGCCTTTCTCCGGCGCGGAGCCATGGGCGGAGACGCCGTGGGTCTGGATGACCACCTGGGCTTTACCTTTGTGTCCGACGGCAATGGTATTGCCGGAGGGCTCACAGATGACCGCAAAATCGGGACGCAGGCTGAACTCATCCAACAGATTGCTGGTAGCCACTCCATCACAGTCTTCTTCAAAGACCGAACAGGAGACGTAAATAGTTTTACCTTCCAGCGCGCCGCGGTTTTTAGCGACGATAGGTGCGTAAACAGAGGCAGCCAGGGCGCCTTTCATGTCCACCGAGCCACGGCCCCATAAAAAGCCGTCCGCAATCTCGCCGCTGAAGGGCGGGTAAACCCATTGGCCGGGGTCGTTGACCACGACCGTGTCGGTGTGGGATTCGAACATCAGGGAGACAGGGCCGCTGCCGATGCGGCCGAGCACGCTGCCGCAGGAATCGATACGGACCTCGTCGTAGCCGAGTGCTTCCATTTTGGCGGCGATGGCGCGCGCGACGGCTTCTTCCTGCCCGGAATAACTTTGGATGCGAACCAGTTCCTGGGCGAAAGCCAGCAGGTCGCCGGAAATGTCTTTGTCGTTGATGGTTAGTTCTGCCATGTTGTTCACCTGCATGATTAAGATTTAAGTACTGCCAGACCAGAATTATAAGTTACAAAAAGAATTGTAAAGCGAACTGAGCAAAGAAAGGCGGTTTCCAGCGGTCTTGTGGCATAATTTAAATAAACAACTAAATCAGGAATTGGGGTGAATCATGGAAAAACGATCATTGGGGCGTACGGGATGGAAGGTTTCTGAAATCAGTTTTGGATCGTGGGCGATCGGCGGCACCTGGGGTGAAGTGGACGACAGCGAATCGTTGGCGGCGCTGCGGCGTGCGGTGGAGCTGGGCGTGAACTTCTTCGATACCGCGGATGTGTACGGCGACGGGCGCAGCGAACGGCTGCTGGCAAAGCTGAAACGCGAATGCGGCGAGGAAATTCACATTGCCACCAAGGCCGGCCGGCGGTTGGATCACCAGTATGCGGAGGGCTACAACCGCGCCAACCTGGAAGAATTCGTGGGGCGCAGCCTGAAGAATCTGGAGACGGACTGCATCGACCTGCTGCAATTGCACTGCCCGCCGACCGAGGTGTTTTACATGCCGGAAGTGTTCGGCAGCTTGGACGACATGGTCAAGCAGGGCAAACTGCGTTATTACGGCGTGAGTGTGGAGAAAGTCGAGGAAGGGCTGAAAGCGCTGGAATATCCCAACGTACAGACCATCCAGGTGATCTTCAATATTTTCCGGCAGCGACCGGCGGATCTGTTGTTTGAGCAGGCCAAAAATCACCAGGTGGGCATATTGGCGCGCGTACCGTTATCTTCGGGCATGCTGACCGGCAAATTCAAGCAGGATTCCAAGTTCTCGCAGGATGACCATCGCGCCTTCAATCGGGAGGGGGCTGCTTTCGACCGAGGAGAGACCTTCTCAGGCGTGGACTACGAAACCGGTCTGCAGGCTGTGGAGGAATTGAAACAGATCTGCCCGCAAGGCATGAGCATGGCGCAATTCGCGCTGCGCTGGATATTGATGTTCGACGCGGTCAGCTGCGCCATCCCGGGCGCTAAGCGGCCCAGCCAGGCGGAAGAGAATATCGCCGCGGCGGACATGCCCGCGTTGAGTGCCGAAACCATGCAGCAGGTGAAGGCGATTTACGAACGCTACATTCGGCCATTGGTGCATCAATACTGGTAGAAACGGGCGCAAAAATAACAAATTACGCGGTTGCCCTTGACAAATGTCATAGTTATAGTAAATTATTATCTTTAATGTTTACGAACCGAATTTCGAATTCTGAATTGGCTAAATCTAAACACGAGCCCATCACCGCGACCTGGGTTGTCGGGATTGGGCGTATTTCGGTTAAACAGAATAGAGATAGATAAATAAGGAATAGATTTTCATATCTTTCTTCAATCCGAAAATAGAGCCTCCCGGTAACGGGGGGCTTTTTTTATTGGCAAAGCCCGAAAGAATGGAAATCAGGAAAGGTACGGCATGGTCGAGATACTGGATTCAACATTGAGAGAAGGAGAGCAAACGCCTTACGTCAATTTTATGATTGACGAGAAGGTGCACATCGCGCGACTGTTGGATGCTGTGGGTGTGGAGATGATCGAAGCAGGCGACCCGAGCGTTTCGCCCAACGTGGCCGCGGCGATTGAGCGCATCGCGGGAGAAGGCCTGCGCGCGGAGATCGTGGCGCATTCAATTGCCTCACGAGCAGCCATCGATAAGGTCAAAGCCAGCGGTGCGGACCGGGCGGCTATCTTCTTCGCCACCTCGAAAATCCATTTGGACGATAAGCTGCACAAAACCGAGAATGAAGCCTTCGACATCATCACCGAGAGTGTAGCCTACGCGCGCAGCCTGGGGTTGAAGGTGCGCTTCACGCCGGAAGACGCTTCACGCACGGGCACGGAATTCTTGGTGCGGGTATGCAACGCGGCCATCGAAGCCGGGGCAGACCGCATCAGCTTCGCGGACACGCTGGGTATCCTGCAGCCTTACATCTTCTTTGAACGAATGCGTACGCTGCGCGAACGACTGCTGCCCTGCAAGATCGACCTGCACTGCCACAACGATTACGGGCTGGCGCTGGCGAATGCCATGGAGGGCGTGCGCGGCGGGGCGGACTGCATTCATACCACAGTCAACAGTCTGGGCGAGCGCACCGGCATTCCGGATCTGGTGGAAACCATCATTGCCTATAACAACCTGGAGGGCGTGCACAAGTACGAACTGGCGCCGCTGATGGAGCTGTCGGATTACGTCGAGAAGGTTTCCGGTGTGTTCCTGGCGCCCAACAAACCCATCACGGGCGAGAACGCCTTCACACATAAAAGCGGCATCCACACCAACGGCGTGCTGAAGAACCCGCGCACCTACGAACCCTTCGACCCGGCTATGTTGGGAAGGGAACGCAAGATCGTGATCGACAAATACACCGGCAAGAGCGCCGTGCAGGCACGCCTGGAGGAGTTTGGCATCGAGGTGAGCAATGCCGAATTGGAGGCCATCGTGGTCGGCATCAAAGACGCCGGCGATCACAGCCGGCAGCTGTTCGACACCGACATCATCGATATAGCCGAGAAGGTGACCGGACGCGCACTAGACGTGATCCCGCACGACATCAACGCGCTGATCATGCTGGAAGTGGAATCGCACGTGTATACCTCGTTGGTGGTGCGGCGGCTGCGGAGCTTCGCGAGTGTCGCCAGCGTGTATGAAATCTCCGGCGACTACGACATCAGCGCCATAGTGCACGTAGAAGATGTGATGGCATTGAACAACCTGATCGAGGAAATACGCACGCTGCGGGGCGTAAAGCGCAGCGACACACGCATCGTGTTGAAGAAATATAACGGAAGCAGCAACGGCAGCGCGGTGAGGGCCGCAGCCGTGTTGAACGCGGGCAGCTAGAGGAGAAATTATGGGTACGTTGGTTGAAGAGATATTTTCGCGTAAGTTGGGACGGCCGGTGCATGCCGGCGAGATCGTGATGGCGGACGTGGATTTCATCATGAGTCACGATAACACCACTCCGTTAGCCATCAAGGCTTTCAGGCAGATCGGAAAACCGATCCATGAAAAAGAGCGCATCGTGCTGTTTTTCGACCATGCCTATCCGGCGCCCAACATCGCGGCGGCGGAGAATCACCGTATGATATTGGACTTCGTGCGGGAACAGGAATTACCGCACCTGCACCGCGAGGGTGTGTGCCACCAGGTCATGATCGAGGAAGGCTACGTGCGGCCGGGCGCGATCATCATCGGTGGGGATTCGCACAGCAACACCTACGGCGCGTTGGGCGCGTTCGGGGCGGGATTGGGATCGACCGAAATTGGCGTAGCCTGGGTGACGGGCAAGTGCTGGTTCCGCATTCCGGAAAGCATCCGCATTGAATTTAGCGGCGAGACCCAGCCTGGCGTGAGCGCCAAGGATGTCATGCTGCACATCGCGGGGCTGCTGGGGATGGACGGCGCAACGTATAAGTCGGTCGAGTTTGGCGGGGACTACATCAGCGGGCTGAGCATTGACGAACGCATCATCTTCCCGAACATGTCCACCGAAGTCGGCGCCAAGTGCGGGCTGATCGAAGCGGATGAGGTGACTGCGGCCTACCTGGAGAACGAAGCCGGATTGCAGGGACCCTTCGAGCAATTGAGACCGCTGGACGCGCAATACGAACGGGTCATCGAAATAGACGTATCGCAATTGGGGCCGGCGGTGGCCTGCCATCCACTCGTGGAAAATGTCAAGCCGATCGAGGCAGTGGAAGGCCTGGAAATTCACGAAGTATATATCGGCACCTGCACCAACGCGCGCTACGGCGACATCGAAACCGCGGCCAATATCCTGAAGGGCAAGCGGGTGCACGCATACACGCGCGTGATTGTGACGCCGGCCAGCGAGCGCATCTATAAACGGGCATTGCGGGCGGGGTTGATTGAGACCCTGATGGACGCCGGCTGTGTGGTGACCCAACCAGGCTGCGGGGCCTGCATCGGGCGGCACGGCGGCATATTGGCGGCGGGGGAGCGGGCGCTGACCACCATGAACCGCAATTTCATCGGACGGATGGGCAGCCCGGAAGCGGAAATCTACCTGGCCAGTCCGGCCACCGCGGCGGCCAGCGCGCTGAGCGGACGCATCACCGACCCGCGTAAGGTCGAATAATGCGCATAGGCTATTATTGGTATTGCTGTTACGTTGGCATTGATTGTCAGGAAGAATAAAACTGAGATTGCTACGAACTGTTTTACGGACCTTGCAAAGACAGGTGAAAGAGGAGAAATTATGGGTAAGGTTTGGAAATTTGGCGACAACCTGAACACGGATGAGATCATCCCGGGGCGCTATAACATCACGATTGACCCGCGGGAACTGGCAGCGCACGTTTTCTGCGAGATCAAGCCGGAATTTCCGCAGGCTGTGCAGCCTGGCGACGTGGTGTTGGGCGGGCAGAACTTCGGCTGCGGCTCGAGCCGCGAACACGCTCCCATCGCCATCAAAGGCGCGGGTGTGCGGTGCGTTATTGCGGCGTCTTATGCGCGCATCTTCTTCCGCAACGCCATCAACATCGGGCTGCCCATCCTGGAATGCCCGCAGGCGGCCGTGGAAATAAAGGAAGGGGACGAGGTGCAGGTGGATTTGGCCAGCGGCGTCATCACAAACGCGACCACGGGGCGCAGCTACCAGGCCCAACCGCTGCCGGATTTCGTGCTGAAGATCGCGGAGGCGGGCGGGATTGTGGCTTTCCTGCAGGGGCACGACATCAATGAGTTGATGCAACCGGCAAGGGGAGCGGCATGACGACGGACAAGGCTTACCGTATCTGCCTGCTGCCGGGCGACGGCATCGGTCCGGAGGTGGTGGCCAGCGCGGCCGAGGTGCTGCGCGCGCTGCCGCTGACATTGGAGTTTACGCAGGCTGAAATCGGTTTTGGCGCTTACCAAGAGCTGGGCACACCGCTGCCGCAGGAAACGCTGGACGCCATCCGCGCCAGCGACGCGGCGCTGTTCGGCGCGGTGACCACGCCGCCCAACCTCGCAGGCTATTTTTCGCCGGTGGTGCGCATGCGCCAACAATTGGACTTGTACACCAACCTGCGCCCGATCCGCTCGATCCCGCACCCGTCCTCGCGCGAGGGCATCGATATCCTGATCGTGCGCGAAAATTCCGAGGGGTTGTACAGCGGCAGCGAGCGCGTGGAAGAGAACGGCGAACGCGCGGTAACGGAACGCATCATCACCCGGCGCGGCTCGGAGCGCATCCTGCGCAAGGCTTTCGAGCTGGCGCGGGCGCAGGGACGGAGCTGCGTGCATGTGGTGCATAAAGCCAACGTGCTGCGGCAGACCTGCGGGCTGTTCCGCGCGGTGGCTTTGGAAGTGGCGCAAGCTTTCCCCGATGTTGAAATGAAGGAAATGCTGGTGGACACCTGCGCGATGGAACTGGTGCGCGCGCCGCAGCAGTTCGAACTGATCGTGACCACCAACCTGTTCGGCGACATCCTGAGCGACGAAGCCTGCATGCTGGTGGGCGGACTGGGCGTGGCGGCTTCCGGCAACATCGGGGAGGACGCGGCGGTGTTCGAACCGGTGCACGGCAGCGCGCCGACGTTGGCGGGCACAGGCCAGGCCAATCCGCTGGCAGCTATCCTGGCGGCGGCTATGCTGCTGGAGCACCTGGGTGAGACAGAGCAAGCCGGAAGGGTGCGCGCGGCGGCCGAGGCCTGCATGGAAGCGGGCGAGGTAACGGTTGATATGGGCGGAGTGCTTTCAACAGCGCAGGCGACCCAGGCGGTCATGCGCAACTTATAATTATCGATCGGAATTATCAAAACACTTTATTGAAATTGGAGAAAAACATGGCTCGAGTTGGATTCTTATATACCCGTTTACGCGTTGAGGAAAAGTACCTGTTGGAAGCATTGGAAAAGCAGCCCGGCGTGGAGGTGGTGCGCATCCCGGACGGCGAACAGCCCTTCGACATCGCGCAGAAACCGGCGGACGTGGACGTGCTCTTCGTGCGCTCGCTGTCGTACACGCGCGGGCTGTACATCTCGCGCATCTTCGAAGCCAACGGCATCCGAGCGATCAATTCCAGCCTGGTAGCGGAACGCTGCGGCGATAAGTACATCACCAGCCAGATCCTGACCAGCGCGGGCATCCCCACGCCGCGCGTGGTGATGGCTTTCGATGAAGAAGCCGCGTTGGCGGCGGTGGAAACGGTGGGCTATCCCTGCGTGATGAAGCCGGTGGTGGGTTCATGGGGACGGCTGCTGGCGAAGATCGAGAACGCGGACGCGGCGCGCGCCATCATCGAGCACAAGGCCGCGCTGGGTATCAATCACCAGATATTCTATGTGCAGGAATACGTGGAAAAGCCCGGGCGCGACATCCGCGCCTTCGTGGTGGGCGACGAGGTCATCTGCGCCATTTATCGCAGCTCGGAGAATTGGATCACCAACACCGCGCGCGGCGGCGAGGCGACTAACTGCCCATTGACGGCGGAGATGGTGGAGCTGTGCGGGCGGGCGGCCCAGGCGGTGGGCGGCGGGCTGCTGGCCTTGGATCTGTTCGAGACCGAGGATGGGCTGACGGTGAACGAGATCAACCACACCATGGAGTTCCGGCACAGCATTGATACGACTGGGGTGGATATTCCGCAAAAGATGGCAGCTTACGTGGCGGGGGCGGCGAGGGCGTAGGCTAGCTTACAACCTCTCCCCTCTCACAGCCTAAGCCCCCACCCGACCTCCCCCATTTTCAGCCCCCTCCCGGCCTCCCCCATTTCCTGCGGAAATAGGGGAGGAGTATGGCATCTTTATTTCAGCTCATTCTTAACCTCGCCATTTTCTTAAGAAACAGGGAGGGAGGAAGCGGATGATATACTTGGGCGGGGAGGCACACAATGAAGTTTTCACTGGACTGTTATCCCTGCGCGGTACGGCAGGCATTGAGGGCCATCCGCCAATCGGGGATGGATGAGGAACAACAGGCCGCGGCCATGCAGCGCATCCTACGGGAGCTGGCGGAAGTTCGGCCGGGAGCTTCTGCACCGGAGATCGCGGCACAGACACAGGGCATTCTGCGCGAGATGACCGGCAACGAGGATATCTATGCGGAAGAGAAAGCGCAGAGCACAGCGGAAGCGCTGGCGTTGTATCCCAAATGGAAAGAAGTCGTGCTTCAGGCGGACGACCCGCTGGAGAGCGCGGTGCGCCTGGCCATCGCGGGCAACATCATCGACTTTGGGCCGCTGGATTCCTACGACCTGGAGGCAACCATTCGGCGCGTGATGACGCAGCCCTTTGCCGTCGATGATCTGGAAGTGATGCGTATAGCCATTGATAAGGTTGATGATATCTTGTATCTGGCGGACAACACGGGGGAGACGGTCTTCGACCGCATCCTGATCGAAACGATCGGCAAGCCGGTCGTGTATGCGGTTAAGGAAGCGCCCATCCTGAATGACGCAACAATCGCGGACGCGCAAGCCGCCGGGCTGGATGAGATCGCGTCGGTGGTTTCCTGCGGGGCGCGCTATCCGGGTACGCTGCTATCGCATTGCTCAGACGAATTCGTGGAACGTTTCCGGCAGGCGCGCCTGATCGTCGCCAAGGGCATGGGCAATTACGAGGCGCTCAGCGCGGAGGATGCGCCGATATTCTTCTTACTTCAAGTGAAATGCGATATGGTGGGGGCTGACCTGGGGGTGCCCAAAGGCAGCATCGTGGTCAAACAAGTGTAAATTACCATCAGCGCAAATCTGATTTAATTTCATCGCCTGGGTTTTTTCCTGCTGTTTGGAGCGTTCGTTCCTACTCCCTTAATGGTGGTGCCCTGCATGCGCGCGCCGTCAAAATTCGTTCCGCGCAGAATGGCGTTCTTAATGGACGTGTTCTTCAAATTCGCGCCCTGAAAGTTCGCATCGGTCAAATTGGCGTTATGAATCATCGCGGATGTCAGGTCGGCTTCGACGAAAGTCACCCCAACCAGAATGGCTTTATGAAAACGCGCGTTGATCAGGACCGCGCGGGTCAGGTCCGCTCCGGTGAAGTTGGCGTTGTTGATGAACGCGTCCCGCAAGACCGCGCCGGTCAGGTCAGCCTGCTGCAGGCCGGTATAGCTGAGCGTGCACTTGGTCAGGTCGGCGTTGCGCAGATTGGCGTTCTCGAGGACGGTGCCTTCCAGGTTGGCGTCGCGCAGCACGGCATTTTCCAGGTGGGCTCCCGAAAGGACAGCGCCTTTGAGATTGGCGAAAGTCAGGTTGGTGCCCTGCAGGTTCGCGCCGGGCAAGAGCGCTTTTTCCAGATTTGCGTCTGTCAGATTCAGGCCGGACAGGTCGGCTTCATCGAGGTTGAGCTGTACTCCGCCCGTATCGCCGGACAACCAGCGTATATGTTGGTCAATATTGAATTTAAAGTCTTCTGATTGTGTATGATTCATTTTAAGAATTAGCTGGTAATTGATTAAAATATTTAGCTTTTAAATATTTATTAATCTTGGGTTTTATTGTACAAAAATACCAAGATTATTCAGTGAATGATTTTTGGACTCTATATATATAATCTTCTAAAGAAATTTCCATGGAATTGAAGATTGAAACCACAGCAGTTCCAAAAAACAAGTTTAGCAATTCTACAATGAAGAGCAGAAGGCAAAGTATCATCAAGATATATCGTTGAGAATTTGTCAGACTATTAATAATCTTAATATTAATGAAGGTTGTAATCGGAGAAAATATAAAACTTGGAATAAGTAAAATTACGGAAGTAAGTATTTTTAATACTAACGAGATCTGTTTTGCAATAAATGATGCTCGTAAATGTAATTTTTCCTCAAATTTAAAATTCCTTAACTCAAGTTCTTTTACTTTTGATTCTAATATGCTCTTATCAGTTTTCTCTCTTTCTAGTTCTTCTTTTATATCTTGAGTGATTTTTTCTTTGGCTTTACTAATTATTTCTGGAATAACTTTTTTATTTAGTAATCTTGATTCACCTAGAGTGATTTCCATTAATGAAGTTCTTGCCTCTTCAGAGAATTTCAAAAAATAATAATCTTCTTCAGATATTTCCTTCATTTCTTTTAACTTGTTAATTTCCTCAATCCATTTAGTTGTTAGCTCTTCATTGGGAAGTATAGCTGCATAGCAATCAGCAATGATTCTCTGCTGAGGAAGATTAGGCATATCAATGGGTGATTTTAGCCACAAAATATTCGTCAATGCGAAATCTGTTATTAAGGGAGGAATTGTATTTCTATCGAAATCCTTATAGTAATTGGAATTTGCTATTTTTACTAAAGAATTATTATTTGTTACAAACAATGCAAATGAATCCTCAATACTAAAAGAGGTGTGACCTTTCCTAATCCTATAAATTGCTGAAATAGAATTAACATCTCTTCGAACTGAATCATCTCTGTAAGAAACATAATTTGCTGCAATTTCAGAAAATAAAGACTCTTCATCAATTTGATGCTTGTAAACAAAATAATCAGGGACATCAATTATTTTTATTCTCAATGATTCGATTTTTCTTTCGAGTGTGGAAATTAAGAGATTGATATCAGATCCTTTAAATCCTCGGGAAGCAAAGAATTGTATACTCCTTCCAAAAATAGTATCATCGGGTGTTTTATCCAATTTCGAAATGCATGCACTGAGAATACCTTTTATTTCAATTACTGTATGATTGAAACAATAAAGTTGTGCGCCACAACGATATAATAAATTGAGAAGTTCCTGACAAGGAATTTGTAGTTCATCGCCAGCATATCCAAGGGCGAAAATTATCAATGATGTATCAAAAAAGAATCTTGTGCGTTTAAAATGCTTACTTGAAAAATTGGGATCCGGAAAATAAATTGCATTAGCTAACATATATCCTTTTACAATAGTCTCTATATTGGAAAAAGCTGCAGGATCATTTTCGCATGCATTTTTAATATAGCTACTTATAAAGACCTTTTCTTTAGAATTTAGCGAAGTCTCTTTTATAGTTTCACTTAATTCACTGGAGGTACTAAAAAAATAGATTTGGTTATAACTTATAAAAGAAGTGATAATTTTTTCTGCTTCTATATCAGTTAAAGAGGATTGAAATTTTGCTTCTATATATTTTCTAAAATCTTTGATTAGATTTAGATATATTTCTTCTACTTTTTGCTGTTCTGATTTGAAATTGATTTTTTCAATTTTTTTGGGGTTTGGATAAAAATTATTATCTTTACGAATTATATAATCAAGTTTTTTTGCTTTATATAAAATTGCTTTTAATACGACTTGGGGAATATTAATTCCAAAATTAATTCTTACTTTTTCTTGGAGTGTCTGTAAATTAATTACTTGAGTTTCAATATCTCGAATAGACTCTATTATTAAGGGAATAAAAATATCCAGATAACTTTTTCTATTCTCGTCACTATATATTTTTAAAAATGCTAACCCAATTAGTAAATTGTTATTATTTCCCTTTGGCATATTTAACCCCAATTTGCATTTACTAGATTATACATTGATAAATTATAAAAAATCCGAAATTAGTATATATTTCTTGTAAAATGAAATGATGGAAAAATCATTTTATTGAGATGATAGTTGAATATAACTTGGTCTGGCGCATTTGCCCATGGATCCAACTCAAGTCTTTTTTCATATTGATGTCCGAACTGTAATAGATCAACAGGTATTGGTTCTCCGAGATGGGCGCGATGGCGGAATAGCCGGTGTCGCCGTGGGAGGGCAAATCGGTGAGGTGGTGGATGGTGAGTCTGGCTAGGTCGAAGCTGTAGATGGCGGTGCGCTTGCGGCTGAGCGAGTAGCGCAGCACGTTGAGCGTGGTACGGGCGTGATGGATGAAGCGGAAAGGTTGGCTGGAAAGTTGATAGAACAGGCTGCGGCGAGCGATCAGGAAGGTTTGTCCGTTGTGGCAGAACAGGTTGGGGCCGTCGCACTTGAAGCGGTCCACGCGCACCTGCCACCGGCCGGATTCTCCGGCGGGGATGAAGAAATTCAAGTTGGGGTAAATCAGCGAGCGAATGGTGCCAAAGATGTTGCCGTGCGTATCGAAATCGAAGGAAGCCTCGGAGGTCTGGTAGCTGCGCAGCCTTTCGCGCGTGAGCGGCGAATCAAAGACGGTCTCCCAATGCTCCAAATCATTGGAGGCAATAAAGCGGAAATGGCGTTTTGTCTTCTTCTGGTCGGTTCCGTTGCGGGTATAGATGCTCATATAGACGGTGTCCCGGAACGTTTTCACGTTCCAAAAACCGGCTTGCGAAGCGGAGATGGCCTGCGGCGTGCTCCAACCCTGCGGCTGTAGCATCAGGTAGTAGATCTGGTTGGGTTGGTGATTGAAGAAGCGGCGGCGCAAACTGATATAAAACAGGTGCAGCTGCCCCTGGAATTGAAGAAAATGCGGATCGCGCAGGTCACGGGCATCATCGATGGTGTGTTCCAATTGCCAGGCTTCAGCATCCGGGGAGCTGTAAATAAGAATGCGCGATTTGACGGAAGGGAAATGCGAAGGCGCGGCACGGAAAGCCAGGTAAAACCTACCATTGAAGCGGGTCAAATCAGGAAAGGCCTGGGAACATTTATAATCGCCATTCCCCGATTGCGGGCATTCAAGGTTCAACTCACGGGGAGTCGAGAATTGAATTTCGGGTTTTGGCGTTGATGATTTCATATATGAATCCGGTTTTATCACTTGTTCGATTCTACAGCCCTTAAATTTACATGCTAAGAGGGAAATACTATATTAACATATCCTAAAATACTCCCCATTCCCTGTCTCTCTTATAGGAAGACTGACGGGCATTGAATGAATGCGATATAATCAATATACAATCATCCGCAGGTAGACTAACAATAGGGATTGGCAACAATCCGAAGCAGGGGGCATATTGGAAGGGGTACGCCGGCATGCAGCGATTGTATCTGATTTATTAATTATGTAAATTCCGCTAATCGGAATTTCCACCAGAAGGACCAGCAAATGACAAAAATAACGCTTGAATTATCCGAAGGGGATTGGATTGTGCACAACCGCCATGGATTGGGGCAAATCACCGGGATGGATACCAAGGAATTGCTGGGCGACCGCAAAGTTTTTTATGTAGTCAAAACGGACAGCATTACGTATTGGCTGCCAATCGGGGAAACCGGTTCTGAACGTATTCGGCCGGTTTCTACCTCCACTGCTTTCGAAGAAGCGACCAAAGTACTTTCACAAACACCTAAGGATCTGAATGAGAATTTCCGCCGCCGGCTGGCTTACATTCAGGAAAAATCACAGGACAGCGATTTACTGACCAAAGCCGCATTGATCCGGGATATGCACGCGCGCGATGTTCAAAAAGACGTCCACATCAACGAGAAGAAAATCCTGGAAACGCTTAAACGTCAGTTTATTAACGAGTGGGTCGCCGCGTGTGAGATGGACCGGGATGAAGCCGAAAACCAGATGGAACAAGCGCTGCAAAAAAGCATATCTAAACTCAAAATAAAGTAAACCAAAAGACCGCTGCAAAGCGGTTTTTTTTATTTTTTTTCAGAATCCTACCGGTTATTGGTCGAGGAAGGTGATCTCTACCAGGTCACCCTGATTGCGGCCGGGCAGGTCGCGCGGGATACGAAAGTAACCGTCGGCACAGGAAACCGTGGTGATCAGGCCGGATTTGCTGGCAACCGGATGGGCCAGTCCATCGCTGATGATAACGGGGACGCATTCCTCACGACCGTGATTGGTGACCACGTTGCGCGCGAGGGGCAATGTGATTTGACGGTCCACCGGCTGCGTACCTTGCAGCGAATGCAGCAGGGGCCGGACAAAAAGCCGGAAGGTGAAATATGCTGAAACTGGATTACCGGGCAGACCGAAGACGGGCTTATCCTGTATTGCGCCGAAGATGGTTGGTTTACCGGGTTTAACTGTGATTCCGTGCACATATACTTCCCCTAAAGCGGCAATCACGGATGTGACAGCATCGCGCGTGTCCATGGAAGTACCGCCGGAAATGAGAAGCATATCCGCTTCGGGCAAAGCCGCTTCAACCGCGGTGGTGATGGCATCCGGATGGTCCTTTACTATACCGTAAAAATTGGGCCGGCCGCCGTTGACCGAAATGGCATTGGATAACATAGGGGCGTTGACGTCCCGAATCAGACCGGCGGAAATAGGTTGATTCACCGGCACAATCTCGTCGCCGGTCGAAATGATTGCCACACGCGGACGCAGCATGACCGGCACCTGTGTGATGCCAATGGCCGCCAGCGTGCCGGTGTCGGCTACTTTCAGGCGTTTACCGGCTGGAATGATTAAGTTGCCCGGCTGGGTATCCTCACCGCGATAAATCAGGTTCAGACCAGCGCGGTAAGGCACAAAAAAGGATATCGCTTCTTCGGACTGCATCTGCGTATCTTCGATCATCACCATGGTGTCGGTGCCGTCGGGCACCTCACCTCCGGTTGGGACGTAAGCGCACTCACCGTGCGTGATACCGAAAGTGGTTGAGGCACCCATATGAGAACGGCCCACCAATTTAAGCGTTACGGGTGTCTCTTGCGAACAAAGGCTGATATCAGCGGCTTTGACCGCATAACCATCCACGGTCGCGCGGTTGAAGTTGGGAATGAAGGCGGAAGCCAGGATATCCTCTGAAAGCACGCGGCCCAGGGCGTCTTCCAATGGAACACGTTCTGATTTCAAGCGATACGCGCCAAAGCGTTCCGTGATGATGCGGGTGACTTCCGTAACTGGTTTCGTTTTCAGCATAGTTTTGCTCCATTCGGTCCATCGGTAAAATGTTCCTATAATTGGTTCTGTTTAAAGAACCGGCGACCTGAATAATGGCCGATAATACCATAAACACGTATAATTGACTAATTCACAACGTGAATAATCATAAACCAATTATTTGGAATTCTGTGGTAAAAATTAAATCTGAAAAATCCGGTGATGGAATCAGGAAATACCTTTCATCGAGCAGGCAATTTGTACATTCCGACAATGAAAACAGGTAATACTCATGATAGAGACTGAAAAACGAACAATCGTAAACACCGCCGTATGGTCTAAACAAACCTGGAAATTGCTCTCAATGCCGATGCTGTTGTTTTTGGCCATCCCGATTCTTTCACTTTTTATTCACAGTTCCCCCCGTGACCTACTGCAGAACCTGAACGAACGCCAAGTGACGCAAGCCATCAGTTTAAGCCTGGCAACTTCAAGCGTAACCACGGCATTGACACTGGTATTAGGCACACCGGTGGCGTACTTGTTGGGAACGCGAAAATTCAAAGGTTATCATATTGTGGATACGCTTGTCGATATCCCAACCGTACTGCCGCCATCGGTGGCAGGCGTGGCGCTGTTAATGGCGTTTGGTCGGCGCGGGTTGGTAGGGACGCTGTTGGCCGAGAAGGGCATCACCATTCCATTTACTTTCATCGCGGTGGTGATGGCACAGCTTTTTATTGCCTCACCGCTATACGTCCGTTCAGCCGCAGTGGGCTTTTCCGGTATCGACAAGGAGCTAAAGCAGGCGGCTGCACTGGACGGCGCCAATCGCTGGCAGGTATTCCGCTATATCGTACTGCCGCTTTCCGCAAACGCACTATTGAGCGGTGGGGTGATGACTTGGGCACGGGCTTTGGGGGAGTTCGGGGCAACCATTATCTTCGCTGGGAACTTTCCGGGAAGGACACAAACAATGCCGCTGGCCATTTATATCGGTTTCGAGATTGAGTTAAATGTGGCATTAACGCTGTCGATCATCCTGATCTGTTTTTCATTCCTCACGCTGGTTTTGGTCAAAGGATTTTTACACAGCCGTTTGGATACCGGAGTCGAACTAATCAATGATTGAGTGACTTCCTCCACGAGAATTATCGGGCGAAATATACGGGGATTGCATAAATAGCCGCTGTTTTTTAGCAAAGCAAGTTGGAAACAATTGAACAATCTTAAAAGAGAACAAATTATTCATCTCCTGGTTTATTCAGTGATACAATCTTGTTAATTCACGATATGAATACTCATAAAGTGAATAATATCGCCTTGCAAGATTGACGCCTAACGCGTCTGACTTGCACAACCAAAAACCAAGGAGGTTTTCCATTATGCGTTCCAAAATCTTGTCTATTCTAATGTTGAGCCTGCTGCTGCTTTCGGCAGCTTGCTCAGCCCAACCAGCAACGAGTGTTCCCACCGAAGTGGTTGAGGAACAAGCTGCCGCGCCGGCAGCCGAAGCTGAAGCAGAAGCACCGGTAGAAGCACGCACGCTGACCGTATTGGCAGCCGCTTCATTGACCGAGTCCTTTACTGAACTGGGGCAGCTCTTCGAAGCACAAAATGAGGGTGTGACCGTGGCATTAAGCTTTGCCGGTTCTCAGGCTTTGGCAGAACAACTCGGACAGGGCGCCGCAGCGGATGTCTTTGCCAGTGCCAGCACCAAATACATGACAGCTGTCGTTGACGCCGGGCGTGTAAACGCGGACGATGCCCAAACTTTTGCGTATAACAAACTGGTTGTTATATATCCCAAGGATAATCCCGGAGAATTGACCCAGCTTCAAGACCTGGCAAAATCCGGTTTGATGGTCATTCTGGCCGATGAGACCGTTCCGGTAGGCAAGTACTCACAGGAATTTCTGGACAAAGCCAGCGCGGATGAAAGTTTCGGCAGCGATTTCAAGGAAAACGTATTGGCGAATGTGGTCTCATTTGAAGATAATGTCAAAGCCGTCGTGACCAAGATTACCCTGGGTGAAGCCGATGCCGGTATCGTGTACGTGACCGATATTACCGCGGATGCTGCTGAAAGCATTGGCACATTGGATATCCCGGATGAGCTGAACTCCATTGGAACTTACCCGATTGCCGCAGTTGCCGACAGCCAAAACGCAGATTTGGCCGCTTCTTTTGTAAGCTTCGTCCTTTCCGATGAAGGACAAGCCGTATTGGCCAAATACGGTTTTGTAAACGCAACAGCCGAATAATGTTGGAAATTCAGTAATACAAGTTGGGTTGATTAGTTAACCAGCAGGAGATTTCTGAATTAGAAAAGTATGAGGTGTCCTTTTTGTAAAATGGACACTAAAAAGTAGACACGAAAAGAAAGCACCCCTTGTTCTTTTTAGACACGAGGGGTGCTTTTTATTTTGTCAGGTAGAAATGGGGTGTTGTATTAGATAATCGAAATGAAGCAAGAAGCAGTAGATTTATTCCTGAAAAAGGACTCACCTGTTGAGAGATTGCGGAACAGTTAAGGATACGGAAATCCGAACGGATAGAAATCTGGATTAGGCAATATCAACAGAAAAGAATTGAGCCATATTCCCATACCTAAAAAAAAAAGACAGACACCTTATTAAATCAGGTGCCTGTCTACTTAACTTATTGAGGCCTTACTTTTCCTGTTTTATTTATAGAGTGTAGCTCAAAAGAGAGCCTCTTTATTATTGTCAGGAAGGATGGTTATTGAACCTTGAATGCGAAATATACTTCGCCGTTTGTGACCTTCACACCATCGGCATTCTTCAGGAACCAATAGGTCGTGTAAGTGCCGGATGTATCAGGAGCCCGGCATTCCAGATCAAAACACCATTTACTGCCGGGGTCAATAGCTTTGCCGACATAGGTTTTTGATACCCAACATGGCTTGCTACCATCAATATAGTGTAGATAATATTTGCTCGTCCAAGTAGTAGATCCGACATTAGACATGCAAACATGGAAGTTGAATGCCTGGCCAACACTGAAGACCTTGCCATCCACCGGGCTTTGGGTATTCCATTTAGCGGCATCACCGTAAAGCTGAACCGTGGCGGTGGGTCCCATCGAAATAGTGGGAATGGCTGGCTGCTCCTGGCTGACATCGACTGTGGGGGCTGGCGGCTGTGTGGGTTCAGGAGTAGCGGTTGGTTCAGGTGTGGCTGTGGGGGGGATAGCTTCCGAGGTCTGGGTCATGCTGACCATTACCGTTTCAGCAACCTGGGTGAAAATAACGTTCGGATCCACCGTGGGTTCCGCAGGAGCGGCGGCACCGCAGGCGCCGAGCATCAGGGCGGCAGCAATCATTACAGCTACCAAACTGAGGGTTTTTAACATAGTTTTCTTCATTACTTCACTCCATTCCAAATTTGTGCGTTAATTATAACTGAAGATGTTCAAACCTATTTTACCACCCGCAAAAAGAGAATTTACAGCTTGAAACCTGCTATCCGGCGGATAAGTTTGCCTGGTTGTTTTCCTTAAAAATATTATACGCATCCTCACGCTCAAAGCGGAATTGGCGCGTATAGAGATTGTAGTACTTACCCTTCAGTTTTAGCAACTCCGCGTGATTGCCCATTTCGGCGATTTGACCATCTTCAATCACCAAAATGCGATGAGCGGTCTTGATGGTCGACAAGCGGTGGGCAATAATAATGCTGGTGCGGTCCTGCATGATGGCTTCCATCCCTTTTTGGATCATCGACTCGGTAAGGGTGTCAACGGAACTGGTCGCTTCGTCCATGATGAAAATCTCCGGGTTGGAAAGCACCGCACGTGCCAGGCTGATGAGCTGTTTCTGGCCGACCGAGAGCAGAACGCCACCTTCACCGACTTGTTCGTCATAGCCATGTTCGAAGCGCTGGATGAAATGATCCGCTCCAACCAGTTTGGCGGATGCTTCGATATCCTGCTGGCTGGCTTTGAGGCGGCCGTAAGCGATATTCTCGCGGATGGTGCCGGAGAACAGATGTGGAGTTTGCAGCACTACTCCAATACGGGATTGGATGGCCTGCAGCGAAAGGTCGGTATAATCGTGCCCGCCGATAAGAATCCGGCCGCGCTTGGGTTCGTAGAAACGGCATAATAAATTGACGATGGTGGTCTTGCCGCCGCCGGTAGAACCGACCAAGGCAATAGTCTCCCCGTGTTGAATCGTCAGATTTAAATCTTTAATGACCGGCAGTTCATCTTCGTACCAGAAATACATATGTTCAAATTGGATTTCGCCGCGGATGGTTCCGGGGTCAAAAGCACCGGGTTTATCCAGAATTTCCGGCGTGGTATCCACCAGCGAGAAAATACGCTCGGCGGAGGCGAGAGCACGCTGCATTTCGGCAAAGACGCGGGCGACATCCTGAATAGGCCACAACATGGAAGTCATGTAAGTAATGAAAGCCTGCAAGCTGCCAATGGAAAAAGTGCCGCTGCCGACTGTCGCTCCGCTGTACCAGATGATGCCGCCCAAGCCAACAGCAGAAATGATCTGCACGCTGGGCAGGAAAAGCGCGCTCAACCAGGCAGCGCGATAACCGGCTTTGCGCATGGCACTGGTTTGTTCGCCAAACTCGCGCAAGTTCTCATCTTCACGGCCAAGCGCTTTAACCACGCGCACGCCGCTGATATTCTCGTTATATGAAGCTGTGATCTTGGAATTGATTTTGCGCACATTACGGAACTGCTCCAGAATGCGTTTGCGGAATTGAACGGCCACATAAAATAAAAATGGCAGAATGGCAATGACAATCAGAGCCAGGCGCCAGTCGATGACCAGCATGAAAATCACGGAGGTCAAAATATTGATAACGCCCCAGGTGGAATCCAGCACACCCCAGGTAACCAGCTCGGCTACCCGTTCGGTGTCGTTGGTAACGCGCGACATGATCCAGCCAACAGGCGTGCGCGAGAAATAGGAGAGCGATAAGCGCTGGAGGTGGTTGAATAGGGACTGGCGCAAGTCATAGCGTACCCGTTCTCCCAACACACCAACCAGGAAAACAAAGCCGAATACAGCGGCGGCCTGCACAAGAATGAGAATGCCATAATTCACCAAAATCTGTTGTAAGGCATTGATATCTTTATTGACAATACCTCTATCGACAATTTGCTTGCTCAGGTAAGTGAAATAAGCATCCAGAATGGACACAATAATGACACAGATCAAAAAGCCCAATACCCAAGGCCAATGCGGCCGCATCAGATCCAAGATGCGCTTGAATACATTGCCTTTGAACTGGCCCTGAAAATCTTCTTCTTCGTAAAAATCAGCTGGCACTTGAAAGCTCCTGTTCCAATTCCGTTTCGATGCGGGTCTGAATGTTATAAATCTGCTGGTAGACCCCTGGCACGCGTAAAAGACTCTCGTGCGTTCCATGCTGGATGATACGGCCGTCTTCCATGACGAGGATCAAGTCCGCGTTCATAATGCTCTGAATACGGTGAGCGATGACGAAAGTGGTGCGATCGCGCATCAAGGATTGCATGGCTGCGCGAATTTGCGCTTCCGTTTCGGTATCCACGGAGGAGGTGGAATCATCCAAAATGAGGATGCAGGGATTCTTCAGCAAGGTGCGCGCAATGGCGATGCGTTGTTTCTGCCCGCCGGACAGGGTAACACCGCGTTCACCCACCAGCGTGCGATACCCCTCGGGGAAGGAGAGAATGACATCGTGAACCGCAGCCATCTTAGCTGCCTGCTCGACCTCTTCCTCGGGAACATCCCGGCCAACGCCGTAAGTAATATTTTCGCGAATGGAGCGGGAAAACAGGAAGGGTTCCTGTTCAACAATACCGATTTGGCTGCGCAAATAGCGGCGCGAATAGCGGCATAGATCGATTCCATCCAACAAAATCTCACCGCTGGTGTAATCGTAAAAGCGCGGCAGCAGATTGACCAATGTGGTTTTGCCCGATCCGGTAGAACCGAGCAGCGCCACTACCTTGCCGGCTTCAATTTTGAAGTTGATATCGTGCAGCACCTGTTCATGTTGGTTGTATTCGAAGTTCACATGGTTGAAAATTACTTCGCCATCTAAATCCGCTGCAGGATGGTAGTCGCCGTCGTCCAATGGTTCGCGAATTTCTTTGATGATCTTGAACACGCGATCGTATGAAACCAGACCGTTGGACATTTCCACGATCAGACGGCCGAGGCCACGCAGCGGATAGATGATCCACACTATCAAGCCGCCATACGCTAAATAATTACCCACGCTGATTTCTCCGCGGATAGCCATCAGCGCACCAAGTAAAAATCCTGCCAACATCTGCATGCCGCAGATTGTGTCCGAGATGGGCCAAAAGAGAGAATGGATCGTTAGCAGGTGCTTGCCGCGTTTAAATTTTTCCCAGTTGTTTTGCTCGAATTTCTCAATCTCATGAGTTTGGCGGGCAAAAGCCTTGACAACGCGCACGCCGCTAAGGTTCTCTTGAAGGGTGGTGGATAGGATGGCGTCCTGCTCCTGGTAAGCCTCATAAGCCTTGGAGACCTTCTTAAAAAAGTAAATGGACGTGACCACAACGATCGGGACAGCAATGACAGATAGCAATGCCAACCGGGTATTCAGGCGCAGCAGCGCGATGAAATTTACCACAAACAACAGCACAATGCGCCCGACGCCGATGGCCTGATCGTTATAGAAGCGCCGCAGGGCGTCTACGTCGGAGGTACAACGCTGGATCAGCTCACCGGTATCGGTGGCGCCGTGATAAGAAAAAGGCAGATGTTGGATGTGGTCGAACAGATAATTACGCAAACGTTCGACTGTACCTTCCGCGGTTTTTGCGGCATGCTTGCCGCTCAGGAATGTAAAATAACCCTGCAATCCCGCGAAAGCAACGAAAGCCACGGCGATAGTCCAAACCGGATATTTTCCGGTGGAGGCTAGAAAGTAGTTATCGACAAAGTAACTAAGTAATAAATATGTCGCTGTTTTGGAAGCCGCCGATAAACCTTGCATTATTGTGGCGAAGGTATAGTCGAGCTGGTAGCCGCGCATCAGACGCCATAATCCAACCAGACGGTTGGACGAGATGGCTTCCTTCAAGTCAAAATCGACGGTCCCCATATTTTTTTGCACCATAAATAAACCTTTAATAGTTAGAAGCTGGATAGGAACGTTATTATAACTTAGCTGACAAAATTTAAGGTTTATCCTTGGGTGAATTATGATTGAGTTGATAAAATATGATGATTAAAATACTGTACCAGGGCGTTCTCAGTGAAGAACTACAGAATTAATGTGAACAAACGGCTGCAAGAAAACGCATATCCAAAGTTGCTGTCCAGGATATATTTCGGATATGAACATCGGATATCCGTAATAATTATGAATGCGCGGGTCGTGTTCAGCCGGCTCCACATTCCTCTAATAGAAAAATGGATAATAATTGGGATGGTCTTTACCAGGAAGGGTTTTCCCTTCAGACCCCTGACGGTGTTGGATAACCTGCGTTTCAATCAAACGGTACCAGCACCGATTCTTTTTTAATATAAACAAAACTCGCGGAATGACGATTTACACGGAGATATCAATTTTTGCCAAAGGAAAAGGAGAGAATAAATGGAACAAGCGCAGATGAAGTTAATGATACCGGGTCCAGTGGAGGTTGATCCAAAAGTTTTAGCCGCGCTCAGCGAGCCGGTTGAACCGCATTATGGGGATGCGTGGGTAAAAAAGTATGCACGCGTGATTGATATTCTCAGGCAAATATTCAATGTTGCCGGCAAGAATTATGATGTTTATTTAATGGTTGGCTCCGGTACTTGCGCAATTGACGCATCCATGAGCAGTAGCCTGATGAAGGGCGAAAAGATCATCATCGGTAACAATGGATTCTTCGGTGGGCGGCTGATCGAGGTTGCTAAAAATATCGGATTAAATATTGTGGAAGTGCCGGGCGAGTGGGGTAAACCGCTTGATCCGCAAGCCATCAAAGAAGCTTTGGATGCCAACCCCGATGCCAAAGCGGTGTCGGTGGTGCACGGCGAGACTTCCACGACTGTGCTCAACCCGGTGAAGGAAATCGGCGCGATTGTGGCAGCGAGCGACGCGATTTTCCTGGTGGACGCGGTATCCTCTTTCGGTGGCATTCCCTTTGACATGGAAGATTGGAACGTAGATATTTGTGCTTCTGCCACGCAAAAGTGCCTGGGCGCGCTGCCCGGTTTGGCACCCGTCTCGGTCAGCCAAAAAGGCTGGAAAACGATCGACCGTTCCTTTGATAAAGGCCACAGCTGGTATACCAATCTGCAAAACTGGCGCAAATATGGGACAGAATGGGCGGATTGGCACCCAACCCCCGTGACCATGCCAACCAATAACGTCAATGCCTTACTGGTCGCGCTGGAACAATTGATGGAGGAAGGGATTGATAATCGTATACAGCGTTACCACTCCCTGGCGTTGCGCTTGCGCAAGGGACTGCGGGAAGCCGGCATGGAACCCTACACGCCGGATGAGATGCTGAACCCGGTGCTGACAGCGGCTTACGCGCCGGAGGGCCATAAGAGCGGTGAAATTATTCAGTATTTGTTGAATGAACATCACATCCAAATTGGCGGTGGATTGGGACACTTGAAAGACGTCGTCTTCCGCATCGGACATATGTCGCCGGTAGTCACGGAAGCAGATATTGACCGCGTGGTGGATGCATTAAAAGCTTTCTAGCATTACACTTTCCCCGTAATCAAAAAGAAGTGATGACGTTTGTCATCACTTCTTTTTACTTCTGCAAAATTTGACCTATAATTAAGTCACTATATTTTGTGGAATGGAGGAAAAGCATGGCAAGTGTAACATTCAACCACGTCGTCAAAAAATTCGGCGACGTAATAGCTGTCAATGATCTCAGTTTCACCATTGACGATAAAGAATTTTTGGTATTGGTGGGCCCTTCGGGCTGCGGCAAGACAACCGCTCTGCGGAGTTTAGCCGGACTGGAAGAAATTACTTCCGGTGAAATCATGATTGGTGATCAGGTGGTGAACGACATTCCACCCAAGGATCGGGATATCGCGATGGTATTCCAATCTTACGCACTCTACCCGCACATGACCGTATTTGAAAATATGGCTTTCGGGTTGAAATTGCGCAAGATGCCGAAAGAGGAGATCCAACGGCGGGTTGATGAAGCTGCGCAGATCCTCGATATCCAAATGCTGCTGAACCGCAAACCGCGCGAACTTTCCGGCGGCCAGCGCCAGCGTGTTGCTGTGGGGCGCGCCATCGTGCGTGAACCAAAAGTGTTCCTGTTCGATGAACCGTTATCCAACCTGGATGCCAAGCTGCGCGTGCAGACCCGTAAAGAAATCACCAAATTGCACAAGCGCTTGAAGACCACGTTCATTTACGTGACACACGACCAGGTGGAAGCCATGACCATGGGCACTCGTATCGCTGTGATTAACCACGGTGTGCTGCAGCAAGTGGACACTCCCCAGAACCTGTATGATAAACCGGCCAACCAGTTTGTAGCCGGATTTATGGGTTCGCCTGCCATGAACTTCTTCCAGGCCAAACTTGAAAAATCCGGTGGAAAATTGTTTGTCACCACGGATACCTTCAAATTGGAAATTCCCAAGGACAAGGTTAAAACTTACGAAGCGTTCGACGGTAAGAAAGTAGTCTTTGGCATCCGGCCGGAAGATATTTACAACCCCGAGTATTCTTCCTCCGGCATCCAAGCCGCCGAGGTGGAATGCAAGGTGGACTTGCTGGAGTTGATGGGCGACGAGATTTACGTTTACCTGATGAGCGGCGACCACGATCTGGTGGCGCGCGTTGATCCGCGCTCGCGCTATGAATTGGGCGAGAATGTGAAGATGGCTTTTGATATGAGCAAGATGCACATCTTTGATGCGGAAAACCATCCGGAAAATCCGGTAGCTGTACGGTAGAGTTCAATCAATTGAAAAGAGAAAGAGCGCGGTGTAAAAACCGCGCTTTTTTTGTATTGATTCCTTGATTAACCACAGATGAACCCAGATAATTTTTATGAATACGCCGTCCCGGGAGAGGCGGGGATTACGATGGTTGTGTTCTATTAATGCTTTCTCAAATTGATAAACACAGATGGGAATGCCAGCTACCCTTTTTGTAGATTATCGTATCAGTAGTTTTAGAGCATTAACCACAGATGGACACAGGCGCCCCTCCCCGGCCCTCCCCATTTTCGCTTCGCGAAAATAGGGAGGGAGACAACGATTGCGGGAATACTCAAAACTACTGAGTACAGGTGGAATACCGTCCAACGGTTTTGGCTTATACAAAGTTTAATTGGAAAACGAAAATTCTTAGGAATTCACATCTTATTCAAATAACGGCGCCAGAGCAGGATGGGAACCAGGCTGGCGAGAATGGTGAGTCCGCCGATAAAGATGAACAAATCGCGCCAGAAGCGCATGGGGAAGAGGCGGATAAGGTTGTCGTTGAGGTAGAACAACCAGGTGTCGCCGGTGAAGAAAAGCTGGTGGAATTTGGTGAAGAGCAGGTCAAAGTTCAGCCAGACGGAAAACAGGATCATGATGATCAGTAGAATTGTCAGGCGGGCGCCGTTATTGAGGGCTTTCAGGTAATCATCAGACCACTTGCCCAGCAGGCTGAGCAGCAGCGTCAGGACAAAGAAAGCCACCAGGATTTTCCAAATCAGCAGCACCGGCGCGGTCAGATTGCGCACGTCCAACATGTGTGAGATTTCACGCTCGTTGAAAAGCGGGCTGCCGTCAGGCAAGGTTTGGGTGGTGAATTCCGCATGAGAGACTTTGCCCAACAAGTAATCTATTGAGTATTGTCCCCACTGCAAACGGTCAGCGGTGGTGAAGCCGTAATCATCGGGCGGAAAACCGAGCAGGTTATATTCCGCGTTGATATAAAGCGGGGTGAGTGCTACACGGATGGAAGATGTAATCACCATTAATGGGAAAAGTAAAATTAATAGAAATATGACTGTGTTTCTAAGTAACTTCATTGAAATGCCTCGATTTGATTTGAACGGAAAACGTCCATAATCATCGCGTTGGTGATCCATTCCACCGGCGCCTTATCATCGGTGAAGAGCGTGCCGTCCAAGGGCTCGGGTTGGATATTCAGGACGGCTGTCTCCAGGGTGGACAGGAGCAGATTGGGGGTGTCGGAGTTTTCGCTCAGAGCAATGTAATTGTCGATCAGATTGTCCGCTTGGGTGGGCTGGCGGGTGGCGAAAATCATGGAATTGAGCGTGTCAGGGATATCCACGATATAAACAGAAGGATAGACAGCGTGGATGGTGGTATAGAGCGAGTCGACCAACCGGCGGTTATCCAAAATGCGGGCGACATTGATGACCAGCGCACCGTTATCCGAGAGGTGATCGTAGGTCTGCTTGAAGAATTCCTGTGTGGTGAGATGCCAGGGGATATAGGGCGGTTTGTAGGCATCAATGCTGATGATGTCATAGCGCGCGTCGGTATGGCTGAGACCCCAACGGGCATCCTCTATATACACATTCAGAGAAGGTACATCCATGTGAAAAAGGTCGTACCCCACCGATACGATTTCCGGATCGATCTCAAAGCCGTCGATGGTAGCCTGCGGATAAACCTGATAGGCTTCACGGGCGCTGGTACCGGCAGCCAGACCCAGAAGGGCAATTTCACTGACTTCCTCCGGGGAAATGGGGGCAGTGTTGAAATATGGCGCAACCAAAACCTGTTCCCAGGAACCGTTGAAATTATCGCGGGTGGGATGGTAAATGGAATGAATACCCTGGCCTTCATTAAGGCGCAGCATGCGGTAATCGTTGATTTCCTGCACCTGAATATAGTTATATGCGGATTCCCCTTCGTAGATGATACCCTCGGCTTGCTTGTCAAAGCCGCGCAGGCCGATGAAAGTGGCAAGAGCCAATACCAACGGCATCCAGGCCAGTTTCAAAACAGGCTTGAATCCGGCGGTCATAGCCAGGCAAAAAAACGTGACCAGCATCAAACCGGCGCTGATGGCGACAAAGGTGCGATAGGTGCCAATGGCTGGAATAAGCAGCAGAACGGGCAGGAATGTGCCCAGGAAGGACCCAAGGGTGGAGAGGGTGTAAATCTTACCGGCCACTTTGCCGGCGTTTTCTTTTTCCTGCAGGGCCAGGCGGACCGCAAAAGGAGAAGCAGTACCGAGCAGGGTTACAGGCAGGCTGAACAACGCCAGGACGGATATGAAAGCGCCGATCATCACGCCAACCTGCATGTTATCAAAGGCCTGGCTGGCTGTGCGCAAAATTGGGCGGGCGGCCAGAGGTACAAGGCCAATTAATAAAGATGCCCAGGCAAGAATCGTGAAGAAAGTACGATACTCAGGCGAGCGGTCGGCCCATTTTCCGCCGATGGTATAACCAACGGACAGGTAGATGAGGATCAACCCAATGATGATTGCCCAAACCAGGTTGCTGGAACCGTAGTAGTTGCCCAGTAATCGAGAAGCGGACATTTCGACTGCCAGGCTGGCACAACCGGCGAAAAAGACCCCGAGATATAAATAACGTCGCATGCTGGCAATTATAACCGAGGCACTGCTTACCGGCAGACGGGTATAATTTCAAAGAAGCATACAGGAGAACAGCATGAAACGGGTGAGTGTCGCGCAAATGAAAGCCCTGGAAAGCCAGGCAAACGCCGGCGGGTTGAGCTACGATCAGATGATGGCTAACGCCGGTCTGGCATTGGCACAGGTCATTCACCGGCGGTATTTCTGCCGGCCAACACGCAGCGTGTTGGGACTGGTAGGGTCCGGTAATAACGGAGGCGACTGCCTGATTGCGCTGCGCCACCTGGCGGATTGGGGTTGGCAGACACAAGCATATTTGCTGAAAACACGCGTGGGGGATGAAGCACCTTTGACTGATTTCCGCAAAGCGGGCGGTCAGGTTCTGGGCGTCGATGATGACCATGATTTTAAGAAATTACAACAACATGCGTTACAAGCCGACCTGATTATGGATGGCGTGCTGGGCACAGGTATTCGATTGCCTTTAAAGGGAGATATCCAGCATGCTTTAGCCGTTTTAAAGGAAATGAAGGATTTACCGCCAGTAGTTGCGGTGGATTGTCCTTCCGGAGTGGATTGCGACAGCGGAAAGGCGGCCAAGGAATGCCTGCGGGCTGACCTAACAGTTTGCATGGCGGCAGTAAAAGCAGGCTTATTGGAACAGCCGGCTTTAGGCTTGGCGGGAGAGATTTATGCGGTGGACATCGGCTTGGGGGACAACCTGCCGGCTTGGGCGGAGGCGGATGTGGAAGTAATGGATGCCCGGATGGCAGCGGAAAACCTGCCTGAACGGCCGGCGGACAGCCATAAGGGTACTTACGGCACCTGCCTGGTCGCAGCCGGATCGGTGAACTATTGCGGGGCGGCATTGCTGGCTGCTCGAGCGGCTTACCGCATGGGTACAGGCCTGGTGCGCGTGGGTGTTCCCGGGTCAATTTACGACACACTAGCAGGACAGTTGCCGGAAGCAACCTGGTTAATCCTGCCGCATACGAGTGGGGTTATCAACAGCGAAGCGGCCAAGGTGGTTTGGAAGAATCTGGAACGAGTAAATGCGCTCTTGATAGGGCCGGGTTGGGGATTGGAAAATGAAACAAAAGAATTCCTGGAGGATTTGTTAAACCTGCAGAAAGGGAAAGGAAATGCTTCTCCCCTCGGATTTATCCCCGAAGAACACGAATTAAAAAACGCATCCAGGAAATTGCCTGCGCTGGTGATTGACGCCGATGGGTTAAAGTTATTGGCACAGATTGAGAACTGGCAGGATAAAATCCAAACGGCCGTTCTAACCCCGCATCCGGGCGAGATGGCTGTCATGAGCGGGTTGAGTATTGCAAAAATTCAAGCCGATCGTGAAGCAATTGCGCGGGAGTACGCACAACGCTGGGGACATGTGCTGGTTTTAAAAGGAGCATTGACGGTAGCGGCGAGCCCGGCGGGCGAGGTTACCATCATTCCCATGGCCTCTTCTGCATTGGCCACAGCAGGCACAGGAGACGTGTTGGCCGGCATGATCACAGGATTGATCGCACAGGGTTTGGAACCCTATACTGCGGCGAAAACGGCAGCATGGCTGCACGCCAGAGCAGGCATTAAGGCTGCACGTCAATTGGGCAGCGAAGCCAGCGTGATGGCCGGGGATGTGATTGCACAACTGCCACAGGTATTAAACGAAATCAGCAGTTGAGCAATCAACCGCTGATTTATATATGTTTCTTTGGAGAAAACAGTAACTTAGGCTTTGGTGGAAGCTTCGCCTTTATCGCCTTTTGTGGCTGATTTTACTGTCTTCGCGGCTTTGGCTTTGGTATCTTCCAATACAACCTGGCCCTGTTCGGCGACTTCAGCCGCTTTGGTTTTGGCCTGTTCAAGCAGCGTTTCCGCTTTCTTTATCGCGTCATTGGCGGCTTTTTCTGCTTTGTCGAGAGATTCCTCAACAGTGGCAGCGGCCTGATCGCGCAGTTCAATGCTCCGATCTTTAATCATGGTGCGGGTTTCCTCACCGGATTGGGGAGCGAGCAACAGCGCCGTAATTGCGCCGGAGAGACCTCCAACCAAAAAACCTACTAAGAATGCTCCAAAATCATCATGGTCTGACATTTGTATTTTTCTCCTTTCAGGATAATACGCTAATCTTTTCTTTTAATAAAACCGATTATCTCAAACAACTTTCTCGAGCCAGCTACAAAACTGCTTACAGTGATGATGGGGGCAACTGCTTTATCGGAAATAAACTTGCTGGTCCCTTTGACTGTGCTGACCGCTTCCTTTGTGGAATCCAGGATGGGTTTAACCTCATTCTGGATCAAATTGGTCAGAACAGCTAATTGAACTACCAGGATCACCAACGCTACTCCCAGCAGCAACGATTCAACCGCCAGGACGATGATAAAGATATCCCGAACTTTTCCGGTATCTGCCGATGGTTGGGCGAGGGCGATAATGCCTATAACTAAGCCAATCAGCAGGAGGACCAAAACAACGGCTGCGATGATCGCGCCGGTTTTTTTCTTTTCTGTTAGTGAGTCCGTTTGTATTTCAGTCATTTTCCACAGCCTAAGTCTGTCTTAAGAATTGATTATAGCATACCAGATTAGTCCGACAATTTGCATAAAAAACATATTAGAAGTGAGAAGAAATCAGAATTTTGTAAAATTTTGCATAATCAGGGGCTTTATGTTAGACTAACTTGTTGTCAACTTATTAGAAAGTGGTTTTATGTTTTTTAAACAACATCCTTCCAACGAATCTCTCGAATGGTATATCTTTGTCGGTTTGGGCAACCCGGGCCGCGAATACGAGCACACCCGCCATAACATCGGTTTTTCCGCGATCCAGAGATTAGCTGAACGCTGGTCCATCGATATCAGCCGCTACAAGTTCAAAGCACTGACCGGTGCGGGAACAGTAGCGGGGAAACGCGTGGCGCTGGTCATGCCGCAAACGTATATGAACAATTCCGGAACGGCAGTCGGTTCATTTGTGCATTTTTATAAAATCGACCTGGCCCATCTGGTTGTCGTTAATGACGATATGGACCTGCCATTCGGCAATATCCGCATTCGTAAAGCGGGCGGATCTGCCGGCCAGCGCGGCATGCAGTCCATCATCTCCCGTCTGGGATCGGAGGAATTCCCGCGCATGCGGCTGGGAATCGGCCGCCCGCCGGGACGCATGGATCCCAAGGATTACGTGTTAAAGAAATTCAAAGGGGATGAGGAAATCATTCTCGATCAAGTACTGGATACGTGCGGTGACGCTCTGGAAATTTACCTGGAACAGGGAATTGAAAAAGCCATGACATTGTTTAATGGTTCTGTTCTGAATGATGACGAGTGAGCAATTAATTCGATTTAAAGAACTTCCCGGTTTCAATGATTTACTGGAACAGGTGGAAGGTGGAACCAGGCAGATTCCCATCAGCCTGCCGCGTTCCGTGCGACTGCCATTCATGGCAGCGTTTCAGCGAGATACCCAAAAACCGCTGCTGTTTATCACTTCCAAGTCCGACCGGCTGCAATCCATGTATGAAGAATTCAGCTTCTGGGCGGAAGGGAACCGTAATTTCATCTTTGCCGAACCCACCCCGTTATTCTACGAAAAAATAAATTGGAGCCGCGATACGCGCAGCGACCGCATGGAAACACTGGTGGCGCTGGCGCAGACAATCCTACCGGCGCGCAGGAGTGAAGATGTACCCCAGGTAATTTTTACCTCGGTCAAATCGCTGATGACACGGACCATCCCGCGGCGAGACTTCCTGTTGGCTTGCGCCACACTCAAGGTCGGCAACCAGATGCAGGTGGACGCCTTGTGCCGCAAGTGGGTGGATATCGGCTACACCACCGCCGAATTGGTGACCAGCGCGGGGCAATTTTCGCGGCGGGGCGGTTTGGTGGATATATGGCCGACAAACCTGGAACATCCGGTGCGTGTGGATTTCTTCGGGGACGAGGTGGATTCCATCCGCAGCTTCGACCCGGCCACACAGCGCTCCATCGAAATGATCAATTCGGTGTTTATTCCACCGGCCGGCGAATTGGTCGGCGAGCATTCCAATTTAAATGAAGATCCCAGCCAACCTTTGGTCGAATTCAACATCCCGCTGGCTTACAAGAATCCGGGGTCATTATTGGACTACCTGCCCAAAGGTTCCATCATCCTGCTGGATAACGAGGCCTCGCTGGAAGTAACCTCCGAGGAGATTGAAGACCAAGCGCTACGGCTGCGTAAGGACGCGGTGGAAATGAATGCCGTGCCGGCGGATTTTCCACTGCCATACACCACCTGGTCCGAGCTGAGCGATAACATGACGCGCTTCAGCATTATTGACCTGGGTTTCCCGTTAGGGGATGAAATCCACCCATTATCCGGCGCATTTTCGCCCGGGCCGCGTTTTGGCAGCCACTTGCCGGGATTGTTTGAATTTATCAACAAGACTGTCAATCAGGGGAATCCGGTGACTGTAGTGTCCAAACAGGTCGATCGGTTGAAAGAAGTCGGGCGAGGCGAAGCGGCCGGCTTAAGCGAGTCCGAATTGCTGACTTATATCGACGGCAGCCTGAATGCGGGCTGGGAAGTACGTTACCCCAAGGGAAGCATCAGCTACCTGTTAACCGATTCGGAAATCTTCGGATGGGAGCGCCCGCGGCCGCGCAAACAAAGAGCGCAGAGTTATTCCGGACCGGAAGTCTCTTACGCGGACCTGAAGCCGGGCGATTGGGTAGTGCACATCGATTACGGCATCGGCCGTTTTGCCGGGCTGGTACACCGTTCGATTGAGGGCGTGGAACGGGACTTCCTGCTGATCAAGTACGCGGAAGACGACCAGTTATTCGTGCCGGTGCATCAGGCTGATCGTTTGAGTTTGTACGTAGGGCCGGATGAACGCGGTCCGCGACTGACCCGGTTGGGCACCAAGGATTGGGTGACGCTAAAGGATAAGGTCAAAGAGGCGGTTCAGGAAGTGGCCGTTGATTTGCTGGAGTTGTATGCCAAACGGCAGACGGTGGAAGGCTATGCTTACCGCGCAGACACCGAATGGCAGCGCATCCTGGAATTGAGTTTCCCTTACACCGAGACACCCGACCAGGCCACGGCTATCGAGGAAGTAAAACATGACATGGAACTGGCACGGCCAATGGATCGGCTATTGTGCGGAGACGTTGGCTACGGCAAGACGGAGGTCGCGCTGCGGGCAGCCTTCAAGGCCGTCATGGACGGTCGTCAGGTAGCCATGCTGGTGCCGACTACGGTGCTGGCGCAGCAGCATTTCGAATCTTTCCGGACACGCCTGGCACCTTTCCCGGTCAAAGTGGAAATGTTGTCGCGCTTCCGCAGCCCATCCGAGCAAGCGCAAATCCTGCTGGATTTGGAAGCGGGCGATGTGGATATCATCATCGGCACTCACCGTTTGCTGCAGGATGACGTGCTTTTTAAAGACTTGGGATTGTTGATTATCGATGAAGAACAGCGCTTCGGTGTGACGCATAAAGAGTACTTTAAAAAGATGCGCACGGAAATCGATGTGTTGACGCTGACTGCGACACCCATCCCGCGCACGCTGTACATGGCGTTGTCGGGTATCCGCGATATTTCCAATATTAATACGCCGCCCTCCGACCGGCTGCCAATCCAGACGCATATTGGCGGGTATGATCCGCAATTGGTGCGCAACGCCATTATCCGCGAAATTGACCGCGGCGGGCAGGTGTTCTTTGTCCATAACCGCGTGCAGACCATCGGCGCAATGGCGAATCACCTGCGCAGCCTGGTGCCGGAAGCACGGTTGGGGATTGCGCACGGACAGATGAAAGAGCACGAATTGGCGGAAGTGATGCATAAGTTCACTTCCGGCGAGGTGGACGTGCTGGTTTCCACATCCATTATTGAATCCGGTTTGGATATCCCCAATGCCAATACCCTGATTGTAGATCGCGGCGATACTTTTGGATTATCGCAGCTATACCAACTGCGCGGACGGGTGGGGCGCGGCGCTTCGCGCGCCTACGCGTATTTCTTCCACCACCGTAAGAAACTACCCACGCCGGAAGGTTTGGAACGGTTGGAAACCCTGGCGGAGAATACCCAACTGGGAGCAGGCTACTCCATCGCCATGCGCGACCTGGAAATGCGCGGGGCGGGCGACCTGTTGGGAACCGTGCAGCACGGGCACATTGCCGCGATAGGTTTTCATTTGTATACCCGGCTGCTTTCCGAAGCGGTGAACGAGGTTAAAGAACGCGGCGGATTATATGAAATCGCGAAACCGGAGCTGCCTTATCGCAGCATCCGCCCGCTGGTGGCGGTGGAATTGCCGCTCTCGGTAGGCATCCCCCAAGAATACCTACCCGATGAAAAGCTGCGGCTGCAACTTTACCGCCGGATTGCTGATACGATTAACCAAAATGAAATCGAGAAAATTAAAGACGAATTTCTCGATCGTTTCGGCCCGCTGCCGGAGGACACGCAAAACCTGTTTTGGCAGTTGGGGATCAAATTGAAAGCGGAGCAAGCTGGATTGGCATCCATCTCGATAGAAGGGGACCAGATTGTGCTGCGCTATCCGGCGCTACCGGAAGGTTTGAAAGCGCGCGATTTGGCGGATTTAGGCAATGATGCACGCCGCGGTAAGAATGCCTATTGGCTGCCTATTCTGGGTGAGGGGATTTGGCAGGAACGCCTGGATGCCTTGCTGACCAGGCTGGTAGAACAGAATTAGCGATACAGGAGAAGGATATGGAATTTAAGTTGAAAGCTCCCTACCAACCCTTGGGCGACCAACCCCAGGCTATCCGCGAGCTGGTTGAGGGGATCCGGGAGAGTAAACGCCATCAGGTGCTGCTGGGCGCTACTGGAACCGGTAAGACCTTCACTATCGCAAACGTCATCCAGGAAGTACAGCGTCCGGCTCTGGTGCTGGTGCACAACAAGACGCTGGCCGCGCAGTTATACGCGGAATTCAAAGAATTTTTCCCTGAAAACGCGGTTGAGTATTTTGTATCGTATTACGATTATTATCAGCCGGAGGCCTACGTCCCACGCCAGGACCTCTACATCGAGAAAGAGACCGAAATCAACGAGGAAATCGAACGGCTGCGTTTGGCTGCGACCACCTCGATCGTTTCGCGCAAAGATGTAATTGTGGTTGCGTCCGTATCGGCTATTTACGGTTTGGGCAGCCCGGAAGCTTACAGCAGTGTGGTGATGGAGCTGAAGCGCGGGGAGATTTACCGGCGCAACGTGCTGCTGCGGCAGCTGGTGGAATCGCACTATACCCGCAATGATCTGGAACTGCGCCCGGGTGTTTTCCGCTTGCGCGGAGATACACTGGAAGTATTCCCGGCTTACGAAAAAAACCTGGTGTACCGCCTCGCTTTCTTCGGGGATGAGATCGAGCGCATCCTGAAATTGAATCCCATTACGGGCGAAATTTTGGAAGAGCTGGAACAGGTGGAGATTTACCCGGCCAAGCACTTCATCACCCAGGAGGATCGCCTGCGCAAGGCGCTTAGCGATATAGAAGAAGAGCTGGATGAACAACTAAAGGTATTCAAACACGATGAGAAGTACCTGGAAGCGCAGCGGCTGGAACAACGCACCCGTTTTGACCTGGAGATGATGCGTGAGATTGGCTACTGCTCGGGTATTGAGAACTACTCGCGCCACATGGATCAACGGCCGGAAGGTTCGCCGCCCTGGACGCTGATGGACTTCATGCCCTCCGAGTACATTATGGTGATCGACGAGTCGCACATGACCGTGCCACAGATCCGCGGTATGTACAATGGCGACCGCTCGCGCAAATCCACGCTGGTGGAATACGGTTTCCGGCTGCCTTCGGCGATGGATAACCGCCCGTTGACCTTCGATGAATTCGAAGGCAAGATGGGTTCGACTATTTACACCTCGGCAACCCCCGGCCCTTATGAGATGGAGCATGCCCAGGCTGTGGCGGAGCAAATCATCCGTCCGACCGGGTTGGTAGATCCACAAATTGAAGTGCGCCCGGTGGAAGGGCAGGTGGATGACCTGATCGCCGAAATCCGCATCCGTGTTGAACGTAAAGAGCGCGTTTTGGTGACCACGCTGACCAAACGCATGGCTGAGGATTTATCAACTTATCTGGAAGAACTGAAAATCAAGGTGCATTACCTGCATTCGGAAGTGGAAACACTCGACCGGGTGGGCATCCTACGCGACCTGCGCTTGGGCATCTATGACGTGGTGGTGGGCATCAACCTGCTGCGTGAAGGATTGGATTTACCTGAAGTATCGCTGGTAGCCATTCTGGACGCGGACAAGCAGGGTTTCCTGCGTTCCGCGACGGCGCTGATTCAAACCATTGGACGGGCGGCGCGTAATTCGAGCGGGTTGGTGATTATGTACGGCGACAAGGTTACAGATGCAATGCGCGTAGCCATCGACGAAACCGACCGCAGAAGAGAAAAACAGGAAGCTTACAACCGTGAGCATCATATCCAACCGGCTACGATTATTAAGGAAGTGTATGACATTACGGCACGGTTGAGTGAGTACGCAGTAGCAGAGAACCAGGCGGATTACGATGCCGGGGAGACTGTAAGTAAGCTGCCGGTGAATGAAATCCGGCATCTTATCAAGGACACTGAAAACAGAATGCGGCAGGCGGCAGACGCGCTGGAATTCGAGCGGGCGGCAACGCTGCGCGATCAAATTTACGAACTGCGTTTGATGTTGGCGGATGAATCGGGGCAGCCGGCTTGGAAGAAAGCCCTCATTATGAGCGGTGAGGACGAAGAGTAGGTATTATTCCGACTCGTAAATGGTAAAGGTAGGCAGATCGCCCCTGGGTTCTTCCCAATCGAGATCGATCTTGTCCACATGGGCCATTTGCGGGCCCTGGTAAAGCTTTTCGAGGAACGCGTCCAGAGTATCCTTGGGCCCTTCCACAACTACTTCGACATCGCCGTTATAACGGTTGCGCACCCAGCCATTCAGGTTCAGATTGACGCCGTATTGAAAGACAAAAAAACGAAACCCGACTCCCTGAACGATACCTTTGATGATTGCATGAAAACGTTTGGTGTCATTCTCCATTGTTCAATCCTGCTTTTATCAGAAAAGACTTAATTCTGAATTCTCATCCGTGAAATCCAAATTATCGAGTGCCATTTCGAGAACCTCGATCTCTTCATCATCGTTGCTGTTTTCAAGCAAATCCTGCAGTGTTTCCCGAACAGAACCACCGCCAATCTTGGAAAGAGCCCAAATAGTCTGGTAGAAAACATCATTATTTCCGGCTTCTTCTGCCAGGGTACGTAAAAGAATTTCACGCGAGGCTTTCAATTCCAACTCACCGGCAGCACGGATAGCTTCGTACTGCAAATCGGCATCGTCGTTGGTCAAATTCGCAAGAACATGATCTTTCCAACGGTTATCGGCAGAACGTCCCATGGATTCGAGCGCGGCAATTTTCCAGGCTTTCTTATTCGTTTCGTATGCCTCTTTGATTAGCTTGGCGATTTCCTGTTTATCGCAATAAGAAAGCGACCGGAGAATTTCCTGTTTTACTTCGTCAAAGACTTCAATTTCATAATGTTTCAAGAGTAAATCAATTATGCGGTCGAAAATCTTCTGTGAGATTTCTTCCAGTTCGCCCATGAGAACGAATTTTCCCAGGGCTGACGCCGCATTAGCCCGCACGACTTCGTTTCCGTCCTGAGTGAGAATATCACCGAAAATATGTGTCAGGCGCGGGTCTTCACTTTCCCATAACAAGTTAATAGCGCGTGAACGCACGTCCGGATTGTCATCCTGTAAAGCGAAACGGGCAAAATCATCGCACGAAAGCAAGGTATCGGATTCCATCATGGCTTCCAAATCCTGCAGGAGGGTGATTTTTCGCAGGACCGGAATTTCCGGCCAAGCTTTTTTAATTTCATCCAAGTCAGCTGTGGTGATGTCCGAAAAGATATGCAGGTATTCCGGCGGAAATGGCCGGTTTAAGTCCTGTAATATTTCAATTAAATTCAAGGTTTTTTTGTCGTTATCTGTCATTTCTCTTTATGGTAACACAACCGGATTAATAAAATCCTGCAAAAAGATATACGCCATCAAGACCAACAAAGCCATATACCCGACCATATGAATAGCGTTTTCGTATTTCGCAGGTACGCGCTTTCCAATGAAAATTTCCGGCAGGATAAATAGAATCCGGCCTCCATCCAGCGCGGGGATGGGCAGCAGGTTGGTAAAACCCAGCGCGGTTGAAATGATACCAAAAAACCAGCAAATATTCAAAAAAGCCAGGTTAGGCTGTGCTTGCTCGTAGGCTTGTTCACTTTCACGCACCTGGGCATATACATCGTATAACCCTTTGGGAGAGAGAGGGCGCAGTTCTTCCGAAGTAACCTCACCGCGCGAAACCATACCGGGCAGTTCAAACACCTGCTTGATCTGATCCCAAGCCATTACCGCGCCGTGTGGGATTGCCTGGAAGAACCCATATTTAATAACCGGGTTCTGCATGATGATGCCCATGGATCCCTGGCCTTCGGGTGGATTGGCGCGCGGTACAACAGAAATTGTGACAGGCTGTCCGTCACGCAGCATTTCAATTTCAACCTCTTGCCCCAGATTTTCCTGGATGAGACTGCTGACTTCCGTCATGCTGAATACTGCCTGCCCGTTAATGGCGATGAATTCATCGTTTGCCAGAATACCGGCTTCGTAAGCGGGAGAACCCGGTTCCACGTACGCGATCTGCACAATTTTTTCATTGGGATAGCCGGATTGTGAAATAACGATGGAAAAAAGCAGAATACCGATGAGAATGTTCATGGCCGGACCGGCGAATAAAGTCCCCAAGCGCTGCCATTTATTGGCGGCATAAAATCCGCCTTCGGCAGTTGGGTCGTCTTCTCCTTTAAAACGGACAAAGGCACCGAAAGGTATCCAGTTCAACGTAAATTCAGTTTTACCCCACTTAAATAGTTTGACCAATTTGGGCGGGTAGCCGAAACCAAATTCTTCAGCATCAATTTTGAAAAATTTGCCAACCAAAAAATGGCCGAGCTCATGTGTGAACATAAGGAAGCTCAGGGCAACAATAAAAACTAACAAGTTGGCAGATGTACTATTCATAATATTTTTCCTCTTCGCTGGCGATTATAACCTGTCCTCAACGCGGGATTGTTTAAAGATTATTAATTTCCCCTTTGGTGAGTTTTGCCGCTCCTCCCACCGGAGAGCTGATAACTTGCTGTACGCCGGGTAAAGCGGACAAGTGTTTTCCGACAGTTTCTTGATGTTCTTCGGTTGTGATGACATGCACATTAGGGCCGGCATCCAAGGTGAAGGCGGCAGCCAGACCGGATTGGCGTAAGGCGCGGACTTCATTCATCACGAGGAGTGAGGCTGGCGACCAATACATCAGTGCGGGTTGTGAAGTCATCATAACGGCGTGCATGATATTGCTGTCCAGTTCGATAATGTCCGCCAGCTTTTCAAAATCCTTGTTCTGGATGGCTTGGCGGCAGATATCCAGGCGGCGGGGTGTATCAGCGACACGCGCGGCTTGCAGCGGGCTGGTGGGCGCGAGGGCGTGGCCTTCGGTGGAGCCGGTTGGTTTTGGACCGCTTTCCACAATGGCGATGCAGTCCCACAGCGGCCAATGGTCAGGAGCGGCAATTGACTGCGCATAGGAGTTGTTCTCATCGCTGCCGGTCTGCCATTCGGTAAAGCCGGTTGGAATCGAACGGCAGGCGGATCCCGAACCGCGCCGTGCCAGGCATGAAAGGTCTTTTTCGTTCAAATTGAGCCCATAGGCTTGCGCGCCGGCAATTGCCAGGGCAGCGAAGGCCGCTGCCGAGGAAGCGATGCCAGCCGAAGCGGGGAAGTTGCTGGTGCTGCGTACTTCGGCAAATGTATGGTAGCCGCTCATTTCACGGATGATGTCCAGGAAATTACTGACCCGTGACAAAGCGTTGCCGGACTGCTCTTCTCTGTTGATCCATAGCTGGTCTGCGGACATATCAGACGCAAGGCTAACGGCGGTATGGGTTTCCAGTGCGGACAGGTTCATTGAGATGGAGCCGTTCATCGGCAGCCGTAATTGTTGATTTCGGTTGCCCCAATATTTTATGAAAGCGATATTTGGATGAGCAAAGGCTTGAGCCATCACAGTAAATTTTCTTCCTATTAAAATTACGACAAATTCCAAGTAAAGTTTACCATTCAAGGTAATTGTTTTACAGCCCTGTGAATTGATTAGCTAAAATGATGAGCTGAAGATAAAAACGGTTTGTAATACCTATTGTGTAAATACTAATCGAATAGCTGTGCTCATGTATAATGTTTTAGGAACGCCAGATATTTATTGTTTAATTATTATGTAAACAATACTGATTCATTGAGGAATTATATTGGTAGAAAGAAAAGATTTACCCTTACGGGATGTTCTTGATATTTTTGCTGACATTTATCGGACATCCAATAAGATGATATTCCTGATTCTTTTTACGGTGGCAATCACCATCGTTCTTATTTTCCCGATTTGGTCTATAGGTGTAACAGGTATTAAAGGGCGAGTGATTCCTGATAATCATGTACACTTCCAATTTGGACTTCACAAAAACCTAATTGAAATGAACACCCCCATTATTTTTATTCAATCCGGTCAGCAAACTGCCGGATTGTTCTTTGGTTTTATTGAGTGTGCGAAAATGTTGAAGATGAAAAAAACCTTTTTATGTGTCCGGTGATGCCATTAAAACAAGAATTGTCACATCGGTTCTTAATAGGGTTAATCCAGCAGTGGAAATTTTGGAATTGCCCGGAACAATAACCGGTATGCAGAAATTTCAGTCAAAAAGAATCCAAGGGAAGGGCCTCAAAATTCTGACGAGTTGCTGAAAGAGCAGATGAACAACTCCAATTTTGAACTCACTGAAGAAGAATTCCTTCGAATTTCAAGTTTAATTTTGAAAAAGAACGGACTGGAAATATCCGATACTCTGAAAACGGATATAGAAAAAGCAATCCTTCAAACCGCAATTGAATTCGGATCCCCGGGATTCGAAGCGTTTTATGAATTGATTTTCACTGGAGGATCGGAAAATCGAGCGTTTAAAAAGTTAGTGGCAAATTTCCTGCATGAAGATATTGGTTCTGACCTCAAGCAAGAGATAATCGAAAAGAAAAGGGCATCTGCCCTCGCAAACTTCAATGATCAGCCGCCTGGTGAAAGCAGCCTTCAACCCATCAAGGCAGGATGTTTGGGTGGAGCGGGCCCCTGCCTACTAGCAATCCTTCTCAAGAGTCTATCCGCTAAATCGAATGATTGGATTGTAACAATAAAAGAACAAGAGACTTATAGTGACCCTCTCCCGCAATCAGACAGGGATGTCGCTGAAATACGACTTGCACTTAAAAAGAACATTGGAGAAACGCTTTCGTTTGTGGTCAGTTCCAATTATATGCAAAACCTGGCCGGTAGTTTCAACTGTTCGGAAGGCGCACTGGCCGATATAACCCGGATGGAAATCATTAAATCCGAACTGGCAGAACTTTACCAGCAAGAAAAAAAACATATTGAAAACTTGGGATTGTTGCAGAAGATCTCGAATGAGCTGGTGGGAATCCATAACCAGAAGACAATTATGGAAGTAGCGGCGGAACAAGGCCGCTTATTTGCCGAAAATGCAGTCTGCGTAATCCTGAAGATATCGGATTGGGAAGAAAAAGAAGCGAGCGTAATTGCCCAGTCGGGGTTTAAAGGATTATTCCCTGATTTATCGGAAAATCCGCTAACGGTTCATATAAAGGGGAAAACCCCCGTAATCGAGGAAGTTCTGAAAACAAAAAAACCGGCGTATATCAACCGGGAAAGCCTTAACGCACTGAGTTATCTTAAATTTATGTTTGATATGGATATCCGTTCAATTAACGCCTATCCAATCATTATTAATGGGAAGGTGCATTCTGTTATGGTTTTTGGGAGGCATTCGGATGAGGAGCCACCGGAATGTGAGGCAACGTTAATCGAGTTATTGACCGAGCGGGTTGCCATCGCTTTGGAGAACGCGCAGTTATTTGAAGAAATAAGCCAAAGTTTTCATCGGTTGGCGTCTCTGCGGTCTATTGACCAGGCAATATCCAGCAATCAAAATTTGGATAACACCATAGATATTCTGCTTGAGCAAGTCCTCAAGCAATTAGCCGTTTCAGCAGTCTGTATTTTGCTTTACGAAAAACGCAAAGATGTACTTGTTTATAAATGGGGAAAGGGGCCAGAAACGAAGGATATTTATGGTAAAAAATTCTGTGTTGATAAATCCTTAGGCGGGCAAGCCATTATTGAGAAACATACTATTTTCTTCCCAAGGATTGATATAAATATCTACCCCTATCTAAAAAATGAGAAATTCCTGAGTGCAGTTGCGACCCCAATCTTGATTAAAGGTGAAATTAAAGGCGTCCTTGAGGTATTCAAAATGGATTCAGTCTCTCCCTCGCTGGATTGGCTCGAATTCTTTGAAACACTGGCAAGACAGGCGGCAATTGCACTGGATAATTACGAGTTATTCACCAACCTGCAGAAAACAAATGTAGACCTTTCAGAAGCCTATGACGCAACTATTCAAGGTTGGTCGCGGGCTATGGACCTGCGTGATAAAGAAACGGAAGGCCATACTCAACGGGTTACTGAGATGACTATTAACCTGGCTATAAAAATGAATTATCCCCAGGAAAAACTGATCCACCTGAGACGAGGCGCGCTATTACACGATATCGGGAAAATGGGTATCCCCGATCGTATATTGTTGAAAGAAGGTCCTCTAAACGATGAAGAATGGGAAATCATGCGCAAACACCCCGAGTTTGCCTATGAGTTATTGGCCCCCATCGAATATCTATGGCCGGCTTTGGAAATTCCTTATTGCCACCATGAAAAATGGGACGGCAGCGGTTATCCGCGCGGATTAAAAGGCGAGGAAATCCCACTGGCAGCACGGATATTCTCCATTGTTGATGTCTGGGATGCATTGACTTCCGATCGACCATATCGAAAAGCGTGGCCAGCTAAACAGACATTTGCACATATCCGAGATCAGAGAGGCAAGCATTTTGACCCGAATGTGACGGATTTATTTCTGAAATTCTATGCCAGAGAGTGAACCCTAATGCTCCCCGGGAAGAACCTTTTTTATCTCATGGCAGGAGTCCATCAATCCGAGTTATCCGTGAGAATTTCCATTACAATTAATTTCACGATCAGACTATGTGTATTTCAAGTCTGAAATGAATGTGATTGGAAATGTCCTTATATTGATGACAAGTTGCAGTTTGTTGGCAGGAAGAAGTTATGAATTTCTTACATCTAAAATACGCAGTTGAAGTCGAGCGCACTCGCTCGATTACCAAAGCAGCCGAAAATCTTTATATGGTGCAGCCCAACCTGAGCCGGGCTATCAAAGAATTGGAGGAATCGATCGGTATCACCATCTTCCGGCGCACCTCCAAGGGTATTGTTCCCACACCCCAGGGTGAAGAATTCCTGACATATGCCAAGAATATTCTGGGGCAGGTGGAGGAGATCGAATCCATATATAAAAAAGGCAATACCGACAAAATCACTTTCAACATATCCATACCGCGGGCGAGCTATATCACCCACGCTTTTATCAAGCTGGTGGCATCAATGGATATGAGCAAAGAGATAGAAATCAATTACAAAGAGACCAATTCACTGCGCGCCATTATCAATATCGTACAAGGGAACTACACATTAGGAATCATCCGTTATCAAACTACTTTCGAAGATTATTTCCAGACTATGTTGAAGGAAAAGCATCTGAAAAGGGAGACTATCTGGGAGTTTGAGTATTTGGCGCTTATGTCGGCTGCGCATCCTCTCGCGAAGCGGAAAAAGATACGGTATTCTGATTTAAGCGATTCCATTGAGATTGCGCATGGCGACCCCTACGTACCCAGTATGCCTCTAACCGAGGTAAAGAAGACTGAGTTTTCCGACCTTATTACCAAACGTATTTTCGTTTACGAGCGCGGCAGCCAGTTTGACCTGTTGTGCGATATTCCGAATACCTATATCTGGGTTTCTCCAATTCCGGCTGAGTTGATCGAGCGCTATAACCTGGTTCAACGCAAATGCCTGGACGCTAACCGCCAGTATCGAGATGTCCTCATCTATGCAGAGAATTATAAGATGACGGCTTTGGAAAACCAATTCATCAAAGAATTGCAGAAGGTGAAAGAAGAGATCAGCGCTATCTCATATCAATAGCGCATTCCCCTATATCAAATAATACATATCGATAATAAGCAATCGGTAATATTATATCGATAAAGATATATCGATATACGATATAAGTATTTCTCAAATCCGCAGCCCGTTGTTAGAATCTCACTCAGATAACAGAGGAGTGAGTTAGTATGATTGATCAGGGAATATCAAAACAAACGCTGCAAAGGCTGCCTTTTTATCTGGGGTACCTCAAAACGCTGGATAAGGTGACCGTTGAAACCGTATCCGCAACCACGATTGCTGAAGCGCTCAACCTCAATCAAGTACAGGTGCGTAAAGATCTGGCGTCGGTATGCTCACTCGGACGCCCGAAAATCGGTTACGTCACGCAGGAATTGATCTGTGAAATTGAACATTTCCTGGGATATGACAATGCCGAATCCGCTGTGATCGTTGGCGCAGGCAAGCTGGGCAAGGCGCTGCTTGGATACCGGGGGTTTGAAGAATATGGTCTGAATATCGTAGCGGCTTTCGATGCTGACGAGAACGTGGTTGGCACCGAAGAAAACGGCAAGAAGATCTTCCCCATGAGCAAACTCAAGAATTTATGCGAGCGTATGAAGATTCACATCGGCATCATTACAGTGCCGGCTGAATACGCACAGCGCGTTTGCGACTCCCTGGTTGAAAGCGGCATTCTGGCGATCTGGAATTTTGCCCCGGTACATCTGACGGTGCCGGAGCATATTTTGGTCCAGAACGAGAATATGGCCTCCTCACTGGCTGTGTTATCCAAGCATTTGTCCCAAAAATTCAGCGAAGAAGCGCAGAAAATCGGATAGGAGATTTTTGGATGGAAAAAGAAAAAGTTTACGAAATTGTGGACAGCGTAGAAAAGCTGGAAGCAAGACTGGCAAACCTCAAGGCAGCGCAACGTCAGTACGCTACCTATACACAAGAACAAGTGGATAAAATTTTCCTGGCGGCCTCTACCGCTGCAAACCAGGCTCGGATTCCACTGGCCAAATTGGCTGTGCAGGAAACAGGCATGGGTATTGTGGAAGATAAGGTAATTAAAAACCATTATGCTTCCGAATACATTTACAACGCATATAAGAACACCAAAACCTGTGGTGTTTTGGAAGAAGACAAGGTATACGGGTTCAAGAAGATCGCAGAACCGGTCGGTGTGATCGCGGCAGTAATTCCAACGACCAACCCAACTTCCACTGCTATCTTCAAGATCCTGCTGGCCTTGAAAACTCGGAACGGTATGATCATCAGCCCACACCCGCGGGCCAAGAACTGCACCATTGCTGCCGCGAAGTTGGTGCTGGAAGCAGCAGTGGCTGCGGGTGCACCGGAAGGCATTATCGGCTGGGTAGACGAACCAACGCTGGAGCTTTCCAACATGATTATGCGGGAAGCCGATTTAATCCTGGCTACAGGCGGCCCCGGCATGGTCAAGGCGGCTTACTCCTCCGGCAAACCGGCTGTAGGTGTAGGCGCTGGCAATACGCCTGCCATTATCGACGATACGGCCGATATCCTGCTGGCAGTCAACTCGATCATTCACTCCAAGACTTTTGACAACGGCATGATTTGCGCCTCGGAACAATCGGTGATAGTCCTGGATAAAGTCTATGACCAGGTAAAAGCAGAATTCCAGAAGCGCAACTGTTATTTGTTGAAGGGCGCCGAAACTGAAAAAGTACGCAAGACCATCATCATCAACGGCGCATTGAACGCCAAGATTGTTGGCCAGAGCGCGCATCATATCGCGGCATTGGCCGGTGTGAACGTGCCCGAGGATGCCAAGATCCTGATTGGAGAGGTGGAAAGCGTGGACCTGAGCGAAGAATTCGCACACGAGAAACTCTCCCCGGTGTTGGCTATGTACCGCGCCAAGGATTTCAGCGATGCATTGGATAAGGCCGAACATCTGATCGCCGACGGTGGCTTTGGGCACACTTCTTCGGTTTACCTGAACACCATCACAGAAGGTGAAAAATTAGCGGCTTTCGAAGCGCGCATGAAGACCTGCCGCGTGCTGGTCAACACACCCTCATCGCACGGCGGCATCGGCGACCTGTACAACTTCAAACTGGTACCCTCGCTGACCCTGGGCTGCGGTTCCTGGGGCGGTAACTCGGTTTCTGAAAATGTCGGTGTCAAACACCTGATCAATATCAAAACAGTGGCGCAAAGGAGAGAAAACATGCTGTGGTTCAGAACGCCTCAAAAAGTCTACATCAAGAGAGGTTGTCTGCCAGTGGCATTGGATGAGCTGGGCAATGTATTAAACAAGAAGAAGGTCTTCATTGTGACCGATTCTTTCCTCTATAACAACGGCTATACCAAGACCATTACGGATAAGTTAAACGAGCTGGGTATCCAGTATACAACTTTCTATGACGTAGCCCCGGATCCCTCCCTGGCGTGCGCCAAAGAAGGCGCCGAAGCCATGCGCGCTTTCCAACCGGACTGCATCATCGCGCTGGGCGGCGGCAGTGCCATGGACGCCGGCAAGATCATGTGGGTGATGTACGAACACCCCGAAGCCGACTTCATGGACATGGCCATGCGCTTCATGGACATCCGCAAGCGTGTGTACACTTTCCCAAAGATGGGCGAGAAGGCCTATTTCATCGCAGTGCCGACTTCAGCCGGTACCGGCTCCGAAGTAACACCCTTCGCTGTCATCACAGACGAGACGACCGGTGTGAAATACCCACTGGCGGACTACGAATTGATGCCCAATATGGCCATTGTAGACGCGGATATGATGATGGTGATGCCCAAGGGCTTGACCAGCGCTTCCGGTATCGACGCGCTGACGCACGCACTGGAATCCTACGCTTCCATGCTGGCGACCGATTACACCGACGGGCTGGGATTGAAAGCCATGCAAACCATCTTCGAATACTTACCAAGGGCTTACGAAAACGGCGCAAACGACCCGGATGCGCGTGAAAAGATGGCCAACGCCTCCACCATGGCCGGCATGGCTTTTGCCAATGCCTTCCTGGGTGTGTGCCACTCGATGGCGCACAAGCTGGGCGCGTTCCACCACCTGCCGCACGGCATCGCCAATGCTTTGATGATCAACGAAGTGCTGAAATTCAACGCTTCCGAGAAGCCTACCAGAATGGGCACCTTCCCGCAATATGATCACCCGCATACGTTGGCCAGATACGCTGAAATTGCCGATTTCCTGAAATTAGGCGGCAAGACTGATGAAGAGAAATTGGATAGGCTAATCCAAGCCATCGAAGAGTTGAAAGCCAAGATTGGCATCAAGAAATCCATCCAGGAGTATGGCATCGACGAGAAAGATTTCCTGGATCGGTTGGATGATATGGTGGAGCAGGCCTTTGACGACCAGTGCACCGGCGCGAATCCCCGCTATCCGCTGCTGAGTGAAATCAAAGCGATGTACCTGAGCGCTTATTACGGTAAGTAAGAGGAGGCTGGAAAATGAAATTACATAAAGTCATTGCAGTAAGGACATCTAAAACGGTTTACCGCGACGGGGATCTGGCCATCAAGGTATTTGATGAGGATTATTCAAAGGCGGATGTTCTGAACGAAGCCTTAAACCAGGCGCGCGTGGAAGAGACGGATTTGCCGATTCCAAAAGTCATTGAAGTCACGAAAGTCGATGGAAAATGGGCTATCGTAACCGAATTCATCCAGGGGAAAACCCTGGCGCGGCTGATGAGCGAGAACCCGGACAATTTGGATGAATACCTTCAAAGATTTGTGGACATCCAATTAGAAATTCAGAGCAAACGGGTATCGATGCTGAATACCATCTTTGAGAAGATGCACCGCAAGATATCCCAATCGGGATTGGACGCCACCACACGCTATGAATTGCACACACGGCTGGAAAGTATGCCCAAGCACAAGAAGGTTTGTCACGGCGACTTCAACCCAAGCAACATCATTGTGAGTAATGACGATGTGGCTTACATCATTGATTGGGCGCACGTAACGCAGGGCAACGCCGGCGCGGATGCGGCCAGAACATACCTTCTCTTCCGCTTGGAAGGCGAGGATGAAGTGGCTGAGAAATATCTGAAGCTCTTCTGCGATAGAGGCGATACAGCCAAACAGAGCATTCAAAAATGGCTCCCGATTGTGGCTGCTTCACAGCTAGTCAAAGAGAAACCGGAACAGAGAGAATTTCTACTGCGCTGGACCGCAGTGGTTGACTACGAATAGGACAAGGAGTAAATCATGAAGATTACAGTATGCATCGGAAGTTCCTGCCATCTGAAAGGTTCCAGGGAAGTTGTAGAAGAATTACAGCAGCTTATTGCCGATAATGATCTGAAGGATAAGATTGACCTCTGCGGAACGTTCTGCATGGGCAACTGTGTGAACGGTGTAAATGTTACCATCGGCGAAGAAATCTTCTCGTTGAAACCCGAGACGACTAAAAACTTCTTCGAAACCCAAGTACTAAAACGGATTTAACCCTGATTCAGCCAGTCTGACCGCCCGGCAGTGTCGCTACGGGCGGTCAGTAACTGGCAAACACAAGGGAAAGGAATCCTGCCAACAGCAGCATCGCTTGGCGGGTAGTTCATGGTGAGTAAAAATGGTTGATTACTTATTACTAAAGACCTCAAGCTGCAAAAATTGCTACAAGTGCATTCGGAATTGTCCGGTTAAGTCCATTCGATTTTCCGGAAATCAAGCCCACATCGTAAACGATGAATGCATCCTGTGCGGCCAATGCTTTGTGGTTTGCCCGCAGAATGCCAAGCAGATCCGCAACGATGTTGAAAAAGCGAAAACGCTGATTGCGCAAAACGAGGTTGTGGTTGCCAGCATAGCTCCTTCATTTATCGCCAACTACAATGGCGTGACCATCAAGGCTATGGAGAAGGCGTTGAAACAGTTGGGCTTCTCGGCAGTTGAAGAGACGGCTGTGGGCGCTACGATGGTAAAGAAACAATATGAGCAATTGATCAAAGAAGGCAAGCAGGACGTTATCATCTCTTCGTGCTGCTACACAGTAAACCTGCTGATCCAGAAACACTATCCCGAAGCGCTGCCTGCGCTGGCGAAGGTCATGTCCCCAATGCAAGCGCACAGCATGAGCATCAAGGATAAATACCCGGGTGCGAAAACAATCTTTATCGGCCCCTGCCTCTCTAAGAAAGCGGAGGCGGATGAGATTGAAGACCTGGTGGATTGCGTGCTGACGTTTGAAGAGCTGACCGAATGGCTGGAAACAGCAGGAATCACTTTTGAGATTATTCCTGATGATAACCGCGAGAGCAAGGCGCGCTTATTTCCCACCTCCGGCGGAATATTAAATACCATGGTTTGCGATTCGCCTGATTACAGCTACATTGCAGTGGATGGAATGGATAACTGTATCAATGCCATCGAAGACGTGATTAATGGGAACCTAAGCAAATGCTTCATCGAAATGTCGGCTTGTGCCGGAAGCTGCGTAGGCGGACCGGCCATGGACAAACAGCACCGCTCGCTGGTACGCAACACCGTTGAGGTTCGGCATTACGCCGGGCAGGAGGATTTCTCCGTGGAGCTGCCTGAAATGGCGCAAATGGCACGCGAACATCCTTTTTTGGATGTAGAAAAATCGGTTCCCAGTGAAGCCGAGATTAAAGCCATCATGGCGAAAATAGGGAAGACGAAACCGGAAGATGAACTCAACTGTGGTTCCTGCGGGTATAACACCTGCCGGGAAAAGGCAGCGGCAGTTTATTACGGTAAAGCCGACCTGACCATGTGCCTGCCGTTTTTGAAAGAGAAAGCCGAATCCTTCTCCGATACCATCATCAAAAATACCCCCAATGGCATCATCGTGTTGAATGAGATGCTGGAAGTGCAGCAAATCAATGCCGCGGCCAGGGAGATCATCAATGTTCAGCGCGCATCGGATGTGCTGGGCGAGCAAGTTGTGCGTATCATGGACCCGCGTGTTTTCCAGGAAGTGTTGGATAAGGGCAAGAGCGTGCACAACCAACGCGCCTACCTGGCAGAATATAAAAAATATGTGGAGCAAACGGTCATTTACGATAAGAGCTACCACATCATCATGTGCATCATGCGCGACGTGACCGACGAAGAAAATTCGCGCGAACAGAAAGAGGAAATCAGCCAGCAAACGATCGCGATTACCGATAAGGTAATTGAAAAACAGATGCGCATCGTGCAAGAAATCGCTTCTCTGCTGGGTGAGACAACAGCAGAAACAAAGATCGCGCTGACCAAGTTGAAGGATTTGCTTACCGATGAATAACCTTTGCACGGAAATCGATTACCGCAGCCTGAATAAATTTGGCGAAGAATTATGCGGCGATCATGTGGATGTGGTTGAACAAGGTGAAAACTCTTCCATCATAGTATTGGCGGATGGATTGGGCAGCGGCGTGAAAGCGAATATCCTCTCCACGCTGACCGCCAAAATTATCTCTACCATGATGGCACAGTCCATGAGCATTGAGGATTGCGTGGCAACCATTGCTTCCACACTGCCGGTTTGCTCGGTGCGCGGAATTGCTTATTCCACCTTCAGTATTATTCGGATTATCGACAGTGAAGAAGCGGAAATCATCCAATATGATAACCCGCACGTTATTCTGCTGCGCGAGGGCAAACACGTGGATATGCCCGAAACGGTGATGGAGATTGAAGGGAAGACCATATACCAGTCCAGGGTCCCGATCAAGCGCAACGATGTTTTTATCACTATGAGCGACGGCGCAGTACATGCCGGGGTTGGCAAGACCTTGAATTTTGGCTGGAAGCGCGAAGACATCATCCACTTTCTGGAAACGCTTTACGACGTGCGGTTCACCGCGAAGATCATCACCGGTATGCTGCTGGACCAGTGCGGGAAACTATACCAGAACGAGCCGGGAGACGACACAACGGTGTGCACCATCAAGATCCGCAACCGCGAACAGATCAACCTGGTGGTCGGCCCGCCGGCCAACCCAAATGACGTGCGCAAGATGATGTCGCTGTTCTTCTCAAAGGAAGGCAAGCACATCGTATGCGGCGGAACAACCTCTACCCTGGCAGCCAATTACCTGGATAAACCTATCCGAGCGGAATTCAATTATGTGGACCCGAGCATCCCTCCGACCGCTGAAATCGAAGGGGTTGACCTGGTAACCGAGGGCGTGCTGACCATCAACCGGGTGTTGACGTACGCGCAGAACTACCTGGGCAATAAAGGCAGCTATTCGCAATGGCGCAGCAAACGCGACGGGGCTTCACTGTTGTCCCGTATCCTTTTCGAGGAAGCCACCGACATTAATTTCTACGTCGGCAAAGCGGTCAACCCCGCTCATCAGAACCCGGATCTGCCGATCAATTTCAGTATCAAGATGCGTTTAGTAGATGAATTATCCGATTGCTTGCGAAAAATGGGAAAACGCATTAAGGTTAGTTACTTCTAGAAAGGGTCGTGCAATAATGAGAAAATTCGACACCAAGGTACAAGACCTGAAGTATAAAGTGCTGCGTGAAGTGGCACGGCATGCTTTTGAAGACCGCCTGGCGGAAAGCTTTATTGATATTCCCGATATCATCGTGGTGGGCAATAAACCGACTATGCGCTGCTGCGTATATAAAGAAAAAGCCATTGTGGCGGAACGCATCAAACTGGCCATGGGCGGAGATAAAAACAATCCCAATGTAATCGAGGTGATTGACATTGCCTGTGAAGAATGCCCGATGGGCGGTTTCACCGTGAGCGATGCCTGCCGGGGCTGCATTGCGCACCGCTGCGAGGAAGTCTGCAAGCGAGGAGCAATCTACTTTGATCACAACCAGAAAGCCCATATTGATAAGGATAAATGCGTGGATTGCGGACAGTGCGCCAAGGTGTGCCCTTATTCCGCTATTGTGAATATCAAACGCCCCTGCGAGATTGCCTGTAAAGTTAAAGCGATTGGCATGAATGAGAACCGCTCAGTCTCGATCCAAAATGATAAGTGCACGGCCTGCGGGGCATGCGTTTACCAATGCCCATTCGGGGCCATTATGGACAAATCCTACATCGTGGATGTAGTCGAGCTGATTAAGCAGAGCAACCATAACCAAAATTATAAATTGTATGCTGTGGTGGCGCCCTCGGTTTCCAGCCAATTCAGTTATGCCAAACTGGGGCAGGTCATCAGTGGAATCAAGAAATTGGGATTCTTCCACGTGGTAGAAGCGGCTCTGGGTGCGGATATGGTGGCGATGACGGAAGCCAAAGAATTGAGCGAAAAAGGTTTCCTGACCAGCTCATGCTGTCCGGCTTTTGTGGATTATGTACGGAAGGAATTTCCAGAAATGGCCGAACATATCTCTGATAATCTATCGCCAATGGCAACCATTGCCAAATATATTAAAGAGACCACACCCAATGCTAAAGTTGTGTTCATCGGCCCATGTACGGCCAAAAAGATAGAATTTCAACGTGAAGAAGTCCGTCCTTATATTGACAGCGTCATCACGTTTGAAGAATTGCAGGCTTTGATTGACAGCCGCGATATTGACCTTACCGCCCTGGGGGAAGATGTGTTGGATAACGCTTCCTATTATGGACGTATTTTTGCCCGCAGCGGCGGCTTATCCGATGCAGTCCGGGAAGCGCTGAAAGAACAGGGGTTGGAAGATTTTGAATTCAACCCGATCGCGTGTGATGGTATCGAAGCTTGCCGGTTGGCGCTGCGAAAAGCATCACGCGGCAATTTACCCAACAATTTCATCGAGGGTATGGCCTGTGTGGGCGGCTGTATCGGCGGTGCCGGATGCGTGACGCATGAAGAGCGGGATAAAAACGAAGTCGATAAATACGGTGAGGAAGCCTTGGAAAAGACAATCCAAGACGCGATCAGCGTGCTTAAATAACGCAACCGATAGGACTATAGGACTATTCGTCACAAATTTCTATACGTCCGCGCCCTGATTGCTTGGCACGATACATGGTCTGGTCGGCACGGTTAAGTAAACTCGTCAGATTATCTTGTGGACGGATTTGAGCAACACCCAGACTGAGATGAATATTGATCAAATCAGCAACAATCTTTATGGGTGTATCCGATACAATATTTTGAATTCGATGGCAGAACTCAAAAGTCTGTTGTAAGTCAGCTTCAGGAATAAGGATAACGAATTCATCACCACCGTAACGGGCAAACGTATCCATATCACGCAAACAAGACTTTACACGACCTATGACTTCAACTAAGATTTTGTCGCCCTCAGCATGGCCGTATTTATCATTCAATTCTTTAAAATGATCGATGTCGAAATAGACTGCTCCTAAATTTGTATGAGTACGACGCGCACGGTAAAAATCGTGGCGTCCAAATTCCATCAACCCGCGGCGGTTGTAGATTCCGGTGAGTTCGTCGGTGATAGCAAGTAGTTCGATTTTTTTCTGAAGCAATTTCTGTTCCGAGATGTCGATGAATTGTTCAATACGGCCGCCTGTGAAGAATCCAATCGTAATTGGACGACTGGAATATTGAAGAACCTTTCCATATTTTGTACTCCGAGAGCTAAAATGAATTTCTACATCTTCCATAAAATAGCTGCTATGATAGCTCATCAGGATTTCCCCGATTAAACGGTCTCCATTCTTTATATCAACCGGCGAATAATTTTTCAGAATTGAACGGAAATCCTTGCCGAGAAGCTGTGCTCGATCACCCAGCCAATCTATCGCATCTGCCTGGTTTATCCAAACTACCTTGAAATCCTTATCCAAGATACAAATCCCAACAGTAGAAATATCCAGGACATCCTCAATCAAGGATTGGTAACGTGATTGGCTTTGCTGGAGGGCGGTTTCTACCGCGCGAATTTTGGTCATGTCGCGGATAACAAACATTGAACCCGCCGGTATAGCAGAATCGTCTAATAAGGTATTGGGTGAAAATAACAGGGTTTTACCCGGGTTTCCATCAATGTGGATCTCGGTTTGTTTGGTTATTTCTGATAGTGCCGAAAGAAAAATTATCGGAAAATCGTTAATATCAACACTGGTATCGATTTGATCAACTCCCAGTAACTGACGAGCAGCGGGATTAATATCGACCACTTGCATAAGATTATCAAAAATGATTAATCCATCCTGGAGATTCTCCACTAAAAGTGAACGACTAACGGGAATGATATCGAAGATTCTGAGAAATACAATGCTGAAAACCAGACCGATACCGCTGATAGAAAAACCAATAGGGAGAATTTCAAAACCCGGGATGGGTGTGAAGCCCAGGTCATAAACCAGACTGGCTGCGAATGGGAATATACTGGAGAATAACAGCCATCGAGATTGTGTACGACTTTTTCTGGGGGATTGGCGCATGTCCGAAATAATCAGGAGAACTGCAGCTATACCGCAAATATAGTCAAAACCTATCCCTATCCAATATAATGGCCCATGCAAGAAGAGATACCCATTTGGCACCCCGTTAATAGGAATAATATCAATCCATATTAAGTGGTGCAGCTCATTAGTTAAGACGGCTACCAAGGTTAAAGTCGGGATTAAAAGAATGATAGCTATCATTCTCCAATTTAATTGGAAACGTTTATGCGGGTAATTAATAAAGAAAAGAAGAAGCAAAGGTGAAACATAAATTGAGCCAAAGTGTGCCAATTTTGACCATAGGATTCTTGCATATAAAGTAGTACTGGATGCATCCAATAAGGAGAACAAATTATAAATTGCTATGGCAGACATTGCTCGTATTAGCCAGGAGAAATTGATTTTTTGTTGTCTTTCCAGGAGCGTACAAATGTTCAGCAGACTGACAAGGAACGATGCAAAAAAAAGATAGGTTATGTTGGTGGCAGTGAAATTCATACCGAAGATTTCCTGCAGTTCAATTAAATTGTGATTCCAGTATTTATATCAAAAAGTATAATTGCTGTATACCTAAACCAATTTTGTAAGGAAATTAATGTTGAAATGAATTCTACTATTGAAAAAGAATCCAAGGATCTGCAAACGAGAGCTTGGGAAATTGTACGGGAGACACAAGTCATGGAGATTTGGCAAGGAATCGGAGCGACGGTTAACCCGGTCGGTTCTTTTGCTATGGGTTTAATGATAAAGCACCAGGACATCGATATGCATATTTATAGTGATCCCTTCAGCATAAAGGACAGTTTTAAAGCAGCCGGACGGTTGGCGGAAATTGAGGGAATCCAGGACATGACCTACAACAATTGTTTGGAGCAAGAAGATTGCTGTCTGGAATGGCATGCACACTATAAGGCTAAGAACGGAGCGTTATGGAAGATGGATATGATCCATATCCGGAAGGATTCCCGTTATGTCGGCTATTTTGAACAAGTTGTGGAACGGGTGAAAGCCGTATTGACCGATGAGACGCGCCATGCGATCCTCTCAATCAAGCAAGCCCTACCGGACGAGGAAGGTGTGATGGGTATCCGCATCTATCGCGCAGTGCTGCAGGGCGGTTCGCGTGATCTGGCCGGTTTCCGCCAATGGGAAAAGGATAATCCCATGGATGGGATTGAGCACTGGATGCCTTGACCCAAATTATCTTCTCCAACCCGATTTAAAATAATTGAAAAGAGTTTATGAAATTTGAGAAATGGAAAGAGAAAGCGAAAACTTTAAAAAGGGAAGTTTATACGCTGTATTTAGCCTATAAGGACCCGCGTGTCCCCTGGTACGCCAAAGTTTTTTCAGCTTTTGTGGTGGGTTATGCTTTCAGCCCAATTGATCTGATCCCGGATTTTGTTCCAATCCTTGGTTATCTGGACGACCTGATTCTGGTACCCCTGGGTGTTGCGCTGGCCATTAAAATGATCCCTGCGGATGTACTGGCAGAATGCCGCGAGAAGTCGGATGAGGTTCTGCAACAGGGTAAACCGGTCAACCGTAGCGCGGCAGTGGTTATTGTTATCTTATGGATAGCGATCATCGCCTGGGTGGTGAAAGTGGGCATCGGGTATTTTTCTGAGCGATAGGATCCCTATTGCAGCATATACCTTCGATGAGAATGATGCGCATGGCAAGGGCCGTATTATCGAAGCCTTTCTGCTCTAGTTACTTTCATGCTACTATAACAATGTACCTGCTTTCAACTTGAAAAGATGGGAGAGAAAATGGTCAGTTATGCTTATCAAGAATTGATAAAGAATATAAAGGCTGACAATCAAATGCCGGTGCTGTTCGTAGGGCATGGCAACCCCATGAACGCGATTGAGGATAACCGTTTTTCCGAGACATGGCAGGAAATTGGAAGATTGCTGCCAAAGCCAGAAGCGATATTATGTATTTCTGCGCATTGGGAAACTTGGGGGCCGGCGGTAAATATTCTGGAAAAACCGCGCACGATCCACGATTTCGGCGGTTTTCCGCAGGAACTCTACGATGCACAATATCCGGCGCCGGGCAGTCCGGCCTTAGCTCAGCGAGTGCAGGAGAGTGTTCATTCGGTCGTGATTAGCGCTGACAGCGATTGGGGATTGGATCACGGCTGCTGGAGCGTGCTGCAGCGCTTGTTCCCGAACGCGGATGTTCCAGTCGTGCAGGTGAGCCTGGATTACACCCAGCCGGCCCGCTTCCATTTTGAGCTGGGCCGGGAACTGGCCTGTTTACGCAAGGAAGGGGTGTTAATCCTCGGCAGCGGAAATATGGTCCATAATCTGCGGCGTATCGTGCTGGTAAGCGATGATTTTAATGAAGCTTTCGGACTGGATTGGGCGCTGGAAGCCAGCAAGCAATTGAAACACCTGATCGTGGAAGAACGATACGAGGATTTAATCCATTACCAATCCATCTCGGAGGAAATGTTGTTGGCTATTCCCACTCCGGAACATTACCTGCCGCTGCTTTACAGCCTGGCAGTAAAACAAGATGGCGACCAGATAGCATTCTTCAATGATGAACCACTGGGGGGATCATTAACCATGACTTCACTGGTGATTGGCGGAGCTTAGGCCGATGTATATTTCAGCGGGAAGTAATCAGTTTCTGAATCTTTCCCTGAGCATCGGCAACTGCTTTGACAATAACCGGCAGGGTCTGACCATTCGCGGTCAGGACACTGCCGGTGTATTTTAATTCATAAAACCCTTCACGCACTTCCGATACCTGAGGGGATACGCCCGTGAGATAGGGAAACTGCGCGGCTATTTGCTGGTTGATCTTTTCAAGAATCTCATTATCCATGATAGGCTACAGCCCGTTCAACCTGATTATATCCCCTGCGGATGAAAGCGGGTATTTCCAGGTCGTCAAGCTCTTTTTCGGCTGACTCAAAAGAATGCGGTGAGATATCCAGCGGCAATGGGGATTCTTCCACAAGCTTTTCTTCCCGCACCTTGACGGCTGGTATTTCCTGCGGGATGGGTGTGTACTCCAATGCGGTGGCGCCTATACCTGTGGCTAACAAAGTCACCATGACCTGCCCGTTTAGACGTTCGCGGGTGTTGACGGCCGGGATAATCTCGGTTTCGGGCGAAGTGCGCGCCTGCAGGTAGTGCATGGCATGCTCCAACTCGGCGATGGAAAGGTCACCGTTGAATTTTACGATTAACCCCTTAGCCTGCTGAATCTGGATATCCTCCAGCAGCGGGTGTGAGAGGGCGCCTTCCACGGCATGAATGGCGCGATTCTCACCGTCCCCGAAGCCGAGGGAGATATACGTGCCGCCGCCGGTGCGAATCAGTCGCAGGACGTGCGAGAAATCCACATCCAACAAGCCGGGTTCGCCCAGCATTTGGGTAATGCCCTGAATACCTTTCAGCAGAATATCATCGGACAATCCGAAAGCGGCTTCCAGGGTGGTGTCCTCGGAGGCCACAGACATGAGACGGTCGTTGGGAATGGTAATAAGCGTATCCGTAAAAGGCCGCAGCGAGGCAACCGCTTCGGCAGCGTTGTGTTGGCGGCGGCCGGCCTCAAAAGCGAAGGGGACGGTGACAATGGACAGGCTGGGGATATTCAGCGATTTGGCGATGCGCGCGGCGATTTCGATGGCCCCCGAACCGGTGCCGCCGCCCATACCGGCGGTAAGGAAGAGCAGGTCGCAGCCGCGGATGGCGTCAATCAGTTCTTTATATGACTCTTCGGCGGCCGAACGGCCGACAGCAGGATTTCCACCGGAACCAAGCCCGCGGGTGAGGTTGGAACCCAAGAGAATTTTACTGCGGGCAGGGTTGGCCTGTAAGCACTGCCGGTCAGTATTGGCAGCAATTAATTCCACGCCGGGAACCTCCAGGAAGGATAAGCGGCTGATGGTATTGCAGCCTGCGCCGCCCAATCCCAGTACCTTGATGTGGGGAGTATTGTTGAATTGAGATGCTCTGTCAATTGATATGTTCATGTTTCACCTCTGATTAAGTTACGGTAAAGCTGGTGCGCAGTTCGTCCGGATGGATGACCCTTACCAGACTGCCGCTGGCTTGTAATTGTTCAATTTCTTTTTGCGGAAAATCTTCCTGGTAGGCAATCACCAGGATATAGGCTGACTTTTTGGCTTCTTCACAGGAGAATCCAACCATGGGTTTGTAGCGGGAAATGTAGGGGTGCATCTTCTGTAAAATTTCCTGCATACGCGGTTTGAGCGATTGTGCAATCAGGATGTAGCGCCCATGGTCGAAAATATAAGAGTCTTTTTCCGGTGCAGAGGAGGGACTTTTTTCCTCCGATTTCGCATTTTTCTGGCGAATCTCTAGCATGGTTTTGGCGGGCGATTGGGCGCTGCCAGAACCGGAAAACCAGGCGAAATCCTTGTTCTCCGCATCGTTCGAACTCAGCAGGTAAAAACAACAAGCTTTGACATCCGATGTGACGGCACTGATAAGCTGCTGAGGAATCTCAGGGTTATAGACATTTTCACCGTTCAGTAAACGGTATATTAATTCCTGATTATGAGGGTTGGTTTGCCGGGATTTTGTTTCGGGGAGAATGGGATCGTTGGCAATACCAGCCTGTAAGAGCAGCATGGGCAGCTTTTTTCTCAGTGTAGATTGGATCACATCCTGATACCATTCGTAAGCACGGAAACCGCGTTGATCCTGGCTGGCTTTGGGAACCTTATAAGCTTTGACACCCTTCCAGACTCTGGAACTGCCCGCACCCCAATCGAGGCTTTTACCCTGATCCCAGGCATAGGCAGAAAAGGTCAGGTTGTTTATTAAGAATGAGGAAGACTCTTCTTGAAGCTGCTTGAGGGAAGCTTCCAGAAAGGATAGGTCCCAATAATCCCCGCACTGTACTAAGGGCGCATAGACCGGATTGATACCGCAATCGAGCGCCATTTGGGCGAACTGTTGGAATTGGCGTGTGAAAGATTGTACGAGATCCGACCGACGCCAGTCTTCTACGCTCCAGGCGGATTGGTTATTGGGCTGCCGGTTGAGCAGAGCGTGGGATACTCCCCAGCGGCCATAAGCGCGCAGAAGAACTTCCAAATCCGACCAGGGCACTGCCTGAGAAAGTGGAAAACTGAAATCCACTACCGGTTTGATGCCGGTCTTTGCGATCCCACTGATAAATTCTTCCGGAATGGCCCGACTGGTAGGCGAGTTCACTACCAACCAGCCTGCATTCAATTGCTGCAAGCGGGGCAGCCAGAGCTTCAAGTCTTTTTCTCCATAGTGAAGACTATCGGGGAAATAATGAAGCCCGAAGCGGTTGGTAACAACGTCAATTCCGGTTTTAATATGATCCATAGGTTTAAATCAATATATTCAACTCAATTGTTACAAGAACTATGCCAGAAACGGTGAGACAACTCTGCTATAATCGCTGACATGTTACTCATAACCGGCGGAACGGGGTTTATTGGGGCCAGGTTCGCCCAGAAGCTGACCCAAACGGAGCAGGAAGTGCGTTTATTGCTGCGTCCCCAGAAGACCAATCCCAACCTGCCGCGCAACATTTCCCTGGAAATTGCAGTTTCCAGCTTGCAGGACTCGCGCAGCTTGCGCGCGGCTATGAAAAATGTCAAAACCGTGTTTCATTTCGCCACCGCTGAACACCAGCTGCCTATCGCGGATTATGAGGGCGTGGATATCGAAGGGACGCGCAACCTGATGGAAGCGGCGCGCGACGCGGGGGTGGAACGGGTGCTTTACCTCAGCCGGGTAGGCGCGGAAAAGAACTCATCTTTCCCGGTGTTAAAATCCAAGGCGCTGGCAGAGGAGATCATCCGCAATAGTGGCATCCCATATTCCATTCTGCGATTGACGGATGTTTTTGGAAAAGACGACCATTTCAGCACCCAAATCCGGGCGGCGGTCATGCACAGTCCGCTGATGCTGCCGATCCCAGGAGATGGAAAAACCAATCTGCAACCTTTATGGATTGAAGATTTACTGACCTGCCTGATGTTGATCAATGAGGAAGGTGTTTTTGAAAATCTCACTTACGAATTGGGCGGAGGAGAGTACTACAGTTTTAGACGGTTAATCAAAATAATGATGCAGCAAATGCGGAGGAAGCGCCTGATCCTGCCGGTTTCGCCGGCATATTTGCGTTTATACAACCTGTGGTTCAAGCAATATAAAGACAGCTTCCCCTTTTCCACCTTGTGGTTGGATTTGCTGGCGGTAGACCGCACCTGCCCGCTCAACTCGCTGCCGCGTAATTTTGGTTTATTGCCGGCGCGTTTTACCCACCATTTGGATTATTTACAGCGCAAGGTTTAATCCCAGGCGACACTGAAAACATGGCTCTCATATGGATGCAACTCCAACGGGAGTCCTTTTTCTTTTACCTCGTCGGATGAAAAAGCGAGGCGGTCACTCTGGGTAAAATCTGTCAGGGTGAGTTGTGCGGTTTTCTTATGCTTACCTTGCAGGACATCCCAGATTGGTTGGCTTTCAATTACGCCCTCTTTTTGAACAAGCAACTGCGGAACGGAATGCATCACCCAGCCTTTGGCAGAGCGCGGGGCATTATTGAACACAACCAGGGAGCTATTTTCACCATCAGAAGTACTGAAGACAATCACGCTTTCATTGATGCCATTCTTGTCCGAAAAATCATACAGGTAAAAATTCTCAGCGGAAGAAAAGCTGTTGCGCTGCCGGAGCAGCGGCTGGATGTGGCGATCATGCAGAGCAACCAGTTCCTGATCCACATTCTCCTGTTGGGTAGGGCGGGCGATGTCCATGCCATAGTGCTCGCTTAATCCTTCCCATTGGCCGTGGCCGAATAAAGGCAGCCCGGGCATGCAGGCCAGCAGCCGGCAGGCACCCAGATATTTTTGCTCTCTGCCAAATTGCAGTACGGCAGGCTCTTCGTCCGGCGTGGTGAGGAAGTTGACAAAACGTTCAAGCATAGCCGGACTGGATTGCAGGATTTCTTTTAAGTAACTGCGGAATTTAGCGTTGTCTTCATCCCGCAATTGGTGCATGAAGGCGGAGTTATAGACACGGTGCATACCGATTTCGTTGATAAAGAATTTTTCCATTAACCAGAAAGCTTCGGCAATTAAGACTGTCTGCGGCGCTTCGCGCCGGATAGCCTGGATGACTTCAGACCAAAATTCGCGCGGCATAAGGCGGTCGAATTCCTCGTCGGACATAACGTTACCGTCGCGGGTGGGGATGTACTTCTCTCCAGCAGGTGAGGGGAACCATAAGCGTTTGAAATGCTCACGCACCAGGGTCATGGCGGCATCCAGGCGGATGATATGAAACTCTTGCGCGACCTGTAGAATCTCCTGCAGGACTGCCTGGCGCGTTTCCGGATTGAGATAGTTTAGTTGAGCGGTGTCGTTCCAGGGCATGCTGGTGCCGTCGTTGCCGTGATATACGTAGGTCTCTGATCCATCCCGAGGAACGTATTTGAATACTTCGGCCGCCCCGGTTTGGTTGTAATAACCTTCTTCCAGATAAATCGCGCCGGCAGGATCGTCCGACAGGTTGGGGGAGTTGAATGAAAAGTTCGGCATGGGGCTTTTCGGGACGTGGATGTAACGATCCGGATGACTGTAAACCCAGGGCGCGTCCAGACCGGTGTGGTTCGGCACCATGTCGCAGGCCAGGTAAATACCGTGCGCGTTGGCTTTGCGGCGTAATTCAGCCAACGCCTTTTTACCGCCCAGGTTGTCTGCCGGCCGATAGGCATAAATTGAATAGGCCGAAGCGATGGCGTCCGAACGGCCATAGAGGTGCTTGATCTTACGGGAAGCCGGGCTGCGCTGCCAGAGGCCTACTAGCCACAGACTGTTGAAGCCCCGTTCTGCCAGGAGCGCAATTTCCTCCTCCGGAATCTGATCCAGGGTGCGAATCTCCCCGCTGTATTTTTGGCTAAGTTGATATAACCACACAGGGGTATTGCGCGCAGTTAAAACCAGGTTGCGCTGCCAATCCCCTGAAGGATGCTGTGCGAATTTATCCATATTGTTATGTAGATTATAACGGAACGTAAAAGCGCAGATAAATATTTCAGGAAAGCAGTTCTTTCAATACATACCATTCGCCGCTTTGGTTCTCCAGTTGACAACCGGATTCGATTAGGCTGGATTCCTGCAAGCGCCCCAACGTATGGGTTAAATCGATTCTGGGCCAGCGCAGGATTTTCTGCACATCGCGCGTCTGCGCGGCACCGACAGACAGGAAATATGATTCCAGTATGGTCTGGCAGGCTTGCGATTTCTTGATGGGGTAGGCCAGCTCGATCAATTCCGGGTAAATTCGATGGACAACATCGAAAACGTAGGCGTAATGCCAGGCTCCGGCCTCCGTCGTGCCGACCGGCAGAATGCGGAAATCCCGCTGGAGGTTATTCAAGGCGCGATTGAAGCGCGAGGTATTTTCGGAGGTGGATAGATGGGCAGCTTTGCGCAGCGCCAGGGTGTTCAGCGGTCCCTGATCCAGCAGTGTTTCAAAAACCGCTTTTTCCTCCTGGGTCAGTTTACCCTGTTCGTATTCCAGCAAATAGTCCTCATCCGGCGTGCCGTAGTTGGGTGAGAGCGCGTAAAAATTGGGCAGCAAGCCCAGGGAGATGATGGTGTTGCGCTGGTGCAGTATGCGCCCGTAATACCAGCGCTTTTTGCCCAGCAGCTCGTCTTTCCAACCCCAGGTGACATGCGCAGGATCATCGTGCTCATTGGGTACCGGCCGATCGCCGGCTACCGCTCCCCACAAGCTGGGCAGCTCAAGGCCTTTATTCGGCCAAAAGAAAAGGAAACCGCGTTCGTTTGCGTAAGTAACCGCCTGATTGACAGTACGCAAGCGCAGCCGCTCAGAATAGCGGTAGGTTTGGATGCGGTAGTCCAAAATGCGTTGGAGCGGTAAGTGTTTTTCAGGCGGCATTGGTAAAGATGTGGGTGATGATGTTGGAGCCGCTGCCGCCGATGTTCTGCGACATACCGTAACGGGCGCCTTCCACTTGGCTGGCGCCGCCCTGGCCGCGCAGCTGCTGCACGACCTCGGTAATCTGATACATACCGGTAGCGCCCACCGGATGGCCGCGGGCTTTCAACCCGCCCAGGGTGGCGACAGGAATGCGGCCTTTCAGACCAATCTCGTTATCGAGCGCTAACCGTGGGCCTTTACCGCGCTCAGCGAAACCGCAAGCTTCCAGAGAAAGGGCGGCCATGATGGTAAAGGCATCATGATATTCAAACAGATTGATGTCAGCGGGTGTGATGCCCGCCTGCTGGTAGGCAGCCCGGCTGGATTTCTCAGCCGCGCTCAACCAGAGGGGATCTTTACGCGAATGAATGGCGATGCTGTCACTGGCTGCGGCCGAACCGGCCACAGTAACCAGCGGAAAAGAACCCGCGCGGGCGATGTGTTCGGCCGGCACCAAAATTACAGCGGCGGCGCCGTCGCCGATGGGGGAGGCGTCCATGAGGTTGATGGGATCACAAATCATGGCCGAAGCTTCGTATTTCTCCGCAGTCAGCGGCGCATGAAAACGCGCGTTGGGATTGTTCATGGCGTTTTGATGAGCGTTGACCGAGAAATTGGCGAAATCGGTATGCTGCCAGCCATACTCGTGCAAGTAGCGCTGCATAATCAGCGCGTTGAGGGCGACAAAGGAAATGCCCTGGTCAACTTCCCAGTCGGCGTGGGCGGCGGTAGCCAGGTTGGAAGTGATTTCGCTGCCGGGGGAATCGGTCATTTTTTCAACACCTACCACGGCCGCGATCTCCACCTCGCCTGAGGCGACCGCGATCACCCCGGCGCGGAAAGCCGCTGAACCGGAACTGCAGGCCGATTCCAGGCGCATGGCTTCTTTGCCGCGCGCGCCGACCCAATCGGCGATGTAAGTGCCCAGGTGCTGCTGCTGGTTGGCAGGCGAGGACATCATGTTCCCGACATATAAAGCATCGAAACGGTCCAACCCCGCGTCGCTCATGGCGGACAACACCGCGTCCCCGGCCAGTTCGCGCAGGGATTTGTCCCAATGCTCGTCGACCCGGGTGGCGCCGATTCCGATGACTGCTACTTTACGCATACAAACTCCTGAATTGTTTTCGCATGCGGATTATTATAAGTAAAATTACTCTCACGAACTATCTTTTATCCAAGAATGAGGAGATTTTGGTATGATTTATGATATTACCATTCCGATCAGCAAAGACACCCCGGTCTGGACGGGGGATAAAGAGGTGAAAATCTATCGCGACCGGAGCATTGCCACAGGCGCGGATTACAACGTCTCCCTGTTGGAAATAGGTGTACATACCGGTACGCATATGGACGCGCCTTTTCATGTAATCGACGCAGGCAGGACGGTCGACCAGATCCCGCTGGAGCAGTTGATCGGGCCGGCACAGGTTGTGGCGGTATCCCCCGAAATTGAAACCATCGACGCGGGATTTCTTTCCAATTGCGGTTTGACGGCGGGCTTGCAGCGGGTGCTGTTTAAGACGCGCAACTCCAAATTCTGGAACGACCAACCGCTGCGCTTCCGGGAGGATTTTATCGGCGTGGACACCAGCGGTGCGCGCTGGCTGATTGAAAAAGGCGTTGTCTTGGCCGGCATCGACTGGTTTTCCATCTCACCAATGCAGGACTTAAAAAACCCGCACGAAATTCTCCTGCGAGGTGGAGCGGTCATTCTGGAAAACCTGGACTTGCGCAGGGTACCGGCTGGCAGTTATGAAATGATCTGCCTGCCTTTAAAACTGGCGGGCACGGACGGCGCACCAGTGCGGGCGATCCTGCGAAGCTAAAAGAGGCAGTTAGCCGGGCACAGGCAGGGTATAGCCGCCGTCTACGACCAGCACCTGTCCGCGGATCATTTCAGCCTGCGGGCTGCACAGGAAGCACACCGCGTTGGCGATGTCCTGCGGGGTGACCAGGCGGCCGGCGGGTGTGGCAGCGATGGCCCGCGGGATGACTTGCTCATCCTGCATGAAGGAGAAATGGGTGAGTGCGTCGGTTTCCACGATGCCGGGCGAAACCGCATTGACGCTGATGTGCTGCGGGGCCAGTTCCACAGCCAGGTAGCGGACAAGAGAATTGAGGGCGGCTTTGCTGGCGCCCACGGCTATGTAATCGGGCATGACATGCTCGGCGCCCGGACTGGTGATAGCCACCATTTTGCCTTCACCCCCGACTTGCATGAGAGGCACGGCGCGTTGGGCGGCAAAGAGAAAAGATCGGGCGTTGACGTTGAGGGTATGGTCCCAACCGGATTCCTTCTGCTGCAGGGCCGGCCGGTTGAAGCCGGAAGCGGCGTTGGCTACCAGAATGTCCAGGCGGCCGTAATGTTCCCGGATCTGTGTGAAGAGGTGTTCGAGACTGTCCATCTTGCCGATGTTGGCACGTACCACCAGGACGTCGCGGCCCAGCGCGCGAATCTCGGCAGCAATTTCATCGGCCGGTTCCCGGTTGTGCACGTAATTAACCACCAAATCCGCGCCGTATTCAGCCAACTGGCGGGCAATCACGCGCCCGATACCGCGGCCGGAGCCGGTCACCAGAGCAACTTTTCCGGAAAAATCATAAGCAGCTTGCATAAGGCTTCACCTCTTCGAATTTTGACCATTATACGGGATTCAATCCAAGTAAAATAGAGCAAGAAATTAACGAAATTAAAATAATTTGTTTATAGAGCGTTGAGAGAAAAAAACTCCAAGTTGATATACTCTAAGGGTAAGTAATCATTCAGAAAATCAGGTGAGAAAATGGCAGACACAGAGAAAAACAAAGTAGAAGAGATGCTCATTTTGGGGACAGGCCCGGCAGGATTGGCGGCGGCATTATACGGCGCGCGCGCCGATCTGAACCCCCTTTTATTAACCGGCACAGATATCGGCGGGCAAGCCGCCACTACCGACCGCATTGAAAACTACCCGGGTTTCCCGGATGGGGTAAACGGTTCGGAACTGGCCGAATTATTCCAGAAGAATGCCGAACGCTTTGGCGCCCGGCTTGAGTATGAAGTTGCCACGGAAGTGGATTTAAGCAAGCGGCCCTTCATCGTAAAATCCTATGGCAATGAATATCGGGCCAAAACGCTGATCATCTCCACCGGCGCCAGCCCGAACAAACTGAACGTCCCCGGCGAGCAGGAATTTCGCGGCAAGGGTGTATCTTATTGCGCAACCTGTGACGGGTGGTTTTTCAAGGATAAAAATGTGGCTATTGTAGGCGGCGGCGACAGCGCGCTGGAAGAAGGTATCTTCCTGACGCGTTATGCCAGCAGCGTGACCATTATCCACCGGCGCGAAGAACTGCGCGCAGGCGCTATCCTGCAAAAACGTGCCTTGAACAATCCCAAGATCAAGTACATTTGGAATACCCTTGTGAAGGAGATTAAGGGGGGGACCGGCGTGGAGAAATTAGTGTTGGAGAACGTGAAGGACGGCAGTACATCGGAATTCCCGGTGGACGGCATCTTTGTCTTCATCGGACATAATCCCAACACGGAAATGTTCCGCAACCAATTAGAACTGGACGATAAAGGCTACATCATTGCCGACCAGCGCATGCGCACCAGCATTCCGGGTGTGTTCGCGGCGGGCGAAGTATGCGACCCATTCTTCCGCCAGGTGATCACTTCGGCGGGCATGGGGGCAGCAGCAGCCATCAGCGCCACGCGCCTGTTGGAGAGCGAAAGCGAATAGACATCAAAAACAGGAGCTGAAAAGCTCCTGTTGCTTATAAGAAAAAGTTGTCTGAGCTTGTCGAAGACACCTGTAAAAAATAGAGCCCCCTGAGCTTGTCGAAGGGGCTCTATTTTTTTTGTTATTAAGGCGCCTGGGTGGCAGCCGCGCCGATACCGGACCAGGTAAAGACGCGCGGGCTGCTGGCCGAGCCGGCGGGCACCCAAATGGTATCTCCGCTTTCGGTGGTGCCGGATTGGCGAACAGGCTGTACCCACCAGCGGATCACGTGCGGCGAACTTTCCGCGGGACGGAAGCTGACCGGTACGATGTACTTGGTGTCGGTGGCGTAATCAACCAATTTTTTGCCCTGACCTTCTGTGAGGTCTTCGATGGTGACGGCGTACGCTTCGCCTTCCAGCATGCCGGGTACGGCAGCCCACTGCAAAGTGATCGAGTCGTTGGAACCGGTGAAGACCGCACCATCAGCCGGCAGCAGCAGGTTGGTGGCTGCGTAAGGCGGCGGATTGGTAGCGGTGGGGGTGGGGCCTTCGGTTGGCAGCCGTTCGCATAATGGAATGACAATCGCCTGGCCGCTGTAGATGTTATTGGAGGTCAGACCGTTATAAACCTTGAGTGTATCAACAGAAACGTTGTAGTTTGCGGCGATACCGCTGAGGGTGTCGTTCTCACCCACGTTATAGGTAATTTTCTGACAGGCTTCTTCCGTAGCCTGGTCGATGCTGAGCGTCATGGTTGCTACAGGCGAAGCAGTCGGCGTAGGCTGGGGGATGAGGATGGTTTGACCAACACTCAACACGCCGCAATCGGCGTCCAGGTTGTTCAAATCGGTGATGCTCTTCATCGTGACGTTGTAGTAATACGCAATGGAAAGACAACTGTCGTTTTCTTGAATTTTGTATTCAATTGCCGGCAGGGGCGTGAAAGTTGGTTCGGGTGTATTGGTCGAGGTGGGCGTTGGACTTTGCTCAAAAGTCGGAGAAGGGCTGGCCGTTCCCGTAGGTTCCGGCGGGGCAACCTGTCCGGTTCCGCGCAGCACCAGGAAAATTAACCCACCACCAATGGCCAAAACAACGAACAGCAGTCCCAGCGCAAGCGGCAAGCTGAGGCGCAGCTCGGGCAGACGCTGTGAGCGAACAGCTTTGGGGCTTTTGGCAGAGGGTTTTGCAGAAAAAGTGCGGCCACACACCAAACAGCGTGTGGCGTTTTCCGGTAGCTTGGTGCCGCAGGTCGGGCAAAGCATAAAGGAAGAAGATTTGTTATTGGAATTCATAATTTGGTCATTTCCCTATGGTTTCGAAAGCCGAATCATTATACCATTGGCACTCTCGCGGCAATCCCGGTGAATGCAGGTATGATTAAGCCATGGATTATCCTCAATCTATCAGCATTTATATCCACATTCCATTTTGCAGAAGCCGATGTACCTACTGCGATTTTAACACATATGCAGGTATGGAAGCTTATCTGGCAGATTACACGCAAGCACTGAAAAAAGAACTTCATCTGGCGCGGCCGTTGTTAAAGACAGGTGAATTCATCCATACGATTTATTTCGGCGGAGGAACACCGACTATCCTGCAACCGGAAACTTTCGCGGAAATTCTGGCGAACCTCCGGGAAGAATATCCTTTGACTGAAGCGGTGGAAATCACCACGGAAGCCAACCCGCTGCTGCTGACAGAAGGAGGCTTGCGAACTCTGCGCCAGGCGGGAGTGGAACGCCTGAGCATGGGGATGCAGTCGGGTATTCCGGCGGAGTTAAAGCTGTTGGGACGCCGGCACAGCATGGCTGATGTAATCCAAAGTATGACCTATTCCAGGCAAGCCGGATTCGAGAACATCAACCTTGACTTAATCTTCGGCGTGCCCGGGCAAAGCTTGAAAAGCTTGCGTGAGTCGCTGGAAAAAGCGCTGGAGCTGCAGCCTGAGCACCTTTCCATTTATTCGTTAACGGTGGAAGAGGGCACGCCCTTGGCGCGCATGTTGGCAGCCGGGCAGGTGGAATTGCCGGATCCGGACGTGGTAGCGGATATGTACGAATGGCTGATGGATTACCTGCCGGGCCAGGGATTCGGCCAATACGAGATTTCCAACTGGGCCAAAGGCGAGGAATTCCAAAGCAGGCATAACCTGCAATATTGGCATAATTTTCCATATTTGGGATTTGGCGCAGGTGCGCATAGTTATTTTAAGCATTATCGCTGGGCCAACGTCATGGCTATTCCCGATTACGTCGAGCGCATGCAAACAGCACAGGAATGGGACGTGGCGGCGCCGCCCGCAGCGGAGGATGCTGCGCTACTGACGGAGTGGGATGAAATTCAGGAACGCATGATGATGGGGCTGCGCCTGACCGAAGAGGGTATATCCGCGATAGATTTCCGGGGACGGTTTGGCAGGTGTATGGAAGAAATTTATCCCAAAGAAATTACATTCTTAATAGATAATAGCCTATTGGAATGGGTGGGCACGGATGGCGAAAAGCGGTTACGCCTGACGCGCAGAGGCCGCATGCTGGGCAACCAGGTCTTTATGCAGTTTATCGAAGGCTGAAAATTATTCGTTAGTAACCACCACAGGGGTGTGATAAACAGTGGTGACGTCAATATCCTGCGGAGAAGGTGTGCTCCAGCGGTAAATCCATTTGGCGTCCTCCGAGCGCATGTTGACACAGCCATGGCTCATAGTCACGCCGAAGTTGTTGTGCCAATAAGTGCCGTGAATGGCGTAGCCGTGGATCTCAAAGTAGGAAACCCAGGGCACACCGGGCAGCTCGTAGGCTTCCGCGTCCGAGCGCAGGGTGCCGTCGCCCATGTGTACGGAAGGTTTTTTACTGCGCACCATGTGGGTGCCGTTGGGCGTGTCGGTGGGGATGGCAGCCGGGTCGAGCGAAGTGGTCGGCAAGCCGGTGGAAACCAGCGCTTCATGCACCAGGGTGCCGTTTTCAAAGGCTTTCAAGGTCTGGAAATCGATGGAGATTTCGATGCGTTTATCGCGCGCGCTGACCTCCGGGCTGATGGGAGCCAGTTCTTCGTCAGTGACCATACGCAGGTGCGCCGCGGGAACGTAATAAGAGAGAGTTACCAATCCATCGCGGATCTCATACCAGGGCTGGCCGTCCGGACCTGCGACCACGCCGAAGACCCAATGGGTGGAGCTGTAATACAGCCGGTAGAACACATCCCATTTACCGCCACCGCGAATACGGTAAGCGTCCGAATAGGGGACCGTCAACTCCATCAGCTGACCGGAATTGGGGAAGGTATTTTGAACCGTATTTAACCGGTTGCGCACGCTTTGCACAAAGGCGCTGTGCACATAGCCGCCCCAGACGCGATACCATAATGGGTTGTAAGCCGGGCCGTCTTCCGAGACGATGCTGTTATAGATGTTCAGCACATCGTCCTGGAAACGCTGGAATAGAATACTGCTTTTATCGCTGGGTTCCGAGTAAACGCTGATGGAGTCGCGCGTGACGCGGCCCAATTGCATGGTGGACTGCGAAAGCGCACCCAGACCGCGTTTGGGCAGAAAGGACGGAACGGCTAAAGCGGCCATACCGGTCCCCAGAGTTTTTAGGAAATCCCTGCGATTATATTTTTGGGTCATGTCCGGCATTATACCAAAATAATATGACAAAAATGGTAAGAATTAAATCAACCTTTGCGCAGCAGAAAATCCGGTTCGGCCCGCATGTAAAACGAGCGGAAAGCGGCGTTCTCGGAAAGCAGCTTGTCCAGACGTTGGGCGATTTGGCTCAGTTCATCGGTTGAAGTTTTGGCACCGGCAGTATTTTTCTCGATGGTGCATTCTCCCTCATCGGAAATTTGGAGGAAGATGTCGCCGTGCGCCTGCCACCAGGACAGACCCAGCTCGATCGCCGCGCGATTTTGACCCAGAGCGGCGGCCAATTGATCCAGGCTGGTTTGCCCATTGTAATGGCTGATGGCATAACGCAGCAGACCGGACAGGCGCCGCAGAAAGCCATCCGGGCTGTCATCGGGTTGGTCGAGACGCATAAAGATGACGCGCTGCGCGCCTGCCTGCTTGAGGATGCGCTGGAGTGTGGCGAAATCAGGCGGCGGGGTGAGGATTGCCAGCGTGGCAGTCGGTTCGACTTGCAGGCGGTTTTTCACAGTCAAAGGCGGCTGACTGTTGAGCCCTTCCGCGTAGCACTGCAGGGGTTCTGTCCCGGCCAGCGCATGTAAGCGGTTGAGCGCATCCTTTGGTTGGCGCCAATCTTCAAAGGCGGAGGTGAAGAGCGGCAGCGCGGGAGCAGTTGCCAAGGTCTGGGCTTCGCGCGCGTCAATCCATTCCAGCACCACACTTTCCTTGCCCTGGAAGCGGTTCAGGCGCAGGTAGTAGGCCAGGTCGAATTTGCCCTGCGGCATGTTCTGGTCGCGGGCGTTCCACCACAACACTTCTTTACTTTCACCCTGTTCATTGCGTACAATAATTTTTTTATGATGCTTATCCTTACCTAATAGAAATGGATTATCAGCAATTTCCAAGTTGCGCGAGACCAGCACAGGCGGCGGGTTGCCGGAGCCGAAGGGCGCCAGCTGGTCGATCTCCTGCACCAGGGACTGGGTGAGGTTGGATAGCGGCAGGTAAGCGTCGATCTGCAATTGCTTCTCGGCCGGCAGGCTTTCGGCTGCCGCCGCGACGGATTTGGACAGGGCCGCGCGAAAGGGCTGCAGCTGGTCGGCAGACAGGGACAGACCGGCCGCCATGGGATGGCCGCCGAAGGTGCGTAAAAACGAACCGTTTTCGCGGATGGCGCGGATGATGTTGATGCCCTCCACCGAGCGCACCGACCCGGCGGCGGTGTCGCCTTCCAGATTGAGCAGGATGACGGGTTTGTTGAAATCCTCGACCAGGTGGCTGGCGGCAATGCCGACCACGCCGCGTTCCCAGCCGGGACGCGCCAGCACCAGGGCGGCGTAGCGCCCCAGGGCGGGGTCTTGCGCCAGCATATCGCGGGCGGACTTGTAGACGCCATCCACGGCCAGTTTGCGCTGGCTGTTGAGATCCTCCAGTTGGGCAGCCACTGCCTGTAGGAAAGCATCGTCGCGCGAGAGCAGGAATTCCACCACGATGTTGGCGTCGTCCAGACGCCCGGCGGCGTTCATGCGCGGGCCAATGGTGAAGCCAATCAGGCTTTCGTTGATGCCGCTGCCGCGGTAGTCGGCGCTGGTTAGCAGGGCCTGCAGGGCCGGGCGCGGATCGCTGCGCATCAGCTCAAGCCCGCGCTGGACGTAGTAGCGGTTCTCGCGGCTCAGGTCGGCCAGGTCGGCCACGGTGCCCAGAGCGACCAGGTCGAGGAAGACGTCGGCGTCCCCGGCACGACTCTGTGTTTCGTATAGGGCACGGATGAGCTGGTAGGCCGTGCCGACGCCGGCCATGTCCTGCATGGGATGGTCGTCCGGCAGCAGGCGCGGGTTGAGCAGCGCCAGGGCGGGTGGCAGCGTCTCAGGCGGGGTGTGGTGGTCGGTTAGGATGACGTCCAAGCCCTGCGAAGCGGCGTAGGTGAGGGATTCCAGTTCAGAGATGCCGGTGTCGCAGGTGATGAGCAAATTCAACCCTTCCCGCATAAATTCCTGTAAGAATGGCAGGCGGATGCCATGCGACTCACGCGCGCGGTTGGGCACGTGGTAGCGCACCTGCGCGCCGGCACGGCGCAGGCCGTCCACCAGCAAGGCGGTGGAGGTTTGACCGTCCACATCGAAATCGCCCCAAATGCCGATGGTCTGTTTGTTTTGGATGGCGGCCTGAACGCGTTGCACCGCTGCGGGCATATCCGGAAAATCGAAAGGCGAAGCGGGCTTGTGAGCGCGCGGGTCGAGGTAAGCCTGCGCTTGCGGCAGCGCGTCGATGCCACGTTGGGCCAATTGCTCTGCCAGCAGGATACTGCCGCTGTATGCCGCGGAGATTTCAGGCGAGGCGCTGACTGGTTGGGGATCAAGCCATTTCATGGAGGTCCTTAAAAGGCGATCTCATCCTGCGCATCGAAGTCCAGCCCGCCCAGCAGCGCGTCCAAGTCCAACTCGGGTTCGGCTTCCAATTCCGCCAGGCTGCCGGCGTTCTCACCGCGTTCGCACAGGGAACGGTACACGCAGAACTTGCAGCGCCGTTTTTCTTCGGTGAGGGGAAACGCCCCCAATTCCAAGGCGGCGATTTCGCTCACCAATTGCTCCAAATGGCTTCGGTTATGCGTGTGATGTTCTGCACTGTAGGAGAATGTGAGCGTGTTGTCGATGGCATGGCGCACGTACACGTAGGTCATTTGAATGGATTCTGCCGTGAGGGTTACTTCCGGCAGGAAATTGCCGGCAGATTCCAACGCGGCATACGGGTACAGGATGGTTTGCATGTGGTCGCTGACCCATGCCTGGCGGGGTATCTTGCGGGAGGTCTTCCAATCCAGGATGATCAGGCGCTTAGCGGGTGTGAGCGCCAGCAGGTCATACACCGCCACAGCTTGATAATCCCCCAGCGGGACGCGTACGCGGAATTCGGGGAAAATTTGGCTGAATTCCTGTTGACGATAAAAGGTCAAAAAATTGCGGAACCAACTTTCCACATCGCTATCATTAATACTCGCAAGCAACGCCTCTTCGGGCAGGCCGCTTAGATATTGGTAGACCAATTGGTGGAAGCGCGTGCCGAGCTCCAGCTCGTGCTCCCATTCCAGCACAGGTTCGCTTTCCTCGGCCGGCCAGTCGTGTTTGAGCAGGTATTTCAGCTCAAAGCGGCGCGGGCAATCGACGTAATCTTGCAGGCTGTTAGCGCTGAAGATGAAATTGGGGTCTATGCTCATGCTTGCTGCTCCAAATAAGTGCGCAGGGCGGCCAGGGGCACGGCTTCGGTGCAGTCGCCGCGCTGGCCGGTGTTGCGCGTAATGACCAGCTCGCGGCGGGCGCGCGTGATGCCTACGTATAGCAGGCGCAGGCGCTCGGCGGCGTAATCCAGGCGCGCTTCCTGGGTGGCCTGACCTTCGGGTTTGCGCAGACCCAGGCGGTCATGCGCGGCCAGGGCTTTGAGCTGGGCGATCATTTCAGCTTCCAGGTTGAGGCGGTCGCGTACGAACCATTTTTCGGACATGTAATTATCCTGTGCCTGCGCGGAGGGGAAGTCGTAATTATTGACCGATAGGAGATAGACGCGGTCCCATTCCAACCCCTTGGCCTTATGCATGGTGGAAATGACGGCTTCACCTTTGTGGGCGTCCGGGTCGAAACCGGTCTCCTCGGCAGAAAATCCATAGAGTTGTACGCGGTTGCCGGCGATGTTGTTCAATTCCTCGCAGAAGAAGGGCAGCTGCGCACCCGGGTTGGAGGCAGCCAGACCGCCCAACACAACTGCCAGCTTGTAAGCCAGGGCCAGGTCGGCCGGTTCCGTAAACAGGTGCATGGAGATGGTCATGACCAACTGGTCGATGGGCAGCACCACGGCGCCCTGCCACAGGCGTAAATCGCGGATGCCCTGATGGAAGAGGTCTTCCGGCGTGAGTTGTTCGGGGTCGGTGGCTGCAACAGACGGGATTTCCGCGTCGGGGGCGAACAAGGTTTCCGGGGCTGACTGGACATTGACCAGATTGCGCACGGCGCGCGATTGACCTTTGAGCGCTTTCTCGCCGAAGCGTACCGAAGCGATGGCCAGCACGGCGTCCGCCAGTTTGCGTTTTTCTGAAGGCCGGGCGTAGAAACCCAGCACGGCGGCCAGCACTTGGGCAGCGTCGCGTGTGGCTTTGCTGCTGCGCAGCAACTCCAGATAAGGCACCTGCATAGCAGTGAGCTGTTCGACAATCTCCGCGCCGCGCGCGTTGCGCGGTACCAGAATGGCCAGTGTGCCCTGAGGATTCTCCGCTAACCACTTGCGCGCGCTGTTTGCCACCAGTGCGCTCTCTTTTTCGGGCTGGAGGTTCTCATTATAAATAATGATGTTGTCGGGCGCGTCCGGCGGGTTGGGCTGTGGGTCGCCGGGCGGGGTGGGGTGGATATAGGGTTTGGAGAGCGTGTCGCGCAGCTCCAGCACCGGATGTGCTTCCTGCGACCAGCGGTTGAGATAATTAGCCAGGTCGATGATGGCGGGCGCGGAGCGGCCGGAATATTGCAGGTCGCTGGGCACCACGTCCTCGCGCTCCAGGAACTCGCGCAGCAGGCGCGGATCGGCGGTGGTGAAGGTCTCGAAGATGGCCTGGTTGGGGTCGCCCACGCGCACCCAGTTGCCATCGTCACCGCACAACAAGCTGAGCAGCTTCTCCTGGATCAGGCTGCTGTCCTGGGCTTCATCTTCTAGAATATAGGGCCAACGCCGGCGCAGGCGTTCCAGATATTCGGGATTGTTGCGCAGCACACGGTAAGCCAGGCGGATGAGGTCCTCAAAATCGACCGCGCCGCGATAGCTGAGCGCCTGCTGGTAGGCGGCGTAGAAGCTGTAACCCATTTCAAGCAAGGGATATTGCCCACCGGATTTTTCTTCTTTATCCAGCTGGGCGCGGATCATCTCCGGCGTGAGTTCGTAGTCCTTGGCCTGCTTGATAAAGCTGGATGCCAGCGAAGCCAGGGTTTCATTCCAACGCTTACCCAGACGTTCGGGGTCCTGATTTTCGGCGGTGTAAGCATGAATGAAATCGGGGTGCGTGCGTTTCCAGTTGTCCACTACGATGTTGAGGATATCCGCGGCGGCGCGTTCGTCGATGATGGCAAAGCGGTTATCCAAGCCGGCCATGGCCGGTTCTTCGCGGATGATGTCGTAAGCCAGGCCGTGCAGGGTGCGCACGCGGTAACCGATGCCGGGCAGTAGGTCGAATTCGCGCAGGAAGCCGGCCACGCGGCTGGAGAAGTTATCCACGGCCGAGTTGACCAGCGTGACGATTAAAACCTCCTGATCCTCGACCAGGTCTTCGCTGGCGACCAGGCGCGCCGCCAGGTAGGAGAGCGTGTGGGTCTTGCCCGAACCGGGCACGGCGGCAATGCCCATCTTGCCGGAGCGGTAATTAATGACTTCATCCTGGCCGGGACGCGGCTTAAACATGATCTACCTCCCGGGCGGCGAAACTGCGTTTACGCAAGGTTTGGAAGGCCTGCAGCAGCGGGCCGCGCTGCTCGGAGCCGCGTTCGTTGACCTGCACCGAGCTGACCACCACCTGGCTGCCGCAACGGTTCAATAAACCGGCTACCACGCGCTGCAGGTGCTGCTGGTTGGCGTCGAAATTCTGGGTATAGGTCCAGGCCATTCCAGGCTGCCATTCACGCCGCAGGATATAGGGATTGGTCAGCGGTTGGTTGAGGCGCTCCCACCAACCCAGGCTGCCCACGTCCAGCCAGAATTGAACAGACACGGGGCGGTTTTCCATCAGGAAACTATGGGCCGGGGCGATCAACAGCGCGTCCTCGGGCGGTCCGCGGCGGGATATGAAAGCCGCCGGCAGTAGCCCGCTTTCCACCACGCGGATGAATTCCAATCCTGCGGATACTGCGTCCATGCCGAAGGTCGTGGTGAGGAACTGGCGGAAGGATTGGACGGACGCGATCAGTTGGGCGATGCGCTCGGCCGCGTCGAAATCGGCGAACAGCCCAAAGCCTTTTTGCGAGAGGCGTTCCCCGAACAGGCGGCTGATGAAGATATCCAACGGCAGCGCGTCAATATTTTTATACGCTTCCAACCATTCGCGTAAAATCTCCAGCTGCTTGCCGAAGGCAAAGCTGATGCGTGCCTGCATGGGCGCATTGGTGAGCGCGTCGAAGGATTTCAGCCCTTCGCTCTGGGCGCGCGGGGAATACAGCGTTTGGGCGATCAGATCGGCGCGCAGGATATCCAGTCCGGGCAGGGCCAGCATGAGCGCGTCACGCAGCTCGTAATGCGAAACGGACAGCTCCCAGGCAGGATGGGCCAGCTTGGCGAAGGTCAATACGGCCTTGACGGCCGGCTCTTCCAGATACATGCGCGAGGGGCGCGCCGTGCGATTGGCGATGCCCTGCTCCTCCAAAAGTTGGGTCAGGGAGAACTTGAGCGCGTCCGAGAGATAGGGTGCCAGCACCACCACTTCGCCGGGCGCGGCCTGGCCGCTTTCGATAATTCCTTTTATACGCGCCACCACCGCGGAAAGCATTTCAGGGTAAAAGCGGTAATCCTGCAAGACCAGAGCGGGAGAAAAGTCCGGGTTGTTGCGCGGGGATGGTTCATGGCGGATGCAGGCGGTCAGCGCCTGGTTAAGGGCCTGCACCGGCTGGATGGGTTCATCAACGCTGCTGAATTGGATTTTCTGCTGGCACAGCCCGGCCAGCGACTGCGCGCTGACGGGGTCGGCTCCTAGGAAAGTGCGGTAACCGCCGTCTTCATCCAGCACCAATAGAGCGGATTGCGAACGCGGCAACCAGGCGCGCAGCAGGTCATGCGCGGCGGGTACGTCCTCCTCAATATTGTCATAGATCAGATGCGGGAAGTAAGTATGGAAATAATCCTGACAAAGCGGCAGCGGCCAAACCTGCCCCAGGAAGGTTTCCATTTGCAGGGAATAGTCCAGTAGATTGTGTTCCAGGCAGTACTGGCGGAATTCCTGAGCGCACTCCTGGGTTTGCTCCAAAGCGGGCAGCATGGCCGCGTCCAGGTTCTGGTCGGATCTCAGGCGCTGGGCGATCTCCGTCAGTGGGAAGCGCACCACGGCGGCTTTATTGAGGTTGTCAATGATCTGGCTGTACAGGCGATTCCTGTCGATTGTAACTGCGCTGAAGTAGCCTTTTTCCAGCTTGGGGTCGACGATGCGCGACATGACGTATTGGGCGGTTTCCAGCGAGAGGAATTGGGGCGGCAGGTGCGGCGCGCGGAAGCCGGCGGCTGTACTGACCAGCGGCCAGAACATGCCGGTCAGGCGGCGCGCCAGTCCGCCCAGCGTGACGATGGAGGGCAGGCTGCCGGCGAAGGCGTGATGGCCCTGCAGGAATTTCTGGTAGGGCAGGCCCAGGCTGCGCTGGGGTACCAGCACCAGGATTTGGTGGCCGGGCACCTGCGCCAACAAACGCTCCAGGCGTCCGATGGCGGCGGTGGTCTTGCCGCTGCCGGCGGGGCCGGACAGGAAAAGCGCGCCCTGCAGGGGCGCTTCAATCACGGCGGTTTGTTGGGCGGTGTAGATTTTTTCGGCCATTGTGTGCAATCTATGACAGCAGGAATTGATTCAAGCGCTGCAATGCGCGCGGTTTGCTGCCTATAGATATTTTACTCAATGGAGGTATTCTGAACAGCATCAAAATGGCGAAAATGGCGAGGTAAATCAGGGGGAGCAGGATATCGCCCTTGGAAGCCAGGTAATAATGCCAAAGCGCCAGCGCCATGATAGGGTAGGCCAGTCGGTGCAGGCGCCGCCAGTTTCCGGCCATGCTGCGCTGTAACTTCTGCACAGAGGTGATGGCCAGGGGAATCAACAACGCCAGCGCGACCAACCCGATCTGGATGAAGAATTTCTGGCGGATTTCCGGCAGGATCCAACTCAGGTTGAATTCGAAATCCAGCCCGGCGAATACCAGGAAATGCAGGGCGGCGTAGCCGAAGGCGGCCAGCCCCAGCGTTTTGCGTACCGGCAGCAGGGCGCTCAACCCCAACAGGCGGCGCAGCGGGGTGCAGGCTAGCGAGGCTAGCAGCAGGATGACTGCGCTGCGGCCGGTGCGCTGGGTGAGGGCTTCTATTGGGTTAGCGCTCAGACTGCCGTTCTGCCATTCAAACAGCAGGAATGCCAGAGGAATCAAGCATAGAAAAGCTGTGATGAGCTGTCCGCGGGTTGGTTTCATCATTAGAAATCGATGGAGAGGTCCTTACCCTCGTAGAGGGAAGCGACTTCGTCTTCATAGCCATTGAACAGCAGCGTATCGATGCGCCCGCCTTCGCCGATGCGGCGTTCGGTGGCCTGCGACCAGCGCGGGTGAGGTACGCTGGGATTGACGTTGGCGTAAAAGCCATACTCGCTCGGGCCGGAAGCCATCCACAATGAGGTGGGCATTTCCCCCACCAGGTCGATCTTGACAACGCTCTTGATGGATTTAAAGCCATACTTCCAGGGCACCACCAGGCGCAGCGGCGCGCCATTCTGCGGACTGAGGTCGCGGCCATACAAACCGGTTGCCATGATGGTCAGGTCGTGCATGGCTTCGTCCAGGCGCAGCCCTTCGATGTAAGGGAAGGGGAAGAAGGAGTTGCGCTGGCCGGGCATCTGGTCGGGATCGTAAAGCGTCTCGAAACGCACGAAGCGGGTGTCAGAGGTTGGTTCGACGATATCCAGCAGTTTATGCAGCGGAAAACCGACCCAGGGAATGACCATGGACCAGGCTTCCACACAGCGCATGCGGTAGATGCGCTCCTCCTGGTCGAACAGTGATTTGAGCTCATCCATGTCGAAGGTGCGCGCGTTGTTGACATAGCCGCCGACTTCCACGCTCCAGGGCGAGGTCTTGAAATTTTGCGCCAGGCGGGCAGGCCCGTTCTTGTCTGTCGAGAATTCATAATAGTTCGTGTAGCCGATGATGTCGTCGTAACTGGTCAGATTGTTGCCCAGTTCATCCGCACTAGCCCCGGCGGAAGGTAGGGGCAGGCTGGAGGTGGGCAGTGCGGTGGGACTGGCCGGACTCTGATTGCCGCAGGCGCTCAAATACAGGGAAGCGGCGGCCATGGTCAGGGTGTTCTTAATGAAACGCCGGCGCGAAAGATACAACGCCTCCGGTGTGATCTCTGAAGACTTGATCGGTTTGCTCATGCGAGCATCCTTTCTTTCAATGGCGCATTAATCCAGCAGCCAATAAGCAATCTCATCTATGTGTATGGTGAAGCCAGGCGTCTGGGTGGAATTAATGAAGAGGCCGAAGTGGCCTTCGGCTGTCAGGCTGCCGTCATTGATCTCGGTCAGAAACTGGTTGTTGACATACAGGCGAATGACCGAACCTTTGACCCAGATACCCAGGGTGTTGGTCTGGTTTGAACCGCTGTTGATGGCGTTGCTGGAAGGATAGTTCAACAGCATATTGGAACCGGTCTTATCCCAGCGGCGCAGATCATATTGTCCGCCGCAAGTCAGGGTGTAATAGTACCCGCGCCCATCTTCATAATCCGGCGCACGTACTACCAGGCCATATTGGTCGTTGGCAGAGCAATCTTCCACCTCAAAGGTAGCTTCCAAATACGCATCTTTAAAGCTGAGATAGGTCAACCACCAGATGAAGCCGGAGGTGGTGGACTGGTTGACCACGGTCATTTTACCGTTGCCTTGCGAGAAAGTGGTGCTGCCAATTTCCACGGGACCTTTATCCAGGCTCCAGTTTTTGCCGTTCGAGAGCGTATCCTGCCAGTCCGGATCGCCCAGGACGCTCTTGGGGTCGTTCGCGGGCGGGGTTTGGGTGGCGGTGGGTTCAGGGGAAGCTTCTGGTGTGTCGGTAACCTGCTGCGCGTCGGCGGTAGCCTGTAAGGCGGTCTGCGTGAATGCTACGGCAACGCCGGCTGCGATTTCCTGGTCATTGGACGAGGAAGGAAAACTGATGGTACAAGCAACAGTCACCAGTATTAATGCAATCAAGGGAAGCGTTTTTTTCATAAGCACCTCGGAGTTATCTAACCTGATTATAGCGGAAATGTCCGCTTGAATATCGTAAAAGAAATGTATACATTCCTATCATGTATAATGCAATTGCCGATGAATGAACCGGATACTTCTCGAATTTTAGCAGTCGATTGGGGCGCCAAGCGCATTGGATTGGCGCTCAGCGACACGACCCGTACGATTGCCTCACCTTTGATGGTGCTGGCGCACACTTCGCGGGCAGAAGACGCGGCGGCTATTCTGAAGACGGCAACCGAAAAGGGCGCAAGTTTGATATTGGTGGGTGTGACCTATGAGGACGACCGTCAACTAACCCCGGCCGGGCGCAGCGCGCAGCGCCTGGTGGAAGCCATGCAAGAGCAGCACTCGATTGAGATACGCACTTATGATGAATCCTACAGTACCCAAACCGCGCGCGAATCGCGTCTGTTGATGGGGTTGCCAAAAAGTAAACGTAAAGGGCATTTCGATGCCATTGCTGCGGTGGTTTTCCTGCAGCGCTACCTGGATGAGAGAGCATGAATAATCGAAAAGACGACCATTTAAAGCTGATTTTTTGGATATTGTTGGGACTCCTGATTGTTTATGGGACGATCTATCTGGCCAGCGTATTGGTGCCCAGGCAAGCCGAAAAGGACTTCGGCAGAGCTGATCCGGGGCTGGAATATATCCAGCGCTTTATCTATTCCGCGCGTTTGGAATTGCATAAGGACGATTTATTGCAGGCGAAAGATTCACAGGGAGAAGAAATCATCTTCCGTATCCCTTACGGCCAATCTGCCAGCCAGATCGCGACTGCCCTGGCTCATCAAGGGTTGATTCGCTCGGCGGAGAGCTTCATTAATTTGCTGGTGTATGCCGGAATGGATCAGAAGATCCAGGCGGGCATTTACCGCCTCAGCCCGGCCATGAACGGTTTTACCATTGCCACTCACATCGTGGACAGCAATCCGGAGGACGTAGCCTTCAGCTTCCTGGCAGGCTGGCGCGCGGAAGAGATCGCGGCACTGCTGCCATTTTCCGGTTTGGAGGTCAGCGAAGACGAGTTTCTCAGCGCGGTGCAGCACCCATCGGATGAAGCATTGGGGTACGAGAGTCTGGAGGGTTACCTTTACCCGGACGAGTATCAACTGCTACGCAGCGCTCGTGCGGTCGATTTGACCAAAGCCTTCGTAAGCCATTTCTACAACCAGCTGCCGCAAGGGTATGAGGATTTACTGGCAACCAAGGGGCTGACACTGAAAGAAGCCGTCATCCTGGCCTCACTGGTGCAGAAGGAAATGGTGGTGGATAGCGAAGGGCCGCAGATCGCGGGTGTGTTCCTCAACCGTTTGGCAGCCGGTATGCCGTTGCAGAGCGACCCAACCGTGCAGTATGCACTGGGCTATGATGAAGGCAGCGGAAGCTGGTGGAAGAACCCGCTCAGTGCAGCTAATTTAGCGGTGGACTCACCCTATAATACCTACCTCCACGATGGGCTGCCGCCTACACCCATCTGCAACCCCGGTTTGACCGCCCTGATGGCGGTGCTGAATGCCTCCGACAGTTCGTACTTGTACTTCCGGGCGGCCTGCGATGGCTCGGGAATGCACGTCTTTTCCGAGACGTACGAAGAACATTTAGCCGCGGCCTGCGAGTGAGCGATCTTTCTTATCCACAGATGAACACAGATAAAAACAAAACCCTTACAAAATTAATACACACAGATGCATGATTATCACGCTTTAATGTTTCCGGCTTACTGTACGTTATAGGCGCTTGTCCAGTGTCATTCCGAGGGAGTGCCCCGAAGGGGCACGAGAGAGGAATCTCGGCTTTCCGGTTAAGACGCAATTTGTCCGAGATCCTCACGCTCGTTACACTCGCTCAGGATGACAGTAATGGGGGGCTAATGCCATTTTTTTACGAGTGTCCTGTAAGGGCATGGGTGAGAGATAAAAAATAACGCACATTTTTTATGCGCGTTATTTTTTATCAAGTAGGTTTTACTACCTAGAAGCGTTTCTCGATCTCGTTCCAGTCCACCACGTTCCAGAAATTCTCAACGAATTCCGCGCGGCGATTCTGGTACTTGAGATAATAAGCATGCTCCCATACATCAATGCCCAGCAGGGGTGTCAGGCCGGATGAAACCGGCGAGTCCTGGTTGGGGGTGTTCGCCATCACCAACTTGCCGGAGCTATCCTTGGCCAGCCAGGCCCAACCGCTGCCGAACAAACCGACTGCGCTGGCGCTCATTTTCTCTTTGAAGCTGTCGAAGCTGCCGAAGGCTGCATCGATGGCCTTGGCCAACGCGCCGCCGGGCACTCCACCGGCATTGGGTTTGAACTGCGTCCACCACAGGTTGTGATGGAAATAACCGCCGCCGTTGTTGCGAACAGCTGTGCGCACGTCTTCGGGCACCTTGGAGAGGTCGCTCAAAATTACAGCGATGTCTTTGTCGTAGAACTCGGGATACTTCTCGAGGGCTGCGTTCAGCTTGGCTGTATAACCGGCATGGTGTTTGTCATGATGAACTTCCATGGTCTTTGCATCCATGTATGGTTCAAGCGCATTATAATCGTAGGGTAATTCAGGTAATTTGAAAGCCATTTTATTTCTCCTGTATTTTTATTCGTTCAATAAATTCATTCTATAGGTCGGCTGAACTGCTGTCAATGAAAAATAATAAACTCTATCAATACGTTAATAAAAACGCGGCTGCGTTCGGATTGTTCATCGCAATACTGTCCGTTTCCACGGCTGCCATCTTCATCCGTCTGGCCCAGCAGAATTTACCCTCGCTGGTAATTGCCACCAACCGCCTGGTACTGGCGACGATATTTCTGGCGCCCTTTTCCATCCCCAAGGTCCTCAAAGAAAAACACCTGATCACAAAAGGTGATTACTCTCTGCTGATCCTGTCGGGTGTCCTGCTGGGATTTCATTTTGCCAGTTGGGTGACTTCGCTGGAATACACCAACGTGGTTTCATCCACTGTGCTGGTGACCACTTCGCCGGTGTGGGTAACGCTGTTCTCACCGCTGGTGTTGAAAGAGAGATTGCCTAAAACCTTCACCATCGGGCTGATCATTGCCGTGGCGGGTATCCTGATTGTATCTTTCAGCAACGCCTGCGCTTTCGGCGTGGGCGGGCTGCATTGCAGCCTGGAGGGGAATATGCTGGGGCAGGAGGCGTTGAAGGGCAATTTCCTGGCGCTGGTGGGCGCCTGGTGCGCCAGCGCTTACATGATGTGCGGGCGCAAGGTGCGGGGGCACCTTTCCAACCAAAGCTACAGCTTTATCGTATACACGATAGCAGCTTTGACTTTATTAACTATCTCACTGGCCAGCCGCCAACCACTGCTGCAAGTTCACGGAACCGACTGGATTTGGCTGGTGATGCTGGCGCTGATCCCGCAGATTGTGGGCCACTCTCTGCTGAATTGGGCACTGGGTAAACTGCCCGCAGCGTACGTGTCGCTTTCGCTGTTGGGTGAACCGCCCGGTTCGGCTTTACTAGCCTACATATTCTTAAGTGAAAAACCGACCCTGCTGCAAGTGATCGGGTCGGTTGTCATCATCTATGGGATAGTCCGGGCAAACAAGCCGCAGCGCAGGCAAGTGGAAGCCGAAGTGGAAATTACCCCTTAAAATATTTGCCGGCTTGCCAGTCCTGACCGGTTGAGACACGATTGTAGGTGATATTGAGCTCTTTGAGCCAGGTGGTCAGCTCGGTTTTGATCGCGTCCGGTTTCATACGCCAGCGCCAGTTGCCAGCGGTAGTGGCGGGCAGGTTCATGCGCGTAATGCCGCCCAAATTCAAAAAATCCTGCATGGGCGCAATGGCGAAGACAGCCACGGAAACCCAAATCTCGCGCAGCATGGCATAGGTGATCTTGCTTTCCGGTGGATAGCCCAGATAACTTGTGCAGAAACGCTGCTCATGTTTGGGGGCGTGCGTGAACCAGGAACGGGTTGTATCGTTATCGTGAGTACCGGTATAAGCCACGCATTCCACCGGGTAAGTATGAGGCAAGAATTCGTGGTCGGCATTTTCCCAGAAGGCGAATTGAAGCAGGCGCATACCGGGTAAATGATAGCGTTCTCGTAATTCGATCACGTCCGGCGTAATGACGCCCAGATCTTCGGCGATAAAAGGCAGCTCCCCCAATTCTTTTTCTATGGCGTCAAAGAGGCTCTTGCCGGGCCCGTCCACCCATTCGCCCACCTCGGCAGTCTTGGACCAGGCCGGAATTTTGTAATAACCGGCAAACCCGCGGAAGTGATCCAGGCGGATGATATCGACCGTTTTTAGGGTGGCAGCCACGCGCTGAATCCACCACCGGTAGCCCTCTTTTTTATGTTCCTCCCATTCATACAACGGGTTGCCCCACAGCTGTCCGGTCTTGGAGAAGAAATCAGGTGGGACACCGGCCACGAAAGTCGGCCGGCGGTCGGCATCCAACATGAAAAGATGCGGGTTGGCCCACACATCGGCGCTGTCAAAGCCCATGAAGATGGGAATGTCGCCGACGATGCGCACGCCGAGCTGGTTGGCGTAGGTTTTGAGGGCGGTCCACTGGCGGAAGAACAGGAACTGGAAGAAAGCCTGCATTTCCACTTCGCTGCTGTGTTCTTCTTCGAAGTCCAGTAGGGCTTGGGGATCGCGCAGACGGTAGGCATCAGGCCAGTCGCTCCAACTGACCATATTGAAGCGCTCACGCAGTGCCATGAACATCGAAAAGTCTTCCAGCCAGAAGGCGTTGTCCGTTTTAAATTGCTCAAATTCCTGCGTCAGGGCTGATTTCGCATCGGCTTTGTAATTGGCATAAGCCTGTTCAAGGCGCACACGCTTCCAGCGCCGCACGCGGTTGAAGGCTACCGAGGAAACCGGAAAGCGCGGGCAATCGGCCAGATCTTTGGCTTTGAGCAGCTTTTCGCGTTTGAGTTCGTCCAAGTCAATGAAAAGCGGGTTGCCGGCGAATGCGGACAGTCCCTGGTAGGGAGAATCTCCGTAACCGGTGGGCGTCAGCGGGAGGACCTGCCAGAGGGCGGTACCGGTCTTGTTGAGAAAATCAACCCATTGATAGGCTTCTTTGCCCAAGCCGCCGATGCCGTGTTTCCCGGGCAGACTACTGATGTGCATCAGGATGCCGCTGGAACGTTCAAATTTCATATCTCCCTGCCTTTCATGCTCGAAACTTGCTTAATTCTATGCTAATAAATCGTGATAAAGTTGCAAATATTGTACAGCCGAATTTTCCCAGGAAAAATCCTGTGCCATGGCGCGTAATTGCATGCCACGCCAGGCCTCCCGGTCGTTGTAAATACGCAGGGTTTTGCGCAGCGCAGAACCGAAAGCTTGGCTGCTGGCTTCTTCAAACAGAAATCCGGTGCGGGTGTCGTCGGACACATCGTCAATCGTATCGCGCAGACCCCCCACGGAACGCGCAACCGGGATGCAGCCGTAGCGCATGGCAATCATTTGCGAAAGCCCACAGGGTTCGTAACGCGAGGGCATCAGGAAAATATCTCCACCGGCATAGAGCTGGTGGGACAACGCGGCGTTGAATTCAAGGAAGGCGCGCAGGCGAGCAGGGTAACGGGTTTGCAGTTCGAGCAGCGTTTTTTCATAATTTGGATCGCCGGTACCCAGCACGATCATATTCCAGTCCAGATCGATAAGCTGCGGGATGGCCGCAATGAGCAGATCGGTGCCCTTTTGGATGTCCAGGCGCGTCACTGCCACCAGCAGGGGGCGTTTGTCCTGCGAGTCAAAACCGGCCAGCTCCAACAGAGCGGATTTGTTGGCCTTTCTGCTTTCCAAATCTTCCGCGCTGAAGTTGCGCGTCAGGGATGTGTCCTGCAAGGGATTCCACAGATGTGTATCGATACCGTTTAGAATCCCGCTGGTGCGATATTCGTTTTGACGGAAGAAATCCTTTAGGCCGTTGCCGAATTCCTCCTCCTTCAGCTCTTCTGCGTAAGTGGGCGAAACGGCTGTAATGTGATCGGCGGACTGTAAGCCTAAAATCAATGGGAAATGCAGCGACCAGGAAGGCAGATTGTCGCTGGGCGGCAGGGGCGGAATGCCGAATTCGTCCAGCACTTCACCGGTACCGGCGCCCATAAAGGGCAGGTTGTGGATGACCAGCAGCGAGCGTGTACGGCTGAAAAAGGGTTGCTGGCATAAAGTATGTTGTAAATAGTAAACCGATACGGCCGTGTGCCAGTCGTTGGCGTGGATGATATCCGGCTGCCAATCCAGCAGGCGGGTCAACTCCAGGGAGGCCAGCGAGAAGAAGATATATTTACGCGCGTCCTGCAGGGGTGAAGCGCTGTACACGCTGGAAAAGCCGCCGGCACGGCCAGCGCGGCGGATGAAATAGTACGGCAGGCTGTTATGCGTGTGCATGAAAACCGAGCCTTTGGCACTGCCTTTTTTCTTGGGCACTTTCAGGTCGGTGACTTTTATGAATTTGGATTGATCGACATTGATGGCTTGGTGAAAAGGCAGTCCAACACGGATATCCAGGGACTGCCCGGATTTCTGCGCAGCGGCAGCCAGCGCGGCCGGCAGTGAACCGGCGTAATCACCCAAACCGCCGACTTTATAAAAAGGATCGGCTTCCGAAGCCAGAAATAAAACCTTAAGCGGATTATCTCGACTGGCTGTCATGGGCCTAATGAGCTTCTACAATTTCGATGTAGTCCTTGACAATTTTCTTGCCCTGCGCTGCACCCAGTAATTGAATCAGGTCGGCAATGAGCAGTGATTTCTCTTCGGCGTCCTTCTCGCTCCAGGTGCGGGCTTTGACTTCCAGGAAGAAGCCCAGTGCGGGTTTTTTAATCTCATCTACGTTGATAAAGAATTCCTCGCCTTTATATTCAACCAGGTAGCGCAAGCGATCCTTTTCAACTTCTGTTTCGGATACAGGCTTGAAGTACTCGCGGTAGAAGCGCAGGCTTTGGTCGGCAGGGGCGATGAAGCGGCTGCGGGAAAGCATGACTTCCTGCGGGAAATGATGTTCACGCGTGGCGCCGATCAGGGTCAGGCGCGAGCGTACCTGTGAAATGGAGCCGTTCTTCTCGATGAAATGGTCCTCGCGGAAGCGCAAACGCCCTTCGTCTTTATCCTCAAAGTACAGGTATGTATCGTATTCATGATAGTGGCGGGACCGCATGATTTTAAGGGTGCCGCTGTTCAGATTTTCAAGGATAGGAGACGGATCTTCGATGGCAACCTTGGTCTGAACCTCAAATGACTCTTCCTGGCTGGCGCCGCCAATGGCGATCAATTTGGAGAGGATGGATTTCTCGCGTTTGACGATGAATTTATCGATTTTCGCGGCGACAACCTGGCTCTCCTTGATGAGTGCTTCTTCATCGATACCGGGGATGACATGGTCGATCATGATCCACTTGCCATTGACCAGCATGTCGGTGACGTCGGTGGCTTTTCCGGCATAGACAATCTGGGAATAGACGCCATTCTCATCGTGGCGGAAGGCCGGACTGTTGTGGATGGTAGCCAGGTTGAATAAGATCAAGTCAGCGCGTTTGCCGACTTCCAGCGAACCGGTCAAGTGATCAACGTGCATGGCTTCCGCACCCATGCGGGTAGCCATCACTAATGTCTGTACGGCGGGTACGGCCGTTGGGTCGCCGCTGGAGCCTTTGGCCAGGAAAGTGGCCAGGCGCATCTCTTCGAAGAAGTCCAGATCGTTGTTGGAGGCGGTGCCGTCCGTGCCGATGCCAACCTTCAATCCCAGGTCGAGCATGCTCTTGACCGGGGCAATGCCGGAAGCCAGTTTCATGTTAGAGGAAGGATTATGGGCGACACCCACTTTGGCATGCTGTAGGGTACGGATTTCGCCGTCGTCGATGTGGACGCAGTGGGCGGCGATGGTCTTGGCTTCGAACACACCCTGTTTCTTGGTGTAAGGCACCACCGGCATGCCGTTTTCCTTGCGCATGTTTTCCACTTCTTCTTTGGTTTCGGCGATGTGGATGTGCAGCGGAATGTCATATTCCAATGCTAATTCTGTGCAAGCTTTGAGGATCTCAGGCGGGCAGGTGTAGGGCGCGTGCGGTGCGACCGAGGGAATGATGAGCGGATGGTCCTTGAATTCCTCGGCGAAATGGCGCATCTTTTCGAGAGCTTCCTCATAAGAGCGCGCGTCGGGCGTGGGGAATTTCATGACCGATTGTGAACAGACCGCGCGCAGGCCGATGTCGGCAATGGTGCGCGCGATGGTGTCTTCGAAGTAGTACATGTCATTCATACAAGTGATGCCGGTACGGATGGATTCGGCCACGCCGATCTTGGTGCCCAGGGCCACAAACTCCGGCGAGACAAACTCGCGCTCGACCGGCATCATGTAGCCCAGCAGCCAAACGTCCAGACGCAGATCGTCTGCCAGACCGCGCAGCATAGTCATGGGAATGTGGGTGTGCGTGTTGATCAGGCCGGGCATGAGCACCTGGCCGCCGCAATCTTTGACCTCCTCCGCGCTGTAAGCTGTCAGAATATCCTTTTCAAAACCGACCGCCGCAATGGAGTCGCCTTTGACCGCCAGCGCACCGGGAGTGTACTGGTGCAGGTCCTTGTCCATGGTCAGGACGATGGCATTTTTAAGGATCAGATCTACTTTTTGCATATGTCACCTTTCGTTTGAATGATTGTTTCTCGTAACGTACCGAGCAGGTAATTCTTCAACCCTAGCGGTATGAGGGCTGGGTGCCCGCCAAAGCTGCGCTGAGAGGGGTAATTGACACTATCCAGATGGACGAGGACATCCACAACTTTGGATTGGCTGGCGTCCGGACAGGTAATTGACACGTAATTGTGTTCCTTTTTATCATTGTACAATGTTTCCAAAGCGGGCGCAGGTATGCCGCGGCCGGAAATGAACTTCAGGGAGGGAAATATGGTCAAATTGGTAATTTCACCCGCGACTTCCTCTAAACCCTGATCGATGAACAGGTCGAAAGCCAGGTTGTGTTGGCTGAGTAGTCCTGCGACCACATCATCCAACGTTTCGCCATCACTGCCGTAGATCTTGATGCCCAACAGGCGGCGCACTTTAGCCTCAACCGGTTGGATCAGGCGCTGGGCCAGTTCCGCACTGGCGGCCTTGGCTGTGATGCGCACATCCACCTGCCCGGGGTGGGCGGCCAGGCCGACGGTCGGGTTGCTGAGCGCTTCCAGGTCAGCCACCAGCTCGTCCACGTTGGATTCACCCATGCCGGCGGTGTGCAGTGTGCGCGACAAGGTGATACCGGCCAGGTCGTAGCGGCTTTGCAGCAACGGCAGGACGTAGTCGAGCAGCAGGGTTTTCATTTCGGAGGGTACGCCCGGTAGGCTGATGACAATCTTGCCGTCTTTTTCATAGGCGAAAGCCGGAGCAGTGCCGACGGGATTTTCAATGGCCAGCGCGCCCTGGGGCAGGTATGCCTGGCGCTTGTTGTTCTCGGAGGGCTGGCGGTTATAGCCGCGGAAACGGGCGATGATCTGTTCCCATAATTCGGGATGGTATTCGATTTCGACGCCAAAGGCGGTCGCGACAGCCTGGCGGGTGGGGTCGTCCACGGTGGGGCCTAATCCGCCGGTGGTGATGATGATGTCAGCTTGCTCTAAAGCATTTTGGATTTCGCGCGCGATGCGGGTCGGATTGTCGCCGATGATGGCGGTTTTGAAGATGTCGACGCCGTGCTGGTTGAGGGTACGGGCGATGAAGGCGGTGTTGGTGTCCTGGGTTACGCCCAGCAGGAGTTCGGTTCCGATGGCGATGATTTGTGCACTTGGCATAGGTATTTTTCTCTTTGAAATGGTGTTTTTCAAGTTTAGCAGGGAATTTTAAAATGTCAAATTCCGGCAGGTGATTATGCCACAGATGGACACGGATAAAAGCAATAACCATTTATATAGTTGATGCACACAGATAGGGGATTAATTAAGGATTTGTAGGGCGTGTTTCTGAACGCGCCAATGTTTGCTATTGTCATTCCGAGGGAACAGAGCGACCGATCGCGGAGCATCCTCAAATGAGGATCGCGAAGCACTCCCTTGGGGAGGGAATCTCGGCCGGAAATTTAACCACGGATGAACACGGATAAAGGCAAAAACGTTTTCTTAATTTGATGCACACAGATGGATGATTGATGAACGACCTGTAGGGGCGTTTCAATATGTGGCTATTTGTTATCCAGAATCATAGCGTGCTTGCCGAGATCCTCACGCCCGGCTATGCCGGGCTCAGGATGACACTTGAAGCGGTCCGTGTCATTACGCGCCATTATGAACCTATGCCTGATCTACATTAAATCCATAAAAATCCCGAAAACTTGTTGACCTGTAAAAATCTCTATGATAAAATGCGCCATCATGATTTCAATCGAACAGTTTTGCCAATTGCATCATCATCATTTCGACAATTGCCGGCCACCTTCCCGGGTAAAACTGCTTTAACGAGATTGTAAATCAGAAATTACCGAGTTTGTAAACAAGCGCTCCCCGGAAAGGGGGGCGCTTTTATTTTATCTGGAGAAATTTATGGACAAACCAAACCGCAAAATCAGGATCGCATTACCCAGCAAAGGCAGGCTGGCCGAAGGCAGCCACCAGCTATTGGCAGACGTGGGCTTGCCAGTCTTCAACCCCAACCCGCGCCAGTACATCGCATGGATCCAACTGCTGCCGGGGCTGGAAGTAATTTTCCAACGGCCTGGCGATATTGTCATCAGCGTGCGCGACGGCAGCGTGGACTTCGGTATTACAGGGCGGGACATCTACCTGGAGAAGAAAGGCGAGAACGGACAAATCCTGGAATTACACAACCAACTGGGTTTCGGCAAGTGCTCCCTGAACGTGATTGTCCCGGATGAGCTGAATGAGATCAACCAGGTAGCGGATTTGCAGGCCTACCAACAGGCGCTTGGGCGGCCTTTGAAGGTAGCCACCAAGTTCCCCAATTTGGCCAGACAATTCTTCGCAAAGGAAATAAATATACCCATTGAGGTGATTCAGGCGGAGGGCGCCTTGGAAATCGCGCCTACCATTGGATATGCCGACCTGATTGTGGATTTAATTTCGACCGGCACCACATTGCGCGACAACCATCTGAAGAGACTGGAAGACGGCAAGTTGTTTGACGCGCAAGCCTGCCTGATCGCCAATCGTGAAAGGCTGAAAACTAACCCTGAGACCCTGAAAATCGCCACACAGATGCTGGAAATGATCGGCGCGCATTTGCGCGGGCGGCAGAACCTGGCCATCTTTGCCAATGTGCGTGCCAACAGCCCGGAGGAAATCTCCGAACGCATCCGGGACAAGCCGGTCATCCGCGGGCTGCAGGGGCCAACTATCTCAAAGATCCTGTCGCAGAACGGCGAGAATTTTTACGCCCTGCACATCATCGTGCGCAAGGAGGAATTGCATAAGACGATTGGCGAGCTGCGCAAGATTGGCGGAAGCGGCGTGGTGGTCGCGCCGGTCAACTATATTTTTGAAGAAGAACCGCAAGAAATAACCGACATGATGAAAGCATTGGAGAGTGAGAAATGAAAATCTTTACCGTAGAAGAAGCCAAGAAAATTATTTTAAATCGCAAAGCCCTGAACCGCATCGAGTATTCGCCAGTAACGATACAACGCACCGAAGCATACTTCGGCAAGGGCGTCACACCGCCGCAGGCGGTGGAAATCATCCTCAATTCGATCGAGGCTGAAGGCGATGCGGCTCTGATCAAGTGGTCAAAACTGCTGGACCGTTTTGAAGGCGATAGCATCCTGGTGCCGCAGGAAAAACTCAAAGAGGCTTGGGACAGCCTGCCTGTGGATATTCAGAAAGTCTTGCAGCAGGCGGCCGACCGCATTCGCACTTTTCACGAGAAGCAGCCTATCCAGAGCTGGATCTCGGAGGACATGGGCGGCAAGCTGGGGCAGCGCTTCACGGCCATCGAACGCGTGGGCGCTTACGTGCCGGGCGGGACGGCGCCGCTGCCATCTTCGCTGCTAATGAGCGTCATTCCGGCCAAAGTGGCGGGCGTAAAAGAAATCTATGTGGCGACCCCGCCTGAGGTCGATCCCTCCATTTTGGCCGCGGGGTACCTGTGCGGTGTGGACGCGCTTTACCAGGTAGGCGGCGCGCAGGCCATCGCCGCTTTGGCTTTTGGCACTGAAACGGTGCAGCGCGTGGATAAGATCGTGGGCGCCGGCAACCTGTTCGTTACGCTGGCAAAGATGCAGTTGTTCGGCACGGTGGGCTTGGACGGCATTTACGGGCCGACCGAAACGGTGGTAATTGCCGACAGCAGTGCCAACCCAGCCTGGGTGGCAGCCGACCTGCTGGCGCAGGCCGAGCACGACGTGCAGGCTACGGCCATCCTGCTGACGCCGGATATGGACCTGGCGCGCGAAGTGCAAAAAGAGGTCAAAGAGCAAACCGCTAAATTGAGTCGCGCGGACATCATCGAGGTTTCCATCGACAATGCCGGTGGTATCGTGCTGGTGGACTCAATCGACCAGGCCGCCCAATTGGGCAGTGATTTCGCCACCGAACACTTGTGCTTATCAGTGCAGGACCCTGAAGCGCTGATGGCCAAGATCAACAATGCCGGCGGTTTCTTCCTGGGCGACCATTCGTTTGAGGTATTGGGCGATTACGTGGCCGGCCCCAGTCATATCATGCCGACCGGCGGCAGCGCGCGCTTCAACTCGCCTCTGAACGTGCTGGATTTCGTCAAACTTTCCAGCGTGGTGGGCCTGGAAGATAGCAGCGCGCAGGAACTGGGGCTGATCGCGGCTGAGTTGGCTGACCTGGAAGGACTGACCGCGCACGCGGCTGCAGCACGCGCCAGAGCGGTGCAAAAATGAGCCGTGCGCAAAATTTCCTGCGTCCGATGGTGCGCGAGATGCCGGATAGCGAACCCATTTTATCGCTGGAACGCATGACGGCCCAATATGGAATGGCGTCGGAGGAACTGATCAAGCTGGACGCCAATGAGAATCCTTACGGCGCGCTACCGGAAGTGCGCGAGGCGTTGGGCAGACTGGATACCCCGCAAATCTATCCCGATCCGGAATGCAGCCTGCTACGCCAAAAACTGGCAGCCTACCACGGCGTGGAAATTGAGCGCATCGTGGTGGGGGCCGGACTGGATGAGGTCATCGACTTGATCATGCGTGCTTGCATCGATGCGGGCGACGCCATGCTCAATTGCCCGCCGACTTTCAGCATGTATGCCTTCGATGGAGGTATGCACGGCGCCCGCATTATTAATGTTGCGCGAAAGGCTGATTTTTCACTGGATATGGACGACATCAGAAAAGCCGTGGAAACGGAACAGCCCAAATTGCTGATCCTGCCCAACCCCAACAACCCGGACGGCGGCGTCCTCAGTACAAATGAATTTCAGCAGTTGGCCGACTTGCCGCTGCTGCTGGTGATGGACGAGGCCTACATCCAGTTCTACGGTGAGGAGCATTCAGTGATGGATGAGGTCGCGAAGCGCAACAATCTGGTGGTGCTGCGTACCTTCAGCAAATGGGCTGGGCTGGCCGGGCTGCGCATCGGCTATGGCGTCTTTCCGGTTGAAATCGCGGCGGCGCTGATGAAAATCAAACAGCCCTACAACGTCTCGGTAGCGGCTCAGGTGGCCGCAACCGTCACCATGGACAACATTGCCAAGACCGAAGCGGTAATTACCCGCATCCGTGAGCAGCGCGAGGTTTTGTATGCAGGCCTTGCACAGATCGAATGGCTGGAAACACTTCCCTCGCAAGCCAATTTTGTGTTATGCCGCGTGAAGGGGAAAAAGGCCGGCCAGGTAACGGAGGAACTGCGCAAGCAGGGCATTCTGGTGCGCTGTTTCGACCAGCCCGGATTGTCCAACGCACTGCGCATCAGTGTGGGTACGGCCGAACAAATGCAGCGCCTTTTAACAGCTTTGAAAGAATTGAGGTGAGTTATGCGGACAGTAAGCGTTGAACGCAAGACCAACGAAACAGATATCACCCTGAAATTGAACCTGGATGGCAAGGGCATCGCAAAAATCGAGACCGGGGTGGGCTTTTTCGACCACATGCTGACCCAGATAGCGGTGCACGGCTTGTATGACCTGGAAGTCAAGGCCAAAGGCGACCTGGAAATAGACGCGCACCACCTGGTGGAGGACTGCGGCCTGGTGCTGGGCACGGCTTTCCGGCAGGCGCTTGGCGATAAAGCCGGTATCGTGCGCATAGCCACTGAAATGGTGCCGATGGATGAATCCCTGGGCCAGGTGGTGGTGGACTTCTCCGGGCGCCCTTACGCAGTGGTGCAAACAGCCTGGACGGCTCCCATGGTAGGGAACTTGCCGGTCAGCTTGCTGGAGCACTTTTTCGAGACCTTCGCGATGGCGGCCGGCTGCAACCTGCATGTGAGAGTGCTGTATGGGCGCGACAATCACCACATGGCCGAAGCGCTCTTCAAAGCATTGGCGCGTGCCACAGCCCAGGCTGTGCAAATCGACCCGCGCCGCGGCGGCGCCATACCCAGTTCCAAAGGCATGCTGGCATGATCGCGGTCATCAACTACGGGCTGGGCAACCTGCATTCCGTGCAGAAAGCCGTGGCTTTTATGGGCGACGATCCGCAGGTGACGGATGACCCGCAAGTCATCCTGAACGCGGACAAGATTATCCTGCCCGGAGTGGGCGCCTTCGCCGATGGCATGCACGGGCTGGATGCCAGGGGACTGACCGGCGTCATAAAGGAGGCTGCCCTGCGCAGCATTCCGCTGTTGGGTATTTGCCTGGGAATGCAGCTGCTGTTTGACGAGAGCGAAGAGAAAGGGTCCCATGCCGGGCTGGGGTTGGTGCCCGGGCGGGTGGTGTTCTTCCGACAGAAGGAAATCAAAGTGCCGCAGATTGGCTGGAACCAGGTGGTGCCGGTAAAGGAATCCCCGTTGACGCAGGGCATTCAGAAAGGCGCTTATTTTTACTTCAACCATGGTTATTACTGCTGCCCGCAGGATGAAGCGGATGTGCTGCTGACCACCGATTACGGACTGCGTTACGCTTCCGCTGTGCAGCGCGGCAACGTGTTCGGGGTGCAGTTTCACCCGGAGAAGAGCCAGAAGTGCGGGCTGCAGTTACTCAAAAACTTTGTGGAGATGGGCAATGGGTGATTTTACCGTTTATCCGGCCATCGACCTGCGCGGCGGGCAGGTGGTGCGACTGAGTCAGGGGCGCGCCGACCAACAACAGACCTACAGCGGCGACCCGGTCGAAGTTGGCCGGGAATGGGTACGGCAGGGCGCCCAATGGCTGCACGTTGTCAACCTGGACGGCGCTTTTGGTGAGAACACACCGGAAAATGGACAGGCCATCCGAGATATTTTGGCGGCATTGTACGGCAAGGTACAAATCCAATTCGGCGGCGGCATCCGCGCCATCAGACAAATACGTGATTTGCTGGCGATGGGCGTTTCACGTGTGGTGCTGGGTACGGCTGTTTTGGAGAATCCGGAATTCGCTGCCAAAGCATTGGAAGCGTACCCGGCGGATGTGTTGGCTTTCGGGCTGGACGCGCGCGGGGATGAGTTGATGAGCCGCGGTTGGCAGACGGCCAGCGGAAAGCGCACCGGTGACCTGGCGCAGGAATTGGCCCGTTTGGGCGCGCAAACGCTGATCTATACCAACATATTGAAGGACGGCATGCAAAGCGGCGTGGACTGGAGCGCGGCGCAAAAACTGGCAAAGGAAAGCGGGCTGCACGTAATCGCTTCCGGCGGGACAGCGGCTCTGTCCGATATCAGCGCTGTACGCCAGGCCGAACTGGCAGGAGTGATTGTTGGGAAAGCTTTATATGAAGGCAACTTTAGTTTGAAGGAGGCATTGGATGTTCGCTAAACGCATTGTGCCCTGTATGGACGTCAAAGAAGGACGCATAGTGAAGGGCATCAATTTTGTCAATCTGCGCGACGCCGGCGACCCGGTGGAGCAGGCCAAGCTCTACGACCAAATGGGCGCGGATGAACTGGTGTTCCTGGACATATCGGCTACGGTGGAAGGCCGCAAGACCATGCTGGCGGTGGTACGGGCTATTGCCGAGCAGGTTTTCCTGCCGTTGACCGTGGGCGGCGGCATCCGCGAGGTGGAGGATATCCGCAACTCGCTACTGGCCGGGGCGGACAAGGTCAGCATCAATTCGGCCGCGGTGCGCAATCCCAGACTGTTGACCGAAGGCGCGCGCCGTTTCGGTGACCAGTGCATGGTGCTGGCCATCGACGCCAAACGGCGTCCCAACGGCGGCTGGGAAGTGTATGTGGACGGCGGGCGCACCCCCACCGGGCTGGACGCGCTGGACTGGGCGCGGGCGGGAGTGTGGGCCGGAGCGGGTGAAATTCTGCTGACCAGCATGGACCGCGATGGCACGCGCGACGGCTTTGACCTGGAATTGACCCAGACCATTGCCGCAGCCGTATCGGTGCCGGTGATCGCCAGCGGCGGGGCAGGCAAGCAGGCAGATTTCCTGAATCTATTCCGTGAGACACAGGCGGAAGCTGCTTTGGCTGCGACTTTGTTTCACGACAGGATTCTGGAAATCGGCGGGTTGAAGGATTACCTGTCTAAGGAAGGCATCCCGATGCGCTTGATGGCGAGTATGGCATAAGATGAAGGATTTGAAATACGATGTCAACGGGCTGTTGATCGGCGTGGCGCAGGACGCGGACAGCGGGCAGGTGCTGATGGTGGCCATGATGAACGCCGAAGCGGTGGCGGCCACGCTGCAAACCGGTAAAGCGCATTTTTGGTCGCGCAGCCGGAGGAAGCTGTGGATGAAGGGCGAAACCTCCGGCAATATTCTGGACGTGCAGGCTGTCAAAGTGGATTGTGATGGAGACGCACTGCTATTATTGGTAAAACCGCGCGGGCCGGCCTGCCACACCGGCAACGTGAGCTGTTTTTATACGGATTTGGATGAGGATTATGTTAAACCGATTGTATGAAATTATTGAGGACCGCAAGCAAAACCCGGCCGAAGGGTCATATACCAACCGGCTATTAAATGAAGGCTACGAACGCGTGGCGCAAAAGGTAGGCGAGGAAGCGGTCGAAGTGGTGATCGCCGGCGCGCTGCAGGGGCGTGAACGCACCATCTCGGAATCCGCCGATCTCATTTATCACCTGTTTGTATTGCTGGTGCAGCAGGATATCCGCCTGGAAGAGGTGGAAGCCGAATTGGAAAGACGGCACTCTAAAGCCGGCCGTTCATGAACTTATTAATCTTCGATATGGATGGCGTGCTGCTGGAGCCGCTGGGTTATCACCGCGCGCTGCAGGAAACCGTGCGTTTGGCGGGGGAGGCCTGTGGTTTCGAAGATTTGCGTCTGAGCGCAGAACAGATCGCGCGCTTCGAAGCGCTGGGCATCAGCAGTGAATGGCATTCCAGCGCACTGTGCATGGCTTGGATGGTCCTGCAAAAGGAATTCGCACCCGATAGCCAAACTCCGGACTGGGAGCGCCTGGCGGCGGCCTTTCAACGCCAACCGCAGGCGGATGCGCCCATCCGGCGCGGCGCGGCGGCTTTGGCGCAGGTAGGACAAGAACAGGGTGTGAGTGCCGAGTACGCAGTCGCTTTGATGAGGGAGTGTGAATCCATTCAGACTTCGCCGACCTTCAACTGGTTCCAGGAACTGGTGTTGGGCAGCGCCGCTTTTGAACGTATTTACGGGAAAGCCGGGCAATTGAACACGGACAGCTACCTGGAAAAGTACGATCGCAAGCTACTGGAACCTGAGTGGGCTGGGCGGGTCGCAGACTGGGCGTGCCAACCCGGATGCGGCGTGAGCATCATGACCAGCCGGCCTTCGGATGGGCCTATAGGTTTTGCCCAAGAGCCGGATGGGCGGCTGGGCGCCGATCTGGTGGGTCTCGGTGAATTACCGCTGATCGGCAACGGCGAGATGCGCTGGTTGGCGAAGAAGCTTGGATTTACCGTAGCGGAGGTGAAGAAGCCGGCTGCCATGCACGCATTCGCTGCGCTGCTGGCTGCCGGTGGCTGGCCGTTGGAGCGCAGTCTGGATTATCTGGCGGGTGGACTGGCGGCCATGCGCAGGGAAGACCTGGATTGGTTGGACCGCAGCGCGGTTACGGTGGTGGAGGATACCATCAGCGGACTGCTGGCCATACGTGCGGCAGCAGCGCTATTGGAAGAGATGAGCGTGCGGATCGCGGTGCGCAATGTAGGCGTGGCGATTGACCCGGCCAAGCTGGCCGCGCTGGAGGATATGGGCGCGCAAGTATTTGTGGACGTGAATTGTGCGTTAAACTGCATTTTAGCCACAGATGGACACAGATAGATGCTAAAAAACCTTTATAGGTATGATTCACACAGATAACAGAACATACATAGGCACCCTCTATTTACTTAGGCCGGGTTTCAACCTATACTCCATTCTTTGGGAGTATACCCAACAGGAAAATTCCTGAATAATTCAGATAATGCTGATTTACTGGCTGAGATCCTTCAGTCGCTTCCTTTCGCTGCGCTCAGGACAAGCGCTCCTTCAGGATGACAGGTTAGGAGATTGCCATTGCGCGACTTGAACAGTTCCCGCTTTCTCGTGTCATCGCGAGCCGCATAGCGGCGTGGCGATCTCTCCCGAATTAAAATATTGGATGAAATGACTTGTCATTCTGCTTTCTTTGGAAAATTGCCCACAATATGGACATTTCACTAACAATACCCCGGCCATAATATAATGAAAGGTACTTATGACAGAGAGCGAAACCCTCACACACAACCAACGCCTGGGACGTTGGGGCGAAGAAGCCGCGCGGCAGTATTTACTTGCACAGGGATTGGAAATCGTGGAGTCCAACGTGCGCACCGCTTACGGCGAGATCGACGTACTCGCGCGCCTGGATGAAATGTTGGTGTTTTGTGAGGTCAAGACACGCCGTACGCGCACCTTCGGGCACCCCGAAGTGGCGGTGACGCCCAAAAAGCAGGAACACATGCGCAACGCCGCGCTGGACTACCTGCAAACGCACGACCTGCTGGACAGCCCCTGGCGCATTGACGTGCTGGCAATCGAGAAAAACCCCGATGATGGAAAAGAATCCGTGAAAGTGACCTGGTTTCAAAATGCGTTATCCGGTTGAAAAGCCTGTCGTACTGCTGGTCGGGCCTACCGCGGTCGGCAAGACCGCCCTGTCGCTGGAGCTGGCGGAAATGCTGCAGGCCGAGATCATTTCAGCGGATTCGCGCCTGTTTTACCGCGGCATGGACATCGGTACCGCTAAACCCATGCTCGCGGAACGCGGCGACATTCCCCATCACCTGATCGACGTGGCCGACCCGGACCAGACCTGGAGTCTGGCGCTCTTTCAGTGCGAGGCCAAAGCCATCATCGCGGATATCCAAGCGCGCGGCAAGCTGCCGCTGGTGGTGGGCGGCACCGGCCAATACGTGCGCGCCATCACTGAGGGCTGGCAGGTGCCGGCACAACAGCCGGACGCGGGCATGCGCGCCGCGCTGGAGAGCTGGGCTGCTGAGATTGGCAGCGAGGGACTGCACCGGCGCCTGGCACTGCTGGACCCAACCGCGGCGGCGAATATCGATTGGCGCAACCAACGCCGCACCGTGCGCGCGCTGGAGGTAATCTTCAACAGCGGCCGGCGCTTCTCCGCGCAGCGCAGCAAAGGCAGCCTGCCTTACCAATATAAGCTGATCGGCCTGAAACGCGAACGGCCCGAATTGTATGAAAGGGTGGATGCGCGAATCGAGCAGATGCTGGCGGACGGATTTGAGGCCGAAGTGCGCGGATTGTTGGACAAGGGTTACTCGCCCGATGCACCCGCATTGTCGGCCATCGGTTACCGCGAAATGATCGAGTATGTGCAAGGGAAGATCGACCTGGAGGAAGCCGTGCTGCTGATCAAGCGCCGTACGCGCCTGTTCGTGCGGCGGCAGGCCAACTGGTTCAAGGAGAGCGATGCGCGCATCCGCTGGTTCGACGCGAGGAGTGTGAAGGCCGATGAAATTATTGAGTTCATTATGAGCAGGGAGGGTTGGCTGGCTGCGGAGGGGTAAGGATAGGACGTTTGGCGGGGTACAAGCTGCTGGCTGAGGTGGTGTTCATCGACAACCTGCCGCGCACGGGGGTGGCAAGGTGTTGAGGCGGGAGTTACTGGAAGATTATAAAAATTGAATTTAAGAAAGATCTAATAATCATTCTTTGCATTAACGAAGGTTTAATCAAATGGATATATTAAAAAACAACCAAATAATTTTTAATGGTTTATATACCGCAGTATCTATTACAGAGAATGATACGAAAAATGTATATAAAAAAGTAATTGAGGCTCAAAGACAAGCATTAAGAAAAGTTGGTGCTGATCCATCAGATTGTGAAGAAGTATTAGATTTGCTTGAGGATGCGATGTATAAGTTTTACACGGCAGCATTAGCTCTAGAGGAATTATGGAGTATTCATGAATTCTTGCAGGTTTCTGATCAAAAATTGCCAGAATTTTATGATGGAGATATTACAAATAATCTTACAAAAATAGAATTCCTCCTTATAGCACTTCTGGAACAGGCTCTGAATTCTTGGCGATCATTTTTAGATTTCTATCTAAAGTATTTAATAAGGTTACTTGCTGGAAAATATATAGTTTCTATGTCAATTAGTGATTATAAATCGGAGATGAAAACTTATCTGAAGAATAATCCTGAAGATAGAAAAGCGGAATTTATCGATGAATACATTAGAAATAAAGTGTTATGCAAAACATTAGATGGAGAAGTTGAATCTTGGGGAGATATTTTGAAATCATTGCGAGATAAAATTACACATCAAAAAGCATTAAGACCTACTTTGGTCGAACGAAAAAATAGTATGGGTATTGAAATCAAATGGCCAACTGTAAAAGACAAAGATTATCCCGATTTAATTCAAGATTTTGAAAACGGTGCATTTGATATGATAAAAACTCTTTTCCCTGAAATATATGGCATAGATTGGATTGCTGGTCCTTATAAGATAGGAATGTTCGAATAAAAAGAAGAATTTGTAGTATTAAGTTTCTAATTGTTTTGTTACTTAAAAAAAAGAGGAAAATGACCATATGGAAAAAAGTAATCAACCTAAAGAATTAACAGACCGATTTATGGAACGTGTTCTAATCGTCCGCATCGCCACGGTCGATACCGAAGGCCACCCGCACGTGGTGCCGGTGTGGTACGGCTGGGACGGGGAGAGCCTGTGGATGAGCGCTTTCCGCAGCACGCAGAAGGTGCGCAACATTCAGCACAACCCGATGGTCTCGGTAGCGATCGACACGACCACCGACCACGTGGACAATCAGGCAGTGGTGCTGGAGGGGAAGGCGGAGCTGGTGGAAGGACCGCGGGAGTTCCTGCGCAAGCAAATCACCTGGATCTATACGCGCTATCTGGGTGAGGAGGGTGTGTTGAAAGAAGAGCCGCAATCGTGGATAAATGATGATGAAAACTTGTTGATCAAATTGACCCCGACGAAAATCAAGAGCTGGGGGTTGTAAAAATCGTGTACTTGCCAATGGATTACCTGAAGCAATCCATCGGCAAGCATCTCCGCCCACTTTTCCTAAAGTGGGCTACGAGATTAACGACGACGAGAATTTGCTCATCAAGTTGACCCCGACGAAAATCAAAAGCTGGGGACTGTAAAAGTCGTGTACTTGCTAATGGATTTCTTGGAGCAATTCATTGGCAGGCATCTCCGCCCACTTCTATTAAAATGCACCCCGAAGGGGTGTGCTTTCTTTATAAAGAACATTTTGTATAAACCAGCCGAGATCCTTTCCCCGAGGGAATGCTCCGCGATCCTCATGCCCTTAGAGCGGGCGCTTGCCAGGATGACATGAGAGGTGGAGGGGCGTGAATAGAATCCTGCCCTACGAAAATCAGATTACATCCATATGCTGTGACTTAATAGCGAGTATCTCGTCTTGGATGGCAAAGAAAGCATCCACGACATCCGGATCAAAATGGCTGCCCCGGCCTTCCCTGATAATGTCAAAGGAAGCTTCTATTGTGAATGGTTCTTTATAAGGGCGCTTGGAAGTCAGGGCATCGAAAACATCGGCAATGGACACGATGCGGCAGGTAAGGGGTATCTCCGTACCTTTTATATGTTCGGGATAACCGCTTCCATCCCATTTCTCCTGATGGTAATGCGCGATCGTCTCTGCCAGCTGGATAAATTCAACATCCGAACCCGCGAGGATTTTGGCGCCAATGAGCGGATGCTGTTTCATGATTTCCCATTCATCCGGGTCAAGTTTTCCAGGTTCCGTTAGTATCCGGTCAGGGATGCCAACCTTGCCAATATCATGCATAGGCGCGGCGTAAAGAATGCCTTCGACTGTATTTTCATCCAGACCCATCTGGCGGGCAATCGCGGCCGCATAATAGCTCATGCGTTTAATATGCTCTCCGGTTCCAACGTCTTTAAACTCAGCGGCAATCGATAGTCGCAGAATGGTTTCCATTGAGGCTGCTTTTATCCTCTCAAAGGCATGTTTCAATTCAGCGGTCCGTTGGGCCACCTCGGCTTCCAGTTCTGTGCGGTAGTTAGCCAACAAGTCGTTATAGGCTTTGACCTTTAGCAGCGAGTGTACACGCGCTAGAAGCTCATCCTGATCAAAAGGTTTAGAAAGAAAGTCATCACAACCAGCTTCAATACCTTTTACTCGATCTTCTGTATCCTGCAAGGCCGTGACCAGAATTATCGGGAGCAATTTATGAGTGCTGTCTTGTCTGACCTTGCGTGCGACCTCGAAGCCATCCATACCGGGCATCATTACGTCCAATAAAATCAGATCGATTGGATTACTCGCAAGCAGCTCCAATGCTTCTTTACCATTGGCTGCTTTGAAAATATCATAACCTTGCGGAGCAAGATATGCTTCGAGAAGTTCAATATTCTGGAATTGGTCATCTACAACCAGGATCACCGGCTTATTATTATCCATTAATTCCTTTTCTTTAAATAGAAAAGCTACTAAATAAAATGTCTGATTTCCTCTACAAATGTACGTGTGTTGATCGGCTTTCCAATAAAACCGGAATTTGTGATGTCTTGAATCTCTTCCCTGCCTTCCGACAATACAGAAGCCGTTACAAAAATAATAGGAATATCACAGGTGCTTTTATTTTGGCGCAATATCTTGGCTGCTTCGGAACCACGCATATCCGGAAGGCGCACATCCATAATAATGATGTCCGGTTTTTCCCGCATGGCGATGGCAATTCCGCTGGAAGCGTTACCGGCTTCAAAGACTATAAAACCGGCGACTTCTAAAAGATCTTTCTCCAGCGTCAAATTGTTCTCATTATCGTCAATGACTAATACTTTATTGTTCATCCCGCATTACTCCAATAGAATTGACAGGCAGAGTAAATCGCACCAGGGTACCTTTATTAAGCCCCGCGGATTCGACAGTAAGTTTTCCGCCGTGCAGCTCAACCAATTTCCGGGCCAGAGGCAAACCAAGCCCGGTACCCTCGGTCACTCGCGAATAGGGCGTATCGACGCGGAAGAAACCTTCAAATATTTTCTCCATGTTTTCAGGTGCGATACCGATTCCCGAATCCCAGACTACGATCTCGATTCCGGAGACTATTTTCTGCGCGCGCAAACCAATTTGGCCGCCCTCTGGCGTGAATTTGACCGCATTTGACAGCAGGTTATACAGGATCTCTTTAATCTTCAATTCATCGGCCTCAATATCCGGCAAATCTTCGGCTATCTCAAGCGAGAATTGGAGCTGTTTTTTACTGACCATATCCGCCACTAAGGAGGAAAACTCAAACAGCAGGCTTTTCACGGGTAATTTCGACAATGACAACCGCATCTTTTCGGCTTCGAGCTTAGCCATATCCAGAATCTGATTGATCAATAGGAGCAGATGCTTTCCGCTGGTTAAAACATTGTTCACGTATTGTTTCTGCTTTGCATTAAGCGGTCCAAAGGTCTCATCATATAAAACTTCCGAGAACCCGTTAATGGAATTCAACGGCGTCCTGAGTTCGTGCGACATATTGGCCAGGAATTCGGATTTAACCTGGGCAGCGCGTTTGAGTTCGGCAGCCAACTCCCCTAACTCTTCATGGGCTTTTTCCAGCCCAAGCTCGATTTCCTTGCGCTCGGTAATGTCTTCAATAGCCAGGAGAATAATGCGTTCTTTTCCAAAAGCTCTTTGAATCTGGCGGGCATTTAAAAGCATTGTGCGTCTGCCGATGGTGGCGAAATCATGTTCAACTTCGTAGTTATCAAAAGTCGCTTGCAGGGGCAGGATAGTTTCCAACAGTTCCCGCAGCTTGGGGATGTTCCACTGTTTGTTGCCCAGGTCATAAATAAGCTGTCCTATAGTTTCTTCCGGTTTGACCTTAAAGAAATCATAGAAAGAACGGCTTACTGTAACTACCCGTAAATCCTGATCCAGGGCAAGCAATGGTTCACGGATGGTATTAATGATGCTCTCGGAATATTCGCGTGCCTCATCCTCAGATAATTTAGCCACTTCCAAGTCTGTGCGGGCTTTTTCCAGACCGAGTTCGATTTCCTTGCGCTCGGTTATGTCTTCAATGGCCAGCAGAATAATGCGCTCTTTTCCAAACGCTCTTTGAATCTGGCGGGCATTTAAGAGCATGGTGTGCCTGCCGATGGTCGCGAAATCATGTTCAACTTCGTAATTATCAAAGGTTGCTTGCAAGGGCAGGATAGTTTCCAACAATTCCCGCAGCTTGGGGATATCCCACTGTTTATTGCCCAGGTCATAAATCAGTTGCCCTACGGTCTCTTCGGGTTTTACTTTAAAAAAATCGTAGAATGAGCGGCTGACAGAAACTACCCTAAGGTCCTGATCCAGAACGAGCAAAGGTTCACGGATGGTGTTGATGATACTCTCGGCATAATCGCGCGCCTCATCCTCGGATAGTTTAGCCACTTCCAGGTCTTTGCGGGCTTTTTCCAGACCGAGTTCGATTTCCTTGCGTTCGGTAATATCTTCGATGGCCAGGAGGATAATTTGTTCCTTGCACAATTCGCCTTGTGTTTGCCGGGCGTTTAAGAGCATGGTGCGCCTGCCGATGGTGGCAAAATCATGTTCAACTTCGTAGTTATCAAAGGTTGCCTGCAAAGGCAGGATGGTTTCCAGCAGTTCCCGTAATTTGGGGATATTCCACTGTTTGTTACCCAGATCATAAATAAGCTGCCCAATGGTATCTTCGGGTTTTACTTTAAAAAAATCATAGAAAGAGCGGCTGACAGAGACTACCCGTAAATCCTGATCCAGGGCGAGCAGGGGTTCGCGTATGGTGTTGATGATACTTTCCGCATATGCGTGGGATTGTATTTTCTTAGGTTTAACCAACATTTTTGACATCTCAACTTTCGATGATACCTTCGGTGACTGATTGGTGGAGTTCGTTAAAAAGTGATCAGAATTTGCATTCCCGCACCGATCCTATCGATTGTTCTCTCACGATTTTGTTTTCTTCCCCTTTTACGAGTTTATAGTAGCACTTTACACTACTAAAAAGCATATATGTTTTATTTGATTCATCCAGGTAGTTGAAAGAATATCGTATAGCTAAGAGAACGGTATGTTGCAGGAAAGCCGAGCTCCTGTCTTAAAGTTCATAAAGCGAGCGCTCGTCAGGATGACACGAGCGGTGGGATTTGTGGGAGAAGAAATCCAACTTACATACCGGGTTGAAATTGAGAAAATAAGGAAGACGTACCCTTCCCCATGGGGGATGCTTCGCGATTCCCCGCAGGGAACGCTTTGCGGTCGACGGTGCTCAGGGTACGACAGTGCTCAGGTTGTCAAAGTAATGTCAGGCATACCCAAAGGGTACAGGTGAATGACTGACCTGCTATTTAACTCAACAGGAATTCTTCCAGGAAGTGCGCAGGGCCTTCTTCTTCGGGGGAGGCGACCAGCAGGTCGGCGGCCTCCAGGCAGGCGGAGGTTGCGTTGCCAACGGCCACGCCCATCCCGGCGGCGCGCATCATTTCCACATCGTTGTTGTAATCCCCAAAGGCAATCACTTGCTGCAATGTGATGCCCAGCGTTTCAGCCAACTGCGCCAGGCCTTTGGCTTTGGTGACGTCTTTGGGCTGCACTTCCAGCAGGACCGGGCTGGTGCGCAGGGTTACGGCGCGGCCGTCCAAGGCTTCCTTCAACAGCGGTTCGGTTTCGAACAGGTGCTGCTCATCGAAGGGGTCGGGAATGACGCACTTGGAGGCGTTGGCTAACTGGTCCGTGAAGGTTTCCCAACTACCGACTTCGTATAGTCCTTTGTTCAGTAATGACCCATAGGTAGGGCGGATATTTTCGGTCATCTTTTCGATGTACATCTTATCTTTGACATACAACACCAGATCACGCCCTTCCTGGCGGGCGATGCGAATGGCGGCTTGCACCACTTCCAGGGGCAGGCAGGTCAGGGCGGAGACGCGGCCGTGGCGGTCCTGCAGAACGCTGCCGTTGGACATGATCAGCGGGATATCTATCTCAAGTTCGTCGGCGTAAGCTTTGACACCCGGCAGGATGCGCCCGGTGGCCAGGGTGGTGAAGATGCCTTTGGCGCGCAGGCGGGCGAGGATGGTCTTGGTGAAGGGGGATATCTTGTGGTCTGCGCCGACCAGGGTGCCGTCAATATCGAAGGCCAGTAATTTGATGGTGGTGGGGTCGAGGTTAGGTGTCATTGTCATGGAATAGATTTTACCTGCCTTTTAACCACAGATGGACGCAGATGAAAAGATTAATTCTTTTTAGGTGATACACACAGATAAGTTCTTCCAGGGATGTACGCCGATGATGAGCAGTATCCTTAAGTGCCGGCCGAGATCCTCTCTCCAAGAGAGTGCTTCGTGATCGCTCACTTCGTTCGCTCAGGATGACATGGGCGGGGAACGAGGTGAATGACGGATCAATATCTGGTTTTTGTTAGGAGAATTTATATATAATAGGGGTTCAGGAGAATGGGTATGAAAACGATATTGGTTCTCTCACCACATTTAGATGACGCAGTGCTTTCGCTGGGGGGGACGATGGCGGAAATGGCCCAAATTGGCAGGAACGTAGTGGTTTATAACCTTTTTTGCGCACCCTACCACGGGCCGCTCTCGCCGGCGGCGCAGCGCCTGCATGAAGGCTGGGGCGACCCGGAGGACATCACCGGACTGCGTTTGCAGGAAGATCGCCAGGCGTTGGAAGTCATCGGCGCCCAGCAGATTATCGGTGACGCGCGCGATTTGATCTACCGGCAAAGCGTGCAAGGCGATTGGCTTTATACGCGCATGGAAGATATCCAGGGAGATCGGAATCCTGAGGACAATGCTTTGGTGAGTGCGTATTTTTCCAAACTGGCCGGAATGTTTGCCAAAGAAAAGTTCGAGATATATGTCCCTTTGGGTATTGGCGGACATATCGATCACATACTGGCTTTTGATATGGGTGTATTGCTGCATGAGGCAGATTACACAGTCAAATTTTATGAAGATTTGCCCTATGCCCTGCGGGAGGATTATCTTTCCGCCCGGATTAATACCATGAAAAACATGCGGAGCAGTATCGAGCTATTTCCCCTGGAAATGCTGGATCGCAAGATTGAGGCGCTGCATTTCTACCAATCGCAGATCGATTCGCTGTTCGAGAACGAGGAAAACATGCGCGATTGGATGCGCCGGCAGGCGCTGCGCATGAGCGGGCGCGAGGACATGGGCGGCGAGAAAGTCTGGATGCTGGAGTAACCGAAATAGCCTGAAGTGAGTAAAAAAAAGACCCGCTCAAAGCGGGTCTTGATGTTTAAATTATTCCGTTGCCATCTTCGGAATGCCCTGATTTTTCTTAATGGGCGCGGGGAAGATCTTGTCGAACTCATCCTTGGAAAGGGTTTCTACTTCCAAAAGACGGTTGGCAACCTCATCCAATTTACTGCGGTACTTGGTGAGGATTTCCTTAGCGCTCTTATAGGCACTGGTGACTAATTTCTGAACTTCACTGTCGATTGTCTCAGCCACAGCTTCAGAATAATCGCGCTGTTCGCTGATTTCACGTCCGAGGAAGACCAGTTCGTCTTTTTGGCCATAAACCATAGGGCCAAGTTCCGGGCTCATGCCCAGACGGGTAACCATCTTGCGCGCCAGCTTGGTGACATGTTCAATGTCATTGGAGGCACCCGAGGTGATGTCATTGAAGACAATTTCCTCAGAGGCACGACCGCCCAGCAGGCCGATCATTTCAGCCATCATTTTGTTTTTGGACATCAACGTGCGGTCGTCTTCCGGTAGTGAAATAGTGTAACCGGCGGCCATACCGCGTGAAATGATGGAGATTTTCTGCACCATATCGGCTTCCGGCAGTGCAGCGATGACAATAGCGTGCCCGGCTTCGTGATAAGCGATGATGCGTTTCTCATCTTCGTTGATCAGACGGCTCTTGCGTTCCGGGCCGGCAATCACGCGTTCAATGGCTTCTTCGAATTCAGACTGACCGATCTGCTTTTTATTGCGGCGGGCAGCCAGAATGGCAGCTTCATTTACCAGGTTTTCCAAATCCGCGCCTACAAAACCCGGTGTGGATTTAGCCAAAACCGTCAGGTCAACTTCCGGAGCCAGCGGTTTGCCTTTGATGTGAACATTCAGAATGGCCTGGCGGCCGCGCATATCCGGGCGATCCAGCACCACGCGGCGGTCGAAACGGCCGGGGCGCAGTAAAGCGGGGTCGAGGATGTCGGGGCGGTTGGTAGCGGCCATAATAATCACGTTGGTATCGGTGTCAAAACCGTCCATCTCGACCAGCATCTGGTTGAGGGTTTGTTCACGTTCGTCATGCGAGCCGCCTAAACCGGCGCCACGATGACGGCCGACAGCGTCGATTTCATCGATGAAGATGATGCAGGGGGAGTGCTTCTTGGCCTGATCGAACAGGTCGCGCACACGGCTGGCGCCGACGCCCACAAACATTTCTACGAATTCCGAACCGGAAATCGAGAAGAAGGGCACACCGGCTTCACCGGACACAGCCTTGGCCAGCAAGGTTTTACCGCCTCCGGGAGGGCCAACCAATAGCACACCTTTAGGAATGCGCGCACCGAGGGAGATGAACTTCTGCGGTTCACGCAGGAATTCAACCACTTCCTGTAATTCTTCCTTGGCTTCGTCCACACCGGCTACATCAGAAAAGGTAACTTTTGGCTGATCACCGGAGAACATACGCGCGCGTGATTTCCCGAAGGAAATGGCGGCGTTGTTGCTGCCCTGCGCCTGGCGGAAGATAAAGAAGAAAGCCGCTCCCACCAAAATAAAGGGCAAAATATATCCCAGGAAGGAAATTATCGCACCCCATTCGCTGGGCTGCTTGACCTCGATGGAAATATTGGAATGGTTCAGGGCATCCGCGGTGACGCCGTAATTGAGCAGCTGTTCAACCAGCGTTGCTCCGGATTCCTTGATGGCAATATTTTCCGAGCCGTCTTTCAGGGTTACAACCAGGCTATTTTCATCTTCGACAATCTTGGAAACATTCCCGCTGGTGATCTGGGATGCCAATTCGTTGATAGAAATGACCGTCTGGCTGCTATCCTGGTTGATATTCATAAAAATCATCGCAACCAAAGCGATGAGAATTAGAAAATAGACAAAATTCGTTTGTCCACTTGGTTTCACGTATTCCTCCAAAAAAATTCTATATGTGCCTCAGAATTATACCAATCAATCGAACTTGACGACTTCCAATATCTTTTTATAGATATTTCTAATATGATCCGTTGAAATGCTCAAAGGTCGAAATCTTATCGATTGTATAATTACAACGATAAAAATAATTATTCAGGGTGAAATTTATGGCAACCACACAATACGGTATTTTTAGAAACACAATTCCATACGCAAAGCAAGGTACCGGGAAGAAAATAATACTATTCTTCATAGGCGGCCCGGGAAACGGCATTCCACGCGGCCTTGGCTTTTCAATCATGGTGTCAGGGTTGACTCCTTTGCTCAAGGAATACACAATTTTCGCTGTTTCCCGAAAATCAGGTTTAGCTGACGGCTATACCTTGCGCATGATGTCGGATGATTATGCCGAATTGATCAAACAGGAATTCAATGGTCATGTTGACCTGGTCGTTGGAATTTCCTATGGGGGTGTTATCGCCCAATATTTTGCCGCAGACCACGCTGACCTTTGCGACAATTTAGTTATTGCTATGGCAACACATAAGATTAATGAAAATGGGCTCAAAATTGACCAGGCCTATGCGGAATTGGCCAGCCAGGGAAAAGACCGGGAAGCGGGCGTTGCGATCACCAGAGCGCTCTATCCGGCAGGAATCATGCGCGGGATAATGTCGGCTTTGATGTGGGCCGTAGCCCCTTCTTTTCTTGGCAAGAAGAGCCAGACTTACAGCCGGGATGTGCTCATTGAGGTAAAGGCCGAAGCGGTTCCAACGCCGGTGGATTTGCTAAGCCGCATCAAGACGCCTGTTTTAATGCTTAACGGAGAAAATGACCTTTATTTCGAGACAGGATCTGCGCAAGAAATGGCAGGTATTATTCAAAATGCCACATCGATCGTTTATCCGGGTAAAGGGCATGAGATTTCCAGTGAAAAGCGCTTTGGAGAAGACATCCTGGAATTTGTCGCGCAGAATAGTCAATTGAATTGATAAATAGAAGTTGAAAGAAAAAAACTGTTGCCTTGAAAAATTCAGCAACAGTTCATATATAGAAAAACCCGCTGGGGAAGCGGGTTTTTGATTTTACTCTTGAACGCGGGTAACGTAGTCCCCTGTTTCGGTATTCACCCGGATGACATCGCCTTCCTCGACGAAATTGGGCGTGCTGACCTCAGCGCCGGTTTCAACCACTACCTTCTTCGTTACACCTGTGGCAGTGTCGCCGCGCACGGCATTTTCGGCTTTTACGACCAATAGATCCACATTCATGGGCAACTCAACATCCAAAGGCTCGTTTTCATATAAAGTCAGTTTGACTTCTACGCCTTCTTTCAGGAAAATGGCCGGGTCGCCGATGACACTGCGCTGGATGGCCGGCTGTTCAAAGGTTTGCATGTCCATAAAGTAGAAGAGATCGCCATCGGCGTACAGGAACTGCACGTTGTGGAAATCCAGGCGGACATCCTGTACGCGCTCGCCTGAACCGAAAGTCTTTTCGATGGTGGCGCCGGTGCGCAGGTTGCGCGCTTTAATGCGGATGGTTGCCGAGCCGCGTCCGGGCTTGTTGTGATGGTAGTCAAGCACTTTGAAGAGCTGGTTATCCAGTTCGAAAGTAACACCTTTTCTTAATTCATTAACATCAATCATATAAGTTTTCCTCTAATGTAAATTAACGGATGTATTATAGTATAGACGCACGATAACAGGCAAGGAAAAGGCGGAGGGTCTTCCTCCGCCTGTATTTATTAACCAAACGAATGTTAAGCTTTTTGAAGCACAATTCAACAGCCGGTACAACGTTCCGGGCAAATGCTCAGTACACTGAGCACGTCGAAGTACGCTCTTTATCCTAGCCTAATTGGGGCTGGATAATGCCGTAAGTACCATCACGACGTTTGTAGAGTACATTGATGGAACTGGTTTGGGCATTATAGAAGATAAAGAAATCCTCGTGTCCCAGCAGGTTCATCTGCTCGATAGCTTCCATTTCATCCATAGGCGCCAGGGTAAAGGTTTTTCGGCGAGCTATCAAGGGCTGAACATCTTCCACCTCTTCTTCCTCCATCATAATATCCTCTGCCATGGATGAAGTTGGGCGGTTGCTGTATTTTTTTCCTTTATAGCGCTCAATCTGCCTTTCAATTTTATCGATGACCATGTCGATGGCCGGTTTGATCTCAATGGCGCGTTCCTCCGCCCGTAATATGAAGCCGCGCCCGCGCAGGGTGATTTGCGCTACAAAGCGGCAATCCGCTTCGCGGGTGGTTTTCACATAAGCCAGGTCGATGCGGGTTTCATCAATTTGATCGAGGTAGCGTTCCAGACGGGGGATCTTTTTATCTATATACTCCTTAAGGTTATCGGTAAGATCCATATTCTTTACAAATATATCAACTTTGTCGTTCATTACTTACCTCCGTAAAAATTGGATTTGAGATAGGGTGGTGATCGGTACGAGCAACGGTGAAACAAAAAATCTTTTCAGCCCCTGCTGCACGCAGGGCTTTGGCGCAAGCGTCTAAAGTGGCGCCGGTTGTGGCGATGTCGTCAATCAGTAGAACGGCTTTCCCCCGGCAAAAAGCGGGATCTCCAGTGAATGCATCCACCATGTTCTGCTGGCGTTCATCGGCATTCAAGCCGACCTGGGAGTGTGTTTCGCGGACGCGGAAAAGCAGCTCATTGGAATAAGGGATTTTCAGCTTTCCCGCAACTTTTTCGGCAATCAACGCGGATTGGTTGTAGCCGCGCTCGTGCTGCCGCCGGCGGCCCAGGGGAACTGCGGTTATCCAATCAACTTTCGGCCCCCAGCTTGAAATTGCGCCGGTAAGCGGTTCAATCAGGTAAGGAATCAGTCCCAATTTGCGTTCGAATTTGATGCCGGTGACCATACTGCGGACGGCACCTTCATACAATGCCCAAGATTTCAATTGGTCAAATGCGGGAGGATCGGTTCGACAATCCGGACAAAGCGATCCTCGTTCTATCAATTTTCCGCAGATTACACAGGTAAGTTGACCAGCCAGCAGTCTTATGGATTCCCAACAAGCGGGGCAAATCTCCTCTCCGATTTGACCGCAGCCGCAGCAGAAAGGCGGGTAGACCCAATCAAGCACTCTCCATAATAATCCCCTTGTTCCTATGGATTTATTTATGCTTGATTTCGTTAAAAGCATTTCCCGTACCCTTTCTTTTGGAACGTGAGAAGTGCCTGAAAATATTTGTTATACGTTTTGCAGTGATTCCTGTATAAAATTATTAATCGCCGGGCCGAATAACTTGGCGACAATCATGACGAATAAAATTACAATCACGACAATTAGAAAATATTCAATGAATCCCTGACCTGCTTTATATTGGTGGGGAGGCTGCATTGAAATTACTCCTTTCATCGTTTTTTCCAGTATATATCAAACCCGAAAGGATATGCAACTATTTGGATATTTTTACGTAAATCTTACATAGGAACAATCAATTTAAGACAAGATTGATTGTGTTTGAAAAGATTTTCGCTATAATCTTAATATACGAAAAAGAGGATTTGGAGGATAAATATGAACGACATCTTGCAGCGAGTGACCGGCGAGCATGATTTCTTTAAGAATATTCTTGAGAAAATTCCCGGATTTAAAGGGTACGTAGAGCGGGAGGACCGCCGGGCGGCCGACAAGTTAGTCCGTGAAAATGTAGCGGATGGATTTGAACGGTTGTGGGGCCGCATCTCCGCGCTGCAGCGCGAGGTCATTTCGAATGGTGAACTGGACAAAATCGATGATTTGGAATCCGCTTCACTGAAACTGCGCCAGTTTATCGATCGGGTTCGCACGGCTTCCTATGGGTATGCCGGTTTCTTTGACGCTGTAAAAGTGAACACGGAAGAACTGGACCAGATTTACCAATATGACGCGCAGCTGCTCGAGTTGGGCACCCAGGTATCCAACGCAATTGATAACGTGGAAGGTTCCTTTGGCACCGACGGGCTGCCGGCTGCCATCCGCCACCTGGTAAGCCTGGCGCAGGAAAGCGTGGACGCCTATAACAGCCGTGACCAAATTATCGTCAATATGTCCGCGGATACAGCCGCGTAATTCCCAAAAATATTATCAGGAGAAATAAAATGGCAAGGATTTTTGATGTTGTTGAATACGCAAATGAGATGCAGGATGAGCTGGTGCACCGCTTCCCGGAGCAAGGGATCGCGGATCTGCGCATCGGTTCACAGGTCATCGTGCGTGAATCGCAAAAAGCTGTCTTTTTCAGGGACGGCAAAGCTTTGGATGTATTTGGCCCCGGCCGGCACACAATCGCTACCGCGAATATTCCCCTGCTGATTGATTTTATTGGGAAGGCTTTTAACAACCGGACGCCTTTTACCGCCGAGGTTTATTACGTCTCCGTGAAGGATTTCGCGGATCGCAAATGGGGCACCCCGCAGCCGATCATCGTGCGCAATCCGGGCATGGGACTGGGCGTGGCGCTGCTGCAGGGCTTCGGCACCTACAGCTACCAAATCAAGGACGCGCAGCAGTTTGTCACCCAGTTGGTGGGCGCCAAAGGCGCTTATACCACCGATGAAATCGAGAACCGTCTGCGCATCATGCTGCTCTCCAAGCTGCAGGACCTGCTGGGAGAGACTACCGGAACGAAATCCGTTTTGGACTTGATCGGTTTGACGGAAGAATTAGGCGCGGGTGTGCGTGCCAAGGCACAGGATGATTTCGCCGCCATCGGTTTGCTGCTGAAATCCTTCTACATCGGCAACCTGAAACCTTCCGACAAATCCGCAGAAGAATTGCGCTCGATGGGTATGCTGGATATGGCAACCTACACCCAACTACAAGCAGCCGACGCGCTGCGCGACGTAGCTCAGAACCCCAGCGGTGGAGCCGGCTTGACAGCCGGAATTGGCGCCGGTATGGGCCTGGGCAACGTGATTTCGGAATCGCTGAAAAATGTTTCCGGCGGCAACAGCGGGGCAGCCAATAGCGGAGCAGCCATGAACGGTATGCCGGATGTGATGACCCCCGGCGACGCGGCCAAGATTTTGCAGGTCTCCGAAGAGGACATTTTGGCAGCCATCAACGATAAATCACTGAAAGCCAAGAAGATCGGCAACGCTTACCGCATCAGCAAGGAATCACTTGAAGAATTCCTGCGCGGATAATCATAACCAGATGTATACAAGCCCGATGACATTCATCGGGCTTTTTTTATGTACTGGCTGTTATAATTCACATTGGTTACAATAAACACTCATGCGAATACAAGAATACCAGTCCAAACGCATTTTCTCCCATTATGGGATTCCCATACCCAGGGGCAGAGTGGCAATCAACGCCATAATCGCCGACCATATTTACGAAGAATTGAAACCGGATGTTGTCATCAAGGCGCAGGTACTGACCAGCGGCCGGGGCAAAGCAGGCGGTATTCGGCTGGCGAAATCGGCCGAGCAGGTAGAGCAAATCACCAACGATATTCTTGGCCTTACTATCAAGGGTATGCCGGTAAAAAAAATTCTGGTTGAGGAAGCTGTAAAAATCGACCAGGAATACTTTATTGCCATTATCACAGACAAGGACGCGGGCATGCCGGCGTTGATGGCATCCAAATACGGCGGAATGGACATCGAAGACGCCGTCCGTGAAAATTCATCCGCAATATACACGGTACCGATCGATCCACTGGCAGGGCTGCTCGAATTTCAGGTTCGCAGCGCAGCATTGGCCGTGGAATTGCCCAAACAGCTATGGAATGAATTTGCCGATATTGTCCTGGCTTTGTGGAAACTGTATGAGGAAAACGATGCGGACTCGGTTGAAATCAATCCACTGGTGATTTCCGAGGGAGATAAATTAATCGCGCTGGATGCCAAGGTAAACATCGACGATAACGCGATTTATCGCCATCCGGAATTAACAGAGTATTTTGATCTTGAAGAAGAAGATCGCATGGAATACCAAGCCAAGAAATATGGTCTCTCTTATGTGAAGTTGGACGGTGATATCGGCTGTATGGTGAATGGAGCAGGCTTGGCCATGGCAACGCTGGATTTGTTGAGCGACCAGGGCGGCAAACCCGCCAATTTCCTGGATATCGGCGGGGGAGCTAATTCCGAAAAAGTATCATCCGGATTAAAAATTCTGATGCAGGATGAGCGCGTAAAAGTCATCCTGATTAATATTTTTGGCGGCATTACCCGCTGCGATGAGGTTGCCAAAGGGCTGCTTTCTGTTTTCAATAATACAACCATTGAGCTGCCGGTTGTGATTCGCCTGGCGGGTACGAATGCCGTTGAAGGGCTGGAAATGCTCAAGAACAGCGGGCTGATCGTGGTTGAAAATATTGGTGAAGCAGCGCGCATCAGCGTTCAGCTTTCCACAGGGAGCAAGAAATGAGCATCCTGGTAAGAAACGATATCTCAGTACTGGTGCAGGGCATCACCGGGAAAGAAGGCCATTTCCACGCCCAAAAAATGATCAGCTACGGCACACACATTGTAGCAGGCGTAACGCCCGGCAAGGGCGGCGATTGGGTGATGGACGGGAAAATCCCGGTTTTCGATTCGGTAAAAACGGCTATTGAAGCAACGGGTGCCGAAGCCAGCGTTATTTTCGTGCCGGCCGACCATGCCGCTGATGCAATTTATGAAGCGGTGGAAGCGCAGCTTCGTTACGTGTTTTGCGTAACCGAAGGCATTCCCATGCAGGATATGATGCGCATCAAACGCTATATGCAGACCAGCGAAACGCAGTTGATCGGGCCGAATTCACCAGGACTGCTATCACCCGGTAAAATTAAACTGGGCATCATTCCCGGAGAAGTTGCCAAACCAGGCAACATCGGGGTGATCTCCCGTTCGGGTACATTGACTTATGAAATCGTGAATGAACTCAGCAAAGCAGGCGCGGGGATTTCTACCTGCATCGGGATTGGCGGCGACCCAATCCTTGGGACAGGCTACCCGGAATTGCTGGAACTGTTTGAGGCGGATCCCGAAACCGAGAAAATATTAATCATCGGTGAAATTGGCGGCAGGTTTGAAGAAAACGCGGTGCGATACATTTCCCAACATAACACAAAGCCTGTTTATGCGTATATTGTGGGGAAATCGGCACCTGAAGGCCGCCGTATGGGGCATGCAGGCGCCATAATAGAAAAAAGAGCAGGGTCAGCCGCCTACAAGAATGAGTTGATCAAAAATGCAGGCATCCGGCTGGCATCTTCAATTGAAGAAATCCCGGCTCTTTTATTAAAGTCGTAACGCTGATTATTTTACTTTTTCGATATAGGTTACTGCATCCTTCACGCTCTTGATCTGACGCGCATCCTCATCGGAAATTGACAGGTCGAATTTTTCGCAGAGACCGTCAATCAGGAAAAACTGATCCATTGAATCCGCTTTCAAATCTTCAATGAAACGCGTTTCCACGGTTACTTCTTTCGGATCGATCTTCATAACATCAACAATAACTTCTTTTACGCCTTCAAGTACGTCACTCATCTACGACCTCCTCATGGATATTCTGGATTATTATATTATTAAAACTAATTCTACCGAGTATACTTTTAAAATGCCCGACAATACCAACATTCAAAAGCGAAAAGCCGACCACATCAGTATTAATCTGAATCATGATGTGGAATCCAGCCTGAAAAACGGACTGGAAGCCTTCCATTTCCAGCATAACGCGCTGCCGGATATCAACTTCAAGGATGTCGATTGTACAACGGAAATCTTCGGACGTAAATTGGAGATTCCATTGCTGATTTCATCCATGACCGGCGGGACGGAGCAAGCCAGGCAGATAAACCGTAGTCTGGCCGGGGCTGCACAGTGTTATCATTTGGCTATGGGGGTGGGTTCGCAGCGAGTCGGCATCGAACAACCGGAATTGATGGACACTTTTAAAGTACGTGAAATTGCGCCGGATATTCTGCTATTCGCGAATTTGGGCGCAATTCAATTAAATTACACTTATAGCATTGAACACTGCCAGGCAGCCGTGGATACGCTGGAAGCGGACGCGTTAATTTTGCACTTGAACGCGCTGCAGGAAGCCCTGATGAACGACGGCAATACCGACTTCAAAGGGCTGCTGGGAAAAATTGAACAAGTCTGCAAACAGTTGCCCGTGCCGGTGGTAGTGAAGGAAGTGGGTTGGGGCATCAGCGCGGAGATTGCCAAGCGTCTGGTGGATGTCGGTGTACGGGGTATCGATGTGGCCGGAGCGGGGGGAACCTCATGGTCGGAAGTAGAAAAACATCGCAGCCCAACTGAAATCGGCCGGCAGACAGCCGCAGCTTTCAAAGGCTGGGGACTTCCCACAGCACAGGCACTACAGGAAGTACACAACGCTTTGCCTGAAGCAATGCTGATTGCTTCGGGAGGCATCCGCGATGGGGTCGAAGGCGCCAAGTGCCTGGCATTGGGCGCGGACCTGGTGGGCATGGCGCGGCCATTCCTGCAGGCTGTTTCCGAATCGGAAGATGCATTGGATGAGCGCATAGCCATTTTTAAACGGCAGCTGCGGGTGAGCATGTTCGCAGTTAGCGCGGAAAACCTGGCGGAATTGACCCGCGATAAATTGGCCGGCTGAATCAGGCTCAAATCGGTCCCTCTCTAACAACCCATTTAATTAATGTTAATCATCCTATAATATAAAAAAGTAAGCATTTCATTTAAAAATCATCGAATTTAGCGGAAGTTGAATTTAGGAGAAAAATGAACGATAAAAAACTGGAAAATTGCGAGGATTCACCGGTATACGAAGCTGCTGAATTATTCTGTGATTCGGAAATTGATTTTCAGGCTATTGAAAAATCAGTCAAGGAAATTTTGAGCGCAGTCGGCGAGGATCCGGAGCGGGAAGGGCTGCTGGCCACACCCGGACGGGTTGCGCGGGCTTACGGCGAGCTTTTGGAAGGCTACCGCACGGATCCGATAAAACTGGTCAACAACGCGACCTTCACGGCAAATTACGATGATATGGTCATTGTGCGGGATATCGAGTTTTACAGCTTGTGCGAGCATCACATGCTGCCCTTCATCGGTCGCGCGCATGTGGCTTACATGCCCAAAGGGCAGGTGATCGGTCTGTCCAAGATACCGCGTATTGTGGATATGTTTTCAAGGCGCCTGCAAATTCAGGAAAGGATGACCCGTCAAATAGCGGATTTTCTAAATACCTTGCTGGAGCCGCGCGGTGTGGCGGTAGTAGTGGAAGCGGTGCATTTATGCGGCATGATCCGCGGAGTACGCAAACACGACTCCCGTATGACCACCTCGTCCATGCTGGGCGCTTTCCGCAACAACGAAGCTACCCGCATGGAATTCTTGGATAACATTTCCCGCGGCGCTAAACCGCTGGAATTCTAGACGGCTGAAATTAAACGAAATCGAAAGGCTCAGCGAAAGCTGAGCTTTTTAATTGGGAAGCCACTTCGGAAAGAGGCAGCGCAGTTCGCGGGTGGGGCAGCGCGGGCAGCAATTCGGCAATTGGCAATGCCATAAACGCTTTGGTCCATAAGCCTTCATCCAGCACGCGGTTGTTGAAAATGATCAGGTCGACGTCGATGGTGCGAGGGGCGTTCTTGTCCGCCGTACGCACCCGGCCGAGCTGGCTTTCGATTGGCTGCACCAGCTCGGATTTTATGGCGGAAATCTCCAAATCGGTGGCTATTTCCACAGCAACGTTTAAGAAATTCGGTCCGCTGCTGCCGACCGCTTCGGTTTCCCAAACGTTAGATTGGCGCAGGACGCGCGTGCTTTGCTGCAAAAAGTCCAAAGCACTGCGAATGTTCTTTTCGCACTGGATATTCGATCCTAATAAGAGAATGGCGCAGTTATTTTCCATCCTGTTTTTCACGGGTGATCTCTACACCTACGGAACGGGAGAAACGTACCGCTCCGGGCTTCTCCACTTTAACTTCAACTTTTTCAACCCCGGGCATATCCAGACAGATACCGGCAATATCGCTTGCCAGGGCTTCCACGGTGTAGCGGGCGGTACTTTCCACGTGCGCGATGATGGCCTTAGCGACCGTGCGGTAATTCACACAGTACTGGATGTCGTCCGTTTCCGCACCTTTACGAATGTCGGCGTACATAACCACACTGACGACAATATCCTGCTTGCTGGCGCGTTCTCTCTCAGAAACACCGATAACACCCCGAATCAACAAATCCTCAATAAAAATTTTGTCCATTAAACCTAATATTCCTCTCAGATTTTATTTTTCTTTATACCAGGTGGCGGCCGCCATCCAAATGGATGATTTCACCGGTGATGTATTCCGGCCCGGTTAATAAAAATAGCATGGCTTCGTTCAGTTCTTCCAGTTTGGCCCAACGGCCGGCCGGCACGGGTTGGATGATCTTATCTTCGTTGCTGCCATCGGAAGGCGGCAGGATCGCTCCCAGGGCAAGCGCGTTGACCTGAATGTGGGGCGCCAAGATAACGGCCAGGGATTGGGTCATGGCAGCCAACGCGGCTTTGGAAATGGTATAAGCGAAGTGATCCTTGCCGGGCCGTAGGGCGCGCCAGTCAACGATATTGATGATACGACCGGGCTGCTTGCCCAATTTACGCGCGAAAGCCTGGCTCAACAGGAAAGGCATGGTCAGGTTGATGTCCATGTGCCGGTTCCAGACTGCCAGCGATGTATCCGCGAATTTGACCGGTTCGAAAATGGCCGCGTTGTTGATCAGCGCATACCAACCGGATTCGGCTTCCAATTGGCGCTCAAAGGCTACTATTGCCTCACTCGGATTGGAAAGATCGGCTTGGATGATTTCCGCCGAGCCGCCCAGTTTTTCAATCTCGCCTGCCAGCTGCTGAGCTTCCTCCGCCGAATGTCCATGGTGGATAACAACCGAAGCGCCTGCCTTGGCGCAGGTAAGCGCGAATTGACGCCCCAGGCGCCGGGCTGCTCCGGTGATAATGACTTTCCTGCCGCGTAAATTATCCATAATCTAATTTTATCTTACTGTTTTTATAGGACATGTCAACGAAATTGAACAAAATGTACGGAAATTCGATGGCGAATAAATTAACCACGAAATAACCGAAATACACAAAAGGGCGGCGATACGTAGTGCATGCATTCCAACCTGCAGAATAAAATAACCACGAAAGTACCAAAATGCACAAAAAAACCGCCATGAGTAGCGCAGGCATTCCTGCCTGCGGAATAAAATAACCACGAAATAACCGAAATACACAAAAAAAACTGCCGTGCGTAGCGCAGGCATTCTTGCCCGCGGTATTAGTGAACTATCCCGTATATAGTGAAGATATTTCTGCCTAGGGCATTGATCAACTTAAAAATTGGCAATGTAATTTGATGAAATATTAATATCGAAGCCTCCAAGAATAAGTTATAAAAGTATAATAATAATCATAATAAAACAGATTGGAGTAAAAAAGCATGACTACCAAAGAATTTAACGTTCCCAGCATTCACTGCAAACATTGCGTCCACACTATTGAAATGGAATTGGGCGACTTGGACGGCGTGAAATCCGCGAAAGCCGACCTGGATTCGAAGAAAGTCGTGGTCGAATTCGACCAACCGGCGACAGTAGAGCGCATCACCGATACACTCAAGGAAATCAATTACCCGCCGGAAGATTAAATAGCCACCCAATAATTCATCAAGGATAAAACATGTCAGAAACCAAGCAAGTGATATTACCGATCAAGGGGATGACCTGCGCAAACTGTGTTGCGACCATTGAGCGTAACGTCAAGAAAGTTGACGGAGTGCAAGATACCGTTGTCAACCTGTCCTCTGAGAAAGCGACCATCGGTTATGATGCCAATAAAACCAACCTGGATACCGTTATCGCACGCATTCGGCGCGCCGGTTATGATGTAGCGCAGGCGGAAGGGGAGTTCGTGATCAAGCGCATTGCCGATTCCGTAGATGCCCAACGCCTGGAAGGAACCTTGAAAAGTTATGACGGTATTCTGGATGTTTCCATCAATTTATCGACTGAAAAAGCCACGGTTCAATACATCCCCACGTTGATCAACCAGGCCAATATCCGCGATTTGATCAAGAAAGCCGGATTCGAGGCAGTGATCCTGGGCGATGAAGCCGAAGACGCGGAAGCCGAGGCACGTGAGAAAGAAATCCGCAAACAACGCAATTTGTTGATATTGGGGCTGATCTTCACGATACCTTTATTCTTGCTCTCCATGGGCAGGGACTTTGGACTGGTTCCGGCGGCTGTCGGCCACCAAAGCTGGTTCAACTGGCTGTTGTTTGCACTGGCAACCCCTGTACAGTTCATCGTCGGCGCGCAATATTATGAAGGCGCGTATAAATCGCTGCGCAACGGCAGCGCCAATATGGATGTGCTGGTGGCGATGGGTTCATCGGTTGCCTACCTGTATTCCATCCCCATTATGCTGGGATGGCTGGGCGGGCATGTTTATTTCGAAACCGCGGCGGTCATTATCACATTGATTCGCCTGGGGAAATTCCTGGAAGCGCGCGCCAAAGGACATACCTCGGACGCGATCAAGAAACTGCTCAACCTGAAAGCCAAGAGCGCGCATGTAATCCGCGATGGGCAGGAAGTGGATATCAAGGTCGAAGAAGTCGAAGCCGGTGACGTGGTCATCACACGGCCGGGAGAAAAGATTGCGGTGGACGGTGTGATTCTGGACGGCAACACCAGCGTAGATGAATCCATGTTGACCGGAGAGTCGCTGCCTGTAGAAAAAAGCATCGGCGATACCGTGATTGGGGGAACACTCAACAAGATGGGCATGATTCGTTTTGAAGCCACCAAGGTCGGCAAAGAGACCGCGCTGGCGCAGATTGTCAAGCTGGTCGAACAAGCCCAAGGCAGCAAGGCGCCCATTCAAAAATTGGCGGACAGCGTTTCGGCTGTTTTCGTACCGGTAGTGTTGGCGCTGGCTCTAATCACCTTCCTGGCTTGGTATTTTCTTGTACCCCGATTCGCGCCGACAGCCGACGTAAATATTTTTACGCGCGCACTGATCAACGCGGTTTCCGTACTGGTGATCGCATGCCCGTGCGCCATGGGGCTGGCCACGCCCACGGCAGTGATGGTCGGCACAGGCAAGGGCGCCGAGATGGGCATTCTGTTCAAATCGGCGGATGCGTTGGAACGGGCCGGCAAGGTGGACACGATTGTGCTGGATAAAACCGGCACGATTACCAAAGGTCAACCGGAAGTACGGCGCATTGTTACTGTTCAGAAAGACCTGACCGAAAACGAGTTGCTGCGTCTGGCTGCCAGTGTGGAAAGCGCCAGCGAACACCCTTTGGGAGAAGCGTTGGTGGCGGAAGCCGGAAATCGTGCTATCCAGCTGGTAATTCCTGAAAAATTCAGCGCCAAAGCAGGCGTGGGAGTTCAAGCAATCATCGATGATCATGAGGTTCAGGTTGGCAGCCGGCGGTTGCTGGATGAACTTGATATTTCCAGCGAAGCCATTCAAACTGTGTTAACTGAAATTGAAGCGGAAGCCCAAACGGCCATTGTGGCGGTTTCGGATGGAAAGGTTTTAGGCGTGTTTGGTGTAGCAGACAGCATTAGAGCCAGTTCACAAAAAGCTATTGAACATCTACGCGCGCTTGGATTAAAAACCATCATGTTGACGGGCGACAATGCCAAGACAGCGGAAGTTATTGCGAAACAAGCAGGTTTGGATCAGTTCATTGCAGAAGTCCTGCCGCAGGACAAGGCTGACACAATCAAGAAATTACAGGATGAAGGCAAGATCGTCGCCATGGTAGGGGACGGTGTAAACGACGCCCCGGCACTGGCGCAGGCCGATGTGGGCCTGGCGATCGGCACCGGTACGGATGTCGCCGTGGCTTCCGCGCCCATTACATTGCTGGGCAGCGACTTGGATGGTGCGGTGAAAGCGATTAGGTTATCGCGCAAAACTGTCCAGAAGATTAAACAGAACCTGTTCTGGGCGTTTTTCTATAATGTAATTTTGATCCCTGCGGCCGCGCTGGGTTACCTGAACCCGATGTTGGCCGCCAGCGCGATGGCATTCAGCTCCGTCTTTGTGGTGACCAACAGTTTGCGTTTGAAGAATGCCAAGATTGGCTGATTTGTATAGCCGAATCAGATTTCGAAAAAAAGCCCGCATGGTAGAATTGGATTTATTTTCAAAAATTGGAGGATGGGCATGACCGATCAAGACCTGCAAAATCGTGCTATTAATACAATCAGATTTCTTTCAGCGGATGGGGTTCAGAAAGCCAATTCCGGGCATCCGGGGCTGCCAATGGGTACCGCTGCCATGGCATACACCATTTGGACCCGCCATTTAAAAATCAATCCCGCTAATCCGGATTGGTCAGACAGAGATCGTTTCATCCTATCTGGCGGGCATGGATCCATGCTGCTGTACAGCCTGTTGCATTTGACCGGATATGCCGTGTCAATAGAGGACCTGAAGAACTTCCGCCAGTGGGGCAGCCTGACTCCGGGTCACCCGGAATACGGATTGACCCCCGGCGTAGATGCCACCACAGGCCCTTTGGGCCAGGGTTTTTCAAACGGTGTCGGCATGGCGATCGCGGAAGCGCACCTGGCTGCTGAATTTAACCAGGACGACCAAAAAATTGTTGACCATTATGTTTATGCCATCGTGACCGACGGCGATTTGATGGAAGGCGTTGCTTCGGAAGCCGCTTCCTTAGCCGGCCACCTGAAGCTGGGTAAATTGATTTACCTTTACGATGATAACCATATTTCCATCGAAGGCTCAACGGATGTAGCTTTCACCGAAGACCGCGGCAAACGCTTTGAGGCGTATGGCTGGCAGGTACTGCGAATCAAAGACGGCAACGACGTGGAAGAGATCGACGCGGCCATCCAGGCTGCCAAGAAGGACGAACGGCCTTCCCTGATCATCTGCCCAACCATCATTGGCTTCGGCCTGCCGACCAAACAGGGCACTTCCAAAGCCCATGGTGAGCCGCCAGGAGAAGAAGAATTGGCAAACGCCAAGAATAACTTCTGCTGGCCGCAGGAAGCCTTCTACGTCTCCGATGACGTGAAAGCGCATTTCCTGGAAGTCAGGGAAAAAGGACAGGCTGCGGAAAAAGCCTGGAACGAAAGCTTCAAGAAATACACTGAGAAATATTCTGATTTAGCCAAAGAATACACCCGCCGTTTCGCCCAGGAACTGCCCAAGAATTGGGACAAGGACCTGAAACACTATGAAGCGGATCCAAAAGGCGCGGCCACCCGTAAATCCAGCAGCGCGGTATTGAATGAAATCGCCGCAAAACTGCCGGAATTAATGGGCGGTTCGGCCGACCTGGCGCCTTCCAACAATACATGGATCAACAGCAGCAGTTCCTTCCAAGCGGATAATCCGATTGGTCGCAACCTGCAATATGGCGTGCGCGAGCACGGCATGGGCGCGGTGGTGAACGGTATGGCCTACCATAAAGGCCTGATTCCTTACGGCGCTACCTTCCTGGTATTCTCTGATTACATGCGCGGCGCGCTGCGCGTTTCCGCGCTTTCCCATTTGCATTCCATCTGGGTTTACACCCACGACAGCATTGGCCTGGGCGAAGACGGCCCGACCCACCAACCGGTGGAACACGTCATGTCCCTGCGCGCGATGCCCAACCTTTCGGTCATCCGTCCCAGTGACGCCAACGAAGTGCGCGAAGCCTGGATAGCGGCTGTCAGCCGCACCCATGGGCCGACCGCTTTGGTGTTGACACGCCAAAATCTGCCTACCATCGACCGTGCGAATGAATTCGCGGCAGCCGAAGGCTTGCAGAAGGGCGCTTATGTCCTGGCGGACCTGGGTAAAGGCACACCTGAAATTATCCTAATGGCCAGCGGTTCGGAAGTCAACCTGATCATTGAAGCCGGCAAGAAGTTAGCCGAAGAAGGCAAAGCTGTTCGCCTGGTTTCCTTCCCCAGTTGGGATCTTTTCGAAGCGCAGTCCGAAGACTACCGTAAATCGGTATTGCCGGATGCCATCCAGAAGCGTGTGTCGGTGGAAGCCGGCGTGACTTTGGGATGGGAGAGATGGGTTGGTTCAGAAGGTACTTGTATTGGATTGGACCATTTCGGAGCATCCGCACCTGCCGGTACGCTTTTCAAGGAATTCGGCTTTACAGTCGAAAAAGTTGTTGAAACAGCGAAAAAATTGTTTGATTAATAAATTTTTGGAGAATTGAAAATGAAAATAGCGGTTGCAAACGATCACGCCGGTTTCCCAATCAAGGAAGCCGTGCTGGAAGCGATCAAAGAAGCCGGTCATGAAGTTATCGACTTGGGTACCAACACAACTGACCGTGTCGATTACCCCGATTTTGCCGAAAAGGCCGGCCGGGCATTGATCGCCGGTGAAGCCGACCGGGCGGTAGTGATTTGCGGTTCGGGTATCGGTGTGAATATCACCGCCAATAAAATGAAGGGCGTTTATGCCGGTTTGGTCAGTGACATCTATTCTGCCCATCAGGGTGTGGAACACGATAACATGAATATGCTGTGCATGGGCGGCCAGATCGTCGGGCCGACCCTGGCGAAAGAGATCGTCAAAGCTTTCCTGGGCGCATCTATGATGGATGTGGACCGTTACAAGAACCGCATTAATAAATTCAAGGCTATTGAAACGGAATTCTTCAAGTAGAAATGACAACACAAACCGAAAGCACTTACCCGGCCGGAGTCAATTTATTAGCAAAGGCCATCCAATCACAGCTGGAAAAACTGAAAGAAAATAACTTTGTTGAACGGTTTAATCAACGCGATGTTACGCTCTGGACAGAAATTAAAGCTGATCAGGAAGAAGTAACCCATCGCTTGGGTTGGCTGGACGCGGCTGAAAATAGCAGGCAGACAGTGAAAGAGGCCGAAAAGTTGCTCAAGGAAGTGCTTTCGGAAGGATTTACCCACGCGGTTGTATTAGGAATGGGTGGTTCCTCCCTGGCGCCGGAAGTTTACAGTCAATTTATCACCACGCATGGTGAGGAGCAGAAAAATTACCTGGTGTTATCCATTTTGGATTCCACCTCTCCGGAACAGATCCTCAGCCTGCAAAAAAGAATTCCAATTGACAAAACCTTATTCATTGTAAGCAGTAAATCCGGTACAACCGTTGAGGTCAAAACCCTTTTTGCTTACTTTTGGGAACAAGTCAGCCGGGTGGACGCGAAAAGTGCCGGTAGGCATTTCATTGCCATCAGCGATCCGAATACTCAATTGCAGAAACTGGCGGCCGAAAAAGAATTCCGCAAGGCATTTGAAGCCGATCCGAACGTGGGCGGGCGTTATTCTGCGCTCATCGCTTTCGGACTGGTACCGGCAGTATTGGCTGGATATGACGGCGAAAAGCTGCTGGAACAGTCCTTGAGCCTATCCAGGATGCCCATCAGCATAAATGATGCCGGCGTGCAGTTAGGTGTTGTGCTGGGCGCTGCATATGCCAGCGGCCGCGACAAGCTGACTTTACTGGCAGACGCACCGGTTGAATCGATGGGTTCGTGGATTGAGCAGTTAGTAGCTGAGAGCAGCGGGAAAGAAGGTAAGGGCATCTTACCGGTGGATGTGGAACCCCTGCTGTCTATGGAAGACTACAGCACGGATCGTTTAATTGTCTATTTGCGCGCGGACGGTCATTTTGACGAGCGCGTATCCGAGTTGACCGCTTCAAACCAACCTGTGTTCACCTGCCGTATGCCGGAGCTGTATGATTTGGCGGCGGAATTTTACCGTTGGGAGGTAGCTACATCTGTTGCTTGCATTCTGATGGGTGTGAATGCCTTTAACCAGCCCAATGTGCAGGAAAGCAAAGATATTGCCAAGCAAATGCTGAGTGTGTTGAAAGCAGGAGATGAGCTGAAGATTAACAAGCCTCTGTGGCAGGATGAAACGCTGGCTTTGTATGGTGAATCCGCGCATAAACACGTCAGTGCACAGGCCTATCTAAAAGATTTTATTCTGCAGGGGAAGAGCGGAGATTACATTGCGGTGAATGCATTTATCGAACGCAATGAAGATAATGAGATCAAATTGGGAGAGCTTCGCAAGAGCCTGACCCGCGCGACACATCTGCCAACCACGCTGGGTTTTGGCCCGCGTTTCCTGCATTCTACCGGCCAACTGCATAAAGGCGGGGAGAATAACGGTCTCTATATCGTGATCTCGCAGGATGAAGCCCAGACGTTGGATATTCCCGGAGAGGGCATCAGTTTTAATAACCTGATCTTCGCGCAGGCACTGGGCGACACCCAGGCACTGGAGAGCCATAACAGACGGGTTTTGCGGCTGCACTTTGCAATTAACAGTTTTAACAAAACGCAATTGACGGATTTGTTCCGTTTATAAAAATAACCACAAAGTAGATAGTGATGTTATTCCGGTTTATCGGCATGCACTGCCAAACACAGCGCTCCAGTCAAACCGGAATCGCTTTTTAATCTGGGAGCGGTGATGTAGTCACCGATGGATTCCTCCAAATATTTTGAGCGGATGTAGCGGTTGATGATGCTGACCGTTTTGGTACGGATGATATCGTACAGGTAATACCGGTGCATTACACCGCCGCCCAGTATAATCTTTTCAGGCGAGACTGTGCAAATCAGGTCGGAAACCGCATAAGCGATGTATTCCCCTTCCAAATCCCAGGCAACGTGATCCTGAGGAATCTCATCCGCCGGCATGCGCCAACGCTCGGTCAGAGCGGGGCCGGAAGCCAGTCCTTCAAAACAATCGCGGTGGTAGGGGCAGATGCCGGGAAATGGATCGATGCGTTTGTCATGGGGTAGGTGGATGTGGCCGAATTCGGGATGAACCAGACCGTGTACCAGGTTGCCGTTGATGATAAAGCCCGCGCCAATGCCGGTGCCGATGGTGATGTAAACCATGTTCTTGATGGTATTCATGCTTTTGCAGGAATACTCACCCAAAGCAGCCGCGTTGACGTCCGTATCAATCCTCGTTTGGATATTCAAAGCGGACTCGATGTTGCCCTTGATGTTGACAAATTGCCAGCCGGGTTTGGGAGTAGATGTGATGTACCCAAAGGTTTTAGATTCGGGGTGAAGATCTACCGGACCAAAACTACCGATGCCGATAGATTCCAGATTGATACCCTCCGATGAAATTGTGGATTTGAAGAAGTTGCAAATGTCCGCTATCGTTTCGTCAGGGGAGAGGGTCGGAAATACTTTCTTTGCTAGTTGGTGGTTATCTGCATCAGCCACCATCACGTTTGTTTTCGTTCCGCCCAATTCAATTGCACCAAAGTATTGTTTAGACATATATGTTTGCCAGTGAGATATAATAGAAAAATTATTTTTACCAGTAACTTTATTATATATCTCATGTTTTATATTGAGAACAAAATTAGCTAAGATTAAGGAAATAGATCATGGATATCTTTGAAAAATGTCGTAATTATACGCAAGCACGGGAAGCTATGGAAAGCGGCTCTTACCCGTATTTTATTCCTTTGGATGAAAATGAAGGCACCGAGGTCGAATATAAGGGACAACGCCTGATCATGTGCGGTTCAAACAATTATCTGGGTTTGACCACGCATCCGAAAGTGAAAGAGGCCGCCCAACAAGCCATCAGCCGTTACGGGACCTCCTGCACGGGATCACGTTTCTTGAACGGTACACTGGCTATGCACGAACAATTGGAACGCGAACTGGCCGACTTTGTTGGTAAGGAAGAAGCATTGATCTTCTCAACCGGCATGCAGGTCAACCTGGGTACTATTAGCGCGTTGATCTCCCGTGATGATGTCGTCATCCTGGATAAAGACGATCACGCCAGCATTGTCGATGGCGCTCGCCTGGGCTACGGCAAGATTGAACGCTTCCGCCACAATGACGTGGAACACCTGGAACGTGTGTTGAAATCCTTGCCCGAAAACGTCGGCAAGCTAATCGTGGTGGACGGTGTGTTCAGCATGGGCGGCGATCTGGCCGATTTACCGGCTATCTATCCTATCGCGCAGAAATACGGCGCGCGCATCATGGTAGACGACGCGCACGGCATGGGTGTAACCGGACGCGGCCGTGGTACCGCGGCTCAATTTGGCATGACCGATCAGGTGGATTTGATTATGTCTACCTTCAGTAAATCTTTTGCGTCCCTGGGCGGTTTCGTGGCAGGCGACGACGAAGTCATCCATTATGTAAAGCACAATGCCCGCTCACTGATTTTCAGCGCAAGTATTCCGGCAGCGAATGCAGCCGCAGCTTTAGCGGCGCTGCATGTCATTCGTGAAGAGCCGGAACTGGCCGACCGCGTCAATCAGATCGGCAAGCGCATCAGCGATGAATTACGCGGTATGGGTTTTAATGTCGGTAATTCGGTAACCCCGATCGTACCGGTCATCATTGGGGATGACGAGCGCACCTTCCTAACTTGGAAGCGGCTATTTGAAAACGGCGTGTTTGTGAATCCGGTAGTTTCTCCGGCAGTACCGCAAGGCATGCAGCTGCTGCGTACCAGCTATATGGCTTCCCATACCGACGCGCAAATGGACCAGGTGTTGGACACCTTCAAAAAAGTCGGCAAAGAAGTCGGAATTATTTAGTAAACCGAAGAACCCCAACACTGGGGTTCTTTTTTTATAACAATTGATAAACCGCTATGCGGCAAACCATCCTTGAAAGCTGTTTTTATCAAAAGATCAGTCCGATAGAAACAGAATTTGGGGTATCATAAATCAGATATACTTCATATAAATATTTGGATATTAAATGACGAATGACAAAATATTTCTACGATAAAACTGACCAGAATTTTTTGATAAAAACCAGATTCAATTCTACGCCCACAATTTGATAAAAACAGTCTATAGTAATCATAAGAAGCAATGCAAGAAAGAGGACGATGGCTCCTGAGATAATCATTATCATTTTTCTGATCTTTTTAAACGGCATTTTTTCCATGTCAGAAATGGCAGTTGTGTCTGCGAGAAAGTACCGGTTGGAACAAGAAGCTGAAAAGGGGAATAAAGGGGCGATAAAAGCGTTGGAGTTGTCGGATAATCCCAACCGCTTTCTTTCAACCGTTCAGATAGGAATCACATTAATTGGTATTCTAAGTGGTGCGTTTGGCGGCGCCACGATTTCTGAGGAAATTGGCCTGGAGATTGCCAAAATACCGCAGTTGGCTCCATACAGTGAGGGAATTGGGGTTGCGATTGTCGTTTTGGTGATTACTTATCTGTCCCTGGTCTTTGGAGAATTGGTACCCAAGCGATTAGCTTTGAGCAATGCTGAAAAGATCGCCGCGGCTATTTCAGGGCTTATGCAGGTCATTTCAAAAATAACAACGCCCATTGTAGCGTTGTTGAGCGGATCGACAGATTTAATTCTACGCATATTAGGCGTACGAAATATCAGCGGGGATGATGTAACTGAGGAAGACCTGAAGAGTATTTTGGATCAGGGAACCATCAGCGGAATCTTTGAAGAAACTGAACAGGATATGGTAGAAGGAATCTTCCGTCTGGGAGACAGGAATATCAATGCTTTCATGACACCCAGAACAGAAACTATCTTTTTAGATATCGATGCGCCTTATGAAGAAATTCAGCAAAAGATTACCGAACATCTTTTTTCCCGATTCCCTGTTATTCAGGATTCACCGGACAATGTAATAGGAATAGTCCAATCCCGCGATTTACTCCTGCAGCGTATCGAGGGCGAGAAATATGATATCCAGGCAGTCATGGAAAAACCATTATTCATCCCCGAATCCACATCCGCGCTGGATGTTTTACAGGATTTACGCACCACCGGCATTGAATTGGCAGTCATTATTGACGAATACGGCGGCGTTTTAGGTGTGGTCAGCATGAATGACATTATCGAAGCCATTGTGGGGGATGTTGCCGAACCGACCGGAGTACAGGAAAAAGATGCCATCCAACGCGAGGACGGGTCATGGCTGTTTGATGGCATGATCCATTTTGATGAAGTAAAAGAACATCTAAATATCAGTGAACTGCCGGATGAGGAGGAGGGCGACTACGAAACGTTAAGCGGTTTGATTATGTCGCAGTTGGGGCGCATTCCGACGAGCGGTGATTACTTTGATTGGGGAGATTATCGTTTCGAAGTGGTCGACATGGACGGCCGGCGGGTGGATAAGGTCATGGTATATTCCATCAAAGAATCACCATAAAGTCTCATCTTTACCGCAATAAAGAGAATGAGTCAGAGTTGAAAAATGCGCATAGACATTAATGCGCATTTTTGTTATTAAGGGCTAGTATTTTCAGGGATGTGTGTATTTATACTGCGATAAAATGCGCCAGGGTATCCAAATCCAGGCCATGGATGTAATTATTGATCTCCAGACCGGATAGGGCGGCTTTGACCGCATCCTCGCGGATGGTGACGGATTGCAGGCGTTCTTCCACGTCACTGATCTCACCGGCGCCGAAGTAGTCGCCGAAAATACGTACGGATTGAATGACGCCTTTGTTGATCTTCAGGTAGATGCTCAGACCGCCGCCATCGAAGCGGTATTCTTTCTTGATGTCGTATTCGGGTGATTGGCCGTAGTTCCAATCCCACGTGCTATATTTCTCGGCAGCCAGGGTGGAAATGGCAATCCGGTCGGCAGTGCTCAACTCGTAACGAGTGATGTCATGCTCTTCCGCCAGCGTTTGTACAAACGTGGATTTGAACTGATCGATGCTGATGTCGGGTACGTAATCGCGCATGTTGGTTACGCGGCTGCGCACGGATTTAATACCTTTGGACTCAATCTTGGCAGGTTTGGCTACCAGTACCTTCCCCAGCATTTCCAAATTGGAATGGAACAGCAGGGTGCCGTGATGCAGCAGGCGGCCCTGCTTGATCATCTGGGCAGCTCCGGATATCTTCTTGCCGTCCAGTACCAGGTCATTGCGGCCGGTGAATTCCACTTGGGCACCAAGACGCTGCAGGGCATGAACGATGGGTAAGGAAAGTTCTTTGAAGTCGTATAGGGAAGTTTGGGTATTGATGATAAAGGTGTAATTCAGATTGCCCAGATCGTGATAAACCGCACCGCCGCCGGATTGACGCCGGACAACCTGGATATTATGTTCCTCGACGAAATCCTGGTCGACTTCTTCGATGGTATTCTGGTGTTTCCCGACAATGACCGCGTTGCGATTCTGCCAGAGCATGGCGTAGTCTTGATTTTTATCGAGTTGTTGGAAAATATATTCCTCCGCTGCCAGATTGAAATAGGCATCGGTATCAGACCATTCGATGAATATCATGATTTACTCCAGGGTTGGATTATGGTGGATCAGACTTTCAGAAAAGACCCCAATCAAAGGAGGTCCCGTCCTCCATCATAGACTGGTCCCAGACTTCTTTCCCGTAAGCAACCTCGGCCGGCATTTCAGCGACCGCTTCAGCCTTTTTACGGGCGGATTCCATCAGCATGGGGGCGTAGGGACAGTAGGGGGTGGTCAGGATCATATCGATCTTCAACTTACCGTCGACAATGGTTACGTTGCGCACTAAGCCGAGCTGGATAAGATCCATACCGATTTCGGGATCGCGTACTTCGCGAAATACGTCCCGCAATTTTTCGCATAATTCAGGATACGCGTCTTCCGCGTCCCAGTGAGGGATATTGCTGGGAGTATCGCTCATTTTATATCAGAACTTTCAATAACGAAGGAACAGTGGCTTTCCCCTTTTTTTATGTGTCTCACTTTTGACTCGGGGATACCCAGCATATTTGAAACCAGGGATTTATCGAAGAGACAAATTTCAGGATGTTCCCGCCCAATCTGGTAAAAAGGACAAGAAACTTCGCTGATGGCATAAGCACTCCCGCTTTTCTCCCAAGTCAGTTCATAGCCTTCCTGGGCCATCACTTCTTTAAGCAGATCCAATTTTTCTTCCGTATTAAGGTCTTTCAATACGGGTTGGTATTCATCGGAAATGTGACTGGCCATTTTTTTGAAAATATTGCGGACTTCTTCATCCGAGAGCGTTTCCTTGATCTCACCCAATAAGTGATTGGTCAGGCGGAAATAGCGGGTGGGAAATTTCTCCATACCCTTTTCGGTGAGGAAATAAACCAATCTGGGCCGTCCAACTCCGTGGCGCTCTTCCTCTGCCGAAACCAGGCTGGAAGCCTGCAAGCTGGTGAGGTGATGCCGAACAGAAATGGCATTGATGCCGACAGAATCAGCGATTTCAACGATAGTTGATCGCGGGTTGCTGGCTAATGTTTGAAGGACTTTTTCGCGAGTGCTTTTCATATATTTTTACTTTTTATGATATTTTTCACAAGTATATCATAGCGGGGGGAAAAGTCAATATTAATGATTATTATAATAAATATTGACCATAAGTGGTGCTCATGGTATACTCAGTGCGGTGCATAAATAAACAGAATTTTATGACTGAAATTAAGAAAATTGGAGCAGAGCTGCCAAATGGCAAGTTTACAAATCAGCGACCTGTTCGTAAAGGTCGAAAACCAGCAAATATTGAATGGCATCAACCTGGAAGTTCCTCAGGGAGAAGTACATGCCATAATGGGTCCTAACGGGACCGGTAAATCCACACTTGCATATACCCTGATGGGGCATCCTAAATACGAAATTGAAAGCGGCCGGATTACATTGGGCGGAATAGATTTAATTGGCATGGCAACTGAAGAACGTTCGCGTCTGGGCCTGTTCCTGGCATTCCAATACCCTGTTGCGATTCCGGGTGTAACTGTAGCCAACTTTTTGCGGACTGCCATAAACGCGCACCGCAAGGCTAAGAACCCGGATGATAAAGGTGTGCCAATCCCCGAATTCCGCAAACTGCTGACTGAGAAAATGGATTTTTTGAAAATGGATCACGCCATGGCAGGCAGATACCTGAACGACGGGTTTTCCGGCGGTGAGAAGAAACGTGTGGAAATCCTGCAAATGGCCATGCTGCAGCCGACAATGGCGATATTGGATGAAACAGATTCCGGATTGGATATTGACGCGTTGCGCATCGTTTCCGAAGGAATCGAAAGTTTGAAAAGTGATGCCCTGGGCATTTTAGTCATTACACATTACCAACGCATGCTGAATTACCTGAAGCCGGATGTTGTGCACGTGATGGTTGACGGCAAAATTCTGATGAGCGGTGGACCCGATTTGGCGCTCAAGCTCGAAAAAGAAGGCTATGAGTGGATAAAATCCACCGATGCAGCCTGAGAATAGCCAAGAACCTAATCACAAGGCACCAGCATGGAAAAAGTAAATTCAAATGAAATGTTGCGCGAATTAAATACAGAGAAATACGGGTTTAAAGACCCTGAAAATTATGTATTTAAATCGCAAAAAGGATTGAGTACAGATATCGTACGGCAGATCTCGGCGATGAAGCATGAACCGGAATGGATGTTGGAATTCCGCTTGAAAGCTCTGGAACAATTCCAGCGTATGCCCATGCAGAAATGGGGACCGGATTTAAGCAGGCTTGATCTGGACGACCTGTACTATTATGTGCGGCCAACCGATGAGCAAGGGAAGACCTGGGATGAGGTTCCTGATGACATCAAAAACACTTTTGATCGCCTGGGTATTCCCGAAGCGGAACAGAAATTCCTGGCCGGTGTGGGCGCCCAATATGAATCGGAAATGGTCTATCACAGCATCCAAAAGCAACTGGAGGAACAGGGTGTAATCTTCCTGAGCATCGAAGAAGGGCTGCGACAGCACCCGGATGTTTTCCGTGAGTATTTCGGCAAGGCCGTGCCGCCCAGCGACAACAAATTCGCGGCTCTGAACAGCGCAGTCTGGTCGGGCGGATCGTTCGTGTATGTGCCCAAAGGCGTCAAAGTGGACCTGCCACTGCAAGCCTATTTCCGTTTGAATATGGCCAGCATTGGCCAGTTCGAGCGCAGCATCATCATCGCGGATGAAGGTTCGCAGGTGCACTACGTGGAAGGCTGCACAGCGCCGCAGTATTCGCGCGATTCTTTCCACAGCGGTGTGATTGAAATCTTTGTGAAAAAGAACGCGCGCGTGCGCTATACAACCATTCAAAACTGGTCGACCAATGTTTACAACCTGGTGACGCAGCGCGCGATGGTCTATGAAAAAGGCACCATGGAGTGGGTGGATTCCAACCTGGGATCCAAAACGACCATGAAGTACCCATCCTGCATATTGCTGGAACCCGGCGCGCATGGCGAAATCCTATCCATGGCATTCGCGGGCGAAGGCCAGATTCAAGACGCAGGTGGAAAAATGATCCACCTGGCGGCCAACACTTCCAGCAAGATCACTTCCAAATCCATCAGCAAGGACGGCGGACGTTCATCCTTTAGAGGATTGTTGAAGGTCAAGAAAGGCGCTGTCAACGCGCGTTCCAGCGTGTCCTGCGATGCGCTCATCCTCGATGCGCAATCTCGTTCGGATACTTATCCGGTCATCGATTGTGCGGAAAACCGGGTTTCCATTGGACATGAGGCATCGGTTTCCAAGGTCAGTGAGGCGCAACTGTTTTACCTGAAAAGCCGCGGACTCTCCGACGAAGAAGCTACTACCATGGTCGTTTCCGGATTCATAGAACCGCTGGTCAAGGAATTACCCATGGAATACGCAGTGGAAATGAACCGCCTGATCCAACTTCAAATGGAAGGATCGGTGGGTTAACCATGGCTGAAGAAAAATTGAACCAATTCTTTGCGACGTTGGATCGTGTGGTGGAAGCCAACCTGGGTAATCATACTGCCGGAAATGATGTTGACTGGTTGGGCAGGTTGCGCGCTCAGGCGGGAAAGAGTTTCCAACAGCTCCCGGTGCCAAGCCATAAGGATAAATCCTGGAGCCGTTTTGCTGAAATGGAAATTTCCGGGACGTATGGACAAGTTGGCGCTCCCAAGGTTACAACCGGCATATTGAATGCCGATAATAAAGCGCGGAGCGCGCTGGTGACTATCACTGAATCCGAGATAAAGTTCCAGGTCAGCGCGGAGGCCGCCAAACATGGGCTGGTTATATGCACGCTGGAAGAAGCCGCAAGTAAGCATGCCCAACTTCTTGAAGACAGCCTGACGCTGGCAGACCTGGGCAGCGAGGATAAATTGGCTTTGTTCAGCACGGCAGCCAGCTTCCACGGTTTCATGTTGTATGTCCCAAAAGGCGTTCAATTGGATAGCGCCGTGGAAATCCTGATCCAAAACGAGCAGGAGAATGTTGTTTTTCCAACGAGCGCATGGATCATCCTGGAAAAACAAGCAGAGACATCCATCGTCATCCGGCAGAAAAGCGCAACAGGCGGCCAAAAATCTGCCATCGCCAGCCTGGCGTTGGCTTTGGACATACGCGAGGATGCCAGCCTGCATCTGTTGGAAACGCAACAATATAGCCGCGCGGTTTGGACCTTCATCAATGAGGCCAGCCGTTTGGCAGCGGGCGCAAATCTGGACCAGTTTGTGCTGGATCTGGGCAGCACGGTCAATAAGCGTGTGCTGACTGCAACCTTGCAGGGAGACGGCAGCCAGGCATCAATTACAGGAATCTATACCCCTCAAAATGAGCAAGTGTATATCTACGATACGCACCAGAATCACAATGCCTCGCATACAACCAGCGATTTATTATTTGACGGTGTGCTGGATGGCAGTGCTTATTCTTTGTGGAAAGGAAATGTGTACGTGGCAGCCGGAACCAAAGGGGCGGATGGGTTCCAGATCAATAAGAATTTACTGCTGGATGAAGCTTCGCATGCTGAATCCATCCCCGGATTGGAGATCATTGCCGACGATGTGCGCTGCAGCCATGCGGTTACCTTGAGCAGTGTCGATCCGGAGCAGATGTTCTTTTTAGAAAGCCGCGGAATCGGCCCGGCAGACGCAGAGGAATTGATTGTCAACGGGTTCCTGGAAGCTGCATCCAACCGGATGATAGATAAAGCACTAAAAGAAATTATTCAGAAAGCGCTAGAATAAGTGTTTTTTGATTTATTAATTGCTTTATGCTAAAATCCATTGATTAATTAGCACCAGGAGAAAAGAAAAATATGGCAGCAGTCCCTTTCATGCGTCCCCCAGATTTATCCGAAAGTTATCAGGTCGGAGATACGGTCGAGGCTTTTTGCGATCATGAGAAAGGCGACCAACGTATAAAGGGTTGGCTTAGGGGTACAGTCGTACAAATAGACGGCAAACTGATTGCCGTTCAATTTCAATCAGAAGTATATTTAACAGACGGCTGGATGGTGCCGGACCATATTCTATGGTTTCCCCAAGCTTCATCACAGCTGCGCCAAAAAGGCGCCGTTAAAAAGTAATTCTTACAAGCAGGATTATGAACTCAGTCATTTCTAACGAAGAAATTGCATGTCAATTTCCCATTCTTAAACAACCTATTCACCAAGACAAACGTCTGGTGTACTTGGATTCAGCCGCCACGGCACAAAAACCACTGGTAGTTATCCAAAGTATGAACGCTTTCTACGAGCATACCAATGCCAATATCCACCGCGGTATACACGCGCTGGCTGAAGCAGCCACTGAAGCATACGAAAACGCACGCGCGAAGACAGCGCGATTTATTGGCGTGCAAGACGCGCGGCAATTGGTATTTACACGCAACACCACCGAATCGATCAACCTAATTGCCTATACCTGGGGACGCAAGTTCCTGAATAAAGGCGACCTGATTGTATTGACGGAAATGGAACATCACTCCAATCTGGTGCCCTGGTATGTGCTGGCGGAGGAAAAAGAACTGCGGATTGAATTTGTGCGCGTGCAAGACGACGGCACATTGGATATGCGGCATTACCTTGATTTGCTGGAAAAGAAACCCCGGCTGGTAGCCTTTACGCATATGTCGAATGTATTAGGAACCATCAACCCGGCTAAAGAAATGATTCAAGAAGCACACACAGCCGGTGCGGTGGTGGTTGTGGACGGCGCCCAGGCGGTTCCGCATTTCAGCGTCAACCTGACCGATCTGGAACCGGATTTCTATGCCTTCTCCGGCCACAAAATGTGCGGTCCGACCGGCATCGGTGTGCTGTACGGCAAGCTGGATCTGTTGAATGCCATGCCGCCATTCCTGGGCGGCGGAGATATGATCAAGAAAGTCACCTTTGAAGGCTTTAGCACCAACGATGTGCCCTATAAATTTGAAGCCGGAACGCCGGCTATTGCCGAAGGAATTGGCATGGGTGCAGCGGTGGATTTCCTGGAAAGCGTGGGGATGGATGCTGTTTTCACCCACGAACAGGAACTTACCCAGTACGCCTTTAATGTGTTGGCGGATGTCAAGGGACTGCGAATTATCGGCCCCGGCGCGGATGTACGGGGTGGTGTAGTTTCTTTCACGTTGGAAGGCATTCACCCGCATGATGTGGCTCAAATTCTAGACAGCAAAGGCATCGCGGTACGCGCGGGCCATCACTGCGCCATGCCGCTGCACCAGCGCTTCAATCTCCCGGCGACAACACGCGCCAGCCTGTATTTGTACAATACCAGGGCTGACCTGGATGCCCTGCGAACGGGATTGGATAAAGTAATTGAGATATTCGCATAGGAAGTTGCTATGGACGATTTTTACCGAGAAATAATTCTGGAGCATTATAAGAATCCGGCTTTTAAAGGCAAGCTGGAATCCAGCGATTACGAATTCGAAGATGAAAACCCATTGTGCGGAGACCACCTGCACATTGAATTGAAGACGGATGATAAAGGTGTCATTACGGATGCCAAATTTGACGGGCACGGCTGTGCCATTTCCATGGCATCGGCTGATATGCTGCTGGAAACATTGATTGGCAAGACCATCGAAGACGTCAAGCAGTTGAGCAAGCAGGACATCCTGGATCTGCTGGGAATCGAACTCAGCCCGGTAAGGTTGAAATGCGCGCTGCTGTCGCTCAAGGTGGCCAAGGCGGCCGCCTATGAGCTGGAAGAAGCCCACGACGATTTGGTTGAGTAGGAAGAAAAATCTCTGACAACTAAAAACTACTTTAACAAAATTTGGGTTAGTTGAAAGTTAATCCTGAAAATATTCATTTGGTAAGGATTGCCATCGATCTGCAAATTCAGCATTAAACATATCGAGTGATTTTAATAATCTAATCGTGTTACTAACGGTACTGTTGCTAGTTTCAAATCCTATAGATCCTCTTTTTTTACAATCATTAACATTATAAGGGCCACCGTTCCACCGAATTGTGCAATTAGAAAAATTACATTCTAAGTAATGTTTTTTATCTAATTTAATAGTTTTATTTTCATAAGTTTGACCAATAATGAGTTTCAGATTATGCTCAGTAAATTTTCTATACCACCTAAGTACGTCAGTGGGAAATCCAATCAATCCATAAGCAAATAAAAAGTATATAATAAAATTTACAAAAGGATAACTTGTAAAAACTGGAAGAACAAAATCATTTTGAGTTAATTGAAATAATGGCAAGATTAGTGAAAGAACAGGCCTTATATAATCCCAAGCTAAATTCTGCCCAATCCAATTTAATATTGATACGGTTTTGTTTTCTTCATTCATGTTATCCTCCCAATTACATTAAATTATATTCCTAATAAAAAAAAAACTTCCATAAATAAACTCGGAAGTTCTTAATAGATACTCTTATAAAAGTGAAATTAATTAATGGAATATGCCAACCACTCGCATCATATCGAAACCTTCCGCGTAGGGCCGTTCGCAAATGGCGCCGTTGCGGATCAGGATGGAGCGGGTCAGTTCCGGGCTGAAATAGTACTTGTCCTGGTAAGTCTTGTAAGCAGCTAAAGACTGGATTTTCTTTTCCACATCTTCGGACTGGACCTCCAGCAGAAAGGTGGGGAAAAAGCCATGGCTGCTGCGGATGACGTCGTAGCCGAAGATGGAAATGCCGCGGAACGCGCGCAGGGCTTCCTGCGTGATGGTACCGTGGTCCTGGTGCAGGTCGGCTGCGGTATGTACGAAGACCATATCGGGTTCCAAATCCTTGCGCAGGGCCAGCATGAATTCCAAAATGTCCTGGCGCTGCTCAGGGAAGCGGCGGGTTTCGAATTGGCCTAAAATGACTTGTTCACGTTTCAGCCCCAGGATGGACATGCTGTTGTAATGCTCTTCCACCAGATTGGTCAACAGGGGATTCTTCTGGTTATCAGACAATGTAACGCAATGCACGTCGGTCTTGGATTGGATATTGGCGATTAATGCACCGCAACCCAGTTCGATATCATCGGGATGCGCTCCGATGAAAATGACCTTTTTACCGTGCAGGAACAGGTTGTTATCCATGGGTTTACTTGGTGGCAACAAAGCCGCCGACTACCTTGGTCATAACAATCTGACCATCGCGTTTGACCCAAGCTTCCGCGACGTTGGTGATGTCCTTCATGATCTCCTTAAAGCCTTCCTTGCCGGTGAAGAAATCGTGCCACAGTTTACGGTCTTCCGAAAGGGAGGCGGCGGTGTATTCGATGAAGGGTGCCGCGGTCTTGAAAGTAAGCGGATTCTCGAAAATATTTACATCCACCTTGCTGAAGGTATCGCGCATGGCGCTCAGAATACCGCTCTCGTAGCGGGAGCTGCCGGGCATGGGCGGGATAATCTTATTGTTGGTGGCTTCACGGATGATGTCGTAGAAAACTTGTTTGTTCTGGGGCATGGGGCCGTCGGTGAACAGGCGTCCGCCGGGTTTCAGCACACGGTGCATTTCGCGGATGGTGAAGGGGATATCTTCTGAATAGTAGATGGCGAAACAGCAGGAAAGCAGATCAAAGGTATTGTCTTCAAAGGGGAAGCGTTCGTTGAAGTTCAGCGGAATGAATTGGATATCGTAACCCTTATCGGCGGTTTCCTGTTTGGCTTTGGCCAACAGTTCCTCTGAAACGTCGCCGCCGGTGATGTCGCAATCGCCCTTCAGCTCGTTGTAAAAGGAAATGCACTGCTTGCCGGCGCCGCAAGCGGCATCCAGAATTTTCATACCGGGTTTCAACTGCAGCAGTTCCAGCATCCATTCATCGATGTTCCTGCCCCCAAACTGATCGTGGATATTGATACGTTTGAGCAGATCGGATGTTGTTTCCTGATAGTTAATTTTCATTTGACCTCTAATTCAATGTGATTGTTTAAGTATAAATTCTACAAAATAAATGTCAAGCTGACATCTAATTTTATCAACAAATGCGCGGGAGCATTTCCCCGCTGAGCATATCCACAATACGCGTACCGCCAATGAGGGTGTGCATGCTGACGCGCGGAGTATTTCCGGCCGGGGTTTCGACATGCCCGATCAATACGGCGTCTTTACCAAACGGATGGGCGTGCAGGGCATCCAGGGCCGCTTGGGCCTGTTCCTCAGGCAGGATGACGATGACCTTGCCTTCGTTGGCAACGTAAAGCGGGTCGAAGCCGAGCATTTCGCAGGCCGCGCGCACTTCACGCTTGACCGAGATGGCGGTTTCTTCCAGGTGGATGTCCATCTGGCTTTGCAGGGCGATCTCGTTCAACGTGGTGGCTAGCCCGCCACGCGTGGGGTCGCGCAGCACGTGGATGGACGGGGCGGCCAGCAGGGCGGCCCGGATCAGGCCGTTCAGAGGCGCCACGTCGGATTGGATGGTGGTGGTGAAGCCCAGTTGATTACGGGCAGCCAGCACGGCAATGCCGTGGTCGCCCATCGAACCGGACACGATGACCGCGTCGCCGGGTTTGGCCTGCGCGCCGCCGATCTGAACATTGGCGTCCACGAAACCCACGCCGGAAGTGGAAATGAAGATACCGTCGGCTTTTCCCTTCTCAGCTACTTTGGTATCGCCGGCCACAATGGACACACCGGCTTCGGCAGCCGCATGCTGCATGGATTGAGCCACGCGTTCCAGGTCAGTCAGAGAGAAACCTTCTTCCAGGATGAATGAAGCGGTCAGGTATTTGACCTGCCCGCCGGACATGGCCACGTCGTTGACCGTGCCGGACACGGCCAAACGGCCGATATCCCCGCCGGGGAAGAAGATGGGGCTGACGATATGCCCATCGGTAGAAACCACCACGCGCATATCCTTTCCTTCAAGGGGCAGAGCCGCGAAGTCATTTTCCTGATCGAGAATTTCGTTGCTGAAATGCTGCTGAAAGATTTCGGTAATCAATGCCTTGGTCATGCTGCCGCCGCTGCCGTGGCTCATAACCACTTTATCTTTATGGGGCAGGGGCAACGGGCAAAGCAATTGGTCAAATTTAGGGGTGTTTTGTCCGGTCATAATCAATCTCTTGCGTAACGGTAATAAGCGGAGCAGGCGCCTTCAGCTGAGACCATCGGTCCCCCCAGAGGGTTCTGCGGATTACAAATTGTTCCAAATGCCGGACATTGATTGGGTTTTTTCAAACCCTGTAGGATTTGTCCGGCAATACAAATTTCTGATTCTTGTGTGTGAATATCCTGCACCAGGAATTTGAGCTCCGCGTCGTAATCGACGTAATCAGCTCTAAGTTTCCAGCCACTCATGGGAATCATACCAATGCCGCGCCACTGCCGGTCGCAGGGCTCGAAGACGTCGGCAATGATTTGCTGGGCGATGCGGTTGCCCTCGCGCGTGACCGCGCGGGAATAGGAGTTGACCACTTTAACCTCGCCTTTTTCCAGCAGGCGCACCGTGTCGAGGATGCCCAGGGTCAGATCGAGCGGCTCGAAACCGCTGACTGCCATGGGAACGCCGTACTGCTGTGCGATGGGTTCGTATTCTTCATAGCCCATCACAGCGCAAACGTGGCCTGCCGCCAAAAAACCCTGCACGCGGTTGTCCGGCGAACCCAGAATGGCGTGCATGGCGGGAGGCACGCAAACGTGCGAAACCAGCATGGAATAGTTGCGGATGCCCTGCTTTTTAGCTTTGACCACGCTGATGGCGTTGGCCGGGGCGGTAGTCTCAAAGCCGATGCCGAAGAAAACCACTTCCTTTTCGGGGTTCTGTTCGGCAATACGCACGGCTTCGATGGCGGAGTAGACCACGCGCACATCCCCGCCGGAAGCTTTGACCGAGAAAAGGTCCTGTTGCGAACCGGGAACACGCAGCATATCGCCGTAGGAGGTGAAGATGACATTCTCGCGTGTGGCGATGGCGATGGCTTTGTCCACCAATTCCAGCGAGGTGACGCACACCGGGCAGCCGGGGCCGTGAATGAGTTCGATTTGCTTGGGCAGCAGGTCGTTCAGACCATACTGCATGATGGCGTGCGTTTGGCCGCCGCAGATTTCCATGATGGCCCAGGGACGTGTCGTGATCTTGTGGATCTCGGCCAGCGCTCCCTGTACCAGGTCTTTATCGCGAAAACGATCGAGCATAATTAATCCAATCTATTTTTTCCCGAGTTCTTCCTGCAAATCGACAATTTGCGATAGAAGATCGAGCGTTTCTTTGGCTTCGCTTTCGCTAAGTGTACTGATGGCGAAACCGGCATGTACAATGACGTAATCTCCTAGCAGGGCTTCGGGTGTGGCTTCCAGACAAGCATCCATAACAACACCATCGAAGTCGATTTTACCCATGCGGGTGCCTTCCTGTGTGGTAATTTCAATGATCTTTCCAGGGATTCCAAGACACATAGTTTGTTTACCTTTCTAATAATTCTAACTGCTGGTTGGCGATAAACGCCTGGCCCAGCGCGATACAGCCGTCGTTTGGCGGCACATGCCGGTGAACCAGGACGGTGAACCCGGCCGCTTCAAGCGCCGGAACAGCCTCGTTCAGTAAAGCCATGTTCTGCCAGACACCGCCGGAAAGGGCCACCACGGATGAACCGCTTTCCTGGCGGATGAATTCACAACCAGACAAGAGCATTTTTACCACCGAATGGTGGAATTTGGCGGAAATGACCGCAGGCTGCACGCCTGAGCGCAGGTCGTCCACAATGGCCCGCAAGAGCGGGGCAAATTCGATGATTTCATCGGAGAGCGTGAAAGGATAATCACCTGAGGCTTGCGGATCACGTACGTTCTCCAGTTCAATGGCCGCCTGGGCTTCGTAGCTGATCTCCTGGCAGACGCCGATCAGGCTGGCGACTGCGTCGAACAGGCGCCCCATGCTGGACGTGCGCGGGCAGTTGATGTCCTTTTCAAGCTGCGCTGCCAGGACAGCGCGCTCTTCCGTGGACAGGGCCTGCATGGGCGGCAAATCATCGCTCCAATCGATGCCGGCCTGGTAAAGGTAAGCCGCGGCCAGCCGTTTGGGCTGGCGCACGGCGCTATCGCCTCCGGGCAGGGGATAGTAAGCCAGGTGCAGGCGCCGCTCGAATGCGGCGTAAGTGCCGCTGAGCCATTCGCCGCCCCAGATTCTGCCGTCCGTGCCCAACCCGGTGCCGTCGAAGATGGCGCCGATTACCGGTTCGGGGGACTCCCAGGCGTTATCGGCCAGACAGGCGCCCAGGTGGGCGTGGTGGTGCTGCACATTGAGGATGGTCAGCCCTTCGCGCTCGGCACGTGCCTGCGCGTACTGCGAGGACAGGTAATCCGGGTGCAGATCGCGCACGATAGCAGTAGGCTTGACCTTGAAGATGTGTTCATAGTGCGGGATGCCGCTCTCAAAGGCACGCAGGGTTTCCAGGTTTTCCAGGTCGCCGATGTGGTGAGAGAGGAAGGCGTAATGGTCTTTGGTCAGGCAGAAGGTGTTCTTCAACTCCGCGCCGACAGCCAAAAGTTCACGCAGAGGTTGACTGGCTTTGAGCGGGTTAGGGGCGAAACCGCGCGAACGGCGGAAAAAGTAAGGCTGACCGCGGAATTCTGCCAAAACAGAATCATCCAGACGTGTTTCAATGTCACGGTTATTGAGCAGGTAACCGTCCGCGATGGAGGCCAATTCATCCAAAGCACTATGGTTCGTATAGGCAATAGGCTCTTCGCTGATATTGCCGCTGGTCATCACAAACACATCGGGATAATCTGCTTCCGGTTCCAACAGTAAATAATGCAATGGAGTATACGGCAGCATAACGCCCAGTGTGCGCAGGTTGGGCGCGATCTCGGCGGGCAGGTCGGCATCCGGTTTGCGCTGCAGGATGACAATGGGCCGCTCTTTGGATTCCAGCAAACCTTTTTCAGCCGGAGAAACCCGGCAGTACTTTTCAGCAACGGCGCTGTCCCAGACCATCACAGCAAAGGATTTCAGCGAACGGCGCTTGCGGCAGCGCAGTTCATCAATGGCTGCCGGATTGGTTGCGTCGCAAGCCAGATGAAAACCGCCCAGGCCTTTAAGCGCTACGATTTTGCCTTCTTTCAGGAAAGTACGCGCCATTTGAATGGCGTCTTCACCTTCCACTTGCCTGTTGCTTCCGGTTTGGAACCATACCTGCGGACCGCACTCGGCGCAGGCTACCGGTTGGGCATGAAAACGGCGGTCCAGCGGGTCGGCGTATTCATGCGCGCAATCCTCGCAAAGCTGGAAATCCGCCATTGTCGTTAACGGGCGGTCGTACGGGATATCCTTGATGATGGTAAAGCGCGGGCCGCAGTTGGTGCAATTAATGAAAGGATAGCGGAAACGCCGGTCAGAAGGGTCGAATAGCTCGGACAGACAGTCATCACAAATGGAAATATCCGGAGATATGGGGATAAACCCGCCCGCTTCCGATTTGCTTTCCAGAATAGTAAAGGCAGTAAACCCGTCCGGACTTGCTGGTTGAACGTCCAGACTGTCAATGTGAGCCAGGGGTGGGGGATTCCAGCGGATTTCATCAATGAATGCAGCCACATCAATGGCATCACCATTGGCTACAATGTCCACACCCGCGGAAGAATTCCTGACCCAACCGGTCAGGTGGTATTTATGTGCCAGGGTATAGATGAAGGGGCGGAAACCCACGCCCTGCACGATCCCCTGAATATGGATTTTATTTCCGATTAACTCATTGCGTGGCATGCTTTTTCGCGTTAATTTGCGCGCGCAGCCAATTTAACCAGGTGTCCAGGCCGTCGCCGGTCTTGCTGGAGAGTTGGATGATCTCTACACCCGGATTGAGAATCTGAATCCCTTTTTCAAAGTATTCAAAGTTGAAATCCACATAGGGCTTGAGGTCGGTTTTATTGAGCACCAGGCATTGGATGCCGCGGTAGATATTGGGATATTTATAGGGTTTATCGTCGCCTTCCGGAATGCTGGCGATGACCATGTTCAAGTGGGAACCCAACTTAAAAGCCGCCGGGCAAACCAGATTGCCAACGTTTTCAATGATGACCAGGTCAACCTCGTTTAAATCCAGCGCCTGCATACCTTTACGCACCATCAGCGCGTCCAGGTGGCAGTCGCCGCCGGTGTTAATTTGGGTAACGGGAATGCCGAGGGCATGCACTTTATCCGCGTCAATGGTAACCGGGGCGGTATCGCCTTCAATTACGGCGATTTGATATTCTTTCGCCAATCCCTCAATCGTACGCAGGATCAGACTGGTTTTTCCGGCACCCGGTGAAGCCATGATGTTGATGGCCAGGGTGTGATTTTTATCAAAAGCTTGCTGGTTTTCTTCGGCCATTTGGTCGTTGGCATCCAGAATCTTTTCGACAATTTGTACTTTCTCAGTGGACATTGCTTACCTCATTTTTCAATTTCAATGCTTTGGAGCAGAAACTCATCTCCTGCGATGACGCGGATATTCACGCTGCCGCAATTTGGGCAGGGCGAAAGTTCCCCATCCAACGCGTATTCTGTCTGGCAGGACTGGCATTTGAACTTGGCCGGCTGCCGCTCGATATTTAATTTTGCATAACTGCAAATGGTATCCGCGCTGATCATGTCCCAATAAAATTGGACGCTGTCATCGACAATGCCAGATAGCGTGCCGATCAACAAATTTAAGCTGGTTACTTTTTTAGCGTCGTTTTCAAGGGCATATTCGGTGGCGGTCTTCAACAGCGATTCGGTTACAGCCAGTTCATGCATGCTGGATATTATACTATTAAGATAAATATTACTATAATAATGATAATTATTCGATAATTGTTTCGGGAATTATTCAAGAAAATCCTGCTTCAACAGCGCGAATGCCTGGTCCACTAAATTAGCCGTTTGAGCTGATAACTCGCGGCTGAATGCGAACTGAAAGCCGCGCACAGAAAGCATTTTCGACTCGGGATAGTGCCCTTTGAGGGACTGCGCAACAGCCAGGCAGGAAGAGGCTGTGAAGTGGTGCGTGAAGGGGGAGTTCTGGAATTCCGGCTCCAAAGCATGGTAGCTGATATCTTCCTCAATATTTCCGGTATGTGCGTCTATAAACAGCGCGCGGTCATAATCGGCAATGGTGTCGGCCATTTCAGGAAGTAACTGGAAGTTGAACCAAATCTCCAACCCGGGCTTAACCGGAATTACATCGCTGCTGAAAAGATCGGCTTCCGGGCAATCACAAGCAGCCACAATCTTGTTGAGCAGGTGCCAGGCCACACCGTCATCTTCTCGATCGGGATTTCCGTATCCAATAATAATTGTTGATTTCATTTTGGTTAAAAAAGTGCCGCCAATAACTTGGCGGCACTGATCATTTTTATTCGCAAGTTTTACGCATCCCGCCGCAAGGTCTTGATTAGATTTCCTTCGGCATCGTTGATATCGACCAGCATGGGCATCTGACCGACTGCATGCGTGGAGCAGGACAGGCAGGGGTCGTGGGCGCGGATGGCCGCTTCAACACGATTGAGCAAGCCTTCTTTGATGTCGGGACCGGTGATGTAGGTCTTGGCAACCGAATCGACCGCTTCGCTCATGGCCCAGTTGTTGTGGCCGGTGGAGACGATCAGGTTGACTTTCATGATCTGGCCGTTCTCGCGCGCAACATAGTGGTGCAGCAGGGTGCCGCGCGGCGCTTCGATGACGCCCACGCCTTCACCCTTGAATTCATGGTGAGTGTTGAGGATGTCCTTCCCCATAATATCCGGGTCATCCAACAAAACCCTGACTTTTTCAATGGCGAAAAGAGTCTCGATCAAACGGGCATAGTGGTAATGCAAGGTATTTTCAATCGGTTTGCCGGCATTCATGGCGCGGTATTCTTCAAATTCCTTCTGAGCCAGAGGCGTATCGAGCTTCTCGACAGCGTTCAGGCGGCCCAAGGGACCAACGCGGTAAACACCTGCGGGATAGCCCATCTTCTTGTAATAGGGGAACTTAAGATATGACCAATCTTCAACGTGTTCGGAAATGACATCCAGGTAATCGTTGGAGTCAAATTTCTCCAGCTGTTTGCCATCTTTGCCGACCAGGCGAATGTCGCCCTGGTAGAGTTCGAGCGCGTTTTCAGGTGTAACCAGGCCCATATAGCCGCTGGAGAAGACCGCGAATTTATTGATGTCTTCCTGATTGGCCGCGGCCCAGTCTTTGAAAATCTTGAGTCCGACCATAGTGGTAGCGATAGCTTCGTCAATACCCGCCAGGATCGTGTCGCGATCTTCCGCACACAAGGTCTTATTGACGCCACCGGGGACAGCAAAGTTGGGGTGGATGCGGCGGCCGCCGACCATGTGGATGATTTCCTGGCCGAATTTACGCAGCGCAACAGCCTTCAGCGCCAAACCGGCATCAGCCTGGATCAGACCGACCACATTGCGGGTGGCAGGATCGGCATCGAAACCGAGGATCAGATCGGGACCGGCCAATTCAAAGAAGTGCATACCATGGCTTTGGATGATCTGACCCATGTGCATCAGTTCGCGCAGCAAAGATGCTGTGCGGGGCGGGGGGCAGCCCATGATCTGGTCGCCGGTTTTGGCGGAAGCCAAATGGTGGCTGACCGGGCAAATACCGCAGATGCGCGGGGTGATGGAGGGCATTTCGAAGACCATGCGGCCTTCACAGAATTTCTCGAAACCGCGGAATTCGTTCACATGGAAATATGCGTGTTCGACCTTTCCGGCTTCGTTCAGATTAATCGTAACCTTGGCATGACCTTCAATGCGGGTTACGGGTTCGATAGTTATTTTTTGGGCAACCATTTCTTTTACCTCTAATTCCACATCAGATTCTTGTGTTCCAGCTTGGGAATGCGTCCCTGGGCCAGTTCACTCAATGCAAAAAAGATGATATCTGCATCGGGCGGGCAACCGGGAATGAACACATCCACCGGAACGACTTCGTGAATGGCACGTACTCGCGTGGGCACGGCCAATTCGGGGGAAGAAGGCACCTTACCGCTTGCATCAGTGGAAGGGGTTTCAATATATGCACGATTTAAAGAATCTTCAAGTGTGAAGAAATTACGCATGGCCGGTACACCGCCAAACACTGCGCAATCACCCAGCGCAACCAAAATCTTACAGCGGCTGCGCATTTTTTTCGCGACTTCTTCGTTGTATGTATTGTTGATGCCACCTTCAAGAATACCGACTGTAACACCGTCTTTGTCGGGTTCCTTCAGGTCAGTGATTGGCGTAGCGCGTAAATCCACCAGTTCAACCAGCTGCGCAATACGTTCGTCAATATCTAGAAGTGACATATGGCAGCCAGCGCAACCGGCCAGCCAATCACTTGCTACTTTGGGTTTTGCCATATTTAACACAATCTCCTAAAAGTATTTTTATTTAGTCTACTACAACTGCCGTTGCGGCGTTCAAAGCGCTTTCCCAAGCGGAGGACAACTTGACATCCATGCTCTCCGCTAATTTTGCGAAAGCGTCGGCATTCGAGTAGATACCTTCCGGTGCTGTCAACGCGGCTTTGGCGCTCAATAAACGGCCATCCAAATTCAGGAAGTGGCCGGCTTGCTCGAGCCAATTGGTTACTGGCAGAACGACGTCTGCGGACGCGGTCAGCGGGGAGACATAGCTGCTGAAAACAACCATGGTCGGTACTTTTTCAAATTTGCCCATGAATTGTTGGGTGAATACTTCGTCACCAGCTGCCAGAACGACTAATTCTACACCGGATAAGTCAACGGTGTTGTCCAAATCCATTTGAGCGGCAGCCAGGCTGTTGATATTGCCTTTGGTGGAGATAAATGTCGCTTTCAGGTCATTAGCGATATTCAAAGCGGCATTGTACGCCGCGATTTCATCGCTGAAATCATAGCGGCTGCCCATGATTACGGCAGGTTTCTCGCCGGCTTTCAAAATCTTGACGGATTCGGCTAATAAAGCGGCATCCAATCCATAGGTACCGGCAACTTTCTCAACCGCACTGTCGTTGGACAGCAAACCTTTGAGGTCGCCAAGGAACGCAGTCTCTTTACCAGCGGGTACGCTGAGAACTGCATCGGCGAAATTCTTGAAACCGGATTCCGCCTTGCCGATGTGGATCAGCTTAGCGCCATCCGGCAGCCGGCGCTTCATGAAGAAGCTCATTACCTGGTGGTCTTTGGTGATGTCTTCACCAACAACTAGATAGGTGTCCGCATAATTCAGGGCATCCAGTTTCGTCTCAAAGGGTTTGCCCAACAAGGAAGCGGCTTTGGTGGCCGGGCCAGTGATCATGCTGCCTTCGGTGCTGAAGAACTTTTCAATACCGGCTGCCTGGCAGACCTGCTTGAAGGCATCCATAGCTTCCACGGATAAACGGGTGGAAACTACAGCGGCTGCCTTACCCTTGGCTGATTTCAATTGTTCTTTGACCGCGGCTAATGCATCGTCCCAGGTGGCAGCTTTGGAACTGCCGTCTTTCTTGAGCATGGGGGTCAAAACTCTTTCGCGGTTGTCATCCATGGGGTTGAAACGGCCGACTTCGCAAAGCAAACCGCCGCTGATCGGGTCGTCCCAGTTACCTTCGATGCGGACCAGGCGGTTATCGCGTGTGAGCACATCCAAACCGCAGCCGATGGAGCAGCCCTGGCAGATGGTCTTGGTGCTGTCGACTTCGGTTTCCTTGCCCTGGTAAGCGCTCCAGCGGTCGATCAACGCACCGGTGGGGCAGATCTGGACACAGGTACCGCAGCCAACGCAGGAGGATTCGCCCAGAGGCAGACCCAAGTCTGCGACCAGGGCGCTTTCTGCGCCGCGCTCTTCGAAACCGAGTGTGTAATTGCCAACCAGCTCACCGCATGCGCGCACACAGCGGCGGCACAGGATGCAGCGGTTGTTTTCCATAATGATGAAGGGATGCGAGGCATCCACAGGGAAAGGTTTCCAGTTTGGCTGCAATGGCCAGTGGGTCATGTCCTCGGCATACGCCGCGTTCTGCAGCTCGCAGTCGCCGCCGCTAACCTGGCAGTATGGGCAGAAGTGATTGCGTTCACTGAAAATCATGGATAGAACGAATTTGCGGGCATCCCGAACTTTTTGGGTATCGGTGTGCACTTTCATTTCGTTGTTAACCGGCAGCGTGCAGGATGGCTGCAGGGTGCGGGCGCCTTCCACCTCAACCAGGCAAAGACGGCAACCGCCGTACGGGGTCAACTGAGGATGGTCGCACAATGTCGGGATTTCAATTCCGGCTGCTCGTGCGGCATTCAGAACAGTCGTACCTGCCTTTACTTCAATATTTTTTCCATCAATTGTCAAATTTACCATGTTTATTTTCTCCGAAAATACAAATTAGACCGTTGTGGCGGTTTTGCCGCTCATCGGGCAAACCCCCGCAGGGCATACTTTATTGGTGATGTGGGCGTCTACTTCAGCGCGAAAATAATTCATAATATCCTTTAGTGGAGACCCTGCGGTTTGCCCCAGACCGCAATTGGACATTTCATACAACCATTTACTGATTTCTTGCAAATCATTGGTGTCTTTTGTGCTTCCCAAGCCTTCGGAAATGTTATTCAAAATTTGATAAGCGCGTTGGTTGCCGATACGGCAGGGATTGCACTTTCCGCAGCTCTCAAAACGGAAGAAGTTGAGCAGGACTTTTGCCAGATCAATTACACACGTCTCGTCGCTGCAAATCAGCAAAGCACCTGAACCCATGGAGACACCTGCTTTTGCATAAGAATCATAATCCATAGGCGTATCCTGAAGGACTGACGGAATAATCGAGCCGCTGGATCCTCCAGTTTGAGCTAATTTGAAGTGCCTTCCATTTCTCATGCCTTTGGCATAGATAGAAATCACCTCGCGCAGCGTGATCCCCATGGGAACTTCAATCAAACCGGTATTGTTCACATTGCCCAGGATGGTATAGACTTTCGTGCCCGGGCTGGAGGGCGTTCCGAATGATTTGAACCAATCTGCGCCATTGCGCAGGATAGGCGGAATATTGGCCAGCGTTTCCACATTATTGACCAGAGTGGGTTTGTCCCACAAGCCATTTGTGGTGGGGTAAGGCGGGCGTGGGCGGGGTTCACCGCGTTTGCCTTCGATGGACTCAATCAGAGCCGTCTCTTCACCGCAGATGTAAGCACCCGCTCCGCCGTGCACGTGCAGGTCGAAGTTGAAACCGGATTCGAAGATGTTCTCTCCCAGGAATCCCATTTCCTTGGCCTGCAAAATGGCTTTCAATAAACGTGCTTGAGCCAGCGTGTACTCACCGCGGATGTAAATATAGCCCTCATCCGCGCCAATCGCGTACCCGGCGATAACCATGGCTTCGATAATGCTGTGCGGATCGCCTTCGAGAATCAGGCGATCTTTAAATGTGCCGGGTTCACTTTCGTCCGCGTTGCAGATGACGTAGCGCTTGTCGCCCGAAGCGTCAGCTACGAAGCCCCATTTTAAACCGGTGGGGAAGCCCGCGCCGCCGCGGCCTTTAAGTCCTGATTTTTTGACGACATCAATCACATCGGCCGGTTTCATTGTGGACAATACCTTGCCCAGGGCTTGGTAGCCGTCGTGAATAATATAATCTTCGATGGAATCAGGGTCGATCAGGCCGGCGCGCTCCAGCACGATACGCTGTTCGGCAGGGAGTGTTCCTGCTCTTGCTGATATCCAGGCAATCTTACCGCTGAGTTCCTTGGTGGGAGCTTGCAGACGGGAAGCGATTCTTCCTTTGTATAAATGTTCTTCTACCAGGAAATGAACATCATCCGGGGCCAACGGGCCGTAGACGACTGCTTCCGGGTAAACAATAACGAGTGGCGATGCATCAATGCGATCAATATCCGAAACCTTGGATAAGGAGATTTCGTCCGATAAATTGAAAGCTTTCAATTCATCCACCAGCCGCGAGTAAATTTCCTCTGAGCCTTTTTCGATAGAGTGAGGATCACTGGAAACCAATACCATAGATCGTTTGATTTTCATTTTTGTTCTCCTTTCACTCGTATCTTTCTAAAATATCGTGGACCTGGTCCGGGCTGATGTTTCCATAGATATCGTCATCAACCAACATTACCGGGCCGACAGCGCAAACGCCAAGACAACTGGTCGTTTTCAGTGTCCATTTACCATCCGGACTGGTTTCTCCGGGTTTGATTTGCAGCTCCTCCAGGAGCGCATCCCAAACTGCTTTGCCGCCAGCTACATGACAGGGAGCACTTTCACAAAACTTAATTACATGTCTGCCAGTCGGTTTGGTTGAAATCATGTGATAAAAACTGGCAACTGAGTAAACTCTGCTTTGAGGGATGTGCATCACCTCGCTGATTTGTTCCAGCGCGTCATTTGGAACGTAGCCCAATTCCTGACTGACTTTCATCAGAATTGGGATCAATTCCTCCTGCCTGGCATGAAACTCACTAACTGCTGCATTGACCGTTTTAATTACATCCCGACCGTTATTGTTTTTAGACATGCAAGTTCCTCCTTCTAAGGTGCATATTTATATTTTGATCGAGATAAAAGTTAAATCCTTTCTTACTTCACCAAGATTGCGTCGTAGTTACAAACATTCTTGCAGATGCCGCAACGGATGCAGGTGTCGGGATCAATGCTATGTGGCTTCTTTGCTTCACCGCTGATTGCATTCACTGGACAGTTACGTGCGCAGGCTGTGCAGCCAACGCATTTATCCGGTTCAATTTCGTATTGAATTAAGGCCCGGCAAACTTTAGCGGGGCACTCTTTCTTATAAATATGTGCTTCGTATTCCTCGCGGAAATTCTTCAAGGTGCTGACGATCACGTTGGGCGCGCCCTGGCCTAAACCGCACAGGCTGTCCTGGCGAATTTCAACGCAAAGCGCTTCCAGCAATTCAATATCGCCGTCGCGGCCTTCGCCATTGCAGATGCGGGTAAGGATTTCCAACATGCGGCGGGTGCCGACACGACAGGGAACACACTTGCCGCAGCTTTCATCTTGGATGAAGTCCATGAAGAAGCGCGCGATATCGACCATGCAGGTCTCGTCGTCCATGACCACCATACCGCCGGAACCCATGATTGAGCCGGCCGCGGTCAATTTTTCATAATCGACAGGTAAGTCGAGATATTCTTCAGTCAAACAGCCGCCCATGGGACCGCCGGTTTGGATGGCTTTGAATTTGCGGCCGTTCTTGATGCCGCCGCCGACGTCAAAGACGATCTCGCGCAGGGTGATGCCGAAAGGAACTTCGATCAAGCCGGTGCGGTTTACGTCGCCGGCCAACGCGAAGGTTTTGGTGCCTTTGCTTTTTTCGGTGCCCATGCTGGAGAACCATTCCGGTCCGCGGATGATGATCTGCGGTACGTTGGCGTATGATTCAACGTTATTGATATTGGTAGGTTTGCCAAATAAGCCTTTGACTGCCGGGAAGGGTGGGCGCGGGCGGGGTTCGCCGCGTTTGCCTTCGATGGATTTCATAAGAGCCGTCTCTTCGCCACAAACAAAGGCGCCAGCGCCTTTGCGTACTTCCAAATCGAAAGAGAAATCAGTGCCCATGATGTGCTCGCCCAGCAAGCCATATTCACGAGCTTGTTCGATGCCGATATTCAGCGTTTTTACAGCGATGGGATATTCAGCACGGCAATAGATATAGCCGCGTGTGGCGCCGATCGCGTAAGCGGCAATAATCATGCCCTCTAACACGGAGTGCGGATCGCCTTCCAAAACACTGCGGTTCATGAAAGCACCGGGATCGCCTTCATCGGCATTGCAAATGATGAATTTGGTGTTTGAAACGGTATCGCGGGTGAATGACCATTTTAAACCGGTGGGGAAACCCGCGCCGCCACGGCCGCGCAGGCCGGAATTTTGAACTGTTTTGATGACCTGGTCAGGGGTCATCTCGGTGAGGACTTTCGCCAAAGCCTGGTAACCATCTTCAGCGATGTAATCTTCGATATTTTCGGGGTCAATCTTGCCGCAATTTCTCAGAACGACACGAACTTCCTTGGAGGTAGGCTCGTTTAATTCTTGAACTTGTTCTTTCTTGGGGGGAGCCAAGAAATCGGGGACGGGTCGGCCCTTTAAAAATTGTTCTTCAACCAGGAAAGGAATCTGATCCTTTTTCAGGTTGATATAGTGAAGACCTTCCGGGTAAACCAGGATCTCGGGGCCCATTTCACAATTGCCAATGCGGGGCGTATCTAAAACCTGAATCTCATCCTGAAGCCCCTTGGATGCGATTTCATCTTTCAAGGCCTGCATAATTTCCATTGACCCTTTGCTTGTGCAAACGGGGTCGTTGCAGACTAATATATGGGAACGAAAGTATGTCATTATTCTGTTACCTGTGCAATCTTAAAATTTTGTAAAAAGGTTATAAAGTGATCACGTGATCCTGAACAAGATTGCCTGAACCAACGTGCTCCTTCATAATCTTTTTGGCTACATCGGGATTGACTTTGCCGTAGGTGACTTTTTCTTTGCCGGATAAAACGACTTGCATGATCGGTTCCTGTTCGCAGAGACCGATGCAGCCAGTCTGGGTGACTACAACATTCTCGATATTATTCGCTTCAATGTAATCCAAAACGGATTTCATGGTCTCGCGCGCGCCGGCAGCAATGCCGCACGTACCCATACCAACGATTACCTGAGTGGAACCGCTGTTCTCGGAAATTTTCCGTTTGGCTAAAGCAGCTTCTCGAACATTTTTTAGGTCATCTAAGCTTTTAATCGCGTTCATCTTTTCTCCTATAAACTCGATTGGTCTAATTATTGTCCTGATTAATATTATTTACACCTTCAGATATCACTTTTTTTAGATAATTGATTACCGATGGATCTGATAAAGCTACATCCGCTAAGATTTCTTTGATAGGTTGATCATCCAGCGTGAAAGACTTCTCATCAACTTGATAATTGAAAATCCAATGAACTTGCGGATAACCAATCAACAAATTCAGAAAAGTTGTTTGAAGATCACCTAACGGCATTCGATCGATGTGACTGTGTTGGAAATTCACCTCAATTTGCGTTCCCACACCGAGCTGGGAATGAATACTGAGGCTGCCTTGACAGGCTTCGGCTGCGGCTTTTAGAAATGGCAAGCCTAAACCGACTTTGCGTGTAGTGCGGCTGGTAATGAAAGGATCGGTGACACGCTTTACGGTCTCCGCATCCATGCCTTTTCCATTATCTTTGATGGTAATGGTCAATATATCTTTATTAATGTTCTCTAAAACTGTAATTTCAACTTCTGAAGCACCAGCATTAACGCTGTTCTCTGCAATATCCAGGATATGCAGCGAAAGTTCCTTCAATTCAGGACTCCTTTACCCCTCTTTCTCAAGGGATCGGATCAGTTGAGTAACTTTTGAGGGTTTCACACGACCGTAAATGGTGTCGTCAACCACGACAACCGGCGCTTGACTGCATGCACCTACGCAGCGACAAGCTTCCATGGTGATGGAGATGTTGCCATCTTCAGTGGTGTCACCCAGTTCTATGCCAAGCAGCTGTTTGGCCTTCTCAATAAGTTGAGGCGATCCACCTACGTAGCAGGCAGTACCCAAACAGAACTTGATGGTATGCTTGCCGCGGGGACGGGTAGTAAAAAATGAATAAAAAGATATTACACCGTGAACTTTGCTGACCGGAACGTGCAGACTGTTGGCAATGTAGTCCTGGATCTGTTCGGAAACAAATCCAATTTTTGTTTGGACTTCATTGAGAATTACCATGAGGCAGCCAGGCTTCTCACGGTGTTCTTCCAGAATTGCATCTATCTGGGAAGCTAATTCAGGGTTTTGGGTTGGATCAATTTGGGAAGTATTTGATATTGTGTTTAGCATTTATTTCGCCGTAGATTAAATTTGGTTAAAACCATGTGATTTTACCACGGTTTAAATAGGTAGTTTGTATAGTCAATATTATAGGGGTGGATAGTTAAATCGTGTCCGGAAAATACCCCGGAATGGCGCAGCGAGCCCCAACCTTTAGCGATTGATTGATAAATTCCGATATTTTCTTCCATCTATACCCAAAATTGCCTTTCGAATTTCATTGACAGTAGGTTTTTCAATAAAAAATTCATTCCAGCCAAGGATGTCCTCTAAAAAGTGGGCATCACCGCTTTGAATCAGATGATAATTTGCCAGTTGCGGATATTCCGCAAAAGCCTGAGCGGGAGTGATATGGCGTGAAATTTCGAGGATTTCAATATTGATGTCCTGCGGAATAAAACCAAGAACGGGAAAAAGGCCAAAAGCGGAACGGTTGACATGGGCCGGGATCATTAATCCCTGATGGCCTAAAACCAATTGCCAGGCTTCCTTGAGGGACAGGGAACATGAGCTGATGAGCAGACGTTCCTCCCTGCGAATAAAATCACCGGTTTGGTCTACTACGAACTGCTCGCCGAAGAATTCGACGTTATTTCGGATATCGGGCATAAAGGGCGTCAGCTGATCAAAAAAATCACGTATTTGCGCAAGAGAATCAAAGAGACATAAGCTGTGTATTTCTTCGCGGGTCTGCAATTCAATGGCGGGTAAAACCGTGACGCTGGTTCCCTGAGCCGCCTGCATGACGGCTTCAATATTAGCAATGGCGTTGTGATCGCTGATGGCGATCAGGTTAATGCCCTTGGACTCAGCGGTCTGTATTATTAAAGGAGGGATCATCTCGATTGCAGCGCAAGGAGACAGCACGGTATGTAGATGAAGTTCAGCGCGGTAAATTTGAAAATTATGGGTGATTTCAGTCACAGGGAATTTGGATATTATTGATCGCGCAGACCCATTTCCCACAGCTTACCGCTAATGTAAAAAGAATTCTGTGGACAGGAAAGCAGCGTGATGCCTTCTTCATTCGCTTTCTTTATTGTCTCCGCGTCCGGTTGGGCGTTTTCCGTGATGATTACGGCGGCCAGTTCCAACAGGCAGGCGACTGCGACAATATTGTTATGCGCTTGCAGCGTCACCCAGATGGATTGGTGCTTGGCGCCGGTCATAACACAACTCAACATATCCGAAACATAGCCATGAGTTGGGGCAATACTAGAAAAATCTATCGGTTCGGTCAAAACTTTTAATTGAAGATCTGTAATTATCTGATCAAGCGTCATTTTCCGTCTCCTTTTTTCCCTTTCCAGTATAGCCTTCCCCAACTACATCCTCGCCTTTAAGGAAGAACTTCATGGTTAAATGAGTACCTTTGCCTAGTTCAGACTGCAAATCCATCTCATCCGCGCAGCGGGCGATGTTGGGCAGCCCCATTCCGGCACCAAAACCCAATTCCCGAATTTCTTCAGTGGCAGTGGAATAACCCGCCTTCATAGCTAAATTTACATCCTCAATACCGGGGCCTTCATCCCAGGCATATACCGAAATTTGGTGTGGTTCAATTTCAACATGGATTGTGCCGCCATGCGTGGTGTGAATAATCAGGTTCATTTCCGCTTCATAGATACCGATACCCACGCGGCGTGCTAATTGGGCGTTGGCACCCAGGCGCAGCAGAGCGCGCTTGATTTTGCTGGAAGCGGAGCCGCCATGGGTGAAGTCATAATGTTCAATGGTGTAGCGCAAGATCAGGCTCGAACGGTCAGATTCAATATCCTCAAAGAGATGTGAAGCGCGATAGCGGCGAACTTCTTCTTCTATATAATCATGTTCAAGCGCGCGAAGCAGGCCATAAGTCACGTCCCCTTTGGTGAGAATTCCAGCCAAAGCCCCGTTCTCGTCCAAAACAGGCAAACGACCGAGGCCGGTACGGGCAAATAATTTGAGTGCTTCCGTAAGGTAATCAAATGAATTCACCGTGACCAATTTGGTGCTCATGTATTTGGTCAGGTTTGCATCGATATCCTGATTCGCCAGGCATTTGATCAGGTCTTCCGTGCTGACCATGCCCAATAAGGCATGGCTGTCGTTATCCACGATGGGAACGCCGGAAATGCGGTTCTCGCGCATGGTTACCAGCACATCCTGCATGCTGTGATCAGGGGAGAGCGTTTTCAGACTGCTTGACATTACATCCGAGATTTTCAGGATGTAAGCCAGCTCTTCAACACGCGTAATCTTCCCAGCCATTTCATCCGTAATGATCTTCCCTTTAAATCTGGAGGGTGACTGGTCGAAGTTCGTGTCTCGATTGTTCATATTTTATTCCGATATAGGCTGTTCTAAACTGGGTAATCCGGCTAAATAGAGGCGGCCTGATAATTCGAACATTCCAAAAGGTGAAGTTATCAAAGGAATGCCTTCTTCATTAGCCAGGTCAATGGTTTCTTGTGGCGGCTTTTTTCCGCGTACAAAGATGATCGCAGCCACATCCGACATTTGGGCAGTGCGAACCACTTGGGGGTTGCACAAGCCGGTCAGCAGGACCGCGTTCGGTTGGATGGACGCCAAAACATCGCTCATCAGATCAGCCCCACAACCGCCTTTAATTTCGCGGGTCAGGTCTGCGGATTTGGTAAGCAAATCGCCATCAATAAACTTTATGAGATTTTTGATATTCATGCAGGGCAAACTACTTTCGTCAATGTTTAATCCATAATCCAAATAATTATATGTTAAAATTTTTTTAGAATTGGACGAATTACAATGAAGAATATTATTCAATCTGTCAAAGGTACACGCGAGTTTTACCCGCCAGAAATGGCGTTAAGAAAATGGATGTATGGCAAGATAACGGAGGTTTCGCACTCCTTTGGATATCAGGAATACGACGGGCCTTTTCTGGAATCCATTGAGTTGTACGCTGCCAAATCCGGCGAAGAGTTGGTAAAAGAACAATCCTTCGTTTTCCCGGACCGGGGTGGTAATTTAATTACGCTACGTCCGGAACTTACTCCAAGCCTGGCGCGCATGATTGCCCAGCGGCAAAATCAATTGGTTTACCCCTTGCGCTGGTGGTCGTTTGGTCCTTTTTGGCGTTATGAAAAACCACAAAAAGGACGCACGCGCGAGTTTTTCCAATGGAATATCGACCTGATTGGGGTGGACTGCCCGGAAGGGGACGCGGAACTGGTGGCTATTGCCGCAGAATTTTTCAAAGCAGTCAACCTGACCTCCAATGAAGTAAAAATACTGGTTAATGACCGCAGGTTGATGGACCAGCAAATGGTAAAGCTGGGCGTCACTTCGATGGATCAAAAAAAGGCCATGTTGAGTATCATTGACCGCCGTGACAAACTTAGCGTAACCGATTGGGAATCCTACGTACTGGAATCCGGTTTTACCTCCGAGCAACTAGAAGGGCTGAAAGCGATCCTGAACGACAAAGAACTGTACAAGACGTCACCGGAAGTTATGCGCTTTTTTAACGCGTTGGAAGCACTGGGGGTGGCAGATTATGTAGTCTATGATCCGCGGGTTGTGCGCGGTCTGGATTACTACACCGGAATCGTTTTTGAGGCGCGCGATGTAAGTGAAAGCTCCCGAGCTATCTTGGGCGGCGGGCACTACGGCAACCTGGTGGAAGAAGTAGGCGGCGATTCAATTGCGGGCGTAGGTTTTGCAATGGGCGACGTGGTGCTGCCACTGATTTTGGAAGAATTTGGTAAATTACCGGAATTGGTATTAAATCCAGCCAATGTGTTGGTCACGGTTTTTAATGCAGAATGCCAGGCATATAGCTTGAAGATTGCAACGAAACTGCGCGAGGCCGGTATCAATGTGTTGGTTTACCCGGAGATCGCGAAAATCGGCAAACAGTTTAAATATGCCGATCGGGTAGGCGTTCAATATGTGATTGTAGCCGGTCCGGACGAACGCGATCAGGAGATTTTGCAGATCAAAGATATGCAGAGCGGTGAACAGACCAGCGTGAAAATAGGCGAAGTGGTAGATACAATCAAGAAATTGATGTAAACGGCACTATTTACACCTATTGATTAAGATTGAAAAGAAGAATCTCATCGTTGATAGGATTCTTCTTTTTTGGTAGAATAGGCCTGTTTGAAAAACACTACTTCATGGAATAAAGATTTTCGCCTCGTCAGACATCCTTCCGGTGTCTGAATTGTCATAGTTTAATTTCCAATCGTGCGGTAGGCACAAAACATCGTAATCATTGCCCAAGTTGTCTGTGGTCCAGACATCTAGATGCAGGCCGTCCCGGTGACAGGTTGTCCACATGCGGCGCACGAATGCAGCCAATCGGCCTCACGCTGAAACCTGGCAAAGTCAATCGCTATGCAAGGGAAAACAGCGGCGAGATCATGCTGGTACATTGCTGCCTTTCTTGCGGCAGGATCTCCTGTAACCGTATCGCAGGCGATGATAACGCTTATGCTATTATCGATCTGCTGAACGAACCCATAGCTTTGGAATCAACCTGGATGCGAGAAATAGGGACTAATCAAATTAGCCTGTTGACTTCTGCAGATAAGCAGATGGTTTTACGCGCGCTATTTGGGAATGCATATTTGGATTTCGATAAATAGAATGGAAAAAGTCGATAAATTGACTGAGAAATGACTTGCCCTGACGTGGCGAGCATAGTAAAATCAGTGTCTGGTATGGTGGCTGTAGCTCAATGGCAGAGCACTTGACTGTGGATCAAGTGGTTGTGGGTTCAAGTCCCATCAGCCACCCAGGCACTAAAGGCCGTTCATTCGGCCTTTTTGTTTTAATTATCCACAGACGCACTCAGATAAAAGGCTGATGTTTTCATTGTTGATGAACACAGATGACATGGATTTAACAAAAAGAAAACTCACAATTTCCAACCCTGTGGGTTTCCTGACGCTAACGCGCCAGGACAGGCGACATCCATCAGCCACCCAGACACTTAAGGCCTTTTACTTGGTCTTTTTATTTTAATTATCCACGGATACGCACAGATAAAAAGTTGATGTTTTCATTGTTGATAAGCACAGATGACATCATAATGAAAATAGATAATTTCGATAAAGAAGTCAATACCTAATTATTTATCTCTTCTACCAACTCTTGAACTCTGCCAACCTGGCCATCTTCCAGACGTACTTTGATGCCGTGCGGATGGGTGGGGGAATTTGTGAGAAGATCCTTTACTATCCCTTCGGTTAGTTTGCCTGTTCTTTGGTCCTTTTTTAGAACGATTCGAACCCGCTGGCCTTTATTAATTCTATTGCGGGGTATGGTACTCATTTATTTTTTTTTCCTCCAATACAATATTAATTACCTTAACACAAGCATACTTGATAACAAGGAGAAATGGTTTGGAGATTTTCCTATACTGATAAATTATAGAAAATATTTTGAGAATTTTCTCAAGTTTTACTTCAATTTATCGCTTTGATCTTTTGTTTTCATACATGCGTTCATCAGCTTGTTTCACGGCTGCCATCACCGTGCCTTTATCATAGGTGGTTGCAATCCCAATAGAGATTTTTAACTCGATGGGATTATCCTTATTATTTAGCCTGAGGAAATGGTTGATTCTGTCGAGCGCAATTTGAGCCGCCTCTTCTTTTGTTTTGGGTAAAAGGACCACAAATTCATCTCCACCGATTCTTGCTACCATATCTTCAGAGCGGAATGATTTCATGAGAACTTTGCCCGTCCTTTTTAGAATTTCGTCTCCGGCTGCATGACCTTGCTTATCATTTACGATCTTCAACCCATCCACATCAATCATGAATACACTGACCGGGAAAAGACGGCTATTTTCCAGACGGGACAGCTCTTCATCAAAAAAAGTGCGGTTATAAAGTTCGGTCAAGATATCGTGCGTTCCGATGAAATGGGCTCCTTCTTCTAATAGTTTGCGGTCGGTGATATCCCGTGCTACCCAGATCACTGTATTTTCTTTTAAGGGGGATACAGAAGCTTCGAAATATACCTTGCGTTGATTGATTTCTATAGAGTATTCAATGGGTATAGTCGTTTGGGTTTGTAATACTTTTTGGATGTGACGGACGAATCGATCCGCGTCTTCTTTGGGAAAGAATTCATGAATGGTTTTTCCAACAAAGTCCTCAGGAAGCGCTAATAGCAAGTTTGAAGATGCTGAGAGAATTTTTAAATAGCGGCCTTCCTGGTTGTAAACGATCACTAGATCCTGCATGGATGCGAACAGTGCCTGTAATTCAGAAGTGCGTTCTTTTACGCGCTTTTCCAGGATGGCCTGAAGTTTCTTCAGTTCTCGGTTGGCGGAAATCTGCTCTAGTTCATTCTTACGGGCAATTGCGACCATACGCTTAAGGCGCGAAATAAAAAAGTATAAAGTCAGAGAGCAGGCAAGCATGAAAAAAGCAGTCGTAACGATCGTTGAGGTTTCAGTTAACGGGCCAAAATGGGTAACAATCCTGCCGCTGGTCTCTAAATATCCAATGATGATTATTGCCACAGTATTTAATAATCCGAAGAAGATTAATCCCTTTCGACCGAGCAACAGTGTGCTGAAAATTAGTAATAGATAGTAGCCACCGATGGCATCGTCATGTATCCCACCCATGGAGAGCAACATTGTAACTACAATAAATCCCCCAATGGGAAAGATAATACGGGCGGGTTGTAAGATATTCAGGAATGCGAAGATTAGCGTGATAATTTCTATTATCGTAAAGACGATGAGGATAGGTCTGGCCGTGATAAAAGTTTCTGAATTGAAAGATATAAAAACAAAATTTGCTGCAATTGAGAAAAGTAATAATGCGATCACTAAAACGCGGTCATCTTTGTTGCCAATTTTTTTTAGCACCAACTGCATAAATTTATTCACCATACCAACACCCTGAAAGTCCTACTTCTTGTGTATTAAATAAACCACAATTGCTCAAATCTTCGTAATTAATAATGATGTCGGCTATGTGGAGGGTTCTTTGTGAGAGAAAAGACTTGTTTGGAAAATCAACTTCTTCATAATAGTATACATGTACAAAGAGGTAATTATCCGATGGTGTTATCGATTTAGAAAATCAAGGAAAGTTTCTTGCATTTTCAGATATAACTCCAATGCTCTCATATATCTTGAGAATTTCGCCAAATTCCTAATTTTTAGCTTTTCCATCGGAATTGCACAAATTGAATGATAGAAAATAGTTCCATGGGGGGTGATAACAATTCTGGCAGGGCAGCTCGTCTTTTTTCTGAGCTACTTATGGTGGTTAAATAGCGTTTTGGTTTCTCTATTAGAAAAAACATATGCGTGAAAGACCCAACCTTAAAAATTGTTGACATTTTCATTTCTACATGGAATAATACCAATAACGATACCGGTAATGATACCGGCAACGTTATATGAGAAAAACAGGGAATATGGAAAATCAAAGACGCTCGGTCACAATTCGAGATGTTGCAGAGACTGCCGGAGTATCCGTTTCGACTGTTTCACGTGTGTTAAATGGCAAAGTAGATGTTGCCAAAGAGACCAAAAACCATATCCTATCCATAATTGACGATCTGGGTTATTCCACTAATCTGGCAGCACGCAGCATGCGCAGCCAGAAAAAGAACCTGATTGGCTTAATCATGCCCGATATCGCTTATCCCTTTGCTATCGAGGTTATGAAGGGGGTCAACCGCGCCATCGCGGAATCGGAATTTGACTTGCTGGTTTACACGTCCGGCGATGTGCGCAAGCGGGGCAGGGTTACTTCAGAACAAAAATACATCACCTTACTGGCGAAATCCATTTCCGACGGGGTGATTGTAGTTGCGCCGGTGGCATCGGAATACAACATCGATAAACCTATTGTGTCCATTGACCCGGTTATGAGCCATCCCAATTATCCTTCTGTGCACGCTACCAATTACGAGGGATCGCGGGCCGCAATGGAATACCTGATTGGATTGGGACATAAGCGCATCGGGTTCATTAACGGCCGCACCGAACTGGAAAGTGCAAACCGGCGTTTGTCCGGTTATCGTGATGCACTGAAAAAAACAGGGATTCCCATCGAAGAAGAATTGATTGCTTCAGGGGATTACACCACCGAAACAGGAGTTAAATGCGGCCGGCAATTATTATCCCTGAAAAACCGACCAACCGCGATATTTGCTTCCAACGATCAAATGGCAATGGGCGTGTATCAGGTAGCCGAGGAGATGGGCCTGCGGATTCCGGAGGATTTCTCGCTGGTCGGTTTCGACAATATTTCTGAATCTAAATATTTAGGATTGACCACTGTTGATCAATTCATTTCCGAACAGGGGTATGGGGCGATGCAAATGTTGATCCAAATCATCAATGAAGTCCCATTAGAAAAGCAAACACTGAAAGTTCAGACACAGCTGGTAGTTCGGAGCTCCTGCCGTGAGTACCATGAGAGTTGACAGGCAGAGAGTGATCGGAAGAGATTATAAGAAGCTACAGATGTGAAAATGACTGGGAAGGGAGGTGGAAATAATCGAAGAAAACCAATTAAAAAGCAGGCCTTCTCAACAACTTTGACCGTTTAAAGAAGACCTGCACAGTTGTGTGGAGGCGTTCTCCGCACTTTCCTATTATATCTTGTTGACACCCTAAATGGAGGAGAAACATGAATCGGAAGATTTTTGTATTGATTAGTGTATTACTCGTTGCGGCATTCATGCTGACCGCGTGCGGTACAGCGGCTGCAACTGAAGCAGCGGTCGAAGAACCTGCTGCGGCTGAACCCGCGATGGAAGAAGCTCCCGCGGAAGAGGTAGCTGAACCGGTCACCATCACCTGGTGGCATATCTCAACCAAGGATCCGCCGCTGACTGATTGGCAGAATATGGCCGATGCCTACATGGCTGCGCACCCCAATGTGACCATTGAGATCACAGTCCTGGAAAATGAAGCCTTCAAAACCAAACTCACCACTGTCATGCAGTCTGGTGAAGTCCCCGATATTTTCCAGAGTTGGGGCGGCGGTACCTTGAAGGAACAGATCGATGCCGGTTTGTTGAAGGACATCACTGCCGATCTGGATGCCGACGGTGGCGCATGGCGCGATACTTTCGCCCCTGGCGCGTTGGCGGTATTTGCTTCCGACGGCAAGAATTACGGCGTGCCGTGGGATATGGGCATGGTTGGTTGGTGGTACAACAAAGACCTGTTTGAACAGGCCGGTATTGCCTCAACCCCCGCAACCTGGACAGAATTCTTGGAAGATGTCCAGAAACTGAAGGATGCCGGCATCACCCCGATTTCCCTGGGTGAAGGCGATACCTGGACCGGTATGCACATTTGGTCCTATCTGGCCACCCGCATCGGCGGCGAAGCCGCTTTCACCGCGGCTGCTGACCGCTCCGGCGCATTTACTGATCCGGCTTTTGTACAGGCTGGCGAGGAACTCAAAAAACTGATCGATATGGATCCCTTCCAGGCAGGTTATCTGGGCGCGACCCATGACGAAATGCAAGCAACTTTCGGTAACGGCAATGCTGCCATGGAATTATCCGGGCAGTGGGCGCCTTCTGTCGAGGCTGCCAACAGCGCGGATGGCGTGGGCGTTGCCAACCTGGGTATGTTTAACTTCCCGGCAGTTGAGGGCGGCGCAGGCGCATTAACGGACGTCATTGGCGGCGGCAACGGCTTTGCGGTTGGAAAAGATGCCAGTCCAGAGGCGGTCGACTTCGTTAAATTCCTGACCAACGTGCAAAACCAGACCACCGTTGCATCATCTGGGACCGGTATCCCGGTTGTGAAGGGTGCCGAGGTTGGTTTGACCGACCCGAACCTGCTGCTCGTTCAGCAGAGCTTTGCAGCGGCAGATTATTTCCAACTGTATTATGACCAGGTGTTGCCCTCAGCGATGGGCGGCATCATCAACGATGCGGTACAGAAACTGTATGCCGGTACGGCCACGGCTGAAGATGTAGCGGCTGAAATTGAAGCCGGTGCGCAAGAGCAGATTCAATAATCTAAGGTAATCGAGACAGGTGCGTTCGGTCCTGATTGTGCCGAAACGCACCTGTTTCTAAATCATCAGTAAATACCTTTTTCGCAGCCGGATAAAGGATAGACATATCTTTGAATTCCTGCGGATAAATTATTGGATGAATAGATTCAGTGTTTTACGGAGAATTAAAGAAAGAGTAAATAATGCAATTGATTCCCGCTGCTCAAAAAGAACTCAACCTCAAGAAGAACTCCATCAGCCGTAGGCGAATTCAGGATCGCCTTGTCATCGCGCTCTTTTTACTGCCGGCTTTAGTCCTTTTCAGTCTTTTTGTGATCTATCCGATATTTCGTTCGTTGTATTTCAGTACTTTCAATTGGAAAGGCTTTGGACCCGCGGTGGATTACATCGGTATAGATAATTACCGAAAAATATTAACGGATGAAGTCTTCCTTAAAGCAATAAAAAATGTGCTCCTGATTATTGTGTTGTCATTGGGAATCCAATTGCCCCTGGCTTTGATCCTGGCGGTTTTAGTTGGGCGTGACCTGCCCGGACGATCGTTGTTCCGCACAGTATTTTTTCTGCCGTATGTCCTTTCAGAAGTAAACACGGCCATCATGTGGATGCTGCTCTATAACCCTGATCCGGAAAGAGGGATCTTGAATGCTATTATGGTGATGTTTGGGCAGGAACCAATTGCCTGGTTGGCAGATATGAAAATCGTTATTTTCGCGATTTTCGTTACACTAACCTGGAAATATTTCGGATTCCACATGTTGTTGTATCTGACCGGACTACAAAATATCCCGAAGGAAATCGAAGAGGCTGCGCGCATCGATGGCGCAAATTCAATTCAAAATTTCCTCTTCATCACACTGCCTTTATTGGGCAGCACCATCAAGACATCAGTCTATATGTCTGTGTTGGGGTCAATTCAGCAGTTTATTCTAGTCTGGGTGATGACCAAAGGGGGGCCGGTCAATGCCAGCGAAACGATGGCAACGTACATGTACCGGTTTGGGTTTGTACGATTCCAATTGGGCTATGGGTCTGCGGTGGCCATAATCATGTTCATTCTGTGTATGATTTTCTCGTTGATCTACCAAGCATTGACACGGAAACCAGATTACCTTACAGGGTTATAGAAAGGATGCACTAATGGGTAAATACATTACTCCTCCGAGATGGATGCGCAAAACAATGCCCAGGGCGATAACCTACATCTTTCTGACCTGTGCCACCATAATGATCTTTGTCCCCATCGTGATCTTGATGTTTGGAAGCGTAAAAACAACAGGCCAGATGTACTCGCATCCCTATGCTGTACCCAATCCGCCGGATTGGAGCAATATTCGCCATATATTGAATACGCCCAGTTTTTGGAATATGTTAAAGAACAGTTTGATTGTCATGGTAGCCACGACATCCGGAACTGTCGCTATTTGCGCATTGGCCGCATTTGTCTTCGCCCGTATGCAATTCCACGGTAAGAATTTTTTCTTAAATTTGTTCACCGTTGGACTTATGTTCCCGATTAATGTGGCAATTTTGCCTGTTTATTTTGTATTACGGCAAATGGAGCAGATAGGCATACCAATGATCGACAAATTATGGGGGGTTATCCTGGTGCAAATCGCGTTTCAATTGTCAGGCAATATCATGATCCTGCGTGGATTTTTTACCGCGGTACCAATGGATTTACAGGACGCGGCTTATATGGATGGATGTACTAATTTTGACTTTTTCCGCCGCATTATGCTGCCCCTGGTAAAACCATCCTTATCAGCGGTTGGTGCTTTGGTGATGATCGCCAGCTGGAATGATTTACTGGTCCCGTTGGTGGTCTTAAACAGCAACAACCTATGGACGCTGCCTCTGGGTACGATGCAATTCCAGGGACAATATGGACAGGACTTGGCTTTGGTTTCAGCATTTGTGGCCTTATCTGCCATTCCAACGATTATTTTCTATTTCTTCGCGGAACGACAGATTATATCCGGGTTAACCGCTGGAGCTGTGAAAGGATAACAGTATTAATCATGGTGATTCGTAGAGAAAAATGACGCGTCATCCATAGGTTGTAATAGAAAATAATTCCGGTTGGTTCATCCAACCAGGATGAAAGTCTTTGAAAAGAAGAAAAATATTTATTAGTGGCACGTTGTAAAGAAAAATTACTGAAGAAGGAGAATTTCCTTTTTCTGTCTTGCTAAGAGGAGCGTTATGAAAGAAGACAATAAAGCGAGTGACCGATCGTATCTGGATACATCGTTACCTTTTGAAGAAAGGGTCATAGATCTTGTTGGACAGTTAACCCTGGAGGAAAAAGTAGGTTTGATGAGCCATCCCGCAAAGGGTATTCCGCGCTTAAACATCCCTGCTTACAACTATTGGAGCGAAGCATTGCATGGTGTGGCACGCAACGGCCGAGCGACCGTCTTCCCGCAGGCCATCGGTATGGCCGCGACTTGGGACAAGGATTTGATCCAGAAGGTTGCTTCTGCCATCAGCGATGAGGGCCGTGCGAAATATCATGCCGCGCTGAAACGGAATGGGTACACCGACCAATATCAGGGGTTGAATTTTTGGTCGCCCAACGTCAATATTTTCCGCGATCCACGTTGGGGGCGGGGACAGGAAACCTGGGGCGAAGATCCTTTCCTTACGGGTGAATTGGCTGCAGCTTTTGTGAAAGGCTTGCAAGGGAATGATCCGAAATATCTGAAAACTGCCGCATGCGCGAAACATTTCGCGGTTCATTCGGGACCGGAAAAAGACCGCCATACGTTTAACGCGATAGTGACCAAACGCGAGTTATATGACACATACCTGCCGGCTTTTAAGAAATTGGTACAGGACGCGGATGTTGAAGCCGTGATGGGTGCGTATAACCGAACTTTAGGCGAGGTGTGCTGTGCCAGTAAATTGTTAATCGAGGATATCCTGCGGGGAGAATGGAAATTCAAGGGGCATTATGTTTCGGATTGCTGGGCGCTGGCGGATTTCCATCTCAACCATAAAGTGACGAAGGATGCGCCGGAATCGGCGGCTTTGGCTATCAAACGCGGCTGTGACCTGGGTTGCGACCATGTCTTTGACGAGATTCCGGAAGCTATTACCCGGGGATTAATCACCGAGGAAGATATGGACCACGCGCTGGAACGTTCACTGCTTTCTCGCTTCAAGTTAGGCATGTTCGACCCACCCGATCAGGTTCCGTTCACGTCCATTTCAATGGATGTAGTGGGATGCGATGCAAACCGAAAATTGGCATACCAAACCGCGGTTGAATCGGTGGTATTGCTCAAAAATAAGGATAATATCCTCCCGATCAAACCAACTACCAAAAAGATTTTTGTGACCGGGCCAAACGCCACCAGCACGGAAGTCCTTTTGGGTAACTATTATGGCTTCAATGACCAGATGGTAACGATGCTGGAAGGAATAACCGGGCGCATCCCTGAGGGGATGGGAATGGAATACACCACCGGAGCCATGTTGAAGCACCCACGGGAGATCAAAGAAACCTGGGCGCCGGGAATGGCCCAATCATCCGATTTAGCTATTGTGTGCGGCGGTTTCTCCTCATTCCTGGAAGGCGAGGAAGGAGAATCCTTATTGTCTCCGGAGGATGGTGATCGCCACAGTATTTCGTTACCGGCCAGCCAGGTAAATTATATTAAGGAACTGGCAATTTCAGGTACCAAGATCGTACTGGTATTAACCGGAGGAAGCCCGATTGCATTAGGGGATGTTGAAGATATGGTGGATGCCATTCTGTTCATCTGGTATCCGGGTATGGAAGGCGGCCGGGCGGTGGCGGATGTGCTCTTTGGCGATGCGTCTCCTTCCGGCAAGCTGCCGTTGACATTCCCGAAATCGCTGGAGCAAATCCCGGCATTCGATGATTACAGTATGGCAGGCCGCACATACCGCTATATGGAAAAAGAACCGCTCTATCCATTTGGATTTGGATTGAGCTACAGCCAATTTGCTTTTGCTGATTTGAAACTTGAGAAAGAAAAGATCGAGCTTGGAGATTCACTGAGTGTCAGCATTATGGTGCAGAATATCGGTGCGGTAACAGCTTCGGAAGTCGTTCAGTTCTACCTGTCCGATTTGGAAGCATCCACCATTGTTCCCATCCACCATTTGATTGGATTCACTCGGGTGATGCTTGAGAGCGGGGAAAAACAAAAAGTAGAATTCACAATTACGCCTGAGATGATGTCATTTTTCAACGATGACGGAAAACTCACCCTTGAACCAGGCGATTTCCGGCTGGAGGTGGGGGGATGCTCTCCCGGAAAACGCGGACAGGATTTGGGTGCGCCCAAACCGGTTTCTATGAACTTTATTATTAGCTAGAAGGAACAAAATACGATGACTGAATATAAACCAAAACCCGAGCATAAATTCACTTTTGGTCTATGGACCGTAGGGAATACCGGCAGTGATCCTTTTGGCGCATCTGTGCGTGAAAAGATAACTCCGGTGGAGTTGGTCCATTTGTTGGCTGAAGTAGGCGCGTGGGGTGTCAACTTTCATGATAATGATCTTGTTCCCATTGATTCAACACCCTCGGAACGGGATCAAATCGTCCGGGATTTCAAGAGAGCATTAGCCGAAACCGGGCTGGTTGTACCGATGGCTACAACCAATTTATTCTATGAACCAATTTTCAAGGACGGCGCATTTACCTCAAACGATCCGAAGGTTCGAGCTTATGCGTTGCAGAAAACCATCAAAGCGATTGACTTAGGCGTTGAATTGGGCGCCAAGGTATATGTATTCTGGGGCGGGCGTGAAGGCGTTGAAAGCGATGCTACCAAGAATCCCATTACTTCGATCAAGCGATCCCGTGAAGCGATGAATTATTTGTGTGAATATGTAAAAGACCAGAATTACGACTTGAAGTTTGCGCTGGAAGCCAAACCCAATGAACCGCGCGGCGATATGTATAATGCCACAACCGGCCATATGTTGGCTTTCATTGAGACGTTAGATTACCCCGAAATGGTCGGTGTGAATCCTGAAGTTGCCCATGAACACATGGCCGGATTGAACTTCACCCACGGCGTTGCACAAGCTTTGGATGCCGGGAAACTTTTCCACATTGACCTGAACGACCAAGCCTTTGGACGTTATGATCAGGATTTTCGTTTTGGCAGTGTTAATCCCAAGAGCGCCTTCTTCCTGGTCAAATTATTGGAGGATAACCATTATGCCGGAAGCCGCCACTTCGATGCGCACGCGTACAGAACGGAAGATTATGAGGGCGTAAAAGATTTTGCGCGCGGCTGTATGCGCACCTACCTGATCCTGAAAGAAAAAGCGGAAAGGTGGAACGCGGACAGTGAAATCCAGGCCATTGTGACTGAGGTCAATGCCGATGACGGTTCGATGAACCAGTATTTTGGTAAATATTCATCCGATAAGGTAAATGCGCTAAAAAGCCATCCATTTGATCGAAAGGCTATTGCCAAAAGAGGTATGAAGTACGAACGTCTGGATCAATTAACTATCGAGGTCCTTTTGGGCGCTCGTTAAGTAAAAAAATCCCGCCTTTGATTCAGTAGTACAGGGGAAAGGTTGGCATGAAACAGGTCTGTTCTTCAAAGAACAGACCTGTTTCTTTAATTCCTGGAGGGAATGACAGCTCTTGATGATATATAATTCCACGAAATCTAATTCCCGCATTGGAGGTGCCCGTTGCATCAAAACAGTATTGCTCAGAATATCGCCAAAGAAACTATGAGTGAACTTCACGAATTTATTACCGTCGGCATGAGTGAAAAGACAATTGAAGAAAAAGCACTTGAACTTATGACTGAGAAAGGCTCCAATTCGTGGTGGTATCACGGGATTGGTGCATTGGTTCTGCTGGGCAAACGCTCGATCGAATCCATGTCCGGGCATGATTGTTATTCAAGCGAGGAGAACTGTGTCTCTGAAAATGACGTCATCACAATTGACATTGCACCAACAGTGGATGGTTATTGGGGTGACTATGCCCGCACGATATTCATGGAGAATAGTGTTGTCGCGCCCGAAGATGCCCCCAGCAATCCATTATTCCGACAGGGGTTGGACGCGGAACTTTACCTGCATGCCAAGCTGAAAGAAATTGCGACACCGGAAATGACTTATGAGGAATTATTCCTGAAACTGAACGATGAAATTACCAGTTTGGGTTTTGAGAACCTCGATATTCATGGAAATCTGGGACATTCCATTGAAATGGATCAAAAGGATCGCGTGTATATCGAGCGCGGTACAACTCGTTCATTCAAAGAAGTGGGAAAGCCTTTCACGCTTGAACCCCACATCCGTCAGAAGGGCGGGAAACTGGGATTCAAACGCGAAAATATATACTATTTTGACGAAGCGGGTATCCTGCAAGTCCTATAAGCGCATTATCCGCTCAATCTCCTGCCTGGAGACTGCGCCGGCTCTGGCACCCAGCCGGCTTACACAAATCGATGCTGCGGCGTTGGCAAATTCCGCAGCATATTTAATTCCCTTATCCAATGAAAGCGCAAATAGAAAACTGCTGCAGAAGGTATCACCCGCGCCGGTAACATCCACGATCTCAACCTCAAAAGCCGGAGAATGGATAGTTTCATCTTTTGAATAGACTACACAACCTTTTTCGGCAAGCGTCACGATGATCAGTTCCAGCCCATAGCCCAAGAGACGATCTGCGGCCGCACGCTGATCCAACGTACCGCGATATCGGTCAAAACCAACTTCGTTAAAAAATAAAATATCCAATCGTTTATAACGATCTTCGCTACCATCCTGGATGTAATCCACATCAACGTCGTAAACAAGTTTTGCGCCTTTACTCCGGCAGTAATCGATGATTCCTTCGCTATTCATATCCGCACAATGCAGTGTAGCAATTTCCGAAGGGGTCGTATAGATGTATTGGGCGTTTGCCAGGATGTCTAATTTGTCGCGGGTCAGTTCGATATACTCAAGGCCCAGCCGTGGAATCATCACGGTGTGTTCGTTTCCCACCAAAAAGATCATGGTTTTGGAGTCAGCCAGAGTTTCATCGAAAACGACCAGAGAGGTATCCACACCGCTTTTTTCCAGGTCGTCCAGTAAAAATCGGGTAATCGCGCCGCTGTTCAGCGCCGCTAGAAATTTGACATTCATACCCAACGCAGCGGAAACACAGGCAGCATTAGCGATCATGCCTCCTGGAATGGCCGGAAGTGCATCCACCAAGGCCTTATCTTTTATCGTAGGCCAATAATCCGACTTGTAATACTCGTCAAGCGCAACGTCACCAATGAACACACTATAAACATTTGGCATTTATAAATCCTTGATGTTGAATTAATCTTATTTTCAAAACAGAGCGCGTTGATTATGAATCAAGTGGGTAATTGTTACATTGCAATTCTGTAAAGTCAAGGAAAAAAGTTCGCAGGCCTTAATATTTGCACCGTTGTTCAATAATGGATATCTGTTATGAATATTTTCGGAAAATTTAAGGTAATTAGTAAAAAATTTCTTGACTTTACCTTACGAAATTCATATACTTTGTAAATGTTTTGATTCGTGGGATTTTTATAATAATCCATGATGAGCACGAATTGAACAGAAAATAAGGGAAGCACTAAAAATAAATTAAATAGGAGAATTTATAAATGGCAAATAAAATAAAGATAGATAAGTTATCGTTGTTCCTCATCCCCATCGGTATCGCTGTGAACTTCATCGGCGGCCAAATTGCTCTACTGTTGAAACTCCCGCTTTACTTGGATGCAATTGGCACCATCGTTGTTGGTGCGCTTTGCGGCGTCGTGCCCGGTATCATCGTCGGTCTCGTCTCCAACGTATTGAACTCCATTTCAGATCCCATCACCCTGTTCTACGCAATCCTAAATATTATGTTCGGTATTGCTGCTGCATATTTATCCAAGAAGGGTGTATTCAAGAGTTTTGGGAAGACATTGCTCAGCTCCCTTCTGTTCGCTCTCATCGGCGGCGGTCTGGGCTCTCTCATGACCTGGGTCCTGTACGGATTCGACTTCGGAACCGGCACCTCATCCATCTTCGCCATCCCGCTGCACGAAACCTTGGGTTTGCCGAAATTCCTGTCCCAATTCATTGCTGAATTCGGTATGGATATCTTCGACAAAGTACTCACTGTCATCGCTGCTTTCGGTATTCTGCAAGCAATCCCCACTCGTTTCCTCGCCAAGCTGCCGCTGGGTAAAATCTACATTAAAGATGCAGACCTAGCGCTTGAGGACGAAGATTAATTAGAACGTTTTAAAGATAATGCGCTTGCAACGAAAACCGCATAAATTGCAGTTGGTGGGGCAAGATATCGCATTTATATTTGAACCGTTTGATCATAATAAGAGCGCACCTTCTATGTGCGCTCTTATTCTATTAGCAGAGATTCTCCAAACAAGGAGTTGTTTTAGTGGACAGTGAATTTATCAATAGTTTTAGAAGTTATCAGAAAACCGGCAATTTTTGGTTGGATTTAAATCCAATAACAAAGCTCAATATTTGTTTGGCTTTTGCTTTTTCTGCACTTATTATGCTCGATTGGCGTTATGGGATTCCCCTATGTCTTGCCTGCTGCGTAGTGGCTTTGTTGGCTGGGAAATTCAAAGTATTTTTTGATATGTACGGTAAAGTTTGTATGATTGTCATTCTGTTTGTAACAATTGTCCGCCAAATCGGTATGCGTACCGGTAACGTTACGCCTTTTATTAATATCTTTGGCTGGCAGTGGTATTTGGAATCTTTCGTGGCGGGTTGGGACCGAATCACATTTATTTTGGGTTTTTCGGGCAGCCTGATCCTGTTCTTTGCGACCACCCCCATGCGTGATTTGATGTACTCATTCGAGCAGATGGGAATGTCCCATGAGAATTCCTTTATTATGCTGGCTTCGATGCAGAACATAATTGACTTGAAAAAAGCTTCCGTCACGATTCTAGAAAGCCAGAAATCGCGTGGAATTGAAACCGATGGAAATATCCTGGTGCGTGCGAAAGCCTTCTTCCCAACACTGGGACCGCTCCTGCTGGGCGCCATTGCCAGCACGGAAGAAAAAGCTATAGCGATGGATGCGCGCGCTTTTTCCGTGAAACGAAAACACACCTTTTTACGTGAACTTGCTCCGGCAAGCACAACGCAGAAAACCCTCAGTATTGCTGCCTGGGTATTTTGTGCCGCGACGCTGGTCTTCAGGTTTATCCGATGACCGAAAAACCATTAACGGGAAAATTATCGAACCGGACTATGGCAGGGCTGCAAGCTGGTTCAGCTTCACGCACAATAGGTTTACGAAAACAGCGGAGATAACATGGCAAAAATTGAATTAAATGATGTTTCTTATAAATATCCATATACAAAAAATCAAGCCCTTCGAAAGATTACCTACAATTTCGAATCGGGGAAATTTTATGGCATTATCGGTGAGAACGGCGGCGGGAAGACTACTTTATGTAATTTGATCCGCGGGTTGGTACCTCATTTTTATAAAGGCAAACTCAAGGGCGATGTGCTGGTCGACGGAACTGATATCCGCGACTGGAACCTGGATGAACTCTCCGCGCAAATCGGGTATGTTTTCCAAAACCCATTCACGCAAATCAGCGGTATCAAAGAAACCGTTTTTGAAGAGGTGGCATTAGGGTTGGAAAACCTGGGCGTTCCCAAAGAAGAAATCATTGAGAAAGTCACGAACGTCTGCAAGCTTCTAAAAATTGATGACCTGATTGAAAATAATCCCAATGAACTTTCCGGAGGTCAGCGCCAGCGTGTCGCTTTCGCCTCGATCATTTCGATGGAAACGGAAATGCTTATCATTGATGAACCCACTTCCCAGCTGGATCCGGAAGGAACCCGGGATGTCTTCGGGATTATCAAAACTCTTAAAGAATCTAACAAGACCATTATTCTGGTGGAACACAAAATTGATATGATCGCAGAATATTGCGATGAAATCCTTGTGATGAGCAAGGGAAGTATTGCCTTTTCGGGCCCGACACATGAAATCTTGAGCAATCCGGAAATTATGGAATACGGCGCGATGATGCCGCAAAGTGCGATTTTTGGCCATGCGATGGAGAATGCCGGCAAACCGCTCGCGCGAATTCCAATTACCTTGTCTGAAGCAGTTCCCCTTGTAAAGGATCGGAGATAGAGAATAATGGCTATAGAAATAAAGAATGCAAGCTATGCATATCCCAACGGCTTTATGGCTGTTGAAAATATCAGTATAACGATCAAAGAAGGTGAACGGGTCGCGATCGTTGGACAAAATGGCGCCGGTAAAACAACCGCTGTCAAGATGATGAACGGGTTGAATAAACCCTGCGCGGGAGATGTCATTGTCGATGGAATTAATACTAAAGACCAGACGACGGCTTCCATTTCCAGAATGGTAGGGTACGTATTCCAAAATCCGGACGATCAGATCTTTAATAATTCGGTCAAGGCAGAAATTGAATATATGCCGCGTTATTTTAAATTGTCCGAGAAGGAAATTAAAAAGCGCGTGAACCATGCGGTGGAGCTTTCCGGCGTTGAGGAGTATTTGGATATTAATCCATATGACCTGCCTTATCCAATCCGAAAATTTGTAGCAATTGCCGCAGTAATTGCCTCCGAACCGCGCTACATTATCCTGGATGAACCCACCGCAGGGCAGGATAAATTCGGTTTGGATATCCTTTCAAGCATGATTACCAGCTTACAAAATGAAGGCGTGGCGGTGTTAACAATCACGCACGATATGGAATTCGCGGTAAACAATTTCCAACGCATTGTGGCTATGGCACATAAGAATATCCTGGCAGATGGAACCGCCAAGGAAATCTTCTGGAACGAGGCAGTTGTTGCGGATGCCAGAATCAAGAAACCACAGATTGGCGAACTGGCTAAAATGCTTTCCCTGGAAGGGGAAATCCTGTTCTGTGATGAATTGGTCGCAAAGCTGTAGAGCGGCCCAGAAGAATTGTCCACTTATTAGTAGGTCAATTACCAGATGATTGCGAAAGGTATTTTACGTTGAAATACTTAGTCACAGGCTGTACGTTATTAAACGATATGAACTATGCGGACGGCAACAAAGCCGAAGGATTCCTGGGCGGCACGATCTACACCGTTGCCGGTATCAAGCCTTACAGCGATGACGTCCTTTTCATCACGACTGCCGGCCCGGATTTCGACCAATACTTCGGAGAATATTATAGAAAAAATGGGCTCTTGACGGACGGTGTTCAATTTGTACTTCCCAAGACTGAATATAGAATCCTGGACTATGCCGCGGATGGGCGCTGGTGGGAGTACTCCAAATACGGAGAAGACTTTGACAAAGAATGGGGACTGGCTGCGCTGGTCAAAACTGAGTTTGTGACAAAATACTCCAATGAGGAAACACTTGGGATTTATTTTGAATCGGGCGTAAGGGAATCAGTGTGGCAGGGATTAGCTGAAATCCGTAAAGCCGCACCTAATGCCAGGATTATGTGGGAAATACCAACCTACGATATTGATAATCCTGAAGTGAAGGACGAGATTGGCGCGCTGATCGAGAATGTAGACATCTATTCTCTGAACCTGCCTGAATCAATGACTTATTTTGGCACAAAAAATGAAGAAGAGTCTATACAGGTGATTAAGGGTTTAGGTAAACCCTGTTTTTTCCGGGTGGGGACCAAAGGCGCGTATATGATCCAGGAGGGAAAAGCCTGGTTTGCACCAGCAATTGGCGTTGAAAAAAGCGTGGATGCCACCGGCTGCGGAAATTGTTCCACCGGTACAGCCATGTACGGATTTTGCGAAGAGCTGCATCCATTGAAAACAGTCATTCTGGCAAACCTGGCCGCAGCGCTTAACGCGCTGCAGTTTGGGCCTTATCCGCAGTTTACGGAAGAGCTGCGAATGGAACTTCTTGCGAAGGCTGATACGACTTTTAAGCAACTTATGGAGGACGCCAATGTTTCTTAATTTGTTTAGGAATGCAAAGCCAGTCATGGCTATGCTTCATTTAAAAGGTGCCACTCCAGAAGAGCGATTGGAAAAAGCAGTCGTGGAAGCGGATATCTATACCCGCTGCGGTGTAGACGCCATGATCGTCGAAGATTACTATGGGGACGTGAAGGATGTAGAGAAAACACTGGCGTATCTGTCAAAAGAAAGGCCGGATTATATTTTAGGGGTTAATGTGCTCGACAATTTCGCCAAAAGCTACGAACTGGCTTTGGAATACGACGCAAAATTTTTGCAGGTGGACTCGATTTGCGGTCACCTGGAAGTTAAAGACGAACCGGCTTACTTCGAAATGATTGACGGTTACCGAAGCGATAAGAAGATTGCGGTCATTGGTGGCGTCAGGTTTAAATACCAGCCGTACCTGTCCAACCGCAGCTTGAAGGAAGACCTCGAAATTGGCATGATGCACTGCGACGCGATTGCCGTAACCGGCGCCGGAACGGGTGTGGATACCGATACGCAAAAGATTAGCGAGTTTCGTGAAATCATGGGTGATTTTCCCCTGGTGGTCGCGGCCGGCATGACCAAAGACACCATCAAAGAAAAATTGGCTATCGGCGATGCGGCCATTGTGGGCAGCACTTTCAAGGACACGCGCAAAGATACCGGAGATGTACTGGCTGCGCACGTGGAAGAGTTCATGGACGAAGTACGCCGCTGTTTTCGTTGAGCCGAAAATTAGAACCAAAAAAAGAAAAAGCCAGACCGATTTGCGGGTCTGGCTTTTATGATTAACTTTTATAGAGCGCCAGGTCTCCCACGCCAACGCGATGTGAGAAACCATCTCGGCTGACCAGACAGCCGGCAGAGAATCCTTCACGTATCAGGTTGCCCTCAAAAGCTACCGGCAGGCCGTTCACAATGGTGTAAATAGCGCTTTGGCTGAGCGGGTCTGCCACGGTGATGTTGGCGAGAGCACCTTTGCCCAGGTGGCCAAGATAATCTTCAAAAAATGGGTTACCAGTTCGTTTGGATATTAGCTGGACAGGATTCCAAGTCAGTGCGGCAACCGCATCAGTCAATGAGAGAATCCCCAGTTTCTCCAGAGTAAAAATACAAGGGAGGTTGTCGGCAGTGTTGCCAAAACCTTTCATGGTGGAACCGCTTTGTCCATCCGAGATAATGACCTTTACCTTGCCATCCTGAAGCGCGCGGTAAGCCAGCTCCTGCGCTTTTTCATTGATCTTCAGCCCGTCCCGCCTGCCGCGATTAGGCAGCAGCATGGAGGATACAAATTCGGCGGTAATTACTTCACCGTCTACCAGGGATAAAACATCCGCCATCCCTTTGGCGCCATCAGCATGCGTCCCGCATCCGGCGGCCGTCGCGTGGGCCAGGTGCAGCGGGCGGCCTTTGGAAAGTTTTACCATTCGTTTGGCATGTTCGGGATCCTGGGTGTGGGACATATACACCAGACCAGCCTTAGAGGTGATTTCGAAGATCGCATGGATGGCTTCATCGGTCATGATGAAATGGCCCATGTGGTCCTTGATACCAATTGTCAAATGCGCGGTGGAATTGGTGATGGCGTTGCGGGTCATTTTCTGCGCCATGCATTCATCGTCCAGTTCCTTCCGGAACAAGGATACCAATTGATCGGCATTCAGCAGGGTGCTCAGGACCGCCGCTGCACCCAGGTATACACCTACATTCAAGGGCAGCCCGCGGTCAACCTCGGCGCCGAGCAGTGAGGGGGCCATGAAGGTATTGCCCGCGCCGGGGGACAACCCGAGTGTGACGCCGTCCGCGGCTGCTTTGAACAGCGGACTTTCATAAATATCGAACAGGTCTCCAAGGTGCAAGTGCATGTCCACCAATCCGGGCATCACGATCAGACCGGCGCAGTCCAGGACCTTATCCGATTTTTCAACCGTAATATTTTCTGAAACTTCAATCACGCGGCCATCCTGGATGGCAACATCCATATCCCGTTCAATTTTGCTTTTGGGATCAATCAAATGGCCATTTTTTAGAACGAGCCTTTCGCTTTTCTCCGTGGAAGAAACTGTAAGGTTGGTTGAGTTTTTCAGCTTTTCAATGGTCTTGACCTGGGTCGGGTAATGATTCATTATAGGAACTCCAGAATTGACGAAATTTATAAAAAACATTATACGCCAGGCAGGCCTGCCAAACCTGTTTTTCGCTGCTATGTATTGCGAAAGGTAGGGTACTTTAAAATGTGACGAAGAAACCTTAAAAAAAAACCTCTCAATTATTGACAAGCATATAAATAAATGCTAAACTCGAAATGTAAGCGATATTATGAAAGCCCTTACATTTTATTATGAAAACTACTGAAAACTCAAAAACGATTTACGATGTCGCCAAGAATGCGGGTGTTTCCATTGCAACCGTGTCGCGCGTGTTGAATAGCCCCGACCAGGTCAGTCCCAAAACACGGACGAAGGTTTTGGAAGCAATTGACGCGCTGGATTTCATGCCAAAGGTGGATGCGCGCGAGAGGGCGCGTAAGGAAATTGGCCGGATTGGTGTAATCACACCCTTCTTTACCTTGCCTTCATTCTCCCAGCGTTTACGAGGTATAGCCGCCGCATTGGTTAGTTCTCCCTATGATTTGACCATTTATCCGGTTGACTCAACTGCGCGTCTGGAAAGTTACTATACGGTATTACCATACTCGAAGCAGGTGGACGGGTTGATAATCGTTTCACTGCCTATCGATTCTTTGGCGCTCAACCGCTTGCAGCAAAGTGAAATACCGATTTTATTTGTTGAAAATCATATACCGAATTTTTCCAGTTTGGAAATCGATAATGCTGCCGGCGGCCGCATGGCCGCCGAACATTTTATCCAAAAAGGACACACCCGTTGCGCGTATGTGGGAGATACCGTTACACCAGAATACACACTCAGCCCTGAAGATATCCGCCTGGAAGGGTACCGCAAGACTTTAATGGAAAACGGTTTGGTATTGCCGGAAGAATATATACAGTTGCCGGTTTTCCCCCCGCGCGATCCGGATAAACAGGTTCACGAATTGTTGGATCTACCCAATCCGCCAACCGCGATCTTTGCCGCAACTGATGATTTGGCGCTGCGTGTGTTGAAGATCGCACAAAAAAGAGGGGTGCGCATTCCGGAAGAATTGGCGATTATTGGCTTTGATGATATTGATATCGCTGAGTACCTTGAATTAACTACGATTAGTCAATCACTGTTCGAGAGTGGAACGCTGGCCGCGGAACACTTAATGGCGCAAATGGCAAACCCCACACGATTGGTCGAGAACATTTTTACCCAACTTAAATTGATTGAACGAAGTACAACCTGAGAAATTATCCACTTAAGATATCTCGGTTATTTATGATTTTGAATACAGGATGAGGAGGTGAAAAGGGAAGGGAGTAGAAAGGTATTTCGTAAGTCACAAAAAGGCAGAAAAAATTAGGAGAAAAAAATGAAGAAAAATAAGTGGTATATGCTCATCTCGCTCTTTGCCGTAATTTCCATGGTGATGGTATCTTGCGGTAGCGGCGCGGACACAGCCCAGGTAGAGGCTCCCGCAGCAGAAGATGCAGCAGTTGAAGAACCGGCAGTGGAAGAACCCGCGGCAGCCGATGCTGCTGCGGAGCCGGTTACGATCGATGTGTGGTTCCATTCCGGAAAAGGCGAGGAGCGTGAAGTATTGGATGCTCAAGTAACTGCCTTCAACGAAATGCAATCTGATGTGCAAGTGAATGCCATCCTATTACCAGAAGGGTCTTATAACGATCAGGTGAACGCAGCCGCCCTGTCGGGCGATTTGCCATGTTTGCTGGATTTCGATGGCCCGTTCCTGTACAACTATGCTTGGGCTGGTTATATGCGTCCTTTGGACGATCTGGTGCCTGCTGATGTGAAAGCCGATTTCCTGCCTTCCATCATTGCCCAGGGCACGTATGGGGGAAAACTGTACAGTCTGGGAACCTTTGACTCCGGTTTGGCGATTTGGGGGAATAAAGCCTATTTGGAAGAAGCCGGTGTACGCATCCCGACCAGCATCGATGATGCCTGGACGATGGAGGAATTCACCGACGCGTTGCAGAAATTGAACGCATTGGATCAGGTTGACTATGCAATCGACTTCAAACTGAATTACGGTCCGGATGATGAGTGGAACACCTACGGGTTTGCCCCCATTATCCAATCCTTCGGCGGCGATTTGATTGACCGCACCGATTATCAGAGTGCCGATGGCGTTCTGAATGGACCTGAATCCGTAGCAGCGCTGGAATGGTTCCAGAGCTTGTTTACAGACGGCTATGCCAATCCCAGCCCGGCCGGCGACGATGATTTCTATGGCAGCAAAGTTGCCGCACTCTCGTGGGTGGGCCACTGGATGTACGGACCGCACACCGAAGGTTTGGGTGACGATGCGGTCTTGATCCCCATGCCAATTCTGGGCGACAAGGCTGTAACCGGTATGGGCTCCTGGAACTGGGGTATTACCTCCACTTGTGAGAACCCCGAAGCAGCTTACACTTTCCTGAGCTATCTGATTGAGCCGGACGAGATCCTGCACATGACCAATGCCAATGGCGCAGTACCGGCTCGCAAGAGCGCAATTGCCAAATCCGAGCTCTTTGGTGAGGGCGGAAAGTTGAACATTTTCGTACAGCAGTTAGAGAACGGCGTGGCTGTTGAGCGCCCGACCACACCTGCGTACCCGGTGATCACCTCGGCCTTCCGCACGGCGATTTGGAACATCATTGCCGGCGCAGATGTGCAAACCGAACTGGATAAAGCTGTTGTGACGATTGATCAGGATATTCAGGATAACAACGGTTATCCGCTGCCTGAATAAAACAGCAAAAACTGAGGTTATATTCCTCAAATGTTAGAAGAGTAGAGGGGCCGCAATATAAACGGCCCCTCTGCAAAAAAGGATCGGAGGAAAGCGATGATAAGGCAAAAACAAATCCAGCCGACCATTCCCAAATACCGTCGAAAAGAATCCCTGACGGCCTGGTTATTTTCAACCCCAGCAATTATCCTGCTTACATTATTCCTGCTTGTGCCCTTTGTTTGGGCGATATGGTTATCTTTCACCAACCAGCGCTTGATTCCGAATCCGAATTTACCGACTGAATTTGTCGGGCTGCGTAATTACATCCGCATTTTTCAGGATGACACTTTTAAACGCGGGTTATTAAATAACTTTTATTTCATCGCAGTAGTTGTTCCGATCCAAACCTCCCTGGCGCTGGCATTGGCAATGTTGATCAACCAGCAGCTCAAAGGTATGAATATTTTCCGAACCATCTATTTCGGACCCGTGGTAACCGCTATGACGGTGGTATCCATTGTTTGGACGCTGCTCTACAATCCGGGAGAGGGATTGATCAATGCTTTTCTGCAGGCGATCAGTTTCGGGAAATTGGGGCCTTACAACTGGCTGATGGATACAAAATTGGTTTTCCCCGCAATTATGCTGCTTTCCATATGGCAGGGAGTGGGTTTCCAAATGGTGATCTATCTGGCCGGTTTACAGGAGATTCCACATTCGTTATATGAGGCGGCACAAGTGGACGGCGCAAATGGCTGGCAGCAATTCACGAACATCACTTTACCGCAGCTGCGCAACACTACAATTTTCGTGGTGCTCTCCACAACCATCATGGCGTTCAAATTATTTGATCAGGTCCAAGTCATGACCAATGGCGGCCCGCAGAACGCTTCGATGACCACCATGGTGTATGTGGTGGAAATGGGGTGGGGTCAATTGAAGGTTGGGTATGCTTCCGCAATCAGCATTGTATTCTTCATCATCGTGCTGTTTGTATCGCTGATCCAGCGTTACCTTACCCGAGAGAAAGGAAGTGCGGCATGAACATGGATCAAGGGAAAACCTCGCGGCATAGTATTAAAAAGGTAAAACGCCTAAAAAAATGGTTGACCTACCTGGTGATGTCGCTGCTCGCGATCTTCTTTATGTTCCCTATTGTCTTTATGTTAATGTCTTCAATAAAGAATAATGAATATCAGGTAGTGACTGACATGAGTTCACTCCGGGCATTCCTGCCGGTTGGGGAATTGGGAATTCAAAACTATAAGGATGTGTTTGCTTCTCAGCATTTTGGGCATGTGATGTTCAACTCCGTGTTTATTATGATAACCACTGTCGTTATCGGTTTATTCGTAAACAGCATGATTGCTTATGCCCTGGCACGCCTGAGATTTAAAGGAAAGACATTCCTGCTCTCGTCGATTATTTCCCTGATCATCATTCCATTTGAATCAGTAGCAATTCCTTTGTTGGTGATGGTCAATCATTTGCCCTGGTTTGGCGGCGAGACATCCTGGCTGGATTCTTATCACGTACAAATCATTCCCTTTATCGCAGATGCTTTTTCCATCTTCTTGTTTTATCAATTCTTTATCGATATCCCCAAAGACCTGGAAGAAGCGGCGCTAATTGATGGAGCCAGCCACTTCGGTATTTACTGGAAGATAGTCCTGCCGCTTTCCAAACCTATTTTTGCTACAGTAGCAATTCTGCAAGCGCTGAATAGCTGGAATCGCTTTATGTGGCCGCTCATGGTTACACGCGGTACGGACGTAAGACCCTTGACGGTGGGCATACAATCCTATTTTGGCCAGGATCCCAGGCTTTGGGGTGACCTGATGGCATTCGCTTCGCTGATTACAATCCCAGTCCTGATCGTATTCCTGCTATTCCAGAAATGGTTTGTCCGTAGTGTTGCTTCTACCGGCATCAAGGGATAAATCCTCCAGACTTTTGGCGTAAATAGTAATATTTGCCGACCTTCTGCTGCGTAATAAAAAATACCAGGCGCGTATCAAAAATAACACCGCCTCCAGGAAGGAAGCACAAAAACAATTTGGAAGAATCAATTATGAAATTCGCTAAGGAATTCAAGAAATCTACACGGGCACACATCCTGATGATTACCAATCATGGTATGCACCACTGGAACATTATCCCAGGGCTGCCGGATACCGGCGGGCAAAATGTGTTCGTCAACGAGTTCAGCGATGCATTAGCGAATCAGGGATACCGGATCACGATTATTAATCGAGGCGGGTACACAAACCCCGTCAGCGGAGTAATGCGCAAAGGTATATTGTATAAAGATGAAAATCAGCGCATTATGTATTTAGAAGACGGCCGAGGTGAATTTGTCAGTAAAGAAGATATGGATGCTCAATTGCCTGCTTTGCTGGAAAATTTGAAACAACAGCTCAAGGATGAGGGGAGCAAGGTCGACCTTATTATTTCACATTATTGGGATGGCGCGAAGCTGGGAATTCTGTACAACCAAACCCTGTCAAAGAAAAAGACCCATATCTGGGTGCCGCATTCCCTGGGTGACGTGAAGAAACGCAATATCAATTCAACCGAATGGGACAAATTGCGCATAGAAAACCGCATTGATAATGAAATATCGATTATCAAAGAAGTTGACCAAATTGCTTCCACTTCCAGCATTATTGAGCAGTCATTAATAAATGATTATGGATTTACAGGCAAAATGCTCTTTCTGCCGCCATGCGTAAATACGGAACGGTATTGTCCCCATAAAATAACAGACGACCATCCCGTTTGGGAATTTTTAGAGCGGCATGGACAGATGAAAGCGGAGGAAATCCGAAATAGCCGGATTATTACCGAAATCAGCCGCACCGACAGCACCAAACGCAAGGATGTATTGATAAAGGCTTTTACACTGGTGCAGCGGGAGTATAAGAATACAGTTTTGGTGTTGACCATTGACCGGCAGAATAGCCAATTATGTGAAGAGCTGCATCACCTGATCCAAACATCCGGCATTCAAGACCACGTTATCGTGCTAGGGTCGGTATGGGATGAATTGCCCGATATTTATGCCATCACGGATATTTACTGTACGCCTTCGGTAATGGAAGGGTTTGGCATGACTTCCCAGGAAGCGGCGGCAACGCGCGTTCCTGTAATTTCCAGCGACCTGGTCCCATTTGTCACGGAATACCTGCTGGGGGATAACGTGAAAGCACTCATAGTAGATGGGGAGGAGACCCAAGTTAAAAAAGGAGCGGGCGCGTTGGTGGTGCCGGCGGATGATATCGAAGGTTTTACGATGGCGCTAAAGTGGCTGCTTTCAAATGAAGAAATCAGAAGAGAAATGGGAGAGGCTGCGTATAAAATTACGATACCTTATTTCACCTGGAAGAACATCGTGAATGGATTTTTAGCAGAAAGCGGTGTGCATACCTGCCCGGAGGAGAATGACTGATGCCCGTAAAACTGACCCGCGAACTACTGGAAAAGCTGGTACAAGCCGAACAAATTGAAAAACTTAGCCCCGAACAAATCAGCGAGTTCTTTACAAGTGAGCCTGAAATCAGTAATTATGCACCCGATGGGATTTGTCAAACCGACCCGCGCAATGGGGATCGGATTGTCTACAATTCTGCCCGCGCCCGGCGGCCGCATGACAATACCAGCAAAAATAATAATCCAAAGAATGAGGCGACAAAACAAAAGTGCCTTATTTGTGAGGGATTGACCACAAAGATCCTGGATGTAGCAGATTTGAGCGAAGGCTTTACATTCATTAACAAAAACCTTTTCCCGATTTTCTACCCTGAAACAACCAGCAATCCGGGAGGTAATTTCAACGATGTCACTTCCGGAGAAGCTGCAACCGGCTGTCATTTCCTACAATGGACTTCGTCATTTCATGAAAAGGACTGGCAAAATATACCCTTGGCAGACCGGGTGATTGTTCTGCAGCGATTGGCGGCATTGGAAAACAAATTATTGGAACAATCAGGTCAATATGTATCCATCATTAAAAATTACGGACGTTTGGTAGGCGGTTCGCTCTCGCATGGGCACCAACAGATCGGGGTCAGTAATATCCTGCCCAACTGTATACGACAGGACCAACAATTTGCAGAAGCGCATGGGGAGAGTTTCTCGTCTTATATGCGGCGAGAAAATCCGAAGGAATTATTGATCAAGGATTACGAAACGGCCGTGCTGATCACGCCTTATTTCATGCGCAGGCCATACGATATGCAGCTTTTACCAAAAGACGATTCAAAATCTCATCTTTTTGAGCTGTCGCATGAAGAACAAAGAGCTGTGGCGGACGGTTGGCGAGACGCCATTCGTATTATGCTAACCATCATGCCCAAGATTGGCAAGGAGACTGCTTATAACGTGACCACTCATAATGGGGACGGCAGCGGATTATATTTTGAGTTCCTTCCCTATACCCAGGAAATGGGCGGTTTTGAACATTTGGGTTTGTATCTATGCCAGGGTAACCCAATCGCTTCAGCGCAGACTGCGCGGGAAATCCTTTCAAGTTATGGCAAAGATGAAGATTAAATCATTAAATCGGAGAAAGATCCCATGAGCCTGCACCTGCCGGATAAATGGGTGTGGGATTTTTGGTTTGCGCGTCAGGGAGAATATACGCATATTTTCTATCTGCAAGCTCCGCGCCGGCTGAATGACCCGGAGATCCGGCATTGGAATGCCAGTATTGGGCATGCGCGCTCGCTTGACCTGCGTGATTGGGAAATATTACCGGATGCGCTGCTGCCCTCAAAAGAAGAAAAGGAATGGGATAGTAAAGCAACCTGGACCGGCAGCGTGATCCGGCATGGCGGAAATTGGTATATGTTCTACACCGGTATCAGCAAAGCTGACGACGGGTTGAACCAGCGTATCGGATTGGCGCAATCGGCAGACCTAACCCATTGGGAAAAATATGCGAGTAATCCGCTTATCCCGTTAGACAAAAAACGTTACGAAGCACTGGACAAACAAATTTGGTATGAAGAAACCTGGCGCGACCCATGGGTATTTGAATGGGAGGGAGAATTCCATGCCCTGATCACTGCACGCGTACCCTATGGCGAACCACGATCACGCGGTGTGGCAGCGCACGCGGTTTCTAGAGATTTGTTTCACTGGAGAGTTGAAGAACCGTTAACCGATGCGGGGGAGTTTGCTTATTTGGAAGTACCGCAAGTCGCGCGTATCGGTGCGCATTGGTACTTGTTCTTCAGTGTTGAAAAAAGCCGTTTTTCGCAGCAGCGTTCTGCACGGGAAGGAACGCGGGCGCAGACCGGCACGCATTACTTCATTGGCGAAAGTCCTCTGGGACCTTACCGGCTGCTTACGGATGATTTCCTGTGCGGAGATGAGCAAGGTACTTTTTATTCGGGGAAAGTAATAAAGAACAATCGTGAGGATTGGGTTTTTCTGGCATGCCGGCAATATGATCAGAATAGTGCATATATTGGAGAGATTAGCGACCCAATGCCAATTGAAGCACAGACAGATGGGCGTTTGGTAATAAAAAACATGAATCCGGAGGATGTAGTTCATGAAGGGTGATGTCGTGATGGTTGAAGAACATCATAAAAAGGCGGCAAAAGAAATTGTCCGAAAAATTCTGGCGGACATTGAACAAAAAGATACACGCTATACACTGACTGTAGCGGGAGAATCAGGCAGTGGAAAATCCGAAATGGGTAAAGCCATTCAGGATGAATTGGCCAATTATGAAATTAATGCTGTGGTGCTGGGGCAGGACGACTATTTTGTGCTCCCGCCTTATGATAATGACGCTCGTCGGCGGGAAGACCCCGAGTGGTTGGGACCGCATATTGAAATTAAGATCGATCTACTGGAAGGCAATTTAAAAGATGCGCTTGCGGGTGTGGATAAAATCAATAAACCGCTGATCGACTATAACCGCAATACTATTGAGACAGAAACCATAGCTCTGGAGGGTGTCCGGGTAGTCATCGCGGAGGGTACTTATACATCCTTGTTGAAACACGTGGATACGCGCGTGTTCATTGACAGCAGCCGACTGGATACGCTGGCGTACCGTGAAAAACGGAATCGCGGCAATGAGGTGGGCGATGATTTCATTGAAAAGGTGCTGACAATGGAACATAAGATTATTGCCGGGCATAAAAACCTGGCCGACTTCGTGATTACTCGGGAACATGAAGTAAATATGGCGGATTAAATTTCCTGTTATCTATTACGCTGTCGGATGTGACATGGTATAGAATGAGTTGAATAACAGGATAAACCTCATGAAAACCAAAATACAAGAACTGCGGACTAACCTGCAGGTGATGACCCTGGAGATAGAAGAATTTATCCGCCAAAGTCTCCGGACATTAGGCCGCGAAGGAGCAGCCATTGCGTTAAGCGGAGGGCTGGATTCGGCGGTGGTAGCTATGCTTACTGTCAGGAGTCTGGGCAGCCAAAAAGTACACCTGGTGAACTTACCGGAGCGGGACAGCAATCCGATTCATCGCCAACATGCCAGGCAGCTGGCCCAAGAATTGGAAATTGAATTGCAGGTTATTGATATCACACCGGCTTTGCGCGCAGCTGGAGCTTATAAATCCCTACCGCTGTGGTTGGTACCCTCACGAAAATTACGCGGCAGATTGGTAACCTACGGCCGGGAGAAATTGATCAAGCATAATGACGAGCGCATTTTTATGGATCGCATGAATGCCGAAGGAGAATCCTGGATGGCACGCGGTAACTCATACGGCATGTCTAAACACCGCATGCGCATGCTGCTGATTTACCAATACGCGGAGGTGCGCAACTTGATGGTTGTCGGTGCAGCCAACCGCACGGAAGTGATGACAGGTACTTATTGCAAGTGGGGTGTAGATCACTGCGCGGACATCATGCCGGTGATGCATCTCTACCGCTCGCAACTGGAGCAGGTGGCGGATTACATTCACGTGCCGGACTATATTCGCACCAAACCATCTGATCCGGATCTGTATCCCACCAGAATCGATAAAGGCGAGTTCTTGGGAGGATTTGAGAAGGCCGATCAAGTCCTTTTCAACTTTGAGCATGGCGTGGCGAAGGAAGCTCTGTATCCGGTTTATGGACAAAAAATGGTCGAGCAACTGGAAACGCTCTATCAAGCTTCCGCACACATGCGCGAGGCGCCTAATCATCTCTAAATTCCTGGAACAATCAATTCCGCAATATTTTTCCAATCGAAAATTGTTATCCATAAAGAGGTATCTTTTTATTTGGTTGATTATTTTCTATTAATAGGTTATCCATTTGCGAAATATTGGGGGGATGATATACAATTTTAACCATTCGTAATAGACATGAAAATCAATTGTACGATGTCTATTAATACAGAAAGAGGTAATCGTGAATCAACACATTGAACAACATCGTGAGATTCTGGAACGTATCGCGTATGTCGCCATGCTGGAAAGAGGATTGCTGCCTGAGTTCTCGAAAGAAGATTTGGCAGAACTGGAACGCATCGAGGATCCGGCAAATGATTCCGGAGATTCACTTGTTGATTTAACAGACCTGCTATGGGTTTCCATTGATAATGACGATTCACTTGACCTGGACCAGACCACTACTGCGGAAGAAATGCCGGAAGACCGGGCGAAGATCTATGTGGCTGTGGCGGATGTGGATGCTCTGGTGAAAAAAGGCACCAAATTGGATGGGCACGCGCAGCATAATACCACCTCGGTCTACACGGCCGCTAAAATCTTTCCGATGCTGCCCGAAAAACTGTCCACTGACCTGACATCATTAAACTTAGACGCGGATCGTGTGTCGATGGTGATCGAGATGATCATTAATCCGGACGGATCTTTGCAAAAGGGATCAGTTTACCGGGCAATTACTCACAATTATGCCAAACTGGCGTACAACAGCGTGGCAGCCTGGTTGGACGGCAATGGGCCCATACCTGAAGGGGTAGCGGCTGTGGACGGATTAGCTGCAAACCTGCGCTTACAGGATGCGACAGCCCAACAGATGAAAAAGTTCCGGCATGCGCACGGTGCTTTGAGTTTGGAGACAATTGAAGCTAAAGCTGTTTTTTCTGACGGCCAAGTTGAAAGCCTTGAGAAAGAAGAACGCAATCGTGCCAAAGACCTGATTGAAAATTTCATGGTAGCCGCCAACGGTGTGACCGCGCGATTTTTGGAGGAGAATCATTTTCCATCGCTTCGGCGAGTGGTGCGCATCCCCAAACGCTGGGAGCGTATAGTCCAAATTGCGGCCGAACACCATTATGACCTGCCTGAGACGCCCAATTCAAAGGCACTGGAAATATTTCTGATCAAACAAAAAGAGGAAGACCCTGAGCGTTTTCCTGATTTATCCCTGACTATCATCAAATTAATGGGTGCCGGAGAATATATGGCAGAGATGCCTAAAGGTGCTGTTCCCGGACATTTCGGCCTGGCAGTAAAAGATTATGCCCACTCCACGGCGCCAAACCGGCGTTATCCGGATTTGATCACCCACCGTTTGTTGAAAGCTGCGTTACAGGATGAACCTGTTCCCTATACCCCTGCGGAATTGGAAGAACTGGCTACGCACTGCACGGAGGCCGAAGATGCCGCCAACAAGGTAGAAAGGCAGGTGGGTAAATCCGCGGCGGCGCTGCTGCTGAAATCGCATATTGGTGAAAAGTACGAAGGCATCGTCACCGGTGCCGCACAAAAAGGTACCTGGGTAAGATTATTGAAGATTCCCGTGGAAGGCAAGCTGGTGCAAGGTACGCAAGGGGTGGATGTAGGAGATCGAATCCATGTTCAATTGATCGATGTGAACGTGGAAAAAGGGTACATCGATTTTAAAAGAATAAAATCCTCCAGGCGATAATTACCGAAAAGATGGAACGGGTCAATCCTGCTTTTCGATTTGATAACCGGCTTCCTGCCAGGCGGATAGCAGCTTTGGATTGCGTTTCAAGTATGCATCCACCAATACTTTGGGGACATTGTTAAGCGGGCAGGAGAAATTGGGGCAGCGGTTGCAGACGTTGTAATACAAAATATAGATACCACTGCAAGCTGCGCATAATCCGATGAAGGCTATCCAATACTGGCCGCCGAGAAGAAGAAACGGAAATGGAAAACCCAGCCAGATTAAAGCGCCCACGATAAATTGAATTCTTTCGGACTTGCTCATCGGCTTGGGTTGAAATTTCCAGAATTTAAAAACGCCGGAATTGGCGTGGCATTCCAGAATACGGCCGGACGCAGCCCAATAAGGACAGTGCCGGCAAAGAACGCGCGCTTCCCAAACGAAGAAAAAGAAAAGTGAATATGCCAACCAAAGGAGAAGGAATATCCCTTTCCCTGCTAAGATGACACCGGTGATCATTGCGGCAGCATAAGGCAGAACTATCGAGAAAAAATTCAGCAAATCCCTATCTTTGTAGCGGCACATCAACCGCTCACCGGTTTCGCATTGAGCGCAATCCGGCAGCGATTGGGCTGTGCATGGCAGTTCAGAACCACTATCTGTTTTTTGATTAGGGTTGGTCATATCCGGATTATAAAGCTGTTAGTTCGATCAATTTACTCAACCGGAGTAATTTGACGCGGCACAATCTTAACAAATCGGGATAGAGCTACCTGTGGCAGGCAAAATTGAGTGATTTGTTCGGCATACTCGGGCTGGTTGGTTTGCAGCAACGCTTGATGATAGTGTTCCAGTAATTCCTGAATGGAAAGAATATCGGGACCTTCCACCGGCAGTATATTGACCTGTGCGCCGATGCCCAGGCGACGTTCCAGGACGTCCAGAGTAAAGCCCATTTCGGGAGTTAACAGCTGGTAAACCACACCGCCGGTCATGCCGGAAAAAGCCCAAGGACCAGGGTCGCCCAGAATGACCACGCGCCCAGAGGTCATGTATTCGCAGGCATACCCTTTTAGGTTGGCAGAGGTACCAACGCTGCCGGCATTGTCGTCGATGGGATGGGTGATTTGCCCGCCCAGAACCACGTCGGCACCCGATAAGCGGATGCAGGCGCGTGAATCGGCATTGCCCTGCACCAGCAGAATACCCTGCTGAGCTCCGTAGGCAAAACTTTTGCCAACACTGCCGTCGATGCGCAGACCGTCGTGGTTGAGGCCTTTCATAATCGCCACGCGGCCGCCGTTAGCGCCTTTGGCTGCGCCATCCTGGGCGCCGCCTTCAATCAATACATCCATATTCCCTGTAATCCAAGCCGCAAAACCGTTGCCGCCAATGGACGAAGGACTGAAGTGCAAGTGCAATTGGTCGATTTCATGGTCAAGCTGCGGATGGCGCATGAGCGCGCCGAACAGATGCGAACCGAGCGCGCGGTCATAAGCCATGACCTGATCCTGGTAGGTGACCTCTGTCTCGCCTTCGTCTACTGCCTCAAGGACTGTCTCACTGATGAAACGGGTTAAGTGATTGCGATCACGTGTCAGCAGACGCCCGATGCCTGGCTCGCGTTTGGTGTGTGGCTGAACCGGAACAGGTTCCAACATGGCTGACAGGTCAATCCGATCAATCAGCGCGCTTTGTTCCAATAAATCAGCTTTGCCAACCAAATCCTGCACCCGGGATACACCCAGTGAAGCAGTCAATTGACGCAATTCTTCACCAATACCGTTGAATAGTCGCTCCAGCTTGATAACAGACGCTTCCATATCCAGCGGCGTGAAATCTTTAATACCCAATTGTTGAGCTTCTTCGAGGGTTTTGATATGTGTGGTGATGCCCTTATGGCAGGTACCCTGATTGCATTTACGGCAAATAGTGCAGCCGATGGCGACCATGGCGAGTGTGGCAAAGCCTACCCGATTGGCACCCAGCATTATCATCTTGAGTACGTCCGCTCCGGTTTTTATACCGCCGTCGCACCAGATTTCAACACGGTCGCGGATACCGGCTTCCACCAGGGCGCGATGTGCCTGCACCACACCGATCTCAACCGGTAAACCAACGTGTTGGATGGCGTGTTTGCGCGCGGCGCCGGTGGCGCCATCGTAACCGGACAGGTTGATCACGTCCGCACCGGCTTTTGCCACACCCACGGCAATCACACCAATGCCGGGCACGCAGGGACATTTAACGCCAATCCTGGCATGCGGGTTGACCGTCCTTAACTCCTCAATCAATTGCGCGAGGTCTTCAATCGAATACAGGTCATGATTGTTTGAAGGAGATAGCAGCGCTACGAAGGGCGGGGTACGGCGCGCTTGGGCCACACGGGGATTTACCTTTTCAGCCGGCAGCATACCGCCCTCACCGGGTTTGGCGCCTTGACCGATCTTAATCTCAATCAAACCGCATGAGTTCAGAAACTCCGCGTTGACACCAAAGCGGCCGGAGGCCACTTGCTGGCCGCGGTTGCGTTTATATTTGCCGATTAATTCCGGGACTTCACCACCTTCACCGTTGATGCAGATGATATTCAATTTATCCGCTGCCCGCGCGTATGTGCTGTAAGCCGCTTCACCCTGTGAACCAAAGGACATGGCGCTGATCACAAAGGGCATGGCATGCTCTCCGATTTCAATATTCACCTGGTCGGTGGATAGCGCAGAGGGGCTGGTTTTAAAATCTATCAAATGTCGTAGTGCCACCGGAGTCTGAGAAGTCAGATCGCGGTATTTATTGATAATGTCCTGATAATCGCCCTGCGCACTGGTATAACTTCCCACCGCTTTCCAGAAGCGAGGATAGATGCGGTCGATCGAGGCGAGTTTACCGGATTGAGGCTCGCTCATTTCCAAAATTTCACGGCGAGTCTGCGCGTCTTGTTCCAACGCTTGCCAGGATAAACCGGATGAATGGCTGCCAAGGAAATTTGCTGTATGGAAGATGCCGGCCAATTCAGGCGCCAATCCGATGGAACTGGCTACGCGTCCATACCCGCGCAATTCGTGGCTGCCGATGGTGGAGATAACCTTTTCCAGCCCGACCTGCAGAGATTGCAGCAGGTTCGTGATGGCCTGTGCTGAATCCTCACTACCAGTTTCTGCGGCGATACTGAGCATGGCATACGGGTTGACAGCATCTGCGCCGAAACTGCAAAGCATGACAATATCGTGCAAACAACGGATGTATGTGCTGCGGACAATAATGCCGGTTTGGCGGCGCAAATTCTTCGGCTCGAAATTCTTGCGGAGAATATCGTCAACGGCCGCTACCGCCAGGACAGGATCAAGCACGCACTGATGTTCAGCAATAGCGATGGAATCATCCAATACCAGACAGAGGGCACCTGTTTTAACTGCTTCCACGGCCGCTTGAGTTAATTTGTCTAAATACATGCTAAAAGATTGGCCCTGTGGGACTGCCAGGGATAGCCAAACCATGCGATCGCCAAAGAATTTGCTGACAGCTTCCATCGGATAGATGGGAACATCACTTGAAACATGCGAATCTGCGGTGCTGCCGGGAAGGCGGCTGGATAAAAGCGGCGAGGATAATAGAAGATGGCTGCCCTCATTCACCGAAGGAGAGGCGATTTCCGGACGTTGACCTAGAATTACGCGGGTTGAAAAGGCTTCACCTTCCCGACCGCGGTCGATAGCCGGGTTAGTGACAACTGCGACAGTCTCTTTGAAATAATCCGACAAATTTACCCGGTTGCGGCTGAGGGCCGCCAGCGGGCCATCGTAACCCAGCGAACCGACAGTCTCGTGTCCGGACAAGGCTTGCTGCTTTACATCGTCTACCTGTTCCCGGCTCCAACCGGCAGCTGCCAGGATGGATTCCGTAATGGTAAAGGGAATGGCAAGCTTTTCCGATGAAGCCGAATTTTGAGAAAATAAAACACGAGCACTGCTCGTGTTTTGGACAGCATCGGCGGCATTTGACTGTTGGGAATTCTGCTGAACAGACTGCAGCTGAATCTGCTGCCCAAATTGGGAATTCAGACTTACGGGTGAATTGGATGAAAGCGCCGCTAAAGACGAGCTGCGCTGGAGATTGGTGTTCATAACCTGCTGGCGGATCTTGCGATGGGAGAGCACTTCCACATCCCGGCCGCGATGAATTACCAGCCCCATTTTTTCACCCGGAGCCAGGGGGCGTGAATCGGTGACCATATCTTCCAGTTGAATAGCGCCGCGTTCCGAACTGAAAATGAATTCTTTTTCGGTTTCACTGAACCATAAGGGGCGCAACCCCAACGTATCCAGGCTACAAACGGCCGTGTCGCCATATCGGGCGGCAATGGCGGCGGGGCCCTGGGCAAAAGCACCAAAAGCCAAGGTCATACGGGTATAGATATCACTTAGCGGGGATGTCAATTGGTCAATTTCAAAAGGAGAGGGTGGAAAGACCATTTCCATGGCTTCCATTAAATTGAAGTTGTTATTAATGCAGAAATGTTCCAAAGCGCGGTCTACATCCTGAGAGTCGGAACCATCCCGAGGGAGCTGGACGCTAATCTGCCGGGCTTCCTGGCGGAAACGATTGATAGTATTAATCTCGCCATTATGGCCCAAGAGTGCGAAGGGTTGAGCGCGTTCAAAGGTCGAAACAGTGTTGGTGGAATAACGAGCGTGGCACAGCACCATAACGGTGTCGTAACTGCGGTCCTGCAGCTCTGGATAATAGCGTGCCAGAGTCTCTACCGAACCGCGCATTTTGTAAATCACCGTATAGGAACTAAGCGAGGCAAAATGAATGGGCAGTTCGCGTTCCAGGTTTTGCTTAACTATAAACAAACGGTTCTCCAAATCAGGCAGGTTTGCCGATCCGGCCAACTGCCAAAACGCAGGTGGATTGGTCTGGGCGTTCAAGCCTAACGCTTCGCAACGAACCGGACCGGGTTCTGCTAACAGGAGATTCAATCCGGCCTGGTCAAATTCTCGGTTAATACTCGATTGAACGGTAGTGTAATCCATGCCAAAGGGAATGAAGAGATGGCCTACCCAGAAGCCGGTTTGGGTAGCCAATGATGCCGGAAGGCCGGCCTGGCTGAGTTTCTTGGCCCACAAACTGCGAGGAATATCGGTTTGAACGCCGGCGCCATCACCTTCACCGCGCACGTAACCGGTGCGGTGGCCCATGTTTGCCAAGCGCCACAACGCCCGTTTCAAAGTTCCGAAAGTACTCTGACCGTTTTTACGCGCGCTCAGGTAAAGAGCGCAAGAATCATGCTCCGGTCCATAGGGGGAATCGGGTGAAACATCAGTGCGTATGGGTTTAATCGACATGGCTTCCTCTTTAAATACTGTTTACAAATTCAATAAAACAAGGCTTATAAAAATCATCAATGTTCTTGGCTTTAAGGTAAAGTTCTTCATTTTATCGCATATTTGAGAAAAAAGGGAAGAATGTCATATAAACAATATGACAAATGACGTAAAGTAATTATTAAAAAAAAGGACATTGGTTGTGTTTGCCAACGTCCTTTTTATAAAAGGGGAAAAGAATAGGTTTAGGAAACTTGCGGCAGGTCAGCCATGGCTTCGTTTATTGCGTCCTCCGGCAAAGCAAAATCTTGAAGCTCACCGGCCATGTATTTCTGGTAGGAAGCCATATCAAAATGGCCGTGACCGGAGAGATTGAAGAGAATCACACGTTTCTCGCCTTTTTCCTTGGCGTCCAATGCTTCGTCGATGGCAGCGCGGATGGCATGGGCGCTTTCCGGGGCGGGCAGGATGCCTTCGGTTTGAGCGAACTGAAGCGCGGCTTCAAAGGTCGCTTTCTGGGGAACGGTGGTGGCTTCTACCAGGCCGGCATCGTATAAGGCAGATAAGCTGGGCGACATACCGTGGTAGCGCAGGCCGCCGGCGTGAATGGTGGGCGGTACAAAACCATGCCCGAGCGTATACATTTTTACGACAGGTGCCATCTTGGCAGTATCGCCATAATCGAAGGCATATTTGCCTTTGGTCAATGAGGGGACTGCATCCGGTTCGACCGCTAGCAGGCGTGTGCGCTGCCCATCTTTCAAGTTCTCGCGAATAAACGGGTAAGCGATACCGGCAAAATTGGAGCCGCCGCCTACACAACCGATGACTACGTCCGGGTATTCACCGGCCATGTCCATTTGTTTGAGGCATTCTTCACCGATAACGCTTTGGTGGATCATTACGTGATTGAGCACGGAACCCAGGCCGTATTTTTTGGTACCGCCGGATTTGGCTGCTACTTCAACTGCCTCGGATATGGCAATTCCCAACGAACCGGGATTGTCGGGATTCTCGGCTAAAACAGAACGGCCATAATCAGTGGTGTCGGTGGGGCTGGCGTAAACTTCAGCGCCGAACGAGTTCATCAGGATGCGGCGGTAAGGTTTGAGGTCATAAGATACCTTGACCATGTATACCTGTAATTCGAGGTCGAAAAAATTACAGGCCATAGATAAAGCTGAACCCCACTGTCCGGCGCCGGTTTCGGTGGTCATGGCCTTCACACCGGCGATCTTGTTGTAATATGCCTGCGCCACAGCTGTATTGGGTTTGTGGCTGCCGGAGGGCGAGACGCCTTCATTCTTGAAGTAAATGTGCGCGGGGGTGCCCAACGCTTTCTCCAGGCGGCGGGCGCGGATGAGGGGAGTCGGCCTCCAGAGCTTGTAAATCTCGCGTACTTCTTCGGGAATGTCAATGTAACGCTCGCTGCTCATTTCCTGCATGATCAAATTCATGGGAAAGATAACGGACATAAATTCCGGCGTGACCGGCTCAAGTGTTTGCGGGTTAAGAACCGCCGCCGGAGGCCTGGGGCTGTCAGCCAAAATGTTGTACCACTGATTAGGCAGGTCGGATTCATTTAATAAAAAACGGGTTTGTTCAGTCATGATAATTCTCCTTAAAATAATGGTTTATTTAATCGATCAACAGATGACAATTCCAGACGGGTATGCTAATGACCTTCATGGTGGGTGAAAACTAATTCGGTCGGGTATGGTTCCTTCCCGTAAGGTGAGCACGAAAATCTTATTAAGTTGTCTATCGGTCATGTTCATTTCCTGTCTATTTATTTAGAGATAAGTACTTAAAATAAAACGCGCTCATCCCGATTTGGGACGAACGCGCGGTCCGTGGTGCCACCCAAGTTAAGCTGTTATTAACGAAAAATTCCCCAGTGATGCACAAGGGGAAAAAGCCAGCTCACTCTTTTCGAGTACGTTCAATCGTAAAAATCATTGAGTTATACTCTAGCCCTGTAACGGGGGCATTCCGGCTCGGCTTACATGCAAATTCTGCTTTTGGCCTACAGCTCCGAGGTCCATTCAACGCTTTCGTTTCGGGCAGGTCTCTCACCAATCGCCTGCTCTCTGTGCCGTCGTTCAGCGCTTACTCGTCCTCTTCAACGCTTTTGAATATTGGGACTTATTATATATATAAAACGAAAAGCGTCAAGGCTTTTTTCTTAAACAGATAAAATTGAAGCAGTAGGTTATCAGGGATTAACATTGCCGTGTTTGTATGAAACCATTTCGATGAAAGCCTTGACCACCTTTGGATCAAAGTGTTTCCCGGATTGCTCCAGAATGTAATCACGGGTTCTTTCTGTGGACCAAGCCTGCCGGTATGGGCGATCAGAACGGAGCGCATCCCAAACATCCACAACGGCAAATATTCGAGCTGCCAAAGGGATTTGCTCACCCTTCAAGCCGCGCGGATAACCGGATCCATCCCATTTTTCATGATGAGCATAAGGAATATCCAGGGCGGGGCGCAGATATTCAATGTTGGCCAACATATCGTGTGCAAATTGGGGATGCTTGCGCATCAGGTTCCATTCTTCGGGTGTTAAATTATCAGGTTTAAGCAGAATAGCATCAGGGACTCCCAATTTGCCGATATCGTGCAGCAATGCCCCTCGGCGGATGTGAATGATCTCATTTTCGCTGATACCCAGTTTTTGCGCCAAATTAATTGTAAGTTCAGTAACCCGTAAGGTGTGCCCTTCGGTTTCCTTATCCCGCAGATCCATGGCCATTGACCAGCCTTCTATGGTGGCATCATATGCATACCGCAAAGCATCCGAGGATCGTTGAAGATTGTTAAATAACTGAACACTTTCAATTGCTATAGCTGCCTGGCCAGAGATTGTTTCTAAGAAATCACGCCATTCTTGATCAGGGACGAGCGTTTTCCGATTAAAAATTTCAAGAACGCCCACAACATTCCTCTTCGAAATTAGTGGAACTGTGATGAAAGAGACAAAGTTTTCTCCTTGAATCTGGTCCGAGTGAGGGGGCGGTGTATTTAAAGAAGAGAGAGATGGCAGAAAAATGGATTTCCGTTCCATAATGGCTTTGCCCGAATAATCCTGGCCGATTCGAACCTTGGATTGCTTGATTTGGTCTCCATGAAAACCACGGCTTACTTTATATTCAAGCATCTGTGATTGTGAGTTGTATAACAAGATATCCACGGCATCCACTTCTAATTGACTGATTACCTGGTCCAGCAAGACATTTAAGACAACCTCCAAATCAATGCTTCCGGAAATGGCTAAATCAATTTGGCGAAGAGAACTAATCCTTTCCAGACGTGTATTGGCTTCATTAAATAACCGTGCATTTTCGATTGCAAAGACAGCGTGATTCGCGATAGCGGAAACCATTGTTAATTCCGCCTTGCAAAATGGATTAACTGTCTCTCGGCCCAGTGTAATAATCCCGATACTTTTTCCCTTATAAATAAGAGGAGTACCAAACCAGGAATGAATTTTCAACTGATTTGTAGAAAGTGCCTCGTAGTATTGTGGATATTCAAGTTCCAGGTCCGCAACAGTTATGGCGGTTTTTCCTTTGGCAACTTGATATGTTGGAAAACTTGACTCAAATTGAAAAATAAGGTCACTATCATTTACAGAAGGTTTTTTGCCGTGAAAGGTAAGGATATTGAGGGTATCGGAACTTAATCCTTGAATGGAAATTGAATCACACTCGACTGCCTTGGTGATTTCTTTGATAATAAATTCGAGTACTTCTTCTAAATTAAGAGTTGATGAAATTGCTTCTTCAATTTCCAATAGAGATTCCACCCTGGCAACATATCTTTCCAGTTCCTGCTCATTATTTTTCTGTTCTGTTATGTCCATCATGAGGCCCTGAAGAAACATCGGTTGGCCATCTGTGTCATAAACCAGCGAGGCTTCATCACGGAACCAAACTATGTGACCGTCTTTTGATAACATCCGATACTCTGAAATAAGTGGCAGTTGCTCAGATCTGTTTGTAAAAGTCTCCTGTAAAACACGATCGCGATCATTCGGATGCAAACGTTCGAGCCAAATATCCGGGTTTGATTTATAGGCATCCGGGGAATACCCCAAATAATGTTCCACTTGGGGGCTGATATAGAGAGTTGTACTCTTTTTATCCAACGCGGCAATGTATGTTATGGCAGGGATTTGCTCAACCAGTGTTTGAAAACGGGCCATCGATTTATTGAGTTCGAATTCCGCTTCTTTCCTTTCTGTAATGTCCTCAGACAAAATCACAACGCCGCCAATTTCATGTTGAACGTTATACCATGGAAGTATTTCCCATTTCAGCCATTGGACACTGCCATCAGCGCGGACAAAGCGATCCTCTTCTTTGGATATTGTCTTACCTGAAAGCGCCTGACGATGAACTTCCTTTATTTCTTCTGTTATTTCCGGAAAAATATCGTAATGTTTTTTACCCAAAATGGACTTATCAGAAAGTCCATAGTCTTTTTTCCATCTTTCGCTTATAAGGACATACCGCATTTCGCGGTCAAACATAGCCAGAGCAGCCGGCGCGTGGTCGATAAATAAGCGTGATGTTGTTTCACTTCGGCTCAATTCTTCTTTGGCTTGCTGCTGTTCAGAAATGTCCGTAATGAAACCTTCCAGATGGTAGACTCCCGCTGCATCTGTCTCAACCGCGCGGCCTTGTTCCCAAACCCATATTAATTTACCATCTTTGGTGATAAGCCGGTACTCGAGCGTGTAAGACCTTTTTGCTTGAATAGCTGCTTGAATGGAATCCCGAACATAAGCCGCATCCTCCGGGAAGATTAAATCATTAAAGGAAATGGCGTTATTACCAATCAATTCATTTTGAGGATAACCGGTAAGATTAAGGCAACCTTCACTGAGATATTCCATAGTCCATTGATCATCATTCAAACAACGGTACGCAACTCCCGGAAGGTTTGATAACAAGGTTTTAAGTTTGCGTTTATCTTCTTCGAGTTCAATTGCCAATTTTTTTCGAGCTGAAATCTCTACAGACAGAATAAATAAACCCATCGGTATGGGCTGCACCCGTAATTCAAACCAACCTTTGGATTCATCCGGATATATGAACTCATTTTCAATAGTTTGCGGAATATGCTCATCCATACAAACACGAAGCTTTTTAAAAAATTGGGTTTTTTCGATACCAGGATATAGTTCCATCATGGTATGTCCGATATAGAAATCCTGGGGATGGCGGCCATGTCTGGCCGCGGTCTCGTTGATGAAAACATAATGCCAAGTATCATCGATAACTTGGCATCCTTCCAACATGTTATTTAAGAAAGATAAGGATTCCTTGTTCCTTAACAGAAACTCGAAATAGTCTTCCTCGGGATGTTTCTTTTTAAACGATTGCGATATTTCGGGTTTTATACCTTTCTTTTGACCAACCATTCTGTAAGCTACCTCGAATAAATATCTGATTATTGATAACGATAAGCTGCAAATGTAAATTTACTATAGCATAAATCAGCGTTACTTTATTCAAGTTATAACTACTAAAAATATTTATTAAGATTAGGAGTCAATAAATTGTTTAGCTTTTATAATTTGCAGAGAGACTGCTTCTGAAGATGTACCACCAGCACTATTCTTTTTTTCCACGGCTGTTTCAAAGCTAAAGACCTTATAAACATCCTCTTTGAACATAGGACTAATAGTCTGGTATGCTTTTAAAGGGAGTTGACTAAGATCTAAATATTTCTCTTCTGCTAACCGTACTGCTTGACCGACCAGAGCATGCGCTTCGCGGAAAGGAACTCCCTTGGCAACTAAATAATCTGCCAGATCAGTGGCCAGGATGGCCGGATTCATATTGGCCTGCATACGCTGCGCGTTGACCTGCAGCGTTTCCAAAACTCCGGCCATAACCGGCAGCATCATGCACAGGTTGTCATAGGTTTCGAAAACTGGTTGTTTATCTTCCTGCAAGTCTTTATCATATGTGGATGGCAGTCCCTTTAGGGTAGCCAGAAGACCGGTCAGGCGGCCAATGATCGTACCGCTTTTTCCGCGGGTCAATTCCAGTGTATCGGGATTTTTCTTCTGCGGCATCAGGCTGGAACCGGTGGTGTAGGCATCCGCCAATTGAATAAAACCAAATTCCGAAGTTGAATAGAGAATAAGCCCTTCCGACAACTTGGAGAGGTGAACAGCAAGCAGGGCAGCGAAAAATAAGAATTCGGCAGCGGCATCACGGTTAGAGACCGCATCAATACTGTTGGGGCTGACTAACCTGAACCCCAATTCAGCAGCTAGAAAATCCCGATCGATTGGATATGGAGTACCGGCCATTGCGCCGGAACCCAGGGGCAAGACAGAAGCGCGTAGCTTTAGTTCATGCAGGCGTTGGCGGTCACGCACCAGCGGCCAGAAATACGAGAGCCACCAGTGGCTAAGGAGGATGGGCTGGGATTGCTGTAAATGCGTATAGCCACTCAATATAATGCCCATGTCCTTTTCTGCCCGATCAACCAAGGTTGTCTGTAATATTCTAAGAAATTCATCAACCTGTGCGATAGCCTGTTGCAGCCATAAGTTGAAATCTGTCGCAACCTGGTCGTTACGGCTACGGCCGGTGTGGAGTTTACCGCCCAGCGGTCCGATGATTTCAGTCAAGCGGCGTTCGATGGCTGTGTGGACATCTTCGTCAGTGGGTTGGAGCTGAAAATTATCAGAGTGAACTTCCGCCAATATAGTATGTAGCCCTTCAATGATGGAGTCCATTTCGGATTGCTGCAGGACACCACACTGGGCTAATGCTTTGGCCCAAGCGATTGAACCCTGAATATCCACTTCGGCCAGCCGCCAATCAATCGCGATGGATGCGTTATATTGCCATGCCAGCGGATCAACTCCGCTGGCAAAGCGACCTCCCCAAAGATTCTTCATACTAGACTGACTCATTACTTATCGTCGAGAAATCAGGTGCTTCTACGGGAATTGCGGCATCTGTTTTTAAATTGCGCAAGGCAGCTACTTTTAAAGGAAGACCAAATAGATTGATGAACCCTTCCGCATCGCTCTGATCGTAAACACTATCTTCTTCAAAGGTGGCGAAATCTTCGTTATACAAGCTATAAGGACTTTGGCGTGCAATCGGCGTGACGCTGCCTTTATATAACTTCATTTTGACTACACCGGTCATATGCTTTTGGGTTACATCCACAAATGCATCCAGGGCTTCGCGCAGCGGAGTGAACCATTGTCCGTTGTAAACCAGGTCGGCATAACGTTGGGCAATCAAATTCTTATAATGCTGGGTATCGCGGTCCAGGCAAATGGATTCCAAATCCTGGTGAGCGGCAACCAGGATGGTCCCACCAGGAGTTTCATACACCCCGCGGGATTTCATGCCAACCAAACGGTTTTCCACCATATCCGCACGGCCGATGCCATGCTTGCCGCCTAATTGGTTCAATTCCTTAACAAAGTTTGCAGGGGTGAGCGCAATTCCATTCAACTTGATGGGATAACCCTGAATAAATTCAATTTCTATAACTTCCGGCTCTTCCGGCGCTTGTTCAGGAGAAACGGTCAATTGGAACATATCTTCCAGGGGTTCATTCCAGGTATCCTCCAGATTACCGCCCTCATGCGATAAGTGCCATAAGTTGCGATCGCGGCTATAAATGGATTTCAGGCTGGAAGAAACCGGGATGTTGTGCGCTGCGGCATAATCCAAAGCATCTTCACGCGAACAGATATCCCATTCACGCCAGGGAGCAATGACTTTCAGGCTCGGATCTAATGCCATGACAGTTAATTCAAAGCGTACCTGATCGTTACCTTTGCCGGTACAGCCATGGGCGATGGCATCCGCGCCTTCCTGTTGGGCTATCTTGACCATATGTTGGGCAATCAGTGGGCGTGCAATAGATGTACCGAGAAGATATTTATTTTCATAGATGGCACCGGAACGCAGCATTTTGTAGAGATAATCGCTGGCAAATTCATCCGTCAAATCCTCGATAAAAATTTTGCTGGCGCCTGTTGATATAGCCTTTTCAGGCAGGTTAGAGAGCTCTTCTCCCTGGCCTACATCGGCAGTGTAACAGATCACTTCACAACTGTAATTCTCTTTTAACCAGGACACAATAATGGATGTATCCAGGCCGCCAGAGTAGGCAAGAACGACTTTCTTTATGTCTTTTTTAGATTTATTTTTGATCATGACAATTTTCTCCTCAAGAAATGAATAATTTGTGAATAAAGCCTGAAATAGATAACAAAAAAGCTTTCCGGAATCGGAAAGCTTTTTAATCGTTTCTTTGTGCTTTATTGATGTGATATGGGAAATTTATGATCCATCCAAGCAAAATAAGCCAACCATTCCGTCGGTAAGGGATGTGGTTAGCTCTCGTCGTAAATTCATCGTGTTGGATTTCATATTCTTAATCACAATGACAGGCATGATAGCATGGAAATTACCAGGTGTCAATAAAAAGGAATTAATCAAGAACAGGGGAGTTGGAAAGACTTAAATCAATCAATTTCTGTTTCACAGTTCAGGAAAGTATCCGTTCCGCCTCCGCCAATACAAATGTCTGTTCCATCCCCGCCATCCAAAGTGTCATCCCCATCACCGCCCACTAAGCAATCATTACCGCTTTCACCGGAAAGAGAATCGGTAGAAGAAGTACCGAGAACCAGGTCATTTAATATCGACCCATTGGAATTAGTGGAAATATATTCAAGGCTGAGAGAACTGCATTCAGCCGGTTTCATTTGTTCCGCCGTGACTTCTTGTGTTTGCATGTCAAGCCCCGATTCCGGAACGGTGTTTGAAGCCGTTAAACCATAAATCGCACTGATAATAATCATAAATGCCAAACTGAAAAATAAAACACGAATAAATTTAGAAATCATAGGAGTACTTTCCTGTTATTTACCGGCAGACACATTTTTGGATGCAATAAGATTTCCAAATTTCTTATTGAACCAAAAGAGCGCGATTATAGTTGTGCCAATCATATAAATGGAAATCATACGCGCTACTAAAACATTGATTTTCAACCCTAAGAATGAGATGGTGTTGGGGGAGGAAGAGCTGCCCATAATTGAGCCGCCAAGTGTTGGGTTTAGTACTTCATTGTTGTCGGAGGAATTGTCAGTCAAAGTTAATTTTTGATCATCCAAAAAAAAGGCCAGTTCAGGCATAAAAGACTCTTCAAAAGTGCGCTCTCCAATCGAGCCTTGAATTTCAACTTGAGGCTGCAGGATGAGTGTATACCGTTTATTTATGATGCCTGTTTGGCTTTCAAAGTTATCAATTACATTGTCAACTTCGGTTAAGTCTAAAACGGCTGAAGAAGTGAACGAATTCTCTTGAATTAAAGAAGGCGATATGATCTCAATTGATTTTTCCCAGCCGGTTGTGTCTTTAATAATTGCCAGCATTTTGTAAGTACCGGTAACATTGACTTTTTTATTTGAATCCAGCTCATAAGAGAAAACAATATTTATTGAATTATTAATTTGACGAAATATTGGATCGCCGGTTTCCAATTGATTACTTTCATAAATATCCTCCGGTACTTCGGAGAAATACTCAAAGTGGCCATAATTTGTGTAGGTATAGTTATCCGCGACTGTAGTTTCTATTGGGTGAGTAAATGAGACAAAGGCAATAATAAGAGCGACAAAACCAATTATCGAGATGATGTATAACCAATCCAAAGGATTGGCTGTTGCGTCAGAATTTTCACTCATTTTATTTTTCTTCCTTACGTCTAAAATCATATTAGATTTTCTATCGGTTTGAAGTAAATATATAAATACAAATGCAAACACGACTACTAAAAAAGAGAAGTTCGCCGGTTTTCTTAGACTCTGGAGATATTTTCCTGCCGAAGGTATAAAAAACCAATATTTTCCTAATATCTCGGATGATTGCGGGTGATAAGAATCATCCCACGTATTATTATCACCTCGTAAAGTATAGCGGCCATTTTCTACAGCAATGATACGATGGAAAATTGTACCAATTTCAGGTTGTTGATATGTTACGATATCACCAATATTATAAGAATTCGCTTCGCGGATTAGTGCCAAATCACCGAAATGGAATTTTGGTTCCATGCTATTCCCGATGATAATAATGTAAGATGTTTGTCCGCCTAGAGCAGGTGGTGCAAAAATAAACCAGCCGAAAAAAAGTAAAACTAAGCCGACGGCTGAAAATATGGTACTAAGTGGTTGTTTAACAGTCTCTCTCAAATTATAAAAATGGGTTTGGGATTTTTATTCCCAAACCCCAATATTTTAGTATTAAGTGTTACTACTTACCAGCTTATTCAGCAGCGACTACTTGTAGTGATTCTATGGCTGAAATACTTGGTTCAGACGATACGGTGAAGGCACATGCCCACGTATTGGTTGTAGGCCCAGTGCAGGTTATCCAGGTTGTACCTGAATCAATTGTGATTTTTACTAGACTGGGTACACCGGCTCCACTTGTGGCGACGACATCCATTGCGACACTTTGTACTTTTGATGGATCTGCGGCTAACAGGGTGTAAGTGATATTGCTGACGGTATAACCGCTGACCGTACCGGTACCATCGCCAGCACCGGATTCGGGAACTACATTAGCTGCGGCATAACCATACGCAACCACTCCCAGAGTTAAGATGATTAAAGCAATCGCAATATATTTTGGTTGAAGTAGTTTAGAAATTGACATTTTTATCCCTTTTATTAGTTGAGTTTGATGAAATTGCGAGAATTAACTTTCGGTAATTTTATTAAAAATAAAAACGCCTCCTCTCATGTACACGACAATTCATGAACATCCGAGACGTTTTTGTATAAAACTTCGGCAGCTCTGCAATCATAGTAATCGTGATCGATTACGTTAGACCATTAGCTTTGCGTCTCCAGCTTTCGCAGGATTTGCCTTTTCGATTGTGTATACATTTTAATTAATAATAGTATGACACGACGTCATAGTATTTAAAAGCGATTATATCTTAATAAAATCCAAAGAATTTATTTTACTATTCTAAAATACCTTTATTAATAAATTGTAGTAAAGATAAATAAGCTAGAACAATGAATAACAAACGCATTGCCTGACATTTTTATGTTGGTAGATGTTTTCAGAAACACCTCATTGGAAATTATTCAGAACCCGTCTGAAAAACACTTCTACTAGTTGTGGATCAAAGTGTTTACCAGCTTGCGATAACATATATTCTTTAGCTTTGGCGCGAGGCCACGCTTTTCGATAAGGGCGATCAGAGGTGAGCGCATCCCAGACGTCCACTACCGCGAAAATCCTGGCTGCCAATGGGATTTCCTCACCTTGTAAGCCTCGTGGATAACCAGTACCATCCCAACGTTCGTGATGGCAGTAAGGAATATCGAGGGCGGGTTTTAAATATTTGATGGATGATAGCATATCAAAAGCATCTTGAGGATGTTTGCGAACCAATATCCATTCTTCATCAGTAAGTTTTCCCGGCTTATTCAGTATGGCATCCGGAATACCCATCTTACCAATGTCATGCAGCAACGCTCCACGCATGATGTTCCCTATGGATTCATCATTGATCCCCAATTCGTAAGCAAATCTCATGGTCAGATCAGTAACACGCTTGGAATGGCCTTCAGTTTCTTGATCGCGCAATTCCAATGCTTTAGCCCAACCTTCAATTGTCTCGTTATATGCGACAGTCAGGTTCAATGTCGAACGCTGTAGTCCATCGAAAAGCTCATTATTATCAATTGCAATGGCAGTTTGCATCGATAACGTATTAACAATATCAATCCATTCCGGAGAAGGGGAGAATAATTCACGATAAAAAATTAACATTACACCTTTTAGATCCCCTTTTACAAATAAAGGCGCAGAGTGAAATGATTTAAATTCGCCAGATTGAAATACTGACTCACCAGATAAAATGTTTTCGGGAACCTTTAAACTTTCCGCGCTGACTATGCGTCTTTCCATGATAGATTGTCCGGCCAATCCATCACCGATATGAAAGCGCAACCGATCAATATCTTTGGGCTGAAAACCAATGCTGGCTACCGGCTCAAGAAGCATAGTCTGTGGTTTGCTTAATAAAACCATTAGTGCATCACACTTAAGAAGCTCCCTGGATTGTTTAACGATTACATTAAGAGTGACTTTAAGATCCAGGCTTGTATTAATCGCCTGATCAATAACACGCAGAGTATCCAGCTGATTTACCTTTTCCTGAGTTTTTTCATGTAATGAAGAACGGTGAATTGCATTCGCCGCAATGTCTGCCACTGACTTTAGCAAACGAATATCCCGGTCGTCTAGTACGCGATTGCTTCCGATGAAAATTACGCCGATATTTTTATCTTGAATAATCATGGGAACTGCAGCTGAAGCCCGGCAATTAGTGAACTGATCGGTAAAAAAGATATCGGGATCATCCTGATTGCCATTATTAAGATATGGCTGCATGCTATCGAGGACCCTGCGACTAAGCCCGACTCTGGGGGGAATTCTTAACCCAGTACCGCTTGCCCAAAGACCTCGGCCAAGTTCAATGACCATTTCATCGGTTATAGGATCATGCAAAACAATGGTTGCAGCTTCTACGTTCAATTGTTCAATCAGTTGGTCCAGAATGACCGGCAGCATTTCCGCACGAGTCTCAGCAATACGTAAAGCGGAGGAAACATTCGCAACTACGGTCAATTCACGCTCACGCTGATCCCTTTCGGTCACATCCTGTTTGATCCCAATATAATGAAGAATATTATTCTTCTCATCCAATAATGGAGTGATTGTCATTTCTTCAATGTAATGACTGCCATCTTTACGGCGATTGATAAGTGTACCTTTCCAAACTGAACCGCTCTTTACAGTATCCCAAAGATTTCTATAAAATTCAGTATTCTGCATGCCTGATTTGACCAATTCGCTAGCAGTTTGTCCCTGAATTTCGTTTACTGAATAACCCGTTAGAGCTGTAAAAGCGGGATTTGCCCATTCTATGACACCGTGCGGATCCGTGATCACAATAGCGTTGGCTGCCGCATTAAGTGCTTTGGTTTGCAATAGCTGTTTCTGGAAAAAACGGCTGTTTTCAATAGATAAGCCAATTTGATTCGCAGCTGTCACGAGAATTTCAGCAATTTCTTGCGAGTAGGCAGATTCGATTGGGCTTCGGAACTCCAACAACCCAATTACTTTATTCTTCACAATCATCGGGATAAATAATGCTGATTTAAAAATAAATTTCTTTGTGGCTAAGGCTTTAGAAGATTGTTCGCAAACACTTGAATCTGTACTATTAGTAAAAAATATTGGTTTCGCAAGATTAATTGCTCCACAGCGCCCAGTTTTAATTTTCTTATTAATTGTAAGATGCTCAATGGAAGAAATATCAACAGGTTTATTATCTACAAATGAATAATTGACTTCCAGAGTATGTCTTTGATCGTTGATCAGGGATATAGAAAAATTGTGACAATCTGCCAGCAGATTCAAATATTGATAAGATGTATGAAAAATCATATCCAAATCAATTGTCTGAGAAAGCGCTAACCCCATTTCATACAAAAATGAAATTTCTTTAGATTTTTGCTGGATTAATTCTTCATTCTTTTTTAATGCAGTAATATCCCGAATAAAACCACCGATACCAATTTGATCTCCCAACGATACAGGAAATTTCCTTGAATCAAAATACCGATCACCAATTTTTTCGATATTAATCTCAAGACTGTTGTTATTTATTGCCTGTAGATCAGATTTATGACAAATTTTTGCAGCATCGCTTGACATCAAATCGAAATCTGTTTTCTCTAGAATTTCTGGTTCGGTTTTACCAAAATAGTCCTGAGCCGCTTGATTTACCAATATATGTTTGAAATCTTTGTCTTTTAATAAAACGATATCCTCAGTGCCATTAATTAAATTGCGAAGTTTTGCTTCGCTGCTCTGTAATGCATTAATTGCCTGCCATCTATCGATTACCTTCCACACGGATTCCATTAGGAGGGACAATTGGAGAATATCGGTTTCGTCATAATCCGCAACTTTATTAGCTACCCCGATAACCGCTTCAATTTTTCCTTCTTTGAAAATCGGGACAGTTAAGAAATTTTTCAAATGAGCATGCCCATCAGGGTGCCCTTTTTTAAGTGGGTTAGGCTTGTCAAAATCATTTACAATAATGTTCTTGCGTTGCCTGACAGCTTCACCCCATAAACCGGTATTTTCTAATTGATAGGTTGTCTGTTTGTCAGTGATGCTACATTCATCCATCACATCTTTAGACCATGTATTCAAAGTAAATTCGTGATTAGTTTCGGAATAAAAATAAATATAGCCAATCTTACTCTGGGTCAACTTTATAGCCTCATCCAATGCAAAATCCAGAAAATCCTGCTCGCTCCCCGCAGAATATTGAAGGATATTTACGATACTTTTCATTCGATCTAAATTTTGTTGAAACTCGTTTTCTGCTTTTTTTCGATCGGTAATATCCTCAATTGTGGTTTGGATCGATGATAATTTCCTGTCTGAATTGAAAACCAGAAAGTCATAAGTTTTAAATGTCCGAATCTTACCTTTTTTTGTGACATACTTGCGTTCACTACCTTCGATGAACTTTTTGTCGCTGGTCTTCTTTTTTGCAAACGAATTCCTGGCGGCCTCCTGTTCATCTTCAAAAATGAAATCGAATATTTCCTTACCTAAAACTTCCTCTTTTGAATATCCCAGGACATTGCACCATCTTTGGTTGACATCCAGGATGCGACCGTCCGGAGCCAATATATGATATGGAACCGGTGCGTTTTCATATAACCACCTGAAGTTGGATTCGGAATCCAGGATGGCTTTTTCAGCCACTTTCCAGCTGGTTATATCAATAATACTGGCAAGGAGATGCCGTTCACCTTTCAGAATCATGTTTGAGTCGGCTGAAAAAAGACCAGTGAAAATCTCTCCATTCTTTTTCTTAAAATCAAATTCACGACCAATGAATACTTTGTTATTATTAAGTTCAGCAAATAACTGCTCCCGATCTTTGGGATTTGCCCATATGTTCAGGTCCTTTGAGGTTTTATTTAAAACCTCTTCACGCGTGAAACCTAAAAATCGTGTGAAGGCATCATTAACATCGATGATTTTTTCATCACTCAAACGATTGATGGTAATCGCATAAGGGGATGTTTTGAATGCGAGTGAGAATCTTTCCTCACTTTCGCGTAAAGTTTCTTCGAGCCGTACTTGCTCTGTTATATCAATAATTGAACCTTCAATATATTTCTCTTTCTTATATAGTTTGAAGGTTGCTAAACATTGTCGGACTTCTTTGTTCTTCTTTAGGACAGCGAGTCTAAAATTCTCCCCAAAACCTTTATTAATAACGTCAATTATTAATTCTCTTGATGAGTCATTATTGACCCACAAAGAAATCGGCTTACGCTTAGAAAGTTCTTCACGGGAAAAGCCAAAAAGTTCGCAGAATGCATTGTTGAATTCCAGAAATTTAAAGCCATTCAACGTAGTCCGGAACATGGCCACTGTGGCATTATCAAAAAGGTTTTGATATTTTGCCTGGCTCTCAGATAAAAAGAATTTGGCTCGTTGTTTATCAAGTGCCTGCTGAATGGAAAGGAGTAATTGATTGATATCATAAGGCTTTTCGAAATAAGCAAATGCGCCGGAGTTTATGGCTTGAATAGCAGTTTGCTGTGAAGCATAGCCTGTTATGATAATGAATTCAAATTCCGATGAGTTTTCTTTAAAAGATTGAAGGAGGTCTAGGCCGGAAATATCCGGTAAATTGAGATCAGTAATTACTAAGGAAATATTTTCTTGGTTGAAAATTCCAACTGCTTCTTTACCGGTTAACGCATGAAAAAGGAGGTATTCTTTTGTTTTGAGAATGTCTCTCAGAGTTTTTTGAAGATTGCGGTCATCATCGATAATCAGAATTTTCGAATTAGGAGTCATATATTACCTGATAAATATCCGATCTTGGCAGAAAAGTAAAATATAGATAAGAACATTATACGTAATAACAGCAGCTAGCGTAAATTGGCCAAGATGGTTTTTTTATCAATTATCAATATTAAATCGAAATATGGGAAAGAATTAGGCTTTATCGGAAAATGCTATTAATAATCAGGCCGATCATTTTTTGCCCTTTTTTGTTCGTACATGCGAGCATCGGCTTTTTTCAATGCTTCCGATAATGAGCAAGGAATTAAACATGTTGAGAAGCCAAAAGAAAATTGAATAGGAACATCCGCAGTACTTTGTTGTAAATAACGTGCAACTCGATCAAGAGCCTGTTGGACAACCAGTTCATCAGATTCGGGTAAAAGGATTGCAAATTCATCTCCTCCGATTCTTGCAATGATATCCTCGCTCCGGAAGGAGTTTATTAACAGTTGAGCGGTACGACATAAGAGCTTATCACCCGATGCATGACCAAGTTTATCATTTATGCTTTTTAACCCGTCGATATCCAACATAATAATACTGATTGGATATTGGCGACTTTTTTCAAGGCGCAGCAGTTCTTCTTCAAAAAACGATCTATTGTATACCTTGGTTAGTGCATCATGGGTGCTATAGTAATGAAATTTATTTTCGGCTGTTTTCCGAGTAGTAATATTTCGGATATTGCATTGGATTACTTTTTTATCCCCTTCGTTATAAACATTACTGACAATTTCGACGTTTATATGATCACCATTTTTGGTTTCCAGGGGCAAGTCATCATATTTAACAGATAAGTTTTTTTGCAGGTTAAGAAAGGATTCTTTATTAGCGGTGATATTTCTTAATGGGCTAATTTCCCAAAGTTCTTTTCCCAGAAATTCTTCCTTTGAGTAACCCAATAAATCAATTAAATATGGATTGACATCAGTGATCTCCCCGGATTCAGCATCTAATATTAAGATGCCGTCCAGAGCAGATTCGAATAATCGTCTATATCGTAATTCGGATTCTTCGAGTGATATTTCTTGAGGTACTTTATTTTGATTCACAGGTTTTATATTCCCTTGCTGTGAATCAGAATTCCCTGATCTTCCCACTACTACTCCCATACTACAAAGGATAAGACAAATTAATAATAATTTCAATATCCGTAATTATTATACAGATAAAAATGATAAACTGTAAAATAATAGCTACAAGGGATAGAATGTAATAATTGGTTATGCCAATTAGGATGAGAAAGACGAAAAATCAATTAAAAGTTTTATTTCAATTAAAAACGGCGTTTCTTCAATTCAATCATCAAGCGATCCTGATTCAAGCGAAGGCGGTTTAACATTTCCGCGATCAGCGCAATGATAAAGATCAACATCCCGAAAATAATAAAACCTAATCCGATGAAACCGGCTGATTTATAGGGTGTGAATGAGTGATTGATGATATAGAAGATAAAAAGGAATAGCTCAAATAAGATACCCAAAAAAAAGAATATTGAACCGAGCGTGCCAAAAACCCTAAGGGGACGATAATCAAGCAAAACCCGCAGGATGATACGGCTGGTTTTTGAAGCGTAATTCGAGATAGACCCGGCTACCCTGGATTTTCGTTCAGGGTAATAGCGGATGCTGATGGGTAGTTCCATCACACGCATTCCTTGATAGACTAACGACAAAATGCTCTCGTGCGTGTAGGTAAATTTCTCGAACACATTCAGGCGTAAGAGCGCCTCTCGATTATAGGCACGAAAACCGCAAGAGACATCCTGAAATTTCTGATCACTGATTGAACTGACTAACGACGCGACCATTTTATTACCGCGGTATTTAATGGGGGGCATGTACTGCGGGCGACCCTGGGTAAAGCGGTTGCCAATGACCATATCGGCCTGATTTGCCAGGAGCGGTTGAATGATGACCGGAATTTCAGCCGGGTCAAATTGTCCGTCGGCGTCAATCCCTACCAGAATATCGAACTCATTATCCCAGGCATACTGGACGGCTGACTGGAAAGCCATTCCAACACCCTGATTTCGCCCATGACTAACCACGTGCGCGCCACTTTCACGGGAAAATTCAACGGTGTGATCCGTGCTGCCATCATCCACGACCAGGCATTCCACCGCGTCAATACCCTTGATTGACACAGGTATCTGTTGAATGACACCCGTGATGTTTTTTTCTTCGTTCAGGGCAGGAATATAAACCAGCAACTTCATATGTTTATCCATTATTATCCAGATGTAATATCCCTAATTATCTTATAGGCCAGCTTGATATGCAATAGAAAAATCTACCTAGATTCGTAAGGTTAGTCTACTTTATATAACGCGAGCTTTTTATTATCACTTTCAAAGACCAGTTGCCAGTCTTCCGGTGCATCATAAAGATAGCTGGGCAGGGAAGAGGAAGGTGTCATAAAATCGCGATCGACAATGAGATATCCCTGATCGATTTCCTCGGCACGCAGGTACAGGTTAGCGGTGTTGATGTATTTGGTACTGCCGTGCCAAATCAACTTGCCAAAAGGATTGCGAATATACATTGGCAAGATGCGCTCAAAAGCACGTTTATTATCCCGGTCAATCCAAATGATATCTTCGGGATTATCGTGCTCTTGAAAATAGGCACGCAGCTCTAAATATTGATCCGCTCCATTGCGAATAAAATCCGGATCGTTTTTAATACTGTTGATTCCACGGGCGGCGGTCAATGATAGAAAGACGGCCAAGAAAATTGACACGAAGCTATTCTCGGAAATCCTGAGCTGTGGCAGTGATCTCTTTATCCAAACAAAGAAGGCATCCAACATGGCAACAGCCCCAATCACCAATGGCGGGAGGATAGGCACCCAGTAGCGGAATTTATGCAACCGGAGCAGGACAATGCCTTCCCAATTGAAAATCACCGGGAGAAGGCCGGCAATAGTGAAAAGGACATAAATCAAGAGAACCCAGGATAGCAGGAAAATATGGCTTTTTTGCTTTTTAAAAGACCATACCAGGCTGTTCAATACACCCAATCCCATCAGCGTCAAAATACCTTCGCCGCCATCTTTAATGAGCAACAAGGCGAAATAATTGATAATACGGCTGACATCCTTTTGAATTTCACCAGTGGTTTCCCGCGGTGAAGCGGCTAAGAAACGGATTAACGGGTTTTGATAGTAAATAATGCCTACAGCAACCTCGATACCGTACATCAACAACATGCTGATTGCTAAAGGAATCAACTGGCGGTAAGGAATCTCCAGCATCCAAAAGACAAGTGGGATTAACAGAAATAAGATGGCCAGGTATTCCTTTATCAGATAGGACCAACCAAACAGGAACCCAGCCAAAATGAAAATGACCAGACTGCCCTTGGAGGCGAAATCTCGTTTGTGTTGCTTATTACCGAAATACGTAAAAAGTAAAGCAAACGCAGCCGCTGAACAGGCTGTGGCAGGTAAATCAGGCAGCAAATGACCGGCATCCTGAACCAGATTGGGAATGAAAATAACCCAAAGGCCCGAAAAAAAGCCGACCCTGCGGGAGAAGAGATTTTTTCCAATTAGGTAGATACTTACAGATAGTAGAGCCGCACTGAGAATGGGAACTGTATAGTATGCCACTTCCGATGTACCAAATATGCGGTAGAGCACCGCTACCGGCAATTCCAGACCGATGCGCATGCTGCCAATATTCGGATTATCGGGCAAATGGGGAAAGCGAATCGCAGTGATGTAATATTCCATTTGGTCGCTGAGGATGGGCGGGTTGAGAAATAAAAATTGAACCCCAACCGCGACAAAAACAAGGAAAATGATGAATACCAGGTCATTTTTGAGCGTTTTTTGCATGGCTGTAATCATATCAGATTCTAATGATACAGCTTATAAAAAATAGCCCGAATCGAGAAGAAATATACCCGATTCCATGAGATGAATTGTGAGTGCGTGAAATCAGGCAATCAAGGCAGACGGTACCCAGAACTTACCGATCCCAAAAAGAGATAGCGCGATGACGGTCAGAATCATTAATATACTAAAAACAATCAGACAATAATCCCGTTTTTGATAATGAAGTTCCTGTATCCAGGTACGTTTTCCAATGCCGAAAGCGCGTAGATCCATCGCGTCAATGATGTCCTCACTACTCGCAATGGCGTGAATAGTCACGGGGACCATTAGGGGCGCCAGTTTCCGAACTTGTTTAAAAAGACCGCCACTTATTTTTTCCAATTCATAACCGCGTGCCTTTTGAGCATCCATGGTCAACTGAAAATCTCGACCAAAAGTGGGTATGAATCGCATGGTCAGGTCCATTCCGTATGCGAATTTATCCGGAAGGCCTAATCCCTTGAAAATAATTCCATAGAGCGCCGGGTTGAGTGAATAAGGCAAGAGAATTGTCATGCTGGCCAGGCTGAAGACGCGCAAAATCATACTGAGTGCGTAAAATGTCTTTTCCCAACTAATTTTTAGAATCGGCTGCCAACCGAAGATTGAAAACGGTAAACTGATATTTCGAATCAGATGTTCACTGGTATAAAGCTCCACACCGCCGCGTCCGGTTAAAAATGTAAGAAGGGAAAAAAAGACGATGAATGCACCGATGAAGAGCCAACCGCGCCGCATTTCTTTCCAACCAATTCGGGAAAAGATCGCAACAGAAAGCGCCACAACAAAGAAAATGCTTAAAAATCGAAGATCCCAGAAAAACACAGTAGCGGCAATGAAACATGCATAAAAAATGATCCAGGCACGCGGGTCAAAGAATTGAATAATCGATTTCCGTTGTTTATAACGCCAAGAGACCAGCATATTAATGAATCCCTAAGTATATCTATGGATTGGGCTGCTGTTTTTGCGCAGCCCAATCCGATTGAATAAGATTAGCGTCCAGTCTGACGGCGGCTTGCGCTGAAGGCGCTGACTAGCAGCGGAACCAGAATAGCCGCGAAGATCAAGTTGGGACCGGCCGAGGGAATGAATTCGCCCACGATGGCAACCGCGGGAGAATAGCCATTGATCCAAATATCGGATATGGCCGCAAAACCCATGCCGAGCAAATTGCCCAACATAGACCAGGTAACCGCGGCAGCGACATCGATGTTTTTTCCGAATACGAACCGGACCAATAGCACCAGAACGAAACCAATTACTATTGAAATACCGGCAAATAAGGAGATCTGAGCATCGCCGAAAATGTTGTTTTCCACATCGTAGAAGAGGGTATTGCTTTGGTTGGAGTTCATCAGATAGAAGACAGTCGCTATGGCAGTCAAGACAGCACTGACAATCAGAACGGTATTGATGCCTTTCTTTTTATCACTGAACAGCCACGAAAGACCGGCGATGAAACCGACCAACCCATTGCCAACACTCCATTGAGGGGATAGACCGAATCCGGTCAACGCATCGCCAAACATATTGCCGACTGCGCCGGTGAAGAGGCCGACGACCGGGCCAAAGGCATAACCGAAGAACATTGGAATGGCAATAGCCGGACGCAGAGACACCTGGCTGACAGACGGTACGACAAAAACGGTACCATTGAATAAGTAAGAGAAGATGGCGTACAACGCGGCGCCAATGGCCATATAGACCACTTCACGCGTGCCGACTTCCCACATCTTATGTTTACTGGTCGCCAGGTAAACCAGAAAAGCGATCAACAAGCCCACGCCGACGAAGACAAAGCGCAGCAGGGCAGTCTCATCCAGGTCAAGATCGGGATTGAACATTTTGCCAATCTGCCAGATAGCTATAAAAACAACTACGACTGCAACGAGAGCAAGAAAAATCGATAAAGTTTTGTTTTTCATTTTTCCTCCACCATATTATTTTGAATAAATTGAATTGCTCACTAACCCTAAGGCTGCCAACCTTTGTTTGATCTCTCTTGATTAAAGTACCTGCGCAATTTGCTCCGCACGCATAAACCGGCCGGTTTTCCCCAAATATTTCAAATTCACATCCAACAGAGATGTGGGGACCAACCTGTTTTTGCGTAGATGATCGTAATCTTTCAAAATATCCTGCGGCTTGCCATCGGCGACAAGTTGTCCGTTGTTGACCATCAGAATACGGTTAGCGTAAATCACCGCTAAATCGATGTCATGCGTGATAAAGAGTATGGCATCGAAGTTTGGCAGCTGCAAGATGGCATCCATAAAATCAATATAGTTGCGATAATCTTGACCCGCCGAAGGTTCATCCATCACAAGGATTTTTGAGCGCATGGCAAGTACTGCGGCAATGCTGACCCGCTTCTGTTGACCAAAGGACAAAGATAATGGTGGGATTTGTTCCATCCCCGAGAGATTCACAATATCGATAGCTTCTTTCACCTCCTTTGCGATACTGGTTTTGTTATGGCCCAAATTTTGAGGGCCAAAAGACAATTCTTCCTCAACCGTTGGCGCAAATAACATATGACTGGGGCTTTGGAAGACATAACCTAAGGTTTGGGCAATTTCTGCAACACTCATTTTGCTGGTGTCCCGTTCGCCAATTAATACCTGGCCGGCTTTGGGTTTCAATAAGCCGATCGCGTGTTTTACCAGCGTTGTTTTTCCGGCTCCGTTGGGGCCAAGCACTGCAATGACATCTCCCTGGCGAATGTCCAGAGAAATTCCATGCAAAATGGGTACACCTTCCTCATAAAAATATTCCACATCACGGAAACTGACCAAAGACTGTTTGTTCTGTTCCGGAAGTTTGAAAACGGGGAAGGTATGCACATCCTTTTGTTTCTTTACTCGATCGATGATCATCGGAGCGGGAAGTTTTACATCTCGGTAATTAATGGTTTCATCCAATTCTCCAGCAGTGCCCTGGTAACGGACTTCACCAGATGACATAAAGATAACCCTTTCAGGGTGAATTTTTAGGACGTCTTCAACGCGGTGTTCTACCAATAAGATAGCCATGCCTTCATCCGCCAGAATTCGCAAGATGGCGAGCGTCTCCTCAGCACTGGCGGGATCCAGGGAAGCCAGCGGTTCGTCCAGCAGTAAAATCCCCGGCCGCATAGCTAAAACACCAGCTAAAGCGACTTTCTGTTTTTCACCCCCCGATAAGCTAAAAGTATCACGATTGCGCAGACTGGAAATTTTCAAGCGTGCCAGTGATTCATCCACTCTATCTAAAATCTCACTACGACTAAAACTCAGGTTCTCCAAACCAAAGGCGACTTCATTGACTACTTTGGTGCCCAGGATCTGACGTTCCGGATCCTGCAGCACAGTACCAATCATTTGTGAGATTTCAGCTAATTTCATGGTGGACAGATCTTTGCCGAAAGCTGTAATCTGACCAGTTTTTTCTCCCCGGTAACTATGCGGGATCAATCCGTTGATACAGCGAATCAATGTTGTTTTTCCGCATCCGCTGGCACCAGCGATTAATGAGACTTCTCCAGAGGAAAAGTATAAATTAATATCTTTTAGTGCCGGTTCTTCGCGAATTAGGTAGCGAAAATTTAAATTCTCGATGGTGAGCAAGTTTGGAATTTTCATGCGAAAAAATTATTCCCTCGTGCCGCAATGTTAAATTCATACGATTTACATTTATTACTATATCATTAATGAAATAATTAGTCTGAAAATTCCTAAAATAAAACGGTAAGTTTTATATCACTACTCTTTTTTTACAATCTTATCTAATCCAAGCATCACCAATGCTACCAAACCGGCCGGAACAGACATCCCAATAAGGCAAAGAAATCCCATGAAAGCGGCATTCTTCCCATAAATCAACCAGATCATACCCAGCCCAACTGTAATAAGCAAAAATATAAACCAAAAAACCAGGCGGACCTTGGTTTGGGTGTGATATTTTTTAGGATCGACTGGCACCTATTCTCCTTCTAATTTTGGTTTATAAAATGCAATTGCCAACAATAGAAAACCCACTAATACGATGCAATATTGGTAGCGAAAATTTTGGACGCGGTTGAATAAAAGTAAAAAGAGGGATTGTCCCAGGGCAGGCGTAAGGAGTAATACTCCACGCCAGGATTTGATCCTGCGAGAGAAAATAACTGTGCAAAGGATGCTGATGTATAGATACCAGGCGGGGTGCCAGAGGAGCGCGGAGGTGAAAGCGTTCTCATCAAGGCTGATTAGCCAGGCGGAAATTGGATTGATTAAACCTGGTAAAAATGAGTCTTCCAGATATTGGGGAATATAACTGCGCGTCCAATAGTATTTTCCTTTTATCTCTTCTATAAATGGATGCTTGATCGCACATCCACCGGAAACGTTCCAAACGATATCACTGGCACACAACATATGCGAGATTTCCAATCCGGGATTGCGTTGGAAAAGAGAGAATTCCAATTGGCGATTGAGGGTGGAATTGGCGTGAAACTCATCTCTGTCGAAATTATCATTAGCCCACATGGCTGTATTGGAGCAGCAGGAATATTTCCATTCTTCCAATGGAAGCAAAGTATCCAGGTAAGCGGATTCATCATCGGTCATCGGAGTGCCGTTGACGACATGCGCGCTGATATGGTGCAGGAGAATGTTGTCAAAATGCCCCTGAGAATCATGGGTCACATTTAACAGCGAGGAAAAAGGACCGCTGATAAAAAGCCAGATTGCGATTACAAGGGAAAGACTGAGTAATGATTTTCGCCATAATCTCGGGTAAATGATAAACAGACAAAGAAAAAAGAAACCAACCGCCGGAATACCGTTGTAACGGAAGAGAATTGCCAATGAAGCGGCCGTTGTCAAAAGAAGGAGATTGGATTTGCTCTCCAGCCATTTCCCCTGGGATAACACAATCCTAAATGCCAGGTAGGTCAGGCCCATCAGCACGATGCTGTAGGGGATGTCGTTGGTCAATGTAATTATGGACATGAAATTGGTTGGAAGAAGGGCAAAAATACAGGTAAGCGGAATTAATACCTTATTCGAGACACCTTTACTATTCAAGAAAGAGAACGCATTGCCAACCAATAACGCTAATCCGGTGATTTGAATAATCAGAACAGAAGACGCAGAAGAAAGGTTATTGATGCAAAAAGCAACCAGCAATGTAAAGACAATAGGGTGCCAATCGGTTGGATGACCTTGTTGTAATTCATCCACTGCCAGAATACTGACATCGCCAATGATTCCGGGCCAGAAAACAACGAAGACAAATAACCACACCAGCAAAAGGATATAAGCATAAGGATGCCGGCTGAAAATTCCGGTCGAGAAGACAAAAATGATCAGAAAAATGATGGGGAAGGCGGCCAGGTTAACAATGCGATGTTCATAGGGAAGCACTGAAAACTCCTGGTCAAATTTAGAAATTTCTGCGTTTGAGCCCAGATCAACTTGTTGGCTGTGACCATCCCAAGTAATCTCGATGGAATGCGACTCGAATGTGGATTGGAAAAAGATAGCGGCTTCTTCACCGGTAATCCCTTGCCAGGTAAAGCCAGCGGTTTGTGCCGGAGGAAAATAGATGGAATCTTCATTTACTTCATATTCACCGCTGATAACCAGTTCGTTGAAGCTGACATCCCGATAGGCCAACTGAAGATGGCTGAAGTAAAGGCCATCGCTGTCTGCGGGTAAGTCTTTCGTGTTTAAGTTCACGGTCAACGTATGTTCAGGATAAAGTGGATAGATATGCGGGACGGCATACACAAAAGTCAAGCTAAGAACGATACTCGCCATTATGGTGGCGATCAAAATAACAACTTGTTTCCATTGCGATATGGAATGATAAATTGGGCAAGTGATTTTAATGAGGAAGATATCCACGAGAATGGTTATGAACAAAGCAATAACCAAACAAAGGATAATCTGGCTCTTACTGAAAAGAGGTAGTTGAAAGTGATAGATATAAATCAAAAGTCCGGCACAAAATCCAATCAAAGCTGAGACGAATGGATAATATGGATGCGACTTCTGATCGACTAAGAAATCAAGAAATATCCTTTTCAAATTTCATCCTTGTAATATGAAAGACATTGTATAGCCCCATTATAAAGGGACAAAATGAAAAAAATGGATATTTCGTGAAATGGTTTAGAATTGGCTGCGTAAAGTTCAGATATCTTATTTATAGGCAGGTAAATCAATGATGACTTTCTTGAATGACATACGATGCTTTTTATTAGATATGGATGGCACCTTTTTTCTGGGAAATGAACTTCTACCTGGGGCTCTGGATTTTATGGATTACCTGAGCCAAAATGGTATTGACTATTTATTCCTAACCAACAATTCCTCAAAGCACGCCGGTCTGTACGCCGAGAAAATCCGTAAGCTTGGATTCGATGTGCCGGTTGAAAAAATATTCACTTCAGGCGCCGCTACAACAATCTACCTGAATAAGCGACAGCCAGGCGCGAAAGTGTATCTGGTGGGAACGCAGGCATTGGAAGATGAATTCAAACGCAGTGGGTTCGAATTGACCGCGGAAGATCCCGAGTATGCTGTACTGGGCTTTGATACCACGTTGACTTACGATAAGTTGACGATTTTCTGCGACCTGGTGCGGGCGGGCAAACCTTATATTGCCACGCATCCGGATTTTAACTGCCCGGTGCAGAATGGATTTATCCCGGACATTGGCTCCTTTATGGCGCTGATCGAGGCATCCACCGGACGAAAAGCCGACGTGATCATCGGAAAACCCAATGTACACATTGTGGACGCTGTAGTGGAAAAAACCGGTTATTCGAAAAAGCAGATTGCTATGGTTGGCGACCGCTTATACACGGATATTGCGATGGGCATGGCCGGCATCAAAACCATCCTGGTGCTTTCCGGAGAAACAAGAAGAGAAGATTTGGAGAATTCACCATTCAAGCCTGATTTGATAGCGGATAATTTGGGTGATATATTAAATAGGTGGGGTAGATAAAAAGAGAGCGGGTGATGGGATTCGAACCCACGAATGGTAGCTTGGGAAGCTACTGCCTTACCACTTGGCTACACCCGCACATAGAATGAAATTATAGCGAGTGCAGAAAGGCCTGTCAAGTTTATAACAAAAACAAGGAAAAAACCTAAAAAAATAGAATTTTCGTTATAATGTTATAATACTGCCCGATTTTTAAGATAAAAATGATAAATTCGCTTTTAAGCAAATAGGAGAGCGTTAATTGGTTACTAATCCTGTAAATTGGTTGATGGGGCTGTTTTCACTTGATTTGGGTATCGACTTAGGTACCGCGAATACCCTCATCTATGTAAGGGGAAAGGGCATCATGATCCAGGAACCATCCTGGGTTGCAATTGATAAACGAACACGCCGACCTTTGGCGATCGGCGCGCAGGCAAAAGAAATGATCGGCCGTACCCCCAATAACATAGTTGCTCTACGGCCGCTGCGGGATGGTGTCATTTCAGAATTCGAAATTACACAGGCTATGTTGGGATATTTTATTGGACGTGTTCACCAACAGTCTATCGTTCCCATGCCGAGACCGCGTGTGGTGATAGGCATTCCCTCCGGTGCAACCGAAGTAGAAAAACGCGCTGTTTTCGACGCGGCTATGGCAGCAGGTGCGCGTGAAGTCTATCTGATCGAAGAACCCCTGGCTGCCAGTCTGGGAGCGGGATTGCCCATGGCAGACGTACGCGGCACCATGATCGTGGACATCGGCGGTGGTACTACGGAAGTCGCGATCAGTTCGCTGGGCGGCATGGTAGTTTCACGCTCATTGCGAGTCGCCGGCGATGAAATGGACCAGGATATCATCAACTATATCCGCAACAAATATAATTTGTTCATCGGCGAACGCATGGCAGAGGATATTAAAATCCAGATTGGGTCGGCATATCCCCTGGAAACCGAAAAAACCATGACCATCCGAGGCCGAAACCTGGTGACGGGTTTACCAGAAGCATTGGAAATCTCATCAATCGAAATTAGAGAATCATTGCAACCATCCCTGCAAGTAATCATTGATACCATTAAAGATGCTTTGGATGAGGCACCGCCTGAAATCGGAGCTGACTTACTGGATACCGGCATTTGCATGGCAGGCGGAAGTTCACAACTCCAGAATCTGGTGCAGCGATTAGCGAACGAGTTAAAAATGCATGTTTGGCTGGCTGAAGACCCGATGACCTGCGTAGCACGCGGTGCGGGCATTGTCTTAGAAGATCTGAATCGTTTCCAGCATTTATTAGTGGATGTAGACCGCTCAAGCAAACAAAGATCTGGTTGAGCATAAGCTTAACAAACTAAAAATTAGTATGAAACCAGTATCATCCAACACGCTGCGCAACGCAGTGGTTGTATTCTTGATAATCGGGATACTTTTTCTGGCATTAAGTGGATATTTAAGGCCGGTCTTGGGGGTTGTAATGGATCCATTCGTGGCTGCCCAACGCTGGCTATCAGAGCGTTTCATGGCGGTTTACGATTTCTTTACGCTTCCACGCGATGTAACTGAACTGATTCAACGCAACTCGGAATTGGAGGATGAAGTGGCCAATTTGCAGAGCCAAATCATCCAACTTCAAGAGCAACTGCAGGAAGCGGATATCCTTTACTCATTACTCGACTACGCTCGGTCCCGTCCCGCCGATGAATATATCGCGGCAGCGGTCATCGGCCGCGATCCCAGCCCGTTTTTACAATACATTATTATTGACCACGGCTCGGACGACGGCATCCGTTATGGAATGCCCGTGGTAACCCAGCAGGGTTTGGTGGGGAGGGTGGAAGCTGTGACCGCCAGTGCGGCTCGCGTGCAATTGATTTCAGATGCGCAATCTACTGTTAATGTTACGCTGCAAACGCAGGATGCTGACGCGCTGATTGAAGGCTCCATTAGCGGTGATATCACTTTGGAAATGCTTAATCAAAATGTTTCTTTGAATACCGGTGATATTCTTCTGACTTCCGGTCTGGGCGGTAATTATCCCGCAGACATTTTAGTAGGACAAGTTGTAGATATCCAGAAAACAGAGAATGAATTATTCCAAACTGCTTATATACAGCCGGTTGTAGATTTCGATACCCTACGGGCAGTATTGGTTATTACCAACTTCCAGACTACCAATATCTCTCCATTAACAAACGAGACAGAGCGATAATGCTTGCTAATTTTGTTTCAATCCCCTTTATGCTGCTGTTATCCGTGCTGCAATCAACAGCCATTAGCCGCATCACTTTAATTAATGGGTGTGCTGATTTGGTGTTAATTGGCGTTGCTTGTTGGGGTGTCAAGGAGAAAGGATATAATGCATTCGTGTGGGCGTTGGTTGGCGGTTTGTTTACTGCTTTGATCACTGCCATGCCATTTTATATCCCTATTGCTTCCTATATTTTTGTTGCACTTTTAGCAAAAATATTATTTGGGCGAATTTGGCAATCACCAATATTAATGTTGATAATTGTTGTATTTATCGGAACAATATTTCAACATATCCTGAGCATTTTTTACCTTCAAGTAAATGGCGTAAGCGCAGGATTAATAACCAGTTTGCGAAATATAACACTACCCAGCTTGTTACTAAATTTGTTTTTCGTTTTCCCAATGTACGTGGTTGTTTCCGATTTGCGGCAATGGGTACTTCCTGGAGAAGATTATGAATAATGCAAAGGGGAATAAGCCTGTAATTAATAAATGGCGTATTCGCTTCATTTATATATTAATCGCAATTGTATTTGGTTTTTATACATTGAAGTTGTTTACTGTCCAGATAATCAACGGGAAGTATTACCTGGAACAATCTGAAGACAACCGTACCAATGAGATCAATATCCAAACCGAACGTGGAATTATCATGGATCGCAACGGAGTTGTACTGGCACGCAACGTTGCATCCTATAATGTGACGATAACTCCGGCAGACTTGCCGGGTGATCCAACCGTGAACCCACTTCCGGGCGCAATCCAGGAGATCTATCGGGAATTATCGCCACTGATTGACATTCCTGTCTCCAATGGGGTGCTAAACGATGATACGGTAAAACTTTTTACACCATGTTATACCGATTTCGGTATAGCTGAAATTGTGATAATTCAGGACACAAACGCACCCTATACCTCGGTGAATGTCGCTTGTGATATTGATAAAGAAACCGCGATGATCATCAGCGAAAAGGCAACAGATTGGCCGGGCGTTGGAATTGAGATTGAACCTATCAGAGAATATCCGACCGGAGATATGACATCAGAAATAATCGGATTCCTTGGCCCTATTCCGGCTACGTTAGAAGAATACTATCGTGAAGAAGGCTTTGTCACCGATCGCGACAAAGTTGGCTACGCAGGTGTGGAATCTACACTCAACGATACATTGGCTGGAAAGAATGGCAAGCGTGTGGTGGAAGTAGATGTGGCCGGTAAGGAGATTCGCGACCTGGAACCTCCCGTTGACCCGATACCCGGGAATAATGTCAAATTGACCATTGATACCCGACTTCAAGCAGCAACCAAAGCTGCGCTGATCGGGGAAATTCAATGGTGGAACCGGTATTTCAATACCATCCGATCATCAAATGGTGTGGCTATCGCAGTCAACCCTAAAACAGGGGAAGTCCTGGCAATGGTGTCTTACCCTACGTTTGAAAACAACCGCATGGCGAAATACATCCCCGCATATTATTACAATCAGCTCCTGGCTGATCCTTTAACGCCGTTGTTTAACCATGCCATTTCAGCGGAACATCCCCCGGGATCTGTCTTTAAGCTGTCTACCGCAATAGGCGTTTTGAATGAAGGGGTAGTTACGCCAACCCAAAGCCTGACCTGCCCTGGCAAAATTACGATTACAGAGAAATATTCTCCAAATGACCCTGGTTATGAACGGGAATATGTGTGTTATGACGAATTAGGGCATGGACAAGTCAGTTACACCCGCGCGATTGCGCTTTCTTGCGATATTTATTTCTATAAGGTTGGCGGCGGTTACGCGGGAGAAGTTGATGAAGGCTTGGGAATTGATCGGTTGGCTGAATATGCCAAAGCACTGAGTTACGGACAAGCTACTGGAATCGAATTGCCTGGTGAAGCTGAAGGATTGATTCCAACTTCCGCTTGGAAACGTATTAATATGAGCGAAAACTGGTCCACCGGAGACACTTACATTGCAGCTATGGGCCAGGGCTATGTGCTTTCCACCGCTTTGCAGGTAGTAGAATCCGCAGCCATTATCGCCAATGATGGTGTATATATGCAGCCGACATTGGTTCGAGAAGTGCTGGATTCTGATGGAAATGTAATTCAATCTTTTACACCAAAAGTTAAATGGGACATTACCAAAGACCCGTTGATCACTGTATTTGACGAAAACGGAATTGCCACTGAAGAAAAGAAAACCGTGGCTCCCTGGGTTATTGACCTGACTCAGGAAGGAATGCGCAAAGTTGTCGCTGATACTGAGGGTACGGCCCATAACTACTTGAATAACATCATAATCAATGGAAAAGAAATCCAGGTTGCGGGTAAGACCGGAACGGCGGAATACTGCGATAATGTTGCCCAGGAAAAAGGCTTATGCATTCCCGGTAGTTGGCCAACACACTCGTGGTTTGTGGGATATGCTCCTTATGACGATCCTGAAATCGCCGTGGTGGCGTTTGTCTACAACGGTGGTGAGGGAGCCAGCGTAGCCGGTCCTATCGCACGCAAAATTTTTGAGGCGTATTTTGAGCTGAAGGCAATTGATGCCGGTGAGCAGGAAGTAGTCGAAGAAATTGAATAGCAGGGAAGAATAGTGCCATGGAAAAATTAGAAGCGTTCCCGATAAAAGGATTTCGAGAAGGGCTCCTGGTTACGATGGGAGAGGGGGATTGGCAGAAAAACTTTGATGCCCTGATGCAGCAGATAGATGGAAGATGCGAATTCTTCGAAGGCGCCAAGATCGCGATTGATGTCGGTGAAAGAAAATTACGCGCCGTTGAGGTATGCAAACTGCGCGATAAATTAGCCGACCGTAATGTGACACTTTTTGCATTATTAAGTCAATCGCCCGCAACTGAAGCTGTTGCGGAGACACTGGGGCTATCCACGAAAAAGAGTGTTTTGAAAGTAAATGAAGAAGATTTACCGCGGGCGCTCTATGATGGTGAATCAGCCCTGATGATAAAGAAAACACTTAGGTCGGGCACTTCTGTAAAATACTCTGGTACCGTGATTGTTGACGGGGATATCAATCCGGGAGCCGAAGTCATTGCAAGCGGGTCTATTTATGTATGGGGAAAAATAAAAGGCACGGTGCATGCAGGAATTGAAGGTTCGGAAAAAGAGATTATTGCCGCATTGGAAATCAGCACAGAAAAAATGCGCATAGCCAATATAGCTTATCGCGAAAGTAAATTAAAAATAAAACCCAAGAAAAAAGTATGTAAAGTTGTCATTGATGGAAATAGTCTGCGGTTTGTCGATTGGGAACAGCATAAACTGATAGAATAAAAATAATCTATTCATTTGAGGAAAGCATGACAGCAAAAATAATAACGGTTACATCGGGAAAAGGAGGGGTTGGTAAAACTACAGCTACCGCTAATCTTGCCGTCGCTTTGGCCCAAATAGGCCAACGAGTGGTTTGCTTGGATGCAGATATTGGCTTGCGCAATCTGGATGTTGTAATGGGACTGGAAAATCGCATTGTATACGATTTAGTGGATGTAATAGAAGGCCGCTGCCGACTAAAGCAAGCCATGATTCGTGATAAACGCTTTGATGATTTGCATCTCATCCCCGCCGCTCAAACGCGCGATAAAAATGCCATTTCACCCAGCGACATGATGAAATTGGGCGAAGATTTACGCGATGAAGCCGATTGGGTCATTATTGATTCACCGGCAGGAATCGAACGAGGATTCAGAAACGCAATTGCACCGGCCGATGAAATCCTGGTGATTACTAATCCGGATGTATCGGCAGTGCGGGACGCTGATCGGATTATTGGGCTAATTGAAGCAGAACAGAAAGAACCCGCCAAACTGATCATCAATCGTTTGAATCCGGCAATGGTACAACGCGGCGATATGCTGGACGCGGAAGACGTTTTGGAATTACTGGCCATAAAATTGATCGGAATTGTCCCAGAAGATGAAAATGTGATTGTAAGTACCAATGTCGGGAAACCGGTAGCTTTGGACGAAAAATCCAGGGCAGGACAAGCTTTTAGAAACATTTCCCGTAGATTGATGGGCGATGAAATCCCTCTGCTTAACATGGATTTCAAGGATGATTTTTTACATAAATTATCGCGGATGTTTAAATAAAAGGAGGTTGATGAAATGGCTGATTGGCTAAAAAGGATCAGCGGCCAAACCGGCAGCGCTGATGAGGCAAAAGAGCGGTTGAAATTAGTTTTAATTCATGACCGCACGGACATCAACCCGGAAACGATGGAAGAACTCAAGGATGATATATTAAAAACTATCTCCCAACATATCGCGATTGAACCGGAATCGGTGAAAATTACCATGATGCATGAAGGCCGGGAACAGCGTTTAGTAGCTGATATTCCCCTGAAGCATTATGACCGTAAAAAGGTAAGTTAATTACCAGAATTAAATTTTGATTAAATAAATATGAAGCGAATTATCTGGCGAAATTTCGATTTCTGGCTCTTTGGTGCTGCCATTTTCCTGAGCATCTTTGGCATCATGATGATTCAATCTGCCATAGCCGGAAATGTAAACCTGGAACAAGCCGTATCCCGGCAGCCGTTATATCTGGCTGGCGGAACGGTTTTAATGTTAATCATGGCAGCAATTGATTACCATTACTGGGGATCTTTGGCCCGATTCATCTACATTTTTGCCATCGCTTCACTGGTCGTAATTTACGTGGTTGGAGAGGTTAGTTACGGATCAGCCCGTTGGTTGGATACAGGTGTCATCATGATCCAACCCTCTGAAATTGTGAAGATCCTGATGATTATGGTGTTGGCGGATTATTTTGCCAAGAACTTTGATAAACCCCATGATATGAAATGGATAATCCAAAGTTTTTTGATGACGTTTGGCGTGGTCATTTGGATTTTGCTGCAACCGAATTTGAGTACCTCCATCGTTATCATGGTGATCTGGGCCGCGCTTCTGTGGATCAGTGGATTACCTTTGAAATACTTGCTCATTTTGGGAATAGTAGGACTTGTTTTGATCGCAGCCGCGTTTCCGCTTTTGGAAGACTATCAAAGAGGCCGCATTCTTAACTTCATTTTTCCGGACCCGGAAGCCAGTTATGGCGATACCTATAATGTGGAACAAGCGCTAATCACCATCGGCTCAGGCGGACTCTTGGGGCAGGGTTATGGCCAGGGTACACAAGTTCAGTTAAGGTTTTTAAAAGTACGGCACACCGACTTTATATTTTCGGCTATGGCGGAGGAATTTGGTTTTGTCGGCACAATGGTTGTCATGCTGTTGATCGTATTTGTCATTTGGCGCTGCCTGGAAGTTGGGCGCTCTGCCAGCGACCTGTACGGTTCATTGATCGCTTACGCCTATGCAGCCATGCTGTTTTTTCAGACAGCCGTGAATATCGGTGTTAACCTGAATGTTGTGCCTGTTTCCGGGTTGCCACTGCCATTTGTCAGTTACGGAGGCAGTTCACTGCTCAGCACCATTCTGGGAATTGGACTGGTTGAAAGCGTATCCCTGCGGAAGGGAAATATTAGTTAGCATCTGGAGGATGATGTCACAGGAAAACCATTATCGAGTTCGATTTGCCCCATCGCCCACCGGTCATGTTCATTTGGGATCGGCGCGGACGGCATTATATGATTATTTAATTGCCAAACAGACACATGGGCAATTTATCCTAAGAATTGAAGATACTGACCGTAAACGGCTCGTAGAAGGCGCAGAAGAAGAACTGATGAACAGTATGCGCTGGTTAGGGATTGATTGGGATGAAGGCCCCGATAAAGGCGGCCCGTACGGACCCTACCGGCAATCGGAAAGAAAAGAAATTTACCAAAAATACGCCCATGAGCTGATCGAAAAGGACATGGCGTATTATTGTTTTTGTTCCTCGGAGCGTTTATCGAAAGTAAGGCAGGAAAAACAAAAAGATAAACAGCTTCCCCATTATGATGGTTTTTGCCGCAATCTAAGCAAAGCTGAAGCCGAAGAGCGGGTAAAGAACGGAGAACCACACGTTATCCGCTTCAAATCTCCCAAACAGGGCACTACAGTTGTGCACGACCTGCTGCGTGGCGATATTCAATTTGAGAATGCAAACCTGGATGATTTTATCCTGGTGAAATCTGATGGTTGGGCATTGTATCACCTGGCCGCGATTGTGGATGATTATTTAATGAAAGTTACCCACGTAATCCGCGGATCGGAATGGCTGCCAACTTCTCCTTTGCACAGCCTGATTTGGCAGGCGTTTGGATGGAAAGAACCGGTATGGGTGCATTTATCCGTGTTCCTAAAACCCAGTGGAAAAGGAAAGATGAGCAAGCGTGAAGCGGCCGACCTCAGTAATGACGGCTATTCCATTTTTATCAAGGACCTTGAAGATTTGGGATATTTACCGGAAGCAGTGATCAATTGGGTGGCGCTGATGGGGTGGAGTTACGACGACCATACCGAATTCTTCACCCTGGATGATCTGGTGGAGAAATTCTCATTGGAAAAATTGAATCCCTCTCCAGCCGCAATCAACTTCTCCAAGCTGGATTATTTCAACAAGCAACATATTAAAGTGCTGGATGACACCGATTTGGGTGGACGTATCCAACCCTTCTTTGTAAAAGCAGGTTATAACGTGACTATCAAAGATATGGAAGCCATTGCGCCTCTCGTCAGAGACCGTATCACGACGCTGGATGATTCTGTAGAAAAGTGCGCGTTCCTTTTCGTGAACACAATTACGCATGCACCTGAATCATTGGCAATTGAAGGCAAAACTAGCCAGGAAACCCACCGGATTGGCGAAGGGGCTCTGAACGTTATAAAAAGCGTTTCTGATTGGACAATTACGGTACTGGAGGAAAAACTGACGGATTATATGAATCAGAATGAGCTCACTCCAAAAGAATTTTTCAGTTTCCTGCGGGAAGCTATTTCCGGTCAGCGTGTGACCCCGCCTTTGTTTGATTGCATGCAGGTTTTAGGCAAAGATCGTACTATTCAAAGGGTTGAAGAAAGTTTAAAATTAATTTAAGAAAAATCTATGTGCGGGAATAAAAAAGTGGTAAAATAATGCCCGCACCCATTTTGGGGGCTCGTCTAACGGCAGGACTGCAGACTCTGAATCTGTATATAGAGGTTCGAATCCTTTGCCCCCAGCCTAAACGCTCCGGAAGGGGCGTTTTTTATTTAACAGGTTTAACAAGATATTAATAATAATTATTTGTAATTAATAAAAAGACCGCATATATAATCAAATTAACAAAAATACGGAAAAAGGAGATCCACGATGGGTAAAAAGGACAAGGACGAAAAGGAAAAGAAACACAAAAAAGATAAAGTAGAAAACTTGGACAAGAAGGATAAAAAGGAAAAGAAAGAAAAGAAAGAGAAAAAAGAAAAAAAGGATAAGAAAGAGAAAAAAGACAAGAAATAATTTAAAACAAGATTTTTGAAACCAGCGATAGGGGGTGTATATAAAAATAAATTGCTTCATTTTTTTCACTGAAGCAGTTATTGGTGTACGTTATTTAAAGAATTTATCCGGGTTTGACGCGGAAAGCCTCCATTACGTTTGGAAGGGATTCCATGAGTGTGAGCACGCGGCTTAGCTGGCTGATATCGCCAATGTCCAATAACAAATTAATCGTAGCCAGGTTATTGGAGATGGTGATATGGATGTCGCGCATGTTGATGCCTTCATTGCCGAGCACTGTGGAAATATCGCCCATCAAGCCTTGTCGGTCGTAAGCCTTAATCATGATGGAAACCGGGAAGGTACGTTTGGCTTCACCCCAACTTACTTTCACCAGGCGCTCTCTATCTTTCATGCGCAGGATATTGGGACAGTCATTGCGATGGATGGTCGCGCCACGCCCGCGGGTGATATAGCCGACGATCTCATCCCCAGGAGCAGGGTTGCAGCACTTGGCGAAACTGGTCAGGATACCTTTCAATCCCAGAACGTTGACAGATTCGCTGTCCTTGCGTTCAACCGCCACCGGAGAGACGGTGAAGAGCGGGTCGCTATCCCCTTTCTCAACTTCCTGAATGTGATTGATGATCTTGCCAATAGCCAAATCACCGCAGCCCAGCGCCACGTACAGGTCCTCAGAGCCTTTATATTCAAAGTATTTGCCTAAATCATCAATATCCAGGTCTACAATCCCCAAGCGCTTTAATTCTTTATCCAGAATCTCACGGCCTTGAGAAAGGTTTTGTTCGCGATCCTGTTTCTTAAACCATTGGCGGATTTTGGCGCGCGCGCGTTGGGTATTGACCAATCCTAAGTGCATATTCAGCCAATCGCGTGAAGGACCGCCGCGTTTGGCGGTCAGGATCTCCACCTGGTCGCCGGTCTTTAGCTTGTAATCCAGAGGAACCAGTTTACCGTTGATCTTCGCGCCGCGACAGCGGTTGCCGACCTCGGTATGCACGGCGTAGGCAAAGTCAATGGGCGTTGAACCGATGGGGAGGTCAATGATATCGCCGCGCGGCGTGAATACGTATGCGCGGTCTTCAAAGACGTCGGATTTGACACCATCTACAAATTCCTGGGCATCGTCGACGTCCTGGCGCCATTCCATTAGCTTTCGCAGCCAGGTCACACGCTGCTGGTAGTGATCGTCCTGATTGCCTTTTTCTTTATAAAGCCAGTGCGCAGCAATACCGTATTCCGCCGAATGATGCATGGCTTCCGTACGGATTTGAACTTCCAGAGGCTTACCATCGTTATAAATTACAGAGGTGTGAATAGATTGATAGAAATTATCCTTCGGGGCGGCAATGTAATCGTCGAATTCGTTGGGAATCGGCCGCCAGTGAGTATGGATAATACCCAGGGCAGCGTAACATGATGGAATGTCCTGCACAATCAGGCGCACACCGCGCAGATCGCGCACCATTTCAAAAGATTTGTCCTTTTGAACCATCTTTTGATATATAGAATAAATGTGCTTCGGACGCCCGCTGATTTCAGCTTTAATCCCACCTTCACTGAGAACTTTTTCAAGCTCAGTAATAATTTTATTAACTTCCGCCTCACGATTCACACGGCGGTCGGACAACTTTTCGGCGATGGCTTTATATTCTTCCGGCTGCGTATAGCGGAAAGCTAGATCTTCCAATTCCCATTTAATTTGCCAAATTCCCAAGCGATTGGCGAGGGGAGCGAAGATATCCATGGTCTCTTTGGCGATGCGGTAGCGTTTTGATTCAGGGATGTAGCTTAAGGTGCGCATGTTGTGCAGGCGATCGGCCAATTTGATCATCACCACACGGACGTCATCCCCCATGGCCATCAGGGTTTTTCGTAGTGTTTCCGTGGCCAAGTCTTTCTTGCGGCTCTTCTCAAGTGCCTCACCCATAATGAGCTGGTCTTCTTCAGAGTGGACTCCTGACGGGATTTTTCCTTCATCTTCCCGCTTACCGCCGCGCGAAACACGCGGTAGATTGGTCAGTTTTGTGACACCATCCACCAGAGATGCAATCTCATCTCCGAATTTATTCCTCAAATCATCCAGGGTTACTGAAGTGTCCTCAACCGTATCGTGCAGCAGGGCTGCCGCGATAATGACCGGTGGAACTTTTAATTCTGCCAGGATATATGCCACGGCAACACAGTGCGTGATGTAAGGTTCGCCGGAAGCACGCAATTGACCGCGGTGCGCTTCTTCCGCCAATGTATAAGCATTCTTGATAAGTTCACGATCAACAACGCTATAATTTTCCGGCAGAATCTTCAATAAATCTTCAAAAGTCATATATACCTGGCAAAAATAAGGTTACCATCTATTGTATGTTATGTATTATTCTACAAGAGTTAGAAAGTATTTGATAGAAAGACCTCAAAAATATCCAAGATCATTCATAAATATTTTGAGGAAATCAGGCGAACTTTTCCATTAAATCTGGCAGGCTAATATCCGCCAGGCTATCCAAGATCAGGTCGGCCTGGCTAAAATCGAACACTTTTGTGACCGGGTTGGGCACGGCCACGGCGACCAATCCGGCAGCCTTGGCGGATTGAATACCGTTGTAGGAATCTTCCAGGGCGATGACCTCATAGGGTTGAAGGCCGAATGTGTTCACTGTTAATGTGTACAATGCCGGATCGGGTTTGGGCGCAGACGCATCCTCAACGGTGTAAACCACGTCAAAATACGGTTCAATCGCTTTGCGCTTAATGTGGTAGCCGACCCATTCCAATTTAGCGCTGGAAGCCAGGCCAACCTTAATTCCCAATTCCCGGGCAGTCTCCAGATAATCCATGATCCCATCACACAGCGGTTCTTCATCGATCAATGCCACTTTGTGGCGTTTAAAATCCTGGAACACCGCATTCTGGTCCAATTTGCGCCCTAAGCGTTCTTCCAGTATTTTTATGGCCGATGAATCATCGTAGGTCATTCCAATGTTCTGGATGTACTCCTGGAACGGAAAATCAATGTTGTAGCTTTTAAATAGCTCCTGCCAGGCTTTTAATTCGGGTGTCTCTGTATCAATAATTAATCCGTCAAAGTCAAAAACAATACCTTTAATTGTCATTTAATCCGCCGTCGATTACTCAAGAGAAAGCTCAGCAATGTTGAGGATATCTTTGACGTGCAGCAGGTCTTTTTTCAGGTTGTCATTAATATAAACGCCATTCTTGCGAACATCTTTTTCGATGTAGTATTCTTTTTCACCGGCAGTGTAGATACGGTCCTTGCCGGGCATTTTGCGGGAAGCCCGCAGTTCACGCAAGAGACCGCCCATATTATGCTTGAATTCATCCAGGGGCACAAAATTCTCAATGTTCATGGCCATGAAGAAATGACCTACTTTGAACCGGGTTTCTTTACCGTCCGCAGTTAAACCGGATAATGCGGATAGGTAAGCACCGGATTGCAATGCTGAGGAGAGTATTTCCACGATGGTGGAAAGGTCATACCCTTTGTGACTGCCTGATTCTTCTTTTGATCCGCCTAATGGAAGTAAAGCAGCTTCATTGCTGACCAATTTTTGTAAAATTTCACCGGGGTTGGTTAGCGATTGGCCATCCGAACCGATAACCCAATCCGGAGAAGCCGGTTGATCATTCTTACGATGCAATACCTCGATTTTCCCGCGTTGGGTGATGGAAGTGGCCGCGTCAAACAGGAAGGGGAACTCTTCGTCTGTGGGAGCGCCAAAAGCAATTGGGTTGGTTCCCAACATGGGCTGCACGCCGAAAGTGGGCGCAACCGAAGGACGGGCATTGGTAAAGCTCATGCCAATCATACCGGCTGAAATTGCCATCAAGGGATAATAACCGTCGATTCCGAAGTGAGTGGAATTGCGAACCGCTACGGCGCCCATCCCATATTGGCGCGCCTTTTCAATGGCCATTTGCATGGATTGATGCGCGATAATCATGCCAATACCGTGCTGTCCATCGATAACCGCGGTGGTGGGGGACTCGCGCACAATTTGCGGCTGAACATTGGTTTCAATCAGGCCCTTGTGAATACGATCCACGTACATACGCAGGCGGCCGACCCCATGGGATTCAATTCCACGTAAGTCGGAAGTAATCAAAATCTCGGCGCAGGTCTGTGCATCCTGTTCAGATACACCGAGTTTGATAAAGGCTATCTTCATAAAATGCTGTAATTCGTCAACTTGGATGTTTGTCATCATCGGCTCCATTTCGTAGTGTAAAAAACTTTGAAAGAATTTTAACATTCATTTAAATAATCTAACGAGAAAAATATTTAAAGTGGGATAATTGATGTTAGAATTTTTTGATTATATTGACTTGGAGTATCTATGAAACGAATTGGAGTATTAACCAGCGGTGGTGATGCTCCCGGAATGAATGCCGCGATTCGCGCGGTTGTCAGGACGGGTGTAGCCAAGGGCTGGGAAGTATATGGAATCCGCGAAGGCTTTAAGGGATTGATTGAAGGCAAGGTAATTCCTTTGGGTGTTCGTGATGTTGGCGGCATTATTCAACGCGGCGGCACAGTTCTGGGAAGCGCGCGCTGCGAAGAGTTTAAGACCGAAGGTGGTCGTTTAAAAGCCATCCGTTCATTAAATGAGAGTAATATTGAAGGTTTAGTTGTCATTGGCGGAAACGGTTCTCAAACAGGAACCTTCAAACTGCACGAAATGGGATTTCCGGTTGTAGGCGTAGCTTCCACCATCGATAACGATTTGGTGGGGACAGACATCACCATTGGTGTGGATACCGCTCTCAATATTGCTTTGGAGGCGATTGACCGCCTGAAAGTAACCGGTTCATCGCACCAGCGGGGATTTCTGATTGAGGTCATGGGCCGCAAGTGCGGTTATCTGGCTTTGATGGCCGCAATCGCCGGCGGAGCGGAGACAGTGGTTATTCCGGAAGTGGAGTCTGATCCAGAAGAAATTGCTCAAATTCTGATTCATGCCTATGAAAAAGGGAAATCACACGCGATTGTAGTCGTAGCAGAAGGCGCTACATATAACGCGACGCGTTTAGCGGAATATTTCAAACAACATGAAGATCGAATCGGGTTTGCGCTGCGCGTAACCGTGCTGGGGCATGTCCAACGCGGCGGCGCCCCAGGCGCTTCCGACCGTATTCTTGCCAGCCGTTTAGGCGCAGGAGCCACTGACGCGCTGGAAGCCGGTGAATATGGTGTCCTGGTCGGCTGGGTAAATGGAAGAGTCCATACGACGCCACTGGAAGAAGTGGTTGGAAAGACCAAAGAAATTGACATGGAGCTCTTTGAGCTGGCCAGAAAATTGGACTAAGAAGAATATACTGAAAAGAACAGAAAAGAACCGGTAGTTTTCTACCGGTTCTTTAAATATGCTTCAATAAATTCGTCCAAATCCCCATCTAAAACAGCTTGCGTATTTCCCTTTTCGTATTCCGTGCGGTGGTCTTTCACCAGCTGATAGGGATGCAAAACGTATGAACGGATTTGGCTGCCCCATTCCGCCTTTTGATATTCACCGCGTAATTTTGACAGGTTTTCTTCCTGCTCCACAAGCTTCAATTCATACAAACGACCGCGCAAGACTTTCATAGCGTTTTCACGGTTTTGAAGCTGCGAGCGTTCATTTTGGCAGGATACGACAATGCCGGTTGGTTTATGGGTGATGCGGATGGCGGTGGCGTTCTTCTGCACATTTTGGCCGCCTGCGCCAGAAGATTTGTAGATGTCGATGACCAAGTCATCCGGATTCAGGTCGATGGTGGGGTCCTCGGCGGCAACTTCGGGCAGAACTTCAACCTGGACGAAAGAGGTGTGGCGGCGGTGGGCCGCGTCGAAAGGCGACAGGCGCACCAAACGATGCACGCCTTTTTCGGCGCGCAAATACCCGTACGCGTAAGGCCCTTCAATTAGAATTGTGGCGCTTTTTATACCCGCTTCTTCTCCTTCGGTCTGGTGAATGGTTTCTATTTTATAGCCGCGGTTCTCCGCCCAGCGGAGATACATTCGCAATAGCATGGCTGCCCAATCCTGGGCATCCGTTCCACCGGCACCGGAATTGATGGATAGTAACGCGTTGCCTTTATCATACGGCCCGGATAGAAGGGTAGTAATCTCAAGGCGATCCAGATCACCTTCCATCTTGGCTGCTTCCTGTTCCAGCTCGTCACGGAAACTTTCATCACCGCTGGAAGCTAGATCCAGAAAATCATTTACCCGGTTGGATAAACCGTTCCAAAGATCCATTTCGGACTGGATATCCGAAATTTCCTTCATCACTTGCTGCGCGTTTTTATTATCCTGCCAGAAACTTTCCCCCTCGGATTCTTTTTTTAATTTTGATAATTTTGACTGCTTTTTACCCCAGTCAAAGATGCTCCATTAGTTCAGTGATACGTTGACGTAATTCCTCAAATCGGTTGACCAAATCTTGCATAATTCCTCCAAAAAGCTATTAGGCTATTTTAACTTGTTTTATTTGCGCATTCTTCCCGCAAGTTGTCCGCAGGCAGCCTGGATATCCGATCCCTGGCTGTTGCGGATAGAAGTGGGAATATTGTGAGAAAGCAGAATATGTCCGAATGCGTTCATGGTTTGGTGGCTGGGTGTCCGGCCGGGATAATGCGTGGTGGGATTTAACCCAATCAAGTTGACATGGCAAAGCATTCCGCTCAAAAGAGCCGCTAATTCTTCCGCCTGTTGAGGTTGATCGTTCACGCCATTGATCAGAACGTATTCAAATGTGATGCGGCGATTGGTGGCTTTAATATACTGGCGGCAAGCCTGCATAAGTTCGGATATATGAATCCTGGCGGCCACTGGCACCAATTCACGGCGCAGTGCGTCATTTGGCGCGTGCAGGGAGACAGCCAGGTTTATTTGCAGACCTTCCTGAGCAAAGCGCAGGATTTTGTCGGGAATACCGATGGTTGAAATGGTAATACGCCGTGCGCCGATATTCATACCAGAATTGTCGTTGAATCGCTTTACAGCGTCCAGGGTGGCCTCAAAATTGAGGAAAGGCTCCCCCATACCCATTAATACGATATTGGTGATGTGCTCGCCTTGCTGGCTGAGCAAACGCGATATATGAATAACCTGTTCGACGATTTCACCGCTGGTCAGGTCACGGAAAAAACCAAATTTCCCGGTCGCGCAGAAAACACAACCAACCGGGCATCCAGATTGCGTGGAGATACACAAGGTAATGCGGTCGTTATTTCTTAAAATGACAGATTCAACAAAATTCCCATCTAAAAGGGAAAAAAGATATTTGATGGATTGTTGGTCCAGCGCAGATGTTTCATCCAAAACATTCAGCGATCCCAGGGAATAGCGGCTTTCAAGAAATACGCGTAATTCCTTTGGGATATTGGTGAAATCTTGCCAGGAGGAATGCTGCAGTTGGTAAACGCCCTGCCATATCTGTTTGGCTCGAAATCCCGGTTGGGAAAGGCCGCGCAGTTCATCCTCAAGATCCTCATATTGCAGGTCAAAAAAGTTATTCATGATTATCGAGACTTTTCAGTACTAAACCTCTTCAAATAATCCCATAATGTCAGGAATTACCAAATCAAGCTGCGGCTGCCACTGCTCAGCTTCTTCTCGAGTTGAAATTCCGGTGAGTACCATGGCTGTCTTGCAGCCGGATTCCTGCCCGCCCAGAATATCCGTATCGAGTCGGTCGCCGACAACCAGTGTTTCTTCGGGAGTTGTGTTCATGCGCTGCATGCCCAGCTCAAACAGGAAGGGAAGGGGCTTACCGGCTAGTTTGGCTTTTACGCCCGACGCGGCTTCCAGAGCAGCCAGAACCGTTCCGGCGCCGGGAATGTTGCCTTCCGGTGTAGGATAAGTCGGATCCGGATTCGTGAAATAGAATGGCAGCCCTTTTTGGATCATCAAGGAGGTATCTTTGAGCATGTTATAGTCCAATTCACGGGTAAGGCCAGCTGCAACGGCTTGAGGAGCCTGTGTATCATGGTAAAAACCGAAATCCTTTAGCGTATCATGCAGCGCTTTTTCTCCCATGATGTAGATAGGACCACCGTTGGGGAAGGTTTTCTTCAGTGAATATCCGGTTGCCATGGCCGAGGTCAAAACCTGCCAGGATTCAACGGAAATGCCAAATCCAGCCAGTTTATTGACATATTGATCGACAGTGGCAGTGCCGTTATTGGTCGCGAACATGACCTGAATATTATTCTTTGAGAAAGCATTGAATAGTTCAGGCAAATCCACTAATGGAGTAGTCAACCGCCATAGGACGCCGTCCATGTCTAGAATGGCTGCTTTAACATTAAGTTTTTGGATTTGAAGCATATCCTCTCCTGTTCCTATAAAAAGCCGGATGGCCTTGGGGCATCCGGCTTAATTTTAGTATATTTTCTGAAACGAACTATTTTTCTGGCGGGGTTAGGACCTTATCCACCAAACCATATTCTACAGCTTGATCCGCGCTCATGTAAAAATCGCGCTCGGTATCCCGCTCAATGACATCGATGGGCTGCCCAGTGCTTTCAGACATGATCTCATTCAGACGTGCCTTCAAACGCAGGATTTCCTTCGCCTGAATCTCGATATCGGACGCCTGGCCTTGAGCACCGCCGAGCGGCTGGTGCATGTGGATGGTCGCGTGCGGCAGGGCATAACGATGGCCTTTGGTCCCGGCTGTTAAGAGCACGGTACCGAAGGAAGCGGTAACGCCTACTGCCACGGTGCTGATCTTGTTAGGGATCATGCGCATGGTATCAAAAATTGCCAGACCGGAATAGATTTGACCGCCGGGTGAGTTAATGTACATAGAAATTTCCCGATCAGCATCTTCACGGCTCAAGTATAACAACTGTGCAACGATGACATTGGCAACCTGGTCGTCAATGGGTGTGCCCACAAAAATGATCCTCTCCCGTAAAAGCAGGGAATAGATATCATAAGCACGCTCACCGCGGCCGGAAGATTCCACTACCATCGGAATTACATTATTGAAATTAGTGTTCATATTTTTTCACCTTATTTATTTTAGACTGCAATCATAAGGTATAACCGTAAAAAATAATATCAAAAATTTATTTGATTTATTCTTTAGGGTCAGTTTCTTCAGCGGCCGGTTCTTCCACGGCAGGTGTCTCAGCAACAGGTTCAGCTTCTGCTTTGGCAGCTTCTTTTTCTTTTGCTTCCATTTCACCGCTGGCGTATGCTTTTAGCTTTTCCAGGGTTTTCATATTCATCAAACGGGAAGCAGCCTGCATAACCGTGACATTTGCCAGTTTTTGAGTAGTGAACTGTTTTTGCAGCTTTTGGAAATCCGGCGCCGATTGCATCTGCATGAAGGAACGGGTGTATTCCTGCTGCAGCTCGGCCTGGTCCAATTCAATTTTCTCTGTGCGGCTGACTTCATCCATAACCAATGAATGCTCCAAACGCTTTTGCGCAGCCGGCTTAATATCTTTTTCAATGAAATCTTCTTTTTCGCGCGTGTTGATTTTAAGATAGGTATCCAGATCCAGGTTCTGTTTGGCCAAGTTGGATTCAAAATTGCTCAACACATCGTTGATTTCATCTTCCAAAGCCAATGGAGGATATTTGACAACCGATTTCTTAACGAGTTTATCCAGCAGCTCATCATAGTATTTGTTGTCATACTCATTGCGTTTCTCAGTTTCGAGCTGCAATTTGATGGATTCTTTGACGGTTTTCAAATCGTCAAGGCCAAGGGTCTTGGCGAATTCATCATCCAATTCCGGTTTGATCAATTTCTTGACGTTTTCCAAACGGACTTTAAATTTGACTTCTTTCCCGCGAAGATGCTCGAAATCGGAGTCTTTGGGATATTTATGGGTGAATTCTTTTCCTTCACCCTTTGCCATACCGATGAAGTTATCCGAAAAACCTTTGAAGGGGAATTGTTCTTCATCGGTATTTTCGCCTATGATTGCCTGATGGGGGGTATCTTTCAGGATTTGTGCATCCTGGCCCTCATCCGGTTTAATTAACTCGGCATTAATAACCGCAGTAACCAAATCGCCGTTCTCTGTTGGGCGGTCTACTTCTTCTGCGGTGGCATAATTGGTTTGCAGGTTCTTTAATACGACTTCAATTTCTTTTTCTGTGGTTTTGGGCAGTTTGTAAGGTGCTTTGAGGGTTTTATAATCTGCCAACTCAACTTCAGGCTCCAGGGGGATGGATAACTTAAATTTGGGCGGGTTCTTCTCGATAATGTCGTCCAATTTACCGGGGCCGTATGGTTTGATATCTGCTTCTTTCAAAATCTGAGGATAAAGTTCGTTGATGACGAGTTCAACTGCACGCTCCTCAATGTAATCCTCTCCATAGATTCGCTGAACCACATCATAAGGAGCCTTACCCGGACGGAAACCGGGAATCTTGGAATCCTTGGATATTTCGCGAGCAGCTTGTCCCTTACTTTTTTTGAATTGCTCCTCATCAGTTTCAACCGTGATTTCAACCTGATGATTTTCCAGTTGCTTCTTTTCGAACTTCAAAGTAATACCTCTTCAATAGATTTTATGGGGAAGGAGGGACTTGAACCCTCACGCCTTGCGACACATGATCCTAAGTCATGCCTGTCTGCCAATTCCAGCACTTCCCCAAAGCGCTAAAATTATATGCTAATGAAATACTACCGTCAACTGAAGTTTTCGTTATAATGTTCTCTCGAAATACTGAATATAAAACTATGGAGCATCATGAGTAACATCGTACATTCGGAAACGCCAGGAAATAGACGATCAAAGTTGTTGAAGCTGCTGGTAAACCTTATGCCGGATATCCAATCACCCAAGTTGACCGGGCAAAACCGCAACGATATTGTTGCATTTGTTATCATTACCTTAGGTGAAGTAGAGAAATCGGTGGAAGCTACTTTAACCCCATGGGAGAAACGCGGATATTGGACTAAGGCTGACCAGTTCAGATTGGAATGGGAATGGGTTGCGAAAATCAAACAGCAAATTATTGACGAAGAAACCGAAAAAGGTTGGGGAAGTTGGCCGGGCGCTCTGGGTGATTTATTCGCCCACTTAGCCAGTGTGAAACCCACCAGGAAAAAAATGGGAGCCTTTTGGGAAGGATCCTACAAACTCTATCAATCGCAAAAGTAACTCTATTAATTGTAAGGGAAATAAAAAAAGCTGTGGTTATGTAACCACAGCTTTTTATGTTTTATGAAGATGCTTATTTCTTCTTTAGAATAATTCTGGCATCAGCAACTTTCAATCCGGATCCCTCTTCATATACCAGGACAGGATTGGCATCGGATTCGCTGATTTCGTCTTTGAGGTCGACGATCATATTGGCGTATAAGCAAATGGTATTGGCAAGCATTTTGCGATCACGGGGTTTTTCACCGCGTGTACCGGCCAGAATGGGAGCAGCTTTGATTTCTGTCAGCATACTCTCAGCCTGTTTCGCGGAGAAAGGCGCCACCTTGAAAGTCACATCCTTCATGACCTCCACAAAAATACCGCCCAAACCGAACATCAGGGTAGGCCCAAAGGTCGGATCGTTGACTGAACCGAGAATAACTTCCGTTCCCCAGGGAGCCATTTCCTGGATGACGATACCATGAATGTTTGCGTCAGCTTTGTAGGCTTTGGCGTTTTTCATGATTTCTTTGTAGGCATCGCGAACACCCTTTTCGTCGGTGATGTTGACTTTCACGCCGCCGGCATCCGATTTGTGCAGGATATCGGGAGATACGATTTTCATTACGATTGGGAACCCAATCTCTTTGGCGAAACTTACCGCTTCATCTTCCGAGGTAGAGAGTTTTACTTTGGTGACGGGCATACCGTAAGCGCTGAAAATCTCTTTAGCTTCAATTTCAGTCAAAGCATTGCGATTTTCACTGCGGGCTTTGTTGATGACTTCCATTGCCAGTTTCTTATCGGCTTTTGCGTAGGTGAAGGGCTCATCATTCGCCGATTCGCGGATAATGGCATATTCACGCAGGGCAGCCATGGCATTCAGGGCAATATCGGGCGCTTGGTAGGCGGGGATGCCATTTTCAACCAACCAATGCATGGCTTTTTCGCTGCGTTCGCCGCCAACGAAGGAAACTGCTACCGGTTTGTCTTTGATGCCGGACTTTACAACGGCTTCTTTAATCGCTTGTGCAATGCCCATGGGGTCAGTCATAGCCGTTTCGCAATACAGCACTACCAAACCCTGGACCCATTTATGAGAAATTGAGAAGTTGACCGTTTCGAAATACCATTCATTACCGGCCATACCGGTCAGGTCAACCGGGTTTTTAGCGGAGCCGAATTCAGGCATGTGCTTTTTCAGTTCTTCCTGAACATCTTCCGGAGCGAATTTCAGGGGAATGCCATACTTCTCAGCTGCATCCGTACCCAAAACACCTACACCGCCGCCATTGGTTATGATGAGGACATTATCGTTTTTCAAAGGCGGTTGCAGGGAAAGCGCCAGGGTGCGGTCAAATAAATTATCCAGATCGTCAGCCTGAATGATACCGGCCTGAGCGAAAGCGGATTTGTAAACTTTGGCGGCACCGGCCAGAGAGCCGGTATGGGAAGCAGCAGCGGCGGCGCCATGCGCGGAAACGCCGGATTTTAAGGCAACGATGGGTTTTTTGGCTTTACGACTGACGTCGATAACGCGCCGGCCATCTTTAAAGCCTTCAATGTATAGAGAAATGCAGGAGGTGTTGGGATCGTTATCCAGGAATTCAATTGTGTCGGCAAAGTTGACATCCGACATATTACCGATGGAAATCAGTTTGTCGAAACCAATACCGCGCATATAGGTGGCGGCATCAATACCGATCAAAAGGGCGCCACTTTGAGAAACCAGGGAACCTTTACCATTGAAGGGCAGGAAGGGTGCGAAGGAACCATTGAACTTATCGGAGTTGGATAAGATACCCACAATATTGGGGCCTAAAACACGCATACCGTAACGATGCGCTTTTTCAACAATTTCTTTTTCCAGATCTACCAGGCCGACTTCGGCAAACCCGGAAGTAATAATAGCAACACCTTTTACGCCGGCTTTTCCGCATTCATCGATAGTATCGGAGACAAATTTTGCCGGGATGGTAATTATTGCTAAGTCAATGGGCTTTTTTACATCTTGAATGGTGGGATAACATTTGAAACCGAGAATTTCATCGGCTTTAGGGTTAATCGGGTAAACGTTGCCTTCATATTTACTTTCTGTCAAATTGAGAACAACTGTATGACCAATTTTCCCTACTGTCGAAGAAGCGCCGATGACAGCAACTGATTTAGGTTTAAATAAACCGTTTAGAGTATCAATATCCACAATGGGACCTCCTGAAATTAAATATTTGATAGGTTTTGATAGATTTACAACTCATCAATGTATATAGGATGAAAGAATGGTATTTATTTACAGAAGTATTTTACCTTCTCATCACACAAGTCATTATTTTACTCCGTTTTGCTTCAGGTAACTGTGAGGATATTGTAGAATTGGATATCAAATCAGCAATATAAGGAAATATGTCATGGGACGAAAATTTATTTCTTCAAAACTGTGTTCTCAATATGAAATTGTCAATGACATCCTGGAATCAGCCTTGGAAGCTGTTGATCCATACCTGTGCACACGTAAATTTATAAAAATGAATCAATCCCGGCTGGAAATCGGCCAAAAGGTTCTCCCTTTGAATGAAATCGAGAATATTTACGTCATTGGGACGGGAAAAGCTGTCCTTCCCATGACCAAAGCAGTTGACGATGCTTTGGGAAGCCTTATAAAAGGCGGCGTCATCATTGGGAAACATGCGGATAGGCAAATTATGGACCAATTGCCAGCATCAATCGAGATCCTTTTTGGCGATCATCCAATTCCAACGGAAAAGTCGCTTGAAAGCGCAAAAACACTTGCTGATTTCAGCGCGCGAATGACAAAAAATGACCTGGTAATTTGCCTCATTTCAGGCGGCGGGTCATCTTTGATGACTTTACCGGTAGAACCGATTAGCCTGAAGGATATGCAGGCAGTTACCAGACAATTACTATTTTCAGGTGCAACCATCAATGAAGTGAATGCCGTTCGAAAGCATTTGGATAAGATAAAGGGCGGAGGACTGGCCAGGATGGTCTGGCCTGCGAAATTGGCGACACTGATTCTTTCAGATGTAATCGGTGATTCGCTGGATGCTATTGCATCCGGACCAACTGTTGCCGATCCAAGCACTTTTTCGGATGTGCTGCAAATTATTCAAAGATATCAGATTGAAAAGAAGATTCCGGAAAATGCTATGAGAATAATTAAAAATGGCGCAGATGGCCTGGTTCCCGAGACCGTTAAAGAGGGAGATAAATGTCTGCTTGATGCGCATACATTTATTATTGGCAGTCTACAATTGGCAATTAACGCAGCCGGCCAACGGGCCAATCAAGCCGGAATTCACACTCACGTATTTAGCAGCGATATAACCGGTGAAGCACGAAAAATCGGGGAACAACTTGCCTCTAAATTCTTACAATTGATTGAAGAAAAGCGTTCAGCAAACAAGCCTATGCTGTTAATCGCAGGCGGTGAGACCACGGTTACCGTAAAGGGGAACGGTAAAGGCGGGCGTAACCAGGAAACAGCGCTCAGCGCGGCGTTGCAGATCAAAGGCCGCCAGAACTGCTTGTTTATCTCCCTGGCAACTGACGGGGAGGACGGCCCGACCGATGCTGCCGGTGCGGCTGTGAACGGATGGACGATTGCCGAAGGTTCTGCGCTGGGCATGAAAGCAGAAGACTACCTGGCAATGAACGATGCGTACAACTACCTGGATCGCGTGGGCAGCCTGATTAAGATTGGCTCGACAGGGACCAATGTCAATGACCTGGTTTTCGTATTTAATTTCTAGATAGCTTCGTTTAGCAGGAGCTGTTTGAATACCGATTCCGGATTGCAGGTATCAGGTACTCCTCAAATGCTTTGCGCATATCGTAATCCGGCTCCCAATTCCAGTCTTTACGCGCCGGGCTATCATCGACATCCGCCGGCCAGCTGTCCACAATAGATTGCCGTTGGGGATGCACGGCGTAATTGATTTGCGCTTCAGGGAAGGCTTTGCGAACATATTGCTCAATTTCAGCAGCCGTTGGTGAAAAACTGGTTACGTTATAGCTGGTTTGTGTCAGATTAGCCATGGGCGCAGCTTCAAGCATCAGCAGGGCTTTAATGGCGTCCGGCATGGCCATAAAGGGAATACGGGTATCTTCGCGTACAAAACAGTCGTAAGGGACGTTCTGGGCGGCGTAGTGCAGCATTTCAGGGCCAAAATCACTCGTACCGCCGGTGGGGATTGTTTCCGCGCTGACCAAACCCGGGAAACGCAGGCAGCGGAAATCAACCGTGTTTTTCACCGGGTCTTTTGCCAATTGGCGGTAATGCTTGGAGTAATAGCGCCCGAGATTTTCACAGTAAATCTTATTGCAGCCGTACATGGTATTGGGGCTGCAGAATTGATCTTCCCGAATTTTTCCTGAAGAGCGCTTCGATTCGATATTCGGAAGACCGTAAACCGCAATTGAGCTGGGATAAATGAATTTGACCGGTTTACCCTGCCATTGAGACAGTTCTACGCCCAAGCGCAGCAAGTTGATGGTCCCTTCCACGTTGATCTCGTGGGCGGCTTCCGGGTTGTATTCAGCCTTGGTTGACAGGATGGACGCCAAATGGAATATCGAGGTGATTTCATATTCGGCAATTAACCGGCCCAGGAGCATCTTATCGAGAATGTCACCCACGATAAAACGTTCACAGTAAGGCATCAGACAATCATCCAGCGGTTTTAAATCCAACGCAACCACTCTGGCGCGGTTTTCTTTGTGTATCTGAGTAATCAGACCGTGACCTATTTCCCCATTTGCTCCCGTAATCAAAATTACTTCTCGGCGCATTTTCACCTTCCTTGTATCTATCTTATACCGATAGTATATATAAAAAAAAGGGTTCTGATTTGACAATAAATCAGAACCCTTATAAATATTTTGTTATTTATCCTTCTGTAGTTTTGGTTTTTCTAAACCAAGTCTTCCATTCCTTGTTTTCCCATACAACCAGGATGGGGGAGGCAATAAAGATGGAGGAGTAAGTACCGCTGAGCAAACCAACCAACAGAATGATGCACATTTCGCGTAAAGTCGTTCCGCCGAATAATGCCAATGACAGCAATAAGAATTCACTGGTCATCAATTGGGTATTAATGGAGCGCTGCAGCGACTGAACAATCGAGTGATTGACGATTTTTTCAAACGGGACGCGGCGCATGATAGGTGAGTTTTCGCGAATGCGGTCGAAAACAACGATCTTGTCCTGTGTTGAAAAACCAATTACGGTCAATAAAGCGGTCAGATAGAGCGAATCCATTTGCCAGCCGAACAATTGGCTGCCGATTGCGCCGAGGCTGATGACGATAAGAATGTCATGCAGCATGGCAATAATGGCGCAAACACCATAGCGGAAAGCATGTTGAATACCGCGGAAGGCAAACGTGATGTAGATGATGACTGCCAGAGCGGAAATGGCGATGGCCAAAAGCGCCCTTTGTGTAACGGACTGACTGATGGAGGGGCCAACTGTGTCAAATTTCAATTCAACCAAATTCGGGTCAAAGTCGGTTTCCAAGCTTGAGATGATCGCGGTATGCTGTTCCTGTGTTAAGGAGGAAGATTTTATCACCGCGACAACTCCTTTATCGCTGTTACTGAATTGAACCTGTGTGTCATTGATGCCGTTGTCTGTATAGAGGGCAATAACATCATCCATGGCAGGCGTTTTATCGGCAGCAAATTGAACTTCCAGCATGGAGCCACCGGTAAAGTCAATGGAAAGCGGCAGGCCGTGAATGGCAATAATGACCAATCCGGGGACGATCATTGCCAACGAGATAAAGAAAAATAGGTATCTTTTTCCAAGAATGTTTAATTTCATTTTCTAACCCTTCTAAATTCCAAACCATTTGGCTTTATCGGAATCTTTAAACCGATCGATAATGGAACTTAATAATGTCCTGGTGACAAATAAAGCGGTAAATAAGCTGATGACAACACCGATAGCCAGTGTCAGTGCGAAACCTTTCACAATACTTGCACCAAATGTTGAACCGAACCAGAAGAGGATTGCGCTCGTGATCAGGGTAGCCAGGTTCGAATCACGGATGGAAGGCCACGCGCGGCTCCAGCCCAAATCGACTGCCTGCTGAAGATTCCGGCCACGCCGAAGTTCTTCTTTTAGACGTTCGAATTGAAGAATATTGGCGTCAAGTGCGCTGCCGACGCTCAAGAGGAAACCGGCGATACCCGGAAGCGTGAGCGTTACGGGAATAACCAAATAAATAGCGTAGGTAATCAAACCGAAAATCGTGATGGAAATGATTGCCACAAAACCTGGCACACGATAATAGATCAGCATAAAGAGGGAGATGATCAAGAAGCCGATTGCAGCTGCAAGCAAGCTTTTATTCAAAGAATCCTGACCAAGGGTCGGACCGACCACGCGGCTTTCTGCGATCTCCAGTGAAACCGGCAGTGTGCCGTAAAAGAGGGTGATACGCAGATTGTTGGCCTCGTCATAGGTGTAGGCATTCTCGCCGGAACCACTGATGGCTCCTTCACCGGAAGTGATAGCCTGGTGAATAACCGGTGTGGAAACGATTTTGTGGTCGAGAACGATTGCCAGCATTTTGCCGACATTATTTGTCGTGTAATCCGCAAAAGTCTGGGTTGCGTCCGATTTCAATTTGAAAGACACCGCGTAACCATCCGTTGGAGTCTGCGGAGCGGTGACGAAAACATCTTCCAAATCCGCGCCGGTAATGACTGTATGATAGATCTTTTCGGTGGCAGGAGCGGCGGCCGCATCGGCAGCGGTGGTGTCCGTACCGGCAGCGGCAGCTTCGGTGGCTGCAACAGTTGCAGTCGCTTCCGGAGCTACAGTCGCAGCTGCCTCAGGTGAGGCGGAATCCGTACTGCCAGACTTGGTACCGGTATAGTCTGTTTGAATGACTGTGCCGGGTTCAAGATACTCATCTCCGACATCGACGAATTCCAGCATACCAGTTTGCTTGATGACCGAGATAACCTCATCGATATTTTCCAGGCCAGGGAACTCACCGACAATATAGTTATCACCTGCAACCTGAAAGAGGACTTCACTAACGCCCAAAGCGTTCGCGCGGTTTTCCAAAATGGATGAGGCAACTTGCAGCGTTTCCTGATCGATTTGGTATCCTTCCGGCGCCTGCAGGACTACCTGCATGCCGCCGCGTAAATCGAGGCCGAGTTGGGCGGTAACATCCCGATTGAAAATCTTCTGCTTGACATTACCCAGAATTGGGAAGTCAATTAAGATTACTAAGATGACAACTACTATAATAAGAATGTTTCTTAACGCCTTATTCTTCATATGAAATAAATTCCTCTCTCAAACATAAACTAACAAGTTTAGAATTATACTCTCCTTGTAATTTTCATTGAATAAAAAAAAGGATTTAAGATAGAATGATTGTTGTCTTGACAGGAAAACAACCGTCTTCTATAATTGCAAGTCTGTGTAAGCTAGTAGAAATTATTAAGGAATATAAAGATGACACCTTTACCAAAAAGAAAATTATCCAAGGGCCGCCGCGGCCGCCGACGTGCACACGACGCAATTACTGCCCGCAATCTGGTTGCTTGCAATAACTGTGGTGAGATGCGCTTGCCGCATACTGTTTGCCCCAAATGCGGTTTTTACAAAGGCCGTGAAATTGTGTCCGTGGATAAAGCCGAAGACTAAATATCAATATCCATAATAAAGAAAGAGCCGAGATTATTCTGTATCTCGGCTTTTTTGTTGTTGGTTGAACTTCTCGAACTCAGCCAATAAACGACCAGGAATGCTGCCGGTAATTTTGACAGTCCCCACGTTGTTTTCAATGTGATCGATTTTTCCAAACTCATGAAACAATGAAATCAGGGTGCCATTTTTATAAGGAATGGTCACTGAGATGGGAATAAAAGTCTCAAATAGTTCCCGCTTTATACGCAGCAGCAATTGGTCTATCCCTATGGAATTTTTGGCGGAGATGGTTACGGCATAGGAAAACTCAGGATATTGTCTTTTTATATCCTCAATATCTTCCGTCTTATCAATTTTGTTTAATATGGTGATCATAGGAATATGATCGGCTTCAATTTCTTGCAGTGTATCCAAAACAGAGCGCCATTGTTGAATCGCATTTGGATGGTTTACATCAACTATATGCAATAGGAGATCCGAATCCGATATCTCTTCGAGTGTGGCGCGAAATGCCGCTACCAGGTTGGTGGGCAATTTTTGGATAAATCCAACTGTGTCCGTCAATAGCAGCGTGTTTCCACCGGCCAACTCTAAACGACGTGTGGTCGGATCAAGCGTGGCAAAAAGCTGATCAGCTACGTAAACATCCGCATGAGTCAAATTATTCAGCAAGGTGGACTTGCCTGCGTTGGTATATCCAACCAGGGTGACGACTGGTATTAATGAGCGCTTCCGATTTGCCCGATAACGTTGGCGGTGTTGACGAACTTTTTCAATGTCGGATTTCAGGCGTGTGATTTTCTCGCGGATCTTACGGCGGTCAACTTCCAATTGGGTTTCACCCGGTCCGCGCAGCCCGACTCCACCAACGCTGCCAGAACGCCCGGCGCCGCCGCCAGCCTGACGGGCCAAATGTGTCCAGGCACGTGTCAGGCGGGGAAGTAAATACTCATATTGCGCCAATTCCACCTGCAATTTCCCTTCTCGGGTTTGCGCGTGTTGGGCGAATATATCCAGAATCAACGTGGTGCGGTCGATTACGCGAATGCTCTGGCCAAATGCTTCTTCCAACTCACGAAAGTGCCTGGGAGATAATTCCTCATCAAAAATGATGATATCCGCATGCAGGCTTTCCGATACGGCTTTAATTTCCTGTACTTTTCCACTTCCAATGAACGTGGATGGATTGGGCTTGGAAAGCCTCTGAAAATCCGAACCGATCACTTTCAATCCAGCAGTAGTGGCCAGCAAGGCTAATTCCTCAAGCGAATCTTCGACGGAAAGTACTTTGGATTGCTGTTCAAAATCAACGCCCACTAGAAAGGCGCGTTCTTTTTTCATTTGCGTACTGAAGGTGTTATTTTTCATATGTGATATATAGTACCTGATATTGAATAACGTTAATATTTCTCAAATAATCTTTGATTGACAGTCATTATAATCTGTGCTAAATTAGCTATAGAACATTATAAAAGCGACACGAAAAGGTAAACCCGGTGAAAACTGGGGACGCAAAGCTATGGGTCTAAAACTCCAAAGGAGTTATGACTGCCAGGCCGCCGAAGTCTTTTTTGTTAAAACGGACTTTGCCCCTGGCTGTGTCCGTTTTTTGTTTAAAGGGAATTTAATAATTTAGTACGTTCGACAAGGGCTAAGCCGGTGAAAGCCGGCGGCGCAAAGCTATGGGTCTAAAACTCCAAAGGAGTTATGACTGCCAGGCTTCCGAAAACGTAAATAGCGTAGTTTGAATATTAAACGCGCGCCTGCTTGGTGAAGCTCTTGTCTGTGGAAAATGATGATGAGAGCTTTAAATAATTTACTAAAAACGCTGATATTAATAGCATTAATAATCCCGGTCACTATATCGGGAGTCGATGCTATTCCTGTCACGGGCTTAGAATTTCAGGTTGATAATCTGATTTCTGACCCGGTGGCGTATGCCCCGGAACCCGAACAAAACGCTGCGTCACCCGCCGAGACAACCAGTAGCGCTACTCTGCAGAAATTTGTTGAAAAAGTAACCGATGGGCAAGCCGGTGCAATTCGCGGAATTTATGCAGATGATATTATGGAATTTCCGGTTGTCCAGCAACCGTCCAGCCAACCAGGTTATGTTTCGGAACAACAGGATGTCGTCACCGAATTTGCGATGGCAAAAAAATATGGCGTGACCGGTATTCTTGCACATAATTTCCTGGCAGGCAAAGCATTTTTCAACCTGAAATTGAATGACCTCATTCAAGTTGTTTATGGAGACGGAAGCACACAGACCTATCAAATTGTTGAGGTGCTGCAATACCAGGCACTTTCTCCTGACTCTCCAACCAGTTCATTTACTGACTTGGATAATGGAGAGACATTGAGCGCTACGCAATTATTCAAGAAGGTATACGCGGGCAGCGCTCACCTGACATTGCAGACTTGTATTCAAGTTGGTTCAGAAGATTCATGGGGTCGGCTATTCTTGATAGCAGAACCTGTTGTTTGATAATTAGCAATCCTACTTCATCATCTTCCCACGCAAAACCCCCGATTCCCCGGGGGTTTTGCAATTTAATCGGAATAATCTGAAAGCCACTTCAACAGAACATCTCCAACAGCTTGCAGACTTTCAGAAGAAATGTGCTCCAACACGTCGGATTGAGTATGCCAGTAGGGATAGTCAAAATCGATCAGTAGGCAGGAGGGAATGCCAAGTTGAACAAACGGTAAATGGTCGTCCAACATGGCGTATTTCTCCTGATCAATAAAACTGTCACTCAAGCCTAACTCTTCGGCTGATTTCCAGATTTGACCGCATAAATCCTGGTCGGATTGTTTTTCCCGGTAGATATTGAGATCCTGATCGCCAATCATATCGATAACGATTACCGACTTTGGGGTTACTACCAGGTTATCGGCAAAATATTGCGCGCCAACACTCCAATCCCAATCATTGATATGGCCCTGATCTTCACCATCAAAGAACACCAGCCAAATGTTACTGTCTTGCCCTTCCAGAGAACGGGCTAATTCCATCAGGACGGCGGTGCCGGAAGTACCGTCATTCGCGCCCGGAACCGGAAGAGATCGCAGAGCCGAATCGTTTTCCTGGTCGCTGATCTGGCGTGTGTCATAATGAGCGCCAATCAAGACATCCGGCGGATTCGAATTCTGATGGGCTACCAGATTATTCAATACGACACCCTCGTGATCAAATTGCTGGACTTCCACTTGCCATCCAAACTTGTCCAACTCTGCGCGGATGTATTCGACTGTTTCTTTCGAGGCGCTACTGCCCGGAATACGCGGCCCAAAGGCCATTAGAGATTCCGCGTAGCGATAAGCATGGTTGCCATCGAAATTGGAAGATACTGAAGGTAAAGGTTTTGACTGGCAGCTTATCGATGAGAATAGAACTGCAATCAATAAAATAATTGAGAAACTAAATCTTTTTTGGTTCATTTTGTTCTCGCAAATACGCAGATAGGTCCTGTAAACCTCGATTGGATAACGACAAAAAGCGTTCTTCCTTGTTTTTGATAAATTCTTCCAAAGGTGGAATCAGATTGAAGTTGGTTTTCATGGGCTGAAAACTTTCTAAATTTGGTGTGGTGATATAAGCGCACAAAGCACCCAGCATGGATGTGGCCGGTAATGCCAGCAAAGGATCGCCGTTTATATAGCGCGCAGCATTGATGCCGGCCAGCATGCCCGTGGCGATATTCGCCAGGTATCCCTCCACGCCTGCTAATTGCCCGGCGATAAAAAGGTTGGGATTAGCCCGAGATTGAAGAGTCGGATGCAGTACGTCCGGTGCGTAAATATACGTATTGCGGTGCATCTGACCGTAACGTACAAATTCGGCATTTTCGAGGCCCGGGATCATCCTAAAAACACGCTTTTGTTCAGCGTAGGTCAGGTTGGTTTGAAAACCGACCATATTAAATAAAGTGGCAGCCTGATTATCCTGGCGCAGCTGCACGACAGCCTGCGGGCGGCAGTCGGTATGCGGGTTGCGCAGCCCTACGGGACGCAGGGGGCCAAAAGACAAGGTTTTCATCCCGCGTGCTGCCATTACTTCTATGGGTAAACAAGCTTCGAAGAATTTTCCTTTTCCACCGCGAACGCCTTTGGAGATGTCCTTCTCGAAATTCTTTAGTTTGACTTTTTCTACGGTAAGCAGCTCGCTGACAAAGCGTTCATATTCCGACAGCGTGTTGAAGGGGCAATTAATGTAATCTCCGCCGGTTTTGGTTCCTTTTCCATAACGTGATCCCCAATAAGCTACATTCATGTTGATTGAATCAGCCTCAATAATGGGCGCAATTGCGTCATAAAAGAATAGGTTGTTTTGATGAGTGAATTTCTTTAGTGACCTGGCCAGTGCGGGGGAGGTTAATGGGCCGGATGCCAATATAGCCGGTTTTGATGGAATTTTCCTGACCTCTTTACGGATAATTTCGACGTTCGGCATGCTCTGCAAGAGTTCCTGAACCGAATTTGAGAAAGCATCCCGGTCAACCGCCAATGCTTTGCCGGCTGGAATACGATTCTCCAACGCACACTCGATTAGCAGTGAACCCATCTTTTGCAGTTCAGCAATTAAAAAACCGGAAGGGCGAGAGAGAAGCAAAGAGCCTAAAGAATTGGAACAGACAATCTCAGCTAATGCGGCTGTTTGATGCGCGGGAGTGGCTTTAACCGGCCGCATTTCATACAAACGCACAACTATACCTCGTTTGGCAGCCTGCCATGCAGCTTCACTGCCCGCCAGACCTCCGCCTATAATTATTAATTCTTCCATAATAGCCTGATGTCGATTTTATCATCTGAGTGCTGTGTTGGCATAAATATTGCCTAAGACTTGCATTCAAGCTATACTAAGCATCAGGAAGACAATATGTATCAACGACAATTCCACAAACTCCAACCGCAAACAACCGCCCATCTGGCTCAAACCATGACCCTTTTAAGCATGAATGTGGATGAGCTTAATCAGGAAATAATCCGCGCGATGGCGGAAAATCCCGCTTTGGTTATGAAAGAAGAGCGCCGCTGTCCCGGATGCGGGCGATTGCTGACCAGCAATCAGATTTGCCCGGTTTGCAGCAAGCCCAAGAATCCGGGTTCAGATGAAGCGATAGTATTTTTGTCCCCGCGGAATGAAATAACTTACTCGAAATCATCTACGGATGATGAATATTTTTCGGATGAAATATCAAACACGGACGAGGTCAGCCTGGCTGAATTTATATTGCGGCAAATCGCAATGGATCTTGAACAGGAAGACCGTATCATTGCCGCTTACATTCTCAATCAGGTGGATGAGGATGGATTTTTGAATGAAAGATTGGTGGAAATCGCCAGTTATTATCATGTTCCCCTTTCGCGTGTTGAACATGTAAAAAATATGATCCAGCATGCCGAACCGTTGGGTGTGGGATCCAGCTCTCCGGAAGAAGCGTTGCTCATCCAATTAGAGATGGTTGGTGAGAACCAAAAGGTACCGCCGTATTACTTTGATGTTATCAAAGGCGGATTAAGCATGCTTTCCAAAAAGCAATATCCGCAAATTGCTAAAACATTTGGAATTAGCAGCAGTGAGGCTGAGAAAGCTGTTGAGTTCATCAGCAAGAATCTGTATCCTTTCCCTGCGCGCGCGCACTGGGGCAGTTTCCGCATGCCCAGCGAAGATAAAGGCCAGGTTTACACCAGTCCGGATGTCATCATTAATTACATGAATCACGACCCAAATTTGCCTTTGATGGTGGAAATCATCACCCCATCATATGGGACTTTGGATATCAACCCATTATTTAAACAAGCCATCAAACAATCTTCTGAAGAAACCAAAGAGGACCTGAAACCGGACCTCGATAAAGCTAATTTGCTCATTAAATGCATCCAGCAGCGCAACAACACCATGCAGCGGTTGATGGAAAAGATTGTGAACATGCAAAAAGAATTCATCGTTGAAGGCGAAAAATACATCCAGCCGGTCACACGCGCGGAAATATCCAAAGAGCTGGAAGTGCACGAATCAACGATTTCTCGCGCAGTTTCCAATAAATCGGTGCAGCTTCCCAGCGGGCAGATCATACCCATGGACGTATTCTTTGATAAAAGCCTGGGGATCAGGGCTACCATGCGGGAGTTTATCGAGGCGGAAAATAAAGACAAACCGCTCAGCGACTCGGATTTGGTCAAATTATTGGAAAAAGATGGCTACGAACTGGCGCGCCGGACGGTGGCGAAGTATCGTTCCATGGAAGGTATCTTGCCTGCGCATCTCCGCAAGAAGGAAAAAAAGGATTGATCTTGAACAATCCATTTTCAAGGGTAAGTAATTCTGCTTCGGAATTTCACTTGAATTCGGAAGATTTTCGCATCCTGCTTGATCAAATCGATGACGCGGCTGTCCTAATCAAATTGGCAGAACGGCAGGTTATTGCGGTAAATTATCGCTATACCCAACTCAGCGGATTTGGGACGGAAGAATTAAATCAGGGTGGAATTGAGCGGGTGCTGTTGGATGCTGATGTTGAAAAATTAACAGATGGCAGCATGCAGCAATTGAGCTTAATCCGTAAAAACAAAAACCCGATTAAAACCAATGTCAATATATATTACATAAGCCAGGTCGACCAATTGGCTGTCCTGCGAATTCAGGAAATGGAAGCTGAGGAAACCAGGACTGAATTGCTATCAATTCGGTTGTTGAAAGGGTTACTGGCACTCAACAAAGCGCTTCCGGGTTGTTCTTTGGAAGAATTGATCCAAAACATTGTGCGCTATGGACTGGAAGCATTTCTGGCAAAAACCGGTACATTTTATTTATGTGAAAAGGAATCAGAAAAGGCCAGGAAAATTAACGAGAAAGAACCGTTATTTCCTAAAAGCCTGACAGCTATTGAAATAAAACGCTTGAATCAGGTGGATGTTTGGGAACCCGGGAAACGCGTCCTTTCTGAAATTCACCGCACCGGCCGTTTGAACAAACTGGCGTTGATTATCTCTCTACCAATTACTGTCAACGATAATACCAACGGACTTCTGGTGTTGGCTTGGGAAGATCAGCAAAAGCAAGATGATTGGATGATATTTCTCCAAATTTATGCGGAGTGGGCGGAAGTTCTCCTTACCAATCAGCAAATCATGGAAAAGGTCGGTGCGACAAATGAAGCGCTGGGCCTTGAAAATGACCAATACGCTCAATTCTATGAAAACGCCGGCGACAGCGCCATTCTGTTGGATAGAAACAACGTCATTATCGACATCAACCGAAACAGCGCGCAATTATTAAAATACGCACCCATTGAGCTGATAAATCAAAAAGCGGAAATCATTTTCGAGAATTCGGAATTGCCGGCCAAGTTGGAAAGACTAAATCCTTCAGAATCAATCAGCAGCAGTACCCCCAAAGTGATCTACGACCGCGAGGGCAACAAAACCCCGGTGTTCTATAAGCTTGTTCCTCTGGAGCGGGAAGAGAGCGGCAGGAAATTATTAATCTTGACGGACGCGTCTATTCAAGTTGAGGCTGAATACAAAATTCAACAGTATGAGAACAAAGCTGCTCTGGGCGAAGTAATAGCCGATTTTGCGCATGAAGTCCGCAATCCGTTGCAGAGTTTTGTGAGCGGTCTCCAACTGATGAAGAAATTAGCCAAACCGAACGATCCGACATTAGGAAGTATCGAGCAGATGTTGGACGATTGCTCGCGAATCAATGATTTGATGGAATCCGTTTTATCCTATTCGCGTCAAAAAGTGGAGAATTTTAAAGAAGTTAACGTTGAAATGCTGGTGAGGCACTTATTCAATAAAATGAAGACAAAATTTTCACGTTCCAACGTATCCGCTTTAGTGAATTGTAAAGGAGATGCCTGTAGCGCTTATGCCGATCAGCGGTCGCTGGAACAAATCTTTGTCAATATCATCACAAATTCCTATGACGCCATCAAAGAAGAAGGCGGAGTCATATCCGTACAAATTGCACCGAATGAAATGGATAGCCATTACCTCGATGTGAGCATTTCAGATACCGGTCCCGGTATTCCACCGGAGATTCAGGAAAAAATATTCGAGCCGTTTGTGACCGGCAAGCCCAAGGGCACCGGTTTGGGACTGGCTATCACGAAACGCATGGTTGAAGCGCATAAGGGGCGCATCGAACTGGAGACTTACCCTGGCGGAACAATTTTTAAAGTTATATTACCCATCGAAGAAATTTCAGGAGATCAGGCATGAGCTACACAATACTAGTTATCGACGACGAAGAGCACGCACGCCATAATATTTCAGAGTACATGAAAGCCAGCGGTTATGAGGTTTTTGAAGCCGGAACCATCAAGGAAGGGCGCGAGTACCTGGAAAAAGGCGACGGCGATATCGTTGTCCTGGACGTACAACTTCCGGATGGATTGGGAATTGACTTCCTGACGGAAATCACTGCAATGCCTTCAAAACCGCCTGTTATATTAATTACCGGGTACGGCGATATTCAAATGGCCGTGGACGCCATGAAAAACGGCGCGCATGATTTTCTGACCAAACCCATCATGGACCCGGAAATTTTAGTTGATTCCATATCCCGCGCGACTGAAATAATCCAAATGCGGCGAGAATTGAACCATTTCCGGCAAAGCCAACAAAATTCAAACGATTTTGTGATGGGTAATTCACCGGAATTCAAAATGCTGATGGAACACGCTGCCAAGGCGGCTTCCGCTTCCGTTTCGGTTTTGATCACCGGAGAGACCGGTACGGGCAAAGAAGTGCTGGCGCGTTTTATCCACCAATCCGGTTTGCGAGCTAAAAAGCCCTTTATCGCAATCAACTGCGCGGCCATCCAACCCACCGTGCTGGAATCCGAGTTGTTTGGATATGAGCAGGGCGCTTTTACCGGTGCTGAAAAACGGAAACATGGATTGATGGAGGTGGCAGACGGCGGTATCTTATTCCTGGATGAAATTTCTTCCATGCCAACCGATATCCAGGCAAAACTGTTGCGGGCAATTGAGGAACGCGCATTTCGGCGAGTGGGCGGTACAGTACTGATCAATGTGGATGTGCAGGTATTGGCGGCCTCCAACCGGGATGTTCAGGAAATGATAAAAGAAGACAAATTCCGAGAAGATTTATACTACCGCCTGAAAGTCGTTGATTTGCACCTGAAACCGCTGCGCGAGCGTAAACAGGACATTCCTGAATTGGTTGGCTTCTTTATCAATAAATACAACATGCAAATGGGAAAAAATGTGCTCAATATTGCTCCTGACGCAATGGAAGCATTGGTCAACTACAAATGGCAAGGTAATATCCGCGAACTAAGCAATATTATCCAGCGGGCCATGTTGTTCTGTGATGGAGAAAAAATCGCTTTGGGCGATCTGCCAATGGACATCACGAGCAAGGCCAAATAAACTTTTCAGTAGTGGCATATAAATTGCATCATTACCTGCAGAATAATGTATTTTGGAGGTAGTGATGTTCGCATTAAGCGCAAGCGATTTTGTTCTAACCTTAGCCGGCATTGTGTTGGCATTGGGCGTAATTGCCTTCATCGTTGGTTTATTTACACTGGCTTTTCGCGTGAACAGCGCTGATTTCAATGAAATCACGGCAAGTTCGGCAAAATTGGCAGAAAAAGGATTGACCGATGATGTATCCGATCTGGTTTCAGGCATTTCCGAGGTTTTAAAATCCATTACGGAAATGACAAAAACCAAAGTCGGCGTCGGGATATTCCTGATTTTCGTTTCCTTTGTCTTATTTGTGGTGGCTTATTATCTGGTTTCACGCGTGGTCTAAGCCGGAAACCGACAGGTGACCATGGGCAGCAGCGATCCAATCTATGTATTTAAACAGCATTTCTCCAGAAATGACGCCGAAGCCGTCGTATCCGGGCTAATCCATCATCGCGTTATTTGGAACCGCCTGGCTGATGACGGCTTTTTAGAGAATTTGCTGGGACTACTCACTGTCCAAAAAGAAAATTGGAGTGCTGCGCATGTCTGCCTGGCAGCTGTTGGTATTAAAACAACCGATACCGGCCAAATTCAACCCCAACCTTTACCTCAAGATATAAAACAGCCATTTGATCTTCAGCTTGAACAAATTGCACCTGTTGCAGCAGGTATCCGCTCAAATTTACCTGCTGATGGAAATTGGAATGCTTATCTGCGAAAGATCGGGTTGGATAAACTATCCCTGGAGGATATACAGGAGGGATGGGGGACTGTTTTCACACTGGTTTATTACCTGACTGATAATAAGGATTCATTTATTCAGGAATTTGCCCGATCCGATAAATCCTGCACACAGGATTTACTCGCTTTTATCCTTTGTGCCAATCCAATTCTGATGGAATCAGCTTTTACCAGCGTTGAAAAGGCAGCAGCCGTATCTGCTCTGCCCGATTTATTGCAGTTGCTGAAGGAAATGGATTTGTATGAATCCAAGGGCATTCTGCAGCGCATTGTAGATAATTACCTGGAGAAGAAGCCGGTAGAAGATTTGGCGGCGGTTGCATCAAAGGAAAGCTTTAATAATGGGGAAGATCTACTTCGCAATATCGAGCTCTTTAGAAATTATGCCATTCTCGCGAGTTACGGTTCACAAAAAGAATTGGCAGATGATTTTTCAAAGCGGGCTTTACGCAGTAGTGATCAGTTGAATCAGATGCTGACCGCCCTGAACAATGCCATAAAATCACCCGTAAGTAATGAGGTTGATCTCTCCGGAAGTTTTGCGTTATCCAGTGACAGGGGTCTGGTTGGAAAAGTATTGCAGGCGGCTCAAATCAAAGACAGCGATCCGGACAGTGCTCGGAAAATTGGCAAGCAAATTCATCACGATATTGTTACTTCCCATGGAATTGGTCAACTTTTAGACGGAGAGAATATCGGCAGAGTTGTCAGCCCGGTGCAGCTTGTCAGGTTATTGTGGGATCTCAATTTGATTCGAGAAGCTGCTCAAACAGCCGACCGCCTCATTGAATACCAGCCGCTTAATGTGGAACTTCTGCGTTGTGCTGCAACGTTATACTCCGATTACGGAGATTTTCAGAAAAGCGCACAACTCTATTCCCGTCTTGAACTTCTGGTGGAATTAACCCGTGAAGAAAAGCTGAAGCTGATTGAGGCGCTGGAGAACACTTCGCAATGGCCCTCAGCACTGGCAATATGGAAGCGGGTAAACCTGGTTTCGCTGGACGATTATGAAAAGAAAGCCATTTGCTGTTACCGGTCCGGCGACGCGCGCTGTTTTGATGAGACTGTCAAAGGCGCAAAGAATTTTTATACCAGTGAAGGGCTATTCCAGGTTCTGGAGACCTTATTCGAAATAAATAACGGCCAATCCGAATTTGCCCAAAATTTGATAGAAACATTTCTGAAGAATCGTAAACGCGATCGATATTCTATTTATTTCTTGATTGAGTACTATCAGAAGATCGGACAATTTGGAGAGGCGATCAAGGTCATTCAATCGCTTTCTTCTCTGGAGCTTAATCTTCCGGAAATTTATGTCAAGCGCTATGAACTGGCCGCTCAATCAGGCGACCATGAACAGCTCCTTCACGTCTTACAGCAGGCAGCGGCAGACGCGCATCTTGATGACCTGCCTTCAATTGAGAAAATGCTGGCGGCTTGTTTTGAAGCGCGCGCATGGGATTTTGCAGCTGAAATGTTGCAGAGAACTGCCGATAAATGGATTCTAGCACCGCAGTTGACCGCTTTAAAAGCACAATTACTGAACGAACAGGGAAAACATTGGCTTGCCGGCGAATTATTAGAACCGCTGGTCATGCGCAAAGAAGTAGCGGAAAGCTGGCTGACACAATATGGATTAGCGCTAATGGAAAGCAGTCAGGCGGATTTTCCACTGAATATCTCAAAAAGCATTCCAATTGATGATCGGCTGAAGAATATCTTCGATGGTTTTCCGCGCAACCTGCTTCTTCAGGTCATTCGCGCGGAAATGGACAGCGAAAATAAACTGTCGCATTATCAGGAATTATTGAACGATAAGGATAATCACCTGGATCCGGAAATCTGGCGGGTCCATGCAGGATTGGGGAAATATTATTTTGAGCACGGACAATTCGACCTGGCCGTTGTAAATTTCAAAGAAGCCGCCAAAGCGCAACAGCAAAATAAATTACTCAATGTCATGCTGCTTAAATCATTGGGAAAACTCAGCCTATACGATGAAGCCATGGCTGTTTTCGCAAATATGTTGGGGAAAGGCGACCTTGAGATTGCCGATATGCTGGAGATTAATGCCAGTCTCAAACGCTCAGACCAGTGGCTGCTTAACCTGGAAAAATTCGCCGAAGTACAACCCGACACCCCCATGCTGCAAGCCGCGCTGGCGCAGCTGTATGCCGAAAAAGGCGATCAAAAAAGAGTGCAGGAAAGCATTCGAAAATCCGGCCTGGCGGGATCTAATACTGGAAGTGAACGCCTGGTTTGCGCGCAAATCCTCCTGCAAGCCGGACTTGAAGACGAAGCTCGGCGCCAGCTGGAAGGTTTTCTATCTAGAAAACAAACGCTTTCCGACAGCGAGTACTTATCCGGCGCGCTGCTCTACCTGCAAATGGGCGAAATCCGAAAGGCTGCGAATTTACTCAACCTGATTGAACGAGCCAATTCCGCAATTCTGGCTTTGAAAGCCGAATTATTTAGTCAATTGAATCAACCGCAGGATGCTTTAGCGGCAATTCAATTGGCTTTGGAAGTCCTGGAATCCCCCGCGATCAGCCTGGATTCTGTTCAAGCGCTGCGCGGAATTCAAGCTCCTCAGGAATGGCAAAAATTCAACGGAAAACCGCAAGATCTGTATGCATATTCTGTGAGGATGCGCATAGCTGTAGGCGATTATCGTGGAGCTTTTGAGCAAGCACAGACGAACCTCCAAAAATTCCCACAGTCGCTTACTCTGAAGAGCCTTTCGATAGAATTGGCCCATATTTTGGGCGAGGCTGGGGTGACGCAATCTTTGTTGGAGGATTCGCCTGATTGGCAAACCGTCTCCGAGGTAAATGAAACGACGCCTGCGTGGGGCGAGGCCGCATTGGAATTTGGTCAGGAAGTGCTAACGGCCAATGTGTTATCCCGTTGTTTGGAAATCATGCCGCAAAAAACCCGCGTGGAAGCGCTGCAAGCCCGTCTGCTGGAGCGCAATGGCAACCATGCTGATGCCGTATCTTTGATGGACGAATTGCTGTCTGAATGGCGCAATGACACTTTGGCTGAAAATAAACAACAGACTATTGGCAGTCTATGGCTGGCGGAAGCGGCTTTTGAGCTTAACCACTACGCCGAGACAATGGAAATTGTCCGGCAAACCATGGAAAAAACAGGAAAAACGAACACCACCGCAAAACTCTTCCTGAACGCAATGGTACAGGCCGCTTTTAGCAATTGGCTGAAGCGTAAGCTGGATGTGGAAGCCAATCTGGATCCTATCATGAATGAAGACCTGAATTGCTTTGATGAAATTTGCGCAATTGAGGAACCAAAAATTCGCCTGGATAAAGAACTCAATGCGTTGATCGGCGAAATCAGATTTTGGTTGGAAAGAGTAGATTCCGGCGCTGACACATTGGATTCAAATGGCGCGCTTACGCCTCATCCCTACGTACTTTTAGCTACCACTTACCAAAAAGAGGGCAGCCAAAAAGCCGAAATTCTGATGGAAAAATTCCGTGACGATCCCAACGCCTGGATGATCATGGCGGCGCTTGAATTGGAATCCGAACCGGCAAAATCCGCGGCACACGCAACAGCGCTGCTGCGCGGCGGACAGACCGACCCGCTGAAGTATGCGCTGCTGGCTTTTGCCAAGCAAAAATTAGGCCAAACCGCCGATGCATACGCAGCGCTTAACCTGGCATTGACTGCCTGGCCGGAAGAGTATAAATGGCAGCTTCAGGCAGGCGAAATGAGCAAAGCGTTGGGTGATGTACGCTCCTCTCTGGATCATTTCAAGAAGGCCGCGAATACCCATAAGAACGACGATGCGCAGGTTTACCTGGGAGAATTGAGCTTGAAAGCGGGCAATCCGGAAGGAATTACCTACCTGGAGAAGAAATTAAACGGCAGCTCACAGGATTTTGATGTACTACTGCAACTAGGCGAACTGAGTATTAAGAATAATAAACTCCAGAAAGCAGCCCGCTATCTTGAAAACGCCCGCAGCATCAATCCACAGGATGTGCGCGTTCACATCCTATTGAGCAAGGTTGCTATAGCGGTGCAGAATTTTGACAAAGCCCGCGAATTGATAGCGGAAGCAGAACATTTACAGCCACACGATAAGCAGGTTGTGCTGCAAAAAGCCGCAGTGCTCGAAAAGAGCCAGGGCAATCAAGCCGCGTTGGATTACTTGGACCACTTGCACACGGCAGAAATCCAGCAAGACGCGGATGTAATCATCCGGCAGGCGGAGTACATTCGGGAAGTAAGCGGGGTTGAGCAATCACTTGCATACCTGCTGCCGAAATCCTTTGACTCAGTAAACAGCGCGCTTTTGCTGGCTACCGCAAAGAACTACCTGGAAATGGGTAAATTGGATCTATCCGAAGAGTTTGCCGAACGGGCTTTGCAGCTCAATCCCGAAGACCCCCAACCGCTGGCGATGCTGGCCAGGATATCCGGGAAGAACGGGGATCTGGATAAAGCGGTCGATTTGCTGGTAAAAGCAATTCAAAATGAACCTTTTGAGGCTTCTTTTTACATGGAATTGGCCAATATCTACCAAAGCCGGCGGGATATGGTTAGGGCAACGGAAACACTGGAGAATGGGCTGCGCGCTATTCCGCAAAACTTTGAATTGCTCAGCGCTCTGGGCATGCTGCTTTACCAACAGGGACAATATCATCCGGCACAGGAAATTTTGAAGCAAGCCGTTTCCATTAATCCACGCGATGAAAATGGTAAACGTTTATTGAGTACACTGGCGAATGCCAATATAATACAAGGGAACATTAATAACGATACCCTTATAGAAAAGGCATAAACCAATATGGCAGCAGCCATTACACTTGGACGAGTAGACTTCGATAAAATCATACACGCGGGCATCAAGACCGCGGAATTTTCATTTCTGGAAAACCTTTTAGATCTTTGGTTCGGAAAATACCCAAAAGATATTTACAGCCGCTATCAACTTGCCATGGTCAAGCACTTGAAGACAGAAGATCAGGCAGCCGCTAAGCTATTGGAAGAATTGCTTGTTTGCGATCCTGAATTTACTGCTGCTTACGAATTATTAATCAAACTGAATATAAAAGAGAACAAGAAAGCACTAAACTCCGCCATTCATGTCCTGACCGGACGAATGGAGGACGTCTCCGAAATCTATCCCTGGGCGGTAACGCTGCGGGCAGTACGCCAGGCAATTCGAAAAAAAGAGTACGCGCACAGCGAGAAGCTGCTACGCAAGATTATCTCCAATGAACAAGAGAATTTATTAGCAGTTGTGGAACACTGCCACCTATCCAGTCTGGTGGATGAGAGCAAGACTCTGCTGCAGTTGACTGAGATATACCACAAACGCTGGCCGAATTGCATTCAGGTGGACCTGTGGCGCGCAAAAGCCTTATTTGAAACCGGCAAGGAAGCCGATGCCGTTTCTTTATTACACGCCTGCGTAGGTAAAGATCCGGCAGGTTTGGTGGCGGACCGCATGTGGGGCAGCGGGCATGAGTTCACTTCCCTGTGGCCAAAGTCACAGAGCATCGATTTGAGTATCCAGGTGCCATCCAGTATCGCGGTGGCGTTGAACTGGAACCAATTGAACACAGGCGAAATTGAAGGGGCGAAAAATGTTCCTCATCGGCAGAGTGCTTACCGGCCCAGTCATGCCAATCGCAAAGCAACCGGTGCGGATTTACCCGCGCATAAATCCTACCGTAAAGGCGGCAGCCCAACTCCCGTATACGTTATCCTGAGCACCCGTCTGGGATTGGAGGCGAAATATGGAAGTAAAACAACCGATGTGTTGATCCAAAAAATGAATGAACTGGCCGGAGTTGTAAAGCAGAAGGCAAATTGGGATGCCATGGTCTTCCTGCCGGACGATTTCAGCTATACGGATCCGTGGGGGCTGACCAACATCAGCGCCGTTGATCCCTGGAAAATAAAACTTGCCCTTACCGATCTGGATAAAGCACTTAAAGAAAAATCCTTAATGGTGGGTGCGGTGTTGATCGTGGGCTGCCACGAAGTAGTGCCTTTCCACAAATTACCCAACCCAACTGATGACAGCGATGAAGAAGTGTTGTCGGATAATCCTTATGCCACAACTTCGGGTAATTACCTGTCCCCTGAATGGCCGGTAGGACGTTTCCCGGGAGAGAAAGGCAATGATGCCGGTTTGGTTCTGGAGCAACTCCGACATGCCATTGAATTCCAGAAATCCACTTTAAATACGACTTCCTTTATCAGCCAAGCATTTTCAATTTTGACCGGCCGAACGTCCCCCTCAAGTATCTTTCGCGACCTGGTCAAAAAACCGCGCGATTTTGGATATTCCGCTTCGGTCTGGCGCCGTTCATCCATGGCGGCCTTCCGTCCCATCGGAACTGGTTCGGATTTACGCGTCTGCCCGCAGTTCGACTCGGACACCATCGATATTGATAACCTGATGAAAGCCAAATGCGCTTATTTCAACCTGCACGGCACTTCCACTACGCCGGAATGGTATGGACAGCGTGATTACAGTGAAGATAACGAAGGACCGGATTTCCCGGTGGCTATCAGCACGGATAAAGTACCCAGCATCAACAACAATATCGATTTAATCATCAGTGAAGCCTGTTATGGCGGATACATTATCGATAAAACCATCGATGATTCCATGGCATTGAAACTGATTTCCATCGAAAGCCAGGGATTAGTCGCGTCCACCTGCATATCGTACGGTTCTGTCTATACTCCCTTGATTGGAGCTGATCTATTCGCTTTTATCATGTGGAAATATACCAAGGACGGCTCATCATTCGGCGAGGCCTTTATGCAAGCCAAATTGGGCTTGATCGATGTCATGACCCAACGCCAGGGGTACCTGGACGGCGAAGACCAGAAGACATTGCTATCTTTTGTGTTATTTGGCGATCCATTGGGGTATCTGGAAGCCAACGTTTATTTGGATAAAGGCGTAACACGCGGCGAGAAACGGGTAGAGGTAAAAGCGATTTCTGATCAGGATGGCGCGCTGACTAAGGCGCCGCGCATCTCCAAGGAAACCGCAGCCAATCTGAATGAGATGATGGCCACCTATCTGCCCAGTCTGGACAGCGCGTCCATGAAAGTACGCGAACACCAGGTGCGCATCGCCAAGGTGATCCAATCCTCTGGCAGGGGGGATAGCAAATCCAGCGGCAGCGAGTATGCGCTGCGTACGCAAGTCATGTACAGTCAAAAGACCACGGTTGCGCACAATGTCCATGAGCAATTCGCGCGCGTAACTCTGGATGAAGAGGGCAAGGTCATTAAGCTGGCTGTTTCGCGCTAAAACAATTCAAAAACTTTCCCGTTTAATTTATAATCAAGTTTCCATTCTGAGAAATATGAGGAGCACATGCCGAAAAATTTAACTGGTAACCAGATTCGCAAAGAATTCATTGATTTCTTCATTCAAAAAGGGCACAAATTTGTACCTTCCGCATCACTGGTGCCGGGCGGCGACCAAACACTGCTGTTCACCAATGCCGGCATGGTGCAGTTCAAAGACGTATTTTTAGGAACAGACAAACGTGACTACACGCGCGCGGTCAATTCACAGAAATGCATGCGCGTGGCTGGGAAGCATAACGACCTGGATGATGTCGGCCGCGATGATTACCACCACACCTTTTTTGAAATGCTGGGGAACTGGTCTTTCGGCGATTATTATAAGAAAGAAGCCATTACCTGGGCTTGGGAGTTATTAACTGAAGTGTGGGGATTGGATAAATCCCGCTTGTGGGTGACTTACTTCAAGGACGAAAAAGGAGAAGTGGACACGGATGAGGAAGCCGCGGAAAACTGGCGTTTGCAGCCGGGCATTATCCAGGAACAAATCCTGCCCTTTGGGCGTAAAGATAATTTCTGGGAAATGGCAGATACCGGACCATGCGGCCCTTGTTCGGAAATTCATTTCGATCGCGGCGAAGAATGGTGCGACAAGGCTGATGATCCCAAGCATGTGTGCGGCGTCAACAGCGACTGCCACCGTTACCTGGAATTATGGAACCTGGTGTTCATCCAATACAACCGCATGAGCGCAACCCAGTTGGACCCGCTGCCGGCCACGCACGTGGACACCGGCATGGGCTTTGAGCGCATTGTGTCCGTCATGCAGGGCGTTGATTCCAACTACCGCACCGATTTATTGCTGCCTCTTATTCAGGTGGTGCAGGGATTAGTGGGAGACACTGATGAGGAACGCGATGCGAACTTCACGCCTTACCGCGTGATTGCTGACCACGCACGGGCGGCTACCTTCCTGATCGCGGACGGCGTTGTGCCCGGCAACATTGGGCGCAACTACATCTGCCGCATGATCATCCGCCGAGCCGCGCGTTTCGGCAGCAAGTTGGAATTGACTGAACCCTTTATGGCGCAAGTGGCTGCCAAAGTCATCGAAATATACGGTGAAGCTTACCCGGAACTGGTTAAAAACCAGGCAACCATATTGGATAACCTGACACGCGAAGAGCAGCAATTCCAGACTACAGTTGAGAGCGGACTTTCCCGATTGGAAGAGGAAATCCAGAATATGCAGGGCAAGACGCTTTCGGGCACGGGTGCCTTTGATCTGTACGCCACGCACGGCCTGCCGTTGGAGATCACGCGCGACGTGCTGCGCGAACGCGGTTTGGACGTGGATCAGCCCGGTTTTTACGCTGCTATGGAAGAACACCGCATCAAATCCGGCGCCGGAAAAGAATTCGGCCCGTTGGGCGGCGAAAAAGCCGAACTGTATGCCCAATACCTGGAGAAATTACAGGATGAAGGCAAACTGGGCGAAAAGGGCGTCAGATATAATCCTTATAATGGCGAAGTAACCCAAACCCGGATTATTGCTATTATCAAAGATGACCAGCTGGTTGACCAGGCTTACAGCGGCGATAACGTGGAAGTGATAACCGAACGAACCGGTTTTTACATTGAATCCGGCGGACAGGTTTCCGACCAGGGCCAGATCGTTACGACCGATGGACAGGGAAAATTTGCGGTAGAAGAAATGCGCAAACCCTCTGCGGGCATGATCGTGCACTACGGCAAAGTTATTGAAGGAACATTGAAAGTCGGTGATGATGTTACCGCCGGAGTGGACCGCAAGCGCCGCCAGGATACCCAGCGCAACCATACCGCCACGCATTTGCTGCACGCGGAATTGCGTAAAGTCTTGGGTGAGCATGTACGCCAGGCTGGTTCTCTGGTAGCCCCTGACCGACTGCGCTTTGACTTCACGCACCAGCAAGCTCTCTCGCCGAAGGAATTGGCAGCGGTTGAAGAAGGCATTAACCAGCGCATTCTGGATAACTACCCGCTGACCATCGCGGAGAAGAAGCTCACTGAAGCCCAGGCGGAAGGCGCCACGGCTTTGTTTGGTGAAAAATACGGGGATGATGTCCGCACCGTAAAGATCGGCGATGCGAACCCATTCTCTTATGAACTGTGCGGCGGCACTCACGTGGACGAAACCGGCGAGATTGGCACTTTCATCATCATCAGCGAAGGTAGTGCCGCGGCCGGTATTCGCCGCATCGAAGCGGTTACCGGGCGCAAGGCTTACCAGTACATCCAACAACACCTCAAAGAATTAAAAAGAACTGCGTATTTGCTGGAATGCGGTTTGGATGAAACCGAAAACGCGGTAAAGAAGCTACAGGAGAAAAATGAAGCCAACCTGAAATTATTGGCCGGGTATAAAAAAGATACCGCCAAACAGGCCTACAACGAGGCTAAGGGTGGTATCCGGACCATCAAGGGCATGCAGGTGCTTACGCTAACAGTCGAGGACAGCAATAGTGAATCCTTACGTGAACTGGCGGATATTTTCCGGCAGGAATACAGCGATGGTGTTGCGGTGTTTGCCAATGTGACCGTGGACGGCAGCGTACAGTTGGTGGTGACGGCGGCGGACGCTTGCATCAAGCAAGGCGTGAACGCCGGCAATCTGGCCAAGGCCATTGCCGGAGCGATCGGCGGCAGCGGCGGCGGGCGCCCGCAGTTGGCTCAAGCCGGCGGTAAGGACGCGGCTAAACTAAAGGATGTTCTAGCGGATATCGAGAAATACCTGTAATATAGAAAAAGAAAACGAAGCGCGTTCCCTGAGCTTGTCGAAGGGACACGCTTCGTTTTAATAAAAGTGGATTCACCATATTTAGTGCGCAAATCTGTTTTCACGAGCAAGTATCGCAAGAACCCAATGGTGTATTTTCTAGAAAAAAAAGGTTGCCTGAGCTTGTCGAAGGCAACCTTTTTCCTTTAAAAATCTATTCTTCCGGTCGCCAGCAGCACAACACCAAATCCTTGGCGGCTTTGACTTCGTCCAAGCGGCCGATGGGCGTGTTGTGGGGCGCCTCGTGCAGCAGTTCAGGCTGTTCGTGGGCTTCTTTAGCAATCTTCTTCATGGCGTCCACGAAGATGTCCAAAGTCTGTTTGCTTTCGGTTTCGGTTGGCTCGATCATCAACGCTTCATTGACGATCAGCGGGAAGTAGTTGGTGGGTGGGTGCATGCCGTAGTCCATCAGGCGCTTGGCAACGTCGAGAGCGTGCACGCCCTCGGCGTCCGGCCAGACGCCTTCCAGCACAAATTCGTGCATACAGTCGCGATCGTAAGGCAGGGTGTAATCCTGCTTGAGCAATTCCATCATATAGTTGGCGTTTAGCACCGCGTGTTCCGCGACCGCGCGCAAGCCCTCCGGCCCCTGCATCATGATGTAGGTCAACGCCCGCACAATAATCCCGAAATGCCCGTGGAAGGATTTGATGCGACCGATGGATTGCGGCGGGTGCACAAAGCCATACAGGGGCGGCAATTCATCCGTGGCTTCTTCCAGAATGCCCACAATGGGGTCAGGCAGGAAGTCCGCCAGATGGGCTGCCACTGCCACCGGGCCGGAGCCAGGCCCGCCGCCGCCGTGCGGAGTGGAAAAGGTCTTATGCAAATTGATGTGCATAATGTCAAAGCCCAGGTCGCCCGGGCGGGTGACGCCCAGCAGCGCGTTCAGGTTGGCGCCGTCGCCGTAAACCAGACCGCCGGCTTTATGCACGATGTCAATCACTTCCAGGACGTGTTCGTCGAAAAGTCCCAATGTATTGGGGTTGGTGAGCATCAAACCGGCGAGGGTATCGTCGCACAGCTCGCGCAGCTTTTCGATGTCCACGTTGCCGCGTGCATCAGAGGGCACATTAACCGGCGTAAAACCGGCCATGCTGGAGGTGGCAGGATTGGTGCCGTGGGCGGAATCGGGCACCAGGACCTTGGTGCGCTTCATGTCGCCGCGCGAACGGTGATAAGCTCGCATAATCAAACTGCCAACCAGTTCGCCGTGCGCGCCGGCCGCCGGCTGCAAGGTTACCGCGCTGAACCCGGTAATTTCTTTCAGCGTTTCTTGCAATAAATACATCACTACCAGGCTGCCTTGCACGGTTTCAATTGGCTGAAGCGGGTGTACCTTTAGGAAACCCGGCATGCGCGCGGTGACTTCATTGATACGCGGATTGTATTTCATGGTGCAGGAACCCAGCGGGTAGAATCCGCCATCGATGGAATAGTTCAATTGGGAGAGGTGCGTAAAATGGCGTACCACATCCAATTCGGATAATTCCGGCAAGGGCAATTCCTCGCGCAGGAAAGCATCCGGCAATTCGCTTGGTGGGACATCCAAATGCGCGTACTCGATACCAACGCGCCCAGGAGAGGAGAGTTCATAAACGGTTGGTTCAGTCATGCAGCGCCTCCTCAAGCAAATCCAACAGCAGGTCGATTTCTTCCCGGCTGTTCATTTCGGTTACAGTGATTAACATCTGATTTTTCAATTTCGGATTGACTTTTTCCAGATCAAAGCCGCCAATCAAGCCATGTTCGAGCATGTGCTGGTTGATGACGGAAACATTCTTTGGACACTCAATCACAAATTCGTTGAAGAAAGGCTGCTGTGTAACGAGTTTATATCCTTTCAATCCGGCAATCTGCTGGGCGGCGTAATGCGCCTTGTGGTAGCAAAGTTCGGCGACTTCGCGCATACCACTCTTGCCCAACAGGCTCATGTATATGGTGGCTGCCAGGGCCATCAGACCCTGATTGGTGCAGATGTTGGAGGTGGCTTTGTCACGCCGGATATGCTGCTCGCGGGCGGTCAGGGTGAGAACGTAACCACGTTTACCCGTGCCGTCCACTGTTTCGCCCACGATGCGTCCCGAGATTTTACGCACCAGTTCTTTGCGGGTGGCAAAAAAGCCCAGGTAAGGTCCGCCAAAACTCATCGGAATACCCAGTGGCTGGCCTTCGCCAATAACGAAATCTACACCGAAATCAGCCGGCGGTTTGAGCAGACCGAGCGCAATGGGATTGACAGATACTGCCACTAACGCACCTTGTTCATGCGCTTTAGTGGTCATAGCGGCCAAGTCATAGATGTTTCCCAGGAAATCGGGATACTGGACCAAAACCAAAGCGGTTTCGCTGTCTACCAGGTCTGCGAGTTTGTTGGGATCCGAGAATGCCATTTGGTCTTCGGGAACCACCAACTTGCTTTCATCCAGCATGCCGAAATAAGTATGTATGGTTTCCAGATATTGCGGGTTGAGGTTGGGGGAGAGAACCAATTTAGGCCGCTTGCCCCTGAAATGATGGTAAGCCGAAATACAGGCTTCCGCTGCCGCGGTTGCGCCGTCATAATGCGAAGCGTTGGCTATTTCCATACCGGTCAGGTTGGCAATGAGTGATTGAAATTCGAAGATTGCCTGTAGGGTGCCCTGAGAAATTTCCGGTTGGTAAGGGGTATATGCGGTAAAAAAATCACCGCGATGGAGCAAAAAATCCACCGCGGCGGGAACGTAGTGGTTATAAGCACCTGCTCCCAAAAAACAAGTCATTTCGTCACAGGCGTTATTAGCTCCTGCCAGGTTGCTGAATTGCTGCTGCGCTTCCATCTCTGAAAGCGCATGCGGAATATCGAGATCCGGAAAGCGAAATTCTTCCGGTATTACATTGAAAAGTTCAGAGAGGTCTTTTTTACCAATGATCTTCAGCATTTCCTGACGTTCAACGTCAGTATGCGGTATGAACATTAATGTCGTCCTTCACAATACTTATCATAAGCCGCGGAATCCATTAATTCATCCATTTCGGAAGGATCGCTGACTTCGATTTTATACAGCCAGCCCTTTTCATAGGGATCATCGTTGATGGTTTCAGGAATATCGGATAAACCTTCGTTGACTTCCAGTACTTTGCCGCTGACAGGAGAATTAACGTCGCCCGCCGCTTTAACCGATTCAATTGTGGCAAGCGCATCGCCCTTGGTGACTTTATCATCGGTTTCCCGGTTGAACTCAATGAAGACGATATCCGAAAGTTGATCCTGCGCATAGTCTGAAACCCCGACGGTTGCGATGCTGCCGTCCAGCTTGACCCATTCGTCAGTCTTTGCGTATTTCAGATTACTGGGTGTGTTCATGCTTTTCTCCTAAAGGTTAAATTAATAGGCAGGCAGCTATAACTGCCTGCCCTGTCGTTTTCCTGAGAGTTTCACCCTTGCGGGTTTGCACCTTCGGCGTCCGTAGACATTTCCAGGGATATTCAAAACCAGGGTCCTTTTACCTGAGAGATTCATCCAAGTCCTTTATGGATTTGCCCCTTCGGTGCCGGGTTAGCGGTCTCTTCCCAAGGTTCTTTCTATTAAACTCAATTCTATGAACCAAACACCGTTGTGTCAAGTATTTATGTGCGAAATATGAGAAGCTTCAAAAATTTCGAGCAGCACTATTAGAAAATAGTTAACCCCTTTGCAGATATAACAACAACTGATATAACAACAACATCATGGTAGTTTTTATTCACTAAGCCTAAATGAAGAAGATTGCATCGCTGGCATCAATTTTGATTTTGTTAATTGGCTGTACGCCAGTTTTCAACGCAAATCTCTATAAACGCATAATTAAACACCTCCCCGGATACACTAAAAAAGAAACCACCAGCAGCTTTACGCTGCCGGTTGATTTTGATGACACACCAAAAACCTATATCGATTGGGTCTATATCAAATCGGGAGAGTTTATCATGGGCTCTTCCGACCAGGATTTGGAACATGCCGATGACGAACTTCCCCAGCATCTTGTCTATTTAGATGCATACTGGATTTCCAAAACCGAGATTACCAACGGCATGTACAAAAATTGCGTTGATGCCGGAGTGTGTAAATATTCCGTAAGCCACGTTACCAACCCGCATTTTCTGGATCCTGCATATATTAACCACCCGGTGGTGTACACTAACTGGCGCGGCGCGCAAAACTTCTGCAATTGGATTGGCGGGCGGCTGCCGACCGAGGCGGAATGGGAAAAAGCGGCTCGTGGGCCGGATGGGGAACAATACTCATGGGATTCGAAATTAACCGGGCTGATTTTTACCAATAGCGACAACCTGGTAGGCGATACAACACCGGTAAATGCAATTCCCGCTTCGATTAGCTACTACGGCGTTTTGGATATGAGCGGTAACGTGCGTGAATGGGTGTATGACTGGTATGACCCTAATTACTATCAAAATAGCCCTTACAACAATCCCCAGGGGCCGGAGAAGACCGGTTTAAAGGTGCTCAAAGGTGCCAGCTATCTGGATTCACTGCGTTATACCCGCGCGGCCAACCGCCTTGCGCATAAACCCAATTCACCCGGCGCTGTGCGCGGTTTTCGCTGTGCTATGTCCGTTAGCAGCTATATGTAAAGCTGCAATATTCAAAACCTTGACACGAATTAATTTCGTGTATAATGGCCGAGTTCACAATTGAATTGGTAGCGCCTGAGTTTGCTGGAAATGAATAGCAGACTGACGAGGAGAGGGTTCTTCACTGCGAAGTGAAGTTAACCGGTGCCAACCGGGAAAATCGATAGATCGGCGGATGCCCTCCAGGTAAATAATATCCCTGACCAATTCCCACAATTTCATACTCTATTGACCTGCCGGTTAAGCCGGCGGGTGGCATTGCGCATGCCAACGACCTGTCAAGGAGGCAGATATGTGCGGTATTGTAGGCTATATTGGCGATCGGGAAGCAACTCCCATCATTCTGGAAGGCTTGAAAAAATTGGAGTATCGCGGGTACGACTCCGCCGGTGTAGCGGTGTTGAGTAACGGAAAAATCGAACTTCGCCGCGATTCCGGAAAGATCACGCATCTGGAAGCATTGTTGAAAGAAAAACCGATATCAGGCAGCCCGGGAATTGGACATACGCGCTGGGCGACTCACGGTGAGCCCAACGAGCGGAATTCCCATCCACATGTTGGTTACAAAGGGCAGGTCGTCATCGTCCATAACGGCATTGTCGAAAACTATCTGGAACTGAAAGATGAATTGATGGCAGAAGGCATCCAGTTCAATTCGGATACCGACACCGAAACCATCGTGCACTTGATTGAGATCAATCTGGATCAGGGTCTCAGCCTGGAAGAATCCGTACGCAACACGCTGAAAAAAATCAAAGGCGCGCATGGTATTGTTGTGCTTTCCACTAAAGAACCGGAAAAGATCATTTCCGCGCGTATCGGGAACGCAGGCGGCGTTGTGATTGGTTTAGGCGAAGGAGAAAATTTCATTGCTTCGGACATTCCCGCAATTTTGGAACACACCAACCGCATGGTATTTTTGGACTCGCACCAGATGGCCATCCTCGAAAAAGATAAACTAACCGTGCAAACCATTGAAGGCAAAATACTGGACTATAAAGTTGAGATTATCAACCTTGACCCTGTTTCGGCTGTGAAGGGGAACTATCGGCATTTCATGCAAAAGGAAATCCATGAACAGGTCCGTTCCCTTACTGAAACCATGGCCGGACGTATTGATTTTCAACATAACTCCATCATGATACCAACACTTAATATCGATGAGGTTGATTTTGACCAATTAAAAGGTATCAAGATCGTGGCATGCGGAACAGCCTGGCATGCCGGTCAGGTTGGCAAATATTTGATTGAAGAAATCGCCAAAATTCCGGTGGAAGTTGACATCGCCTCTGAATTCCGTTACCGAGATCCGCTGGTGGATAAAAATCACATCATTCTGGCGGTCAGCCAATCCGGAGAAACCGCGGACACCCTGGCCGCAATGGAAGAAGGCCGCAAAAAAGGGGCGAGGGTATGGTCCATTGTCAATGCCATCGGGTCACAGGCCATGCGCCTGACAGATGGATACATTTCCATGCAAGCCGGGCCAGAAATCGGTGTGGCTTCCACTAAAGCTTTTACCGCGCCGCTGGTCGATCTGTACCTTCTGGCTGTTATGATGGCGGATAAGAAAGGGCTGCTGAGCGCCCAGGAACGGTCGCGGTACATTGCTGAAATCAGTAAAGTTCCCGACCTGGTGGGCACATGTTTGGATCGTGAGAACCAGGTGCGTGAAATTGCCGCAAAATATAAAGATACCGAGCACATGCTCTATCTCGGCCGTGGCATCAACATGCCGATTGCCTATGAAGGTGCCTTGAAGCTCAAAGAAATCTCGTATATTCACGCCGAGGCTTATCCGGCAGGGGAGATGAAGCACGGGCCAATTGCATTGATTGACGAGGATATGCCTGTCATGGCTATCCTGCCGCATGACCAGTGGTACGAAAAGATGATCAGCCAGGTGGAGCAAGCCAAGGCGCGCGGTGGAAAAGTCATCGTGGTTGCAACGGATGGCGATACCTTGGCCAGTAGCCTGGCAGACGATGTTCTGTGGATCCCGGAAGCCTTTTGGATGGTCAACCCGGTGATAGCCGTACTGCCGCTGCAAATCTTAGCGTATCACATCGCTGCAATGCGCGGTTTGGACGTCGATCAGCCGCGCAATCTTGCCAAGTCCGTAACGGTCGAATAAGCTACTTTTCGGGAACAAGCACCGGATAAGAATAGATACCGCCGACCTCATCCTGGTAATCCACCACCAGCCCATTGGTAACGGTAGCCAGCAGCTGGTCGGCGGCGTTTCCATAGAAATTCCTAAAATCAGGATAGAGCAGGATTAATGCCGCGCCCTTTTCTCTGAACCACTTTTCCCCATAGCCATTCGTTGTGCCGAAAGTACGGTTGGCGAATTGATCCACCTGGATGGGGAAACGGTTGGTGTAATACAGAACAAAACCGGCTGCGTTTGAGACAAGACGTTGATCATCCGGCAATGCTTGAATGTATTCGATGATGCCGGATTGGCGTAATTCACGCGCGGTATAGCCATGTCCATTCTCGTGCATTTCCTTGATGAAAGCAGATGCCTGATAAAAATTGAACCGCAGTGTAACTGCCAAAAGGACAATTGAAAAAAGCAGGGGTATTTTTTGCTTGTTTTGGATAAATAACCCTATCAGGCCAAATATCAGGATGATTGTCATTGGTAATATGGGTGCCAGCATCCGGTTGATAATGTCAATTTGCGGAACTGTAACGGTATGTGTTATTGCGATAAACAAAAGATAAGCGCATAGATTAATCGATATTAAGAGAATAATCTTGGCACAGTCGTTTTTACCAAGGCTGGAAAGGGTAGATTTACGCAAAGATCCAATCAAGTAGACTATTATTCCGATTAATAGAGCTGCGGCGCCAATGCTGATAATCCTGTCAACCAGCTGATTGGCATAGACGCCGAAATAGGGCAGCCAGGTTCTTAAAACGGAATACTCTTCCAAAATACTCCGCCAAAAATTGGAGATAATGCTCCAATCAAAGCGGAAATGCTTCCCGCCGACCTTGCTGGTGGCGGTGTATAGGCGCAGAAACCATACTCCAACCGGGAGCATTGTGATCAGCCCGTAAGAAACAGCGTGCAGCCATTTTTCCTTACTTTTAGACGGATAGAAAATTAAGATAAATAGAGTAATAACGCCAACAAATAAAATTCCCGCGTAGCGTGTAATCGGCAGCAGGCAGGATAATGCAATCAGGAGTATAAAAAGCGAATCATTCCGTTTTTTTAATACCGTTATTGCCATAACGATAATGGTAAATAACAAGGGGAAGAAAAGCGTCTCGGACATGACCCCGCTGAAGATTTCAAGCAGGATAGGCGAGAATAAACAGAAAAGCATCGCTGCCAGAGCCAGCAGGTTGTTCCTGAATGTGCTGAATACAATAAAACCTACCGAAAATAAAAATACCGTGAACAAGATGACGTTCAGCCAGGGGATAATGGCGTTAGGATCACCGTTCTGCCCGATGAAAAAACTCAGGAATATCGCGTAAAAAGGTGGAAACTCCGTTACAGGGGTAGTGGAGCCGTTGGAATTTATAATGACAAAGCCGCGGCCGGCAGAGAAATTTCTGGCGGCGCTTACGTACGCGGCGGAATCACTAAAGGCCCAAGGTCCCCAATGCATGGCACTCATAAGCAAAAAACCGCCGGCAGCCGCAATCAGAAGGGCGGAAATGGAAAATATTTTTCGTGAAGTAAACAGTGAGTTTTTCAATTAGACTGTTTTAATAAACTGTCCGGCAACCTCATCGGCCCACGATCGAATCGCGTCCCAATCGCGGAAATCGGTTTTACCGTATTGCTTGATCAGATTATGCTGCATAGATTCGATAGTTTTTCGAAAGATAATACTTAATTTGCGAAAATCTTCGCCTTCGGTGATTACGGCGCCTGCAAATAATCCCAATGAAACCGGTTTAATTTCCGGGTACTTATCCAGGGTTTTGTTGATCCACTGTGTTGTTTCATTCCGGGACTTTGGCGTATCTTCCCACATATTTGCGCAGACAACAAAAACAGCTGTCGGCAGGGCCGCCAATTCATTCCGATGCTTTTTCATGAACCGATTTACGCTCCGGATTGGTTGGCTGGCATGAATAGACGTGCCAATAATGATCGCTTGATAACCTTCAATGCTATTTACATCCTTGATGGGAAGTACATCAATATCCGCAGAGGTAAGCTTCTTACTAATTTGTTTGCCGATTTCGTCGGCAATTTCATGGGTTGCCCCAGCCCACGTTGCATAGATGACTAAAATCTTATTTATCATCATTCTCCTATTCAATCGTTTTGAGGGGTGGTGATGGTCTAAACCGCTGGAATTATAACAAAATTGAGGAGCGGAATTTACGAATGGCAATGTGTTAGAATTGCTTTCGAATTAAGTGTATCAATTTTCAAAAATCTATCAATAAAGAAAAGCAGAATGACTGAATCCATTACCAAAGAAAAAGCTCTTGAAATATTAAAAACCGTCATGGATCCCGAGCTGCATAAAGACCTTGTCAGCTTAAACATGATCCAGGATTTACAGGTAAATGATGGCAGGGTGCAATTTACGATTGAATTAACCACCCCCGCTTGTCCGCTGAAGAACAAGATCGAAGGGGATGCGCGCAAGGCATTTGAAGGTGTTCCCGGCGTTAAAGAAGTAGAAATCAAAATGAGCGCCAAAGTTACACAAAGTCAGCAAATGAGCGAGCAAATCGATTTGAACATTAAAAACATCATCGCGGTTGCCTCCGGCAAAGGCGGCGTTGGGAAATCTACTGTCGCGGTTAACCTGGCGATAGCGCTGGCACAGACCGGCGCAAAAGTCGGCATCATGGACGCGGATATCTACGGCCCCAACGTTCCCACCATGATGGGAGTCTCGGAATTGCCGCAGCCGCGCAATAAGAAATTGGTGCCGGCCGTAAATTACGGCGTCGAGATCATCTCAATCGGTTTTCTGGTGAAAATGGGGCAGCCCTTAATTTGGCGCGGCCCGCTGCTGCACTCTACCATCCGCCAATTCCTGGTGGATGTGGATTGGGGCGATTTGGATTACCTGGTGGTCGATCTGCCGCCGGGAACCGGGGATGTACAATTGAGCCTGGCGCAGCACATTCCGGTCACCTGCGGCGTAATGGTAACAACTCCGCAAAAAGTTTCATTGGAAGATGCCAGCCGGGGAATCGAGATGTTCAATAAATTGAATATTCCTATCGCCGGTGTTGTGGAAAATATGGGCCCCATGATCCTGCCGGACGGATCCAAATTGGATGTGTTTGGCGAAGGCGGCGGGGAAGCCATGGCGAATGTTTACGGACTGCCATTTATTGGGCGCATTCCACTGGATCCGGAAATTCGAATAAATGGCGATATCGGCCAGCCAATAATAATTGCAGAACCACAATCCAAACCGGCCATGGTATTCAACGAATTGGCTTGTGAGGTTGCAGCATTCATCTCACAGATGAATCACAAGGAATAAAATTTTATGAGCGAAAAAACGGAAAACGGGTTACCGGTTATTGTCGGTATTCGATTTTCAAAAATTGGTAAGAATTATTACTTTGATGCTACCCAGATTGGCGATCTCAAAATAGGAGACCATCTGGTAGTGGAAACCAGCCGCGGCTGGCAGTTGGGAGAGTTGACTGAAATTGTCAGCGACCCGGAAGTTCGAAAGAATGCTTCTTACAAATCCGTTGACCGCGTTGCCACTCCTGTAGATTTATTGAAACATGAAGAACTAAATAAAAAAGCGGAAGAAGCTTTAACGGAGTGCCAGAACCTCGTCAGGGACATGAAACTACCAGATGTAAAAATCATCACAGCTGAATTTAGTTTTGACGAAACCATCCTTTCATTTCTGTTTACCTGTGAATCAGAAGATGTTCCCAGCTTAAACCAGGTAAAAAAGAGCATTGGCAAGAAATTCTCGGTTGGCCGGATTGACTTTCACAAAATCGGGCCGCGAGACGTTGCCAAATTCTACGGCGGCATGGGAGCCTGCGGCTTTCCGTCACGCTGCTGCACAAAATTCCTGGATCGCTTTGATTCCATCTCTATCCGCATGGCCAAGACACAAGGTATTTCATTGACACCTTCCGATATTACCGGAATGTGCGATAGGCTGCGCTGTTGTCTGGCTTATGAACACTGCCAATACGAAGAAGCCTTGAAAAACATGCCTAAGCGCAATAAATTGGTCATGACGCCTAATGGGCAGGGAAAGATCAAGGATATCGCGCCTCTGCGCGAATGCGTTTATGTACAATTGGCGGAAATCGGCATCAAGGAATTTCATATCAGCGATATTTCGGATGTCAAACCGATGAGAGAAGAAACTAAAACCGATAAACCCGCAGAGGAAAACACTAGCGAGCGGCCTCCCCGGCGCAACCGCAACCGCCCAAACAGAAAGAAGCAGTAGCATGAAATTTTGGGATTCACCAAAAAGCATTTTAGTAATTCTGGCTCATCCCGATGATCCAGAATTTTTTTGTGGAGCAACTATCGCCGAGTGGGTTGAGCAGGGCAATCAAGTGTCCTACTGCTTGTTGACCAAGGGCGATAAGGGTGTCAATAAAGAGTTCCAAACGAGCGATGATATCCGTCAATTACGTGTGGATGAACAAACACTGGCCGCCCGCGAACTTGGCGTAAATGATATTACCTTCCTGGATAACGAAGATGGTTATCTGGTGCCCACTCTGGAATTGCGAAAAGAAGTAACACGTGTGATCCGCCAGAAAAAACCCCAGATTCTGGTTACTTGCGACCCCACGAATTATTTCATGAATGACAACTACATCAATCATCCGGATCACCGCGCGGCCGGGCAAATTGCGATTGACGCGGTTTTCCCCGCGGCCGGAAACCCGCTATTCTTTACGGAATTGATCACTGAAGAGCAGCTTTATCCCCATGGCGTCGAAGAAGTCTGGTTATCTTTGCCCAAAGAGCCCAACCTGGTGTTGGATGTGACCGCGACTTGGGATAAGAAGATAGCCGCTCTATTGCAGCACCGTTCACAGATTGGAAAGCCGGATGCTTTCACGCTGCGAATGAAGAGCCGTAAAACAGAAGATTCTTCCGAGGACGCGCCTCACTACAAGGAAGAATTCAAACGGATTATTTTCAAGTAAAGTAAACAAATCATCTTCCAGAGGTTACAAATATAGGTTGTTTTCTGCCTGATTTTGGAGGATAATTATATTAATCAGATTAATATAATTGATATGAACAAACATTCTTTTTTCTCCGAAAAACAGGAAGATTTTATCAACTACCTGATTAGAAAACAGCAGGCGCCGGATGCGTCCATGCCGTCTATCAGCGCCATCAGTAAAGAATTGGGGATTAGTAGCGCTTGTCTGCGGGAGCAAATGGAATTGGCGCGCAATCTAGGTTTGATCACAACCCAACCGCGGAAAGGCATTGAAATTCAGCCTTACAGTTTCACGCCGGCTGTGATAAAAAGCCTTTACTATGCGGTCAAGATGGACCGATCCTATTTTGAGCAATTCTCGGAGATACGCAACCATTTGGAACGCTCGTTTTTCATTGAAGCGGCAAAGGCTTTGAAGCCGGATGACCTGAAAACCTTATCCAACTTAACCCGCTCCGCACACGAAAAATTGCAGGGCAGCCCTATCCAATTACCCCATGCCGAGCACCGCCGCTACCATCTTCTGATCTATAAAGGCTTGAATAATACCTTTCTCAATGGGCTGCTGGAAGCTTACTGGGATACTTACGAGCTAGTCGGATTGGACGTCTATATGGATCTGGCATATCACGAATCCGTTTGGAAATATCATGAATCCATTGTTGAAAATCTCAATCACGCTGATTACGACGCGGCTTATCGGTTATTGCTGGAACATATGGATTTGATCTACCGGCGATAACTGTATCTTAAGCAAATAAGGATTGTGTTTTTATGAAAATAAACGAGTTTGGAATCGCATTCAGCACCATCAATGGGTCCGGCAGCGCCACAGCCAATAACACCATTCAGCGCGCGATATTTAGAATGGGCGTCCCGGTTTCAGCCCGGAATATTTTCCCCTCCAACATACAAGGTATGCCGACCTGGTATCACTTGCGTGTCAGCCAAAAAGAATACTACGGCCGCCTGGAAAAAGAAGACATCCTGATCGCAATGAATCCGGAAACGGTCGCGGAGGATGTAAAAAAGCTGAATCCCAACGGTATTTTGTTAATCAACAGCACCATTTCGCCGCCTGGTTCACGTACCGACATTAGCATCGTCAAAATGCCGGTAGATGAAATTCTGGAGGCTTGTGCTTCTCCTTCAAACCTGGGCATTTACCTGGCGAATATGGTTTATGTCGGAATTTTATCCTTCCTGATTGGTATTGACCTGGACCAGGTTGAAAAAGCCCTGGAATATCATTTCAACCACCGCCGCAGCGCAGTCGACCCAAACTTCAATGTGGTTAAGCAGGCTTTTCTATGGGCACAAGAGAATTTAAACCAGGATTATGGTTATAAGTTGGAGGCACTTGACCTGAATAAGGGGCGTATCATGATTGACGGCAACACTGCCGGAGCGATTGGCGCATTATTCGGCGGTTTGCAATACGCCGCCTGGTACCCGATTACGCCTGCAACCGGCTTGGCAGAAGCGCTCAATGAGTATATACCGCGCCTGCGAACAGACCCTTCCACCGGTTCTTCAACTTGCGTCGTCGTACAGGCAGAGGATGAGCTGGCGGCTATTGGCATGGTTGTCGGCGCGGGTTGGGCCGGCCTGCGTTCCATGACTTCCACCTCCGGGCCGGGATTATGTTTGATGGCGGAATACCTGGGATTAGCTTATTTTGCCGAGGTACCTGTTGTGGTTTGGGATGTGCAGCGCGTGGGGCCTTCCACGGGGCTGCCAACCCATACCTCGCAAGGTGACCTGGCATTTTCTTATTTCATCAGCCACGGCGATAAAGACTTTGTCATCCTGCTACCTTCAGATGTGGGGGAATGCTTTGAATTCGGCTGGAAAGCTTTGGATATCGCGGAGAAATTGCAGACACCGGTGCTCGTCCTGAGCGACCTCGAGTTAGGAATGAATATCTGGTCAACCGACCGGTTTAAATATCCCGATAAGAAAATTGATCGGGGCAAGATTCTATGGGAGAAGGACCTGGAGCGCATGGCCAAAGAAGGCAAGAAAGTCTGGGGCCGTTATAAAGACCTGGATGGCGATGCCATACCTTATCGGACCGTTCCCGGAAACTTGAACGAGGGTTCGGCTTATTTTACAAGAGGCACAGGCCATGATGATTACGCCCATTACAGCGAGGAACACCAGGATTGGGAAAATAATTTGCTCCGATTAAAACGCAAAGTTGAGAGTGCCAAAGAATTGGTTCCCCAGCCATTAATCGTGAAAGATCAGGAAAGCGAGAATGGGTTTATTTCTTACGGTACATCCAATATGCCCGCGCTTGAAGCTGTCGATTTATTATCCGAAGAATCCCTTCCGGTCGATTACCTGCGAATTAAAGCGATTCCGTTTACCCAGTCGGTGGAAGACTTCCTGCAGAATCATCAAAATACCTATGTAATCGAAGCCAACCGGGATGGACAGATGAAAAACTTGTTATGCATGTATTTTCCCCAATATGCCAACCGCATCCACAGTATTGCCAGGTGCGATGGATTGTCGCTGAGCGCAGAATGGGTTTGTAATCAGTTCAAGGCGCAAGCCGGTAAAGGAGCATAATCTTGGACGCCAATGTAAAACGGTCTTATCCGAACGCAATTGGTTACACCCGCAGCGATTACCAGGGTTTGCCAACTACTTTATGCAAGGGCTGCGGACACAATTCCATTTCCAATATGATTGTGTCTGCCTGTTATGAATTGGAACTGCAACCTGAGAAAATTGTTAAGTTCAGCGGAATCGGCTGCTCCAGTAAATCCACCGCTTATTTCCTGGAAAGGTCCTTTGGATTCAATGGCCTGCACGGGCGAATGCCTTCGCTGGCTGAAGGAGCGCTTTTCGCAGACCTTAGCCTAAAAGGGATTGGTATAAGCGGTGATGGGGATACCGCTAACATCGGTTTGAGCCAGTTCAAACATATCGCGCGGCGTAATCTGCCCATGGTATACATCGTTGAAAACAATGGCGTTTATGGGCTGACTAAGGGGCAGTTTTCTGCCACCGCGGAAAAAGGTCTCAAATTGAAAAGGCAGGGTGAAAATCCTTACCTTCCGGTGGACATTGCGCTGGAAGCCATTGCGGCGAATGCCTCCTTTGTTGCGCGTTCTTTCGCCGGCGACCCCAAGCAGGTGAAGGAATTAATCAAAGCCGCGCTCAGCCACGATGGCACAGCTATTTTGGATATCATCAGCCCCTGCGTGACTTTTAACAACCAGGATTATTCATTGCACTCTTACTCCTGGGGGAAGGGGCACGAAGCGCCGCTGCACGAGGTTGAGTTTGTCCCGCCGCGAGAAGAAATCACGGTGGATGATTTTGAACGGGGCACAATTAAAGAAGTAACCATGCACGATGGCTCGTTAATCGTGTTCAAGAAATTGGAGCGGGAATACGACCCGACCAACCGCACAGAAGCCATCCGGATGCTGGAAGAAGCCATCCGGCGTAATTGGCTGATTACTGGTTTGATTTACGTAGATCCGAATGCGCCGACTATCTTCGATATGTATTCGCTCGGCGATGAACCGCTGAACCGACTATCGGCTGAAAAACTGCGGCCGGATCATAACGCTTTGGAAATGATCAATATGAGCTTTTCCTAGCGTTTAGGGATTCTTCAGGCTGCCAATGGTATGCAGCAGCGCCAGGTTAGTCGAGCGCATGGCGCCAATCGGAAATCCTGAAATGAACACGACTTTTTGTCCTCTTTTCAAGGAAGTTGAGGCAAGCAGCGCGTCTTCTACATGCTGGATCATTTCCTCGAGGGAGTTGGAAAAGGGTACCAGGTGCGGTATAACGCCCCAGTTCATTCCTAAACGCCGGTAGGTGTCTTCGATAGGTGTAAAAGCCAGAATGGGCACCTGAGGGCGCGCCTTGGATTGTAATAGCGCGGAACGGCCGGATTGGGTGAAAACCGCGATACAGGTAACTTCACGATCGTGCGCCAATTCGCGGGCTGCAATCGCAATGGTAAAGGAATCGTCTTGATCTTTTCCGATGGCGGGCTGGTAGGCATGACCCCATTCGGTCATGTGCTTCTCAGCCTCACAGGCAATTTTGTCCATCATTAGGACACTTTCCAACGGGTACTTGCCGCTGGCGGATTCACCGGAAAGCATGACAGCGTCCGTACCGTCGAAGATGGCATTTGCCACGTCTGAAGCTTCAGCGCGCGTGGGGCGGGGATTCTCAATCATGGAATCCAGCATTTGCGTGGCAGTGATCACTAATTTGGTTTTTTGGTTGGCAGCCTGAATAATTTCTTTTTGGATGACAGGTACGTCGGCCGGGGAAGTCTCCACGCCTAAATCGCCGCGGGCTACCATGACGCCGTCGGCAACATCAAGAATGCTCTGCAGATTCGTGACCGCCTGTGGCAACTCCAGCTTCGCGATAATGGTTATGTTGCGTTTTTCAGGCTTGTAGTTGCCGATAAATTCGCGTATGCAGGTGATATCATCCGCGCTGCGGACAAAGGAAATGGCAACCGCGTCGATCCCGTTGTCCAGTCCGAAGGTCAGATCTTCCTGGTCTTTCTCGGTGAAACCGGGAATATCCAGTTCCGTACCGGGAAGGTTGACACCTTTATGCGAGTAAAGGCGACCGCCCAAAATCACACGAGCTTTAAACCCCCGATCGTAGACTTCGAGGACTTCCATTTCTAATTTGCCGTCGTCCAGAAGAATCTTTCGGCCCGCTTTCAGGCTGTGAAGAATATTGGGGATTTCCATGAAAATGGTCTTTATTTCCCCATCGATGAAATCCATGGAACGGTTATCCAGATCTATTTCCATATTCAAAATTTCACCGGCCTGCAAAGGCACACCTTCTTCGGGCAGTGCACCCACGCGTAGTTTCGGCCCCTGTAAATCCTGTAATATGGAGATGGGTTTATCGAATTTATCGGAAAACTCACGGATTAGCTCAATCTGTTTCTGATGCGATTCGTGAGTTCCATGCGAAAAATTCAAACGGGCGACATCAATACCCGCTTCAATCAGCGCCGCCAGCATTTCACGGCTGTCACTGCTAGGTCCAATAGTGGCTACAATTTTCGTTCGACGTTTCATGTTTTCCAGTATATCAGATCTGTATTATTTATTATTTTGCCAATACTTCGCGAATATGAGTCATGGCCCAATCTATGGTTTCTTTCTCAATGATAAGCGGTGGCGCAAAGCGTATGGTGGATTCGTGCGTTTCCTTTGCCAGGATGCCTTTTTCCTGCAGTGCTTCGCAATAGGGGCGGGCATTCCCCGCAGAGGTTTTCATCTGCACACCGATCAATAAACCGCGCGCACGAATCTCCTGAATATTCTTCTGAGGCATTTCGGCGAGTTGGTCGGAGAAATATTCGCCCATGCAGGCCGCGTTCTCGATCAGACCTTCTTCGGTCAGTACCTTCAAGGCAGTGCGTGCCACAGCGGCTCCCAAAGGATTACCGCCAAATGTTGATCCGTGTTCGCCCGGTCGGAACAAACCCATGATGGCCGCACTGGAAAGCACAGCAGAAACCGGATAGAAACCGCCGGAAAGCGCTTTACCGATAATTATCATGTCAGGTTTGACGCCTTCATGGTCGCAGGCAAACAATTTACCGGTGCGGCCCAGGCCAGTCTGAATTTCGTCAGCGATGAACAAGACATTATTCTTCTTGCACAGCTCCGACACACGTTTCAGATAACCTTCCGGAGGAATGATTACGCCGCCTTCACCCTGAATAGGTTCAAGCATGACAGCGGCCGTATTCGGATTGATAGCTTTTTCAATCGCATCCGCGTCCCCGTATTTGACAATAACAAAACCGGGGGTAAATGGACCGAAATCATCGCGGTAGAATTTTTCGGATGAGAAAGAGACGATCGTGATGGTGCGGCCATGGAAATTGCCATCCGCCACGATGATTTCAGCTTTATGGCGTTCGATACCTTTTACTTGATAAGCCCACTTACGGGCCAACTTCAAAGCGGTTTCCACCGCTTCGGCGCCGCTGTTCATGGCAATGGACATTTCATATCCGGTCAAATCGGATAATTCCTTGTAGAACAGCGGCAATTGGTCGTTGCGGAAGGCGCGTGAAGTCAAGGTGAGCTTCTGCGCCTGCTCCAGCAGCGTTGCCAGAATTTTTGGATGGACGTGGCCCTGATTCAAGGCGCTGTAGGCGCTCAGGCAGTCCAGATAGCGTTTGCCGTCTACATCGTAAACCCAGCAGCCCTCGCCGTGGTCCAGCACCACATCCAACGGTTTGTAATTATGCGCTCCAAATCGGTCTTCTAAGTCGATATACTCGTTTGTTTTCATAAATTAGTCTATTTGAGCATTTCTACCAAAATAGCTTTTTGGGCATGCAGTCGGTTGTGAGCCTGGGGGAACAAGCGCGATTGCGGGCCATCTGCTACTTCGTCAGTGATTTCATAGCCGCGGTGCGCGGGCAGACAGTGCATCACAATCGCGGTAGGTTTGGCATTTTTCAGCAGTTCGGTGTTTAACTGGAAGGGCGGGAAGACTTTCTTGCGCTTCTCTGTTTCTGCCTCCTGGCCCATGCTGGTCCAGGTATCGGTGTAAACCACATCCATGTTTTTGACGGCTTCCACAGGGTCGCGCGTAACATTGATGCTGACTCCGGTCTTGGCAGCCATTTCCTTGCCGGCGTTCATGGAGGCATCGTCCAAGTCATAACCTTCCGGGCAGCCGATGGTGAAATTCATACCCAATTTGGCACAGGCATGCATCAGCGAGAGCGCAACGTTGTTGCCGTCGCCCACGTAGGAAACATTCAAGCCATCCATGTGGCCGAATTCTTCGTAGATGGTCAGCACGTCTGCCATGGCTTGGCAGGGGTGGTTGTAATCACTTAAGCCGTTGATGACAGGTATGGAAGCCCACTTGGCCAACTCGGTGACATGTTCGTGCGCGAATACGCGCGCCATGATGGCGCTGACGTAGCCGGAAAGCACGCGCGCCACATCAGCGATGGATTCGCGCTTGCCCAATCCGATTTCATCGGGTGAGATGAACAGTGCGTCGCCGCCTAAGTGGCGCATGGCCATATCAAAGCTGATACGGGTGCGCAGGCTGGGTTTGTTGAAGACCATGGCCAGCACTTTGCCCTTGAAAATCGGCTGGTTGCCCTTTTCAAAATATTCTTTTTTCAAGTCAATGGCCAGATCCAGCATACCTTTCAGTTCATCCGCAGAGTAATCCGCAATTGCAATAAAATCTTTTTTCATTAGTCCTCTTTCTCCTTCATGTTTGAGCAGTATAGCATTTTCAACAATAAATTCGCTGTGTAAAACGAAATGTTTTCCGTATGAGCAATTGATTAATTTTTCAACACCTTTCGGTGCTCTCGCACGGCCAACCAGTAGAAATATCGGCCGAGTATGGAGCTTAGTGCATATAACACATTGCCTTCCAACCCTGGCACGATGGTGAATTTTCGTCGTCGAATACCGCGCATGATGATCTGGGCGACTTTATCCGGATTCATCACACCGCCATTCTCGTTAATTTTGCGCGTGATATCGGGGATAATACTATGCTCGAAAGCCAATTGAGGTGTGTCCGTATCGGAAGGGAACACAACTGATACATCAATACCGTAAGCTTTCAATTCGGAGCGCAGGCATCGAGAAAAGCCGCGTACGGCGTATTTTGAAGACGCGTAGGCTGTGTAGCCGTAAATCCCAATTAATGCAGCCAGGGAGGAGATATTTACAACATAACCGGACCTGCGTTCCACCATGCCCGGAACGACCAGCTTAGTCAGATATACCGTACCCAGGTAATTAATTTGCATGACATCTGCAAATATTTCCGGTTTCATTTTAGTAAATTCACCCGGGTAAGCGATTCCGGCACAGTTAATTAATAAATCAAATTGTGTGGCTTTTTCTTTTAGGGTTTTCTGAAGGTTGTCAAAATTACTCACATCCGCAGAGAAACAACTAATACTTTGCTTATCGGAAATTTTTATCTTTTCCAATTCTTCCACGGCAGTTTTAAGCAAAGTCTCCCGGCGCGCCAATACGGAAACATTAGCGCCTGCCTTGACAAACTCTTTTGCAATGGAAAAACCAATACCACTCGAACCGCCCGATATTAGGACGTTCTTATCTTTAAAATCCATGAGATTCTCCTTTAGAAATGGGTTCAGTGCCCGCAACAGGAACAAGACCCGCCCGAGCAGCTTCCACAGGAATGGGTTTGTCCCGCGAGGGAACCTTCCTGATTATGTGAAAAACACCTGGAAAGCATGCGAGTTGTGTCCTGACTGCTGCAATTTTCGCAGGTAATAGCATCATCCGCGGCACTCATGGGTCGTATAACGTCAAAGACCGTTCCACATTGTTTGCAGCGATATTCATAGATGGGCATAGTAACACCTTATTAAAGAAGAAATTTCCCCTAATCTTATCAAGCAAATTAGGTTTTGACTATATGGGCATGAATTATTTGCAAAATCTCAATATATAATTATTCATAAGGTGAATAAAATGGATGAAATTGAAATTGCTTTATTAGGTTTTATCTACGAAGAGGATAAACATGGGTATGACCTTCATAAGGAAATATCCGATTTGTCCGGAATTGGGATAGTCTGGCGAGTCAAGATGGGCAAACTTTATGCGATGCTGCATAAATTGGAAAACAATCAATGGGTTATCTCGACAATTTCACAGGAAGGCAACCGCCCACAGCGTACTCAATACCACATCACTAAGCAAGGCCGGGAAGTATTCAACCAATGGCTGGATGCACCGGTGAAAAAAGGTCGGGAATTTCGGATTATTTTCCTGTTGAAAATGTACTTCGCTTTGAAACGCGGCGAAGAAAATGCAAGCCATTTGATTGACTTGCAGCAAAACGCCTGCCGTGAATGGTTGAAAGAATTTCACAGCTCGGAAGAGAAGCTCGCCGGCCAGCCCGCAGATTTCAACCAGATTGTGTTGAACTTCCGGGTTACCCAAATCAACGGTTATTTGGAATGGCTGGAATGGTGCAAAAACCATATTAAAAACAAAGGAACTCTACAATGAAAAATACTAAAAAATTACTCAGCCTTTTATTAGTTGTCCTGCTTTTCAGCGCTTGTGCAACGCAGAAAGCGGACCAAAAACCTCCTTCACAACCCGAAGTCGTGGAGACTTCCTCAGATGAAAGTGTTTCAGCCGAAGCTGGTTTCAGTGTTGTGGATGCACTCGGGCGGGAAGTCAGCTTCACGGAATATCCATCCAAAATTGTTGTTGCCGGGAAATTGCGCCCAATGATTTTAGATTTCCTGTACTTGTTTGAGAGCAGTCCGGAAAAAATCCTGGCCGTTGAAGCCGGCGGACAGGGCTCACAGAATTTTCTTGAATTACTGGACGAAAACGTAGAAAGTAAATTCTCGTTGGAGAAGGGCGCGACTGCGGAACAAATCGCGCCGCTGGAACCGGATTTGGTCATCCTGAAAAGCTCCATGAAAGAAAGCGTTGGCGACCAACTGGAAACCATCGGCATCCCGGTTATATACGTTGATTTTGAGGATATGGAACAAACGTACCGCGATGTGCGTATTCTGGGCACTGTGCTGGGCGAGAGTGGCCGTGCCGAAGAACTGGTTGCAAAATATGAAGAACTTTACGCCGAATTCAAAGGATATGTAAGCGCAGATACGGAAGGGAAGAATGTTGTCCTGATACAGGTGTCAGATTCGGACAACCAATATGCCTATGAGGTACCTTCGGTTGCCTATCTGCAGACCTATATGGTTGCGGATGCGGGCGGACAGGTAATGTGGGCTGACGCTGCCCAGGCCGGTGGTTGGAATGAGGTCAATCTGGAACAGGTAAACGTTTGGGACCCGGATACGATAATCGTCATCAACTACCAGGGCAACGCCGAAAATATTATCAGCGACCTGGAAGCCAGCCAACCTTTCTCCAGCTTAAAAGCGGTTGCTAACGATCGCGTATTGGCTTTCCCTTACGATTACATCAGTTGGGATCAGCCGGATTCGCGCTGGATTTTGGGATACTCCTGGCTGGTCTACCAGCTTAACCCGAATGCGATTGGACAGGATCGCATGCTGCAGGAAGTGAACGATTTCTACCAATTCTTTTATGGATTGGATCAACAGCAGGTGGAGGAAAATATCCTGCCAAAAATACAGAAATATTATTAGATCTATGCCAAAAAAAGAATTAAGCTGGCTAGCCGCAGCTCTGGTACTCCTGATTATCGCTTCCATTTTTATCGGGAGGTACCAGGTACCTTTATCGTTTTCAGAATTCACCAGCAATTCGTTGCTGGTGAACCTGATTTTATATATCCGTATTCCCCGTGTACTGACTGCCTGTTTGATGGGATTCGGATTGGCAGCTTCCGGGTTGGTGATGCAGACGGTTTTTCGTAATCCGTTGGCCGATCCGGGGGTGTTAGGCGTCAGCCAGGCGGCCGGTTTTGGCGCCGCATTAGGTATTCTGCTGTTCAATAGCTCCATTGTCGCTACCCAAAGCCTGGCATTTATCATGGGCGGATTGGCACTGGCGGCCGTGCTGCTGATTTCCCGTAAGATCAAAAATGAACGCATTATTTCATTGGTACTGTCCGGAATCGCCGTGTCAGCATTGTTTTCCGCCGGTTTGGGCGTCTTAAAATATTTGGCAGATCCAATTGACCAGCTTCCTACCATTGTGTTTTGGCTGTTAGGCAGCCTGAGCAATGTGGGTTGGAAAGAATTCCTGCAAACAGCATTGATCAGCCTGCCGGTACTGATCTTTTTATGGGCATACCGCTGGCGGCTGAACATTCATGCGCTGGATAAAGAAGTAGCATTTTCTTTGGGCATGAAAAATCAAGCCGAATTAAACATTGTGCTTCTTGCGGCAGTCCTGGTTACTTCGGCCATCATCTCCATATCCGGGATTGTCGTTTGGGTCGGTTTGATCATCCCCAACCTGGCCCGCGTAATTTCCGGAGCCAATAACCAACATACCCTGCCTTTCAGCATGCTATTGGGCGCATTTTTCACGCTGCTGTGTGATGACCTGGCCCGCGCGCTGCTGCCAGGAGAAATTCCCTTGGGTATTCTGACAGCGTTTTTGGGGTCAATGCTGTTTATCCTGCTGCTGGTTCGCCGGAGAAAACTGGTATGAGTCCCATTATTGAACAACTGGTATTGGATCAGGTGTCCTTTTCGTATACATCTACTATCAGAAAACCTATAATCCATGACTTATCCATGCAGATTCCATTGCAGTCCGTCACCACCTTGCTGGGATTAAATGGAGCCGGGAAGACTACATTAATGATGCTGTTATTGGGCTATTTCCAACCGACGTCGGGCAAGATATATATTATGGGCTCAGAGGGAAAACGCAGCATTGAAGAGATTAATGGCCAGGTAGGCTATCTGCCGCAGCGAGAAAACATTCCTTTTGATTATTATGTGGCGGAATTCATCTTATTGGGGCGCAACAACCAGATTGGCATTTTCAGCACTCCCAACGAAACCGATATGGAAAAAGTCCAACAGGCCATGCAATTCCTGCAAATTGAAGAGTTTGCCGCCCGGCGTTTATCCAATATCAGTGGGGGTGAACTGCAGCGCGTGCGGATTGCCCGGCTGCTGGTGCAAGATCCCAAGATCATCTTATTGGATGAACCCTCCTCCCATCTGGATATTAAAAGCAGGGGACAAATGCAGGATTTAATCCTTCAGTTAAAAGAAATGGGTAAGATGATTATTTACTCTACTCATGACCCCGCGGACGCGTTGAATTTCAGCGATTATTCGGTATTGATGAAAAAAGGAGAAAATATCATTAGCGGAGCAAGCGCTCGCGTAATTACTTCGGAAACACTATCGGATTGTTTTGAAACTGCTTTGGAGATCAATCAGATAAACGGACAAAAGATTGTGCTTATGGAGAATAACCGGAATGGCAACCCAAAAATGTGATTTAACCATTATCAGCGGGCAAAAAAACGCCGGAAAGACGAAATTATGCCTTCGCCTGGTTGAGAAACTGCAGCAGGATTCAATTCAGGTAAATGGGTTGGTTTCTCCGGGTTTATATCAGGAAGGACTTAAAGTCGGAATACTGGTTAGGGATATTTCCACAGGCGAGGAAAAACCGATGGCGGTATTTGACCCCGGGTGGGATCCTGAAGTACCGGAAAGGGAATGGCGTTTTGACATGGGCGCGGTTGAGTGGGGGAATGAATGTCTGAAAAAAGCCGCGCATGCGAATGTTTTAATCATCGACGAACTGGGTTTTCTTGAAATGGAACAAAATCGCGGGTGGACGGCAGGTTTGGAATTGCTGGATTCAGGCGACTATCGGTATGCGCTGATAGTTATTCGGCCGGATTTGCTGGAAACCGCCTGTAAACGCTGGAAACCCAATCATTTTGTGGCGGTCCAGGAAAATTTTGACACGGAAGAATTAGTCGCCAAAATTAGCGTTTATTTAAGAGAAAGCGCATAAAAGTAGGAAACCGCAATACCAAATGAGGTGGCAACGTTAAAAGAGTTTTTTGTACCCTGCATAGGTATGGCCAGGACTATATCGCAAATATCCAGAATCTGAGGATCAATACCGGTGATTTCATTTCCCAACACCAATGCCAGCGGATCTTTGATAATATCTTCACTTACTGCGTATAGATTATCGGCGTTTTGCGGGTTTTCAAGTCCAATCAGGCGGTAGCCTTTTTGTTTTATTACAGAACACGCTTTTTCGGTGTTGAGATGATACTGCCAGGGTATCACTTCTTCAGCTCCCAGGCTTGTTTTTGAAAATCGCAGGTGCTGCGGGGTGGGTGTGATGCCGCAAAGGTGCATTTCAGAGACGCCAAAACCATCCGCCGTGCGAAAAATTGCCCCCACATTATGAATACTGCGGATATTATCCAGAACAGCAACCAGGTTTAAATTACACGTTTGGGCCGTTTTCAGGACATTTTTCCCTGCTGAAAGGTCAATTACCTCAGAAATCATCGCCCAAGAACCACATTTGGGGCAATATGCCTTATCCTGATCAGATTCCTGGTCTGGGTAGCGGAAAGCGCACTCCGGATTACTGCATTCACGAATAACCATCAGGCATATTTTTCCAAAAAGACCAAACTGGTTCGCGTAATGCGGAAATTCTCAAGAGGAATACCTAATTCCGCCATCACTTCTTCGGGCCGGCCAGTTTGGCTTGAATTGGAAGGCATTTTCAAAAAGACGACAATCTTGCCATCCGGATTGATTTGCACCGACATTTCCTGAATCAACGGGCGTAAATCATAGGATTTTCGGTTGCGCACGCGGGGAAGGCTGTCTTTTGAAAGCATTGTCTCAGTAGAAGCTTGTATTTTCTCAATAGAATCATCAGAATTCAACAATTCTACAGAGTAAGTGGATGCGTCAATCTGTTTGGGAAGCGAGGGCCCATTTTCTTCTATCGTATTCACCTCAGTGATATAAATACCTTTGGGCACGGATTTGTTCAGTAATTCCTTGATTTCCTCCGGTTTTCTCTCATCAACCAACCAGATATCGATTAATTCCTGCGCGCCTACGAACCCAAGCGGCAGCGGGTTGGCAATTTGAATGCGCGGCTGGGGGTGAAAGCCTTGCGAATATTGAAGAATCAAGCTCGCGCGTCGTACAGACCGCTCCCAAATGGTTTGTACATCCAAAGTGCTGGTATACAGTAAAGCGCCGTTTTTCTGGTAAGTGATTCGAATGCGCATTTAGAGGCTCTCCGTCCTGATATTTTCGCATGAGATGGCGTAATTTGCCTGAATGCCGCAGCCGTGGCAGATTTGCCGGCAATCGGCAGTTGTCTCAAGCGCACGGCTCTTTTCCAGTTCGCTGAGCAGATATTTCTTGGAAACACCTGTGTGGATATGATCCCAGGGCAGAATTTCATCTGTACAGCGCGAACGCGTACTGTAAAAAGCCGGATCGATATTGTTATTTTCGAAGGCATTTTGCCAAATATCCACGTCATAATATTCGTGCCAGGCGTCAAAACGAGCACCGCCGCGCCAGGCGGCCTCAATCACATCCGAAAGGCGTCGATCGCCGCGTGAAAGCCAAACTTCCAACATCGAATTATCGTAATCCGGCCAATCCAGCTTGATGCCCGTGTTTTTCAACCCGGATTGTATCAGGCGATACTTTTCCAGAATGGACTCTTTTTCCGAAAATCCAAGCCATTGGAAGGCCGTGTGGGCTTTCGGGATGAGCGTATTCACCGATATATGAATCTTTACCCGGCTGCCTACCAATCTCTTCCCAATACTGCGAATCTGGCGGGTGAGGTCTACAATTCCCTCAATATCTTCCAGGGTTTCGTCAGGAAAACCAATCATAAAATACAGTTTGAGGTTGGTCCAGCCCATCTTGAAGATCTGCGTGGCTGTGGCCAGAATGTCCTCGCCATCGATACTTTTATTGATGCGCGTCCGCATCACATCACTGCCAGCTTCCGGAGCGATGGTGAAATTACCTTTGCGCTTGCCTGCCATGCTGGCAATCAATTCCGGCCCAAAGGATTCCACCCGCAAAGAAGGCAGGGAAAAAGTGACATTTCTGGATTCGCTCATGCGCATGACCTGCGGAATGAGTTCGGCAATTTGCGAATGGTCCGAAGAACTTAGGGATAACAGCGATACTTCCTCATACCCGGTACTTTCGATGGATTGTTCCAGTGCTTCCAAAATCTCGGAAGACGGGCGTTCACGCACCGGACGGGTAATCATGCCAGCCTGGCAGAAGCGGCAGCCGCGCGAACATCCACGCATGATCTCAATTACGGCGCGCTCATTGACTGCTTTTACGTTGGGCACCAAAAAATTAGTGACCGGTTTAGGCAGCTTTTTAACGATTCTTTTTTGAATGAAGGTCTTTTCCGGTTTATGGATATGGTGAATTTCTTTGATTAAACCATCCTCGGCATAGCTAACCGCATAAAAAGAGGGTACGTAGATTCCAGGAATGGCATCCAATGCCCTCAGCAGGTCCAGGCGCGGCGCTGCGGCCTGTTTATGTGCTTTCACGGCTTCTGCTATCTCATGGATGATTTCCTCCCCCTCGCCGATGACAAACGCGTCAATAAAAGCGTGCATCGGTTCAGGATTGAAGCAGGCATGGCCGCCGGCCAAGATAAGCGGATCATCATTCGAACGTTCGCCGGAACGCAGCGGTATACCGCTCAAATCCAGCATGTTTAACAAATTTGTATAGAGCGTTTCGTAAGGGAGAGTAAAGCCGACTATGTCAAATTTCTTCAACGGTTGTTTACTTTCCAATGAAAATAGCGGAATGGAATGACTGCGCATGAGCGCTTCCATGTCTTCCCAGGGGGCGTACACCCGTTCCGCTAAAGCATCATGGCGACGGTTGACCTGGTCATATAAAATAGACATTCCCAGGTTGGGCAAGCCGATATCATAAACATCCGGAAATGCAAACGCGAAATGCAGCTCGGTTTGCTCCCAGTTTTTAGAAATTTGGTTAAATTCCCCGCCCGTATATCTGCCGGGTTTGGAAATTGTTAATAAATATCGGTCAAGAAAAGCCTGGATGAGTTCTTTATCGGTCAATAAACACCTGTTTTTAGTAAATTCCTTTATAAATTCCACCATCAACGTTCAACATAACGCCGTTGACGAAAGATGCCGCTGGAGAAACCAAAAATGCAGCAGCTCGACCGAATTCCATCGGATCTCCCATGCGGTTCAAAGGGATATCGGCTGAAATGGATGCTTTTTCCGCTTCATAAGAACTGTGATGAATCTCTGCGCGGTTCGCAAGCAACGCATCTACCCGGTCTGTGAGCGTCCACCCGGGCAGGATCGAGTTAACCCGGATATTATACTGCCCCAGCTCAAATGACAGGCTCTTGGTCAATCCTATGGTCGCAGAGCGTATCGAGTTGGATAAGATCATGTTGGGCAGGGGTTGTTTGGTAGTGAAAGAAGTCACAGTAAGAATACTGGGAGTTTCGGATTTCTTCAGGTGAGGCAGCGCCGCACGGATCAAATACAAATTGCTTTTGAAAGACTTATCAATAGCTTCATCCCATTTCTCGTCTGTTAATCCTTCGAAATTACCCGGTGCGGGACCGCCGCAGTTGGTGATCAATATATCCAGTTTGTTGAAAGCGGCGACTGTTTCCTGAATGAGACGATCGCAATCTTCTTTTTGAGTAACGTCAGCCGGAATAGTCAAGAGATTATTCGGGTTGCCCAAGTTCTCCGCAGCTTTCTGTAAATTCGCGGCATCCCGGCTGGAAATGACGACTTTCGCGCCTTCCGCCAACAGTACTTTGGCTGTCGCTAAACCCAATCCTTTGCTGGAGCCCGCGACCACTGCAACTTTGTTATTTAATCCCAGATCCATTTTGACTCCTTTTAATAAAATTCGATTTTATAGTCCACTAATTGCATGTTTTTCCAATATGCTTCTATGAAGGTTACCACCCGCTGCATGACTTTCTCCATAAAAACGCGGTCAGGGCTGATTAGGGCGCAGCCAATAACTGCCTGGTCATGAATATCCTGCAAATCTATCTCGGAAGCGGATAGATTAAATTCGCGCTGCAGGCGGTTGATCAGCGGTTTGACCTGACTGCGTTTCTCCTTCAGGGAAGAACAGCCCGGTAGAATAAAACGGCATTCCAAAACACATATCATCTGTGGTTAAATCCGGTACCAGTAGTGTAAAATTCTACAATACTTTTACGACGAGTTTTGCATGCAAAATATTGATGAACAGTACCAACTAGCTTTAGATTATATTTATTCTTTTATTGATTACAGCCTTACCAGAAATCTTCGGTATTCAGCGGAAAAGTTCAATTTATCCCGCATGGTTACCTTTATGCAGCTTCTGGGAAACCCACAGCTCGATTATAAAGTAATTCATGTTGCAGGTACAAAGGGAAAAGGATCCACCAGCGCTATGCTGACCAGTATTTTAACCAGCGCGGGCTATAAGACGGGATTCTATTCCTCACCGCATATGCTGGAGTTCAATGAGCGCATCCGCATCGGCAGGCAGTTGATTACCAATCAAGAATTGGACGATCTGGTGGACGAGATCAAACCTTTTGTTGCTCAGGTGAAGGAACTTACCTCATTTGAAATTATCACCGGCATGGCATTTCTCCATTTCAGCCGTCAAAAAGTGGACTTTGCAGTAATAGAAGTTGGCATGGGCGGTCGATTGGACGCAACAAACGTGGTTCAACCGGTACTCTCTGTAATTACTTCAATTTCTCACGATCATATGAAGGTATTGGGATCCACCTTATCCAAAATAGCTGGTGAAAAAGCCGGAATCGTAAAGCCCGGTATACCGGTGGTTATTTCACCTCAGAAAAAAAATGCCAAAGACGCAATTTTAGCCGCAGCCAGTGCGAAGGGCACTCCGGTACTGCAAAGTGATCGGTTGTACAACATCGTTCAAGGAGCCCACTCTCTCGACGGTCAATATTTCCATTTTGTCTCACGCAAAGAAAATACCCTTATCGCGCAGCATTCCAGCCTGGAATTCTTTATGCCTTTAATTGGCAGACACCAACTGGAAAATGCACGCACAGCCTATGTTGCCCTGGATGTACTCAAAGATAAAGGATTTCCGATATTGGAAGACCAAATAGGGGAGGGTTATCGGAATATTGATTGGCCAGGCCGCATGGAAATCATCAGCCGCGATCCTTTAATCATTGTGGACGGAGCGCATAACCGCGATTCATTCCGAAAGTTAAAAAATACTATAGATGCTTATCTTCCGGACAAAAAAAAGCTCCTGATTTTTGGTGCATCAGAAGATAAAGAAGTAGAATTAATGTTGGGAAGAATTCAATCATCGCTCGATGAATTGATCATCACCAAAGCACAGCATCCACGAGCTTTGGAAGGGGAAGTCATTGCTGTGAAAGCAGAAAAAATGAATATTAAATATCACATCACGGACAGTGTGGAAGACGCGCTGGCTACCGCGCTTCGCCTTGCCGATGATCAAACAGTTATTCTGGCTGCCGGAAGTATTTTTATTGCCGGAGCGGTGAAAAATGTTTGGGAAAACCAATTATTGAGGAAGAAATGAGAAAAACAGCAGATATGTTCACGCCCGATGATTTCAACGCATCGATGTACCAGCGGACGGATGAACTTTATCAAATCGAAAACGCGCGCACCGATCAGAACGGATATTTCATCCGTCCAGCAATCGTGCTCGAAAACGTTGTAGTCCTGCCGCATATGGTTACGCCGATATTTCTTTCCAAAGGCAGCAATCTGGATGCCATTCTGGCTGCTCAAAAAGAGAATGAAACCATCATTACCTTGTTGCCGGCGGATTTGGAAGAGAGTGAAGAACGTCAGGGTTTGGAAGCTTTTGATGAATTGGGGTTGGAAGTAGCCGTCGGTACGATCCTGGAATTACCCGATAAGAATTATTCCGCGCTAATGCAGGGGCGCAACCGCATTCATATTGTTGATATTCTCCAGGAAGAACCCTATTACCTGGTAAAAGCCAGATTGATTAACGACTCCAATTATGAGATGGATAACGCTTTGAAAGGATTGGTGAAAACCACGCGCTCTCTATTTGAGCAGGTGGTTCAGTATGATCGGTCTATTCCCGATGAAGCCCATTTCTTTTCGATAAATATCACCGATCCGGGTTGGCTGGCGGATATGATTGCCACCGCAATTTCACCGGTGAATGAACAGCGCAAAGAAATCATCAAAAAAGTCAACGTTTATGATCGTTTGATTTATGTGAATCATCTTTTAGCCGATGAACTGGATGTGCTGCACATCGAGGATGAAATCCAAACACGCGTTCAAGGTGAAGTGGACCGCAGTCAGCGGGAATTTTACTTGCGTGAACAAGTGAAGGCAATTCAATTGGAATTGGGCGAAGGGGACATTTGGGACCAGGAAATCCAGGAGTATAACCGAAAAATTGAGGAAGCCAAACTTCCGGATTACGTTCGCGAAGTTGTTGAGAATGAGTTGAAGAAGCTCTCTCTCAGTCCGGCCATGTCACCGGAAACCGGCATCCTGCGGAACTACCTGGATTGGCTGCTATCGCTGCCCTGGCTAAATGAAACAGAAGATAACCTGAACGTCCGCCATGCTACAAAAATATTAAATAAAAATCACTTTGGCCTCGAGAAACAAAAAGAGAGGCTGTTGGAATATATCGCTGTCAAGAATTTGGCCGGCGAGGACTCCAGGCAGCCGGTGCTGTGTTTTCTGGGACCTCCCGGAACGGGCAAGACATCATTGGGAAAATCCATGGCGGAAGCGCTGGGACGCAGCTTTGTGCGTATTTCATTGGGAGGCATCCGGGATGAAGCAGAAATAAGAGGGCACCGGCGCACCTATATTGGCGCGCTGCCCGGACGCATTATTCAGACTATGAAGCGCTCCGGCAGCATCAACCCGGTTTTCATGTTGGACGAAATCGACAAAATGGGCGACGATTACCGCGGTGATCCCTCGGCAGCGTTATTCGAGGTACTCGATCAGGAGCAGAATAACTCATTTTCTGATCATTACATGGAAATTCCGTACGACCTCTCGAAAGTGATGTTCATTACCACAGCGAATAACACCGATAATATTCCTCCGGCGCTGCTGGATCGTATGGAAATCATTGAATTTCCGGGATATCTTGAAGAAGAGAAAATCAAAATATCCAAGGAATTCCTGATACCGCGGCAACTATTAGAAAACGGCCTGAAAGATCAAACGATAGAATTTACCGATGAAGCTTTAATACATGTCATTCGCGACTATACCTATGAGGCCGGCGTTCGCAACCTGGAAAGGGAAATTGCCAAGATTTTGCGCAAAATCGCGAAGAATAAATCTCAGGGCAAGAATGTACCTGAACAAATTGAAGCCTCTGAAATTGAAAAATATTCCGGCCCACAGCAATTCTTCACCTTTGAGGCCGATGTGAAGGATGAAATCGGTGTCTGCACAGCGGTTGCATGGACTGAGAATGGCGGCGAGATTATGCCGGTGGAAGTGTTGGTCATCGAAGGCAAGGGCAACCTGCAAATAACCGGAAAGATTGGCGAAGTGATGCAGGAATCCGCCCAAGCCGCGCTTTCGTATGTGAAATCTCGCGCGGAATACTTCGACTTGGACCCGGAGGATTTTGAAAAATGGGATATCCATGTGCACATCCCTGAAGGCGCCATTCAAAAGGACGGCCCCAGCGCGGGAATCACAATCTGTTTGGCTTTGATCTCGGCGCTAACCAAGCGTAAAGTATACATGGACGTGGGCATGACCGGGGAATTAACCCTGCGCGGACGAGTGCTGCAAGTTGGCGGGTTAAGAGAAAAAATCTACGCGGCGCACCGCGCTGGACTAAAGAAGATGATTATTCCTAAGAAGAACGAAAAAGACCTGGTGGAGATTCCTAAAAAGGTGCGGGACGAGATCAAAATCATCAAGGTCAATACAATGGATGAAGTTATCAGGATTGCGTTGCATCCTTAACGTGCTGAGGGTTCGAACCCTGATCGGCTGCATTCTGGTTATCGTATTTTAGCGTCTGAATACCGTTGCGAACCTGAGACAGGATTTTGCTAAGCTCGATTTCCAGATGCTCCAGCGAGTCGATGGCATAAAAATCGGCTTCCTTCTTGATTTGCATAGTCTCTTCTTGAGCCTGACGTTTGACTTCTTCAGCGCGTTGGGTAGCACGCTCCACAATTTCATCGCGATCAACCAGTTTTTGGCTTTGTTCTTTGGAAAGCTCAATGGTGCGGTTGGCTTCTTCATGCGCCTGCGCAATGATGCGGTCTCGTTGGTTGATTATCTGCTGAGCTTTCTTAATCTCATCCGGGACAGCCAAACGCATTTGGTCGATCAGGTCCAACATGCGTTCTTCATCCACCATGACCTTGTGTGTCAAAGGCATGGGGCTGCTCTCGTTGAATAATTCTTCTAAGCGGTCAACCAAATGCAAAATATCCATAATATTTCCTACTGTTTATATTTTACATGCGAAAGTACTAATCCTTTAGTGAAGTGTAATTGACTTCTCCTACTTCTTGCATGCGGCGTTCAAGAGCTTCCTGTACATGTTTAGGTACCATGGTGGAGATATCGCCGTGAAGAAAAGCGATTTCCCTTACAGTAGTGGAGGACAGGAAGGTGTGTTCTTCGCTTGTAATAAGCGCAACTACCTCGATATCCTTAGCCAATCGATGGTTGGCCAGCGCCATGCGAAACTCGTATTCGAAATCCGAAAATACGCGTAAACCGCGCACGATCACGTGAGCGTCAATTCCCTGGCAAAATTCAACAGTAAGGTTGTTGTATCCCATGACTTTTATCTGAGTATTATCCTTGAAGCTATCTTTTGTAAGCGCAATTCTTTCTTCAGGAGAGAACAGCAAATTCTTCAAGGGCCGGTCATATACTGCCACGACTAATTCATCGAAGATCTTGGTTGCGCGTGTGGCAATATCGATGTGACCGTAGTGAATGGGATCAAATGTCCCGGGAAATACAGCTCTAACCATTATTTAATTTTCCTTTTAGTTATTTAAGTTAAATTGTATACCAGGCCAGCAGTATTTCAACTGCTCTAATAATAATTGGTGTTCCGGTTGTGAAAGGCCGGGGTCTTCTTCGAAAATAGCTTTTGCGTACTTGCGGCATTTTTCGATCAGTTGAGTATCCGTAATGCTGGAAAAGCGTAACCCGGCGTAACCGGATTGCCGGGTTCCCAGGAATTCTCCCGGCCCGCGTTGGTCAAGGTCAAATTCGGCCAACTTGAAACCGTCATTGGTTTTAACCATAACAGCCAGGCGTTCATTCTCAAGCGCTGTCTCATTTTCCGGTATCAATAGGCAGTAGGATTGATCCATGTTGCGGCCAACACGCCCGCGAATCTGGTGAAGCTGTGCCAACCCGAAGTGATTTGCGCCTTCAATTAATACCACCGTTGCGCTGGGTATATCCACGCCAACCTCTATTACGGTGGTTGAAACCAATATCTGGTATTTCTTTTTTCGGAAATCCAGCATAACTTTTTCTTTTTCGGTTGGTTTCAGTTTCCCATGCATCAAACCGATTTTCAAATCAGGAAATACTTCTTTGGCCAAACGTTCTTTTTCATTCACTGCCGCACGATAATCCTCATCGGTCTCTTCTTCAGATTCCACCAAAGGATAGACAATGAATGCCTGAAAACCTGCGGCTACCTGATCATGAATGAGCTGGTAGGCTTCCTTGCGCTGGTTGGGATGAAGCAGGCGTGTTTCCACGGGCTGCCTTCCAGCAGGCATTTCACTGATAGTGGTCACATCCAGGTCGCCGTAAACTGTCAGCGCCAATGAACGCGGTATGGGAGTGGCCGTCATAACCAACAGGTGGGGATTCTCGCCTTTCTCGTGCAGTTTTATGCGCTGTTCCACGCCAAAGCGATGCTGTTCGTCAATCACAGCCAATTGCAGATCCTTGAAGGTAACCGGATCTTCCAATAACGCGTGCGTACCGACCAATACTTTGATACGGCCGTCGGCTAATTTCTCCAGGATTTCCGGGCGCTCTTTTTGAGGTGTTGATCCAATTAACAGCGCGATTTCAACCTCTTGGGCAACCTCATCCTGGGTGAGCAGCTGCGTCAGCGTGCGGAAATGTTGTTCCGCCAGAATGGAAGTAGGCGCCATCACGGCAGCCTGTGCGCCATTTTCAATAATTGTCTGAATGGCGAATTTCGCCACAACTGTCTTTCCGGAACCCACATCCCCTTGAAGCAGGCGGTTCATTGGATGGCCTGAGTTTAAATCTGCCAGAATTTCTTTGATTGCGGCTTTTTGGTCATTGGTCAATTGATAGGGCAGGCGCTCTTCACTTTTGCTGATTTCTTGTGATGATAAAGCATAGAGCCTTGCGGTTTGGCTGCTCCAATCCGTTTTTTGAGCCAGCACGCCTAATTGCAGAAAAAAGATTTCCTCGAACGCGAGCCTTGCCCGGGTTTGATCCAATTGTTCGGTATTATCGGGAAAATGAATGTGGCTGAGTGCTTCAGCAATGGGAGGGTATTTCTCGCATTCCAGAACTTCCCCAGGCAAATAATCCTTTACCCGGGCAGACCAGAAAGGTAGATTTTGGTAAATGATTTTTCGGATCTGGCGCTGCGATAAACCGGCGGTCAGCGGGTAAATAGGCACGATACGGTTGGTATGCAGTTGGTCGCTATCCAAAGGCTCCCAATCCGGGCTGTTCATCACCAAACGGCCCAGGTACATATCCACTTTGCCGGATACAACAATGGCCGAACCCTTGCCGATCTGGTTGGCCAGGTAAGGCTGGTTGAACCAGGTAATCTTGATGGAACCGGTGCTGTCGCTCAGCACACCTTCGATGATTTTTAGATTTCCGCGTTTGGCATTACGTGTATACAAGTCATTCTTCAGGGTGCCAATAACGGATAATTCGTCGCCGTACTCCAGACGATTGATGGTTTTTAACTGGCTAAAATCCTGATAGCGCCGCGGAAAGAAACGCAGCAGATCATAGATACTGAATATCCCCAATTTGTTGAAGAACAGCGAGTTTTTTTCACCAATACCGCGAATGGATTGTAGTAAACCGGAGAGTGCCTTATCCTGACCGTAAGATTCCGGTTTGGGCTCCGTATTTTCAGGGTTGGAGGGTATCGTCAGGTGCAATCGATTTACTCCTGGATCGTCACGCATCCATTTTATAACGGTGCTGACGGCCGTTTTTCTGTCTTCCAAAGATAAAACTGCATAGCGGTTAAACAGGGAAATCAGGCTGTTGATGTCTTCAGCAGAGATATTCTCGGTGTTTGCGTTGGATTGCAGGAATCCGATGAAATTCGCCAGTCCACCCACTACTGCCGTATTGGAATACCCCCTCTTTTGTTCCAAAGAGAAGATATTAGTTAATGTGTTAATCAGACCAGACATTTAAATTATTTTACACCGTGCATAACCACGGGGACGACGGGTTTGGTCGCTTGCTGCTTATTCGATTGAAAGAATAAATTGATAGTGCGGTTGGCCGCCTTCGTGTACTTCCACTTCGTGATCGGGATAAGTCTTTTCGATGAAATCGGTGACTTCTTTAACTTGCTCCATGGTAGTGTTGCTGCCGTAAAAGATGGTGACATGTTCACGGTCTTCCGCTTTGGCTTTCTTCAATAACTGTGAACAGGCTTTTACAATGGACTTGGAGGAGGATACCAGGTCGCCGTTCAATAGGGCAATCACTTCGCCTTCTTTGACGTTAACACCGTTTAATTCGATGGAACGCGTGGCTGTCGTGATCTCGCCGGATTCAACTTCGTCCAGCGATTCTTTCATTTCCGCGACGATTTCATCAAAATTACCTTCAGGGTTCAAGCGCAGGCAGGCGGACAATCCCTGGGGAATGTTGCGTGTGGGAATGATTTCAACTTTTTTATCGGTCAACTTGCGCGTTGCTTCCGCAGCCATGATAATGTTTTTATTATTCGGCAGGATAATAATCTTGTCAGTCGGCAGGTCTTTGAAAGCGTCCAAAATATCCTGCGTGCTGGGGTTCATGGTCTGGCCGCCGCTGACAATCCGCGCTACACCCAGACTCTTGAAAATCAGTGAGATGCCGTTGCCGGGCGATATTGCGATAACTGCAATTTGGCCTTCTTCCACTTCATTGGAAAAGTCTTCATCTTTCTTTTCCTGTTTCATTTGTTCCAGCAGATTTTCAATATAAACCTTTTGCACCGCGCCATATTTCCCAACCAGTTCGATGGGATCATATTTCTTTTCAGTGGCTACGTGAATGTGCATGCGGTACATGTTGTCGCCTTCGCCAACCTGAATGGATGTGCCAATCTTGGAAAGATCTTCATAGAAAGAGTCCAGGTTCAGTTCGCCATTCGGGCGGAAGTCCACTACGATTTCAAAATCCTGGCCGGGTTCAATTTCTTCATGCATTTGCTTCAATTGCATGGCATCCAGGTCGATAGCAGACCGTTCGGCAGTCACTTCGCCAATGTCAACGGACTGGTGGGTGGCATAGCGGTACATACCTTCCAGAATGATTACCAAACCCTTCCCACCGGAATCAACCACGCCTGCTTGCTTTAATATCGGCAGTAGGTTGGGTGTGTTCTTAAGCGATTCTTCCGCCGCGGCTAAAGTCTTAGCCATGATCGCAATAATATCATTGGTTTCCTGGCGGCTTTCTTCAGCCGCGCGGGCCATATCCTTGGCAACAGTCAGAATTGTGCCTTCAACCGGCCGAACAACGCCTTTGTAAGCCGTGTTGCGGCTTTCACCGATAGCCTGGGTGAGCAAGTCGGCATCCATTACCGATTGGTCGTCCATCAAACGCGCAAAACCGCGCAGCAGCTGTGAAAGGATTACACCAGAATTACCGCGGGCGCCCATCAAAGCACCTTGTGAAATCATGTGGGCAATTTTGCCGACATTGGTCTCTTCCGATTCGGAAATCTCACTGTATGCAGACTGCATGGTGAGGAACATATTGGTTCCGGTATCCCCATCGGGTACGGGAAAAACATTCAATGAATTAATGATTTGTTGATGATTACGCAGCCATACCAAAGCAGCATAAAATGCGCGTTTTAATGATTGCCCATCGATGGAATAAATCGGTTCAATATTAGCCTGTTCCACGGTTTGTGGGTTCGTTTGGACTTCTGACATTAATTAGATACCTCAAGCACAAGAATAATTTCAATCGGTGTCGCTGACTCGTAGACCGCGCACATGGACATTCACTTCGTTTACGGGAATGCCAACCATTTTTTCGACGTTGAATTTTACATTATTCGCCACGCTTTTCGTGACGGAAGCAATACGAGTACCGTATTCAATGATGACATATAAATCAATATTGACAATATCCCCATCGTATTGAATATTGACTCCGGATGTAGGCGCCTTGCTGAATAATTGTGAAATACCGCGAGCGATGTTTTCTGTCGCCAAACCTACCACGCCATATGATTCGAGGGCGGATTGAAAGGCAATTGTTGCGATAGCATTATAAGAAATAGAAATGTTACCCATGTTTTTTTTCGTTTCGCTCATCTGTTTTGGACCCTTTTTATATTAACCAATCAACTTGTTATTCGTTACGGAGTATGGTAAACTACTTTTTTGTAATTTACAAGGTAGAGATTTTGATTGAAAGGATAGACCAATGGCAAAGTGTGAAAATTGTGGAAAAACAACCACTTTCGGGCATAATCGCAGTTTTTCAATGCGCGCGACCAACCGCAAGTTCAAACCAAACCTGCAAAAAGTCTCCGTATATGAAAATGGTGTAATGGTGCGAAGAGTTTTATGTGCCAAATGTATCAAAAGCCTTTCCAAAACTAATTAACCTGATTTAGCTATTTTGAGAAAGCAAAGGCTGCGGTCATACCGCAGCCTTTTTTTGGTTATTATGCTTTCAACGTCTGCACCGCGTGGGGGATACCCTGCGGATTCGTGAATATATAAGAGCCGACCACAAAAACTTCCGCTCCGGCCTTGGCTGCCAACGGCAAGGTTTCGGCATTAATGCCGCCGTCAACTTCGATCAATACATCCCGCTTTTCGGTTTTAATCTTGGCTGAAAGCTCGGATATTTTGTCCAGGGACTCCGGCAAGAAAGATTGACCACCGAAACCGGGGTTGACCGACATAATCAATACGTAGCTAACCATGTGTAAAACCGGATAAATTGCCTGCACAGGCGTGCCCGGATTGAGCACGATGCCGGCGTGTTTGCCATTTTTGAGAATATTTTGGATTGTGCGGTGAATATGTGGGTTATTTTCCACATGTACGCTGATGTAATCCGCGCCCGCGTCAGAAAAAGCATCAATGAATTGATCCGGATTACTAATCATCAGGTGTGTATCAATTGGCAGGCTGGTCATCTTGCGTACCATGGCTGCGATTTGCGGGCCGAAAGAAATATTAGGCACGAAATGACCATCCATGATGTCCAGGTGAATCCAATCCACGCCGGCTTTTTCCGCGGCCTGGATTTGTGATTCAAGGCAGGAAAAATCTGCGTTGAGTATTGAAGCTGAGATCATTTTTTTCATCTTTGTAAATTCCGTTAATTACCTTATTTATTTAAAGAGAATAACACATAAATCCAGAATGGAATCAACCCACCGGCAAATATCAATGCGAGGAAACTTAACAAAATCGTTCGCCAATCATATTTCCTGTTTACTTCGGGTTTCTGCTTGACAGGCAAGGCCGCCGCTGCTTTTTGATTCTTGTTAACAGCTTTTACTTCATGCAACCGCTCTTTTATCGATTCCGCCGGCCGATTCTTGGTGATAACAATTGAATTTAACGCTTTCACAAAACTATTTCCGTCAGAAAAACGATCTTCAGGTTTTTTGGATAAAGCTTTCAGGATAAAAGCGTTCAAATCCTCTGAAATTTCCGGGTTTAGATCTTTAGGCGGAATGGGTGAATCCTCGCGGTGTTTTCGCGCCAATTCGATGGAATCCTCTGCGTCAAATGGCAGTTTTCCGGCAAATAATTCATAGGCAATCACGCCCAAAGAATACACGTCTGTTGCGGGTGAGGGCGGTAAACCGCGGGCTTGTTCAGGTGACAGATAGTAGGGCGATCCCCACACCACATCGGAACGTTCGTCACGCGAGATGCTGTCCATTGCGCGCGCAATGCCAAAATCAGTGATCTTCAAGATACCCAAGTCGGAAACAAGCATATTCTGTGTTTTCACATCACAGTGCACAATGCCATTCTCGTGCGCATATCCGAGCCCTCTGCCGGCCTGACGTAAGTAATCCATTGCCTGAGACATCGGCAAGGGTGCTTGTTCGGCCAAAATACTCTTCAGGTCCTTTCCCTGCACCAGCTCAAAGACAATGTAAAGCCTGTCCGCGTCATAACCAAAATCATAAGTGGTAACGATATTGGGGTGCGAAAGGCTTGCGCTGGCGCGCGCCTCGGCTCGGAACCGATTTTGAAATTCCTGATTATCCGAAAAATCGCGTCGCAGGATTTTCATTGCCACACTGCGATCGAGCAGCAGGTCTTGCGCCAGGTAAATCACTGCCATACCACCGGAAGCAATTGTGCTGTGAATTTGGTAGCGATTATTTATAATTGGGAATGAAGATGTTAAGTCGTCCATATAAAAAAATTATAACATTCGAGTGTTCCTCCGATATAATTTGGTTGAGATAGAATGGAAAAAATAAAAGAAATTTTCACAAAAAAAGTAATCTTGTTCGCATTACTGCTGGCTTTATTTTTATGCCTGCTGACATATTTCATGCAGGTGATTGTTTACCCGTATTTTTCCAATGTTTCCGGGATAAAGGCGCGGATAGTCATTACCCCGGCGGACCTGAGTAATCTGGAGCAGGTAGAACAGGAAAGTGAAATTCCTACTGAAACTGTCCAACTGCTGCCGGGTGTGGTTTCTCTGGGGATGACAGTGCAAGTGCATGGAACTGGCGAGGATGGTTTGCGCATGCGGGCGGCACCCGGTACCGACGCGGATGTCGTTTTTTTGGCGAATGAAGGGGAGAATTTTTCAATTGTGGATGGGCCGGTGATTCAGGACAGCCTGATCTGGTGGAAAATTCAATCCCTGCAGGATGCGGGAAAGGTGGGTTGGTCCGTTCAGGATTATTTGGCGGGCTTGCAGCCATAGAGAAAACGATTATTCTAGTAACGAGTGAAATTAAAACTATTTAAACAAAAACGCATCCATAGGGTTATGGATGCGTTTTGATCGATTTCTAAGTCTTTACCGCGTTTATTTTTTCGATAGCAATGTCTGGTTGATTACTTCCTCAGCTGTATCCACGGGGATGAATTCCACATCCTTTTTCACTTCTTCGGGAAGTTCATCCAGATCTATCTCATTATCTTTGGGCAGAAATATCTTTTTCAGGCCGGCGCGATGAGCAGCCAGCATCTTTTCCTTGATACCGCCAACTGGTAGAACCTGACCGCGCAAGGTGATCTCGCCGGTCATGCCGATTTTTGCGTCCAGCGCTTTACCCAGGAAAAGCGAAGCCAGGGCAATCGTGATGGTGATGCCGGCAGAAGGCCCGTCTTTTGGCTGCGCACCCGCGGGCACGTGGATATGAATATCGCGATGCTCAACAACTTTGGGGTCAATCCCAAACTCACTTAGATGTGAGCGCAGGAAAGAGAAAGCCGCTGTGGCCGATTCTTTCATGACATCCCCAAGGGAGCCGGTAATGATGAATTTATCGCTCCCGGGCATGCTGGTGGCTTCGATAAACAGGATTTCACCGCCAACGGGCGTCCAGGCCAGGCCGGTGGCCACACCTGGAACAGAGGTGCGTTTCAGTACCTCTTCACTCGGTTTAAATCTGGGTTTCCCCAGCATTTCTTTCACATATGACTTGGATATACTGCGAATGCGTTTGTGATCCTTCTCCCGAATTGTTACCACTTTTCGACAGACTGACCCGATTTCTCGTTCCAGGTTGCGCACGCCGGATTCGCGTGTGAAAGAACGAATTATCTCCAAAATGGCATCGTCTTTGAATTTGAGCTCCTTTTCCATCAAACCATTTTCACGCAATTGGCGCGGAATCAGGTAGCCCTTGGCGATTTCCACTTTTTCTCTCTCGGTGTACCCGGATATTTCAATGACTTCCATGCGGTCAAGCAAAGGCGCGGGGATGGTATCCAGCTGATTGGCGGTCGTAATGAACATAACTTGCGACAGGTCAAAAGCCACTTCAAGGTAGTTATCACGGAATTCAGAATTCTGTTCCGGGTCCAGTACTTCCAACAGAGCAGATGCCGGGTCACCGTGATAGTCGAAGGTTAATTTATCGATCTCATCCAGCATGAAAACCGGGTTGCGTGATTCCACACGCCGCAGCGATTGAATGATACGGCCGGGCATGGCGCCGATATACGTGCGCCGGTGGCCGCGAATCTCCGCTTCGTCACGGATTCCGCCCAGGGAGGTTCGGACGAATTTGCGATTTAGTGACTTGGCAATGGATTGTCCAAGCGAGGTTTTTCCTACTCCGGGAGGCCCTACAAAGCACAGGATGACGCCTTCACGCTCCTTGCGGATGTCATCTTTGGATTGGTTCTTTTCAAACAAATCCTTGCGTTCAGATTTCAGTTTGCGCACTGCCAGATATTCGACAATGCGGGATTTAACATCATCCAACCCATAATGGTCATGGTCCAGAATCTTGCGCGCGTTGGCGATATCCAACATCTCTTCTGTAGCAGTCGACCACGGCAGGGAGACCAGCCAATCCAGATAGGTCCGGATGACACCGTATTCCGCTGCGGCAGCCGGTAATCTTTCCAAACGCTCCAATTCCAACTGGGCTTGTTTGTCGGCTTCTGGAGGCATTTTGGCTTCCTTGATCTTTTGGCGGAATTCCTCCACCTCGGCAGATTGCGCGTCCTCATCACCCAGCTCTTTGCGTATAGCTTTCAATTGTTCGCGCAGGAAATACTCGCGTTGGACCTTGTCGATTTCTTCACGCGCCTCATTCTGGATTTTTTGTCCGAGATCGAGAACTTCTCCTTCTTTAGTCAGAATTCCGACTAAAAAACGAAGTTTATCGGCGGTGGAGTCCATCTCCAAAATCAATTGCGCTTGCGATAGATCCATGCGCTGCAGGTTGGCAATGTTGTAAGCCGTTTGCAGGGGGTCCTGCAAGCTGTTGATAGTAGCCACCAATTCGCGCGGGATGGAAGGAATCATTTCGGCGATGGCGACAAACTGATCGCGCACATTACGTGAAAGCGCTTCAATTTTCAATCCCTTTTCTATCTTCTCAGGAGCAGCTTCGACTTCCGCCTGGATGTAGGGTTTCCCTTCAATGAATTTCTTTACTTTGAATCGGCCGGTACCTTGTACGAGCAGGCGAATGGTGCCGTCCGGAGCGCGAAAGAGACGGTGGATGATGGCAGCTGTGCCATATTCGTACAGTTCATCCGGCTCGGGATTTTCTTTTTCCGCGTCACGAGAGGTGATCAAACCTACCCAACGGTTGCCGGACAGGGCATCGTCCACCAGCTTGATGGAACGCGATTGCCCAATGGTGAGCGGTACGGCCGTCTGCGGATAGACTACCAGACCGCGCAGCGGCAGGATGGGCAATTGAGAAGGAAATTCCGCATCGCCAGATCGTTCTCCGTTCTTATTTTCTAATTGGTTATCCGATGCGCCATCGGGATTATCTTCCAAGTCGAAATTCATTAACATATCGTTGAATTCCTGTTCTCCATTAATCATCCACTCGACAATTTCACTGATATCGATATTCCATTTTTCAGCAGGCATAAATTCGCTTTTCCTCAATTATTTATTTGACTTTGATGTTTACCGGTAAAATTTTGGGCAGCCTGATCTCCAAAAAACCGTTTTTATAAATTGCCTGGATGTTTTCATGATCGATGTCATTGGGGACGTCCACCATCGTGTTAAATTCACCGTAGGGAATTTCAAGACGATGGAAAGCTCCATCCGGGTTGACCAATGGCCGTTCACCGCTAACCAAAACAGAATTTCCTTCAATGCTTACCGTGATATCCTGGTCATTCAAACCGGCAATTTCAACTTTTATGAGATATTCATCGGCTGTTTCGAATAAGTCGGTAGCCGGATGCCATGCATGCGGTGTATAGCGCAATTTCAGGTTGACAATTTGCGCTGTGACCTTAATGGTGCCTCTAGACTGTTCTCTTTTCTCAAACTCATCCATGGTTCTCTCGAATTCTTTCTATTTATCCAATAGCTTTTTTGCTGTCTGCAGTATTTCATCATAATTCGGCTCTTGACTCAACACGGACATGTAATCGGCATACTGCAGGATATTCTCCTGATCAACGATAAACACCGCCCTCCGTAAAATACGCGGCTCACTAAGCAAACAGGAATACTTCATGCCAAACTCAGTATATTTGTGATCAGACAGCACTAGAACTTTATCAACTCCGGCCGCACCGCACCAGCGCGCCTGCGCGAAAGGCAGATCAGTGCTTATCACCAGGATGGCAATATCCTTGGATAAATTAGCAGCTTCCTGGTTAAAGCGGCGCGTCTCCCGATTGCACACGGAAGTGTCCAGCGAAGGCACGGAAGCGATGATGCGCAGCTTGCCTTTTGTCTCATGCAGCGCCTGGACTTCCTGCCAATCCTGGTTGATTACGCGGAAATCCTGCGCGTCAATGCCCGGTTCCAAATCCAGCCCGACAATGGATACATCTCTATTTTTAAACTGAATGATACCTTTGCGTTCAATCATTATTCACCTATGTTAATCATCCAAAACCATTGTACCTAATAATATTCAGGTAAACTCGAATCGAGTGTAAGTAATTTATAAAAAAGTAAAAATATCACCAGTTTTCAACAGTAATTAATATTCCCTCCCAGTTCAATCTCCGGGAGGGAATAGATTATGAAAAGTACAATTTAATGATCTTTATACGCTATACACTGTTCGAGACCGTAGCGGAAATATTTGTTTTTCTGCCGGAAAGGCTTTCATCGCGCATGATTTTGAACGCTGATTTCAGATGAGTTTTCAGGGATTCACCGCGCTCGGCGGTGGATGTGCCGAAGGAAATATTGAGCGGCAGGTTCTTGTGCTTGCTGTTAAAGTCTTCCAGGCGGTCACCCAAACGGCCCATGACGATTTCCAAAATTCCAGTATCGGCACTGGGTAACAGCACTGCGAACTCGTCCTGCCCGTAACGGGAAACGATGTCCTCTTGGCGAAAGACGTTGGTAAACAGGCTGGAGAGGTTCATGACCTGTTCATCCGCAACCTGCATACCGTGCAAAGCCTGTGTGGCTTCCAGGTCAAGGATCTTGGCAACGATGATACTGATGGGATATAAGCGGCTTTTTTCCAGGCGATTGAATTCAGTTTCGAAGAACAGGCGGTTGTACAACCCGGTCAGTCCGTCGTGTGTGCTGATGTAAGACAGATCATTGCCATTGGCATCTGATGATCCATTGAGGACTTTCTCCAGGAACTGCGGTTCGCGCCGCATGGCGCCCATGGTGGCGATGATCATCAGGGAGATGACCAAACTGACGGAGAACCAGATGAACAGCGAAAACATGATCTTGCCAGATGGGGTCAGGGTGATGGCCGGGTTCAGGTTGTCGGTGGCATACAAATAGTTCAGGCCGACTAGTACCAAGACTGCCAGGATCAGTGCCACCCATCGGTCACGGCTGTCCAGCAGTAGTACGGCTGTGATGGCGAATAGTTGGATACCCATGGCGCTGCCCACATCTCCGGAGGGATCGGCAATGAAATACGCCTGCAATGCTACGGCGATGAACATACCCGTCATGATCAACCGGCTGGCGCCTTTCATGTTGTCCGCGCGGATCATGAAGAAGGTGGCTACCCCGACGATCAAGATCATAGACTCGATTAATACGTCGGTCCAATGCGCTTGCGGAAAAGTCGGGCTGAGCGTCATCACCAGGCGCACCGTCAGGAAGAAAATCCCAAACACAATATAGGCAAGGCATAGGATAACCAAAATACGCGCGATCAGGCCTTTGTCGTAGAACTCTTTAATACCTAACTTCTTAAGGATTTTTATCATCATCATTCCCATTGAAAACTGATATTTCGATCTTGATTAAATAATGAAAGCGTCAACGAATAATAGTATTCCCACTATTATCAGCAGATTAATTATACAAATAATTTCTCTATAAGTGAAAATATTTGCATAAATTCTTAATAGTTAGTCCACTTATCAGCTTTCTCATTCGCCAGTTGTGATATCTACAGATAGGTTGGATAATATTTATACAGAAAATTCATGCTGGATGAACGAATAATTAATACTTGATTACGTTAATTAGTTTAAAAATGGTAAATGAAAATGAGGTGTTGTGATGGAATCCGAACTATGGCAAATGCTGGTCTCATTTATTTTGTGGGTTATTTGTGCGATGATTGCTTATAGGGTAGTGAAGAAGAAAACACCGGAAGGGGAATCCATAAAAGTAGTCAAAATTATTTTGATTACATTGGGTTTACGTTTTCTTATCGGGATAATTTTTGTAACAATTTCATTATTAACCCTCGTGCCTCTTCCCACTTTTTGATAATTATTCCTGTTAAATAAATAGCGCCCTCGGTGGGATTCGCCTGCACTGGCACCAGGCCAGGGAACCCACAACCGTTGGATTAGAAGTCCAGTGCTCTGTCCAATTGCGCTACGAGGGTTTTTTAAATAATGAGCGCCCTCGGTGGGATTCGAACCCACAACCGTTGGATTAGAAGTCCAGTGCTCTGTCCAATTGCGCTACGAGGGCATGAAAAATCGCTTGAATTATATCAATGGAACGGTATTCTGGTTAATCTTCTTGAAATATTCGGATACCCTTGTAGACTTGCGGACCTGTCAATGTGACCAGCACAGTGTTGGCCGGCCGGTTGACCATTTCGCTTAATTCCTCTGCACTGAGCGGTTGGTTGCCGTTGGCCAAAAAGATGCGGAAAACTTTGGCGATCAGGGGCATATTGTCGTTGATGAATTCAGGTTGGCGTGCGCAATGATTCATCAGTTCAAATAACAGCCCATCTTCCTGACGGATTTCGGCGGTTTCAGGATCCACAGTGTCGATGATTACATTTTCATTTTGTTCCTGGAACATCTGCTGATGGCTTTCGCATAGATAACTTTGAAGGAAAATTCGCCAATTGGAATCATTCTCTTTCCACCACTCAAAATCAATATGGAAACGCGTATCCACTGTGGGACGCAGCAGGCTGGGGCGTTTGATATTTTCTGTCATTGACTAAGCCTCCTTCTCACTAAAGTGGAAATAAAGGTCACCTAAATGGGAAATGGAAGATTCATTCAACAGGTGATACAAGATCAAGCTGGGCGGGCAGCGGCGCACGACGTTGATTGCGGCATATAACTCCTGCGCGTGCACCTGTCCTTGCGGGTTGAGTTTTGCTAATTCGCGTGTGATACGGAGAATGGTTTTGGTGATTGGCTCTTTCTCGTAAACCTTATTCTTCCAAATTTCATCCACTGCCGCTACATCCGGAATGGCTACGGCCATGCGCTCGTTAAAATCAGCATTGATGTTATGTTTAAGCATGGCAAAAACAATACCTTGATCGGAACCGATCAATACGGTTTTTAACCATTCCTTGTTTTGACGGCTTTTGTCGAAACAGATAATGATTTCACCGGGATTTTTGCTCTTCTTTACTTTCAACACACTTCCCGGCATTATCTCGTGTTCTTTATACCAATCCGCCAAGCCATAAATAAAGTTAAAAGGCCTGACTACCCAACCGCTAAAATGATTGCCGGTTAATTCATCCACGAAAGTAAAGTTTACCCGAGGCGCTTCGTGCGCGGTGGGGAAGAACTCTCGCAGTGAATTGGAGAGCGGCAAGGTGCCGGAACGCCAATGCGGGTAAATCAGAGAGACGGAAATTTCAGCGCCATTGGCGTGAGGAGAATCCCAGGTTTCAAATTCATCGTAAAGCGTACCTTCAAAGAGCTCCAGGTATTTATCTAAACCCTCGCATGAATATTCGCGCGGAGTATATTTCAGGTAAATCGGGCATTGTTTGACGTCATCAGGCTCCATATCATGCAGGAACCAAAGCGTTTCTCCCGCAGGCCCAACTTCATCAAAACGTTTATCATCTTGCAGCGCCAAATCAAATGAAAATTCCATCAATTTGTCATTCTCATCCGCTTCCAGTTCAACCTGTTTCATCAGTTCAACAATGCTTAACGGCCCGCCATTGGCTTCCTCTAAAACCGCTTCGGCTAAATTTAAATAGCCTACGCCAATGTCCACTAACAATGAACGCGGGAACCAATTGCCGGCAATTTTTACCAGGTCGTCCTGTGATTTCAAAGCTTCAGAAAGACGTGTTTTCAGTAAAGCCCCGTGTTGAGCGATTACAGCTTCGGGATTGCGATTAGGATCATTTTCATCAATTTCAATCGCTTGATTGAGAGGATGATCGGGAAGGTTGGCTGCAAAGGCACGGGTATCTCCCGTTTCCATTTTGACCTCAATCACCTTAAGGTCTTCATATTCAGGGTTGAAGCCGCTGCGAACGGTGGTTACTTTCCCTTTTTGCATCGAGAATGCCGGAAATACCAGGCTGTCCCCTTTGTTGTAATCATCTTTAGGTAGGTAGATTGCACCTCGAGAATTAGCACTTTCTTGAAGTCTAGCTGCCTCTTCTTCGATGCGATAGGTTACCAGTGCTTTGAGTAGTTCTTCGGATTTAATGGGAGTTGCTTTTTCAAGCAGCAAGTTGTAGATAAATTCGATATCGGACTGTTCAACATTAAAACCGGTCCAATAATCTTCTGTAATTTTCATCGATGCAATCATATACTTACTGAAAAATTTCCTTTCAACTTGTTATTATACTGTAGCCGCGGCGACTAAGGATAAATATTGTCTACCCAATCAAAAGGATCCACGGCATTCCCATTTACCCAAATATCCCAATGTAAATGTGGTCCCGTTACACGGCCGGTCTTGCCAATCTGACCGATGATTTGTCCAACCTCGATATGATCGCCGACGTTCACCTGGATTTCGCTCAAATGCGCGTACCCTGTGTAGATTCCCTGTCCATGGTCAATGAAAATGGTATTTCCGCGGACATCCATCGTGCCGGTAAAAGCTACGACGCCGGGCGATGGGGCATAAACGTTCAAGCTGTTTACGACAACCATAAAATCCAACCCGCCGTGAAAACCAAAATACTGCCCGCCGTTATATGAACGCCTACTGCCAAAATAGGAAGAAAAAGCCATCGTGTCATTATCCAACGCGCCATCTACCGGGAAACGGAAAACGCCATTCCACATTTTTTGCTGTGAAATCGGGCTTAATATTTGGGCGATTTCTGCCGCTTCCCGGTCGTTGACTTCCTGTTCAATCGTGGTTGATTCGACGGTTAATTCCTCGTTGGGATAATTGCCGGATTCCATGAGTACCATCTGCTCGGCAGAGAAAGTTCCGCCCGCGTCAAATTGTCCGTCCAGACGCAAGTCCATTAATCCCGGTTCTGCCAACGCATGAATCCCTTGCAGTGCATAATAATACTGGCCGGCTTCGTCCCGGAAGAAATTGAGTTTGTAGCTGCCCAAAGTACCACTTATTGCGGCGGGTCCATCGGTGTATATACGGATTACGCTGGTATGGCCCTGGACAATCGGTAAGGGAGATAATTCGATTTTGGAGATATGTTCGGAAACAGAAGATGTGAATCCGGTTATTTCAGACGAATAAAAGAAAAGAACTTCATTGGGTAGTGTGTTTGATTGTGATACCTGATTGATACTGCCTAAATACCAGGGATTCAGGTTATTTCGCAACGCTGCTTCCAGCAGCGAATCGTCAGCCCCTAAAACTACTGAATTATTGAAGGCGTTTTCATCCTGGCCTTCCGGCAAGATCAAATTTGACCCCACGTAAATCTCCGCAGGGCTGGTAATCGCGTTGAGAATTTGAAAGTTTTCCTGGCTGATTTTGTATCGGCGTAAAATGCTTGAAAAAGTTTCACCAAACTCTACCGGGGTAGTGGTCAACACACCGCTGATGCCGGTGATACCTGGAATAATTAACTGGGTGCCCTCAGAAATCACATTTGAATCTACAATGTCATTGGCAGTAATTAAATCCATCACCGAAATGCCGAATTTCTCAGCTATCTGTGTTAAATTTTCGCCGGATTGAACAATATAGACAGGATTAGGGCCCTCATCCTGCGCATTTACTGTTTTTACTGAGGACAATAAAAACATTAAAGCTATAATAATGCTTAATATTTTCTTGTACATTAGAAGTGAGTATTGTGAATTGTATTTTGACCTTTATAAAAATTAACCTGATAAGTTTACCATAACGAGAATAAATGAAAATTACTACGTGGAATATCAACGGTATCCGGGCGGCCATAGGCAAAAACATCCTGGACTGGGTTAGTTCCTACCAGCCGGATGTGCTGTGCTTGCAGGAGATTAAAGCAAAAGAAGATCAAATTGATATTGAGCAATTCAAAGCCATAGGTTATGAACCGGTTTTCAATCCGGCCGAACGACCGGGGTATAGCGGTACAGCCACGCTCTTCAAAGCCGACCCACCAGAGATTATTAAAGGATTAGGTAAAGAGATTTTTGATAATGAAGGACGCGTCATCCGCACAAGCTACCCGGATTTTGAACTCTTCAATATTTACTTTCCCAATGGTGGACGCGATAATAATCGCGTTCCCTATAAATTGGATTTCTATGCATACTTATTGGATATCTGCGATGAAATGCAGCGGGCAGGTAAAGAGATTATTATCACCGGTGATTTCAACACAGCCCATAATGAAATTGATTTGAAGAACCCTAAGGCTAATGAAAAGAACACAGGTTTCCTGCCTGAGGAACGGGTATGGATTGATCGCTATCTTGAACACGGATTCATCGATGCTTATCGGAGCTTGTATCCTGAAGAAGAAAGTTACACTTGGTGGACTTACCGTTTCAGCGCGCGACAAAAGAATATCGGCTGGCGGTTGGATTATTTCCTGGTGACTCCGGGAATCATGAAACGCACAAAAGATGTCGTAATCCATTCCGAGGTAATGGGTTCAGATCATTGTCCGGTAACCATCATTCTTGATTAAAATAGAACCGAGAAAGGGATGTAAATTTTGAAAATTCGTATCATTATTGTAGATGACCACGAGATCGTTCGGATCGGCATGCGCAGTCTGCTGGAGCAATATCCTCAATATGAAGTCGTAGCAGAAGCCGGGAATGCAAAGGAAGCAGTTGAACAAGTACAAACCTTCAACCCGGATATTGTGTTAATGGATATTCGATTGCCCGGAAAGTCCGGCATTGACGCTTGTGAGGAGATCAAGCAGATTTTACCTGATACAAAGGTAATTATGCTGACGTCTTACGCAGAAGACGAAATGCTATTTTCGGCTATTAAAGCCGGTGCTTCAGGATATGTGCTCAAGCAAATTGATTCGGAAGGATTGATAAAATCACTGGAAGCTGTGTCACGGGGTGAGGCATCGCTCGACCCGGCTGTCACGCAGCGCGTGTTCCAGGAAGTACGCAAAGCGGTGAAAGAAGAGGAAGCCGCGTCCTTTGTAAACCTCAGCCAACAGGAAAAAATGGTCCTCAAGCTGGTTTCTGAAGGAAAAACCAATCGCGAAATTGCACAAGCACTTTATCTGGGTGAGGGGACGGTGCGCAACTACGTGAGCAGTATTTTATCCAAATTAGGCGTCAGCAACCGCGCAGAAGCGGCAGCTTACGCTGTAGAACATAATTTGAAGGAATATCTGTAAAGCGGATTGTTAGAATAGCGCGATTAATTTCGGAAGAAAGATAATTAGTCCAATAACCACTGAACTGGCCGCGATGATCAGCACGGCGCCTGCACTGACATCTTTGGCTTTACGCGCCAGATCGTGTTTCTCGGGGCTGGCCAAATCCACTGTATATTCAATCGCGGTGTTGATCATCTCAGTCACAAAAACCGCACCGATCGTCAACATAAGAATGGCCCATTCCAACGTGGATACTTTCAGGAGCGCCCCCGCGGTGATCACCAACACCGCGACGGTAAAATGAATTTTTAAATTTCGTTCTGTTCGAAATGCATAATCAAAACCTAAAAACGCATTGCCGAAGGCCGCTCGAAAGCCGTTGTTTTTCTTTGCATTCATGCAGTGAAAATAGCCTCAATAATTTTGTCCTGCAGGGGCATCATTACAGGATCTCCTTCTTCAGCCTCATGGTCGTAACCATAAAGGTGGAGAACGCCATGCACAATCAATGTGCATAATTCTTTATCAATACTATGTCCGGCTTGATCTGCCTGTTCCCTGAGCTTTTCAGCCGAAATGATGATATCTCCCAGGTAACGGGCGTTAGTTTCCGGGTCAATCATATCGTAAACAAAGGATAATACGTCCGTGGGAGCGTCAATATGACGGTATGTGCGGTTCAGTTCCTGAATATCCGCATTGTTGCTGATAACGATGGTCAGGTCGCAATCGACTGCGTCCAGATAAACGAGCGTCTTCCGCGCGTAGTTTTGCAGGTGATCCGTGTCCACCCAGGTTTGATACTCTTTATTAATTTGATGGTGAATCATTCTTTTCAGGGCCTTTTATTTCTGTTTCTTCTTTTCTTTCAGGATACTTAACCCGCTGGTGATAGCTGTTTGTTAATGTTTTTGTGAAGGAAAGTGAGACTAATCTCAGATCATTTAATGTCAACTCTGTGTGGGAAAGATAGCCCATGCTCAGGTAATGATCAATGGCACCATCCACGATCTTCCTGATTTCTTCCACGGTCTTAGGGGAATCTGCGCGTACGCGAGCTTCGCAGCCATCGGCCAGCATTAACAAGGCGGTTTCTTTTGAATTCGGATTTGGACCTGGATAACGGAAAAGTTCCGCATTGACTTTGTCCGGATCCTTGCTTTCATTTAGCGCCTGATTGTATTGGTAGCGGGTCAAGGAAGTGGCGTGGTGTTCTTTTATGAAAGCTTCAATTTGCGGTGGAAGATGATATTCCATTGCCAACTTCAATCCATCCTCAACATGCCGGACAATCGTTGCCGAAGCTTGAGCCGGGTTCATCTTATCGTGCGTATCTATCTGTGTGGTGGGCTGGTTTTCAATAAAGAAAAGCGGATTCTTCAGTTTACCAACATCATGATACAGCGCGCCCACGCGCGTAAGCAGCGCATCGCAATTGATAACTTTAGCAGCTTGCTCGGCCAGATTGGAGACTTGCAGACTGTGCTGGTAAGTGCCCGGAGCATTGATGAGCAATTCCTGCAGCAAAGGATGATCCGGCCTGGCTAAGTCCATCAACTGAAGCGCTGTGGTTTTTCCTGTAATTTGTGAAAGGATATATTGGAAGATAAGTGTCAAGCTGATTGAGCCGAACCCGTTGATGAAAGCTGCACCGATCAACGAACTGACTCCGGAGAAATCCAGATAGGAATTCAGCAAGCGATAGGCAATTACCAGCGCGCTGCCGCTGAAGCCGATCGCCAAACCCGCCATAAAGAAGATGGTGATGCGGCGCCCGCGGCCCAAAATGAAGATTGCAATAGCCGTCGGAATCAGATAATAAATGGCAAGATCGATTGTGCTGCTTTCATTGTATGCAGCCAGGATAGATAAGGTAATGGAAAATATCAATCCGGTTTCGTAATCATACAAGCTGGCAACCGTCAGTCCAAATGCCGCAATCGGGAACATATAAGGCAGGATGGTGTGGTTGGGAATAATCAGTTTCGCGGCAAAGAGAAACACCAGGAAGGTGATCGCAATTATCGCTAAATCCTGGATTTTTTTACCGGTGGTCTGGCGAATGCGCCGGATATAAAGCATGTTGAAAGCCATAAGAACCGCAGTCAATAGACTCGCGGATAAATAATCCAGAACCTTATTCCGGGGTTCGGTATAACCCAGCTCCTGCAGCGCCTCCCAGGTGAGTATGTCAATCACTTCACCGCTGCTAACGATTGTTTCGCCGGCCACATAGGTTTGCGTTACCGGCTTGACATTTTCTCGGGCAGTCATTATCGCCTCGGATGTGGCATCGTTGCTATATAGGCTATTAGCCACGATCATTTGCGTAACGATGTTATTGATAATGCCTGCTTCTACTTCACTGAAATCAAAACTAATTTGAGTAGATACATTGCGCTGCATGGTGGCAATCTGATCCTCACGAATCGAATTGCGCATCATTTCTTCCAGCAGATAAAGTGATTCTTCCTGAATAGCTGCCCATTTTTCATCATCGAGCGAAAATATAGCTTCCGCTATTTCGCTGGAAATGGTCAGATCGGATAATTTTTGTGTATCGGAAATTTTCTGGCCCAATGTGGAATATGAATCAGAGCGTACTGCGCTGATGTAATTCAACACAACCCGCAGTTTTTCAACCTGTTTACGGGTAATGGAGGGATCAGCTGCCAAATAGATGGGCTGTACGGATTTCTCAGCGTCATCGCGTGCTTCTTCGGTCAGAATTTCGCTCTCATAACTGAATGTCCGTGGAGCATTGATATCCTGAAAAGCAACATCCCCAATATTCAACAGGGAAGTTTCCTGGCGCAACGAAATAGGCAGAACGAGTATCAGGAAGACCACTACTGCCAGCGCAATGACCGACAAGGTGTTGGTCAGCTTGTTCTGCTTAAGGAACGCTTCAATTCGGTTGGAAAGCATCTTAAATTGATTACTATTTTTCGGTCGTTAAAATCTCTTTTACCATTTTACTGATTCTGTCATTGGATGCCTGACCGGCGGCTTTATCAATGGCAATTTTCATTACTTTACCCATTTCTTTAATAGATTGGGCACCGGTTTCCTGGATGGTCGATTTTACCAAGTCCGAGAGTTCACTGTCGGATAATTCTTTGGGCAAGAATTCCTTAAGAAAATCGATTTCAGGCTGAAGGGAAGCGGCCATTTCATTTCGACCACCTTTAATGGCTTCGGCAATAGTCTCTTCTTTGGTTTTGATCTCTTTTTGCAGCAGCGCAAAAACTGCCAGGTCATCCAATTCTTTGCCGGCGTCAACTTCAGCCAATTTCATTGTCGAGAGTGCTAAACGTAAGGAATTACGTTTCATCTCGTCTTTATCTCGCATAGCTTGTTTTAAAGCAGCTTCAAGCGTATCTTTTACACTCATTATTCCTCACTACGATATCAAATCTCAATGATTTAGTTGCTACCTTCTAATTGTAGCAGTTGTTTAAATGACGAAATAGCCACTTCGACCATCTTTGCGTCGGGTTCGCGGGTGGTTAATTTCTGCAGTGCTAAATTGGGCGCGACCATGATTTTGACTAATTTGTTTTCTTGATGATCGCCCATCCAGCGGATAAGTTCATAAGAGAGCATTGCCAGAACAGGAATTAAAAGAACCCGCGACAGGATCTTCAACCAAATCGTCATAGGCCCTAAAAGCGAAAACACCAGAATGGACAGGATAACCAAGGTCAATAGGAAAGCAGTTCCACAACGTGGATGCTCAACTGGGTATTTCATTACGTTTTCGACATTAATTTCAACGCCATCCTCGTACGCATTGATAGTTTTATGTTCCGCACCGTGATAGGCGAAAACCCGGGCAATATCTTCCGCGCGTCCGATGGCCCAAATGTATCCGATAAGGAGGGCCAGGCGAACAAAACCTTCAATAACATTGTTGGTGAGGTGGGACGCTTGAAACCATTTGGAGAGTAATTCTGCAATGACAGTTGGAAGGATAAAGAATAATCCAACAGCCAGCGCAACCGAGACTAGCATCGTCAGAACTAAACTGGTCCCTTCAATTTTCTCTTCCTCTTCTTCGGCTTGAACGTTGGCAGAAAGCGTAATGTATTTCATCCCAAGCACCAGTGAGTCCCACAGGATGATCAATCCTCTAAAAAAGGGTACTTTTGCCAGGCCTGATTTATAGATGCCTTGCAGCTCTTCCTGTTCAGAGACAATTTCTCCCTGGGGGTTGCGGAAAGAGGCTACCAGGTAATTCTTCCCGCGCATCAGCACACCCTCGATCAGTGCCTGACCGCCGTAATGCGGCATTTTGGATTCGGCCATTAAATTAGTCTCCACATTCTTGTGCTACACGGTAGAAGTAATCGATGATCACTTCTATGCCTTGTTCAAATAATTCAAGATCAAGTCTTTCATTGGGGCTATGCACCCTATCTCCCGGCAGGCTGAACCCGCTCATTACACTTTCACAACCAAGCAGGTTCTGGAAATGGGTGGAAATCGGTATGCTGCCGCCTTCACGTTTGAAGACCGGTTTTTTGCCCATCACTTTTTCAAGCGATTGGATAAAGCAGCGAGTAGCTTTGGAATCGATGTGCGTGAGATAAGCCGGATCGCTGGATAATTGTTTGATTTCCCAGGATACTTCTTTGGGGGCGTTTTCCTGCATGTATTGGGTTAACTGCTGCCTGACTTTCTCAGGTGTTTGATTGGGGACCAACCGCATGGATAATTTAGCATGTGCTTTGGAAGGGATGACGGTCTTGGAACCTTCACCGGTATAACCGCCCCAAATTCCGTTCACATCCAGCGTGGGGCGGGCGCCAATCCGTTCCACATTGGAGAAACCCTCCTCGCCAAAAACAGCTTTTGCGCCCATTTCGTCGATGTAATACTGATCCGGATTATCCAGAGCGTTCAATTCATCGCGTTCTTTCTTCTCCAACGGCAGGACATCATCATAATAACCCGGAAGTTGAATTTTTCCATGTTCATCCTTCATCCCGGCAATTAATTTGCTTAGCGCATGGATGGGATTGTAGACTACGCCGCCAAAAAGGCCGGAATGCAAATCGTGCGCGGGTCCGGTGACCAGGATTTCGAAATAAGCCAGACCGCGCAAGCCGTAAACGATAGTGGGCATATCCTTTGCGACCATGCCGGCGTCCAGATTCAATACAAAATCGCTTTTGAATAGACCTTTATATTCATTCAGGAAGGGCAGTATGCTGGGTGAACCGACTTCTTCATCCCCTTCAAATAAGAACTTAAGGTTAACCGGCATCTTATCGAAAGCTAAGATCGATTGGATGGCAGCCAATGAGACCATGGCCTGCCCCTTCATATCCGAGGAGCCGCGCGCATAAAGTAATCCGTCTTTTATGGTGGGTTCAAAAGGAGGACTCATCCATTCATCCAATGGATCGGGGGGTTGAACGTCATAATGGCCGTAGATCAGGATGGTTGGTTTATCTTCTCCAGCTTGGTCAAGCGAACCGTAAACAATAGGGTTATTATTGGTGTCAATAATCCGTATATCCTGAACGTCCAATCTTTTCAGATAGGCAGCCAGCCATTCTGCGCCTTTACGAACTTCACCTTTATAGGCTTTATCGGAGGAAAGTGTTTGGATTTTCAGAAAATCATTTAAAGAATTAATAAATTCTTGAATATGTTCATGTGAATAATCGATGGCTTTTTGTGTGTTGGATTCCATAATGCACTCCTTATAAGTTAAGTATTATATTGTAATGCAATCATTTGTCCTTAATAATTCTCATATGTTAAAATCCTTTAATAAATCAAAAAGGAATTGGCCATGATCATAAAAAATGCAAAAGTCATTACCTTGGGTAATCCAAACCTTTTCATCGAACCCGGTGGAGTGCGGATTGACCAGTCTGGCAAGATTGAATCCGTTTTTAACGGAGATAATGTTCCCGAGCCAATGGGCGGAGAAGAGGTAATCGATGCGCATGGCCAATATCTGATGCCGGCCGGAATATGCGCCCATACTCACTTCTATGGCGCGTTTTCACGCGGTATGTACATTCCGGGTGACGCTCCGGATGCTTTTCCGGCTATCCTGGATAAGTTATGGTGGAAGCTGGATAAATCGCTGGATAAAGACGCGAACTATTATTCCGCGATGGTATGCATTTTAGACGCGATTCACAATGGCACCACGACTCTGATTGACCACCATGCTTCACCCAATTCCATTCCCGGCAGCCTGGATATCCTGGCAAAAGCAGTTATGGAAAGCGGGATTCGCGCTTCATTATGCTATGAAGTGACCGACCGGGACGGGAAAGTCAAGTCCGACGAAGGCATCGCCGAAAATGTACGCTTTATCAAAGAAGCCCAAAGCGGTAAATTCGGCCAGCAAATCAGCGCGTTATTTGGCCTGCACGCCAGCCTGACATTGGACGATTCGACGCTGGAAAAAGCCCGCAAGGAATGCCCGGACGGCAGCGGTTTCCACATTCACGCCGCCGAACACGTTGTTGACGAATACGACAGCATTAAACGCAGCGGATTGCGCGTAGTTGAGCGTTTAAATCAATTTGGCGTCTTCGGACCTAAATCATTGGTTGCCCACGGCGTGCACATTGACGCGCACGAAATAGAGCTTCTGGCAGAAACCGGCACATGGTTATCTCACCAGCCGCGTTCCAACATGAACAACGCGGTAGGGCTGCCCAATGTGGAATCTATGCTGAATATGGGCGTGAAAGTATGCCTAGGCAACGATGGTTTCTCCAATTCAAGCTGGGAAGAATGGAAAGCGGCATATTTTGCCCACAAACTGCTCAATTTGGACCCGCGCCGTATGCAGGCTGATAAAATCTATCAAATGGCAGTGGTCAATAACCGCGAACTGGTAAAGACACAGTTTAACGGCCTCGAAACCGGCGAAATCAAAGCCGGCGCGGCAGCCGACCTGATTCTAGTAGATTACAAACCATTTACCGATATGACCATCGATAATTTCCCCTGGCATATTATTTTCGGATTCCAGGACGGTATGGTAACAACCACAATATCCAATGGAAAAATCCTCATGCGCGATCGCAAGATAACTGTTTTGGATGAAGAAGCTATTATTAAAGAAGCTAAACAGATCTCCACTGCGGTGTGGAAGAAATATCACGATTTATTCTAAATTCGGAGGGTAATTTGTCTATAGAGACTGAAATCAATACCATTGCCATTATCGGCGGAACGGGTAAAGAAGGTAAGGGGTTGGCGTATCGCTGGGTAAAAGCCGGGTACAAAGTAATCATCGGCTCACGCAACGCGGAAAAAGCGCAAATCGCCGTAGCGGAATTAGCAGAAAAACTCACCGATCAAGAGCAAAAACTTCTGAGCGGTGATGAAAACGGGGCAGCTGTGCGTCAATCGCAACTGGCTGTCTTAACAGTGCCTTATCAATTCCATAAGGACATCTTGTCCTCTTTGAAAAACGACCTGGCCGGAAAATACCTGATTGATGTAACGGTACCACTGGTACCGCCAAAAGTCTCAACTGTTCAGGTACCGGAAGAGGGCAGTGCCGCATTGCAAGCCCAGATGATATTGGGTGAGGAGACTACGGTTATTTCCGCCTTCCAGAATATTTCCTTTGGCTTGCTGCTGTCCGATGAGAAAATCGAATGTGATGTCCTGGTGTGCGGTAAGAACGTAGAAGCACGTGAAATCGGGCAGAAGATGGTACGGGCGACCGGTTTAACCGCCTGGGATGCCGGTCCGCTGGAGAATTCCATCATTGCGGAAGGATTTACTTCAGTCCTGATACGAATTAACAAACAAGCCGGCACCAAAAACGCCGGTATTCAAATTACCAATGTTCCAAGAGATTAAGATATGAGCCTGGTCATTCAACCGATCAAAGCTATCCCCCTGATTCAACCGGGGGATAATCTTTGTCAAATACTGTTTGAAGCATTAGCAGATGAAAAAATCGATCTGCAAGATAACGATATCCTGGTAATCACGCAGAAAATCATTTCCAAAGCGGAAGGCCGTCTGGTGGACATAACGAAAGTTGAACCTTCCGAAAAAGCCAGGGAAATCGCGGCAGAGTGCCAAAAAGATCCGCGGTTAGTGGAAGTCATCCTTTCGGAAAGCAAGGAAGTGGTACGTGTGGCGAAAGGCACTTTGGTCGTGGAACACAATTTAGGTTTTGTGTGTGCCAACGCCGGGGTGGATCATTCCAATATTGACAACACACAGAGTAATGAAGAAATCTGGTACTTGAAATTACCTTTGAATCCGGATGAATCCGCGCGCAAAATCCGCTCTTTCTTCAAAGAACACGCAGGCGTGAATATCGGCGTAATGGTGATTGATTCCCATGGCCGAGCTTGGCGCGAAGGTATCGTGGGCATAATGATCGGAACTGCCGGCGTGCCCGCCCTGGTGGATATGCGTGGTCAGTTGGATTTGTTCGGTGAACCGCTGCTTATCACCCAGATCGGCGCGGCGGATGAGCTGGCAGCCGCGTCATCACTTGTCATGGGGCAGGCGAACGAACATATCCCGGTGGTGCACGTACGCGGCTTCCCTTATCCCTTGTCGGATGAGACTTCGCTTAGCGATGTATTGCGGGAAAAAGGAAAGGATCTGTTTAGATAAATGAAAATTACAGCATTAGCAGGCGGAGTTGGCGGTTCCAAATTGGCCCAAGGGCTATCTGAAATCCTCGCGCCCGACGATCTGAATATCGTGGTTAACACCGGTGACGATTTTCGCTTTTTCGGATTGTATATCAGCCCGGATATCGATACGGTTACTTATACCCTGGCAAATCTGTCCAATCCCGTAACTGGATGGGGAGTTCGCGAAGACACCTTCAACACCTTCGAAACTCTCAAGCGCAACGGCAGCCCGGCCTGGTTCATGCTGGGCGACAAAGACCTGGCTACCCACATGGAACGCACCCGGCAGCTGGCCGACGGGAAAACATTGACAGAGGTTTGCCGCTATTTTAATAAAACCTGGCAGGTTAAACATCCTATTCTACCCATGACCAACGATGAAGTTCCCACCATCATTGACACAATTGAGATGGGAGTGCTGCCTTTCCAGGAGTATTTCGCCAAACACCACTGTGAACCGGCCATCAAACAGGTTGTATTTCAGGGAATGGAGAATGCCAAAGCCAGCCCGGAGGTATTGGAAGCATTACGGGCTTGCGATGTAGTTGTCATCTGTCCTTCCAATCCACTGTTAAGCATCGATCCGATTTTATCGCTTCCGCAGGTAAAGGATATTCTCTCCACCAAGTATGTGGTCGCGGTTTCGCCAATTATCGGCGGAAAAGCAGTAAAAGGACCATTGGCAAAAATGTATGCTGAAAAAGGCATCGAGCCAACCCCTTACACCATCGCCGAACACTACAAAGATTTCCTGAATTGCATATTTATTGATACACAGGATGAAAATGTTGGAAAAGATATACAGCAATCAGGTATAATTTTCCAGTCAACGGACATAATGATGCCTGACCTGGCTAACCGCAAAAGGCTGGCACAAAACATTATTAACTACTTAGAAACGATTTAACAAAGAAAAGCCTATGTCGCTTTGGGCGATTGTACCCATAAAACCTCTCCGCCGGGGTAAATCCCGACTCTCTACTGTTTTGTCTGAATCTGAGAGAGAACAGTTAAATCAGTCCCTCTTAATCAAAACAATTTCTTGCCTGAAGGAAATTAAAGAGATCGATCAGATTTTGGTTGTCAGTTACGATCCCAATGCGCTGACCATCAGCCGTGATTACGGCGCACGCACGATTCAAGAAAGCCATAATACCAATATCAATAAAGCCCTGCGGAAGGGGAGCATGGCTGCCAATGCGTTTAACGTATCCTCCATATTAATCATTCCCGCGGATTTGCCTTACATCAACGCGGACGCCATCCGGCAATTGCTGAGCCGGGCAGGGAATCCGCCTGAAATCATTATCACGCCCGATCGCAGAATGAACGGCACCAATGCGCTGTTCATCAACCCGGTAGGGATTTTAGATTACGATTTCGGCATGTGGTCTTTCCGAAAACATGTGGAACAGGCAGAACGGAAGAAAATCAGGGTTGAAATATATAATAATGATACGCTATCATTTGATTTAGATATTCCTGAAGATTTGGAATTTTTGAAACACAACGGCAACGGAAAGTTTGATTATAAATTTATTGAAAAATAATTTTGGAGGAAAAGAATGAAAGAACGATTTGCGCTTTATCTACAAGATGCCCACGACTTACGTGACGGATTGGAATATGTCCAATATGCGGAGAAGAGAGGATTCGAGGCAGTTTGGCAGGCTGAAAGCCGGTTGGTGCGCGATGCGATCGTACCGATGGCAGCTTATGCGGCTGTAACTGAAAAACTTAAAGTCGGTTCTGGCGTCATCAACAACTGGACGCGCAATATCGGCCTGCTGGCCTCCACTTTTCTGACTTTGGATGACCTGGCCCCCGACCGAATTATCTGCGGAATTGGTGCCTGGTGGGATCCGCTGGCCCAGAACGTTGGTATCACCCGCAGCAAACCGCTGCTCGCCATGAAAGAGACCGTCACGGTCATGAAACGCCTGCTTGCTATGGAACGCGTAACCTTCCATGGTGAATTCGTGCATGTGGACGGAATCGAATTGGATGTCGTTCACGGCCGCCGCGAACCGCGCCACGTGCCTGTTTTCATCGGCGCCACCGGCGATAAGATGATGGAAATGGCCGGCGAAATTGCCGAAGGCGTTGTGATGAATTATTGTGTACCGCCGGAATACAATCACAAAGCGCTGGAATTGCTGGCGAAAGGCGCCAAAAAATCCGGCCGCACAATAGATGATATCGATCGCCCGCAATTGGTTGTCTGCTCGGTGGATCTCGACCACGATAAAGCCATTGATACTACGCGCGAACTGTTGACCCAATACCTGGCCCAGCAGCCGCACATTGCAAAAGCCTCCGGTGTATCCATGGATATCGTTGAGAAGATCCAATCCATCTTGGGATGGCCGGCAACACACGAACAAATCCAGAAAGCGAAGAACCTGGTTCCGGATGACCTGATTGACCGCATTACCGCTTCCGGCACACCCGAAGAAGCACGCAAGAAGGTTAATGAATATGTCAAGAATGGCTGCACTTGCCCAATACTTTACCCGGTAGGCGGCGACGTTCACTTATTAATTGACACATTTGCTCAGGATTAAATCAGGAAAAACACATAGAATTTGTTTTGAAATGAGACTACCAACTTATGTAATTGGCCATATGAATCCGGATATGGATTCAATATCTGCCGCAATCGGTTATACCTGGCTGCTGCGCGAACGGGATGGTGCGGATGTCATTGCCGCACGCAACGGTGTTATCAATAAACAGACTGCATGGGTGCTGGACTTCCTGGGTTTGGAAGTCCCGTTCCTTCTCTCCGACGCGTCTCCGCGCTTTGAGGTAGTCGCCCATCGATTCGACACTGCCACGCCTGATCAACCGTTGAGCGAAGCTTGGGCAATCGCCAGTCGCACTGGCGGCATCGCACCCATCGTAGATAGTGACGAAATACCTTTCGGCATGCTAACCGGGAACAGTTTGTTTGATTTGATCAATCAAATGACCGGTCCAAATCCGCAGAAGATCAACGCGACAGTTTTCGATATGCTGGATTTGCCCTGTGAGCAGGCAGCCGATCGCACAATTGAAAAATTTAATAAAAATACACGCATTCGCGATTTACTAAAAAAAGCGCTGCGTGAAGAAAGCAACGAATTTTGGGTAGTGGACGATCAAGGGAAGTATTTCGGCGTTGTGCGCCAGCGCGATTTACTCAATCCGCCGCGTATCAAGCTGATCCTGGTAGATCACAATGAAGCCCAGCAATCCATTGCTTCATTGGAAGAAGCCGAATTAATCGAAATTCTTGATCACCACCGCCTGGGCAATCCGCCCACCAACAGCCCTATTCGCTTCACTGTAGAACCGGTGGGGAGTACGTCCACACTAGTGACCGAACGGATGCTTGAGGCTGCTTTGGCACCACCGCCGGAAATTGCCGGCCTGTTGATGTCCGGAATTATTTCGGACACCCTTAACTTGATGTCTCCAACAACAACCAACCGTGATCGCGATGCGCTGAACCGGTTGGCACGCTGGGCTTTTTCCACTCATTCCAAATTCAAGCATGAGACAATCGAATCGTTTGCGGAAAAAGTACTCTCGGCTGGAACAGGATTGGGCACACGCCCGGCTAAAGAAATTGTCACCGGTGACATCAAGGTATATGAAACCAGCAACTATAATTTCTCGATCTCGCAGGTCGAAGTCACCGATTCGTATGAATTGAACGAGCATCTGGATGATTTATCGGATGCTTTGAAAGAATTACGCGAGAGTAAAGGATTGGATTTCTCAGTCATCATGGTTACCGATGTTGTCCGAGGCTCCAGCCGGCTGCTCATCGATAACCAACCGGCAATTCTGGATGATTTACCCTATCGCCGCAGCCCGGATGGAACGTTTAATGCTGAGGATATGGTTTCCCGGAAGAAGCAATTGGTTCCGGCAATTCTCAGTTTACTGGAAGGCTAATTAATTTTCGGAGGTTCAACGCATGTGGGAAAGTTACTACACTGCCAGCAATATTGAGGATGTACTAGAGATCCTGGACAGGGAAGGTCCATCCGCGCGCATTATTGCCGGTGGAACTGACTTGGTCCTGGAGCTAAAAAACGGTGCTCATCCTCAAGTAAAATCGCTGGTGGATATCAACCGTATCGAGGGGCTGGATTTCATTCAGGAAAAAGGTGACCAGATTTACCTCGGTCCGACTGTTACACATAACCAATGCCTGGTGTCTGAACCGTTATTGAAATATGCGTTGCCGCTGGTAAAAGCGTCACAATCCATAGGCGCACCGCAAATTCGCAACGTCGGTACTGTATTGGGCAACCTAATCACAGCTTCTCCGGCTAACGATACCATTTCGCCATTAATTGCGTTGGATGCGTCAGTCACACTGCGCTCAAGAGACAATGAGCGTGTGGTAAAGCTCTCCGATTTTTATAAGGGTGTGAGAAAAATCGACCTTTCACATGACGAAATGGTTGTGGATGTGCATTTTAAAAAAATGCAGCCCAACCAAAAGGGAAGTTTTATCAAGTACATCCTACGGCAGGCACACGCTATTTCTGTCGCGAACGCCACCGCTATCCTGAAATTGGATGACGATGGCGTTATCTGCGAAGCCGTCATCACACTCGGCGCTGTTGCTCCCACTATTGTTCGAGCCGAAACAGCCGAGAAATACCTGGTTGGCAAAAAACTGAATTCCGAAGTGATTGCTGAGGCCTCCAAATTGGCTGAAAAAGATGGCTGTCCAATCAGCGATGTACGCGCTTCACAGGAATACCGCCAGTATCTTATCCCTGTCCTGGTAGAGAAAGCACTGAACGAGATAAATAACGGAGATTGGGCAAAATACGACAGCGATCCGGTTCTGTTGTGGGGTAAACAGACTTCATTCTTTAAGCCTACACTGCGAACACTGAAACATGACGAAGCTGAAGCCATTAAGACTCTAATCAACGGCCAGGAATATACACTCACAAAAGGACAAAACAACACACTTTCCAATTTGATAAGGGAAGAAGCCGGATTGACCGGTACAAAGATTGGCTGTGGAGAAGGGGAGTGCGGCGCTTGCACACTCTACATGAACGGCCTGCCGGTACTGAGCTGCCTGATACCCGCACCGCGCGCTCACCAATGCGAAATCACCACCATCGAAGGAATTTCAGATGGAGAAAACCTGCACCCGGTGCAGCAAGCTTTTATCGATGAAGGCGCCGTTCAATGCGGGTATTGTACGCCCGGATTTGTCATGTCAGCCGTGAAATTATTGGAAGAAAAGCCGCTTCCTGATGAAAATGAAATCAAACAGGGGCTGGCAGGGAACATCTGCCGCTGCACAGGCTATTACAGCATCATTGCAGCTGTTGAAAAAGCCGCTCAAGAAATTTCAGGTAAATAGTTACAGGGAGCAGCCATGACAGATAGATTAGTTGGTAAATCGATAACCAGAATCGATGTAAAAGATAAAGTCACCGGACACGCTATGTATCCGGGAGATTTCAGCCGTCCCAACCAGACATATATGAAAGTGGTTTTTGCAGAAAGACCACACGCCATTGTTAAATCCATCGATAGCTCCAAAGCGGAAGCCATGGATGGCGTCCTGATGGTGCTCACGGCCAAAGATGTACCGCATAATCTCTACGGCTTGATGAAAGCCGACCAGCCGGTATTATGCGGACCGGGTTCAGGGATTCCGAATGCGGATCACGTAAGATTTGTGGGAGATCAGATCGCAGTGGTTATTGCAGATAGCGAAGCCATCGCTGAGCGGGCCGCCAGTTTGATTAAAGTTGAATTTGAGGATCTGCCAGTTATCCCTGACATTGAGACTGCCGTGAAAAAAGGTGCCTATCTTCTGCATGAGGATTGTCCGGGAAATGATATCTGCCATTTCAAGATCCGCTATGGGGATGTGGAACAGGGATTTGCTGTTTCAGACGTCATCATAGAAGGAACTTATATCACTCCGACGCAGGAGCACGTCTTCCTCCAGCCGGAAGCGGGGCTGGCTTATCTCGATGAGGATGGACGGATAACTGTAATTGTCAGCGGACAATTCGCACATGAGGATCAGGAACAAATTGCGCATTCTCTGAATATTCCTGTCGATAGGATTCGTGTGATCTATCCGGCTATCGGTGGTGCATTTGGCGGCCGCGAAGACATGTCCGTGCAAATCATTTTAGCTTTAGGCGTTATGAAATTGCATGAGGCAGGCATCAATCGTCCGATAAAGATCGTATGGTCACGCCGCGAATCGTTAATAGGGCATCATAAACGCCACCCTTACAAAATTTACACCAAATGGGGCGCTTCCAAAAACGGGAAATTGCTCGCTGTAGAAGCCGATATTATTGCTGATAGCGGTGCTTACATGTACACCTCGAACAAGGTGCTGGAAAATGCGATCTTAATGCTCTCCGGCCCTTATTACATTCCGAATGTAAAAGTAGATGGAAAAGCAATTTCCACAAACAATGTACCCAATGGCGCATTTAGAGGGTTTGGTGGCCCACAGGCTTGTTTTGCTGCAGAGATGCAGATGAACAAACTCGCTGAAGCTTTGGACATGGACCCTGTCGAGTTTCGCCTGATGAATACCCTCAAGGAAGGCCAGGAAACACCTGTACGCAGTCCATTACCCAAAGGAATCGGCACGGAACGCGTGCTTAAGAGCTGTGCCGAGAAAATTGGTTGGCACCAGGAAAATGGTAAATGGATCCGGCCTGAGAAGAAAGCACAGAATGGAGATATAGCATACGGCATCGGTATTTCCGTCGGTTATAAAAACATCGGTTTTTCTTATGGTGCACCGGAGAACTGCTGGGCAGGAGTTGAAATCAAAGGTAAGGATGAAATTGAAGAGGTGATCCTTCGACACGCGGGAGCTGATGTCGGGCAAGGCGCTCATTCTGTTTTTATTCAATATGCCGCCGAAGTCATCGGCGTGCCGTTCGAAAAAGTAAAGCTGGTTGCTTCAGATACTGCGTATACCGGTAATTCCGGAAGTTCCAGCGCTTCACGCATGACCTTCATGGCTGGTAACGCCATTATCGGAGCATGCAAAGAAGCCCTGGCGAAATGGAAAAACGAAGAACGACCTGCAAAATCCGAATATGTTTATCGTCCACCAGCGACCACGCCTCTTGATCCTGAAACGGGTGCCTGTGTTCCCAATTTCTGTTATGCGTACGCCGCCGATGCATTTATTGTTTCAGTTAACACTCGCACTGGCAAAGTATTGATTCAAGACGCAGTTTGTGCCGATGATGTCGGTCGCGCTGTCAATCCGCAGCAAGTGAAGGGCCAAATTGAAGGCGCTATGGTGCAAGCTGCCGGATACACACTTTTAGAGGACTTTGTTCATAAGGATGGAAGAGTATTAACCGACAGCCTGGCAACATATTTGATCCCAACGATCATGGACATACCTGATAAATGTGAAAGTATCATTATTGAGGAAAATGATCCCATAGGACCAATGGGCGCCAGAGGAGTTGGTGAAATTCCTTACATACCCTTCGCGCCAGCGGTGCTGTCGGCAGTACATGACGCTGTTGGTATCTGGTACAACCGTTTCCCGCTGACCGAGGAAAGAGTATTGGAAGGATTGTGTGTCCTCAATAAAGGACGGTAAAATTGCCGGTCTACTTATGGCCGCGGGAGGATCCAGCAGACTGGATTCTCCCAAACAACTTTTAAAATGGGGAGATCAATTTCTGATCAATCATGTCCTCGATGTGATAATGAAGGGTGGAATCGACCCCATTTACATCGTGCTAGGCAGCCACGCCGAACAAATTCGCAAAGTTCTTCCCTCATCCGGAATTAATATTCTGACCAATCCAAACTGGCAGGAGGGCATGAGTACTTCCATCAAATGCGGCATAAACGCGTTAGGTGAGGATATTGAAGGAACATTAATCTTCCTGTCCGACCAGCCCTTTGTTTTCCCCGAACTTATCCGTGCAATTGCTGCAAAATTTACAGATACCGGCGCACAAATTTCCGCACCGCGTGTAAACGGCCGGCAGTGCAACCCCGTACTTTTCAGGCGATCTTTTTTTTCGGAATTAATGACCATCAGCGGCGATTGCGGCGCAAAAAGCCTGATTTCACAACATGAAGTTGCCTGGGTAGATTGGCCGGACGAAAGGTTATTGCTGGATATCGATTCTGCCGAAGATTATCGCACCGCCTTATCCAAAGCTACGGAATAGACGAATTTATTCTTCAAAATCCGGCGTATCCTGACCGCTGGCTTCGACGTATTGGCGCATGTACTTTTCGGCTTCCTCCGCCTGCGCAACCGGCACATATAGTTCAACCTCCGCCAGGGGACCGCTGGTCAGGCCGTAGGATAATCCAACGCTTTCCTCGAAGCTGTACACTGTTATATCGAAGGATTCCAGATAATTTTTAATAAGCTGGGCGTCCATGTAGCCATTGGCTTTCCAAATCAGTTTCAGCGATTTATCTTTCATTATTCTTCTCACATTTCTCAATCAGACGTTTCAGACGGTGGTTTATATCTTCCAGATTCATTTGCTGCTCTACAGCAATGCGTTCAGCTTGCTGCGCCCATTGTAACGCTGTTTCACAGGTTCTTTTACGATGTTCGTAATATTTTGCCAATTCAACACAAGCCAGGTAGTCATTATTTTCAGCGGCAGAGCACCAGTATATAACCGCGTCCTCCCAACGGCCTTGATGCTTCAATGAATTTGCGAAATTACGGGCGGCCTCATTTTGAATATCCCGGGGCAGCCCTTTTTCCAAACCATCTTTGAAAAACACCTCGGAAAGATCCCATATTCCCAATTTACTAAGCGACAAAGCCACGGAAACCGTGTCGCGGCTATCGCGTTCATTTTCAGACAATTGATTGAGCAGCAGCTGGTTGATGTGAATGAAAAGTGCTGCCAGGGAAACCACATCGATCTCATTGTGGTAGAAAACACCATCCAAGGAAGTTGCATCTGCGCTTTCCAGATAATCGAAATAGATTTGCGGTACCAGCCATCCGGGAATTTCAGCAGAACCGCGCTGGTAATCCAGGATCTCGCGCTCAATATCGCCCAGTTTGCGCGATTCCAGGCGCAGTTTCCAGATACGGCGGGCGATATGCAGCAGATCGATGTGCTGGTAAGTGCCAAATTGCACCGGCAAGCGGTTCATGATAAAACGGCTTTTCAGCATGGGAATATCGAAAGATTTACCGTTATAACTGACAAAAGTGTTGAAATTCGCCAATATGGAATCTAAATAAGCCAGGAATTCCAGCTCGTCCCTGGGGGAATCCATAAAGAGTTGTACGACTTTTAGACTATCCTGGCTAAAGTAAGCCAATCCAACCATAAATACCAGGGATCCCGTACCGCTGCTCAGGCTGGAAGTCTCCGTATCAATGAATAACAGGCTGCCAATATGATTGTCCGGTTGAATTTCCACAAACCTGGAAAGCGTATTGAACTCGTCCGGTGGAGTCAATGCTATGCTTCCATGGGCAGCGCCTAAAGGGATGTCCTTTTCAACGATGAAAACACCTTTGGTAGCATCGTCCAACCAACGTCCGTGGATAATTTGGTCCAGCGCTGGCGGTTTTTCTTCCGGCGCCTGGATATCAGCCGCTTTTTCTACTTTCAGGCCCAAGGCTTTCAATTGATCCAGTAAATCACTCATCAGTGTGGTTTTACTTCCTAAGAAGATGATTCGTAATCTGTAAAGCTGCTTCCTTGCCGCCCAGGCCATTCTCACCGGATGGGCCCACACAAGCCGGGCACCCATCGCGGCATTCGCAGGCCAGAATAACCTCACGACAGTCTTCAATTACCGTTTCGGATACATTATACAGTTCAGCCGATAAACCAATGCCGCCGGGGAACTGGTCATAAACAACAACCATCGGCTGTTTTTGGTTATATTTTGATACCGGATCGGCAAAATACCCCAGGTCATGCTGATCACACATCAAATGCAGCGGGGCAATTTGCGCAAATAAGTAGGCAAAACCGCCCAATCCGCTGCGAATTTTCACGTTTTGTTCCGCGAAACGATGGCAGGTAGGACATAAAGTAATCAAATTCTCTGTCTGGTTGGCTTCTTCCGCGGAATAAAAGGAGCGAAATGGAATTTTGTGATGCACGTGCAGCCAATTAGCCTCACCGGATTGACCGCAAACCTGGCAGCGAAACTGGTCGCGGGCCATAACCTGCTTGCGAATGGCCGGCCAGAATGAGCCATATTGGTTCGGATCGCTATTCCAGATGGCTTCCGCGCGCAGGGCGTCCACCATTTCCGCGCTAAATTTAAGCGCCAGGCCTACCGTGCGCAGTTGGTTGGAGGACATTTCCAATTCATGATGGCTGAGAATTTCGCGTGTCTGCCAGTCAATTTTCTTGTAACCGGTAACCTGCTCAATGACATTTAAATCAGCTAATTCTTTCAAATACGCCGGTTTCTCGCTATGATTGAGCGTTTCCAACATCTCTACTTCCGAATTAACCTTGGCTTCGGTGAAATACGGCCCGTTGAAAGGCTCCAGATCGGCTTGATTGGTATCGTAATCCAGCCGTTTCACTTTATAACTCTCCCCGTTATGCAGGTAAATCGCTTCAGGGTGCACCATTTTAGGCGCGCTTTGATAATCCATTTCGCCAATACGGGCAGCTTGACCATCTTCATCCAGCAAACGCAGCGCGAAGGATTGTCCGCTGATGTTGCGCAGGGAGATTTCATTGGATGGGTATTGATCAGACATCCAATAGAACTGGTTATTCTTCTCTGTTGCCTGTGCAAGGTCATGCAAGACCGTCAGGAAAGGTTGGATTTGCTCCCAGGTTAGTTTTCCAAAACCTTCTCCATCAGTAAAAGGCAATTCGAACAGGGCACAGCGTAAATGATTCAATAACAGCAGGGGGTTATTGGCGTCCAGCAGGGCTTTTTCTGGGCTTTTTCCCCGCACATAATCCGGATGGCGGATAATATACTGATCTACCGGCGAAGATGAAGCTACCAATACGGACAGGGAAGGGCGCTGGCGGCGCCCGGCGCGCCCGGATTGCTGCAGAAAGCTGGCAACCGTGCCGGGATAGCCCATCAACAATACCGCGTCCACAGCGCCCATATCAATGCCTAATTCCATGGCGTTGGTGGAGATTACGGCGCTGATTTGCCCCTCACGCAGCCCGCTCTCAATCGCGCGGCGTTCGCGCGGCAGGTAACCGCTGCGGTAACCTTGCATGTTCGGCCTTTCTATGGGTAAATAACGCTCATTCAACCTGCGCAGGGTTAATTCAACGGCTTTGCGTGAACGGGCGAACACCAGTGATTGGATATTGGCATCCAAAGCGCTCTTTTCTACTTCAACGCTCTGATCAATCAAGCCGCGGCGCAGGCCTAATTCCTCATTGACGATGGGCGGGTTGAGGAAGAAATAATAACGTTCCGGCTGGTAGGAACCGTCCTCCGTGATGGTAAGGAATGGCTGCTCAACCAAGGCTTCGGCCAGTGCCAGCGGATTTTGTAAGGTGGCAGAAGACAGGATAAATGTAGGTTTAGCGCTATAGAAGTCCAATACGCGCTTCAAGCGCCGCAATACGTTGGCCACGTGTGATCCAAAAACGCCCCGGTAGGTATGCACTTCATCCAGGATGATAAAACGCAAATTGCTTAGGAATTCGGCCCAAACAGTGTGATGCGGGAGTATGCCGATATGCAGCATATCCGGATTGCTCAGGATGATATTCGCATTACTGCGTATAGTTTTGCGTTTTGCGGTGGGTGTATCCCCATCGTAGATGCCTGCTTTGATAAGTGGAGTTCCTATCCTGCCATCATTTTCTGATATAAACGCGCTGATTTCTTCCAATTTCTTATATTGATCTTCCGTGAGGGCTTTGGTAGGGAAGAGGTAGAGCGCCCGAGTTTCCGGTAAATTCAACAGTGTATGCAGGACCGGCAGGTTATAGCACCAGGTCTTGCCGCTGGACGTCCCGGTAGAAACAATGACATTTTTCCCCTGCCTGACCACATCAAAGCTATTTGCCTGGTGGCTGTACAGGCCGTTAAAACCATTATTTTTCAGATATGCTGCCAAACGAGAATCTAATTCCGTTGGTATATCCACCAGGTTGGCTGGTTGTTCTGGCTTATGCCAACTGGTGGTAATTAAATCGGAAAATTCGCCTCGTTCCAGGGCGTATATAAACCGTTCAAAGGTTAGCAGATTATCGGTCATATTTTCTATTATTAAATGATAACCGAAAATCATTGGAAATCGGACATTAAATTTATATAATTAGACGTATTGTGCTCGATTCACTATCCAAAAATTCTCGGCAGGAGGAATGCATGAAAGGCAACAAGTACCGCAACTTCGTAGTCTTGATCTTCTTTATTTTTATGCTCTTGCACCAAACAGATAAGCTATTAATTAATCCGATGGCCGCCCAAATTTACGCGGAATGGGGATTAACGGACACGCAATGGGGAGCTATTTCCACCGCAGCATTGGTAATTGGGGCTGTTTTCTATCCTTTGTGGGGGTATTTATATGACCGCTTTTCCCGCGGCAAATTGCTCTCATTAGCATCATTTATTTGGGGAGCCACCACCTGGTTAAGCGCTATTGCGCCTACATACAATACATTCCTGATAACACGCGCCTCCACCGGCGTGGATGATTCTAGCTATCCCGGCTTATATAGCCTGGTTGCTGATTATTTCTCACCTGAGAAACGCGGTAAAATCTACGGCCTTCTGCAATTGACGCAGCCGCTTGGGTATATGGCTGGTCTGATTTTGGCCACAACTTTGGCCGTCACAGCCGGCTGGAGGGATGTCTTTTTCATCACCGGCGGACTGGGAATCCTTCTATCCATCGTGATTTTCTTTACTGTCAAAGATATTCCCCGGGGTACCAGCGAACCCGAATTTGAGAATATTGAAGAAGTTGGCAACTTTCGCTTTGAATGGTCAAAAGTTAAAGATGTTTTCAAGAAAAAAAGCCTGATTTATATGTATTTGCAGGGTTTTTTCGGTGTATTTCCCTGGAATACAATCACCGCTTTTGTTTTTATTTATCTGTCTGATGAACGAGGCTACCTGGAATCCGAAGTGTTGATGACCATGGCGCCCGCAATACTAATCTTGGCGTTGGGTTATCCGGTTGGCGGCATGTTAGGTGACCATTTCTTCAAAAAGTCCAAGAAAGGGCGCGTTTTAGTAGCCATGACGGGGGTTTTAATGGGCGCCATATTGCTTTTTATCACTCTGAACTCACCGGTGGATAATAAATTGGCCTTCGGTATCCTGCTGGCTTTTACCGCTTTCTTTATTCCATTTGCGTCCCCCAATGTTACTTCGACGGTGAACGATATTGCACTGCCGGAAATCCGCAGTACCGCCTTGGCTATCCAATATTTCATTGAATCCAGCGGAGCAGCCCTTTCTCCGCTGATCACCGGTATTTTGGCAGACACGCTGCGAAAATCCAATGATCCCAGCCCGCGCGGAACAGCTATGCTGCTGATTTGTATCAGTACATGGATTCTATGCGGATTATTCTTCTTCCTGACATCCCGCATTATTACGAAAGATATTAACGATTTGCATAACAAATTGGGGGAGAGAGCCAAATTGGCTAAAAGCCGTAGTTAAATTGGTTTTCTGATAAATAAAAAGCGGGAGATTAATAAATCTCTCGCTTTTTCTATTCATTTTTCTCTCATTGAGATAAAGCGTTGAAATAATATGACAATACGATTTCCGCCGATTTTCCGTATATCGAACCGGAATTGTCCAGCACTTGCACGCCGGGATTATAACCCTGCGATACCAAGCCGTATATCCAGCTGCGGGTCAGGCTTTCTTCGAAGATTGCCTGGTAAATCATGGCTTGTTCTTCCTGATCGACGTATTTTAGCGGCGTATCGTTCGTTTGCAGGTATTCCTGACAGGAATTACTATAATTCAAGCAATTGGACGCACTTCCGTCCAGCGAAGGATAATCCAGAGCGATTATGACGGGTTTTTGGAATGTTGCGTATAGATTATATACTCCGCTATCCAGAATACTGGAAGTGCGTGTTTTTAATTCGTCTAAAGTCGGCGAATTGGAAGCGCTCAAAGCAGTATTCAGCTCGATATATAAAGCATCTACTTTGGAGAGGTAATTCGGTACATTCTCCATATTCGTTGAATAGGGGAGCGCGAAGAAAAGTTGTCCGCTGAAATGTCCCCGAATATCATCAATTAATGCGCTCCATTTGTCTGCCATATCATAAGGAGTATTGGCAGAATTCCCATTGGGTAGTTTTCCATTGGGAAACGCCGGCGCGACTTCATTACCGCCGATAATTAACGTCTGAATTCCGTTTTTCTCCGCATAATCGGCATAATGCAGGATGAAACGCTCGTAGCGCGTAAACCAATCCTGCCACCAATTGAATGATTTCTCAGCATCATACCAATATGTTGATGTGCTGGTTTCAAACCTGGGCTGCGGATACATTCCCAGTGCTAATCCGGCTTCACCAGAGAATGTTTTAATTGCATCATAATCGCTATAAAGCAGGTCACTGCCGGTTTGCAGGGTAATTCCGGAGGTTGAATACTCTCTGAAGGTCCAGGTAGGCGATAAAACCAGCAGATTGGCACCTGAAACAGCCGCATTAACCAGCCCCCATTTATAGGTGGCCATATCCTTTTTGTCGAAATTCGGATTGATTTCGATACCCTTGATGAAAATATTATTGGTCGGTATAGCGATAGGCTGTAATGGATAATTTGCTTGCGCCAAACCCGCCCAGGTCTCAAGAGCATAATTAATGGTGTACATATTCGGATCGTCCAAATTCAACACAAAGCCGGTACCATTTTTACCGCTGGTTTGTGCATCATCCGCCAAACCGCACTGGTAATTGCGGCAGAAGCGGAATTGCGCATTATTCAGATATTCCTGCGGACTGTAAAGCGTAAAGGACCACTGATAATCACTTTCCTTTACCATGGGTAAAGGTTCCATCCATACAAATGGGTTGATTTGGATGGAAACAACGTCATTTTCAGGTGTGTATTCAGGGACCGTCAAGTTTATTTTCACTGGTTCGTTTCCGGAAGAAAACCAGCTTTCGACCGTATTATAAATTTTTGAATTTTTTCCGGGGACAATCAGCTGGCGCACCCGGTAACTGCCGTTGGATGCATGCTCCGCGTTGATAAAGCCATCGCCCAAAGAGAATTTATACCGCAGGTCAAAGTTCTCAGGTACATCCAGGGTAACGCTATAGTCGCCATTGTCCAAACGCTTCAATAGCGGCGCCTGTGAAGCTAACACGCTGATTCCGCCGTCTTTCTCGCTGTAAGTGTTCCCTTGAGAGTATAGGTTACTGATAAAGCGCATATCGCCCTGGGTCACTTCGTTTGCAGGCGGAGTGACGATAAAGGTAACTTGAACCATATCCGCTTCTTTCAATCCAAATGAGGCAGGCGTTACTGAATTTTCCGCGATTACCGCGCCTTGCTGAAAAGCCCTGTACTTTCCATCCGGTTCCAGCGCAACCAGGTTATGTTCACCCAATGGGACATTCTTGAGCTCGTAATATCCATCGGAAGAAGTAAACGTACGCAAGCCATTGATGCTTACCATGATTTCAGGGAGGGGTGCTTCAGTGTCCTCATCATAGACGAAGCCGCTGATTTCGCCAGTTTTTCCCTCATATTTCTTGGAATTCCATTTTGCGATGAAATCTTTTACAATCGCCGGCTTTTTGATCACATTCAAGCGGTAATGGACTACATTCCCATTGGTATCATGCTCAATAATATTTGCATCCGTACCCTGGCGGACATAGCGGTATTTAACAAGCGATCCAATTACCATCGGTATACGGACAAAATAGGAATAATCATCCTTTGCTTCCATCTCATACCGGCTTGGATTGAGCGCAACACCTGTGACTTCATCGAGCATCTCAAGATAAAGGATCTCGTTCTCATTGAGAGGTTCGGCTAAAGTGACTTCAAATACTGTTTCTGCGAGTGTCGTTTTTTGGACCGTTTCACCTTCAGAATTGAAAGAACTGCAGCCAGATGATAATAATCCGATAAGCAGACCGATCAATATCAGACTTGAGGTAAAGCGGATTTTCTTCATATTACGGTTCCTGATGATTTAAATTGTCAATATCAGAGCGATAATCTTCGTATTTAGTGACCAGGCTCCCTAATACGCCGTTGATAAAACGCGGGGTACTATCCGAACCGAATACTTTGGCTAATTCCACAGCCTCATTAATCGCCACTTTTACCGGTGTGCATTTAGCCACCGCGAATTCCCACAAGGCGATACGAATGATATTACGGTCAATTGAAGCAACCTGATCCAGCGGCCATTCCGGGGCATGGCTGGCAATAATATGATCCAACTGATCGACAATAGGAAAAACTCCCTGTACGATTTCCCTGGAAAATCCGCGCATCTTTTCGTCCAGATCGTCGTCTTCTTCAAAACGACTCTGGAGAATCAATCCCACGGGGTGGTGGGTCAGATCATATTCGTAAAGAGCTTGTAAAGCAGTGGCTCGCGCTTTTGTGCGAGATTTCATGTTATCAGGCAGTCTCTTCTTTTGAATAATCGATGTCTTCTATATGGACATTGATCTTTCCCACGTCCATACCGACCATTTCGGTGATGGCCCGGCTTACTTTCTTTTGCACAGTCTGGCCCGTTTTGAACAGATCGACATGGTTTTTGAGAACCAGATATAGATCGGCATAAACAGTATTATTTTCAACTTCAATGCGCACACCCTGGGCATAATTCTTTTTTACCAGGTTGTCCACACTGTGAATTCCTGGGGCCATTTTGCTGACACCTGGAACGCTCAATGCTGTCAATTTAGCAATTTTTATTAAAACACCCGGGTCAATGGTGGTTTTTCCTTTAGTATCTGCGTATTCGTCCATTTTTTTCTCCATCGTTATTTTTCCTGGATGATTAAAATTATAACCCTTTCAACCTTTAAAGGATATCGAGGCTTTTTAAGAATTGAACTGAAGTATGGGTTATCAGCTGAAGCTCGCTACCCAACAACATAACATGCCCTGAATTCGAAAGACATTGCAGCGATTTATATTCAGAATGAATGCTTTTTAATATCATTGAACCACTCTGTTTGTCGATTGTCCTGTCTTGTATACCCTGCAAGATTAATGCCGGTTGGTGTATATTTTCCAAATGATGGGTAACCAGTTTCTGAAGTTTACGAAATTCGTTGGCCGCTTTCATGGGATATACTGTGTATCCCTGCCAGGCTTTATCCTCCGGGTCATTATTTGCTTTTTCAATTATCGGCACAAAAGTTTTTAAAACCGGCGATAATTTCAAACTTTCCACCCGGATTGCGGGCGAATATAACAAAAGTGCGCTTATTTCAGGATGGTGTTCGGCAAGGTACAGACTGAGCACAGCACCCATGGATTCACCCCCGACCACTACACGAGTGCATGTTTTCTTCAGTTCCGTATAGGCATCTTCCACACAAGTTAGCCAATCCTTATATTTACACGTATTCAAATCCTGCGGCGTTGTACCATGCCCGGGGAGCAGGGGAGCAGATACGGTAAACCCCAGCCTCTTGAACTCATTCGCCAGTAATCTGACTTCGGTAGTTGTCGCTGTAAAACCATGCAGCAATAAAATCCCGGAAGAATTTCCCGGCCAGTAGAATGCTTTCCCATCCAATTGAGGATTTTGGTAAACTGGCATTTTCTTTTTCATACAGATCCCTCCATATCCGGTATGCTGTGGGTCGCAAACGGTAAAACAGCTACGCGGCAGTCTTTTTTTAAATACGCAGTCGCTAATTCTACAGCTTTTTTAAAATCGGCAGCAGGGGAGAGGAAGTAGTTATGAACTTCTTCTGCGGGTATCTCTGAGATTAGAATTATATAATGATCTCGCACTTGCAAGGCTAATTGATAAGCCTTATGCGGCCCAATCTCGAATTTATGGCTGGGAAAATTTTCCAAAACTGCCTGCCAGGTAGGCTTGTTGCGCACGTAACTCACGAACTTTTCATTACCTGCGCCATTGCGGCAGCCTGCAACTAAAATAATGACACCGCCTTTTTTTGAAAACAAGCAGGCGTTTGTGATGGCCTTTTGTGCTTGATACAGGTTGATATCTTTCGGATATCCGCCGGCGGAAGCAACTACCAGATCGTACTGGCAATCCGCCTCTTTTTTTTCTATTCTGCTCCCGGCCAAGGCTAATGAAATCCCTTTCTCCATTACAGTATGTGGATCGCCCCAAAGCGCGTGCAAGATCTCTTTACGGTCATTCATGACAATATTGAGTGCAAAATCTACTCCCATCATGCGGCCGATATCTTCTACGTCTTTGCGCATAGGATTATCGTAAAAATGGCCTAATTTGGCTTTAGGATCGGGCAGCATGGCATGGTTTGCCTCACTTGTTTTCCTTCCTCCAAGACCGATAGAAGCGGTTTTATATCCACCTGAAAAACCCATAAAGTGATGCGGTTCGATATTTCCAACTAATATTTTGACATCCGCTTGATAAAATTTGCGGTTTACGTATACGGGTGTATGGAGAGGGGTTTCTCCCAGGTAGACCAATTCTTGCTCGTCATCACATTCATGGCAGCTATAGCGATAGTCCATAGACAGAATTCCGGGTAAAACCTGTAGAATTTCCGCGGAGGTAAGCTTTCGATGGGTGCCTGTAGCAATAATGAAGTAAATATTCTCCTTTTCGGCCCCATTTTCATTCAAATAACGTAACAATCCAGGTAATAAAACCTCATGTGGAAGCGGTCTGGTTTGGTCGTTGATTGCTATCGCAATGGATTTTCCCTTAAAACTTACTGGTTTTTCCTCGGAGTTGCTTCCAAAAAACGGGGTATAAAAGGAATTATTTATAATTTCAAGTGCATTCTGAAGGGGATTTTGCTCTACCGGTACAAGAATATCTACGTTTTTATACGGAATGTCAGCAAAGATTTTGGTCTCGTCATATAGAAGTTCAATGGTCGTCATACAATACGGATCTCAATTTTATTCATTGGTATATATTAATCTTACCTGATAATCCAATCCTTTTATAAATCAGTAGGGGAGTACGTTATTCCATTCCAAAAAGTCTTTACAAATTGGATATATATTATTACTCATTCGAGATATGTAGATACTATTTGCAGAATATATTTCACTACTTAATTTGGTGGGGGAGATGAAAAACAGGGCAAAATCGTGTTATACTATTATTGCTTTCGATAAGTACTATTATAACAAGCATAGGGACAATCTAAAATATAGCTATGAATACAATTCTGGAAGCCATCAGTGCATATTTAGAGACGGTCAAATTAGCACGCAGTGAGAAAACATGGATGGCATACACCACTGCCATGAAAAATTTTATCATTACGTTGACCGATCACGATATCAATGTAGAGCGTGACCCTGTAAATGAACTCAGCGAAGAAGTGATTAGCTGGTTCGCTTACGACCTGAAAGGTTATGCCGCTACATCAGAACAGTTATATATCACTGCGCTAAAAGGTTTTTTGGAATTCCTGGTTGCAGAGGAATTGGCAGACGTCAATCTTTCCAAAGTCAAACTGTTGATTCGCCAGCGCACCCGTAAACCGGGTAAAAGACTGCCGCAATTCCCTGCCGACAATATTCAAAAGATTCTGGACCACCTCGAGAACACTTCGATTGAATTGGGTGAAGATGAAAAAGTATATCTACGCGCATTAAGAGATAAAGCTTTCCTAATCACTCTGGCTGACACCGGTTTACGTGTGCACGAAGCCTGCGGATTACGACGCGGCGATATTGATTGGAATGAAGGCAAAGCGCTGGTAATCGGCAAAGGTGATCGACAGGCAGTCGTACGCTTTTCCCGCCGTTCACAGAAAGCGTTGCGCGATTATTTACAGGCTCGTGCGCAGTTTGACGGAAAATCAGGCAAACCCCTCGGTAGCCTGCCCCTGTTTGCACGCCACGATAAAGGCGCCGGTGCAAAAGTCAAATCGATTACTCCCACAACTGGACGGAATATTGTGGCCGAATGGGTAAAGTTCATTCTTGGCGAAGAATCGGTGGGTACCATTACCCCCCACTCTTTCCGCCATTTTTTTGTCACGCGTGTCCTGGCTACAACCAGCAACCTGAAGCTGGCGCAGAACCTGGCACGGCACAAAAACATCGCCGTTACACAACGCTATGCGCATTTATCCGATGATGAGCTGGATAAAGGTTATTGGGAAGTTTTTGAAGATTGATTAATCAAGGAGCTGAATTTTACCCATGAGTGATGAAAAAGTCTTTCCGATTCTTCTTTTAGTTGCCCGGCCGGCGGCCGGAAAAAGTGAAATTATCCATTACCTGACCAGGCTCCCATTGGAAAAACGTGAAGAGACTTTCCACATTGGTGAATTAAAAAGCATAGATGATTTCCCCTTCCTATGGCGCTGGTTTGAGGAAGATGAGCTGCTGGAGAAAATGGGCCAGGCAAGGTTATATACCGATCAAGAAGGATATTTCAAATCCAATCATCTATGGGACTTATTAATCAAATTGATTAATCTGGATTTTTTGAAATTCAGCCGCGCAAATGAATTTTCCAAAGAAATGACTGTTCTGATTGAATTTTCCCGTGGCAAGGAACACGGTGGCTACCAACATGCGCTGCCTCTTCTGAGCGACGAAATACTGGAGAATTTATTCATCCTATACGTAAACGTTCCCTGGGAAGAATCGCTGCGCAAGAATCGCCGGCGCTTTAATCCCGATAAACCGGACTCCATCCTGGAACACAGCCTTCCGGATACCAAGTTGGAACGTTTATACCGGGAATGTGACTTTCAGGAATTGGTGGATGCCCCCGCAGGCAAGATAACCATTCGCGGCTTTCAGGTTCCATACGCTATTTTGGAAAACTCGGATGATGTAACCTCAGCTATGGGCGATGCATTGGGAAAACGTCTGGAAAGCACACTACAAAAACTCTGGTCATTACGGTCAGAATAAAAACTAATAAAAGCTAAACTCCATGGCGCAGGGCTTTAATATCTTCCGGCCAATAAATATCAATTACCGCGCTTAAATGGGCGCCAAACAAGGTAATGGAACTGATCAAATAAATCCAGAACATCAGCGCTACGACAGTGCTCAGCGAGCCATACACTAGTTCGTATTTGACCAACCCATTGGCAAGTACCCATGAAAACAATTTGGTTACCAATTGCCAGCCCGCTGATGAAATTGTTGCCCCGATCAAGACACCGCGCCACCTAATCTTATGCTTGGGAACATAGCGGTACAGGCAGATTAGCAGCAACAGCGTTACCGCAAAGGGTATTAATTTGATAATGTAGCGCCATATTACAGTTTCTTCTATCGGCGTTCCCTGCCAGAAAAATAAATCCAATTTGGGCAAAAAGCTGGTGATGGTATTGGAAAGGATGGATAAGCCCAACAGAACGGTCAATAATCCAATCAAACCGAAGGCGACTGCCCTATCCTCAAAGAAATTTCGGCGGTGAGAATTCGGATTGGCTTGATTGATATTCCGCGCCAGGATTGAAAAGAAACTGGATCCGGACCAAAGGAAACCCACCAAACCAAGCACCCCCACTGCCCCTCTGGATTGAAGTACTTGCTGCAGATTCGCATCAATCAAGTTTTGCGCGGTTGGCAGCAGCCGGAAAACATTTTCCATGACATAGTCATAAGCGGATTGAATTTCCAAAATATAGCTGGCCCCTACTATCATGAAAAGCAGCAATGGGAACAATGAAAAGAAAGCATAATACGCCATACCCGCTGAGGCTTGCGTAGAATTGCTATCGCCAAACTTAATTATAGCTATGCGCAATATACGAACAGCTCCAAAAGTACGTTTATTGAGCCAATGATAAATATTCCGCAATTTCGATTCAATGTTTTCAGGCATAATGTCTTATTTTACACAAAAAGCTGGCTTGATTTTCAAGCCAGCTTTACTTTTCTTAACTCAACCTATACTAAACAAATCGTTCGCGAATATCCGCGCTGACGAAATCCAGGATAGCGACAGTAATTGCAATGAACCAAACTGCAATACCGGCGGAACGATAATCCAAAATCCGGATCCACTGCGCCAGCAAATATCCGATACCACCGCCGCCCACAAACCCGATCACCGTAGACATACGGATGTTAATATCCCAGCGGTAAATCGTGAAGGAAACAAAAGGCGGAATAATTTGCGGAATGACCGCGTGAGAGACCACCTGGAACCAGTTGGCTCCAGTGGCCTGAATGGCCTCGATCTGGCCGGAATCGATGCTTTCAATTGCTTCAGAATACAATTTCGCTAAAGCTGCCAGGGAGTGCAATGTAAGCGCCAAAATACCGGCAAAAGGCCCCAGCCCCACCACAATGACAGCGATGATAGCCCAGATCAGCGGCTCAATCGACCGAATAATGTTGAGGATCGTGCGCACAAGGTAGTAGATAGCCATCGTTACCGGCGAATGCGACATCAAGTTGCGCGCGGCGATAAAACTTACCGGTATGGCCAAAATAATACCGAAGAATGTCGCCATCATGCCGATGAAAATGGTTTCAATCATTTTCTCCACCGCCAACTTCAATTCTTCGCTGAATTCCGCTTTTCCTACGCTAATCAATTGGCGTGCCTGGATTTGCCAGACCTTAACGCCTTCTTCCGCCGCAGCCGTCAATGTGCGGTACGGCATGATGACGGAAACCTCAAAGCTGCCGTCCTTATCAGGGGTCACAATCAGATAATCCCCATCCACGCGGTGATGGAATTCGCGGTTGGCGGAATCTTTCCACCAAAATTCCACCGGTTTGCCGGGAACAAAATTCCCGCCGATCACATGGAATTCGGTTCCCTGAGATACCTCTACCACTGAGGGAACACCACAAGTGGGATCCGCAATAAGGTAAGGCTCATCTGTTTTTATCTCGCCAGCCGGAAAAGCCACATCCGTACAAGGAGTTTGCACATCAATGATAGTCGTACGATATTCTTCAGGGTAAGAAATGGCTTTTTCCCACGGCCATACCACTTTTGACAACGCCGGAACAGCCTCATCGGCATCACGGAAAAGCGCTCCCATGTCAATCTGCCCGATTTCCCATCCCTGCATAAAGAACACCAGAATGATCAAGAAAATCATTCCGATAGCTTTGGATTTCTTTGCGCCCGGGCGGGCAGTTAAATATGCATCCACAATCCCATAAATATATGTTATTACCATCAATGCTGTGATTACATATAAAAAGGGATTCAATTTATAGGCTTTGGAGACGACAGTCCGCCAACCGGTATAGCGGCTGCCTTCGGTGGCAATGCGCCAAATCAACAAACCCAATGAAGTTGCAAAGCTGGCTAAGATGATCAAACCACGATTAACTACCCTGGCAAATATTTGTCCCAAACCCGGAATAATGGCCGAAAGTATCGCAGCGATTATAGGGGAAACAAGGCTTTCTTTTTGTGGTTTTGAGATAACTTTTCTTGATTGCATAATTTAACCCTTTACCGATCCTTCAATACTGGCGCCCACACGTTCGGCCTCTGCGCCGTAAATTTCTTTGAATTGCTCGTCTGTCATCTTACGCACATCTTCACGGCTGCCGCGGTAAACCACCTCGCCTTCACGCAACCCCACTACACTGGTGCCGTAGCGCTGAACCAGGTCAAGGTAATGTAAACTGCAAATGACTGTCAGTCCATCTTCCAGGTTCAAGGTCTCCAATGTTTTCAAAATCGAGTGAGCTAATACCGGGTCCAGGCTGGCAACCGGTTCATCAGCTAAAATCAATTCAGGTTCCTGCATCAGTGCGCGTGCAATTCCAACACGCTGTTGTTGGCCGCCGCTTAGTTCATCGGCACGTTTGTGCATTTGAGAGGTTATTCCCAAACGTTCAACTACCTTTCTTCCCATTTCAATGTCATCTTTGGAGAACTGCCCAAACATGCTGGGGATTGTTCTCGAATACCCCAATCTTCCGGACATAACATTCGAAAACACGGAAGAACGTTTTACCAAATTAAAATTCTGAAATATCATGCCAATTTTTCGCCTGGCCTTGCGTAAATCCTCACCTTCCAGCTTGGAAAGGTCAATACCATTCCAGATAATTTCACCTTCGGTGGGATTTATGAGGCGGTTAATGCAACGCAGTAAGGTGGATTTTCCAGAGCCGCTCAGTCCGATAACAATCAAGAACTCGCCATCCGGGACCTCAAAACTGACATTCTTCAACGCCACTGTCCCATCCGGGTAAACCTTTGTCAGGTTTTTAATTTGAAGCATTTGTGTTTCTCCTGGACCAAAAGATAATAAATAATATTATGAATAATTGCAAAAGGGAAAGGTTTTATTACCTTTCCCTTTTATTTTGTATCTTCTTGTTAAAAATCCTAGTTGGCTGCTAAGTCTTCTGCAGAAACTCCGGCCGCATCCAAAATCTGGCGGAAGGGATCATAGAAGGCGTCGTCATGAGCTTCCATGCCGTCCCATGAATAAGCTTCGTACATGGCTTCCTTGCCCTCGTCGGTATTAAACAGGTCGAGGAGAGCAGCGACCAATTGAGCTTTGGTCTCTTCCGGGAATCCATTGACGAATTGGATACCATCATTGGGGATATCGGGTTCCAAAGCAATCACTTTGGTCTTATCCATGATGTCGGGATAATCTTCTTCCAATGCGGTGCGTGCATCTACATAGGTGGTCGCGAAATCGCAATCGCCATTGTAAACACCGGCTGCGGCTGCTTCATGCGAGCCCGCTTCAACCATCTCACCCAGGTCGGTCTTGACATCGATACCGACACCCTGGAACATGATGGTCGGGATGATCACGCCGCTGGTGCTGAAGGCATCCGGAACGCACCAGGTGGCGCCTTTCAGATCCTCAAGCGTGGCGTAGTCGCTGTCCGCGCTGACAATGAACTGGCCATTGTAGGAAGCGCTGCCATAGCGGGTGGAAACCAGAGCTGTCTCTGCACAGCCTTTTTCCGAAGCCAAAATATATGAGAATGTGGCCAAAGATGCCATGTGTGCCTTGGGGGGATCCTGGCACAGGGCTTCGATCACACCGGCGTAGCTTGTGGCGACAAAGGGTTCGATAACCAATCCGGTATTCTGATAAATCAGATCAGCCATCTTCTCGAAACCGGCGGTTACACGCTCGGTTTCGCCTGAGGGAACCGCGGCGAAAATGATGGGGTTCTCTTCAGTACCTAATTTGGCATCCCAATTTGATTTGCAGGCGGTCAACAACATACCGGCAATCATCAGAATTGAGAGTGTAAAAATGAGCTTTTTACTGCCTTTCATACTTTCCTCCTTAATCGGTTTAATTTTGTCTTACCAAATTAATATATAACAGAGGCAATATAAAGGCAAGTTAATAAACTTTAAAATTTGATAAACATCCTGAAAATTCAGGATGATATAATTCAAATAATCATGGAAACCCCCTCTCAAAAACGGCAATCGATTGTCTTAGGCATTAAATCCCTATTGATCCAGGAAAAACAATTCCTCGTCAGCAACCGCGGCGAGGAAAAAGACTTGACTTTGCTGGATAACCAGTTGATCCAACTGGATGATCTCTTTCTGGTTGTTGTGGCCGGCGAATTCAACTCAGGAAAATCTGCCTTCATCAACGCCCTGCTGGGAGATGCCGTGTTGGACACCGGTGTAACACCTACAACCGCAGACGTTACCATCCTGCGCTACGGCGAGGAGAAACAAACCTCCAGGACCGAAAAAGGTCAACTGGTAGTCAACCTGCCTAATCGCCTTCTGGAAGATTTGAGTATTGTGGATACACCCGGAACCAACGCGATTTTGCGGGAACATGAGGAATTGACCACGGATTTTATTCCCCGCTCTGACCTGGTGTTATTTGTGACTTCCCTTGACCGTCCTTTTACCGAAAGCGAACGAAAGTTCCTAGAGAGTATTCGTGATTGGGGTAAGAAAATTGTCATCATTATTAATAAAATCGATATCGCCGAGAATTCACAGGACTTGGACAAGGTCAAGGATTTTGTGGCGGATAATGCCCAGAAGCTATTGGGAGTTGCGCCGAAAATTTTCGCCATCAGCGCTCGGGAAGCTTTGAAAGTCAAGCGCGAATCGGGCAAATCCCCCGCTCAATTTGGCGAGGTGGAAGATTATATTTTCCGCACCCTCGATACGAAAAACCGTTTCCAGCTCAAATTACTCAATCCGCTGGGAATTTCCGACAAGCTTACCGAGAAATATTTAGAGATCAACGCGGCTCAAAGAACGCTGATCCAGGATGATATTCAACTAATCAGCGACATCCAGCAGCAGATCAGCCTTTTCCGCGAGGATATGGTGCGGTCTTTTAACTTCCGTTATGCAGATATTGATAATTCCATTCTCGAATTCGAAAAACGCGGTTTGGAATTCTTTGAAGACACCTTCCGCATCAACCGTGTAATGGATTTACTGAATAAAGAACGCATTAAAAACGAGTTCAACAAGAACGTCGTGAAAAACCTTTCCAAGGACATTGACGAAAAAGTCAGCGGTTCGATTGAATGGCTGGTGGAAGAAGATCTGAAACAATGGCAAATTGTCACCCAGAAGATCAGTCAGCGAGCCTCCAAACATCAGGATCGCATTTTAAGTGATCCGAATAGCCAGCAAATTAACCTGGAACGCCAGAAAATCATCAGTAATATCAACCGCCAGGCACAGCGAGTGGTTGAAGAGTATGATCGGGAAGTTGAAGCATCCAACATAGCCGAGGAAGCCCAAATGGCTGTCGCAGCTTCAGCTGCCGTCGAAGTAGGTGCCATCGGTTTGGGTACCTTGATCACCTTGCTGGCTACCACGGCCTCAGCCGATTTGACCGGTATTTTACTGGCCGGACTAACCGCCACCCTGGGATTCTTCATTCTGCCGGCTAAAAAGAAGCAGACCAAGAATGCTTTTTCAGAAAACATCGCCAGTTTGCGGGAAAAACTTTCCAAAGCCCTTTTGAATGAATTTGCACATCAGATCGACATTCAAATTGAAAATATTCAGACGACTATCCAGCCTTACACGCGGTTTATCCGCGCGGAAGATGAGAGTATTTCCAAGGCAGCCATTACTCTTAAAGAACTTTCCAAGAGTGTGGAATCCTACCGCAATAAGATCAACGAGCTGTAGATTTACATCCAAATCGATACTTGACGGTTTATCACCCTGTAGATAAAATCAAACCTTGTCTTATTAAACAAGCGAAGGTAACCCGAAAATACGGGTAAGAGGCGCGAAAGGATAAAATGGAAAAAGTAATTTTAGAAGCCGAAAAACGAGAAGTGGTCGGCAAAAAAGTAAGCAGACTAAGAAAAGAGGGAAAGATTCCGGCTGTGGTTTACGGGCGTGATTATGAAGCTACCCCGATTACCTTAGACCTCCGTAATACTACCAACACTCTTGCAAAAGTCTCCAGCTCAACAATTCTAACCCTGGTATTGGACGGAAAAGAACAATCCACCTTGATCCGCGAGATCCAGAAAGATTACATCCGCAATGAGATTTTACACATCGACTTTTTAGCAGTCTCTTCAAAGGAAAAGCTGCGCACCAATGTGTCCATTTCTTTGTTTGGAGAAGCACCGGCATTGGAAGAATTCGATGCGCTGTTGGTCAATGGTATTGAAAATATTGAAGTTGAATGTTTCCCGCAAGATTTGCCAGAAAGCATTGAAATAGATCTGTCAGTACTGAAAGAATTGGGTGACGCTATCTATGTTAAAGATATTCCTGCTCCTGCAAACGTCGAATTCTTAACGGATGGTGAAGAATTGGTTGTCATCGCCACCGCCCAGAAGGAAGAAGCTGTGGAAGAGGAAGAGGAAATCGCTGAAGTTACAGGTGAAGGCGAACCCGAAGTTATTGAACACGGTAAGAAAGAAGAAGAGGAAGAAGAATAATTCTTTTATCTTCCAAAAAGCGAACAAAAAGAGCGGAATTTTTTCCGCTCTTTTATTTTATAATTTCGATGAACCTGTGAGTGATTTCCCCCGTAATTCCCCAAACCTTCTCACCATCGAATTCTTTCAGCGTCCAGACTTTGTGAATTTCTCCGTGCGGCCTTATATAATATTCCTGGGATAGATTACCCTCTTTTAGAATCCAATTTACGGGAATGCAAAATATTTTTTCCACTTCCTGGATATTTTTCTCCAATCCATTCAGGTTTTTTATAAATCCAACATACGGATGGATCTGATAACCGGAAGTTGAAGCCAGGGAAGTCAACCGGCCGAATACTTCGATATTTTCAGGGAGAATGCCAATTTCTTCATGTGTTTCCCGCAGCGCGGTATCCACGTAGCTTTTATCACTTGCTTCTTCCATTCCGCCGGGGAAAGAAACCTGTCCGCGGTGGCGGCTGATATGATTGGAACGATGGGTAAAAAGCATGACCAGCTCATCTGCGTGGAACGCCAGGGGCACCAATACAGCCGCGGCCTGGTTGCCATTGGAAGACATAGCCGGTTCTATCTCGATTTGGATCGGGGGGATTTTTTGCCTAATCTTATTGATTAGATCGTCGTCTTCCTGTTTAGTCATTTCTCAATATCGAACCGCAAAATGCGCAAATTGGATTTTCGCTATCATACCACTCAACTTCATTGGGTTGAACCGGTCCGCCGCAATTTGGACAGTGTGCCGGCAACGCAATCGCCTGGGTTGAGGGTTCATATGCTTTATCACTAATGTCCGGAAACGTTTGATTGGCGTCTAACAACCGTGTATGGGCCCAGGTATATAGATCGCTTTTCAAATCCGTCTGCCCTGCGGCATCCAGTTCCGCCGACGCGACTTTTAAGACACGCTGAAGCTGCGGCCAGCGTTTTCGTTCGATACAGTACTGGAAACTTTTTTGCAGCAGCGCTTGGGTTTGCGGTAAATCACCATAATTTAGATACGAGATACCCGCACGCAAATACAGGTTGGCTGCCTGCGGCAGTCTGTTTTGCTCCGCGCGCTGGGCCATTTGGACATACAACTCGGCCGCCTTTTCATAGTCGCCGGCTGTATAAAGCTGGTTGGCTTCGCGCAGCTTGGGTGGAACGGGCCGGCGAGCGGCCAGCCCGCGAATCGGCCGTCTGAGTGGCCGCCCGGGGAATCTGTTTCTTCTCATGAATCTTCTGTTTCTTCTTTTTCCTCAATAAGCGCACGGTTTATCGGCCGTCCGAATACCAAATATCCCGTATGGGCTACCATGCGGTCCACGGGACGGAATTTTTCCGCCTCTGCCTGATAGAAACGCAGCATCAGCTCGACCACATCAACGAATTCGAAATCAGCCCGACGCATTTCCAACAAAAGCTTGGTCACCTGGTTGGTTGTAGGCAGAAGCGCGCCAAATTGACCGCCCGGGATCAACGCTTCGCGTACCTGCTGTACAAAATCATATGGATTGGGCAAATCCAAAAAAACAGCGTCCACATCCTTCTGCTCAAAACCTTCTTCAACGCTGTGACCATAAAATGTTACGTTATCCTGCAAACCTAACCTTTGGACATTTTTACGCGCCAGGTTAGTCATTTCCTCCCGCCGGTCATATGTATATACATGCCCTTCTTTACCCACCATCAGCGCCAGGATTTGAGTCAAACCGCCCGAACCGGTACCTGCTTCAATTATCGTAGTACCGGGAGCGATATTCATCTTCATCAAAATAAAGCCGATATCTTTTGGATACATAATCTGGGTGTTGCGTTTGGTATTAGAAAGGATCTCGTATATTCCCGGCTGCAACAAATAAAACGGACTGCCTTTATGACTGAACACTTCAGTCCCCCATTGATTACCAATCAGATCGTCATGCCGGATAATTCCGCGGTGTGTTTCAAATTTTCCGCCTTCTTCCAGACGGAAAATAAAATAATTCGTCTTGGTGGATGCCAGGGCGACCAGGTCGCCCGCGGCTGCTGTCTCGCTTGTTGAAAGCCAACTCAATAGATTCTTCCTTCTTCACTTACCAATATTATTCATCCTCTTCCCTATTTTCACCGGACAGCCAAAAACCGAACAAAGCCGCGATCACACTTAATAACAAAGCCGGCCCGTAATTGATTTGCCCATATTGGAGGATGTTCAGCCCCAGGTTATTTCCAAAATAATTTCCACTCCAAAAACCAATCCAGGAAAATATCAGGCAAAATACCAGGCGCAGAAGTTTTCCGCCGGCAATAAGGTGTACTAAAGCACCGATTAACCAGGCGATCATACTGCCCAATACAAAAGTGGGAAATGTCATATTAAACATTATTGCTCACCACCTTACTAATCATGCCTCCGCCTAACACCTGATCATTCCGGTAAAACACCGCAAATTGACCGGGAGTGATATCTCGCAATTCCTCCCGGAAATGAACTTCATATTCATTACTCTTGCCAATGCGTTCCAGCCGGACAGTTACCATCTTCGCGCGATACCTGATTTTAACATCACATTCATACTCATCCGGAATTGATCCGGATATCCAATTTGTTTTTTCCACCCGCATTTGTTTTTTCCCCAATTCGTTCAGAAAGCCGACGACCAGCTGATTGTTGACAGTGTCTTTTTCAATGACATAGTATGCTTCTTCGGCAGCGATGCGAATGCCTTTCCGCTGGCCGATGGTATAGAGTGCCAGGCCTTCATGCCGGCCCAACACCTCGCCTTGCCGGTTGACAATATCTCCGGGTACGAGAATCTCGGACGAAAAATGTTTGACGAATTCCTGATATGAATGTTGGTTGAGGAAACACAGGTCCTGGCTTTCGGGTTGTTCAGACACGGACAAGCCCAAATCATGCGCAGTCTGCTTGATTTCGGTTTTCTGTGATTGCCCCAACGGGAATAAAGTTCGTGAGAGGATCGCCTGTGTAAGGTAGCAGAGCATGTAAGATTGGTCTTTGGAATGGTCCAAAGCACGCAGCAGCTGATATTTACCGTCTTCCGCTCGTTGAACGCGTGCGTAGTGCCCGGTGGCGATGTATTGTAAATCGTGCGCATCGGCATAATCCAATAGAAGCTTGAATTTGACCAGTGGATTGCAGCGAATACATGGGCTGGGTGTATTGCCTAATGAGAGCTGTTGGTTGAAATCCTCAATCACCAGTTTACGCATGGATTCGGAAGCGTCAATCGAAGCTAATTGCACTCCAGCAACCTGCTGAAGTTCGATGGCATGCTGTTGAAATACCGTTTCACCCGCTCCTTCGGCGCCCCACTTCCACATGTTTAAATGGACAGCATGGACCTGGTAGCCCATTTCTGTCAACTTAACCGCCGCCAATGTGCTGTCCACACCGCCGCTAAACCCTAACGCTACACCTCTTGTCATTTTAATAATTCTCTACATTTCTCCATACCATTTATATTCTAAACTTGATTATGATACTGATTGATATAATAACAAGAAAAATGACTCTGGAGGATGAATGGCTGAGAAAATAAAATTTGGAACTGACGGTTGGCGAGCGACGATTGCGGAAGATTATACATTTGATAACGTCAGGCGCTGTTCTCAAGCTTATGCGTCCTATCTCAAATCTCTGAATTCCCCCAACAACAAAATTGTGATCGGATATGACAAACGCTTTTTATCCGAACATTTCGCTAAAACCGCTGCAGAGGTATTGGCCGGCAACGGGTACAAGGTATTTCTGACCAATACTGCCACGCCCACACCGGTAATTTCCTATTCGGTAGTCAGTACGAAATCCATTGGAGCTATCAATATAACTGCTTCACATAATCCACCGGTTGACAATGGTTTCAAAGTACGTGATGAACACGGCGGCGCGGTCGCACCGGATGGATTGACAAAAATCGAGAGTATGCTGCCCAAGGACCTCAGCCAGGTCAAATTATTGGACGCCGACAAAGCCATGAACCAGGGGCTGATTGAAGACTACGACCCAACCGAATCTTACGTTGAACACATCAAAAACCTGATCGACCTGGAACCCATCAAACAAAAAGGGTTCAAGGTACTGATTGACTCCATGTGGGGTAACGGCGCGGGTTGGTTCCCGCGGTTCCTGGATGGCGGAAAAACCGTCATCGAAGAGATCCACAACCAGCGCAATCCCATTTTCCCTGAGATGAAACGGCCTGAACCCATTCAGCCCAATATCGATGTCGGTTTGGCTGAGACTGTCAAACGCGGTTCGGACGTGCTCCTGATCAACGACGGCGACGCCGATCGCTTTGGATTGGGAGATGAAAAAGGTGTTTTCATCAACCAACTCCAGGTATTCGGCCTGTTGGCATATTATCTTTTGGAAGTGCGCGGTGAACGCGGCGCGATTGTAAAAACCCTTTCCACCACCAGCATGCTGGATAAATTGGGGAAAATGTACAATGTCCCGGTCTATGAAACCGGTGTGGGATTCAAATATATTGCCCCCAAGATGGTTGAAACCGACGCGATGATCGGCGGTGAAGAATCCGGTGGTTTTGCGTTCCGCGGCAATGTACCCGAACGCGACGGCATTCTGGCCGGCCTTTACATCCTGGATATGATGGTCAAGCTGGACAAGAAACCCTCCGAGCTGCTGGAGCTGCTCTTCAGCAAGGTCGGAGCGCATTATTATGACCGCATCGACACACGCTTCACAGGCGACCGAAAGACGCGTGAAGACAAGATTATCGCAGCCGAACCCAGCGAAGTGGCCGGTTTGAAAGTAACGGGTATCAACTCAACCGACGGTTTTAAATTCTGCTTGGAAGACGGCGGCTGGCTATTGATCCGATTCTCCGGCACCGAACCCTTGATGCGGGTGTACTGCGAAACCACGCATAAGGACAAAATTCCTGAAATCCTGGAGAGCGGTTTAAAGATTGCCGGAATCAAGTAGTTGACTGGACGCTGCGATACCCACTGCCATTTATATCTGGAAGAGTTTTCGGACGACTTGCCCGAAGTTTTAAAACGCGCTAAAGAAGCAGGTATTGGAAAAATCCTGGTTCCGGGTATCGATGTAGATACCAGCGTACAGGCGCTTCAACTTAGCCGCGAGCATCCAGGTTGGGTGTATGCCGCAGTGGGCATCCACCCTAATTATGCTAATCAGGTCGGTTTGGCGCAGATCGAGGCCGTAGAAGCCCTCCTGAAGGCTAATACGGCCAATATCAAAGCTATTGGCGAAATTGGTCTGGATTATTACCGTACCTGGGCTTCCCACGAAGACCAGGTATTTATTTTCCAGCACATGCTGGATCTGGCTGCGAAGTACGAACTGCCGGTTTGCATCCACATCCGCGAAGCTGAGCAGGATGTCCTTGAAATTTTGGCCAAATGGGCGGAGAGCCTGGAGAGAAATAAGAATTCACTCAGATTGCGTCCGGGTGTGCTCCATTCGTATTCCGGGCACCCCGAAATCGCCCAATTTGCCCTTCAGCATCATTTTCTGTTAGGTATCAGCGGGACAATCACTTTCAAGAATGCGCAAGGGCTGCGCGATCAGGTTATAAAGGCCGGTATTGAACACCTTATCACCGAGACTGATTCCCCCTACCTGGCACCCTATCCCAACCGTGGGAAACGCAACGAACCAGCGTTTGTTCAATATGTGGTTGAAGAAATTGCTAATACTCTGGGAATAGGTTTGGATACGGCAATTCAAATTACTTACAAGAATGCGCAAGAACTTTTTGATTGGAATGGGAAATAAACAAAAAAAACCACATATGTGGTTTTAAAAATGCGCTGGGGGGGACTTGAACCCCCACGCCTTGCGGCACATGGCCCTCAACCATGCCTGTCTGCCAATTCCAGCACCAGCGCGAAGTTTAGCTATTATAATCGGCTATATTTGTGTGTCAAGTTAGTATAAAAAAATATTCATCTGAGGTAATTATGACAATCATTCTTGATGCGATGGGCAGTGATAAATATCCGGATCCGGAGATTTTGGGCGCTATTGAGGCAGTTAAAATCCTTAATGAACCCATTATCCTGGTTGGAAATGAAGAAATTATCCGCCCCAAACTGGAACAGCTTTCTCCCGGAAACTCATTAATTTCTATCGTTCACGCTCCCGAAGTCGTTGAAATGTGGGACAAACCGGTAGAATCCGCGCGCTCCAAACCGAATAATTCCATGGCCATAGGCGTGCAATTGGTCAAAGAAGGCAAAGGAGATGCTTTTGTAACAGCAGGAAACACCGGCGGCGCCATGTTCAACGCCCTGCGGGTGCTTGGCCGTATTAAAGGTGTACAGCGCCCGGCACTCACCGCACTCTTCCCAACCCAAAAAGCCAAGTGTATAGTGCTAGATATCGGTGCCAACGCGGATTGTCGGCCGGATTTCCTCCTGCAATTTGCCATTATGGGCAATATCTATGCGCAACACATCCTTAAAATTGAAAAACCGCGTGTGGGACTGCTTTCAAACGGTGAAGAAGCCGGCAAAGGCAACGAATTAGTCAAAGAAACCTATAAATTACTGGAGAAAAGCAACCTGAACTTCATCGGTAACATCGAGGGGAAAGAGTTATTTGGCGGTGAGGCTGATGTGGTTGTCACCGATGGTTTCACAGGCAATATTTTGACCAAAGGGAGTGAAGCCGTAGCAAAGCTAATCACGGATACTCTTAAAGCCGAGTTAATGCGTTCTTTCAGCACAAAGATGGGCGCTCTGCTGGCTAAACCGGCTTTCGCCAAGGTCAAAGGATTGGTTGATCCCAGTGAAGTGGGTGCAGCTCCTTTACTAGGTATTGATGGCCTCGTTTTCGTAGGCCATGGTCGTTCAGATGCTCACGCTATTACCAGCGCGCTATTACTGGCCAACAACGCAATAAAGAATAACCTGCTCGAACATCTGCGGACAGATATTGCGAATAATTTATCAATAAGGAAAGGTCTTTTCAGGTAAAAAACATATGAAAATCTACAACAATCAAAAGCTCATCAAAAAAAGAAAAATCCTCAGCCAGGTCATTTTGTACTTTTCTATGGCTATGCTCACGCTTGGTTTTCTTTGGTCGTTAAGCGACAGCAACAAATCGCAGTTAACCTACGCATATCTGATCTTAATCCCGGCTTACCTGCTGGTGCAGGTCAGTATTTATATGGCTAATAAATGGGGCCGGTCCCCCCGCCCGGACGAGATTGTTGCTTCATCCTTGAAAGGGCTGAACAATCAATACACGTTATACAACTACATGACGGATGTTCCGCACTTGTTAATCGGACCTGCCGGTGTTTATCTCATTCTGCCCTATTACCATTCCGGAACCATCTCCTATAATACTGAAAAGCAGCGCTACCAGCAAAAAGGCGGCCCGGGCTTCTTTACACGGACATTCGCGCAAGAGGGTATTCCCAGCATTGAGAAAGAAGACAAGGATCTGATAAAGGACTATCAGAATTATTTACAGAAAAACAAACTTACAATTAACGCTGATCCCCAGGTAGTAAACTTGTTTTATTCTGAAAAAGTTGAGCTGCACACCGATAACGCTCCGGTGATTAACTTGACGCCGGACAAATTTAAAGATTTTTTACGTCAGAACGCAAAGAAGAACATTCTGACAGACGCCGATATTAAGCAAATCACCGATCGATTACCCGTCTCAACCGAGTAGTCTATCGATAATCGTCAGCGTGATAAGCTTTTTTTCAAATCGTTGATTTCTTTTTGAGATAAGTAACGCCATTCACCTGGTTTTAGACTTCCCAGGTGAATGGTAGCAATTCTTTGTCTGATGATGCGCTTGATGGGCAAGCCAAGCGCCAGCCCTATTTCGCGAATTTGACGTTTCTTGCCTTCCTTCATCACAATTCGCAGCCAATTACGGTTGCTCCCCGGTAGAAAATCTACTTCGGCCGGTAACGTACGATACCCACCCTCTATGACGACACCACGCCGCCATATTTTCATCTGTTCCTGGTCCGGTTCCCGATTAGCCATGACGTGATATTCTTTTTCGTGTTCATATCGCGGGTGGGTCAGTTTATTCGCCACATCCCCATTATTTGTCAGTAAAATCAGGCCCTCGCTGTCATAATCCAAGCGTCCCACGATAAACAAATGCGTATCCAAGGATACATAATCCGTTACAACTTTGCGATCGTCAATTTTTTTGATGTCCGAAAGCACACGGCGGGGTTTGTAAAACGCAATATAGATGTCCGGCAAAGCTGTCACATGCACAACATCCTTATCCACCTGGATGCGGTCTTTAGACGGATCGGCTTTTTGGCCCAATTCGGCCACTTTGCCGTTGACTTTAACTCGCCCGGCTTCAATTAATTTTTCACAATCCCGACGGGAGCCATAACCGAGGCCGGCCAGGATTTTTTGTAAGCGTATTTCTTCCAATGAATTAATCCTTCAGAATTGCCGGGCCATTTTGAGGCGGTTCGCTAGGCATCACGTCGAAAGCGGGCAGATCATCCAGAGAAGCCAGCCCGAAATAGCTCAGGAAATCTGCCGTGGTGGCATACAAAACCGGGCGTCCGACTCCTTCACGCCGTCCGACCTCCTCGATTAAACCTTTACTGAGCAGGTTCCGCACAACCCCGTCGCTATTCACTCCGCGGACTTCTTCGATCTCGGGGCGCGTAATCGGTTGGCGGTATGCCACAATGGCCAATGCTTCCAAGGCTGCCTGAGATAAAGTAGTGGTTACTTCTACACCCAGGAAATTCTCAATTAATTCGCCCATATATGGCGCGGTGGTCAATTGGACCCTTTTATTGTGCCATTGCAGCATCAATCCGCGCGATTCTTCGTAATATTGTTGCAGTTCTTCCAACGCAATTTGGATATTCTTTTCCGATTCATCCAATGCCTTGGCGATTTGAGTTATAGAAATCGGCGACGTCGAAATGAATAATAATGCTTCGATGATCGCAGACAGGGAGCGTTCGCTTTTTATTTCGTTCAAATCCTTCATGCTATAATTGATTCCCGGTACTTTTTTGACGATTATACTCGAATAAGGAAACTATCAGAACCATGCGCGTTTTAATAACTGGTGTAGCAGGTTTTTTAGGTTCGCATTTATGCGACCGTCTTATCAACACCGGTCACGATGTGATCGGGTTGGACAATTTCATCACCGGCAGCAGGGATAACCTGGTTCACTTAGCCGGCAATCCCCATTTCAATTTTATCAAGCACGATGTGGCAAATTTTATTTTTGTACCCGGGAAAATTGATTTGGTACTGCACTTTGCTTCACCTGCCAGCCCCAACCCGGCTTCTCCCTTTGGATATCCCAATCTGCCTATCCAAACCATGAAAGCCGGCGCATTGGGAACCCACAATACCCTGGGTGTGGCACGCGCTCATAATGCCCGCTATATTCTGGCGTCCACCAGCGAAATTTACGGCGACCCGCAAGAACACCCGCAAAAAGAGGATTATTGGGGCCACGTGGATCCAATCGGTTTGCGGTCGGTATACGACGAAGCCAAACGCTTCGCTGAAGCCCTGACAATGGCTTATCACCGTTACCACAACCTGAATACCGGTATTGTGCGCATTTTCAACACTTACGGCCCGCGTATGCGTTTGGACGATGGACGTGTTATCCCCAACTTCATCCAACAATCCCTGCGCCAGGAGCGCCTGACAATTTACGGCGACGGCAATCAAACCCGCAGTTTTTGCTACGTGGATGACCTGATTGACGGTATTCTGGGGCTGGCTTTCTCAAGCGAGAACATGCCGGTCAACATTGGCAATCCTGACGAGTTCACCATTATCGAATTAGCCAATTTGGTCAACAGCCTGCTCGATAATCCATCAGAGAATATCTATCAGGTCGGTAAAGTAGCCGGTGATGATCCGCTGCGCAGGCAGCCGGATATCAGCCGTGCTATAGAAATTCTGGGATGGACGCCCAAATATGACCTTAAAAGCGGTCTTCTCAAGACAATACCTTACTTCAAAGAAAAAATGGGACTGAATGACCTCTAACAATACCTCCGACACAAAGCGATTTATCAAATTTTCAATTGTAGGCATCAGCGGTACTGTAGTAGATTTCTTTATTTTCAACCTTCTATCCAGCATATTAGGTTTTCCAACCGTTCCATCCAGTGTTGTTTCTTTTATTGTGGCTGTATTCAACAATTTCTTCTGGAATCGCCATTGGACTTACCCGGAATCAAAAGATTTTCCTTTTTCTGAACAGTTTGGTAAGTTTGGAATTGTCAGCCTGATCGGGCTGATTATTCGCACTATCATCTTCTCCAAAATTGAAAATCCGCTCATCCATTTGAGCGAAGTGTATTTCACGAATATCAATATCACTCCCGAAGTGATTGGGCACAATCTCGCCCTGGCGATTGTGATTGTGATCGTGCTTTTCTGGAACTATTTTGCCAATAAATTATGGACCTATAAGGGGATCAAGGAGGCAGCCAAATGACCCAAATCCGCAACGCGCGTGAGCGCATGGAAGCACTGATCCATGGGGAAAAAGTCGACAAAATCCCGGTTGCATTGTGGCATCATTTTCCGGTGGACGACCAGGACGCGCACAAATTAGCAGCCGCCACCATCAGTTTCCAGCAAACCTTCAATTTTGACCTGGTTAAAATCTCCCCTTCCTCCAGCTTCTGCCTGGAAGATTGGGGTATTCAGGATGAATGGCGCGGCAACCCGGAAGGTACACGCGACTATTTAGACACCGTCATTCACTCAACAGACGACTGGAAGAAACTCAAGAAACTCGACCCGCATAAAGGTGCGCTGGGCCGTCAACTGGAATGCCTAAAAATTGTACGCGACGCAATCGGCGCGGAAGTGCCCCTCATCCAAACCATTTTCAGCCCCTTATCGCAGGCTAAGAACCTGATCGGCAAAACCAACCTGGCCGCTGAAATGCGCCTCAATCCGGACGCGCTGAAAGCCGGACTGGAAGTTATCACTGAAACCACCGAGGATTTCATTGAAGCCTGTAAACAATCAGGTATCGATGGAATTTTCTTTGCCGTGCAGCACGCTTCCTATAATGTGCTTTCCGCTGCGGAATTCAATGAATTTGCCAAGTCGTACGACAAGCGTTTGTTCTCTATCATGGAAGAATTCTGGTTGAACATGCTGCACATCCACGGTACCGCCATCATGGCCGATGCCGTAAAAGATTATCCCCTGCAGATATTCAACTGGCACGATCGCGATACGCTGCCCAACCTGGCGGACGGTAAAAAGCAATTCAACAAAGTTGTCTGCGGCGGTTTAGGCCGCATCGAGACCATGCTGTTGGGTGATGAACGTTTGATTAAAACGGAAATTGATGACGCGGTGCGCCAGACCAATGGAGAAGGCTTTATCTTGGGTACCGGCTGTGTGATGATGCAAACCACACCCTACGGCAACATCAAAACTGCCGTGGATCACGTGCGTTCCATTCCAGTAAATTAATATCATGGGCAATCCCCGTATTATTTCCGGAAAAATGCGCGGTATGCGCCTAAAAACCCTGCCGGGCACTATTACGCGTCCCATCACCGACCGCGTCAAAGAGGCATTGTTCAACATTATCGGAACGGACATTCAGGGGGCGATTTTTCTCGATTTGTTTGGAGGTTCTGGAAGCGTCGGGCTCGAAGCCCTCAGCCGCGGCGCGGAATTAGCGCAGTTCATTGAACTCAACAACAAAGCGTACGCCATCCTGAAAGAGAATATTGACAAAACCGGCTGTGAGGGGAATGCACGCCTGTTGAAAGCGGATGCTTTTAAATACCTTCACCTGGAAAAAGAACTGAAATTTGATTATATTTTTATCGCTCCCCCGCAATACCACGGCATGTGGAAAGATGCCTTGATGCAGCTGGACCAGGAAGCGCATTTATTGGTTGAGGATGGTTGGATTATCGTTCAGATCGATCCGGTCGAGGATGAATCCGTGGCACTCGAAAATTTCAAGGAATTTGACAACCGCCGTTATGGCAGCACAATTCTGAAATTCTATTCCCGTTAAACTAGTAATCTATACGCATCTCTCCATTTTCGTCATATAGGTATTTAATCATGGCAGGCGGTGTGTTTGCCTTATGCTCATCAATCACTTTAATGAGAAAAGGTAAATCTTTTACTTTCTTTTCATATTTGTCAATTGCTTCGCGCGACATCCATTCCAAATGGCCTTCTTCGGAATCCAGGACCTCACCGGAGGAATATTGACCTTTGAATACAAAAACTTCTATCCCCGGTGTGTCATGGATGTCAATAAATAAAATGGCTGCCAATTCAAGCTGCTGGACTTCCAATCCGGTCTCTTCCAGAATTTCCCGGCAGGCGGCTTCAAATGGCTCTTCGCCCTGCTCCATGTGACCACCCACGCCATTTATCTTCCCAAATCCAAACGAGGTTGATTTGACCTTTGAAAGCATGAGAAGATCATCCCCTTTCTGAATGAAGATCAACGTGCGGGGAACCATCTGGTAACGCTGTCGGATAATATTGATGTTGTAATCTTCCAAGGCTGCTCCCTTTTGTTTAACGATTATACCGGCCCTGCCAACAAAAAAGAGGCAATGGAGGAATTCCACTGCCTCTTCATCTTTCAATACTTATTTTAGGTCAGGAACATGGGATGACCGAGGAAGGACTTTACCTTCGGCAGATAATTTTCCTTATCGTAGTATGAATCAATATCCGCGTATTTCTTTCCGGAAATAACCGATTCCATTGGCACGGCAGTGTATTTACCGCCCTGCAAACCCACCAATTTTCCGGTGTCGTTGGCCTTGATCAATTCGAGCGCCATCTGGCCGTAAGCCATGCCAACCATGCGATCCAGGGAATCCGGCGGGCCGGAGCGAATGACATAAGCCAGCTGCTGGAACATCGTGTTGGTCTTGGTGATGCGCTTGATGTCTTCGGAGATCATCTGGCCGATACCGCCCAGTTTTTTATGCCCGAAAGCGTCCTCTTCACCGGTTTCCACAATGTCACGTCCCTTGTACGTGGCCCCTTCGGAAACAGTCATAATGGCGTAATTGGATGGATTACGGCGTTTGTCGTCCATCAAGAAGTCCGCCAATTTATCAATATCAAAAGGTACTTCGGAAATTACTGCGCGGTCCACATGCGCCAGTAAAGCGGTAATCAGGCTGGTTTCGCCGGAGTTGCGGCCGAACAATTCCACCACGCCAATGCGCTCATGCGAACCTACCGAGGTGCGCATATCGGTGATCAGATTGACGGCGCGGGTGACTGCGGTTGAAAAACCGATGCAGTAATCTGTACCATATACGTCATTGTCCATGGTTTTGGGGATGCCTACGGTGGGGAAACCTTCTTTATGCAGGCGGGCTGCGAAAGACAGCGTGTCATCGCCGCCAATGGCCGCCAGGGCGTCAATGCCTAATTCGGATAATACCTTGAGGACGTAGTCGGTATAATCCATGGTTCCGTTCTCATCGATCTTCTTACCATAGGCTGAATTCACCAGGAAATCAGGAATGTCTTTGGCACGTACTTTTTGCGGGTTGGTGCGCGATGTATGCAGGAAAGTACCGCCAGTGCGATCGATTTTGCGTACAGTCGGGTAATCCAGTTCACTAATGTAGTAATCATGGGTGGAAGGTTCATCAAAGTCATAATGCAGCAGGCCCATCCAACCGCGTCGGATACCATAAACCTTATAGCCTTCCTCCATTGCGCCAAGCGCAACCGCTTTAATAGCCAGGTTCAAGCCAGGAACATCGCCTCCCCCGGTAAGTACACCAATAGTTTTCGTCATAAATGCCTCCTATAATGCAATATCGTTTAAAAAAATCGTGAGAAGTATAGCACAAAGGTTTATAAAGATTGCATAAATCCAACTTATTTTTTCTTTCCGAAAACATCAGATAAGCATTTCTTATTCCTTCTCATAATACATGGCCTTTTCAGTCTGTTCACAGAGCGAATAATGCCAGGATGATACTTCCCAGTAAAATTCGGTACCAACCGAACACCTTGAAATCATGGTTCTTGACGTATTTTATCAACAAGCGGATTATTACCAATGACACAATAAATGCCACTGCCATTCCCACCGCCAATGCGATAACCTCGGCGTTTGAAAACGCAAAGCCAAATTTAGCCAATTTATACAAACTTGCTCCCAGCATGGTGGGAATAACCAGAAAGAAAGAAAATTCCACCGCCGCTTCCCTGGAAATCCCGAGCAGCAGCGCGCCCAGAATGGTAGCACCTGACCGGGAAGTGCCCGGGATCATCGCCAGCGACTGGAAAATTCCGAGCAGGAAAGCCATCCCGTAATGAATATCCGCGACTGTGTCCACGCTCGGCGACCGCTTTTTATTCCAATCCTCCACCAGGATAAAAGCAATCCCATAAACGATCAACATAATGGCAATGGTTGAGGCAGTTCCAAAATGTTCTTCCAGGTAATCGTCCAATAAAAAACCAAGAATACCTGTCGGAATACACGCCACCGCAACCCTGAGCCAGATCAGAATCGCCTTTTTATTAAGACCCAGTGATCCTCTTATTTGAATTGGGTTTATTTTTTTCCAAAATATGATTAGCGCCGCCAATATTGCTCCAAACTGAATCACGACAAAAAACATCTCTTTAAATGCTTCGCTCATGTCAAGCGAAATAAATTCATCGACCAGCAGCATGTGACCTGTACTGCTGATTGGGAGCCATTCCGTTACGCCCTCCACAACACCTAATAGGATTACTTTCAATATTTCAACGATATTCATTATTAATTCACCTTTCAGTTTTGAGAAAACGGCGATGGAGCATCCAGAATAAAATCGTCTAAATTACATCAACATCCAATTCGTTTTCACAATATTTTTACGAGAAGGCTTTTCTCCACTCGCCCAGTCATTATCCGGTTGGGTCAGGTATTTTTCAAGAAACGATTCGTCACATTATGAAAAAAGCTCTGTCACTTTCCGTGTCAGAGCTCTCCATTTTCAATTTTGGGAATATTTTGTTAATGTAAGCGGTAGCTTTTTATCAATAGAACCACTTTAATCATCATAAACGCAAATAACAGAAATGTGACGTAGGGTTGCTGTGTAAGAATGAATACCATTATCGCAATCGTTTGTAAGCAAATCGATAATACCTTGCCATTTCTTAAGATCTTAATATTTTCTTCATTTCGAATGACCAGTTCAGCTACACCGACTAATGCCATCAAGATCAGCACTGTAAAATACGCTACTCGAATAAAGTTAGCGGTATCCTGGAATGCAAACAAATTGACTAATTGGATAAATCCATCCTGTTTTTGACCATAAAACGGGAGAAAAATAAATACCAGAGCCATTACGTCCAAAATTCCAAAGACAATCCTCAGTGTATTGCTGATGTTCGCCCGGTTTTCGGTTTCGGCAAGCGAGATCAATTCCTCACTTGACAATAAATCGTCAATCGAGACAGAAAATATTTCAGACAGGTACTTTAGGGAATCCAGATTGGGATATCCTTTACCACTTTCCCATTTGGAAATCGCAGTTCTGGAAACGAACATTTTTTCGGCCAACTGCTCCTGCGTCAGCCCTTTTTGTTTCCGCAATTGCTGTAATTTCTCGCAAAAATTCATCTTTTCTCTTTAGGGTTCGTCCAGTTTATTGACGTAATAATAGGGGTTCATTACCCACAAACGCACCCAATATAGATTAAACAACAGCAGGAATGTCACAACCAGGTTATAGCTGTATAAATCGTAGCTGGTGAGAACTCGTTTTTGAACCAGCATCTGGAGAATCGGCAAAATAAGCAAGACCAGCCCATACAACACCGCAATAAAAATCCGGAATTTTGAGGTTGAGCGTTCATACCACAGGCTGACGGTGTATATGAATACGACCATATATCCAATAGTCGCATAAAAACTGTCCCACATATTGACCAATGGGTTCAAGGTAAATGCCAATGAAAGGAGCCAAAATTCCTGGGCCGAATTTTCTTTTGGATTGCGCAGCCATTCATAGACAAGCCAGAAAAAGATTATCAAGGGCAGCAATGTAACCAGATTACTGTCAATATTTGGGAAGACGCCTGCGATATATTTTCTATAGCTGATTAGCGGGTAGAAATCCGCTTTCAACAGCCATACTTTCACCATTTCAAGCACCCAGCGCATGTCAAATATCACCAAAGCCATGGATAACAATCCGACAGTAATCGCCATCCACAAATTAACCACACCGCGATTTTGTTGAAAATTCAATGCGAAAAACATGGCCATCGGTATAAATAGCGCAAAAGGATTAAAGGTAGCCAGGCCGAATAATATTCCGGAAAAAACGTATTCCTTGCTAACAACCTTGTAAAAAGCGGCTATCAATAGGAAGATCTGCAGCATGGAGAGGTTCGTATTTAAAATATTGAGCAATGAGAAATAGGATATTAATAGTGCTAAAGCGCCTACAATTTTATATTTCTCTTCCAACTTCACCTTGAAAGTATCCAGAAGCAGACTGAAGGTGAAATAGCATAGAATTTGATTGGTCGCCAGCCATAGAGCCAGTGCCCAATGAAAATCCGGAATGTAAATGTAAGGCAGGTAGAATAAGAGTGAATACATGGGCAAATTGAATTGCTTAATTTCACCAAGCGTCAAACCTAAGGCTTTTACATTTTCCGAACTGCGGTTTACCTCATTTTCGTAAGCGCTCAGGTTTCCCTGAAAAACGATACGGGTACGGGCCAAAGAAACGTAGAATTCATTTTGGCTGGCCAGTCGTGGCAGCGCAAACCGATCAATAAGAATCAGCACAAGAAAAGCCAGGAAAGTAAACAGGATCCTCTTGCGAAGATCGATATATTTCTTTTCGGTCAGCAGGTACTGGGCAACTTTCTTAATTTCAGCGAACATTTTTTTATTTTGTCTGTGCTAATTCTGCCAAATATTTTTCTTTATTTGCTGCTCTGGCTATTTTACCGCTGCTGGTCTTGATTAACCAAAAGACGTTGACCAGATAGACTTGACGTAAAGCAACCGCTGTGCTTTGCGTAACCTGCTGCCGGATGCGGCCGCTGATTAGCTGACTCTGGTCTTCATAACCGGGTTCCAATTCCGCAATGACAACTACTTCTTCCGTGCCGCGCTCCTCGTTGAAAACGCCAAAAGCGACGTTTCGGCCGGGATGCACGCCTTCAATTTCGTTGACGACGCTTTCAATATCCTGCGGGTAAACATTCTTTCCGCCCACAATGATAAGGTCTTTCTTGCGCCCGCTGATGTACAATTCACCATCCGCCAGGTAACCTAAATCGCCGGTTTTAAACCAGCCAGCGAGCATGGCCTTCTGCGTGGCGTCTTCTCTGTGATAGTATCCTGTCAACATGCAATTGCTTTGCAGCACAATTTCTCCCAAATGCCGCTCCGGCAGCTCATTACCCTGCTCATCTACAATCCGCACGCTGGTATTTTCCAATGGTTTCCCGGCAGAGACCATGATCACACTGCGTTCTCCGACTGCGGCTTTTTGCGCCAGTTTATCTTTTTGGAAAATTTCCTGGTCAATCTCGTCGTAAGTTACCGGTTTGTCGATACCGTCCTGCGTTACCGCGAAGACATTTTCCGCCATGGCATAACAGGTAGCAATGGCAAAATCCCGTAACCCATACGGTTTGAAGCGGTCCAGGAATAGCTGATGGCTGGCATAGCGCATGGGTTCGGAGCAGTTCGTCACCGCCCGCAGACTAGACAGGTCAACACCATCTAAATCCGAAGGCCGTATTTTTTGCGCACAAAAATTGTACGTAAAATTAGGTAGCCAGCACAGCGTTCCTTTATAGCCGGTAATCGCTTGAAACAGCCGGTACGGCGCCCGCACCCAATCGAAAGGTGACATAATCACCAGAGGAATGTTGTACAAAAGGGGCATGATAAAACATGCAATCAAGCCCATGTCATGATAAAGCGGCAGCCAGCTGACAATTACATCCTGCGCGTTGATTTGTAATTTTTGGGTATATAAGTCCAATTGGTTGAAAACTGCCCGGTGGGAAAGCGCCACGCCCTTCTGAAGGCCCGTGGTTCCGGAGGAGTGCTGCAGCAGCACAACATTTTCTTCTTTACACTGTAATCCTCGAAATTCTATGTTCTGTTCTTCCGGAAGATCGCGGATATCTTCCACATAAAGCACTGTTTTAATAAAAGTATTTTCCTGCCTGATTAATTCCAATTCACCGGCAAATTCTTTATAGGTGATGATGGCAGAAGGTCTGGTTATTTCTATCAAGGAAACCAGGTCTTTGCGGTATTTTTCAGGCAATAATTTTTCGGTCAGGAAAGGCATGATGGAAGGGACTGATCCATTCAAGATAGTGCCGAAATATGACAGGAACAGGTCGACGCTCTGTTGAAGGATCAAAATAACCACTTCACCAGGTTCGATATGTTGGTGCACAAGCGCCGCGGTATATTTTCCGGCACCTTGCACTAAATCCCGGTAAGTTAGTCGAATATCATCTTGCCCGGTTTGGAGCACATTCAGAATCGTCTTGCTTGGGTTTTCCTGAGAAAGACGCAGCAATCGCGTGGAGAAATTATCCACTTATGCTCCGCGTTCGATTACCATGCCGGCCAATTGGTCCAGCGTGTCAAAAGTCTCCGCATTCAGCTCGTAATCTTCAATGCGCACGCCATAAAGCTGTTCAACGATCAAGGCCAAGTCCACCAAACTGAAGGAATCGATCAAACCGCTTGAAATCAGAGCTTCATCCGCCCCAATCTCAATGTCTGGTTGTTTCAATATCTCCACACTGATCTTCTGACCCAATTCCCTGATTAATTCTTCTTTACTTTTCATCATCCGTTATCCCTTAATCCTTTCCACAATGTATTCAGTGTACCCAGGGCATACGCGCTGCGTTCCGTCCAGGCCTCCGTGGAAATATGGAATCCGTCGTTGCGTTCCGGATCCAGACCACGATACGGCAGCGGCTGTGCGGCCCGCCACCAATTGTACAGCGGTAGATCGTATTCGTAAGCCAGTTTTGCGATAATGTAATTTAGTTGATGATTACCCTCAACATTATCCGCTTTGGTAATCAGGATAGGCACAGTACCGTGTGCCATAATGGTATCCAGTACCATGCGCAGGTATTTTTCGTATTGATCCGGCGGTGTTACGTCCGGCCACCAACGCTCAAAGGAAACAAACGCAAAACTGGGATTAGCCACCCGCAATTCACAGGCCAAAGGGCTTTCTCCCGCCTGACATTCCTCAGGGTCAGCCTGCAGCGGGGATAGCGCCGCCGCCACGTTCAGCCCCTGTTCGATGGCTTTACCATCCCGGTTGAAGAATCCGCTGAAATTATCAATGGTTTCCTGCCAATCGGCTTGTTCGGGCGCCAGATAATAACGTTTCAAATCATACAAACCCATAAAAGATTCTTTGATATTCTGGCAGTCGCCGATTTTGGAAAACGCATTCGGGTTCACGCCCAATTCCCTACCCAGCGCATATATCTCGCGCGATTTGTTAGTCACTTCCGGGATGATCGGCCAATTCTGCCAATCTTCCGGTTTCATGCGTGTGTCCGGAGTAGCGGTTGATAACGGCGTCTGGGTGGGCTCCGGAGTTTCCGTGGCTATTACTTCGGGCATATTGGTTGACTCTGCAACGCTCTCTGCCGGTTGATCAGCGCCAGCTACCGCGGCCTCTGCTCCTTTGGATGCGCAGGCGCTCGATAACAGGATTATGGAACCTATCAAAATACTGAATGTATTTAAAAGTAATTTTTTGCTTGCCATTTTCTATTGTTTATCTGTCTCGATAATTAATGAGGCAATCCTTTCTGCCAAAATATTTTCTCCACTTTTATCCATATGGATGGCGGAATTAGTGAAGTGCTCCTGCGGGACGATATCCCACAAATCATTATAATTTATACCTGCTTTGTCCATATTCTCTTGCATAATGCCGCGGTATTGGTCATACGCCCAGCGCGGATAATAGTAGTTATAGCGAATATCGCTGTTCTCCCCCCGAGCAATCAGGATAGGTTCATTGACAACCAGGAATTGGATATCACTGTTGAGCTTGACGGTTTGGCTGATCACGTTCAAAGCCAGCCGATTTTCATCCAGGTCATAGGGAGAAAAGTCGTAAAAGGATTCATCCACCGCGAAATCACGAAGCGCAGGTGTGTATTCGTCCGGATAATCCTGATCGATTCCGGTAGCCGCCCACATAGCGCCGTAAATTTGCATACGGATAATGTCCGCCAGCTCGCGCCGGCGCGCAATCAAGGTGGTTTCTTTCCAGGCTATGGGAATCTTTTCAAAAGTGGCTAATTGATAGCGGTCGATCAGGTCATTGACCAGAATCGGGTTATTGGCAACCAAAGGAGTCTCCAATTGGTTGTCCACAGGCAGGGATTCCAAGGTAACCAGCCAGATGATCAAGTCGGGTTCATACTGCTTTACCCTGTCGATAATCATTAAATCTTTTACTACCGATAAACTGGGATATCCCAGATTATAAACATGCACATTTTTACCATTTAATTCCAAACCGCGGCTGTCCAGCAACCCTGCTAAAGTGTCCTCGGGTTTTTGCAGGAATCCCCAGGTTGATGAATCACCTACGATAAAGACCCTGAATTCGCCAGGTTCTTTTTTCTCTGCAGAAATTTCATGGGAGGCAATCATCGCATCCAGGTTGTAAATGCTCAGGTTATAGGAAGTGGAGGGATTTTCTCCGAATGGGAAGCGCTCACGGCCTGGATAAAGATGGTTGTATAAAGAAAAGCTACCTATTGGAACATTCATCAATAAGCTGAAAGCCATACAAAACAGGGCCGCAAACAGGCCTGCTTTAATCAGGATACGCAACGGAAGGGCTTTTTGTGAACGCATGGCTAAACCCCTCCTGTAAGTTTACTGAATACCAGTAATGCGCTGTTGAAGTCAGGCAGAGCAAACCACACCCACCCCAGGGCAATGAAGTTAAAGGTCATAAATATTGAAATGTATTTCTGTGCGCGTACAACCCAGGCGTACTTCGACGGTTCTGCGGGGTGCTGCTTGCGCCATTCTGTCCAACGGTTATGCGCAAACATCCCCAATCCATTCCACAGCCCCCACAAGACAAAATTGAGGCTGATACCGTGCCATAACGCAATCAGAACCATGGTGCTGACCTGGGTAAAGAATATCATCCAAACTGTGGAAATGGGTTGCTTGCGCGTGCGCAGGAAGCGCGTAACGGGGTTGAAGTAATAAGTGCGGAACCACTGTGTGAGCGTAATATGCCAGCGATTCCAGAAAACAGTCAAATTCTCCGCCCGGTAAGGCTGTTTGAAGTTCTCCGGCAGTTGAATGCCCATCAAACGGGAAATACCGATGGCCAAGTCGGTATAACCGCTGAAATCAAAATAAAGGCGGAAAGCATAAGCATAAACCAACACCCACATCCAGCCGGTAGAACGCACCTGCTGGGCGGAAAGCGGATTCAACGCTAGCAGCGCCAGGCTGTCAGCCAGGATGAATTTATAGAACAAACCATGCGCAATGCGGCGCCCGCCTGCCAGAAAATCTTCCGAAGCCGGTTGAGCATTGCGTTGCTCCAATTGTTTTTGGAAATGGTCCAGTCGATCGATTGGGCCGGCGATAAAAGCCGGAAAAAATAGTACATAAACTATAAAATCCCGCAAATTAGCGTTGAATTTACGGCCTTGCTGCCATTCGCGCAGCACATGGATCAAGCGAAATGCAAAATAAGAATACCCCACCCAGGCAATTTCAGTCGAATTAGCCAGTTTGGGAGATTGTCCATTGATGATTCGCAGTATCTGGCTGGCCTTCAAAGCAGCCGGAGGGTACTTTAGGATAATAAATACCACGATCAATCCGATGACCGCGATAGACGTCGGCGTTTTATTCTCCGAAGAAGAACGTTGGACCAGCCATAACAGCGACCCTGCAATCAGGATCATAATGATCACCTGCCAAATAGCCAGCGGATTGACCAGCTCTACCAAAAAGCCCATGTTTAAGTAACGCAGCCCCGAGAGCCCCAGGATAACGGCCAAAGCGAACCAGCCTGCCAGGCGATTGTCTTTTTCCGTGAAATCCTCGCGCGCGGATGTGATTCCCCAGATCAACATCGTCAGCGCAATTAAGATGGAAGGCAGCCAAAATTCCAATGAACGTATGCTGGATACCGGTTGAAGCCAGAAAATGAATATAAGGCTGGATAGAAACATCAACCAGGCTGATGCGGTTTGATTGCGCAGCAGCCTGATCAGAATGGCAAAACCGATGAAAACAGCGATATGGATAAGCGTCATATGGCTAAAAACCCTGGTAAATCCAGAGCGGCGAGCTGTCCGTGGTCATAATGATCAGTCCGATGATCAAAAGGCCCAACAACACAGCCCATAAGTTTTCATTTACTTCTCGATTTTTTTGCATTTATTTATAAGAACATACGCGCCACTGACCGTCTTCCATGGTCATGGTATAGGTGCGTTTATCCAATTCAATTGCCCGGATCTCATCATTGTAGGTCAGGTCCAGCGTACCGCTGCATACAACCAGCGCATCTTCACCTTCTTCTCCCACTTGGCTGCAGCTGACGCTATTCAACTGCGCACCAACCGACATCAATGCGTCCACTTCCAGCATAGCCTGCTCTTCCCAATCTTTGCAGGTCAAAGAAACTACGGTGTCTTTATCCTTATTTGCCAAAGCTTCCAGGTAGGCATAAGTCGCATCCGCAGCGCTGGCGTTGGTTTGTCCACCGCCGCAGGAAACCAGCATGATTGCCGCAATCGTAAACAGTAGTAAAGACTGTTTTATTTTCATCAGGAGTCATCTCCGTTTCTGTGATTTCAATTAACGTTTCTATTATAAATAAAAAAGCGAGGATGTAAACAAAGCCTACAATCCTCGCTTAATTTATTGATATGTTTATGGATTTTTGTTTAGATATCTTTTCCGTAAATCCGGTGGTTTTTATAGGGCTTTACACCCAAATTTTCCAAATCTTTGCGCATCTCGGTGGCTGTTTCAGCAATTTGAGTCAATTCGCTGTCCACAAAGTTATAAGCATTGGCTGTTTTGAAGATTTCCGAGAACATCAACGCGTTTCCACCCATTCCGTGCAATTCAGGCAAGATTCCGATGCCATTGAACGACAACCATTTGGTGGTTTTAATTTCGTGCAAATAAGAATATAAAGCCATGGGAGACAAACGTCCATTATATTTTTGCAAGGCTTCGGAAATATCCGGGAAAGCCAAGAGGAAACCGACGACTTCGTCTTTGTACGTGATGATCTTCAACAGGTCGGGGACAGCCACCACCATGATGTTATTCAGCACAAACTTGATCTCATTATCCGTCAGCGGGTAATATTCCCAGTTGTTGACAAAGGACTTGTTATATGCCTGTCCAATACGCCAGGCCCATTTTTTCAACTCGGCCTTATTCTTAAATTTAATAACTTTGAATTTACCCTGCTCTTCCACGCGTTCAGCAACTCGTTTCACTTTTTCGGGTAGGACGAAGCTGGGAATATTGGCATAGCAGGAAACCCAGTCCACAACTTTTGTAAAGCCTAAATTCTCTACGAATTTGGGGTAGTTAGGCTGGTTATAGTTCATCATAGTCATCATCTGGCGGTGTTCAAAACCCTCCACCAGGAAGCCGTAACCGTCAAATGACGATAACCCTTTTGGCCCCATCACTTGATTTAACCCGCGTTTGTGGGCCCAATCAAAACCGGTTTCAAATAGTTTGTTCGCTATCGCCTGATCATCCAATGATTCAAACAGGTAAAAGCAAGCCACCTTTTTATCGTGGTATTTATTGGAAGGTTTATTCTCCAGGAGGGCGATTCTTCCAAGCATTTCCCCATTCGCATCCCGCGCGACATAGAATTCCGCATCCGAATGTTCGTAGAATGGATGCTTTTTACTATTCAGCATCAACTTTATATCCGCTAAAATCGGCGGAACCCATTCTTTTACACCTTCGTAAACTTTAAATGGAAATTCTACAAATTCGTTAACTTGTTTCTTTGAGGTCGTATCAACTTTTTCGATGTTAATCATATGATTGCTCCTACCAAGGATATTTTTCCAGTATACACCTATTCATTTAAAATTACTTTTGGTGTTAGTATTAACCCGATAAATTGTACTTGGTAACACAAAATTCGTTCCATTCAGGAGTCTATAATGTCTGAAATTCTGATCAAAGAGATCAACGAGCAACCTCACATTATCCAGAATCTAATTGACTCTGAATATAAAGAGATAAAAGGTATTTCCGATAAGATCAAAGGTAAATTTAATTATGCTTTAATCGCCGCGCGCGGAACTTCCGATAATGCCGCCCGATATGCACAATATTTATTTGGTACTTACAACGAAATCCCGATCGCACTGGCAACCCCTTCCTTGTATACAGTTTACAATAAACCCCCAAAGTTGTCAGATGCATTAGTCATTGGTATTTCCCAATCCGGACAGTCTCCGGACATTGTCGCGGTTTTGGAAAATGCCAAGAAGCAGGGGCAAACTACCCTTTGTATCACTAACCAGCCCGATTCCCCCCTGGGCAACGCCGCAGATTACGTTATCCCCCTGCACTGCGGCGAAGAAAAAGCTGTAGCCGCCACAAAAACTTACACGGCTTCTTTGACCGCGCTGGCTATGCTTTCCATTGCCATGAGTAATGACATGGAAAGAGAAAAAGCACTGGCTAATCTGCCGCCTGTATTAGAAGAAACCATCAAGGCAGCGATGGAAACCAATGTAAATACCTGCCGGTATCGCTATATTGAACATTGCGTGGTCATTGGCCGCGGGTACAACTATGCGACGGCTTTTGAAATTGCGCTTAAAATAAAAGAGCTTACAAGGGTTGTTTCCGTGCCTTATTCTTCGGCTGATTTTAAACACGGCCCCATCGCCGCAGTTCAGCCCGGTTTCCCGGTTGTCATGGTAGCCCCATCAGGCGAAATGTACGACCAAATGAAAGAATTTTCAAAGAAGATGCATGAATTGGAAGCGGAGATCATTTCTATCTCCGACCAGAAAGAGATTACGGAAGGTAGCAATCTCGGTTTCAGAATACCGGCCGGAGTTCCGGAATGGGTTTCTCCAATTGCATGCGTACTGCCCGGCCAATTATTTGCCAGGCAATTGGCTTTTGAAAAAGGATTGAATATCGATAAGCCAGTTGGTTTATCAAAAGTTACCGAAACTTTCTAATTTTCCTTATAATTATTCAATAAACCATATTGTTGTTGGAGAATTAATTTGGAAAAATTTCTCATTGAAGGCGGCCATCCTATTTCCGGTGAGGTAACTCCAGCGGGTAATAAGAATGCCGCCTTACCCATTTTAGCGGCTTGTATATTAACCCGCGAAAAAGTCGTGCTGCACAACATTCCGAATATCGAAGACGTGCGTACCATGCGTTCGCTTTTGGAGAGTCTGGGAATTTCCATCCAAACCGTTGACGAGCATACCTGGGAAATTCAATCCAGCGAAGTTCGCCCGCGCGACATGGACCCCGACCTGTGCCGTAAGATCCGGGCTTCGATCCTGTTAGCCGGCCCGATGATCGCCAGGACAGGCACACTGGAATTACCTCCGCCCGGCGGTGATGTGATCGGACGCAGACGCGTGGATACCCACATTCTGGCGCTCAGCGCATTGGGCGCGGAAGTGAATTACAACCGTACTTTTTCCTTCAAAGCTAAAGAACTTCACGGCGCGGATATCCTGCTGGATGAAGCCAGTGTCACCGCCACCGAAAACGCCATCATGGCTGCCGTGACCGCTAAAGGCCGCAGCATTATCCGCAATGCAGCCTCCGAGCCGCACATCCAGGAACTATGCGCATTCCTCAATAAAATCGGCGCGGATATTCATCACATCGGTTCCAACACATTACTGATAAACGGTGTTGATCAATTGGGCGGCGGCGAGTACACCATCGGCCCGGATTACCTGGAAGTGGTCAGTTTTATCGGCGCAGCGGTAGTTACAAACGGTTCCATAACCATTCGCAACGCCGGCCCTGAATACCTGAACATGGTCAAGCTGGTTTTCCAGCGCCTGGGGGTGGATTGGGAAGATAAAGGGCAGGATATTTTCGTGCCGAAACGCCAGCGCCTGACCATCGAACCCGACCTGGGCAACGCCATTCCCGAGATCAGCGTGATGCCCTGGCCGGCCTTCCCCACCGACCTGATGAGCATTGCCATCGTGGTGGCGACCCAATCTAAAGGCACGGTGCTGTTCCACGATTGGATGTACCCCAGCCGCATGTTCTTCACGGACAAACTGGTCGGCATGGGCGCGCAAATCGTTCTGTGCGACCCGCACCGTTGCATTGTGCAAGGCCCCAGCCACCTGTATGGTGAAAAAATGGAAAGCCCGGATATTCGCGCGGGGATGGCGTTGTTGTTAGCCGCCTTATCCGCCGAGGGCACCTCATCTATACGCAGCGTGGCGCAAATTGACCGTGGGTATGAAAAGATCGACGAAAAACTGGCAAAGCTGGGTGTGAATATTCAGCGTGTTAAAGGCTAAAAAACAAAATGAATCAACCAAGAGCGCTCTCTGTATAATTCATGGGAGCGCTCTTGTTTTTAAAGAATAACAGGCATCTTAACGATGCCTGTTTTATTTCTCTCATGCAATAACACAGCACAAAATTACGATTCAGCCTTACTGCTTCCGGCAACTTCCAGGAATTGGTTGAGCGCATCGCGCAGAATTCCTTCAGGAACAGCGCCTACCTGGCGATGAAGGACTTTTCCTTCCGCTACAAATAACATGGTCGGGATGCCTTGAACACCATAGCGCCCCGCCCATTCCTGATTCTCATCAGTATTTACCTTCGCAACCACCAGTTTACCCTCATAATCTTTGGCGACTTTATCCAAGATGGGTGCCACCATTTTGCAAGGACCGCACCAGGGGGCCCAGAAATCTACAATTACCGGTACTTTGGATTGCAGGACGGTTTTTTCAAAGGCTGCGTCAGTAACATGGACTGGTTCATTCATTGTTTCTATCTCCTGAAAATTAAATATTAAGTGCCAGCTTTATATGCTAGATTTTATCCTATTCTGGCTGGCTGGCACTATAAGACTTTTATTATATTAATCAGCCGATTTATTTGGCTTTGACGGTGATTGTCTTAGGTTTGATTTCCTCTGCCTTAGGCAGTGTCAATTTCAAAATACCATTTTCGAAATCGGCTTTCGCCTTATCCGCCACAACCGGGCAAGGCAACAGGACAGAGCGCGCAAATGTACCTTGCCGAATCTCATGCAGATGATAATCCGCTTTTTCCACCTCTTCTTCCGATTTCATTTCACCACGAATGGTCAAAGTATCACTGGAAACAGAGATATTGATATCTTCGGCTTTGACACCGGGGATAGATGCCTTAATTACCACATCATCTTCAGTCTGCATCATATCCAAATTGATTGAACCATAACCTTCATATTCGATCGGGCTGCGGCTGAAGAAGTCATCAAAGATTCTATCCATCTCATCCCGCATTCCAACCATTTCACGCACAGGATTCCAACGAGTTAGATTAGCCATTTCAAACTCCTTTCAGTTTTTTTTCTATTCTCGTACAGTCTTAAATATAAAACGCCTGTGTCAGAAAAACACAAGCGTTTTATTAAATTTATATTATTCTTCTTCTATTCTTTGCGCTTGAAATCTACAAAACGGTATCCGACGCCACGTTCGGTGAGGATGTATTTCGGATTGGCCGGATCCTCTTCCAGTTTCTGGCGCAGGTAATTAATGTACAGGCGCACGTAATGGGGTTCATCGCGGTATTCATAACCCCAAACGCGTGAAAGAATTTGGTCATACGTAAGTACCCAACCGGCATTCTGCACCAGGTGATACAGCAAACGGTATTCTGTGGGACGCAGTTTGACCAATTCGCCATCCACCCAGATCTCGCGGCGGTTGAAATCGATCTTGAGGCGGTCGTCCACCTGGATGACATCGACTTCCTCGGCGCCCTCCATTTCGACACGGCGCAGCACGGCTTTGACGCGGCTGACCAGTTCACGCGGGCTGAAAGGTTTGGTTACATAATCATCCGCACCTAATTCCAGGCCGCGCACGCGGTCATCTTCTTCCCCTTTGGCAGTCAGCATAATCACAGGGATATTGCTGATCTCACGCACCATTTTCAAGACTTCAAAACCATCCAAATCCGGCAGCATAACGTCCAACAGGATCATATCGGGCATATCTGTGCGCATTTTATCCAGGGCTTCGTGTCCCTTAATCGCTTCAATTACTTGAAAGCCGTCATGTTCAAGATTCAACCGGATGAATCTGAGCATGCGCTCCTCATCATCGACTACAAGAATTTTTTTATTGGCTGTTGAGGTTGGCATTCTCTCTCCTGATGATTTAGTTACAGTAATATACTTCAAAATTATTATAGGATTGTAAAAATTGTTTTGCAACCTTTGGCATAAATTCGTATAAAACTGGACGAATGTTATCCCATCCAGTACAATCAAACTAACCAATTGAATGAAACATTACAAGAATACCATAAACTAACATCTATGAATGTCGGCTTCCAACTCTTTCAGTTACAAAGCATTGATTCCGAATTAGACCACGCCCAAAATCGCATAAAAGAAACTCTTACCGCCATTGAAAACGATAAAAACGTTGCGCTAGCAAAAAAGCGGGTGGAAACCATGGAAGCGGAATTAAAGAAGATCAAAAGCGATTTTGAGGCCATCGACTATGAAACCGACCAGAAAAAAGTAAAGAAAGCACAAAGCGAAGCAAATTTATACAGCGGCCGTATCCAAAACCCCAAAGAACTCCAGGATTTACAGGCGGAAATCGCCTCCTTGAATAAAATGCTGGGTGAATTGGAGGAGCGCTCCCTTGAACAGCTTGAAAAACTGGAAAAGGCAGAGGAAAAGACTTCGGTTTTACAGAATGAATTAAATAAAGTCATGACAGACTTTGAAACCGGCAAATCCAGATTGATTGCAGAAAAGGGAAATCTGGAAAATAAAATCAAGAATTTAAGTGCCAAGCGTTCCAGCCAGGAAACCCAAATCCCTGAAGAACACATGAAAATTTATGTGCGGCTGAGAAATTTAAAGAATGGATTGGCAATCGCTCAATTACAGGACAGCTCGTGTTCGGCCTGCGGATCCTCGCTTACCGCCGGCGAATGCCAGCAGGTTCGCTCCAGCAGCCAGCTTTTCTATTGTCCATCCTGCGGACGGATTATTTACGGATCCTAGCGCGCTTGGGATTCCAGATACTTATCAATAGTCTCTTTACTGATACCGCTGATTTTTAAGCGTTTATTCCTGGACTTATCCCCTGAAAGAATCTCGATATTATTCCTGGGAATATTAAAAGTCTCGCTAAAGAACCTGACCAGGCTCTCGTTTGCTTTGCCTTCCAAAGGCTTTCCCCGTACTTTAACTTTCAGCGTACCGTCATCCATCCAACCGGTAATTTCATCCTTTTTTGCAGAGGGCTGGACACGCACATTCAGGGTCATTCCAATTTCAGTCATCGCGTCCCAGGGTGATCACAGCTCCAAATCGGCCGGTCTTACCATTCTCTCCGCGATGGGAAAACCAATCCTCATTGTTCGCAAAGGTACAGATACCGGTTCGTTCGATATGACGCAGTCCGGCGCGTTCCAGAAATAGTTGGTTTGCCAACTGCAAATCCACATAGGTATGGCCGTCTTTTTTCAAAACAACGTTATCTTCGCTATCGAAATGTGTTTCTGCGGCAAGCACAACTTCCGGTCCGACTTCATAATGCTGCACACAAATCGAAGGGCCAATCACAGCCAGGATATCGCCGGGTTCGGAACCATAGCTTGTCTGCATTGCCTTAACTGTTTCCACTGCCACACCTTTAAAAGTGCCCTGCCACCCTCCATGCGCACCCGCCACAACTTGCTTGATCGGATCATAGAACAACATGGTTACGCAGTCGGCAAACAGCATCAGGATGGAAACGCCTTTTTTGTCCGTTATTATGGCATCCGCCTGGACGTGTTTTTCGTCCAAACGGCGCGGTCGCTGCGCTTGTACCACAGCGGCACTGTGCACCTGCCAGACATCATAATAACTGTCGCGTGCGATACCTAAGGCATCCGCGATGCGGTTGCGGTTTTCAATTACGTTCTCGCGTGAGTCGCCCACGGAGGTAGCCAGATTCAGGTTGGTCCAGGGCTGCGGACTGCAGCCGCCGCGGCGCATGAAGAAGCCGTGTTTAACACCGGCTGTTTCAAGACTATCGGCGCTGTACCATGTGAGGCTGTTTTTCTTGTGGATAGCCATATCGGGTTTTATAAGTTGGAATTATTTTTCGTGAAAGTCCGGTTCATACCATTGGCATAACCGGACTTATTATCATATTAATAAAGGCGTTTCACTACTTCGATCTTGGTGCCTGTGTAATTAAGCGTATCGCTGATGTCGCCTGTCCCATAAGGCACCTGAGGAGTATTCCAGCGGAAGATCCATTTGGCATCTTCGGGCGTGGTGTTGACACAACCGTGCGATTTAGGTGTGCCGAAATCGTTGTGCCAGAAAGCACCGTGGATAGCCATACCTTCGCCAACAAACAGGGAAGTCCATGGGATGGCCATGGTGTCAAAGCCTTGTGCGGTGGCGCCGGCGGTGCCGCCGCTCATGTGCAGCGAAATTACTTTGCGCCAAACCCAATAATTTCCTTCCGGTGTTGCCCAGGTTTCCACCGGATTCCCCAGCTCATCCAACGTCCTGCCTGAAGAAATCTGACAGAAATAGACTTCCGTATTGCCTTCATAACAGGTCAGGGACTGGGCATTTATGTCAACAACAATCTTCTTATCAGTCACATCCGGATTGATCGGCGCCAATTCCTCTTCGGTAACAATACGGAAGGCGCGCGCATCCGCCCAGAAGATATCGCCATAAGAGCCATAGCGTTCGTTCACCCGATAGAGAATATTGCCGTCCTCTCCCATGGCAATTTGGTCCACCCAGATAACCTGGCTGTAATACAAGCGCCATAAAGTAGAGGAGACTGCGTTCAACCAGGGTGACTTGGCCGGCGGATTTTCTAAAGTAAGGTTCACGTAAGGAACGGTCACCTCGACCCACATACCGGTATCTTCGCCATAGGTAGGTAATGTGGTGACAGGTTCGTTAGGCAGATTCTTTACCCGTTGCAAGCTGGGGGAATAAATATACCCTTCCGGTGTTTCAACCCACTTGCGGTTGGGTCGGCCAAGGGGATGATCTCCGACCACTTCACGCAGCCAGACGACGCATTCATCCTCGCTCAGAGTGCGCACAACATCCGCGTCGGCATTTGGTTTGGAGCGAATTGGCAAAGAAGACGGGATATACACGGTGTTCCGCCCCAGGTATTCGCTATCAGGGAATTCAGCCAGCTTTGACTTACTGCCTTTGAACACAGGCATCACAGCCAAGCCGCCTAAACCCACTAATCCTCTTTCGAGGAAAGTTCTACGACTAATTCGGTCTTTATTATCCAACATACTTAATCAATACCTTCTTTTTATGCTTTTGTCAATTCAGTATTATAAAAGGTTTCTCTGAAATTCATTTTATAGATAAGTTCATCCTGCAGCAGATCGATTTCTTCTTTCCAATATGCGTCGCCATCCTGATAGGGAATTAAAGCCCGTACCCAATCATATACCTCGGCCGTTTCCCGGCCTAAACGCAGTTTTGGCATGGCATTCCGGCGTAAATCGATAGCCCGGCAGGCAGTGTAAATTTCGATACAGATAATTTTGGCTGCGTTCTCCAGTACCTGATGTAAATGCCAGGCGGCATTATACGCATTGGCATTGAAATCCTCCTGGTTGGCCGAAGTCGGAAGTGAACGCACCGAATCCGGCGAACACAGCGTTTGGTTCTCCAGCACCAGCGATGCAGCGGTATATTGCAGCATCATAATGCCCGAATTCAGCCCCGCTTTTTCCGCATTTCCCACCAGCATGGCCGGCAGGCCGTTGTTTAAATGACTGTCCATCAAACGGAAGGTGCGCCGCTCGGAAATACCGGATAGTTCGGATAGCGCAATTGCCAGGAAGTCCGCGTTCATACCGACTGCTTCACCGTGGAAGTTCCCGCCGGAAATAGCCAGCCCTTCACCCACAATCAGCGGGTTATCAGTAGCCGCGTTGATCTCGCGTGTCACGGTAGACTGCACAAAACCCAGCGTGTCTCGCACTGCCCCGTGTACTTGAGGCGCGCAGCGTAGAGAATAAGCGTCCTGCACCTGATGATGGGCATTGACGAAGGTACTGTCTTCCAGGAAACGAGAAATACTGGCAGCGGATTCAATCTGTCCGGCTAATTCACGCGCCTGATGCAATTCGGGGTGCAGCGGATCGGTGCGCGCCAGAAGCGCTTCAAAGCTCAACGCAGCAGCCAAATCACCCAGATAGCATAGATAAGCGCTGTCATATACAGCCAACGCCAACAACGCAGCTGAAAATGTCGCTCCATTGATGAGCGCCAGTCCATCTTTATCCGACAGCGTCAGGCGTTCAATTCCCGCCTTTTGCATAGCCGCGCGTCCGCTCATAAGCTCGCCCTGATAGACCGCAAAGCCGCTTTCGGATTCCTTCTCCTTGGGAGAAGTGCTGGCTACCAGAGCCATCTGTGCCAGCATACACAAGTCGCCGGAGGAACCCAAAGAGCCTTTATCATAAACAACCGGGATTACGCCCTTGTTCAGCATTTCCAAAAGAACGTGCACCATATCGGTCTTGATGCCAGAATAACCTTTTGCCAGACTGTTGGCACGAATCAGCATGGCCGCCCGCACCACTTCCTGCGGCAGCGGATTGCCAGTGCCAACCGCATGACTGAGGATCAGGTTGCGGTTTAACTGCTGACTTTCCGCACGGGTGATGGTCCGGTCGGCAAAAATCCCGAACCCGGTATTTAGCCCGTAAACCGGTTTGGATTGGGCGATAATCGCCTGTAAATTCTCCTGCGATTTCTGCATGGCAGCTTTTGCGGATTGTGAAAGTTCGACATTTTCGTTAAAACGCGATGCTCTTATTACTGCATTGAGACTGAGTGAGTGCCCATCCAAACTAATCATAAAGTTATCCTGTTTACCTTTTTCCTTCTCGATCGAGATCTCTTTGATAATCCCGCTTGGCAATTTCCTGCCGCTTATCATACATTTTTTTACCCTTGGCGAGCGCAATATTCAACTTTGCCAAGCCATTGCTGAGATAAACCTCAGTGGGAATTACCGTAAGGCCTTTGCTGCGGACCGCCTGCCAAATCTCATAGATCTCATTTTTATGCAGCAGCAATCGCCGCTTGCGTAAAGGATCGTGGTTCTCACGGCTGGCAGGATCATAAGGGGCAATATGCGCGTTAATCAGCCAGGCTTCTTCTTCCGTGATTTGAACGTAAGCCTCAGCAATACTAATTTGACCTGCGCGTATGGATTTAATCTCACTGCCCTTCAATGAAATTCCGGCTTCGTAATTTTCCAACAGAAAGTATTCAAATTTCGCCTTTCTGTTTTTGGCGACAATCTTATTTCCCATGGGCTAATTTTAACATCCTATTGTTATTAATATTCTTAAGCAAGCATAATCGTAATTTATACGAAGTTTATTTTTGTTTTCATCTTTTTATATTTGAAAGATATAAATTTTATCGCGCTTATTATCAACCACAACATACTTTCTACAGCATTCTCTATTTTGCAACTTTTTATTACTTAGGACGTAAATAATAATATGAAAAGGATTACCTTAGCTTTAGGCGGCGGAGGCATCAAAGGCTTTGCGCACATCGGCGTTATCCGCCAATTATTGGACGAGGGCTTTGAAATTTCTGCTATCGCCGGTACCAGTGTCGGCGGCATCGTCGGCGCTTTGTACGCAGCCGGTTTCTCCCCGCAGGAAATGGAAAGCTTTTATAAAAGATTGGATTTCCAAAAAATGATCAACCGCGCGCCTCACGACGCGCCTTCCCTGGTAGGGCTGCAGGGATTTTTTAATTTCCTCCACGAAAAACTTGGGGATATGTCCTTTAGTGACCTCAAAATTCCCTTTGTTTCCACCGCTGTGGACATCAATACCGGCCGCGAGATCATTATCAATACCGGGAAAATCCTACCTGCGATTCAGGCTACCTCGGCAATTCCGGGCTTGTTCCCGGCGGTGCGTATGGGTGCTATGGATCTGGTGGACGGCGGTGTCCTGGATCCGGTGCCGGTTTCAGCGGCGCGCTGGCTGTTTCCCGACTACCCAATTGTAGCGGTCAGCTTGTCGGTACCCAATAGCGAATGGGGTGAAGCCGAAAAAATTCAAGTGCCTTCCTACGTTCGGGTTCCTGATTTCCTCATGCAGCACTTCGCTCAGCTGCGTCTGAGCCAGGCCATGAAAGTATTTGTGGATTCCAACGATATTACTTCAAATATGATCGCGGAATTACGTCTACGTATTGAAAAACCGGATGTTCTGCTCCATCCCAAGATTTATAAATACTCCATCATGGATCCGATCAACGTTGATGAAGCCATTGCTTATGGAGAAGAATCCGTTAAAGAATCGCTTAAAGACTTAAACGCTTCTTTCTCTACTTTCAAACGCATTAATCGCTGGATGCGTCCTTCATACATGAAAGGAACACTACTAAGCGAAATAAAACCCGATTAATGCCCTCGGATGACCGAGATGACAGCCAATATGGCTCCTATCCCGCCCACAATGAGGATGACCAAGCCCATAGGGATGCTTCCCGCCAGAGACGAACGCGAGACATCCACATAGGTCGGGATGACCAGGGATTCCACCGGCGTAAAAGTAGCCAAGCGGGTGGGAATCGGCGTAGTGATGAACTGCGCCGCCAGGGTGGCATTAATAGTCTGGGTCACGGCGGGTGTGAGCGTCGGGGGTGGCTCTACAATGGAAACCTCTCCTGCAGAAAGTGAGACAGGCGCCGCATAAATCCAGCCCTGATTATCCGGGCCGCCGAAATATTGGATGAGCAGCCAATCGCCGCCTTCCGAACGACCCAAAACAGCTGCTTTTTGCCCGGCAACCAGACGGCCTACCAGGTCATATAAAGTGCCCGGTCCATTGCGTACATTGACATACTCCTGGTCCAACGGTACGGTGATCGTGACACCTTCAGGAGTCCCGGTGACGGTGGGAATAGCCACAGTTGGCTGCTGTTCAAGTTCCTGGGCATCCACAGGCCGTGTTTTAATAGATACAATCGTCAATGTTATGACGACAAGAATGGCAATTAGTGATTTTTTATATTTCATAAGCTACCTTTGACTGGTAAAAGATTATAATCCATAGGTATGGAACAACGAATTTTTCATGGCGATTTTTCAACAGATGATCTGGCAGCCTGCCTGCTGGTCCATTTTAATCGCGGTAACCTGGTAGTCCACAAACTCGGGTCCGGGGAAAATGTTGTCGTCCAGATCAAAACCCGCCAGGATAGTCGCTCCGGCGGCCAGACAGCCCTGACCGTGACTTTCCAAAAAGTCGAAGACGGGGTGGCCGTGCAAACCAGCCAGCAAGCCTGGGTCGGTGTTGCAGCCAGCTTGGGATATTCCGCGCTGGCTGCCATGCAAAATCCTTTCAGCCTGTTGGGACGTATCGATGATATTGCCCAGGATATTGAGTCCATCCAATTAATCGATGAAATCTGGAAGGTTTTGAGTGCCAACGCGCACGTACTGGGCAGCGGTTATGAACTTTCTGAACGATTGCACCGCGTGATGTGCGAATATTGCCAAACAGCCAACCCGGCCGGCGCGCCCAGCTGCCTGGCTTGCGGCGCTCCATTGGGAAACGCGCAGCCGGCTACCTGTAAAAATTGCGGTTACGTGGTGCTGCAAGCAGAAAACACCTGTCCCAACTGCGGGCGCCCGCTTTAGTCTTTAACTGCCCGGTCTGCGCCAGCTGCGGTGCTCTTCCTCAATAAATTCGTCCGCCTGCACCGGTCCCCAACTTCCGGCCGGATATTGCGGCAAGCTCTTCACCGGGTTTTCCTCCCAGGCTTTCAAAATATCCGTTACAAAACGCCATTGTTCGATCACTTCATCCGTACGGGTGAAGAGCGTTTGGTCACCTTGAATGCAGTCCAGCAACAGCCTTTCGTAAGCTTCCGGCGGTTCCGATCCAAAAGCATCCTGGTAGCAAAATTCCATCTTAACCGGGGCAATTTCGTTGATTGGGCCTGGTATTTTAGCTCCCAAAGACAAATTGATGCCCTCATCCGGCTGCAAACGCAGCACCAGCACGTTGGGCGCTTCTCCAGCCATATTTTTCCAATTGAATAAAGACAGCGGTACCTGCTTGAATTGGATAGCAATTTCCGTTTCGCGCACCGGTAAAGCCTTGCCGCTGCGGATAAAGAAAGGAACGCCCGCCCAGCGCCAGTTATCAATGTGCAGCCGGGCAGCCAGATAGGTCTCGGTGATGGAATCCGGCGCGACGCGATCCTCCTGCAAGTAAGCCTGAATCTGTTTGCCGTTGACTTCCCCGGCACTATATTGGCCGCGCACGGTGTTGATCAGCGCTTCTTTGCCTTTCATGGGGCGCAGTGAACGCAACACTTTCATTTTTTCATCGCGCACAGAAGATTCGTTGAATGCGTAAGGCGCCTCCATGGCCGTCAGGGTGACCAGCTGCAGTAAATGGTTGGCAAACATATCGCGGATGATGCCGGATTTGTCAAAATAGCCAGCGCGTGTGCCCACCCCCACCGTTTCAGCCACTGTGATTTGCACATGGTCAATGTAGTGATTGTTCCATAGAGGTTCAAAAATACCATTGGCATAGCGGAAAACCAGGATATTTTGGACGGTTTCCTTGCCCAAATAATGGTCAATACGATAGATTTGGTCTTCTGAGAAACACTGGTGCAGGTAATCCTCCAGGTTTTGCGCGGTTTCCAGGTCGCGCCCGTAAGGTTTTTCTACAACTATGCGCACCCATTGTTTTTGTTCCGCATAACGCTGGCAAACGGACAGGTTTTGGATGATCTCGACGTAGGCATCCGGCGGCGTAGCTAGATAAAAGATGACTTTTTGATAACCCTTTTCCTCCAGATAGCCCAGCAGGCGGGCATACCCCTCCGGTTCCTGAAAATCCGATTGAATATAGGTGGCATTTTTCAGTAATTCTTCAACCGATTGCGCATTCACCGGTTTGGTGCGGGTAAACTGCATGATACCTGCGGTCAACTCTTCGCGTAATTTCTCATCGCTCCAGGGCCGCCGGGCAAAGCCGATCACATGCAATGGTGCGGGGAGTTGGTCATCTTTGCACAATTGGTACAAAGCCGGGATCAATTTCCGGCGGGTAAGGTCACCGGTTACACCGAAAATCACCAATGCTATCGGTTTGTTGGCATCGCCTTGTTTCATCCTAATCACCTTATCATCAAGCCTTAATTATTTTCTCTCATTTATAATTAGGTCGGAGAGAATTTTTCATTCACATTATATAAGACTATGAATATAACCAATTCTATAACGGATATTCCCGGTATTTTAGTAGGTCAAGCAGAGGATGAAACAGCTTTGACCGGATGCACTGTCATTTTATGCAAAGACGGTGCTGTTGCAGGAGTCAATCAGCGCGGCGGCGCGCCCGGTACACGCGAAACGGATTTGCTGCGGCCGATGCATATGGTCCAAAAAGTTCACGCCATCATGCTGGCCGGCGGTTCAGCTTACGGACTGGACGCAGCCGGCGGCGCCATGCAGTACCTGGAGGAGCAAAAAACAGGTATTAACACCGGCCCGGCCGTGGTTCCGATTGTACCTTCAGCGATTTTATTTGACCTGGCACTGGGCGACGCGCATATCCGCCCGGACAAACAAATGGGTTACAACGCTTGTTTGCAGGCCAGCGCAGAGAAACCGCAGGAAGGCTGCCATGGAGCCGGCACCGGCGCAACAGTCGGTAAAATCCTGGGAATGGGCCAGGCCATGAAATCCGGCATTGGCACCAGTTCCATGGAAGTCACCGCAGGGGTGGTAATCGGCGCCATTGTGGCCGTCAACGCTTTGGGCGATATCATTGACTACAAAACCAACCAAATCGTGGCAGGCACCCGCAGTATTCAAAAAGGGCCTATTAAAATCGGCCAGGATGCTTTCTTTGCGAATACACTCGCGATCATGCAATCCAAATTAGGCCAGGCAGCCCTGTCCTTTGCGGGAAAACAAAACACCATCATCGGCGTAATTGCTACCAACGCGACTCTGGACAAGGAAGGCGCCAATAAATTCGCTGAAGCCGCTTCAAACGGAATCGCCATTTCCACACGCCCGGCTTTTACCACGATGGACGGTGACACGATCTTCAGCCTGGCTACCGGCAAGAAACATGTGGACTTGAATCTATTATGCGCTTTCGCACCCATTGTGTTTGCGGAAGCCATGCTCAACGCAGTTCGAAAAGCAGAACCTGCAGGTGGTCTGCCCGCAGTTCAATCCATCCATCCATCCGAATAGAAAGGAATATGTCAATGACTCACTTAGTGGCCGATACACTCTCCTGTCTATCAGTTGAAGAGGCAGCCAAACTGGGAATCTCTTATCTCCCTCAAATCATTATTTTTGGTGATGAAAGCTACCGCGATGATACCGAAATGGATTCTGACACTTTTATCGAGCGCCTGAAAAAGTCCAGCACGTTGCCAAAGACGTCTGCCCCCTATCCCAGTCTTTATAATCCTTTTCTGGATAAATTAACCCAAACCGGCGAAACAATTCTGCTTATATCTCCTTCAAAGAAGATGAGCGGCACAATTCGCTCCGCCGAAGTGGCCACAGCGGATTACCCGGGTGCGGATATTCGCATTGTCGATACCAATACGTTGGGTTCCGCCATGGGTTCCATTGTACGGAAAGCGGTGGAATGGCAGCAAGCCGGTTTATCAGCCGATGAAATCGAAAAGAATATTTTGGATATTTCAAAACGCAGCCGCACTTTTTTCCTGGTGGATACTTTGGAATACCTGCATAAAGGCGGGCGCATTGGCGCTGCCGAAACTGTCTTTGGAAGTATGCTGCAAATGAAACCCATTCTGGGAATCAATGATGGCCAAATTGAAGCGGTCGTAACCGAACGCACCCGTAAAAAAGCGATGGCCAAGTTCTTGGAATTGATTTTGGCCGAATGCCCGCAAGGAGACGAAAGCTGTGTCGTTATCGAACAAGGCGGGGTTCCGGAACAGGCGCAAGAATTGGCAGAAGTTCTGAAAAAGAATTTGAAAGTAAAAGATATTCCCATCACCTTTTTACCGCCGGCGATTTTGGTTCACGGCGGCCCAGGCGTTTTGGGCGTTAGCTTCTTTTCCAAAAAATAACCCCCTTCAATAGAAAAAGAGCGGCTCCTGATATTTATCAAAGGGCCGCTCTTTTTGTTTATAAGGACAGTTCCAATATCCTTATTAATTCTGTTTTTGTCAGCACAAGCGGATTCCCTTTCATACTGCTGGAGTGCTGTGATTTCTCTACGATCAATTCAAAATCCGATGACTGAATACCCAACCGGCTCAGACTGGGAATTTGAAGCTGCCGGCAAAGCGAACTCATCCATTCCGCCCCATCCTCCGGCGCAGCCTGCTCATCCCCAGTGACCCAGCGAGCGATTTCTGCGTAACGCTGCAGTGAGGGTGATTGCGGTTCGCGCTCTTGCAGTGCGCGAATATTGACCTGCATTACACCGGCAATGACTGCCGCGCAAATTGCGCCGTGTGCTGCCGGGAACATACCGCCGATGGGGCCGGCAAAACCATGCGCCGCGCCTAATTTGGCATTCGCCAGCGATAAACCGCCCATCAGACTCACCCAGGCCATAGCATCGCGGGCTTTCTGATTCGCGCCATCCTGATACACGGCGGTCAGGTGCTGCGCGGCTTGCGGAATGGCATCGCGGCAGAACATATCGACCATTGGATTGGCTGCATTGCAGACATACGGTTCAATTACCTGCACAAAAGCATCCATGCCGGTTGAGGCCGTGATTGTTTGGGGCACCGAATAAGTCAATTCCGGATCGACCAAAGCCACCTCGGGCAGCATATACGGGCTGCGCATGCTGACCTTCACGCTTTTTTCCGGAACCGCAATGACCGCATTGCGGGTCACTTCACTGCCTGTACCGGCCGTAGTCGGTATGGCAATGTACGGTTTGGAAGGCTGTTCCAGTTTATGGCCTAAGCCGACCACTTCAAGGTAATCCATCAGGTCGCCGTTGTTGGACAGCATGGCGGCAACGGCTTTTCCGGTGTCAATGACCGACCCGCCGCCCATACCTATGACAAAATCACATTTTTCGGAGCGCGCTTTTTCGACCGCTGCCTGAATGCTGGGTGTATTTGGTTCACCCTGCACAATATGATCAACACAGCCAATTCCCACCGATTTCAGGAGATCGGGGACTTTTTGTGCCGCCGGCTGTGATTTGGACCGCACCAGAAACGCCTTTTCACCCATTCCATTGGCAATCCGGGCTAATTCATTAATCTTTCCTGCACCAAAAATAATCCGGCCCGCGGTTGCGAAGTCAATTTGCATTTATCTACTCCTATTCAATGCCTGAAAGATAGTATTTACCAATTCCCATCATCGGGAGGAAAGATATTGTGGTATTTAATACTGTAACGTGAATCGGCCATCATATCCTCAACCATATCACGCCATTTTTTATAATGTTCGGTTTTCTTATGTTCTACAGCCGCTTCTTCATCTTTATATACTTCGATCAAAACAAAGCGGGTGGGATCATCTTGCTGTTGAATAACATCAAACCTGGCAACTCCGGGTTCTTTCACACTATTTTTCGCGTTTTCGATGGTAGCAATTCGAAAAGCTTGGACAGCATCCTCTTCAACGGTAATATGGACCTGGACGATATACATAACTTCCTCCTGGTTGATTTTATTAAACTATAATATCAAATTAAACCTTAAACACCTATGAATTTCAACAATTTTGTTCTTTTTAATGACGACGATATCATTGTTTTGAACAAACCTTCCGGATGGTTAAGCATACCGGATGGGTATGACCCCGCACAACCCAATTTGAAACTTGCCCTGGCACAAGAATTTGGACGAATATGGGTTGTCCATCGCTTGGATAAGCTCACCAGTGGTGTCATCCTGTACGCAAAAAACGAATATGCTCACCGTGTGCTTAACGAACAATTCAGCCGGCGCATTCCTACAAAGAATTACCGGGCTGTTTCCTACGGTTTTCCTGTTTGGGAGGAAAAAATCATCAGAATTCCCCTGCGGGTGAACGGCGATCGTTATCACCGCACTGTTCCGGATGAGATACTGGGTAAACCGGCTATTTCTCGGGTCGTTTTACGCCATAAATACGAAAGGTACTGTGCCCTGGATATTTTCCCGAAAACGGGATTGACGCATCAAATCCGCGCTCACCTGTCGGCCTGCGGGTTGCCGATTGTAGGGGATCCTTTATACTGCCGCGCGAGTCAAATGAAGGGGAAATCCAACTCCAATTCCCCTACTTCATATCCTTATTTGTTTTTACATGCATATTCTTTGGAAATTCTGCATCCACGGGAGCAAAAACCGATGCAGTTTATTGCTCCCATCCCCGCTTACATGCAAGATTTCTTACCATAATAAGGAATTTCCCTTGTAAATTTCTTATTAACAAAGAATAAATAGTTGACTTTTACCTTTAAAGTCTGTATAGTACATTATTGTGCAGTAGGGCTTGTTCCAAGAAAATCTTACATATTACTGTTAATAAATATCATTGATTTTTGCTTTGAAAAATAGTATTCTGATTAAAGGGAAAAATCACGGATACTTTAGGCTGCACAAACCTATCTGTGAGGTAATTTATTATTAATAATGAACACTAAAAAGCTTGAAGTGCTTGAAGATGACGAAAGCCTAGAATTCTCGGCAATATCTCGCCTGATTGAACTTGGGCATCAAAAATCTTATGTAACCATCGATGACATTCTCCATTTCTTTCCTGATGCCGAACAAGATGTTTCACAATTAGAAGAAGCATTTGCAGCATTGATGGCTGCCGGTATCCAATATATCGATGATGACGATTTAGTCTCGAATCCTTCCGAAGATGAATTAGGCAAGGATGAAATCAAGGAAATTGTCGATGAGAGCCAGGACACGACCATCGATGACCTGAAGCATATCGACACGGATGATACCATCGGCTTATATCTGAAAGAAGTCAGCCGGGTACCGCTGTTGACAGCTGAACAAGAAGTCGAACTGGCCCAGCGTATTGAACGCGGCCGTATGGCACGCGAGGAATTGGCACGCGGTAAAGTAACCAGCAAACGCAAAGATGAATTACGCTGGCTGATTGAAGACGGTTGGGCCGCGCGCGAACATTTGATCACTGCGAACTCCCGCCTGGTTATCAGCGTTGCTAAAAAATATATGGGCCGCGGCGTTCCTTTCCTGGATCTGATTCAGGAAGGTAATATCGGTTTAATCCGCGCGACCAAGAAATTCGACTATCGCCGTGGACACAAATTCAGCACCTATGCGACTTGGTGGATCCGCCAGGCAGTCACCCGCGCTATTGCTGATCAGGGACGCACCATCCGCGTGCCGGTGCACATGGGCGATCAAATTAATAAACTGCTGCGCACGCAGCACCAATTAACCCAAAAACTGGGCCGCGATCCCTCCATTGAGGAGCTGGCCGAAGCGCTGGATGTTATTCCGAAGAAAGTCGAGAACATGATCAAGGTTTCCCGGCGGCCATTATCTCTGGAAACGCCAACTGATAATGAAGACGATTCCGTTCTGGGCGACTTTATTGAAGATAACGAAATTCCCGCGCCGGACGTCACCGCTACCTACAACCTGCTGCGCGAACACCTGGAAGAAGTCATGGACACCCTGCCTCCCCGCGAGGTCAGAATCCTGCAGCTCCGGTACGGGCTTTTGGACGGCCAGGCATACACACTTGAAGAAGTAGGTCGTAAAATGGGTGTAACCCGTGAACGCGTGCGCCAAATTGAAGCACAAGCACTCAGCCGCTTGCGCCACCCAACCATTCGCAGAAAATTACGGGATTATTTGGGAGAGTAATCAGAGGGACTGTACCTATCTATGAGCAATATCGCACTGAGAGAATATCATCGATATATCGAAAGATTGATTGAAAACCACCAAATTGACGATGCGTTGTCTCATTGCGTGAACATCGTACAGTCATATCCAAAAGAGATTGAGACTTATCGGAAAGTTGGGAAAATATTCCTTGAAAAACAGGATTTTCCCAACGCCGAGAAAGTCTTTGAGATTATTCTGTCTGTTTTCCCCGATGATTTTGTCGCGAACATCGGGTTGAGTTTTATTAATGAGCAAAATAACCGCATGGACCAGGCTATCCTGCACATGCAGAATGCCTTCGAGCTGCAGCCGGCCAATGAATCACTCCAGGATGAATTAAAGCGTTTATATAACAAACGCGACCACGTGGAACCGGCCCGCATCCGCCTGACCCGCGGCGCGCTCATCAAGATGTACTCCCGCTCGGATTTGTTCGAGCAGGCCATCGCTGAGATTCGTCTGGGGCTGCATGAAAAACCGGGCCGTATCGATTACAAGCTCGCGCTGGCAGACATGCTGTGGAAATCCGGCAAGAACATCGACGCAGTGGAAACTTGCGTGGACGTCATCAGCCGGCTGCCCTATTGCTGGTTGGCTAACGAAATTCTGGATAAAGCCTTTTACGAACTCAATCCGAGCGAAACCGAAAACCATTATCGCGCACGTTTATCCGAGCTTAATCCTTATTACCAATACATGCTGCCAACCACCAGAGATGTTGCCGACATTCCGGATATTTCTGTTCAGATTGACAATGAATTGTCCGAATTGCCTGAAAATGAATTATTTGACTGGCAGGATTTCTTAGGCAAAACCTGGAGCGCGCTGCCCACTGCGGAAGCAGCACCAACAGATACTCCCTCCAGAGAATTGAACTGGACCAGTATCATTGACGAAGCCATGCAAGAGGAAATACCGAACCCAACTTCGGCCGTACTATCCGAAATTGGCGACGCAGAAATCCCCGATCCGAGTGCCAACCGCCGGCAGGCCTTTATTGAAAAGCTGCAAAAACGTAATGTTCCGCAAGAAAATCAAGAAATAGCGCCTGATTGGGTGATGGAAGAAAGCCAGTTGAATCAACCGGACAGCAGTAATGACTTTATTGCCATTCCTGCGGAACCAGCAGTGCTTGAAGACGTCAACCTTCCGGATATCCCGGAGGAAAGCGGCATCATCGACCACGATATTCCGGTGGAAATTCCCGAGGAATTGGCTGAAAATCCGGCATCCGCCCAATGGGTGCAAGATCAACCCCCTGCTTCCATGGAAGACGCGCCCAAACCTCCCTTACAGGACACACAGCAAATTCGTGTCAATCATGAGGAAACTCCGGAAGAGAAACTGGAGCAAGCCAGGAAAGCTTTGGAAGGCGAAAACGTCCAATACGCGCTGAACAAAATCCAGGAATTATCCGCTGACGATCAGTATCTCGCGCAAATCAGGGATTTATTGGAAGCGGCCTGCGAAGCGAAACCGGACAACGCCAATTTATGGCTGACTTTAGGGAACATCTACCAACGCCTGGACATGAAAGAGAAAGCGTTGGAAGTATTCATCCGAGCACAAAAACAAATCTCACTTTGAAAGGGTTATCATGATCAATTGTCAACGCACGCTGGTTCTTATCAAACCGGATGGTGTTCATCGCGGGTTAATTGGGGAAATTATCTCCCGATTGGAAAAACGCGGCCTTAAACTGGTGGCGATGGAGTTTCGCCACATTACTAAGGAATTCGCGGAAGAGCATTACGCCGCGCATAAAGGCAAACCATTCTTCAATGGTTTGGTGAAATACATTACCGCCGCCCCGCTGGTGGCCATGGTGTGGGAAGGTTCGGATGCCATCAAGGCCGTCCGCCAGACGGTAGGCGCCACCAACCCAACGGAAGCCGCTCCCGGCACTATCCGCCATGACCTGTCCATACTGACCAGCCGCAACCTCATCCATGCCTCGGACTCGGTTGAATCCGCAGAAGCGGAGATCAAGCACTGGTTTAAAGAAGAGAACATCTTCCCCTGGGAAAGAGACCACGAGGAATGGATAACCGGTTTGAACTAGATATCTGCAATTCTTATCTTGTATAATCCATACGTCCCGTTTGTGCAAACGGGACTTTTTTGTGAAAACATTTTTTAAGATTATTTAGTCCGAGCAAATCTTCATTTTGGCTGTCAAGGCCAAGTAGAAATGTCCTAATGCTGGCTAAGTAGAAATGTCCTAAGTGTCAGGAACACGCATAGGCTTGCCATTGATCT